>Ga0196963_10000108_pt1 | contig 94151 bp, 77 predicted proteins | sample S1_5metaG_FD_148600 | JGI IMG/M metagenome (GOLD analysis project Ga0196963, IMG submission 148600) | Soil microbial communities from Anza Borrego desert, Southern California, United States - S1_5 | ecosystem: Environmental > Terrestrial > Soil > Desert | place: USA: California | collected... | reverse complement strand
AACGGCATTCGCGCCACTGTCACCGGCAAAACCAACATCGTCCCGCCGCTCGCCATCGCCCGCGGCGACCTGCGCGCCCTGTCGCTCGAGCAGCAGGAGCGGGTGATGGCGAAGATGCGCGACATCGTCGGCCGTCACCTCGCCGGCACCGAGGCGGAGATCGCGTTCGACGACGGCGCCTACCCGCCGATGGCGCCGACCGAAGCGAGCCGCGCCCTCCTCGCCCGGCTGAACCGGGTCAATCGCGACCTCGGCCTCGCCGAGATGGGCGAGCTCGACCCGCTGAAGCGCGGCGCCGGCGACATCGGCTTCGTCGCCCACCTGCTCCCCGGCCTGATCGGCCTCGGCGCCGCCGGCGAGCGCTCGCACGCGCCCGGCGAGACGGTCGACCTCGCCACGCTTCCCCGCCAGGCCAAGCGCGCCGCGATCCTGATGACCCGTCTGTCGCGGGACTAGGCCGTATCGAGCTTCGATGCGATGCTCCTTTCCCCTCTCACGCTTTTCGCGGGAGAGGAGGGAGAAGGGATTTCCAGGCTTCGGCGCGAGGCTGGATGACCCCTCTCCGCTAGAAAGGCACCTTGACCTTCATCATGAGCCGCTTGCTGATCCGACCGTCGGGCATGCCGACCTGGCTGAGGCTCGGCTCGACGCGGGCGCCGCCGACGTCGAAGCCGATGATCCCGCCCTCGTCGATCTCCATACCTTTCGGAACCTTGATCTCCTGCGCTCGATACGCGTCGGGGCTTCGCCCGCAAACCACGATCTCGCCCGCCGCCGCCTCGCGCCGGCAATCCTGCGGGGTGACGCGAAGCGGCCTTGCCGGCGGCTTCAGTTCGAATTCGCTGGTCACGATCTTCACCGGCTCGGGCGCGCCGGCGGCGAGTAGGATGATCGTCGCCAGCTCCAGTGTGGCTTGCTCCGTGATGGCGGCCGAGACTAGCAGAGCGCCGCCCCGGCGCCAGTCCCTCACCGCAGCCGGTAATGATCGGCCAGCCGGTCGAGCGCCATCGTCAGCACCAGCTTGCCCGCCCGCGCCGGCCAGCCCAGCGCCGTCTCGGCCTCGCGCATGCCTTCGCCGGCGCAGATCACGCGCCAGGCGATGTCCCTGAGGCCCGGGCCGAGCGCCTTCACCGCCACGTCGAAGCGCCGGCGCGCGGCGATCTGGGCGTGGGTCGCCGCGACCGGCTCGGCGCTGCCGCGCGGGCCGCGGTCGGGCGGCGGCGCGTCCCAGCGCATCGTCACCCGCGGCGGCAGGCCCGACCGCTCCCAGTCGCGGCGCAGCTGCTCGCCGGCCGCGAACTGGCGCTCGCCGACATGGCCGCGCGACTTCAGCCAGCCGAGCGGCGATTCCGCCAGGTTGACGGTCACCGAGCGCGCCGCCCCTCGCCCCCGCTTCGGGCCGCGCTCGCGCCCGTCCTGCGGCACCGGCTGCTCCCTCAGCAGACGGTTGCGCCGCGCCCGTTCGAACTTCACCACGACCTCCCCGAATCAGTACGAAACGTGAACATCTTGCCACGAAGCCGAGGATGTAGGAAGGTGAAATCACGAATGGGTCGTTCGGGGAGGGGACCATGATCACTCGCATCCGCGAGGTGCGCCGGGCGAAGAAGCTCACCCTCCAGGACGTCGCCGACCGGTGCGATCCGCCGACGACGCCTCAAACCATCGGCCGGCTCGAGACCGGGACCCGCACCGTCTCGGTCGGCTGGCTCAACCGCATCGCCCGCGCCCTCGGCGTCGAGGCGACCGATCTGGTCGAGTTCGCCGAGCGCGACGACGTCCCGCTCGCGGCTCTGCTCGGCCATGACGGCGCCCATGCGCCGGGCCGGGCGGGAGTGGCGCTGCCGCCCCGCGCGGAACCGGGCACGGTGGCGGTCGCCGTCCAGGCCAGCGTCGGCGACTATCGCAGCGGCGACGAGATCTGGTGCGTGCGGCTCGAGCCCGAGGCGTTCGGCCGCGCGCTCAACCGCGACGTGCTCGTCCCCCGTCCGGCCGGCCGCTTCCTGTTCGGCCGGCTGATCGGCCGCGAGGAAGGCAGGCTCCACCTCCTCCCCCTCGGCGGCGCCCACCGCCAGCTGGTCATCGCCGATCCCCCCTGGATGGCGATGGCGATCCGGCTGATAAGGAATTTGTAGCCGCCGGCGACGGCCGGGGGCGCGGCGGGTGACGAGCGCCGATGACCTTCGCCTCCGGTGCCGACCTTCGCCGGGACGGCCTGGTGGGCGCTGACGGGCTCGAACCGCCGACCCTCTCCGTGTAAAGGAGATGCTCTACCAACTGAGCTAAGCGCCCTGGGACGGCGTCTGCCACCGCCGGGCGGAAGCAGCAAGCCCGCCCCCGTCAGACGATCAAATGCGCGATCCGCTGCGCCGACTTGAGATAGGCCTCCATCATCGCCGCCGTCTCTGCCGACAGCTCGATGAACACGCGCCGGCCGTCCTCGGGATCGGCGACTCGGACGAACAGGCCCTGGTCGCAGAGGGTCTTGATCCAGCGCAGCGCCGTCGTCGGCGGCACCGCGGCGGCGATGCACAGGCTCGACACCGCCACCCTCTGCTTCTCGACCCGCGCCGCCATCAGGTCGAGCAGCATGTCCCAGGCGGGGTCGGCGAACATCTCGCTGTGGAAGAAATGGTCGCGCAGCCGCCGCGCCCGGATGATCGAGCGGATGAACCCGGCGTCGAGCCGCTCGCCGTCGCCGTTGGGCGCGGCGCCGACCGCCGCCATCGCCGCCGCGGCGGCCTCGTCCTCCGACAGAGCGGCGAGCACGTTGGCGATCCGACCGACCTCCTCGCTGAGCTGCTGCAGTCGCGCCGTCGCCTGCGCCTTGCCGGCGTCGTTGAGGCGCGGCGGACGGCGGGTCGCGGCGCGCCGGATCGCCGCCGCCCTGTCGGCCTCGCTCGGCTCGCACAGCAGCTCGGCGTCCGCCGCGAGCAACCGCGCCGCGACCTGGTCGAGCAGCGGCCGCGGAATCGCGACGACGCTGCCGAAGCGGCCGGAATCGGCGAGCCGGTCGAGAAGCGGGTCGAGCAGGCCGGCGCGGTCGTCACCGCAATCGAGCAGGACGGCGTCGGCGGCGACCTGGCGATCGAGCCGGTCGGCGGCGGCCGCGACCGGGACCACGTCGATCACCCGGCAGCCGGCGATTGCGGCCGCCTGCCGCCAGGCCGGGCCCGCCGCCGCGTCGGCGACAACCAGCACGGAAGGAATTGCTCGATATTCGATCCAATCCAGCGCCCGATGGGCACCGCTCGCTGCCATGGCTGTCATTGCGCGTCCGCTCCCCCAGGCCCCGCAATTTGCCGCCGTTCCGGAGCAATTGCAGCCCCACAATGGTCCGTTTCGGTCCCTGTTGAAATTCTATCCCCTTGAGCCCTCGCGCTTTTCGAGGCGACGCTGATGATACTGGCGCGCTGCCGGCTCGGCTCGCCGTGCCGGGCAGGCCCGGCGCGCGGCCCCGGTTGAATCCTTTTTAGTCCCCACGGTCCGCCATTCATGTCGGCGGGTTGTCGCCATTATGGATCAACTCTGGCCGAGAATCCAGCGCGCCGCCGCGGCGGCATGGACCGCGGTCGTGTCGTAGACGGGAATGACGGCGGCGCCGGGATCGACGAGCAGCACCAGCTCGGTGCAGCCGAGGATCACCGCCTGCTGGCGCGCCTTGCCCATTTCGGTCAGGCACGTCTTCAGCCGCCGCTGCGAGCTGCGGCTGACCTGTCCCTTCGCCAGCTCCTCGAAGATGATCCGGTCGATCTCGGCGGCGGTCGCCGGGTCCGGCAGCGCCAGCGATATGCCCCGCGCCTCGATCCGCTCGCGGAAGAAGCGTTCGCCCATCGTGAAGCGGGTGCCGATCAGCCCCGCTCTCGCGATGCCGTCGCCGGCGAGCCGCTCGGCGGTGGCGTCGGCGATGTGGAGGAGCGGCACCCGGACCGCCGCCTCGACCGCCGGCGCGACCTTGTGGGTGGTGTTGCTGCACAGGATCAGCCCTTCCGCTCCCGCCGCCTCGAGCCGGGCGGCCGCCGCGGCGACCGTGTCGCCGACGCGGTCCCATTCGCCGGCCAGCTCGAGCTCGGCGATCGGCGCGAGGTCGAGGCTCTCGATGACGAGCGGCGCCGAGCTGAGGCCGCCGCGCGCCTTGGCCACCGCCTTGTTGATATGCTCGTAATAGAGGGCGGTCGAGTACCAGCTCGTCCCGCCGATCATGCCCAGCTTGCGCATCGCGCGACCCATAGCCGCGGCGGCGGCCAGACAAAGCACTTTCCGTCCAGCGATTCCCCTTATGCGCCGAAACGCGCTCAGCCCAGGCTCTTCACGATCTCTTCGGTCATCTTCTTGGCGTCGCCGAGCAGCATCATCGTGTTGTCGCGGTAGAAGAGATCGTTGTCGACTCCGGCATAGCCGACGCCGCCCATCGAGCGCTTCACGAACAGCACCGTCTTCGCCTTCTCCACGTCGAGCACCGGCATGCCGTAGATGGGCGAGCTCTTGTCGGTCTTGGCGGCCGGGTTGGTGACGTCGTTGGCGCCGATGACGAAGGCGATGTCGGTTCGGGCGAATTCGGAGTTGATATCCTCCAGTTCGAACACCTCGTCATAGGGGACGTTGGCCTCGGCGAGCAGCACGTTCATATGGCCCGGCATCCGCCCCGCCACCGGATGGATCGCATATTTGACGCTCACCCCCTCCTTCTTGAGCTGGTCGGCGAGCTCGCGCACCGCATGCTGGGCCTGCGCCACCGCCATGCCGTAGCCCGGCACCACGATCACCTGCTCGGCCTGCTTCATCAGGAAGGCGGCGTCCTCGGCCGAGCCCCGCTTCCACGGCCGGTCGGACGCCGCGCCGCCGCCGGCGATCGCGGCGTCGCCGCCGAAGCCGCCCGCGATCACCGATATGAAGCTCCGGTTCATCGCCCGGCACATGATGTAGGAGAGGATCGCGCCCGACGAGCCGACCAGGGCTCCGGTGATGATCATCGCGCTGTTCTGGAGGGTGAAGCCCATCGCCGCCGCCGCCCAGCCCGAATAGGAATTGAGCATCGACACCACGACCGGCATGTCGGCGCCGCCGATCGGGATGATCAGCAGGAAGCCGACCAGGAAGGCCAATGCGGTCAGGGTGACGAAGACCCAGGCGCTCTGGTCGGTGGTGAAATAGCCGATCAGGCCGACGATCGCGGCCAGCGTGCCGAGGTTGATGACGTGGCGCAGCGGCAGCAGGATCGGCTTGCCCGACATGTTGCCGTTCAACTTGAGGAAGGCGATCACCGAGCCGGAGAAGGTGACCGCTCCGATCGCCGCGCCGAGGCTCATCTCGACCCGGCTGACCGGATGGATCAGCCCGGCGCTGGCGATGCCGAACGCATCCGGATTGAGGAAGGCCGCCCCCGCCACCAGCACCGCCGCCATGCCGACGAGGCTGTGGAAGGCGGCGACGAGCTGCGGCATCGCCGTCATCGCGATCCGCCGCGCCGTCACCAGCCCGATGACCGCGCCGATGAGGATCGCCCCGCCGATCAGCATCAGATTGTCCCAGTGGACCGGCTCGTGCCACTGCAGCGGGAATTCCTCGTCGCGCGTCGGCATGTAGTGAAGGAGCGTCGTCGCCAGCGCGATCGTCATGCCGATGATGCCGGCGCGGTTGCCGCGCCGCGAGCTCTCCGGGCTGGACAGGCCGCGCAGGGCGAGGATGAAGCAGATGCCGGCTATGAGATAGGCGACCATCACCCAGGCCGGAGCGGCATTGGCTTCACCGTGCATGGGCAACACTCGTCGCCCCGGCGAAGGCTGGGGCCTCCGGGAGGAAAGGCTCGGAAGGAGCGCCGGTGCGAACTCTCGCTGGTGCCCCAGCCTTCGCTGGGGCGACGCGCGTGCCCCTCACCCCTTCCTCTCCTTCTTCTTGTACATGGCGAGCATCCGCGCGGTCACCGCGAAGCCGCCGAAGATGTTGATGCTGGCCAGCACCACGCCGGCGAGGCCGAGCCATTTCGCCCCCGGCACTCCGGCCGCCGCCGCCGCGATCAGAGCGCCGACGATGATCACCGAGGAGATGGCGTTGGTCACCGACATGAGCGGCGTGTGCAGCGCCGGAGTCACCGACCACACCACGTAATAGCCGACGAAGCAGGCGAGCACGAAGATCGACAGGATCGAGACGAAATCCACCGGACCTCCGCGGCTGGCCAAAGCGCGGCGCACCTTGGCGGCGCGCCCGCGCCTTGTCGAGGGCCTACGTGACCGGTCCCCCTCCCGGGGCGAGCGTCGTCGTCGGCGGCGGCCTCGTTCGGCGCGAGCGAGGGCAGCCTTCCTGCTCCAGAGGCCGGCGGTTCAGGCTGACGGCGGCTTGAGCGCGTCGCCGAGCGCGGCGAGGTCGTCGAGCGCGCGCGCCGTGACCTGACGAAGCGTCCTGCCGGCCTCGGCGATTCGCTTGACCTCCTTGTCCGCCTCGCCGCGCACAGTCTCGAGCCGGTCCCGCAGGTCGGGCCGCGCCGCGAGCAGGGCGGCGGCTGTCTCCTCCGACTTGAGCTCGCGCAGCGACCGCCGGGCGACGGCGAGGGCGGCTTCGATCGAGCGGCCGCCAAGCTCGGCGAGCGACTCGGCCCGCTGGCGGGCGAGGGCAAGGACCGGCTCGGCTTCCTCGCTGTCGCGGCCCCCCCGCGCGCCGGAAGGCGGTGGCGGCGGCGGCGGCTCGACGGCGGCCGGCTCCTCCTTCGCTCTGAGGTCGCGCACCGTCGGCACGATCACCGTCGCTCCCGCCTTCAGCCCGCCCTCGGCGGCGAGCTGGGGATTGGCGCGGAGCAACGCCGCTTCCGCCCGCTCCTGCAGCTCCGCCGAGCCCTTGGTGTCGAACAGCGCCTTGGCGAGGCCGGCGAGGCTGCGCTGGCGGCCCACTTTGGTGATCCGGATCGGCATGCGGGCTCTCCCTTATTGCGCGAGGACGTTGAGCGGCACGAAGGCGGCCGGAAGGTTGCCGCCATTCAGCCGGATGTTGCCATAGCTGAGATTGCCGACGACCGTCGCCATCGGACCGCCGAATTGGGCGCATCGCAAATGCATCGCGTCGGTGTCGTCGGTCCGCCGGACGACGTTGTTGGAGGCGACGAGCCGCGGCGCCTCGAGCTCGACGATCGCCGGAACGATGCCACCCGCCTGAAGCAGGCATTGATTGTCGGTGAAGGTCAGGGCGCCGGCCGCCCGCGGGTCGAGCCCGAGGGCAACGCGGACCAGCGGCAGCTGCGAGCGCTGGTGGGCGTCGCCGATCAAGTTGCCCGCCAGCCGGACCTGCGATTCGACGGCCGGGCCGATCACGACCAGGCTGCGCGTGCCCAGGCTCAGCACGGTATTGCCGCGCGTGAAGAAGGTCCGGCCGGTGCCGGCCGGCCGCGCCCGCGCGGAGATGGTGTTTGGATTGAAGATCAGGTTGGGATTGAAGCCTGGCTCCGGCGCGAGGGCCGCGCCGATCAGAATGGCGCACCAGCTGGCGGGGTCCGGGTGCCCCGCGGCGCGCAGGTCGGCGATCCGGTTCGAGCTGATCGCGCAGGCCGCGATCGGCCCGGTGAGGCGGAGGCCGACGGCCTCGCCGGCGCCGTCCGGACCGATTTGGGTGACGACATTGTGGGCGAAATCCAGGGTCGGAACTCCGTCCAGCTCGAAGCCGGCGAACGATTCGAAGCCGACGCCGCCGCCGGGGAAGCCGACCCGGCGGACCGTGTTGCCGATCACCCGCGCCTCGGTGACTCCGGACAGCCGCACAGCGACGTCCGCGACGCGCTCGATCAAATTGTTGTCGAGACAGAGGGCGCGGGCACCCCCCTCCTCGTCCATGGTGACCCCTCCCATGCCACAGTCGCGAATGACGTTGCGCTTGAGCAGCACGCTGGCCTGCGGTGCCTCGATGCTGAGCCCGAAACGAAGGACATGGCCCAACCGGTTGCCGACCAGCTGGGCGTCGGGCCGCGGGACGGGAATGAGCCCTTCGACCAGGCGGATGCAGCTGCCGCCGCTGGGGAAGCCCCGGTCGGACGCCGCACCGGCGATGTCGTTGTCGAGCACCCGCAGGTTCGGCACCCCGGAGACGATGCCGTCGCCTTTGCCGGAGACGGTGATGGCATTGCCCCGGACGGTCAGTGCCACCGGGCTCCAGCTATCCTCCCCGTCTTCGCCGCCGATCGGCGCGCCCGCCCCGGTTGCGATGATCGCTTCGCTGCCGGCGGCGATATTGTTGTCGGCGATCGACGTCGCGCCGAGATGAAGCACGGTGCCGTCGAACGAGACTCCGTTGCGCTGGGCGATCAGCAGGTTGCGGGTGACGTGCGTCTCGAACAGCCCGCAATAGGGAAGCGCGTTGTCGTCGCCGCACCGGGCGATGGCCCCGATCGCCACCGGCGCGATGATCAGATTATGGTCGATGCCGAGGCCGAGCTGGACGCCGTCGAGAGCGATGCCGACGCCGTCGCCGCCCTGCGGCGTGAACACCAGGGCCGCGACCTCGCTGACATCGACCAGCCAGTTGTTGCGCAGATGGAGGGCCGAGCCGCCGCCCGAGGATTCGAGCGCGACGACGATCAGGCCGAGATCGTGGATGCGCACGTTGTTGGAGCCGGTGACCCGGATCGCGCCGCCGCCGCCCGCATAAGCGAGCAGGCTGCCGGGACCGTGGCCGCGAAGCCGGACCGACCTGCGGCCGGCGATCTCCACCGGCGTGGAGCCAAGCAGGTAATTGCCCGGGCCCAGGCACACCGTGCCGCCCTCCGCGGGCAGCTGGTTGATCGCACTCTGGATGGTGAGCGCGCCGCCATTGTGGCCCTCGGAGCTGACGCAGACCGTGCAGCCGCATTCCTCGCCTTCGCCGAATTCGGGCGGCCAGAAGACGCGGCAGTCGGTCACCGATCCGGGGAAGGTGACGATCGCCAGGCGGGCAAAATGGTGGTGGATGCCGACCGGCGGCGCGCGGTCGAGTATCTCGATCGGGGGGCCCTCGGTCCGCGCCGCGAAGGTCCAATGGTCGAGCGGTCGGAGATTGCCGGCCGGATCGACCGTGAAGGAGACGGTGATCCCAGCCTCGATCACGATCGGCGAGCCATCGGCCGGAACCGGGATGAGGCCGTCCGACGTGACCGCGTCGAGGTCCGTCCAGGTCGTGCCGTCCGGCCTCAGCACCTGGCCCGACTGGTCCCAGCGGATGACCCGGCTGTGCCGCGCGGCCGCGGTGTCATCGCCGCCGGCGGGGATGAGGTCGGCGCTGAGCGCGGCATTCAGGGTGAGCGTATTGCTGTCCTCGTCCACCGCCGTCAGCCGGCGGATGTCGCCGGAGAGGCCGGCGAACTCGCGCCGGTCGTCGGTGATCTCGACCCAGTCGCCGGTGCGGAAGCGAAGCAGCGAGTCGCGGCCGATGCGGCGCACCTCGAGCCGGTCGCCATTTTCGACGGTCTCGATCGTGGCGCCCACCGAGGCGTTGTCGCGCGACCATTTGAAGCGCGCGGTGCCGAGCGGCCCGCCGGTATGTATCTCGACCCGGTAGAGCTGGTTTTCGAGCCCGCGATAGCCGCCGCCGGGCGGGATCAGGCACGGCTCGTCGGGGTCCTCGAACTCGATCGTGGCCGTCGTCAGCCGCGCCGGCGAGGGGGCGACGAGCGCGTCCCACGCGGCGAGGTCGGACCCGCAGGTCGCGCCGGCGCCGACATTGGCCAGCAGGCGCACCTGCCAGACGGTCTGCCAGCGCGTCGCGGTGTCGATGCCGCCGAGCGCCGGCTCGAGCAGCCTCGGATCCTTGAGCGGCGTCACTTCCCGCTGCCAGACGTCCAGATAGGCGAGGTGCGGCCCGTTCGTCGCCGGCAGCGCCGGCGGCAGCGGCAGGTAGGGCTGGACGGTATAGTTGATGAAGTCGTTCGGCTCGGTCGAGATCGGCTCGTCGAGCACTCCGGCGGGACGGTTGTCGATCTCGCGGGCGCGGTCGAACGCGGGGGGAGCGTCGGCGCCGATGAGGCCGTGATTTTCGGCGAGCAGGCCGTCGACATACATCCGGCCGCGGCCGATGGTCAGCGCCGGCCCGGGGGCAAGCCGGATCTCGAACCCGGTCGGAGTCTCAAGCGGCACGACCGCGCGGCCGATCGTGTCCACCGTCTGCGCGCGCAGGCGCCGCTCGAAGATGGCGACCAGCTCGTTCCAGTCGGCGTCGAGGGTCGGGTGCCCCTGCTGCAGCAGCACGCCGGCAAAGTCGCGCAGCGCGCTGAAGCTGCTCCGGCTATAATCTCCACCCATCTCACGGCTCCCCTTCAGGTCTCGAAGAACAGGCCCGCCTCGAGGGCGAAGCGGAGATATTCCTCGAGACGAATTTTCAGATTGGCTTCGCGCTGCGGCGCGTAGAGCAGGTGGAAGCCGCCCATTTCGGACTCGTCCGACGCTCCGGCGCGGATCTCCTGCGGCGTGCTTCGGCGAAGCTGCGCATAGGCCGGTCGGCCGTAGCGGCGGGCGGTGAAGCTCGGCACGATCCGCCGCGTCCAGCGCGCCTCGATGAGCTGCCGTTCGGCCGCGGGGACCGGGCCGCCCAGCTCCTTGGACCGCGCCGCGATCGCGGTGTCGATGGCGAGCTGCGGCTGGCAACGGTATCGGCGCGGCGTGATCGAGCCCGGGGGCACGTAGGAGAAACGGATGCACCCGACCTGCCGCCGTTCGGCGCGGACCGGCGCCGGCCAGGTGTCGCCGGCGTCCAGCCGGGCGACGAGCAGGCTGTCTGAGACGAGATCGAAGCGCTCGGCCATGACCTTTCCGAACACGGTCACCGCGCGCAGCGTGAGCGGGCCGCCGAAATCGGCGCCGGTCGGATCGGCGTAGGCGACGCCGGCGGCGCTTTGCGCCGGGTCGGCGGCGGCGGCGTCGACGATCGAATCCTCGATCGCGGCGGTGACGTCGCGGGCGATGCCGAGCGGGCCGCAGATGCAGCCAGACATTTCGAGGGCCAGCCCGGGCAGCGCCGCCTCGACCGACAGCGCTCCGGGCTGCGCCGGCTTCCCGTCGTCGTCGAGCGAGCGGCCCGGCACGAGCGTGCAATGCCTCAGAGTCAGCGCGTGCAGGGCATTGTTGCCGGTGTTCGCGACGACCACCGGGCGCAGCGAGACGAGCAGCCCGTCGAGAGTCACCCGCGTCTCGCGGTTGCCGTCGGCGTCGGCGGCGCCGGTCACGGTCAGGTCTCCGGTGAGGGCGAGGTGCGGGTTGAAGCCGTCGGCGGCGCGCAGCTCGATCGACGCGCCGGCGCCGGCCGAGATCGCGATCGTCTCCGCATAACGGCCATTGTCGACAATCTCGACGATGCCGCCGGCGGCCGGCAGGGCGTTGAGCGCGGCCTGGATGGTGGCGTGGTCGGTCGGCACGCGCAGCCGGGCCTGGCCGGTTGCGGGCGCGGCGAAGGCGGCCGCGCGCGCATAGGGACCACCTCCGATCGGCGCACTGAAGCCGTAGTGGAAGGAGACGGTGACGGCCCCGGTCCGGTCCGGCGGAAGCGCGATCCGTCCGAGGATCGGATCGATCGCAATCTTCTCTCCCGCGGCGGGCATATGCGCCCAGCCCCCGACGATGTCGGAGAGGTCGCAGGATTCGACCTCGGCGGCATCGAGCTCGATGCCGTCGAGCGCGACGACGAGACTCTGGAGAAGACCCTCGGCATTGCGGCCGTAAACGGCCTCCGGGGCGGCGACGCCGCCTTCGCCGATCAGGTCGGCATGCAGGGTCCGCCGAGTGATCGGCGCGGCGACGTTGAGGGGCGTCGCGATATGGGTGATCCGCTCCTCGTCGACCGGGTTGGAGAACAGCGGCAGCGGTGCCCCGAGCGGGCTGAACAGGGCGCGCAGCGCGTCCACAGCAACCGCTGGCGAGCCGGTGCGCGCGAAGGCGTCGAGCGTCCACAGGTGGATTCCGACGTTGGGAAAGTTGTAGCGCCCGTCCGCGCGAGCGATCGAGCGCATGTCGGCCAGTCGGGTGAACGGATCGAAGGCGCCGCCGAGCGCCTCGAGCCCGCGCCAGTCGCGAAGGTCGGGCGCGAAATCGTGCGCCGAGCGGATATGGTTCATGCGCTGGGTGGTGGCGGTGAGCAGGAAATATTCGACCGCCCGGGCCGGCCAGCCGGTCACGTCGCGCGCCAGCTGCTCGAGCACCGAGGCGGTGCCGAGCCGGCGGCGGTAGGCGATCGTGTTGGCGACCTCGCTGCGCGGCGAGCCGGTGCCGCCGACGCCGTGCAGCGGCCGGTAGCCGATCAGGCCGCCGATATAGGGCGCCACCCAGTCGGAGCAGGTCTCGATGAACTGGTCGTCATAAAGTTGCTCGATGCTCTCCTCGACCACCGCCGCCTGCTCGGCGATCACCGCCACCAGCTCGCGCAGCGGATGACCTTCCTCCGCATCGCGCGCGCGATAGATGGCGGGCAGCAGCGCGTAGAGGGCTTCGGCCGACATCCTCATGCGATCACCTCCAGCTCGAGCGGGCCGGGATCGAGGGTCAGAATCTCGGCGGCGAGGAGGGTCCCGTCGGCGGCGAGCCTGACCGGCTCGGCGAAGAGGCGCGCATGGAGTTTCTCCTCCGCTCCCGGAGCGGTCATTCGGTAGAGCAGGTCGAGATCGACGGCGACGATGCCGGCGACCGAATGGATCGCCGCGATCACCTCGCTGGCCGCGACCAGTCGGGCAAAGCCGCGGGTTTCGAAGCCATAAGCGTCGCGAAGCGCCGTTTCGACGCCGGCTGTCACGACCTCCGGCAGATAGGCGGGATCGACCCTCAGCCCGGCCTTGAGCTTGAAGGTGGCCGGAGCGTAGGATTTGACCGTGATCCGAACGAATGGGTCGCCGAGGCTGCGCAGGGCCGCGGTGAGATTGTCGAACACGTCCCCTTTCGACGGATCGACCGCCTCGCCGCCGGGTCCGGCGACGGTCACCACGATCCGGCGCGCCTCGCCGTCCCAGACCCAGTCGGCCCGCGCCTTGGCGATGCCGGCGAAGCCGCGCGCGAAATCCTCGTAATTGCGCAGCGACACCACCCGGCCCAGCGTCAGCGTCGTCACCGGCGCATTGGACCGCACCGCAGCGAGCGTTTCCGCATCCTGCCCACCGCCCGCGGCCAGCGGATTGACGACGTCGCGCAGCCCGAGCGGGCGGTCGATCGCCGTGGTCAGCGTCTTCGCCGCGACCGATCCCGCCGTCCCCAGGCCTTTCCTGTATTTGGCGACGATATTGTTGCGGCCCGTGCCGGGCCGGGCGCCGTTGCGGCCGTCGCCGAACTGGACCACCGTCTTGCCGTCGTCACCGAGGTGGGTTTCGTAAACCCGCTCGCTCGATCCGACTCCGTAGAGGGTCGGCACTTCGCGCCAGAGCAGATCGTTCACTCGAACCTCGAGCGTGGAGGCCGACCCGGTCTCGTTGGCGGCCGAGACGTGGGTCAGCGGCGTCTGCTTCAGGGTGAAGCTCTGCAACGGGCGCCCCGCATTGCCGTCGCCGAGGATCTCCTGGGTCGACTCGCCATGGGTCGCCGCCGCGACGTTGGCGTGGACCAGGGTCGAGGCGCGGTCGAACGCGGCCTCGAGCGGGTTCTCCAGCCGAAGCAGCGAATGGGTGTCGTCGGCCAGATCGACCAGCTCCAGCGTCGCCGCCTCCGAGGTCAGCTCCACCGTCTCCTCGGCGGCGACCCAGTCGAAGCCGTCCTTCGCGGCGGTCGCGCTCCCCTCCAGGCCGCCGGCGGTGCGCAATCGCCAGATGAGGGTCGACGCGCCCTCGGCCACCGGCAGCGGCTCCGTCAGCAGGGTCAGCCGCTCGCCGCGCGCCAAGGCGACGTTCGCCGCCCCGGTCGCATCGGGTACCAGCTCGATCGTGTCGAGCAGCACGAGCACCTGGGCGCGACGCCCGCTGACGATCAGCCGGCGCCCTTCGCCCGGATCGTCGATCAGGCCGGACAGCTCGATCTCGTCGCCCATGACCGGCTCGACGATCGGCGTCTCCGCGAAATCGAGGCGCTCGCTGGCGCCGAAGACCGAAACCTTGCGATAGTTGGTCCCCGAGAACTGGCTCAGATTCTCGCTGGTGTCGAGCGACAGGCGGGTGACTCGGCCGCTGACGCCGTAATCGGCGCGGCCGTCCTCGACCGCGGCGGTGATCTTGTAGACCTCGACGAGTTCCTCGGGCCGGGTGAGTGCGATCCAGCTGCCTTCGACGAATCCCTGCTGGATGGAGTCGAGATGGGGGCGATTGTCCTTGATCGCGAACTGCCAGTCGCCCGGCGTCGTGGTGCTCAAGCCGAAGCGGGTCAGGGTGGCGGTGTGCAGGAGGCGCGGATCGGGCGCGTTCCAGCCGAACAGCGAGGCCCGCGTGCGCAGCGCGAAGAGCTGGTGTCCGACCTGCGCCGTCTCGCCGGGCGGATCGATCGAACCCAGCTTCGTGGCCCATTCGATCCGGGTGCGGTCGCCGTCGGCGTCGGCGGTCACGGCGGTGAGCTTGCGGAAATCCCAGCGCTCGGACGTGGTATCCTGCTCGGCCCGCTCGCGGCCCAGGATGAGGATGGCGTCGCCCACCTTGAGGTTGGTCGCGACGCCCGCGAGCCACGCTTCCTGGTGGCCGTTGGCCGGAGGAATCAGCCGCGCCTGTCGCGGCTTCAGTTCGTTCCAGACCACCCGGGCCTCGATCGCCTCGACCGTCTCGAAGGTCTGCGCGGTCTGGCCGTCGCCGGGCACGCTCTGTACGCGCATGCCGGCCGGGAGGGCGAGGATGGGAACCGGCGGGTCTCCCTGCGCCGGCTTGTCGAGCCGGAAAGCGAGGTCGGCTCCCGCCGCCAGCCCCGGCCGCAGCCGGTAGCCGATCAACCGGCCGAGCTCGACGAGCGAGCGCCGGTCGGTCGCCGTGCCCAGCCAGGCTTCGTTGGCGTTGCGCTCCTGATAGAAAGCGAGGACGTCGCAGACGCAGGACCAGGCATCGATCAGAGCGATCGAGAAATCGTCATTCTCGCGGCTCTTGAGACCCGCCAGGGCGGGGAACTCGCTCGCCGACAGGCGGGCGATCTGACTCCGTCGGAAGTCCGTGAATCGGCCCGGCCGGTAGACGACCGCCGGGAGGCCGGGGCGGTTGCTCGAATTGACCGGAGTGGCGACCGCGATGCCTTCGCAGCAGCCGCAATCGCCCGCCTCCTCCGGCGGATCGGCCATGCCCGGGATCAGCGGCGGCAGGTCGCTCATTTGCCGCCTCCCATCGTCAGCAGGATGCGGCCGCGCTCGGGAAAGCTCGGATCGTTGGCCAGGCGCGCGATCTCGAGCCGGCCGATCGGCAGCACTCCAGTCTCAAGCGGCGCGGCATCGAGGTCGCCGAGCCTTCCGAAGCGGGTCGCCATCACGCTCTCGACGCCGTCCACGCCCTGCACGCGCGCGACGATCGCGCTCAGCCAGATGTCCTGGTCGAACGAGAGGTTGTCGGGATGGAAGAAGCCGAGACGGCCGTCGGGAAGGTACGCCTCGCTCAGCTCCTCCAGGATCGCCAGCCGCACCTGCGAGCGGAAATGGTCCGGCGTGACGCAGACCATCAGCTCGAGATCGAGTGCGACGTAGCGCGGATCGTCGATCTCGAGATCGTAGCCCGCCATCCGGAACGGCTCGATGAACGCCAGCAGCTCGGCCTCGAACTCCGGAGTCACCGGCAGGCCGCCATGCCGGTCGACGGTGATGAAGACGGTGTGGCCGTGGCCGTTCCAGCGGAAGGTCGCGGCGGCCCGCTGCACGCCTGGGTGACGCAGCGCGACCGCGGCATAATCGTCCGGCGTGACCGCCCTTTCCTGAGTCCGGAAGGCCTGGGGAGCGGCCACCCGCGCTTCGGCGATCGTCTCCGGGGCAGTGCCGCCGGCGGCGGGGAGCGGATTGCGCACTCCGATGATTCCGCCATTTCCCGTCACGACGTGAGCGAGCGCGTCCGCACCGATATTGCCCGCCGGGCCGTTGCCGATCGCGTAGCGCGCCGTGAAGACCGAGCCGCTGTTCGGGCGCCGGGCGTTGCGGTTGTCGCCGAAACGCAGCCGCGCGCTGCCGTCGCGCTCGACCTCGACCGTGAAATGCCAGTCCTCCGCGTCGCTCCCGAGCAGGTCGCGCCGCGCCTCCCACGGAAAGGCGCCGAGCGCGGAGGTTTCGATGAGGTCGATCTGCGGCTTCACCGCGCGCAGGTCCTGCCGCAGCGCCCCGGCCGCCGCCGCGGGCGCTGCATAATCCTCCGCCTGGCTCAGCGGTCCGTCCGGCAGCAGCGGCCGGAAGCGCGGCGGCACCGCCGTCCGTTCGGGACGGGCGCAGCGATCCTCGTCCCCGGTCGGAACGAGGAAGAGGTGCGGCTCGGGGACGGTGCCAAGCGCGACATCCTCGATCGTCAGGCGGTGATCGGCGAGCAGGATATTGCCGAGCGCGTGGCTGACGTCGGAGACGACCTGGTTGTTCTCGTCGATCGCTGAGATGCAGAAGGGGAAAGGCAGCGCATCCTCTTCCGCCCAGCGTATCTCAGTGATCTCGGGCGGCAGGGACAGCGGATCGGTTACTCCGGCGACGACCTGGACGAGCCGCACGGCCCAGCGTTTGGCCGGATCGGCGTCGGCCGGGTTGCCGGTGCGCGGGCCGACCCGTTCCTCGAAGACCAATATGTCTCCTTCGGCGAGCATCGGCAGGTCGCCGCGCAGAGTCGCCCGGACGGCGCCTCGCGGCAGACAGCATTGACCGTCGCCCCAATCGTGGAACTGGATGAGGTTGAGCTCCTCGAACAGCTGCTTTTCATGCCGCGGCTCGAACACGACCGGCTTTTGCAGGAGCAGCCGCTCGAACAGGGGATCCGCGGCCGGCGGCGGCACGATCAGGTCGGCGTCGTCGACTCGAGTCAGGAACTTGGTGTCGTCCGGAGTGACGACGACGGGCGCTCCGTCGACCAGGACCTGCACCCACGCGCGGGCATTGCAGCCGTCGTGCATCGCATAATCGACCAGCCGCGCATGCCTCCGCACCGAGGAACGCAGCCGGGCCGTTCCGATATAGGCTTCGGTGGCGACGGCATCCTGCGCGTAGGACAGGCGATCGCCGACATAAGCGAGCATCTCGACCAGCGCGACTCCGAGATCGGCGGCGTTGCGTTCGCTCCATTCGGGAACGGTCTGCGCCATCCGGTCGAGCATGAGCCGACGGAAGCTGCCATAATCCTTGGCCAGATAGTTGATCTGCGGCCCTTCTTCGGGCTCGTCGGAGCAAAGGTGGCGCGGCGCGCAATCATGCTCGCTCGGGCATTCGACCTTGAAGGAGAATGAGACGCGGGCGAGCAGCGCATCGATCCCCGGCGGCGGCGCCAGCGACGAAGGCGAAGCGACCAGGTGCAGGGTATAGGTCGAATAGTCGCCGCTCGAGCTGGTTCGAAGCGCGATCACCTCGTCCGGATCCGGGAGAGCGGCAAGGAAGGCGGCCTCCGCGGCCGTGACCAGGCTTGCGTCCGGCGCGCTGGCGGGCGTTGCCCAGAGCAACTCGACGCCGGTGATGCGCTCGCCCCCGCTCAACTCGAAATTGTCGAGCGTGAGGGCCGGCGCGGTCTTGACGAAACGCAGCAGCAGGGTGCGCTGGCGCGGCGATCCTGCCGGCGCCTCGCGGTCGACCACCTCGAGATAGTCGATGCCGTTGAGACCCGCCTGGTCGCGCACCCGGCGACGCCGCGTCTCGTCGCAGCAGCGGTAGATCATGCGCCGACCTCCCGCTCGAAGGTGACGGACGAGGTCTCGCCGGTGGCGAGGATCACATAGTCGATGCCGATCACCAGCTTCGACTCCACCGCCTCGACCGACACGTCGCCGACCGCGATGCGGTCGGAGAGGAACTGCTGCAGGCCGCCGCGGATCAGGAATTCGACGGTCGCAGCGACCTCCGGGGACGCCGGGGCGAAGACCAGCTGCATCGCCCCCGAGCCGAAATCGGGCCGGTTGACCCTCTCGCCAGGCTGAGTGAACAGGAGCTGCTCGATCAGCTGGCGGACGTGGGCCGGGCCGTCGGCTTCGGCCGTCCGCTGCCGTCCGTCGAAGTGGAAGGGATAGGCGAGCAGCATCGACTCAGCTCCCGATCACGCGCGGCTGGACCACCGCATGAATGGTCGGCGTGCCGGTCGGCGTGCACACGGCGACGCTGTCCTGCAGCAGGACCGGAGCGCCGCCGGCGAGCACGCGCGTCGCCGAGGTGATGTAGCTGGCGGTGACGCAGGGACCGTTGCCGCCGGTGGGGACGAACGGACAGCCGGCGATCACCCACGGGCTGGCGAGCGTCACCACCGGCTGGCCGCTCACCGTCACCCGCGGGAAGGGCGCCGCCGGAGTCGCCTGCCCGCCATGGGCGCAGAGCACGGTCGCTCCAAGGTGCAGCACTGGACCTGGCATGATTTCCCCTCTCAGATCACGTTCAGCGCGCCGTTGTTGATGGTGACGGCGGGTCCCACCATGACGAGACTCGCCCCTTTCCCGTTCTGGATGTAGATTCCGGTGTCGTTGACGATCAAAGTCGCGCCGGTGGCGCTCTTGATCACGATGCCGCCGAGCGGTCCCGGCACGTCGTTTATCGAAACCCCGTTCTGGAGCGGCGTCTGGAAGGTGATGCCCGGGATCACGGGCGGCACCGTCAGCGCCAGCGCCGGCACCTCCGCGGCGGTGCCGAAAAAGCAGCCCGACCAGATCGGGTGATCCTGGTCGCCGGCCTCGAACTCGATCCAGACGTTCGAGCCGATGATCGGCACCGCGAACATCCCGGTCTGGATGCCGGCAACCGGCAGGCACGGCGTGGCCCAGCTGGTCAGCACCACGTTCGACACCGCCGGCACGATCGCCTGGATGCGGCCGAGCATCTTCGGGTCGAGGTTGTTGACCACCGTCCCCCGATACTTGCCCCAGAATTTCGTGGCGGACGTCATACGGCGACGCTCCCTCTGGTTGGCAGCAGCCCGTTCCGGGTCAGCGAGAATTCCTGCTTGAAGGAATCGCGGGTGAGGTTGCTGGTGACTCGCTCGACGAAATGGTCGCCGTCGAAGGCGAGGCCGGCGCCGCGCACGCCGACCGTGCCGCCGGCCCTCAGGGTACGCCCATAACGCAGCACGTCGAGCGTCCCGGAGCCCCGGACCGCCGCGGAATGCTGCGCGGCATAGGCGAAGCCGCGAACCAGCGCCGCGACCGGATTGAGGTGGGCGGTGGCCAGCGGCGTGATCTTCGGGGGCAGCGGGGGCACCAGCCCGAGCGGCGGCAGGAAGGGAATGGACGCGGGGATCGGGATCGGGATCGGCGCGTGCGTCTCCTGGTTGTGGATGAAGACGATCGGGATCTCCGTCCCCTCCTTGTCGAAGCGGAAGGACAGGCTCTCGACATTGTCGGCATGGCCGCTGTCGATGCTGAGCGCCGGTTGCGCCGCGCCGACATGGATTTCGGGCCCCCAATAAGCGAAGCTGGTTCCCACCGCCGGTCCCGGCTCCATGCGGAACATGTAGCCGGCCTCCTCGGCGAGCGTGCGGACGTAGGTGAGGTCGGTGCCCTGATGGCGGGGAATGCTGTCGATCGGGATCGGCGGCGCCTCGAGCGAGGGGATGACCTTAGGGATCACGCCGAGAAAGGCGTATTTGGCGAGGATGAGGGCGACCCGGGCGAAGGGCGGCATCGCCGGATAGGGAAACCCGTCGAATGGAATGACGTCCATCGCCGCGGTCATGTCCTTCCCCTGGACGGTCAGCGTCGCCGCGCCGCCGTTGCTGCCCGGAGCGACTTGGGTCTGGGTCGCGACCCCGTCGATCAGCGTCTCGGACTGGCCGGACAGGGAGACGATGAGCAGCACGCGGAAAAAGGGGATGGCCGCTCCGCCCGACAACAGGAAGAGGCTGATCAGCGGCGAGTTCTTCTCGATCGAGAAGGTCAGTTCGAAGCCGCTCGGCGTCGCGGTCGTCTCGCTGGTCACGCGGACCGACTGGAGCGCGTCGAGGACGGTGCGCGGCGCCGGCAGCGGAACGCCCGGCCCCATCATCAAGGTCAGGTTGAGACCCTTGATCATGAGCTTTCCCCGGCGCCCGGCACGTCCGCCGGCAGGGTGATTCGAACGCGGGTTTCGGACACTTCCAGCTCATCCGGCCAGATCGCCCCGTTGGCGTCGCACAGCCGCCAGTGGAGCTCCGGATTGCCGAGCGTCCGCGCGGCGATCTGGTCGAGCCTCTCGCCCTGGGAGACGACGTGCACCGAAAGCGTGCCGTAGCGGTCGGGATCGGGCACGACGCGCGGCGCCAGATAGGGGACCTGCATTCCGTCCGGCGAGGTGAAAACCCGGACGCCGATATTGTGGTAGCGGCTTTCCGGCGGAAAATCCGTCTTGGGCAGGAGGCCGGCTCCGAACAGGGCTTCGAGGGTGTCAGCCATCGAGACTACTCACGCCGAAGGTTGCGAGGGTCGCGCCGGGGGCGCGCTGGGCGAGCCGCTCCTTGGCGGCGAGATAGGCCATGAAGAGGGCGCCGCCGCGGTGGCTGAAGCCGAGATCGTCGACCGAGAGGCTGCGCAGCGACAGGCTCACCTTCGCCCGGATCGGGTTGAGATTGGGGTCGAACGCCTCCTCGGTCACCGAGAGCTCGGTCACCCGCACCGGCACGACCCGGTTGCGGCTCCAGATGAACAAGGCCAGCGGCGCTTCCATCGGCGCGATTTCGAGCGTGCCGGCGGAGGCGAGCGCGTCCTGGTTCCTGAGCTGCGTGGAGGTCGGGTGGACGAGCGCCTCCAGCGCCGAGATTTGCGGGAACAGGCCATTCTCGGCCACGGCGGCATTGCTGTCCGGGAATTCGAGCTGGTCGGTCGCGTCGAGCATTGCTTCGAGCGTGAAGGTCTCGACCGCCGGCCCCCGAATCCGCAGCGCCTGGCTGCGGTCGCCGTCCTCCCCCACCGCCTGGACGGCGAGGCTGCGGGTGAGCGTTTCCGAATTATACTGAAGAGCGATCGAAGCGACGATCGAACCGCTCTCCGGATCGATCAGGACGATGCCGGCCTTCACCAGCTTGGGGGAACGCGAGTAGCCGGTCATTGCGTCCGCTCCGCAATCTCGCCGCCGATCAGCGCGCCGGCGGTCCCGAATATGAAGCCTCCGACCAACCCTCCCGCGAAGCCGACGGCGACGCAGGCAAGGTCGATCGGGCCGCCGGGCGCGCAGATGACCGCGGCGCCGGTCGCGGTGGTCAGGGCCGCCGCGGTGGCGGTGGCCGCTCCGGCGCCGATCGCCGATCCGACCAGGCCGAACGACCAGGCCCCGATCTCTTCGCCGGCGGCGCGCCGGAAGTGCGGGGTGTCATAGGCTTCGGTGAGGCGGCTCGTGGTCTGGTAGACGCCGTAGATCAGCATCAGCGAGCCGCCGACGCGAATCACGCCCACGGCCCCGGCCGCGCGCGGCGTGTAGGTGATGCGCTGCGCGCCCGGCGGCAGCGTGCCTTCCTGCGTGTAGGTGCTCATGTCGCGGGCGCGGCCCATGCGCTGGGCATCGACCCCGCCGGACGACGTCCGGCCCGTGGACAGGTCGATCTCGCTGCCGTCGGGCAGCCGCAGCGACGGCCGCCCGCCGATCGCCGCCTCGATTTCCGAATGCGGCACGGTGATGCAATTGTTGGTGCAGAGCACGCCTTCCGGCGGGTTGGCCCGAAGCCGCTCGAACATGCGCGCCTCTCCGGAGCCGGCGGGCGCGTCGGAGCGGGGCGGCGAATAGCGGTACTCGCCGCCATGTTCGGTCTGGGTGAGGCGAAGCGCGAAAGCCTCGGCTTCGGCAGGCGTCCGCCTGACGTAAATCGCGGCCTGCTGTCCGCCCATCAGCGGGAAGGCGGCGTCGTTGCGCATCGAGCCCGGGACGCCGCGCAACAGGCGTTCGGTGAAATAGTCGCGGCCGCGCGTAAAGCCGATCGTGGTGAACAGCGTCTCGCCGACATACCAGCCGAGATTGCCGCGATAGCCGATGATCGTCGGCGATCCGCCGGGCGTTGCGAACAGCGACAAATGTCCCTGCGTCCAAAGAAAACCGGTCGAATTGGCCGGCACCATACCCATCGGCGTCGGCACGAATTGGGGTCCGAACAGCAGCGCGGGGCCGACGGCGGCCTCGGCCGCGCGAGCCAGCGGGACAATGACCCCCTCGGGGATCTGCGCCGGATCGACGCCATATTGGCTGCGCAATTCATCGGGCGCGATATCGCGCACACTGAAATGCACAACGGGTTGCGCCGCATCCTGCGCGGTGGCGGTCTCGCCGCCGCCTCCGCCGCCGACCGTGAGCGGGGCCGGATGGCCGGCCAGGCTGTCGCGATACTGGCGGTACGTCTCGATTTCCGCGGCGGTCCTCTGGCTGAGCGACACCTCGACGATGACGTCGTGTGTCGGCCACGGCGCGATCACGAACTGGTCCGAGGCGCGGTCGTAGGAGATGGTGTACGGGCCGCCGGTAGCGGGCATATTGGTCCGCAAATCCGCCCGCAGCGGTCCGGCGGTGCCCTCAAACACGATCGTTCCCGGCAGCTCCAGGGTGACGCCCGTGCACCGCTGCCCGCCCTGTCGACGGATCATTTGGCGGCCACCCTGCTGGAAGACGTGGGTGAGCTCGTGGGCGAGAAGGCGCCGCCCTGCGCTTGAGTGGGGATCGTATTGGCCCGGCGCGAAATAGATGTCCGCGCCGGCGGTGAACGCCCGGGCGTTGATGTCGCGCGCCATCGCCGCCGCCGAGGGGCCGTCGTGGATGCGGACATGCCCGAGGTCGCGCTGGAAGCGGGGCTCAAAGAACGAGCGCGCCGCCGCCGGCAGCGCCGTCCCGCCCGGTGACGCGCCGAGCGCCGCGGCGAAGGTCGCCGGCGGCGACGGGCCGGCGCCGCCCGCCGCCTTGCGCTGGGCCACCGGCTCGTCCTCGTCCTCCGGCCCCATCGGATCGCGCTGCACCGGCCCCCCCAGCTTGGCGGAGACCAGCTCCTCGTCAGGCTCCTCCGGCTGACGCTGGATGAGCCGGCGGATCGGCATCGGCCGCGAGGCGGGGCCCGGCATCCGCATCACCCGCTCGGCGACCGCGTCCGCCTCCTTCTCATAGGGGTCATCGGGCGCGCTCACCGTCAGCTTGGGCTGCAGCAGCGACGCACCGAGCTTCTCCTGCGTCTCGCACCCCGAGCATTTGCCCGAGGCGCCCGCCGAGCCGCCGCAGGCGCAGGCTCGCTGCAGGAACGGCAAGCGCCGCGCCGGCGCGGCGGGTACCGGGCCCGTGGCGGGCGCCGCCCGCTGCAGGAGCGCTGCGGCGGTCATGACGCCTCCTCGCCAACCGCCTGGACGGCGAGGCTGCCGGTGAGCGTCTCGGAATTGTACCGGAGCGCAAGCGAGGTCACGATCGACCCGCTCTCCGGACCGACCAGGACGATGCCGGCCTTCACCAGCCTGGGCGAGCGCGAATAGCCGGTCGTGGGCGCATATCCTCCGGAGCCAAACCGAGGCGCTTGAACGCTCGCAAATGATGACCGTCGCCGACTTGGGCCAGCGACCAGGGACCGGCGCTGGTCGGCGGGGTGACGACGAGCGTCGTGCAGGTGAGGGGCGCAGGCCGGGGCCGGCGCAGCCTGGGCCGGGAGAGCTGCAGGAGTCATGGCGTGGCCGGCCATGACGGCCGTCCCGGCCCCGGCAGGCGGCTCTGGAATTCCGAGCGCAGCGCGGCCCGTTGCGGAGCCGTCATCGAGGCGGTTACGGCGGTGACAGCCTGCGAGACCAGAAGGTCGACCTCGGCGCATTCGCAGACGCAACCCATGTTGGTCAGTGCGCCTTGGATGCTCTGGCTCGAGGTGAGGATGTTGAAGTTCAGGTCGCGATCGAGGCGGTGATGTGCCGGACCGGTCGGATTGGTCTCCCTCTGCGCATCATCCCAGCGCAAAGGGAATTCCCGTACGATCGCCGCGATCTCGGTCAGATCGCTGAAGACGGCGGCTCGGGTGCATGTCGGCGTCGTGACTCCGGCCGGCAACGGCAGGGCCGGTTCCGTTACTTGCGAGAAGCGCGCATGTTCGACCTCGTGGGTCAGGGTGACGAGCGTGTCGGTGCGCCAGTCGTCGCGCGGCCGTCCGCCGACGGTCGCCGCGCCGTTGTTGAAAGCGAGCGCTTCCTGGTTCAGCCGGTCGGGAACGAACACGCAGCGCTGGGTCGCGCCGGCCATGCCGTCCGGATCCGGATCGGTGGCCGGAAGCGCTTCGCTGCGCCAGTCGGCGCACCCCTGGTTGAACGCCGCAAATCCCGAAGGGATGTCCTGATCGACGAAGATGCCGTGAATAAGCGCGCGTTCGGCGGGGTCGAAACCCTCGAGGACGATCTCCAGCTGTCGCGCGCGACCGGCATGTCCGGTGCTCCGCGCTCGGGCCGGAGTCATCGCCTGTCGCCGATCCCGGGCCGACCTCCGGCTGGCGACCGCCCCACCCACGAATGCGCCCGGACTGCCGGCAACCGGTCCTCCTCCACCGCACGTCGCCGCGGCGGTGCACAGCCGCTGAATTGATCCCGTCGTACCTCCTTGCTGAAAGACGTGCGTCAGCTCATGCGCGAGCAGCCGCAGCCCAGCGCTGGAGGCCGGATCGTACTGGCCGGGCGCGAAATAGATGTCGGAGCCGGCGGTGAAGGCGCGGGCGTTGATGTCGCGCGCCATCGCCCCAGCCGAAGCCCCGTCGTGGATCCGGACGTGACCGAGATCGCGCCGGAAGCGGGGCTCGAAGAAAGACCTCGCCGCCGCCGGCAGCGCCGCTCCGCCCGATTGCGCGCCGAGCGCCACGGCGAAGCCCGAAGGCGCTGCGGTTCCGGCGCCGGTCGCCGCCTCGCGCTGGGCGACCGGCTCGTCTTCGTCCCCTGGCCCCATCGGGTCGCGCTGGACAATCGGGCTGACCGGCAGCGGCGAGGCCGCCGGGCCGGGCATCCGCATCACCCGGTCGGCGACCTCGTCGGCCTCCTTCTCATAGGGATCGTCGGGGGCGCTCACCTCGAGTTTGCGCTGGAACCGCGAGACTCCGAGCTTTTCCTGAGTCTCGCAGCCCGAGCATTTGCCCGACGCGCCCGCCCCGCCGCCGCAGGCGCAGGCTCGCTGCAGCACCTTGGGCACTGCGGCCATTCCCGCCGCCGGCGCCGGCGCGGCCCGCTGCAAGGCGGCGGCCGCGCTCATGCCTCGGGCCCCGGATCGAACGCGCCCGCGAACAAGGTCGAACCGCCGTCCAGAAGCGCAGCGTCGATGCCGACCTCGAACCGCGCGCCGGGCCGGTTCCAGGCCTTCGCCTCGGCGGTCTCCGAGGGAACGAGGACGCGCAGCCTCCGGCCGCTCCGGTCGCCGGCGACGATTTCAGCCTCGGCGACGTCGAAGATCTCGCTGCCGCCGTCGTCATAATGGTCGAACACCGCCCCGACGCGATAGTCGCACACGACGAGGTCGAGGCGCAGCGGGGCGGTCATGCGTAATTCCTGAAACGGCCCGGATCGGGGAAGTCGCCGATCGGCGGACACGTCCACGGCCCCGGCACCGGAAGGTCGCCGACATAGCGCCGGCCGATGCGCTTGCGCCCTTGCGGGTTGTAATGGGACGAGGCGTTGATCTCCTTGCGGATCGCGGCCTCGTCGACCTTGCCGTCGGCGGTCCGGTAGCTGGCCCGGGTCGGCGGAAAGCCGCGATCGATCGCCATCTGCTCGGTGGCGATCCTCGCTTGGATTTCCGATTCGAGACCGCGCGGTCCCTGCGGATCCTGGAAATGACCCCAATGCTGCATTTCGTGGAACAGGGTGTTGATCATGTCCGCCGAAGACATGCCTTTGCGCAGCCGGATGGTGCTGGCCGCGACGTCCGTATTACCCCGAAGCCCGGTCAGCTCGTCCTCTTCCTCGCGGCCGTCGTCATATTTCCATTTGTCGAAGGCCGTGTCGAACAGCACGATCTTGACCTTGTCGGTGTCGATCCGCTCCAGCAGGGCCGCGGAGTCCGGATGCTGGCACATCGACAGGCGCAGCTGCATCAGCGTCACCAGGTCGGAGATGATCCCGGGCGCGGCCTGGGGCTTCGCCGGGCCGGGCTTTGGTGCGCGCTGGATGACCGGCGCCGCCGCCCCGCGCTGCTGGACGGCGTGGGCGAGCTCGTGGGCGAGGAGCCGGCGGGATTCGGCCGAACGCAGATCGCCCTCGCCCGGTCCGAGGAAGACATGGCGGCCATGGGTAAAGGCGCGGGCGTTGAGCGCCTCCGCCAGCGTCTCGGCCTCGGCCCCCTCATGCAGTCGCACGTCCGTCAGGGTCGCTCCAAGCCGCGCCTCGAACCATTGCCGGGCAGCCGGCCGCAGCGGGCGGCCGCGGGCCTCGGCCGCTCGGACCTGACTCTCGAGATTCCAGCCCACGGCGGGCCGGTGGGTCGCGCGCGCCTGGTGGACCGGCGACACCGCATCGGTCTGGCTCCGACGCGGCCGGCGGATCGAAACCCGGCGGCTCAACTCGATTCTCCGCGCGTCGCCGCGGCGGCGACGGCCTTGGCAACGGCACCCAGTCCGCCGCGGCCCGGGGTAGTGCCGCCGTCGACATGACCGGTTCGGCCGGGCGACAGCCGGTCAAGCGCCCCCGGCGCTCGGAGACGAACCGCCACTGCCTGCTCGATCGCCGCCTTCAACGCCGCCGGGTTACGGCTGAGCGAGTCTTCGACAGCGACGCGGTCGATGACGATGTCGACCCGCCGCCTCATCCCGCGCCTCCGAACTCGGCGGCGGTGATCGGCTTTTCGAGCTTGGCATATTCGCGGCGCGCCGCCGTCATGATGTGCCTCGGATCGACCGCCGTCCCCTCCTCCGCGGCAAGGAAGGCGGCGTTGATGGCGATGGTGCGGATCGCGCCGCCGGGAATCGCCAGCCGGGCGAGCCGGGCCGGCTCGAGCCCCGCGACCGGCGTCCCCCGCGGGAAGATCCTGCGCCAGATCTCGCCGCGCAGCGCGGCGTCTGGGAAGGGGAAATCGACGACGAAGCGAAGCCGGCGCATGAACGCCGAATCGAGCGCCGACTTCAAATTGGTGGTGAGGATGGCGAGGCCGCGATAGGCTTCCATCCGCTGCAGCAAATAGCTGACCTCGACATTGGCGTAACGGTCGTGGCTATCCTTCACTTCGGAGCGCTTGCCGAACAGGGCATCGGCCTCGTCGAACAGCAGGATCGCCCCGCTCGCCTCCGCCGCCTCGAAGATCCGCCGCAGGTTCTTCTCGGTCTCGCCGATATATTTGCTGACCACCTGGCTTAGGTCGATGCGGTAGAGGTCCAGTCTCAGCTCCGCCGCGAGCACCTCCGCCGCCATCGTCTTGCCGGTGCCGCTGGCGCCGACGAACAGGGCGGCCACGCCGAGGCCGCGATGGCCGCGCTCCGACCAGCCCCATTGCTGGTGGACCTGATGGGCGCGGCGGACGTGGACCGCGATGTCCCGGAGCTGCTCGATCCGGTCGGGCGGCAGCACCAGATCGTCCCAGCCGACGCAGCCGTCGATCCGCTCGGCGAGATCGTCCAGCCGGCGTCGCGCCTGCGCCCGCGCGGCGTCCCACAGGCGCTCGGCCGGATCGGTCCGGTCGCCGGCGAGCCGAACGTCGGCCACCTCCGCCGCCGCCCGGACGCCGCGGCCGTCGAGCGCGAATTGCTCGGCAAGGCGGTCGAGCGCGGGGCCGAGGACCGCCGCGCGGTCGCCGAGCGCGCGCGCCCATAGCGCCCGCCGCTGCAACGGCGTCGGCTCGGGCATGTCGGCGCGCAGTCGCCGCCGCTCGAGCGGCAGCGGGTCGCGGGCGACCACCATCGTCGGGCCGAGCAGGAGGTCGGCGAACAGCGCCGCCGCCCGCTCCTCCTCGTCGCCGTTGCTGTCGCCCTCGATCAGCAACAGTCCGTTGGAAAGCGCGAGCTCGCGGTCGCACAGCCGGGCCAGCGACAGCCGCTCGTAAGCGCCGCGCGGGATGTCGGCGCGGTCGATGCGGAACAGCCGCTGGCCGTGGGCCGCCGCCAGCGTCGCGGCGATCCCGCGCTTGCCGTCGCGGCCGGGCCCGCACAGCTGGAGCACCGGCCAGCCGCCGGTGGCGTCCGGCCGCCAGTGGCGCTCCAGCGCGGCCGCGTGGGCGCGCTCGCTGTCCGACAATTCGACGCCCTCCGACAGCCGATCGACGAGGCCGTCGAGGCGCGTGTCGAGATAATCGATGCCGAGGAGATGATGGAGGACGCGCTCGTCCAGCTTCAGGGTTCGATCGTCGAACGGAGCGTTGCCGTCGAGCTCCACGATACGCCAGCGGCGCAGCGGCGCCTGCGGACACAGGGCCGCCCAGGCGGCCTCGCCGGCGACCGCGCGCGCGAGCCCGGCCGTCGCCCGCGCCCCACCGATCGCGTCGGGCTGGATGTCCTGGGCCGCGGCGATGAGGAGGACGGTAAGGTCGTCCGATCCGAGCCCGAACAAGGCCGCGACGCTATCGATGCGCGCCGGCGAACCGCCCGGTTCCGGCCGCGGCGGGTCGCTCTCCGCCTCACCGGCGATCGCCCGGCGAAGCAACTCGAACAGCGCGTCGAGACGGCGGCGATTGGCTTCCGGCCAGCTCGAGGCGTGCATGTCGTTCACGGTATCGTCACCAGCTGCGTGGGGTCGAAGGCGGGAGGCTTGACGGCGGGATCGATCAGCAGGCTGTCGACGCCGGCGACGCGCAGGCGGACGGGCAGGCCGGGGCCCGCCGGGAGGTCGGCGAACACCGCCGAGACGGAGGCGGCGGGCGCGGCCGGCGGGTCGAGCGGCCGCTCGGACTGGCCGGCGACGATGGCGACCGACTGGGTCTCGAGAATGCGGGGTTCGCAAGCGACGGTGATCTTCGTGCCGCCCGGGTCGGCGGCGGCGGCGGGCGTGGCGCGAGGGGCGAGCAGGGCCGGAATCCGGTTGGTGGTGCGCTCCGGCGCGTCGGCGTCGCGCAGCACGACCTCGACCAGATAGGCGCCGATCCGCCAAGCTCCGGGATCGGCGCCGGTGCCGGCCAGCGGCGATGCCGCGGAAAGCGGCGGACCGCCCGGAAGCACGAGGTCGATCCGGTCGGGGGCGGGCGCCGCGGCGGGCGCGAGCTCGAGCACCGCCCCGGTCTCGGGAGCGACGAAGCGGACCCGGACATCGCCCGCGTCGAGCCGGTGGCCGCGCAGCGTCAGCGGCATGCCGAGTCGCATGGCCGGACGGCCGCCGTCCGGCTCGACCGAGGCCAACATCGGCGTCGCCGGCAGCAGGTCGGGATGGACCGCGACGCCGGCGTCGCGGCCGGTGGCGAGGTCGCGGGGGCCGCGCGACAGCACCGGGAGCGGCGTCCGCTTGGGCATCTCGCGCTCGATCAGCACCACCGAGACCCGGTAGGCGACGGTCGTCCGGTAATTGGTCTGCAGCGCCGTCCAGAGCTTGGACATGTCGTCCATCGACAGCGGCTCCGGGGTGATGCGGATCAGCTCGAGCTGGTCGGCGAGCCGGGCCGGATCGGTATTTTTGAACGCGGGCGGCAGGATCGAGCCGTTGACGTTGCCCTCCAGCGCGGCGCGGATCATCTCCCGCGGCAGCACGGGCGTCTCGTGCAGCGTCTCCATCGCATAGCCGAGCAGGATCTCGCCGTGCAGCTCCTGGTTGGTATAGGCGGTGAGCAGATAATGGAGATCGAGCGCGAGACGCGGCCGGTGGACGAGGCCGTAGCGGGCGTCGCGGGTCGGCAGGTCGCTGTTGGACAGGCTCGAATTCGACGTGATCCGGTGAAGATAGAGATTGAGCTGGCTCGGTTCCTGTTCCGAGAGCTGGTCGATCGCGCGGTCGGGGGGCAGCGCGGTGACGGTGACGTCGCCACCGACGCTGCCGGTGATGTCGGCATTCACCATCGCATCGTTGAGCAGGTCCTTGAGGAGCCGAGTCACGGAGGCGATGGCGAGGGCGTTGCTCACGACCGGCTCCGGCCCTTGCCGAGATAATCTTCCAGCGACATCAAGGTCGGGCGCGTCCGGGCGCGCGGGCGCGGAGGGTTTTTCCGCGGCTCGGCGGCCGAGCGGATGTCGATCCGCCCGATCGAGATCCGGATGTCGGGCGCAAGGTCGGCTGCCCGCCCCCCCATTTCTTCGCCGGTTATGGGTCCGGCTTCGGGCGGCGGCCGCATCTCCGGAAGCAGCAGCGGCATCGCCGGGCGCGGCTCGATCGCGGCCGATCCCGGCGCGGGCGGCGGCGGCGAGAGCGCCGGCGCGGCCGGGCCGTCCTCTCGCCGGTGCGCCGCATCGATCCGCCCGCGGGCCGGGGGTCCGGGACCCTCAGGAGGAGGCTCCGGATCGGCGCGGAAGGGAAGCGGGTGCGGCGCCGTCGCGGCGGCCGGCGGCGCGAACGGCGGCGACGGGACGGCGGCCGCCGCGGCCGGGGGAGCCTTGGCTCGTCCCCGCGCCTTCGGGGCGGACGCTTCGCCGGACCCGCGCTGCGGCGCGGTGACGCCGCTCGAATCGACATCGGCCACGGGCGCGGCAATGCCCGTCTCGGCCCCGTGGAGCGGTCCCGGGACCGATTCGTAGCGGCTGGCTAGCCGGGGGCGCACGGCCTCGCCGAGCCCGGGCAGTGCGCGCAGCGCGAGGCGGCGCAGAACGTCGCTCATCGCGTCCGCTCCTGCGCCAGATAGGCACGGCGCCGGGCCGGCGACAAAGCGAGGATGTCGGCTTCGCTCCAACCGAACCGTTCGGCCAGCGCCCCGACCTCGACGAGCAGGCGAAGCGCCTGGCTCTCGATCTCGGCCCAGAGGTGGGCGGCGATGTCGAAGCCGGTGGTCCATGAGTGGCTGCAGGCCGGGCAGCGCAGGTCGAGGGCCAGGTCGGCCGCCGCCTCCCGGTCCTCGACTCGCGCGACGATGGCGGCTCGGGCGGCGTCGGGAAGGTCGGCGAAACGGGCGCCGTCCGGGGCCACCACGGCCGCGACGGCTCGGGCGGTGAGCGTCTCGACCGCCCGCGTCACTTCCCCCACCCTCGCCGCGGCGGCGAGATCGCGGCTGTCGAGCGGCCGCAGCGACACTTCCCAGCCCTCCCCCGCCAGCGCCTCGGGCGGGCTGGGGTCGGTGATGGCCGCACCCATCGCTCCCGCCGACAGATCGAATTCCTGCCGCTCGCCGCAGCGCGGGCAGTCGGCGACGCAGGCGAGGGCGTCGCCGAACGTGTCTCGGTGCAGCTCGATCAGCCGCCGGTCGCGCAACGCGATCGGCCAGTCGGCCGGATCGTCCTCGCGATCGTGGCCGGCCAGCCGCAGCACGGCCAGCGCCCGGTCGAGCGGGTGCAGGCGCGCCCCGGCGTCGCGGGCCTCGAGGAGCCGCCGCGGAGAGAGCATGGCAGCCATTATGCCGGCTCGTTGAAGCTCGGCTCGGCCGGCTCGACGACCTCGTAGTCGCGCTCCCATCCTTCATTCTCGAGCTTCAGCGACTCGATCGCGACGGCATTGGCGTTGGCGTCGAGCTCGGGCATCGCCTGCATCTCTGAGACCCAGCAACGGAACACCTTCCACGCCTTCGCCAGCTGGCCGGCCTCGTTGTAGAGTTCGATGATGATGTCCTTCCGGAAATCCTTGAGCGAGCCTTCGAGGCCGAGCCCCGAGCCATAGTTCCACACCTTGTTCGCCCATTGTTCGAAGTCGACGTCGTGGGTGACGCCGCGCTCCAGCGTGATCGCCTCGAACTTGGTTCGGCCGGGCGACTTGCGGCTGGTGCTCGGGTCGCCGCCCTCGCGATGCTCGACCACTTCCGTGCTGCGCTTGAGGGCGCCCACCTTGGAGACCCCGGCCACATAGCGCCCGTCCCATTTCACGCGGAACTTGAAGTTCTTGTACGGGTCGAAACGCTGCGGATTGACGCTGAACTGGGCCATGCCTTTCCTCCCCCTCAGGCGCCGGCGCCGGCCTGGCCGGCGAGCTGCTGCAGTTTGATGATGACGAATTCGGCGGGCTTGAGCGGCGCGAACCCGACGATGATGTTGACGATGCCGAGGTTGATGTCGTCCTGAGTCGTCGTGCTGCTGTCGCACTGGACGAGATAGGCTTCCTTCGGCGACATGCCCTGGAAGGCGCCCTGCCGGAACAGGTTGTGCATGAACGCGCCGACATTGAGCCGGATCTGCGCCCACAAGGGCTCGTCGTTCGGCTCGAACACCACCCACTGGGTGCCCCGGTAGAGGCTCTCCTCGATGAACAAGGCGAGCCGCCGCACCGGCACATATTTCCATTCGCTGGCGAGCGTGTCCGAACCGACCAGCGTTCGCGCGCCCCAGGCGATCGGGCCGAAGGCGGGGAACAGCCGCAGGGCGTTGAGGCCGAGCGGGTTGATCACGCCGTTTTCGCCGTCGGTGAGCACATATTCGAGCTCGCGCACGCCGCGGACCACCGCCTCGGTGCCGGCCGGCGCCTTCCATACGCCGCGCGAGGCGTCGGTGCGGGCATAAACGCCGGCGACGGCGCCGGAATTGGCGAAGCTGCGCAGCCGGTTGTCCTGCAGCGGATCGGCGAAGCGCGCCCGCGGGAAATAGGCGGCGGCGTTCTTGTGGCGCAGGCCGCCGTTCGCCGTCAGCCAGGCCTGCGCCTCGACCAGCGTGTCGGTCCCGACCGGCAGGTCGAGCAGCACGAAGGCGCGCCGCATTTCGGCATAGGCGATGGCGGTCGCCTGAAGCGACGGATCCGACTGGTTGGGCAGCAACAGGAGATTGAACAAGTCAACCTTCTCGAGCGCATAGATGCCGGTCTTGTTAGCCTGGGAACCGGCCAGGTCGGTGGGGCTGGGCGGCGTCCCGTCGGAGCCGCCGAGCGCGCCGTTCTGGGCCTGCGAGGTCGGACCGACGCCGAGTTGATAGGCGGCCACATTGGCCGCGCCGCCGCCGGAAATGTCGATATTGGGACCCGTGGTCTTGAGACCCGCGGTGAACTCGAATCGCCGCGATGGATCGGCGCCGCCCGGGATCACCACGATGGTGCCGTCGACGACGACGGCCCGCGCGCCGGCATATTCGATGCCGGACAGCTTGTTGAGCTCGGCCTGAAGCAATCCGGCGAGTCCGGCAAGGTCGGTCGGCGCCGGCGTCGGCGCGGTCCACAGGTTGAGCGTCTGCTGGGCGCCGATCGTGACGTTGTTGGCGTCGATCAGGTCCACCTTGAACGGATCGGCGGTCGCCGGGAACTTGGCGAAGTTGATGGCGGGATCCTGCCGCTTCCAGACCGTGCCGCTCTGCGCCGGACGGGCGGTCGCGGCCCCGCTGGTTTCGCGGCCGCCATTGGCCAGGCCCAGCTTCAGGATGGCGGCGGCATTGCGCTCGCCGGCATTGGCGAAGACCACGCTGGAACGTTCGCCGTTGGTGACGGACGTGGCAACGAGAACGTCCTGGGTGCCGTCCTTGACGCAGGTGAAGCCGGTGAAGGCCGGATTGGCCGGCTCGAGCTTCCCGACCTCGGTATCGATCAGCGTCGCGACGTCGGCGAGCGTCAGCGGGCTCGGCTTGGCGCCGGCCGCCCACAAATCGAACTCGTATATCGTGCCGCCGTCGATCGAGATGGCCAGCCGGCGGGCGTCGTCGTCGAGCTTGACGAGATCGGCCGCAGGTACGATTCCGCTTCTCGAAACTCCCTGCGCGAACGGCGCGGTCGGCTTCCGCTCGAGCGAGATCATGCTGGACGCCGCGTTGACGACGTTCACGGCGTAATTGCTGGCGAAGCTGTTCATCGAGAGGTTGCGATGAACTTCGGTGCGCACCGCCTGCAGCTGTCCCGACCGCTGCTGAAACTCCTGGACGGTAAGGTTGAACAGGCTGGCCGGATTCGACGTGTCATAGTCGACCGTGAGTCGCAGCGAATTCCCCCACAATCCCTCGCCCTTGGCGGTGGCGGTCAGAACGGCGACGCCGCCTGGCGCGTTGAGCAGGGTGACCGCCGCCGCATCGGCATTTGCCGCGACCCGCACGATCCACGCGACCGAGCCGCCGTTGAGATAGAAGTGGGACACGGCATAAGAGAGATCGCTGTCGAGCGAGAGTCCGCCGAACTTGCGCTCGAAATCGGCGAAGCTGAATATCTGGGTCGGCTCGTTGACCGCCCCTCGAGCCGTATAGCCGACGAAGGCGGCGACCGAGGTCGGCACTCCGGCGATGCTGCGCACCCCGCTCGGCACTTCTTCGATGTAGACGCCGGGATAAGAGACGTTCGTGGCCATGGCGTTCCCCCACTTTTGGGCACAGGAAGGCGGCCGCCGGCGCACAAGTCGCCGGCGAGAATTAAACCGGAACTCTACGTACGAGTAACTTGTGCCACAGAGCGAAGCTCTGCAGCATAAATCAAACACTTAGCGCAAAGCGCCTGTATTCTTGACGACGATTCCCGAGCGGCGCCCGTCCTTCGGCGCGACTCTCTCAGTACTCGCCACGAAAGCGGGCAAACTGGCTCTATTCAGAGAGCTTGTCAATCCGGTGGCGCAGGCTACTGCGGCAAAAGCTTATTTCAGCCGCCTCTAGTCTGAGTTGCTTGCAAGCTTACTTGCGCCGACATGACTGCGAATCAACGGCTTAGCCCGAGGCCCTGGCTGGGGCGGCAGGATTCGAACCTGCGAATGCCGGTACCAAAAACCGCGCCGAGCCATCCGAAGGCCGCAGAAATCTGCGGCCGATCAACAGTTTAGCAGATCAGGTCGGCTGCGCAACAAAAATCGGGGCACAAATCGGTACACAAAAACGGATCGCCGCGCCCAGCTGCCACGGGCAGTTCACGCAGGAGAATGCAAGGTCCAGGTGTGGCCCCAGTAACCTGTCTGCTTCCGAGCGGCATAGCAGCGATAGCTGCCGTCAGCCGAACCCCCAGGCGCTCGGCGGGTTGGTCGGATCGGCGTTATCGGGAGGCTAGCCGGCGTATCGCAGACAAGGAGGTCGACGCCGCAGAAATCCTGTCCGGAACGGCTCGCATTTCGCGCCGCAGCGCGGCTAGTACGGCCACTTCCGTGTCACCCGCCGCCGCCACGAATGGATCTGTCTGTGCCGGGTCGCTCACCTGTAGTTCCCTGTCGCAGGCGCAGCGTCGCCGCGATCGAGCTTGCTTATCGTCTGCTGGGCAACCGTATTGCCGGTCGCCTGGAAATGGGACTCGAAAGCTTCAATCGAGCCGTGCAGCCTGAGTTCGTTCTCCTCGGTCTCCTGCCGAAGGAACTGACGGAATAGCCCCCGCATCAGCGCGTCCGGTCGTCGCTGGTGGCGGGCAAGGATCAGTTCTTGCGCGGCCTTGGTCTTGGCAAAGGCGCCGAGGGCTTGCGGCGCAAATACCGGCGTGCCGGCCTCGACCGAGCGGGCGATGAGAATCGTGCGAACGCACCAGACCGTTCGCCTTGCCGCGACCTGGGGATCAAGCGTCGCGCCGAACCGGTCGAGATACCAGCCGAGGTCGGCTGCCTTTGCAATGTCCTCGGCATAGGAGTCGCGGTAGCGGAACAAGTCGCGCAGTGTCTCGAGCTTCTTCTCGGGATCGAACAGAGGCTGCGCCTCCCGGACGATGTGGCAGACGAACAGGTCGCCGGCGGCGGCGCCGCGCTTCAACTTGGTCCAGCTGTAGAAGAACATCGAGAGGTGACCGGCGACGATGTGACGCGGCCGGCTGCCCGGAGCGATCAGGAGCAGGTCGGTGTCGGACCCGCGGCCATGATCCTTGCGGGCGAGGCTGCCGAACAGCAGGACGGCCGAAACGCTCATGGCGACGGCCCCGCTGGCGAGCAAACAAGGGTCATTGGCTGGCGCGGCGGGCAAGCGCTTCGACCGCAAGATTGCGCGTGATCTCGCGGGCGCGGATCACCTCCTCGCGGTTGCTGAGGACGAGCTGCTGCTTGTATGGCGACAGGCGGCCGGGCTCGACGTCGAGATTGTAGAGCGCCATCAGATAAAAGGTGAGGCTGACTCGCATCGGTAGCTTCAGCTCGCCGCCCACCATGTCATATTCCGCGGCGACCGCGGCGCGGCGTTCCTCCGGAAGCTCGGGATTGGGGATGACGGTGAGATCGATGACGTGCGCCCACTCGAAATCGAGCGCGGGATCGACGTCCGAAGGCGCGAGCGCGTCGATGCTGCGGATCCGGTCGATGCTGTAATCCCGGAAATCGTTATGCTCGCACGACCACGCGCGCACATACCATCGACCGCCGGCGTGGGCGAGCGCATGGGGGGCGATGACCCGATGCCCCTCGGTGGAGCCGGTCAGCGAGGCATAGTCCATCGCGAACTGCATCTTGCCTCGGATCGCGTCGAGGATCTTGAGCAGGATCAGCGAGTCGGTCCGCTTGCGGCGGATCTCGACATTCTCGATCGGCGGAATGGTGTCGAACCAGGTCTCGTTGGAATCCATCCAATGCCGCTCGATTGCGACCAGCTGCAGCAGGTAGCGCTCGGCGGCGGAGTGGAGCAATGCGGGGTTGTACTCGGGCGTGCGGAGATAAGCGCGCTGCTGCGGGTCGTAGCGCAGGTTCTGCGGCGCCAGCTTCACATATTCGTTGATGTCGCTGCTCGCCTGCTGGACCGAAATGCCGAACGTCTCCGATAGGTCGGCTCGGTTGAAGCGGCCGTCCCAGAACAGGCGGAAATCGATGAACTGAAGGCGTCGCCCCGCCCCCTGGAGCAATTTTTTCTGGGCCACGCTATCAGGCATCAATTAAATGTCCCCACAGAAAAAATGTCCGTCGCCTTTCTTGACGGATAGCGCCACGATACCCACATCTCATGGACGCGAGCGCGCAGGGAATCAATGCGGTTCGGGGCAATAGGGTGATGAGCGGACAGGAACCTACGTCGGATCAGCAGGGTAGCGAAGAGCCCTATCGGGTCTTGAGCCTCGACGGCGGCGGCATGCGCGGCATCTACACCGCGGCTTTCTTGGCGCGGATGGTCGATCAGTTCGCGCGGCTGCGCGAGCTCGAGTCGCTCGACCTCGGCGCCGGCTTCGACCTCATCACCGGCACCAGCACCGGCGCGATCGTCGGCGCGGCTATTGCGATCGGCCGCCCGCTCGGCGAGGTCGTCGCGCTCTACCAGAAGGAGGGGCACAAGATTTTCCCCCACCGGATCAAGGGCGGTGCGAGCGCCATTTACCGGGCAGCCCGCGGCGATGCCTATGTCCGCCGGGGCGACAAGGCTCTACGCGCGGCCCTGACGGAGGTTCTCGGCGCGACGACGATGCGGGATGTCTTTGTCGGCCGCCGCATCTCCCTCTCGATCCCGGCCGTGCTGATGAGCTCGCACCAAGCCTATGTCTTCAAGAAGACGCCCGTGAGCGGCGTGCGCGACGACGAATTTCCGCTTGTCGACGTCTGCATGGCGTCGAGCGCGGCGCCGGTCTTCCGATCGCTCGCGGCGATCGGCGTGCCCGGCGACGAGGCGGCCGGCAGTCTGGTGTTCGCCGACGGCGGGCTATGGGCGAACAACCCGGTCCTGGTCGGGCTGACGGACGCCCTTGCCAATGCGGCGGGTCGGCGGATCGAGATCTATTCGCTTGGTACCTGTCCCCGTCCCGAGGGCGAACTGATCGACGCCGAGGATGCGCATCGGTCGATGCTCGACTGGCGGTTCGGCGCCGATGTCGGTCCGCTCAGCATCTCCGCGCAGGAATTCGCCTTCGACAATATGGCGCGGCTGATCGGCAACGCCTTCACCCAATGCGGTCGGCCGGTGCGGACCATCCGCTTTCCGGCGACCAAGGTCCCGGCGAGCATGATGCCATACCTCGCGCTCGACGACACCCGTCCCGAGGCGATGACGCGGCTGGTCCAGCAGGCCCACCGAGACGCCGATCTCACCAAGAGCTGGTGCGACGACCCCAACAGCCAGGAGGGCAGGCTGATCTGCGCCCTCATGAACGACCTGCCGGCGATGCCGGCCACGGGCGCCGACTGGGTGCGCCCTTCGGCTGCGGCGGGTGACAAGGAGGAAAACGATGTTTGACTGCGCAGCCGATGTGAAAGCCTTTCACGATCAGGACGTGACCTTGCCCAGCGCGGAGCGCGACAACATGCGGCAGCGCCGCAACGCCAACCGCACCCGGCTCAAGGCGGGCCTGATCCGCGACGGCAGGCCGCTGCCGATCGAGTTCGTCAGCCAGGGCAGCTATCGGATGCGGACCATGCTGCAGGACGTGGCCAACGACTACGACATCGATGATGGCGCCTATTTCCGCAAGGAGGACCTGGTCGGACCGCGGGGCGGCGAGATGAGCGCGCTCGACGCCCGCTGGATGGTTCGTGACGCGGTCGACGACGGCAAGTTCAAGCGCCCGCCCGAGGTCCGGCCCAATTGCGTGCGGGTTTTCTACGACAAGGGCTACCATTGCGATATTCCGGTCTATCGGCGGGTCGTCACCACCGATGCCTGGGGCCAGGAATCGATCCACTACGAGTTGGCGGCAAGCGGCGGCTGGAAGCGGTCCGATGCCCGGGACGTCTCGGCCTGGTACGAGGATGAGAGGTCGCAGTCCGCCGACGGTACGCAGCTGCGCCGGATCAATCGGTTGCTCAAGGCGCACGCCCGCAGCCGCCAGAGCTGGCGCAAGCGCATCCTCGGCGGCTTCGGCATCTCAGTGCTCGTTGTCGAAAAGTTCGCTGCCTACACGCGCGAGGACGAGGCGCTCTACCAGGCGATGGTGAGGATTCGCGATCGGTTGAACTACGACAAGGTCGTCGCCCATCCGGTGACGCCCGACGATACGATCACCAGCGGCAGCGAGGATCCCCAGGCGGTGATGCTGCGCGACAAGCTCAGCGAGGCGATCACCGCGCTGCAGCCGCTCTTCTCCCCCTCCTGCACCCGCGCCGAGGCGCTCGCCTGCTGGGACAAGGTGTTCAACACCACCTTCTTCTCTGAACGGCATGAGGAGGAAGCGCGTTCGAGCCTGGCTGCACCGGCCATCATCTCCTCTCTCGGCCTCCTGGCGCAGGCGGGGGCCGCCGCCGCCGCGGTCAGCGATGCTGGCAGTGGACGTCATGCCTGACCCCACGCGCTCGGTCGCCTGGAAGCGGGCCGCGCTTGCGGTCGAGGCGCGGCTGCGCGCGCTGACCGGCCAGGCGCCCGAGCGGGTCGATCCGTTCGAGATCCGCCGCTGCTATCCCAACCGGTCGTGGATCGAGGCGGCGTGGCGAGGGACGATCCGGTTCTCGGACGGCGCGGATCGCCGGATAGACGTGATCGTTTCGCGCCATTTCCCTGTGACGCCCGCGCGAACTGCCCTCGTCGACCACCCGCCGGCGATGACGTGGCCGCATGTCGAGAGCGACGGCGTCCTGTGCCTGCTGCCGAATCTCGCCGAGGTCGATCCGGACGACCCTGCCGCAGTCGCGGAGAATCTGCTGCACCGCTCGATCCGCCTGATCGAGGAGCTGCTCGAAGGCACCATCATCGAGCGCGACTTCCGCGAGGAGTTCCTGACCTATTGGGCCTATCGCCTGACCGGCTCCCGGCCGATCGTCAGCCTGGTCGAGCCAGGTCCGCCGTCGCGGCCGGTCCGGGTCTGGTCGGGGAAGGATTTCGACGTGGTCGGCGAGGACGAGGCGGCGCTGGGTCGGTGGCTGCGCAACCGGTTCGGACCGAAATGCAAGACCAGCAGCGAGCCGGCGGTGTTCGCCTGGCTCGCCGCGCCGCCCGTGCCGGCCGACTATCCGGAAACCGGCGCCGCGTTGCGCGAATGGCTGGGACGGGACGCGCCCGAGGCGGCGGAACTGCTCGACGCGCAGGTCAAGGCCCAGCCAAAGATGCAGCGGGTGTTGATCGGCGCCGCAGGCCGCGGCGGCCCCGGCCTGGTCGCGGTCGAGATCGCAAACCCCAAGACCTGGCGATCGCGCGCACGGCCGGTGCACGAGCCGGTGAGCAAGGGGTTCCGGCCGGCCGCCACGCCCGACAAGCTCGTCAAAACCCGGTTCCTCGGCGAGTTTCCGGTTGAGCGGCTCGCTGTGCAGCGGGCCGACCCGTTATGGATTCACGGCCGCGGTCGCGACCCGCGCAGCGCGATCCTGCTCGGCAAGAAGGCCGTGCTCTTCGGCTGCGGGTCAGTCGGCGCGCCGATCGCGATCATGCTGGCTCAGGCCGGGATCGGCCATCTCGTCCTCGTCGATCCTCAGAACTTGGCTTGGCCGAATATCGGACGTCATCCGCTCGGTGCTGGGTCGGTCGGGTCAAACAAGGCGATCGCGCTTGCCGAGCAGCTTCAGCGCGATTTTCCCCACCTCCGGATAGAGGGAATCTGCGGCGAGGCGCAGTTCCTGCTCGACGACGACGAGCTCGGACTTGCCGAAGCCGATCTGGTGATTGCAGCGACCGGCAGTTGGGCGGCCGATAGCGCCATCAACCATTGGCATCTCGCCCATGGCCGGCCGATGCCGGTCCTCTACGGCTGGACCGAGGCGCACGCCTGCGCTGGCCATGCGGTCGTCGTCGGTGCGGCCGGCGGTTGTCTGCAGTGCGGCCTCGACAACACCGGCACGCCGGCGTTCAGGGTGGTCGATTGGCCCGATGGCGGCAATGCTAATCTCGAGGAGCCTGCCTGCGGCGCCCACTATCAGCCTTACGGCCCAGTCGAGCTCGGCCACGTCACGGCGATGATCGCGGATGCGGCGCTCGGCACACTGCTCGCGCCGGTGCCGCTGTCGGTTCATGAGATGACGGCGGCGCCAATGGATCGCGTCGCCGCGCTTGGCGGCCGATGGAGCGAGGCGTGGCACCCGTTCGCCGCCCCCGGCACGGATCAGCGCGTTACGGCTCGGCGCGACTGGGCGGTTCGCGATTGTCGCGCCTGCACGCGCGCAACGGAGGACAGTGAAGCGGCCTGACTCGCCCGAAGGCCGGTCAGGCACGGAGAACTCAGGCCCATCTCATGACTTAGAGTAGATGTGAGGTGGGGCGGCAGGATTCAAACCTACGATGATCTTCGCTAAGAGAAGGCCTCTGCGAGATTGTCTGCTTTCGGGTCCCATATACACGGCAACAAACGGCGACTAATGGCGAACCGCACGTCTGGCTCGACTGTGTGTGCCGTCCGAGTACAGTCCTACGGCGTCATGGACAGTGGCCTACCGGCTTCTGTTGCCTGCTGCACTTCACGCACTTTCTGGAACTCCGCTAATATCTCCGGATGGCACTGGGCCAAGTAGCCGACCACCCGTGCATTAGCCAGGAGGCGCGACACGTAACCGGTGGCGAGCACCAGGTCGAGATGGTCCGCTCCATAGTCCTTCTCGATGAGCTTGAAATGCCGCTGGAGCTTGGCTGATTCCTGCTCCATCAAGGCGATCTGCTCCGCAGTTAGCCCTTTCAGCGCCATAGCCTTCTTTGGCTTGACCAGCTGCTCTTCCGGAGTCGCCGCGACCAGCGACCGTGCGTAGCCGATCGTGTACCGGTTCATCGCGACCATCAGCTGGGCCGCCTCGATCTGGCGCTCCGGCCGAAGCCGGCGCAGCTCACGAAAGGTGTTGATCGCGACATGCTTGTCCCGGAGCAGCTCCGCGACCTCAGGGCAGATGCCCTCAAGCAGGCGCCGGCGGCTCCGGATGGCCTTGATATTGACGTTCAGCGCCCTTGCGAGCCGCTCCTCGGAGACGCCTCGCTCGAGCGCGGTGATGATCATCCGGTGCTCCTGGATGATCGCGAGCCGGTTGATCCGCTTGTTGTATGTATAGGCCTCGTCCTCGGTCGAGATCAGGCAAACCACTGCGCTGATCCCCTGGTCCTTCAGAACCTCGATGCGGAGGTGCCCGTCCAGGAGGTGGTACGTGTTCGCCTCACCGGCATCCCTGATCACGACTGGAGGCTCGATGATCCCCACCTCCTTGATGGACGCGGCGATCTGAGCAAATTTCACGGACTTCTTCACGTTCTCCGGCACCGGTCGGAGCGGAAGAATCTGGGAGAGGGGGATCCGGAGGCTGGCCGGCTCGAACGCGAGCTTGAGCTTGCCGCTCATTCTGAGGCTCCCATCAATTCGGGGATTCGTGCGGCCAGGTTCGCAGGAACCGTGATCAGATCTTCTTCCTCGAGAATCGCGAAGAAGGCATCGTCGTCGATCAGGCTCCTGATCGCCTCGGTGATGAAGCTCAAACGCGCCTTCGCGAGCTCCGACCGCCTGATCAGGTCCTGCTTTCGCTGGATGTCCTCCTCATACGCCTCGACCAGCGCCTGCGTCGACAGCGGTCGCCTCTGCCGGTGCTCCACGCGCAGGCCCTTGCCTCGGCGGCGCCGAAGCTCCACGAGCCGGCGCGCTTCTACCAGCTTCCGCCCTCTGAGCAGGTTCTGCTCGTATGCGCTCTGCAGGGCCGCTTGCACTTCCGAATCGTCCGCGTCAGCGATCTGCACGGCGACGGTGATCGGGATCGATCCGGATTCGACGGCGCGAAGGAGGCGCTCCTCGCCGTTTCGAAGGAGCCTGATCACTCCGCTGACATACTCATAGGAGAGGCCGGCTTTCCTCGCGATCTCCTCGATCGAATATCCCCGCTCGCCCATCGCCGCGATATCCTGGAGGAGGTCGAGCGCGCGGTGCTGGCGGCGCGCGCAGTTCTCCACCAGGCTCGAGACGAGACAGTCTTCCTGGTCGGCGCTGACGATCAGAGCAGGCACCTCCTCATAACCCAAGGTCCGGCATGCCTCGAGGCGGCCTTGGCCGCACACGAGGTCGTAGAAAGTCTCCTCCCCCTCCTCGCGCCGCGTGACCGTGATCGGCCGCTTCAGGCCGACCAGCGCGATGCTTTCCACGATCTCGTTGAAGACGCGGCGATTGCGAACGCGCGGGTTGACTACCACGACGCGTTCGACCGGGATCATCTCCACCCGTTGGGCCGGCGTCGCCTCGGTCATGCCGCCCTCCGGAGCAGCTCGCGACGGGCCATCTCGTAGAGCTTCTCGAGCGACGTGAAGCGGTAGGCGTCCAGCGACAGCCCGTTATACTCGCAGAGGCGGATGACCGCCTCGCGCATATCCAGCTTCGGCAAGAGGTAGAAGTCGAGCGGATGCTCGTTTTCACGGTCCATCCGGACCGCGATCGTCAAATCAGGCGCAAGGCTGCGGTCCAGGCGGATCTGCCAGCGAAGCGATCCCGCGGCGGTCCGGCGGCAGCGTACGACCACAAGAGAGGCGGTGAACTCGCCGTTCACCCAAAGAAGATCCGTGGTGCCGTCCTGAAGCACCCGCCCGCCGGCGGCGCGGATCCCGTCGATGACTCCGGCGACCACCTCCGGATGCATCCGTCGGAGGGCCCGATTGATCTCCAGATAGCGATAATCGTGCGCGGGCGAGAAACCGACCAGAGTGTACGCCCTCAGGAGACTGCCGAACCGGGTGCGGAAGGCGCTGCTCGAAGGACATTCTTCGCATTCGTCGATGATCAGTCCGGTGAGGCTCCCATGCCGCTGGAGGAGCTCCGAGAGCCTCTCGAGCATCTGCTCGTCGGTCAGGCGCGCGGACCGAGCGGCTATGATCGCCTGCGCCTCCGCGAAAATCCCCGGCTCGACGATTGCCTCGAAGACCCCGTCGCACCGGATCCAGTCCTCGGGGCGGTTTTCCTGCCGTGCCTGCTTCAGCTTGAAGGACGTGCGCCCCCACACATTGTTGCCGATATACTTTTCATTGATGAGAAGCTGGTGCACCGTCCCCCGCGTCCACGGACGCGAGAGGTCCGTAAGCACCCCTCGCCGATTGAGGAGTTCGGCAATCTCGCCTTCCGTCCGCCTCTCCTCGATGAACAGGCGGTAGACCTCGCGGACCACGGCCACTTCGTCCGCCGGCCCGGGTACCAGGATCACCCGATCGGTCGTGATGCTCTTATGCTCACCGCGTGCGAGCTCTCCTTTCGGCGTTCCGTTCTGATCGACCAGCAGGCGCCGCAGGCCGAACCCTGCCGGGCCTCCCTGCCGGAAGCCAAGGCGGATCAGATTGGACTGGCCGGCGAACACCTTGACCGAGAGCTCGCGGCTATATTCCCCGGCCATCGCCCGCTTGACCGTCTTGATGATGGACGAGCCGATGCTGCCGTCATTCTCGAACTGCTCGGCACAATAGTGAACCGCGATGCCTGCCTTCTTGCACGTGAGCTCGATCGCGGCAGCCTCGTCAGGGTCCTGAAACCGGCCCCACCGGCTGACGTCGTAGACGAGGATTGCCTTGAACTCCGCGGTCCTGCCTTCGACCTCGCGCAGGAGCTGCTTCAGTGCATCGCGACCGTCCAGCCTCAGTCCGCTCTTGCCCTCGTCGGCATAGGTTCTGACAATGCGATAGCCGCGCTTCTCGGCATAGCGCCTGATCGCCGACTGCTGGTTGTCCGTGGAGTATCGCTGATGCTCCGTCGACATCCGCACATATTCGGCAGCCGGAATTAGGGTGTCGCCGCTGTCGGTCGTCTTGTCCCAATCGATCATGCCCGCTCCACCTCGGCAGCAGCTGATGAGTAGAGCGGAAGCCCTAGATCATTGGAGCGGGAAAAATGTTGCCGAAGACGGGCAGGAATCTTTCTCGATCATCGCGAGGCAGCAATGCCTATGCCGAAGCGATCGCCGAGGCGCTTCGCACGGAGCTCGGAGCCACACACCGCGCGACAAAGACGCTTATGCGATGGACCGGAGTCAGCGAGCGCACCGCCAAGAACTGGCTCAGCGGGCGCTGCGGCCCCAGCGGCCACCACCTCGTCCAGCTCGCGAGCCAATCCGATATCGTCCTTGCCGCGATGCTCGCGCTGGCGGGACGCAATCACCACATGGTGGGAGCGAAGCTCCTTGGGATGCGCGAATCGCTGGCCGGAATCGTGCAGCTGATCGACGATTCCCTCCCGAACGCGGGCGAACATTCCTGAGCGACAATAGCCGCGAGCAGAATCTGACCTGAACCTCTTCCCCGGCTGAAAGCCGGCAGCCGGCAGGTGAGCCCGCTGAGGGGAGGAGGCAGCGATACCCCGATCAAGGGATGGCGCGGCGGCAAGATTCAACGCGGATGCCGGTACTAAAAACCGCGACCAACCATCCGAAGGCCGCAGAAATCTACGGCCCATCAATAGTTTAGCAGACCAAGTGGCTGCGCAACAAAATGGAAGCACAAATCGTGACACAATTGGGGGGCAAAATCAGTCATCGGACTCCGCTGCCAAGCCATCGCCAGCCGGCGTGGCCGTTTCGGCGGTGGGGGCCTCGCGGAGGCGGAACTGGTCGAGATATTCGGCATTCTCGGAGGAGCGAAACCTGATCATCTTCGCGATGGCGGACCACATACTCCTTTCCGTTTTGAGCTCTGTCGGGAGTTTTAGGCCAAGCTTTTTTGCTAAGACCGCCCGGTAGAGATCGAATGTGGAGGTGAAAGCATCTCCCCATGTAGCCACGGCGGCGGGCAAGGTCACCCACAGCCAGACGGCTAGTGCGAACGACAGGACGCCGCAAACGCCGTGCGCCCACGACGACCATGTACCCAGCGCGACGAAGCCACCGACTAAGCTAAGAACGAAGCTGTTCACCTTGAAGTCGAACAGTGCCCTTGCATTGCGAAGCTGCTCGAGAGCGAGCTCCGGGATGACGCAAAGCATCCGGGGCCAAAGCAGAACCGCATCGATATTGTAGATCACCAAGGGATAAGATTCGTAGGCGCGGTAGACGTTGCCGAACCGCGTCGGAAGTAGCCATCGGCCTTCGTGCGGGAACCGCTCGACAAGAGCTGCCAACGCATCCGTATCCGCGCTCGTCGGGCGCGCAGAAGCGTCGGCGAGTTTATCCTTTGCCGCCTTAGCAGCGCTTGTGGCGGCGTCGAACCGCTTGCGCTGCCATGACAGCCCGAGGCGCAACGGGTTCAACCTGCCATAACCCTCGAGGCCGCGGACGATCGGCCGATTGACCACTAGGAGCAGAAGCCCGAGCCCAGCGATAGCTATCGCCGCGCGGCCGACAGCTTCGGGCGCGGCGCCATTGGCTGAGCCCAGGCCGACCGGATCGAGCCCCAGCCCGTAAACGAGGTAAGCCAGGAAGAAAGCGGCGGGGAGCATGAACCCCACGAGAAAACCGCGCCCGAACAGCTTTGGGACACTGGCGAGCATGATCAGCGTCGGGGCGGGCGCGGCGGCAGCGGCGGCGGCGGCGGCGGCCGTGGGTCGTCGGTCATGGGGTTCCCCTCTAGTCCCGAAACCATGGCGAGTGGCGGCATCTCGCTCACCGCCGCCTCGGTTGTGATGAGGAGGCCTGCCACGCTGGCAGCATCCTGGAGGGCGGTGCGGACGACCTTGGTTGGATCGATCACTCCTGCCTGAACGAGGTCCTCATACTTCTCGGTCTGGGCGTTGAAGCCGAACTCATCACCGCCGCGCTCGATCAGCTTGCCGGCGACGACCGCACCCTCATGACCGGCATTCGCGGCGATCTGGCGCAGCGGCGACTGCAGCGCCCGGCGAACGATGTCGATGCCTCGGCTCTGATCGTCGTTGCCGCCTTTGAGAGAGCCGAGCGCCCGGGCCGCGTAGAGAAGGGCCGTGCCACCGCCGGGGACGATGCCCTCCTCGACTGCGGCGCGGGTGGCGTGCAGGGCGTCATCGACGCGGTCCTTGCGCTCCTTCACCTCGATCTCGGAAGCGCCGCCGACCCTGATAACCGCGACTCCGCCCGCCAGCTTGGCCAGCCGCTCCTGCAGCTTCTCGCGGTCATAGTCGGACGTGGTGACGTCGATCTGCTGGCGGATCGACTCAACGCGGGCCCTGATCCGCACTGCCTCGCCGGCCCCATCGATCAGTGTCGTACTGTCTTTATCGCTGACAGCACGCTGCGCCTGGCCGAGCATCTGGAGCGTCACGTTCTCGAGCTTGATTCCGAGATCCTCGCTGATCATCTCGCCGGCGGTGAGGATGGCGATGTCCTCGAGCATCGCCTTGCGGCGATCGCCGAAGCCGGGCGCCTTCACCGCCGCGACCTTGAGGCCGCCGCGCAGCTTGTTGACCACCAGCGTGGCGAGCGCCTCGCCCTCGATGTCCTCGGCGATGATCAGCAGCGGACGGCCCGACTGCACCACCGCCTCGAGGATCGGAAGCATCGCCTGCAGGTTCGACAGCTTCTTCTCGTGGATCAGGATGTACGGGTCGGCGAGCTCGACCTGCATCTTCTCCGGGTTGGTGATGAAGTAGGGGCTGAGATAGCCCCGGTCGAACTGCATGCCCTCGACGACCTCGAGCTCCACCTCGAGGCCCTTTCCTTCCTCGACGGTGATCACGCCTTCCTTGCCGACCTTCTCCATCGCCTCCGCGATCTTCTCGCCGACGACGGTGTCGCCGTTGGCGGAGATGATGCCAACCTGGGCGATCTCGTTGGAGCCGGAGACCGGCTTGGAACGGGCCTTGAGGTCCTCGACGACCTTGGCAACGGCGAGATCGATGCCGCGCTTGAGGTCCATCGGGTTCATCCCGGCCGCGACCGACTTCATGCCCTCGCGGACGATCGACTGGGCAAGCACGGTGGCGGTGGTGGTGCCGTCGCCGGCCAGGTCGTTGGTCTTGGACGCGACCTCGCGCAGCATCTGCGCGCCCATATTCTCGAATTTGTCCTTGAGCTCGATCTCCTTGGCGACGGTGACGCCGTCCTTGGTGATGCGCGGCGCGCCGAAGCTCTTGTCGAGGACGACGTTGCGGCCCTTGGGACCGAGCGTCACCTTCACCGCGTCGGCGAGGATGTCCACTCCGCGCACGATCCCCTCGCGAGCGTCGCGCGAAAAACGAACGTCCTTGGCCGCCATCAGGTCACCGCCCGGTGCCGCACGTCAACCTCCCGAATATAAGCCCGGCGCGTGAGAAGCCCGTCCTAATAGCACTCGATGCCGCCAACCGCGAGGGCGAATGGCCAGCGGCCGCAGTTGCTATCAACTCTCAGGCTCTGCCGCGAGAGCGGATCTCGAGCTTGATGCCATCCAAGGCCCCGTAAAAGTCGACGCTGTTTAGCGCATCTATTACACTAAGATCGGTCGTTTGCACTTGAATAATAGCTTCGACGCTGTCCCGGCCCCAAATCGGCGCGACGAAAACCCCGACCGGATCGGCGCTGTTGATACGCCAGAATCGCTGCTCATAATCAGTCAGCTTGTCGCGATCTTTGCTGCGCCTCCTAAACTGTGCAACAAGATGCGCCGCCTCAGCCGGTAACTGGTCTCTTAGTTCATCCTTCTCCTCATGCCACCGCACAAGAGGATCGCGATAGGCATCGCGAGAGGTGTAAGCGGCTTCCGAAGCGCGGACATACGCGGAAATCCCGTCAAAAACCAAATCCCCGTAACCGCGCATTCGCATCGAAAGCATGTTCCGGAGATCGGCCATCGTCCTCGCCCTGATCTCATCGTCGCGGTCCGGGGCGCAATACACGATCTGGTCGCGGGTGAGGAGATAATGTAAATCGGCCGCTTTCCAGTCGTCAGGTGCTTCCTTTCCACGTCTGATAAGCGGAACCCAGAAGGTTACCAGCAGCGGATCGATACATGTGCCAAGCACCTGCTTTCTCCAAAGCAGAGTCCGACTTAATTGTCTCAGCCGCGGAACCAGGCGACTTGCGACATCGTCCACAAAAAGGCGACCCGATTGCTCACTTTCAATCTCTTGGTGAATCATAGAGTAGATTATGAGGCGCTCTATATCCCGCCTCGCCGCGTACACCGCTGGCTCTAACGCTGTAAATCGCCCTGGCGCCCAGTACCTCGTAATCGATCCGTTGAACAGCTCCGCGATGGGCTCGTCCCAAAGATCACCGACCGCACCATCGCTGTTCAGCTGACTACTCTTACCTATTATGAGGTTTTCTACGTCTTGTCGTATCGCACCTGCATAGAAGGCGCCATCGCGATGCAGCCTCCAGTAGACAAGCACGGCAATGACCAGCTTGCGAAACTCAAGCGCATCCAAGCTCGTCTGAAACGGCTCATCGCGGAGTTCACGCTCGGTATAAACCCGAAGACCGATCCAGGACTGTCCCGCCTCCCTAAACCAATAGGTCGCCGTTGAGAGCGTGCCGTAAAGGCGAAGCTGCGACTGAAGGAATTTGAGATACCGCGTTGAGTCGATAAGTTTATCGCGCACTCGTTCGAGCGTCGAGGGCCGGGCCTGCTTTCCAATCTCCACTGTAACCGAGCGATGTTCGAAGACTTTAGGACTATCGACCCAATCATAAAGGTCGTTGAGAAACCGCCTATCCTCCTCCCCAAAGGTCGAGGCAAGGGTCTTCACCTTGGAGTCCATGTACGTTACGGCTCGGACGAAATTGGCACCAACAATAGAATAGCCGACCCTGTTCTTGAAAAAAGCCACAAGCCTTTCCAAGGCTTGCTCTTCAGACGGAGCGGTCGCTATGTTCGATTGCTCGATTAGCGAGAAGATATGATGACGATGACGTGAACGAGAGACGGGCAGTGCAATCTTATGCGAGTATTCCCGCTCCCATCTTATCGCGTCATCGCCAAGGCTATCCTTCGCGCTGAACGTATCGTAGGATATAAGCCGTCCCTGGACCGGGTCGGCCGCCTCAAACTGAATGAAATGGAAGGTATTAGTGGTTCCCTTCCTAAGGTCCTTTTGACTGCACCCGGTCGATCCAGCTCCGAAAACGGTAATCGCTGGGTCGTCTGCCCGTCGCTTTCCTCGAATTCCTGGCACTGGCCCGTCATGGAGCTTTTGAGTGGTAACCAGGGCCTCATGCTGGTGGCCGTGTACTACAAGGTCGAAGCGGAGGCGCTGCAACGTCTCCAGGATCTGCACATAGTTTCTTACCATGATCATTTGCCCTGGAGCAGAAACGTCCTGCTGCCGAACCGGTCGGGCATGCGCGACATTGTGGTGTAGAACTGCAATACCCGCCAACCCGGTCAGCTTCGCCTTCTGGGTTTTCAAGTACCTGCGGACCGGATCCAGCTGTTTTTCGGGGTCGATGTACCCGAAGGCGCTGACTTTGTGCCATTCTCCCTTACCGTCATGCCCTTCGCGATGAATATCAGCAGCAGTATTCAAGCTAACAACATAAGTGTGGATCGAGTGGCTGAAATCGTAGACTGTCCATATATCATTGGGGTCGACGCCTGCGTCAGCATGAGGGGGCCGTTCTATTGAGGGCTCCTTCACATTCAACCAAGGTGCGCGCATGAGTCGTAACCCCCCAAAGCGCTCCCAATAATCTGAATAGAATTTCTGTGCGAATCTTACGTACGCGGCGAATCTCTTCTTCCGGTCTGTGCCAGTAGAAACAAGCAGGTCATGATTTCCGGGACAGAAAACTACTCCGTGGGGATCGAGGCCGCCGTTATTGGTGTTCAGCATCGCGTCAAGGAACTCGCGCAGCGCGTCAAACTCCTCGTCCTTGCCTTTCGACGTCAGATCGCCCGGTAATACGAGGAGATGGATCTTCTCCTTAAAGCGTGTTGCCTCGGTGAGAATAGCGCGGGCAGACCTCTCTGCTTCCGTAAGCTCGATCCCGAAATCACCTCCGAACTGAAGGTCTGCAAGCACCAGAACGCCGGGCTGGGGAATTCGGATCTTGCTCATCAATCTCACCCAAGGACGGCCGGTAGGAAGGTGGTCAAACTAGGTACAGTTGCGACTACGGCCAGCACGGCAAGAACAGCCAGAATGAAGGGTATTATGTGGAAAAACGCTTCCCACACTGACGCATCCGCTATTCGGCAGGACATGTAAAGGCACACTCCTACAGGCGGGTGAACCGCGCCAACCATCAGGCTAAGCACCACGACTACCCCCGTCTGGATGGGGCTGACACCCAATGAATCCGCCACCGGCGTGATGACGGGGACGGTGAGCACGATGGCAGGAAATGTGTCGAGGAATATGCCGACAAAGAGCATGGCACCTATCACAATTGCGAAGAACGTATAGCGATCCCCGGTATTGTGCCCGAGTATCGCGCCCAAACCCTGGGAGACTCCTTCAATCGTGAAAATCCAGGCGAGCACATTCGAAACAGCGATCAATAGGAGCACATCCATGCTGAGGCGGCCGGCGCGTACCAATTCCCCAACAAAGGCCTTGGGAAATGCGACGCGCAGCCGGGCCAATGCGAAGACAACCGCTGAGGCAGAAGCAATCCCGGCGGATTCGGTTACAGTCGCAAGGCCCGAAGCTATCGATAGGATAATGAATGCTCCCATTCCGACGACTACCAAGGTGCCTATCCAATTTGAGAGCGAGACAGTCGAGGAATCAATGGCAGGGGAGGCAAAGCGACGGCTTTGCACTACGACCAGAAGCGCGAAGGAGAGCACCAGCAGTAGGCCAGGGACCACGCCGGCAAGAAACAGGTCCGGAATCGGCACATCGGCGATCGCGCCGTAGAAAATGAAGACGATGCTCGGGGGGATTATCGGCCCTACGATGGACGTGGCTGCTGTTACTGCCGCGGCATAACTGGCCGGATAGCCTGCCCGCTTCATAAGCGGGATCGAGATTGGACCCAGGGTTGCAACATCGGCAGCTGCGGACCCAGAAATGCCTGAAAATGCCGCGCTATCGAACACATTGGCGAGAACCAAGCCCGACCGAAATCTCGCGAGGCCTTTCCTAAGTACGGCAATCAAATCGTTCAAGACCCGGCTGGCCTGTAGCATCGCCCCCACAAGAACGAACAGCGGAATCGCGACAAGGGTAAACTCGTCGACACCTGCGAAGGCTCTCAACGCGAAGATAGACACCGGCACATCCTCCGCGACGAAATAGATCAGCGCGGGGAGGGCGAGAGCCATGATCACGTTGAAGCGCAGCACCAAGAGAATCAAGATTCCGACGATAAGAAGAATGGCCGTCACGCCCGGCGTTCCGAAACGGACAGTATTCTTGCGACTACGGACAGTGCCAGAAGAGCAAATATCGGGCCGTAGATCCATGCTATGGAAATTGAGACGGTGGCGAGCTGCTGGCGAGTCCCTAATGACGCGAGATCTGCGAAGCCCACCAGTACTACGATTATGAGCGCAAGGGAAACCAGGTTGCTCACTCGCTCCAGCGGGCGCGGTTCGCGCCGCTTGCTCTCCACCACGTCAGCATCACCCGGCGGCCAGGGATAGCAGGCGAGCGGTACTAAGGCCGCCAGAATGTAGCGCGTCAGTTCCTCAGTAAACGGAACGGAAATACCCAGCGCGCGGACTGTCACTTGAGCGAGCACGAGCGCAAACAACAGGCCCATGAGGACGGCTGTCGCGGCTGCGGCGCATAAATCCAGCCCGTAACGGACTCGCTCCTGCATTGCCCCCTCCCCGAGCACTATCGCATCGCTGTCATCCAGCTGGAGACTACCCGGTCGCCGAGTTCCTCGCGCACTCTCTGGAGCACTCGGGGCTGGGCCGCGGTCCGAAACCGCTCTCGCGCGGAATCATCGAGCTCGATGATACTCATTCTTGTTTCGGATCGCAGGCGAGCTAAGTATTGCGTCTCCGCCTGCTCGGCCAGTTGCCACTGATAACTCATGGCTGCGGAAAAGGCGCTCTGGACGGCTTGGCGTCGCTCGGCCGGCAATCCGTCAAGCCACGCCTTGTTTGCAACTACGGGCATCGGGTCCAGAATGTGCCCGGTGAGTGTCACGTGTCGTTGGACCCGAAATAGTTGCTCATCGTAAATGACCGCAAGCGGATTTTCTTGCCCGTCGATTACTCCTTGTTCGAGAGCCGGGTAGACCTCTGACCATGCCATTGGGACGGGTATCGCCCCCATTGCCTGAAATGCGAGCACGTGCAGCGGAGCCTGCATTGTTCTGATCTTCAAGCCGCGTAAGTCAGGCAGATCGCGAACCAACCGGCTTCGAGTCGTCAGGTGTCGGAACCCCTGAATCCAGAAACCAAGGCCGATAAGTCCGGCGGCCTCGAGTGAGCGCAACAACTGGCTTCCTTGGTCCCCGTCAAGAATCGACCGCGCCTGTGCGTAGCTGGTGAACTGGAAGGGGATATCGAGCAGCGCGAAACGCTGAACGAAGGGCACAAGCGTGCCGTTTGAAATGCTGGTGATCTGGATCACGCCGCGCTGAGTTTGCTCGATAAGCTCGCGCTCGCTGCCAAGCTGGCCGCCGGGGAAAATGGACACTTCGAAGCCACCGCGGTGGAGCTGCTCTTGGGCCCTCACGAACGCCAAATGTTTAGAGTGGCGGATGTTATCCGCGTGGCCGATACGAACGGAGTTTGCGGTGGGCGCGCGGCGCTCGCATGCCCCGACGGCGGCAGCGGCGGCCAAGAGGAGAAACTCGCGACGACGCATGGTGATCTCCCTACGTTGGGCTACTTACTTTTATATTCGACGCTATCCCCTCGCCAGTTTGTAAAGCGTGCTGAGGCACCCTTAATATCATCACCGAGAATTACAAATTCATCATCGATCGGCACATTGAGTTTACCTTCGGGATGGAGAAGCACGAAATCCGGGACCGCTGGGCTGGAGATGAAGCGCCTGAGTGCGCGCATGATATCGATACCCTCCGCGATTGAGGTACCGAAGACGGTCGCGCCCGGCGTATTGGGCGAAAAATGGAAGAGATACCCACCGACGATGCCTTCGCGGTAGAGTTCCATACAGAGCCGCCTCATCGTCTGAGCATCGTTGTTGACGCCTCGCAGCAAGGGAATATGCGAAACCATCACAGGCACGACGCGCCGCAGTAAGCTGACAGCAGCCCTGAATTCGGCTGTGAGTTCGTTTGGGTGTGTAACGTGGATGCTCAAGGCGTTGACGTCGCATTCGGCGAAGATTTCCAATAAGCGCGCGGTGATCCGGAAGGGGTTATGGGTGAGCGCCCTTGTGTTAATTCGAATGATTAGTGGCCGATCTAGCGCCCTGAGAGACCGGAGTCGTTTACGCAGCAGCTCGTCGGAAAGGAGTAGTGGGTCACCGCCGCTCAGGATCACTTCCTCGATATCTGGTGTGCCCTCTATGAAGGAGATGGTCGCTTGCCACTCGTCCTCGTCCAACCGCTGGCTGCCAGATTGCCGATCAAGCGTCCGGACCGACAAGACGCAGAACTGACAATATCCGAGGCAGGAGTTGGTGGTCCTTACGAGCACGCGGTTCGGGTATTTCCGCTGCACGTTGGGCGAGATCATATCGAGCGGGTGCTCCCATCCGACGGCCTGGCTCGTCTCAATGGTGTCCAGCGGCTCCACCCACGAGGCGACGAATTGCCGCCAGAGTGGATCATCATGCCGCGGCCTTTTTCGGTTATCCCTCTGCACAAGAGTGAGCGCGTAGGGTGTGATCATCATCCGGCGCGTCAGGGAATTTCGCGTGATCTCAATGAGTTCGGTCTCACTGAGGGCGGGGAAGACCGCGAAGAGTTGCTCAGGTGTGCGAATGGCGGCCCGTAGTTGCCACTTCCAATCATGCCAAGATGAGTCGTCCGTGGAAGGATCGAACCACGGCAGATCCTCGCGCGCCTGGGCCAGCGCAGAAACATCGCTCGGAAATTGCAATGACATTTCGCTGCTGCTCATCAATGCTCTGAGTCGCGTTCAGCCCAGTGCCCAAAGTGCACCGGGAAAATGGGGTTAGTAAAGATGCTGCGAGCAAGGGAGCAGTCCTGCGGACACTTATTCGGGGGATCGGATAGGGTACCCGGGTCGTGCTCAGACCGCACTCACCAAAGCGCGCGAGAGTCTAGCCAGCGTTCCACATCAGCAAGCCTGAACCGCGGGCATCGCCGATATTTGCTGCCCCCGCTCCCCAGCTCGTACTCCCGAGGAAAGCCCGCCGGTCGCCGCTGGCGCAGCCGATCGATTTGGCGCCGCGACAGCCGGGCCAATTGCGCAAATTCCTCGACGGTGATCATTCCTCCGCCGCGAGCGTGGCCTGCGGATCGCCTCGGCTGCGTCATCGGATCAGGCCTGCCGCTCCCGCCGGCGGCGGGCGAACAGCTTGTCGCCTTCCAGGAAGCTGTTGAGCATCGCCGGGATCAGCTCCTGGACCGGTTCCGGGTGCCCGTACGTCTCCTGATACAGCGCGGCATATTCGCCGAGCGCCTGGTTCAATTCCGGCGAAAGGCTGATCGTGACTTTCACCGGCGTCCGGTCGGGTAGCTTCCCAAGTCGCAGGCCCGCCATCATCCCCTCCACGGCCGCAGCACGAGATCCTTGTGGATCACCGCCCGCAGCGGCCAGCCGGGCCTCACGCGGAGCGTCGGCTGGATATCGAGATTGCGCTGCGTGATCTGGTCGCCGGCACGCGCGGCGTTCTGCTGCGTCGATTCGCGAATCGCGCGCACGAGGTCGCCCTCGCCGCTGCCGAACGTGAGCTCGGTGCCGACGCCTAGCAGAGTTGAGAGGGCGATGCCCTGCAGCAGCCTCCACGTGTGGAAGTCGACCTGATCCCGAACGCCGGCATAGCCCGACAGATCGGTCGCGGGCGCATTGTCGAGACGGATCGACGAGCCGTCCGGGAAGACGATGCGCTGCCAGACCAGCATCGCCCGCCGCTGCCCGAATGCTACCGCGCTGTCATAGCTTCCGATCAGCCGTGCGCCCTGTGGCACCAGCACCGTGCGTCCGGTGGCGCTGTCGCGGACATTCTCGGTCACCTGCGCGATGACGGTGCCTGGCAGGTCGGAATTGAGCCCCGTCACCAGGCTCGCCGGGATGATCGTCCCGGCGCTCAGCGTCCAGGGCGACGGCGCCGGCCGGGGCGGATAGGGGTTCGTATCCCCCGCCTCCGACCGTGCGAACTCGGCCCTTCGCGCGTGGTCCGCCTGCTCCCCGCGCGCGGCAGCCGGCGGTTCCGCGGCGGCTTCGCGCTCGCCGCCCGGCTCACTCTCTTCCGCCGGTCGAGCGGGAGCAGCGGCACCGCCGCGGCCCGTGATCTGCACGATCACGCTCGAAGCTCGCGCGGCTTCCTCGGCCGCGGCCCGGCGCTGGCGCTCCGCCTCCGCGGCCGCGCGTGCGGAGGCGGCTTCGCTGGGAGCCGCCCCCGGCGCGGAAGGAGACGCCTCTTCGGCCATGCTCCGCTGATGTTCGAGGATCGGCCGCCCGAGATCGCCAGGCAACGGCGGGCCCAGCCTCGGCACGTCGCCATAGCTGGCTGGCGCGTCGGCGAGCGCCTCGGGCGCCGCCTTGGCGAGCGGCTCGCCGCCCTGGTCGTCGCCTGCGGCGATCCGGAAGCTCGGCGGCTCGAGCGCAACCCAGGTGAGGGTCACGAGAGCGGCGGCCACGGCGCCGGTGATGCCGATGATCAGACCGCGCCGGAACCGTACCACCGGCCGCGGGCTGCCGCGGAGCACGAGCGTCTCCGGATCCTCCTTCGGCGGCGGCGCCGCATTGTCGCGCGCGACGTCGCTCACGACGACCTCCCGCGCCGCCGGCGCTGCCCGCGTGTATCGTCGCGGACGATCCGCACCACCTGCTGGCGCCGCTCGCCCAGCCGCAGCGCGGCGGCCTCGAACAGGCGGTCGACCACATAATAGCGGCCGCGCAGGCGGTAGTTGACGAGTTCGGTCCGCCCGCCTCCGCCGCGGACAAACAGAGGCGGCGCCTCCCCCTGCGCAAGACTCGCAGGGAACTCGATGAACACCTGCTGCCCATCGTCGAACGCGCGGATCGGTCGCCAAGGGGGATTGTCGCCCTCGATCGAATAGCCGAAGTTGAGCGTCTCGACCGCCACGCTCGCCGCCACGGGCCCGTCGAGCGCGGCGGCTTCGCCCGGCCTGAGCGCCAGCAGTTCGTCTTGCGGGTAGGTCCAGGAGATGCTCGCCATCGCCGTCCGGGCGGTGCTCTCGAGCTGGACATGGTAGACCCGCCGGTCGGTGGTGATGACGAGGTTGGTCCTCAGCCCCACGGCGGACGGCTTGACCAGGATGTGGGTTCGCCGCGCGGCGCCGGTGCCGCTGGTCGTGTCGCCGATCACCCAGCGCGCGGTGTCGCCGGCGGCCACCGAGATCAAAGTCTCGCCAGGCTGGAGCGCGATCTCGCTCACCCGCTCCGGAGCCGTGTAGAGCCGGTAGAGCGCGCCCTCCGTCCAGGCATAGACCTGCACCGCGTTGACATAGCCCTCGCGACTCGGCTCGCGAATCGCGGCGCGGTTCGCCGCCTCGACCCGCGACACCGGCGGCCCGCTCGCACGCCTGCGGCCGGCGCTCGGCGGCGGCAGGCGCAGCTCCTCCCGCTGCTCGGTAATTGCGGCCGCGGGCGCCGGCTCGGGCAGCGGGTCGGGAACCAGAGCGGCGGGCCGGAACTCGGCGGCCGCGGGAGCGGCCCTCGCCTCCACGGCCTTGCTCCCCGCACAGGCGCAGAGGCTGAGGGCGGAGACCATCGTCAGAAGGGCGATTCGGGTCATTGGCTGTTCCTCTCTGAAGGCACGGGTTCGGAAGCGGGAGGCTGCGCCAGCGTAGGATCGAGCGGAGATCCGAGGGGCAGCGACGGCGAGTTCGGAGGCTCCTCAGGGACGACGCGGGGCGCGGGCGCGGGCGCCGGCACGTCGAGCTCGCGCGACCAGTCGATCGCGTCGACATAGAGGCCGAGCGGATTCTTGCGGAGCGTGTCGGCCGACGAAGGCGGGCGGACCGCGATCGACAGGATCGCTGTCCAGCGCGTGGTGCCGACGAGGCTGCCGCGCTCGTAGCTCGTCTCGATCCATTTGACCTGGAACGAGCGGTCGGAGGCGCGGACGACGCTGGTCACCTGCACCGACACCGTCCGCTCGCCGACCTGCCCGAACGGGTTGGCCGAGCGGGCATATTCGCCGAGAAACCGGGAGCCGCGCTCGGTGACGAAGTCGTAGGCCGAGAGCCAGTTCTGGCGCATCAGCACCGGATCAAGCGAAATCGAGCGGACGTTGGTGATGAACCTTCCCAAGTGCCAGGCGATCTGCGGGTCGGTCGGGCGATATTCCGCCTCGGCCGGCGTCACCGCCCGAGCCTCGCCGAGCGCGTCGACCTCGACGACATAAGGGACGACGCGGCTCTGCATCGACTGCCACAGCAGCCCTCCGGAGAGGGCGGCGGACAGGGTGAGCCCGCCGAACGCCATCAACCGCCAGTTGCGGGCCTGCACCCGCGCCGAGCCGATCCTTTCGTCCCAGACCTGCCCCGCCCGCTGGTAGGGCGTCTCCGGTTCGGGCGTTCCAGGAAATGGACACGCCGCGCGCCTGAATCTCATCTATCGTTCCTCTCTTTCGCTGATGTCGGGATTGGCGGCCGCGCCGCCGCGATCGCCTTCGCGAACCGCCTGAAGCGCCGCATGCCGGTGGTGGCGGGCCGACTGCTCGGAGCGGAGCCGTCGCGCCCATTGCGGGGCATCGTCGCGGGCTGCTCCGCCGCCGGAAACCGCGGAGCTCGAACCGGCGCCGGTAGAACCGGCGAACATCGCCGCCCGCCGCCCCCTCTCCGCGGCCTCGCCAAGGCCGGCGGCGGAACCGATCCTCTCCCGCGTCATGGCCACTCCGGCGCGGGCGACACCGCCAAGCCCTGCGCCGACGCTCCTGGAGCCGGATGTCTCCTGGCCGAGGCGGTAGGCCGTGCCCGCCGCCGAGCCCATCGAGGTCCCGGCGCGGATCGCGCCCATCGCGCCTCCGGCGACTCCGCGGGCGCCGGCCACCGCCGCGCCGCCTCCGACCGCGACCGTGCCGACGGCCGCCGCCGCCGTTCCGACCGCCGCGCCCGCGCCGAGCTGCGGCGCTCCGGCGACCAGCCCCGAGGCGATGCTCGGGCCGAAGATGGCGAGGCCGAACAAAGAGAGGCTGGCGAGGACCATGCTCATCGCACCGGCAAGGTCCGTCTCCTCGGCGCCGCCGGCGGCGGCGAACTCGTCGAAGAAGCCCGAACCGATTCCGACGATGACCGCGAGCACCATCACCTTGATGCCGGAGGAGACCACGTTCCCAAGCACGCGCTCGGCGAGGAAGCTCGTTCGGTTCCAGAGCGCGAAGGGCACCAGCACGAAGCCGGCGAGAGTCGTCAGCTTGAACTCGATGATGGTGATGAAGAGCTGGATCGCCATCACGAAAAAGGCGAGGATGATGAAGAACCAGGCGATCATCAGGGTCGCGATGGTCAGGAAATTGTCGAAGAAGGCGATTGGCCCGAGCAGGTCGCTCACCTGGTCGAGCAGAGGGTGCGCCGCCTCGAACCCCGTGCTCGCGACGTATCCGGGCCTGAGCAGATCGTCGGCGGTCATGCCGCCGCCGCCCGCGGTGATCCCGAGGCCGGCGAACGAGCGGAAGATGATGTCGGCGAGGGTCGAGAAGGAGCCGAGGATCAGCGCGAACGCGCCGACATAGAGGATCTTCTTGAGGAAGCGCCCGATGATGTCGTTGTCGCCGCCCATCGCCCAGAACAGGCCGGCGAGGGTGATGTCGATTCCGACCAGCACGGTCGTCAGGAACGCGACGTCGCCGCCCAGCAGGCCGAAGCCGCTGTCGATATACTGGATGAAGGCCGCCATGAAGCGGTCGATGACGTTCAGGTCATTCATCTCGGCGCGTTCCGACTGAGGTCAAAAAGGTGCCGCGGGGCAGTCCCAGGGGGTGGACGCCCCGCGGCGGGCTCGGCGTCGCCGCCGTCGCCCATCTCGTGCTCAGCGCCCCCCCGGCGTGTAGGCCCGGCCGGTGCCGAGGAACCGGCGCGTCGCCGCCCGCCCGTCTTCCTCCGCCTGAGCCCGGCGCGCCCGCTCGATCGCGGCTCCGCGGAACTCGGCGGCCATCAGGCTCTGGAGCTGCATCTGCTGCTTGACTGAAAGCGCGAGCAGCTGGTTGGCGGCCTGGCTCACAGCCAGGCTGCCGGCCGCGCCCTGGCTTCGGGCGACGAGCTCCGCGAGCGTCCCGGCATCCTCGCGGACATTCTCGACCACCTGCGCCTGGACGCCCATGGCGTGGCGGTAGGCGGACGTCGCCGAGTCGAGCCGGGCGCGCGCCTGCGCCACGCGCTGGTCGGTCCTCAGCACGCGCTGCACCTCGCCCGGGAACATCGTCCGGATGCGCTGGTCCAGCTGGTCGATCCTGAAATCGATCCCCTGCGCCTGACCCATCAGGTCGTCGATGCGCTGCATCGCCGAGGTCACCCGCTCGAGCTGCGGAAAGTCGATCCGCTCGAGGTTGCGCGCCATGTTCTGGAGCATCGCCGCCTCGTTCTGGAGCGACGCGATCTGGTGGTTGATCTGCTCGAGCGCCCGCGCCGCCTGAATGAGGTTCTGCGCATAGTTGGTCGAGTCGAACACCGGGATCGCGGCGGCCGGGCTCGCCGGCAGCACGAACGTGCCGCCGATCGACAGGGCCGTGCCTGCGGCAAAAGCGATGGCCATCCTCAATCTCTTCACTTCACTTCTCCTTCGGGGGGTTGGGGGGCTGGAAACTGGTCGAGTGCGGCGGCGGCCCAGTCGAGGCCGCTTGCCTGCAGCCAGGCGCGCGCGAATGCGGCGCCGCCATGCTCTGCAAGGATATGATCGATCCGCCGCTGGCTGTCGGGATCGGACGCGCCGCAGAAGGCGAGCGCGATCCGGCCGAGCCGAAGATCGAACAGGCGGTTGCCGCGGCGCGACTGGAGGTAATAGTCGCGCTTGGGCGTCGCCCGCGCGATCAGCTCGATCTGCCGCTCGTTGAGCCCGAACTTCTCGTAGGCGGCACGCGCCTGCGGCTCCACCGCCCGGTCGTTGGGCAGGAAGATGCGCTGCGGGCAGCTCTCGATGATCGCCGGAGCGATGCTGCTATCCGCCACGTCCGCGAGCGACTGGGTGGCGAAGATCACCGCGACGTTCTTCTTGCGCAGCACCTTCAGCCACTCGCGGATGCGGGCGGCGAACAGGGGATTGTCGAGGAACAGCCAGGCCTCGTCGAGCAGGAGCAGGGTCGGGCTTCCGTCGAACCGCTCCTCGAGCCGGTGGAACAGATAGGTGAGCACGGGGAGGACCGCACCCGGCTGCGTCATCAGCGTCTCGGTCTCGAAGCACTGCACGTCCGCGAGCGCGAGCCGGTCCTCGGCCGCGTCGAGCAAAGGACCGAACGGGCCTTCGAGCGTGTAGGGCGCCAGCGCCGACTTGAGCGCGTTCGACTGGAGCAGGAGCGACAGACCGGTCAGCGTCCGCTCCGCCGCCGGCGCGGAGGCGAGGCTGCCCAGCGCGGACCACAGCGAGTCCTTTACCTCCGGAGTAACCGCGACCTTCTCATGCTCGAGCAGAGCCGCCAGCCATTCGGCCGCCCAGCTCCGCACCGGCGCCAGGTCGATGCGGCGAAGGGGCTGGAAGGCGAGCGCGCCCTCGCCCCCGCCGGCTTCGCCGGAGCCGAGCGCATGGTGGGTGCCGCCCATGGCGAGCACCGCGGCGCGCGCCGACCAGCCCTTGTCGAACAGGTAGATCCGGGCGCCCGGATAGCGGCGGAACTGCATCGCCAGCAGCGAGAGCAGCACCGACTTGCCGGCACCGGTCGGCCCGACGACCAGCATGTGGCCGACGTCGCCGACATGGGTGGAGAGGCGGAACGGAGTCGAGCCGCTCGTCTCGGCGAACAGCAGGGGCGGACCGCTCAGATGGGCGTTACGCGCGGGCCCCGCCCAGACCGACGAGACCGGCATCAGATGGGCAAGGTTGAGCGTGTGGACCAGCGGCTGCCGGACGTTGGCGTAGACATGTCCGGGCAGGCTCGACAGCCACGCCTCGACGGCGTTGAGGCGCTCGCGCTTGGCCGTGAAGCCGAGGCCGTTCACGACCCGCTCCACGGCCCGCACCTTCTCGTCCGCGGCGGCAGGATCGGCGTCGGCGACAGTGATCGTCGCGGTCAGATAGCCGAACGCCACATAGTCCTGTCCGAGCGCCTGAAGCGCGAGGTCGGAGTCCGCCACCTTGTTGTCGGCGTCGCTGTCGGTCAGCTGGACCGGTTGGTTGTACATCACCTCGCGCAGCAGGGCGGTGACCGACTTGCGCTTGTTGAACCATTGCCGCCGAAGCCGGGTCAGCGCTCGCGTTGCCTCGGCCTTGTCGAGCGCGATGAAGCGTGTGACCCAGCGGTAGCCGAAATCCTGGTGGTTGAGCGCATCGAGGATCCCGGGCCGGCTGAGACTCGGAAAGCCGAGCACGGTCAATGTGCGAAGATGCAGCTCACCGAGCATCGGCTCCAGGCCGCCGGCGAGCGGGGTGTCGGCGAGGACCGCGTCGAGATAGATCGGAGTCTCCGGCACGGCGACCCGGTGACGCTTCGACGAGACGCTGTTGTGGAGGAAGGTGAGCGTCTCCTCGTCGTCCAGCGCCCGCACCTCGGGCATGAAGCCGGAGAGTAAGTCGAGCGCCCGGTCGGACTCGGCGACGAACGAGCCGAGCGCCTCGCGCCAGTCGCGCCGCCTCTCGCCGGAGCCGCGCTCGATCAGCGCCCGCTCGGCGCTCGCCTGGCTGTCGGGCGGCGGCAGCCACAGCAGGGTCAGGTGGTAGCGGCTCTCGAAATGCTCGCGCTCGCCCTCGAAGCTCGCCTGCCGCTCCTTGTCGACCAGCCAGCAGGCGGGATCGGGGAAGGCGCTTTCCGGATAGCCGAGCGCCTCGACCCGCTCCGCGTCGAAGAACAGCGCCCAGCCGGAGCCGAACCGCTTCAGCACGTTGTTGACCCGCGCCGACACCGAGACGAGCTCGGCCTCGGTCGCGCTCTCGAGGTCGGGGCCGCGGAACCGCAGGGTGCGCTGGAAGCTGCCGTCCTTGTTGAGCACGACGCCCGGCGCCACCAACGCCGCCCAGGGCAGATGGTCGGCCAGCCGGTCGGCCCGGTTGCGATATTCGCCGATCCTCAGCATGCGAGATGCCCCTTCTGGCGAAGGTGCCGCACCAGGACCGGCGCGAAGTCGGGGTCGCGCTTCGCCGCGAACACGGCGAGCGTGTGGCCGAGCGCCCAGACGATCAGGCCGGCGATCCACTGCTGAAGCCCGAGGCCCAGAGCGGCGGCGACCGTGCCGTTGACGATCGCCACGCCGCGCGGCGCCCCGCCGAGCAGGATCGGCTCGACGAGCGCCCGGTGAATCGGCGCTTCGAACCCTTCGATATGCTGCGCCGCCGGGCTCACGAGATCAGAGCCCCGCCGCCGAAGCTGAAGAAGGAGAGGAAGAAGGAGGAGGCGGCGAACGCGATCGACAGGCCGAAGATGATCTGGATCAGGCGCCGGAACCCGCCCGCCGTCTCGCCGAACGCGAGCGTCAGGCCGGTGACGATGATGATGATCACTGCGATGATCTTCGCGACCGGACCCTACACCGATTCCAGCACCTGCTGGAGCGGCTCCTCCCACGGCATTCCGGAGCCTGCGGCCTGGGCCTGGACGGCAACGAGGGCCGCGGCGGCGACTAGGCCGGCGGCGGCGCTGCGCGCGGCACGGACGGGACGGGCTTCAACCATGTTCATTCTCCTCAGTCTGGGTTGTCGGGATCGAGTGGGCGGAGCGCGTAGTCGCCGGCGGCATCGAGCCCTTCGACGCACTCGATCGCGCCGATCCGGCGGGCCGTGCCCCGCCCTTCGATGAAGACGATGAGATCGATCGCGTCGGCGACCAGCCGGCGCGGCACCGTGACGACCGCTTCCTGGATGAGCTGCTCGAGCCGGTAGAGCGCGGATCTGGCGCTGTTGGCGTGAACGGTGGCGATTCCGCCAGGATGGCCGGTGTTCCAGGCCTTGAGCATGTCGAGGGCTTCGCCGCCCCGGACCTCGCCGACGATGATCCGGTCCGGCCGCAGGCGCAGGGTCGAGCGGACGAGGTCGGCCATCGCCACCACGCCGGGCCGGGTCCTGAGCGCCACCGTGTCCGGCGCGGCGCACTGCAGCTCGCGCGTGTCCTCTATCAGGATGACGCGCTCGTCATGCGCGGCGAGCTCGGCGAGAAGCGCATTTGCCAGCGTCGTCTTGCCCGAGCTGGTTCCGCCCGCGACGAGGATGTTGCGGCGGTCGACGACGGCGCCGGCAAGCGCCCTTGCCGCGTCCGCGGTCATGATCCCGTCGCTCACATAATCAAGCAGGGTGTAGATCCGCGCCGCGGGCTTGCGGATCGAAAAGCAGGGGCCGGTCGCGACCGGCGGCAATATGCCTTCGAACCGCTCGCCGGCGAGGCCCTCGCCGTGCGGCGGCAGCTCGGCGCTCACGATCGGCGCCGCGCCATGGACCTCGGTTCGGGCGTGGCTCGCGACCAGTCGGATGATCCGCTCGATCTGCGCGGGCTCGAGAACAACGCCGGTATCGCACCGCCCCTGCCCGAGCCGGTCGACGCGAAGGACGCCGTCGGGATTGACCATTACTTCGATCACGTGCGGGTCGGCGAGCGCCGCGGCGATCGCCGGTCCCATCGCGGTGCGCAGCATCGCGCGCTTGCGTGTCGCGGATTCGGCGGCGCTCATCGCCCCTCCTCCGGCAGAAAGGTGAGACGGCCGCTGGCGAGCTGCTGCCCGACGCGCTGAACGAAGGCCGCGAAGCGGTCCCGCCCGATGGCCCGGGCCGCCTCGTCGCCCTCCGGCAGCGGCGCGTTGACCGTCAGCATGTAGCGGACGAACAGAGCTAGGCTCTCAAGCTGAACGTGGCCGTCGCGCTCGATCCGGGCGAGCTGGTTCGAGAGCCGGTCGAGGCGCTGCGCGAAGCGCAGCTCCATCTCGTCCGCGCCCTTGCGGTTGAGCCAGGCTGTGATCGCCTCGGCGAGGATCCTCGACTTGGATGCGCCCGGCGCCCGGGCGAGCGCCTCGAGCCGATCGCTGACCTCCTTCGGCAGGAAGAGCTGGTGGCGGATCTGTTCGCTGCGGGCCATCGCCGGTCCCTCAGAAGCTCGGCATCAGGTCGCCGCCGCGGCCCGATCCTTCGTTGACGGCATGGGCGGCGACGACTGGGGTCAGTGCGAGCCGGCCCAGCAGCCGCGCTTCGGCGGTGCCGTCATGCTCGTCCTCTCCGAGCCCGAGCGGATCCGCCGGCTCGACGCGCGCCGCCGGAGCTTCCTCGCCGGGAAGGCCGGGATGCCGCTCCTGCTGAAGCCCGCCCTCGCTCCCGGCGCCTTCCTCCTCTCCCTCCGCGGCCATCGTATCGGCGTGCGCGAGCAGGCCGGCCCAATCGTGCGGACGCGACGGCGGGCGGTCGGCATAGGGGCCGTCGCCGAGCGCCGGCGCGGCCAGCCGACGGCGCGTGAACCGCCGGTCCTCGAAGTAGCGCAGCTTCTTCGCGCGGATCGGCGCCAGGCCGGAGATGAGCACGAGCTCGTCGGCCGGCGGCAGCTGCATCACCTCGCCGGGAGTCAGCAGCGGCCGCGAGGTCTCCTGGCGGCTGACCATGACATGGGCGAGCCAGGGCGCGAGCCGGTGGCCGGCATAGTTGCGCATCGCCCGCTGCTCGGTCGCCGTTCCGAGCGCGTCTGAGATGCGCTTCGCCGTCCGCTCGTCGTTCGAGGCGAACGCCACCCGCACATGGCAATTGTCGAGGATCGAGTTGTTGTCGCCATAGGCCTTGGCGATCTGGTTCAGCGACTGGGCGATCAGGAAGGCGCGGATGCCGTAGCCGGCCATGAAGGCCAGAGCGGTCTCGAAGAAATCCAGGCGGCCGAGGGCCGGGAACTCGTCGAGCATCATCAGCAGCTGGCGCCGATGCGAACCAGCGCCACCATGCAGCCGCTCGGTGAGCCGCCGGCCGATCTGGTTGAGCACGAGGCGCACGAGCGGCTTGGTCCGCGAGATGTCGGACGGCGGCACAACCAGGTAGAGCGAGACGGGCCGCTCGGCGAAGAGCAGGTCGTCGATGCGCCAGTCGCAGCCCGACGTCACCACCGCCACTGTCGGATCACGGTACAGCCCGAGAAAGGACATGGCGGTCGAGAGCACGCCGGAGCGCTCGTTCTCGGACTTGTTGAGCACCTCGCGGGCCGCCGAGGCGACGACCGGGTGCACGCCCTCCGCCCCGAGATGCCGCGTTGTCATCATCACCCGAAGGGTGGCGACGAAGCTGCGCCTTGGGTCGGAGAGGAAGGTCGCGACCCGTGCGAGCGTCTTCTCCTCCTCGGCGTAGAGGACGTGCAGGATCGCGCCGACCAGCAGCGAATGGCTCGTCTTCTCCCAGTGATTGCGCCGCTCGAGCGCCCCTTCCGGATCGACGAGGATGTCGGCGATGTTCTGGACGTCGCGCACCTCGTGCTCGCCGCGACGCACTTCGAGCAGCGGATTGTAGCGCGCCGACCGGGCGTCGGTCGGGTTGAACAGCAGGCAGTGCGAGAAGCGCGAGCGCCAGCCGGCCGTCAGCTCCCAATTCTCACCCTTGATGTCGTGGATGACCGCGGAACCCGTCCACGAAAGCAATGTCGGCACGACCAGGCCGACGCCCTTGCCGCTCCGGGTCGGGGCGAAGGCCATGACATGCTCGGGGCCCTCGTGGCGCAGATAGCAGCCGCGAAGCGAGCCGAGGAACACGCCGGCATCGCCGAACAGCCCCGCCTCGCGGACTTCGGCTTCGCTCGCCCAGCGCGCCGAGCCGTAGGTGGTGACGTGCGAGGATTGCCGAGCCCGCCACAGCGAGCCCGCCACTGCCGCCGCGCAGCCGAGAAAACCGCTTGCTCCGGCGAGCGACCCGGCCTTGTCGAAGACGGCCGGCGCATAGGCTTCATAATGGTACCACCAGCCGAACAGCGCCCACGGCCGATAGAAGGGCAGCTCGCCGAGCGTGAACCAGGGCGCGCCGAGCTGCGGCTGGTAGGCAAGCATCGCGGCCGCCCACTGGGTAGCCGCCCACACGCCCAGCACGATGATCGCGAGGACGACGAGAATCTGACCGATAAGCAGCTTGGTGGGCGTCATGCCGAGCTCCCCTGCCGGCGACGCGCCGACAATGGCGGCAGAGATCACGCACTGACGCGAGTCGGCGACAGGGCGCCTCCGACGCAAGAAGGCGCAATCCGCGGAATCTGACCCCCGTCAGCTATCGCGGGAGCTTTCCGCACCACGGCGAACTGCCAGTATCGAGCCGCTTGCGCTCCCATTCGGGCTCGGAAGCTGGCATGTCCTAACCGCAGCAGCACGGTAGGTCAGGACATGTCTGAGAGATACGTAAACAAAAAAATGGAGGAAACCTTACCCTGTTGGCGTGAAGACCATCCGGGGATGGTGATCCGAACAACCCCAATCGACGATGAGTACGCCGAACTCAGGCTGGCGGTCCGTACTAATTCAGCCGAATGGGCGGGTGAGCGGAGCGACGTGCATGACCTCATCTCGCTTTGCTGGGCGGCGGCATTGCGCGTGCGGGAGATCGCGTCTCCAGAGCTCTATGTTATCTTGAACCCCGCCACAGGCGAACCCGATCTAATCTATGCCCGACCGATCGTGCTGCCCCGGCTCGCAATCGTGGCTCGTGAAATGGCGACGGAGATTGAGGAGGCGATGCGCTTCGAAGCTTCGCTCGCCTTCCATCTGATGAACGACGCGCTGGCGCTTCATAAATCCTACGGTCGCTTCGATGGCTACGCTTGGGACGTCGAACCTTCGTGGCTGGGACGCGTCTGTCGCGCCGTCGGAGTCCGTCGTCGCAATGGCCGCTACAATCTCAGTCAACGTGAACAGAGCGGCTGGACCCACTTCCGAGCGTGGAGCAGGGACATCTCGATCGCAGACATCGGCCCACACGCTGCCTCGGCCTTGCGGGAAGGCTTTGGAGGATTCGCTCCGGAACGGTGCACCGGCCCCACGAGAGAGGTGTTCAGGACCGGCCGAATCGTCAATGCTGTGCCGGCGGCTGCCTTGAGGCTGGCGGAGTCGCTGGTGGCCATCATTGACGATAGCTCCGCAGAGCCACCGCTGGTGGTGCCGCTGGACTCGCACGTGATTGCCATTGGGAAGCGTAGCATCTCGGCTGTCCCGGCAATATGCGGGCCGGACGCCTTCGCCCATGAGCAGCAGCTGGTCGAGCAGCGGCGCGAAGCCGAGGCCAAGGTCTTTTTCACGGATGCGAGGGCTATTTGGGCAAACCAGATTGATGAAGGTCGCCTTCAGTTGCTCATTCGCGAGCTTCTATCCCACGAGCCCGGCGTGGCTTGGATTCGCGAAGTGGGCGGCGTCTACGAGCCTGACGCCGGGCGCGACCTGATCGCAGATTGGTATGTCGGCCCCGACCGTTCGCGGCAGGTGCAAGCTGAGTCGGACGACTCGGTGCGTAAACTTCGACGCATATTGGTGCAGGTGAAAGCGCGCAGCCGAGGCGTCGGGCGTGACGACGCGCGCGATCTTTACGACACCCTTCGACAGCATGAGTGCGACGGGCTGCTCCTGATAGCATATCCGCGCATCACGACCCCCCTCTTTGACAAGCTCGACAGCATGCACGGCGGAGAGATGTGGGTCGATTGGTGGGAGAGCGCCGAGCTTGAACGGCGCCTGCGCGAACGCCCGGACATCGCCGCACGTTTCAGCGACCTTGTCCAACTGAGGCGGTAGCGGGCTTCGGAAGCCTCGCGCAGCAGACTGAAGCGCGGTCAACGGCCGATGCCCCGATCCCGACCGATGCTCCAGCTGACCCCGCCATCGCGCCGGATCATCCCGGAGACTTCATGTCCAACCGCCCGCGCCAGCACCGGCCGCCAGGGCACGAGCGAGAATTCGCGGCCAGTTTCGATCATGGCAAACCGGCCGGAGGCGAGATCCAGCCGGCGACGCAGGACGCCTTCGATCCGTGATCCGTCGCCCGTCTCTGCAAAGGCCAGCCCCGTGTCGCGGGCAATCTCTCCGGCGACGCGCAACAGCTCCCGCCTTTGCAGCAACGCGATGGCGTCGGGGCGAAGCCTGAACCGCCCAGCATTCTCTAAGGCGAGCTCCTGCTCGACGAGCCACAGGCGGCGCACGGCAAGCGCGGAGCGGACCTCGCGCCCGAACCCCGCATCGCGCAAAGGCTCGCGTTCCTCCGAGGCGAGATGCCGGTCGAGCCAGGTCGCCCCCTCCCAACGCGGAAGGCGCTCCAGGGGAATTGCCGAGACCAGCTCGACTTCGACCGGCCTGGACTGGACAAGCCGCGCCTCATGGCGCGCCGCCACCTCCCGATAATCGGCCGGCACCGACCAGGTGCCGTCCTCGGCCCGCTCGACACCGCCGACGCTCCTACGGATCGCCTCAAGGCGCCGGACATGCGCTTCGGCGAACGCCGCGGTCGCCGCCGGCTCATGCGTCAGGTGAATGTCGACGCTGTAGCGGCCTCCGCTCGCGGCAGCGATCCCGGCGATCCGCTCATCGGCCGGCCGCATGGCCGGCAAACGGGCCGTGATCCGCACCACTGCGCCGGGGGGCAACGGCTCTGTCGCCTCGCCCGAACCGATCCCGACATAATGCGTGCGGCCGTCGATGCCGTCGACGATCAGATAGTGGCGGTCGCGAAGCTCGTCGGCGAGTCCGCGCGCGATGACGCGGCCGACCAAGTCGACGCAAGCTTCCGGCTGGTAGACGAGCCGCTCCGACGGCGCCCTCTCGACCCCCATCTCGGAGAGCGCCCGCTGCATGGTCCGGATTATGTCGCCGCGCTCGCCCAGCCGGCGCAGCGTCGGCTCCATGTCGGCGGCGAGGCGCCAGCGGCCGCCGCCCAGGTCCTCGGCCAAGCCCAGCGCGCCCAGCTTGCGAAGCCGTCCGGTCCGGACGGCGTGATCGAACATGTCTCGACCCTGCGGCGAGACGATCCGATCGCCGTCCATCCGGCGGAGCAGGCTCCGGTCGACCGACGTCAGCCGCTCGGCATCGACCTCGAGGCGAAGCCGCCGTTCGATCTCCATGTCGGTCCTGGGGCCGAGATCGAGCGAGACGAGCTCGGCCACGCGCTCGCGCATCCCGCGCGCGATATATTCTGGAGCGATGACGAGGTTTTCGCCCAGCTCGTCCTTCCCGCGCAGCATGATGTGCGTGTGCGGGTGCAAGGTGTCGAGATGGTCGGCCGCCACCCAGTCGAGCGACGTGCCGAGATCCTCCTCCATCCGCGCCATCAGCCGACGAATGAGCGGCCTCAGATCGTCATATTCGGCGCCGTCCTTGGCCGAGACGATGAACCGAAATTGGTGGCGGTCGCCGTCGCAGCGCTCAAGAAAGGCCTTGCCGTCGGCCTCGTCCTCCCGGGCCGAGTAGAGCCTGCCCGCCTCACCATCGCGCGTCACTCCATCCCGCTGGATGTAGCGCAGATGCGCACGTGCCGCCGCGAAGCCCTTGCCGGCGAGCCGGACCAGCCGCGTCTTCACGATCGCCCGGCGCGCGCGAAGCCCGGCAAAGCGATCGCGGCTGGCGAGAAGCCGCGCAACGGAGCTGCCGCGGCCGATGCGGCTGCCGTCGAAGCGCCGACCTTTGCCCCGCTTCAGCCCTCCCGCCCGCGCCGCGGCGACAAGCACGGCGTAGAGATATCTGCGCCCGCGGCGGGACGCCGGTGCCCGTATGCGCCCAAGCCGCGGTTCGAACTCTTCGCTCTCCATTCACCCAGAACCGGCCGCGCCAAGCAAGGCATCTTGCCTTATGGCTTCCGGCGCGCCGAGCGCCTCTTCGGCGAATTCCACTGCAAAGATCAACGCATTGCAGTCGGCAAGGGCGATTGAAGTCTGATGCCGTTGTGGGCGGAACAATGTGCACGCAACCGAGGCCTTCGCACTCGAGGTTAAAACTGCTCTCCCCGATCTTGACTACCCTCGGGCGAAGCGGCGAGGCAGACGCGTTCGGGCAAGCGGCTGATCAAGCCAGTCGGCATAGCTCTGCCGCAGCCGATCATCACCCGGCAGCAAACCGAGCATGTACAAGACGAGGCGGGTCGCCAGGGACTCGCCGCGCGTGACCATTCGTCCTCGGTCAGGGTCCCAGATCGTCGCGGAGAAGGGCATCCGATCGAGTCTCACTGGCATGCGGCGCAACTCACGGAAGGTCTGGTTAAGGGTCCGCCTTCTCCCGCGAAGTTCAGCGGCTACTCGCCCCACGATCTTCAACCCAATCGGACGGAACAGCAGGTGCGGCTCCGGCGGGCTGCGCGCTTCCCTGACAATATTGGGCACGTCCGCACCCTCGAACACCGCTCGCAACGCCGGGTCGAGTGCCGCAAGCCGGTCATAGAAATCCACAACCCCCTGACGGTAAAAGGCGATCCGGTCTTCTGGGAGCCGGTTTCTCTCCGCCAGCTGAAGTTCTTCCTGATCGCGCCCCTCAACGATGGAATTGATGATCGTGGCGTTGAGATCATAAAAATTGCCGATCGTAGTCCAGTGGGGCGACGTTGCCGAGAGACTGTTCGTGAACCGTTCAAAGTCGATCTGACTGCCGGAGAACCAAGGATGTTCGTCGAGAAGCTGGCGCGTGATGATCGCCGCAAGATCAACCTCGTCTAAAACTATGATATCCCGACGATTTACAGGAACCGCCTTCTTGTTGATCGAGATGAACAAACCGCGGGTTCGTATCAGCCCTTCGGGAGTGTCCTGGTGCGGCACGAACAGAACAGATAACTTTTCAGATCCGAGCTCGGGACGTTGATCCAGAGCGCGCTTGATGCCCGCCAATCGGTGTTGGCCGTCGAGCGCGAACAGAGCCTCTTGCCCGCTCAGCTCGAAGTACCCAACCAAATCCTGGTCGCGCTCGATAACCGCACCGAGATCATGGTCCTGACGTCGCGGCGAGAGCGAAAACGGGTGCCATTCAGGAGCACCGCCAAGTACCCCGACCACTAGAGAATTGAAGAACCGGTCCTGGGTAGCGAGCAGGTATTGCGAAATCTCTTGTGCGCGGCGATCCTCGTCCAGCCGCCGTTGAATGAGCTGACTGAGCCGTTCATTCCGCTGGAGTTGCCGCGCATAGCCCACGCGCTCGACCAAGGCGTTCAGCTCCATCAAAGCGACATAGTAGGTCCAGTCGCCGAAAGAACCCTGAAGAGCTGGTAGATAGAGAGGTTCGCTCATGGGAATGCCTGCCTCCTGGCTCGGACTTCGGCGGTGAAGCCAATGTCGCTATATGGCGGCATCAGCGCGTCGTGCAGTTCGGTCTCGATCGCCTTTCGCTGCGCTGCTGAGCCCGCGAACGGGGCACAGGAGAAGTACAACTCTCCTTGAAAGACCGTGAGGATCTTGCGGATTCGTTTGCGACCTCCTGGGTCGTCCTTCTCCGCCAGATATTCGCGAAACCGTGTACGCAATTGCCGATCCGTCTTTCCGACATAAAGTGGATAACCGACGGGCGGCAGAGCCGCGGGCGGGAGGCCGACCACGAAGCAGTATAGCCCCGGTTCGTCGGGTACATCCGGACGACGAGCAGCCTCGAAGGGAATGTGGGTCCAATCAAGCGTGTGTTTCGCCGCAAAGGCCGCCCATCGCGACGGCATTGGGTAGAACTCAGCGCGTCTGAACGCCTCATCCGACAATTCTTCCAGGAACGCATCCATAACTACGTCAGTCGGGCTGGCGATCGGATGTCGAAGCGAGCCTCACTTGTCGTTCGCAACACGCGTATTCGCCCCCATCAACAGCCGGTAGGCCGCAAAGTCTCGGATCAGCCAATCGTGCGTATCAGCTTTCCCACCACAGTGCAGCTGTGGATGCCGACCGCATCGAGGGCTACAGAGCACCCATCCGGCCGCTGTGAGGCTCAGCGCCCCCTGTCAGGTGCCGCCAGATCGGACCGGGACGGCGGCGAGGATTCGCCGCGCCGCCTCGAGCGAACCCGTCGCGAACGCGGCTTCCGCCCAGGCAGACAGCGTATGCTCGGTCGAGAAGGCGATGTCCCGCTCGATCCTGAGCCCGAACGGCAGCCGGATCGATTGCAGCTCAGAGAGGCTGAACGAGCCGACCTCAGGGCAGCCGAAGCCGAGATCGGCAACACCGTACAGAGTGTCGTCATCGTCTCCCAGTTCGGTGGCAAGCCAAGTGCCCGCGCCGGCTGGATTGAAGAACTTGACCACCGGCACGTGGTCCGCGCCCGGCATCTGGGCATTCGTCCGGAGCTTTTCGCGAAGCTCCGCCGTCAGCAGGTCTGTAGCATTCATGATCGGTCTCCCTCGGTAGCCCGGACCGCCCCGAGGCGGGGCGGGCGGCGAGGCGCGACCGGAGAGGTCCGGCAAGCGCCGGGCCGCACCCGAAGGGCCGTAACAACAGTGAAGGACCCGGCCGTCAGGCCGGGTTGCGGCCGGGTGCGTCGGGCCTAGCAGGGAGAGCCAGCCCGCCCCGTCTTCAGGCGCATGGCACGCAGGGGAAGATCAAAAAGGCTGCAGGAATGGCGGAGCGCCAAGATGAAGCAGGCGATGGTGACACGAAAGGCAGGTTCTAGAGGCGGAGATCCTCCACCCGCTCAGCAAAGGATTGCCAGGGTATCGCGGGGGTGAGGTGCGACCATGACAGCCGGACGGTTCCTTGTACGACCTCCTCGGCGAGCCCCATCGCGGTCAGAACGTGGCTGGGCGCATAACTGGCGGACGTGCAGGCGGAGCCGTTGGAGATCGCGACCAAGTCCTTCGCCGCCACCATCAACGCCTCTGAGTCGACGCCGGGAACGGCGAAGCTCAGGATGTGCGGGAGGACCGGACCGCCACTTGCGTGAACGATGGGATCGAGCCTCTCCAGCGCCGCCAGCGCCTCGCTGCGGATTGTAAGACAGCGGATGCGACGATCGTTTTCCTCGCGCGCAGCGAGCTCCGCCGCCAAGCCGAATCCGGCAATCAGCGGCGTCGGAAGCGTTCCCGGCCGCAGACCGCGCTCCTGCCCTCCGCCGAACATGAGCGGCGAAAGCGGGGCTCGCCGCCCGCCCCGCCGACGGACGACGAGCGCGCCCACGCCCTTCGGCGCGAAAATCTTGTGACCGCTGAGACTGATGAGGTCGATCCGCCGCTCCCGCAGCGCCTGCGTCTCGCGCCCGAAGGTTTGGGCGGCGTCGACGTGAAGAAGCACCCGCTCGTCCGTCAGGCCCTCTGCGACGGTCTCGATCGGCTGGATCGCTCCCGTTTCGTTATTCCCGTGCATGACCGAGACGAGCAATGTGTCGGAGCGCACCGCGCTCAGCACCTCGTCAGGATCGACGCGCCCCGACCTGTCGGGAGCGACAAGCGTCGCCTCGAAGCCTTTTGCCTGGAGATGTGCAACCGGCTCGAGTACCGCTTTATGCTCTATGGCCGTCGCGACGATATGGCGGCGCCCCGTCTCAGCGGCATGCGCTTCCAGCCCCAAGATAGCGAGATTGTCCGCCTCCGTCGCGCCGCTGGTGAAGACCACCTCGTCAGGCGTGGAGCCTACCGCGGCCGCCACCTGTTCCCGCGCTTGGTTCACCCGCCGAAGCGCGTCAGCCCCATAGGAATGGGTGCGGCTGCCCGCGTTCCCGAACTCCTCCACCATCACGTGCAGGACCAGTTCGGCGATGCGCGGATCGACGGGAGAAGTGGCCGCCGCATCGAGATAGACGGCACCCGTGTTTGTTTCCCGGGAAACAAAGTTTGTTGGCTGTGTTGATCGGTTTGCTCCCACGCCGTATGGATAGCCGCATGGGCGGACGGGGGATAGGGGCCAGCTTCACATGATGCTCGAATTTCCCGCTGTTCGGGGCATACAAGCCGGACGCGAATATTATGTGGCCATGTGCCCGCTGGGGCTCGTCCACAAGCTCTTCCTGTTCACTGACGCCGCGCTCGACCCGGAGCTGCGCGCCCAGCGACAGCTGAATCGCGGCCGAATTCCGGAGATGGCGCGGTACCTTATCGACAACAAGGACAGCTACGTCTTCTCGGCGCTGACCGCGTCGATCGATGGCGATGCTCGCTTCACGCCGGCCGGGAACGAGTCCGATCAGCTGGGCCTGTTAAGGGTGCCGATGGCCTCCAGAATCATTATCAACGACGGCCAGCATCGGCAGGCCGCGATTCAGGCGGCGCTCGCCGACGCGCCGGCGCTCGCTGACGAGACGATCGCGGTCGTTCTTTTCCATGATCGCGGTCTCGAACGCTGCCAGCAGATGTTCGCCGATCTCAACCGCTACGCGGTGCGCCCGTCGCGTTCGTTGAGTGTGCTTTACGACCACCGGGACGATCAGGCCCTCCTCGCCAAGCTAGTGCTCGGCCATCTGCCGGAGCTCGGCGAGCTCGTCGAGATGGAGCGGTCGAGCCTCTCACCCCGGTCGAAGGCTCTGTTCACGCTCAGCGCCATTTATACGGCGACCGCCGCGCTTCTAAGCGACGTCGATAATCCCGGCTCCGAAGCCCGCGCCGCGGCGGCCGCGGACTTCTGGCGCCGCGTCGCCGCCCAGATCCCGCAATGGCAGGAAGTGCGTGAAGGCCGCCTGACCGCCGGGGCCGTTCGGGACGCCTTCATCCATTCGCACGGCGTCGTGCTTCACGCGCTGGGACGGGTCGGCAACGCTCTCTTGAAAGGCAAGCCTGACGGACTCAAGCGGCTGGCTCGGCTGGCCAACATCGACTGGCGGCGCGAAGCTCCATTGTGGGACGGCCGCGCCGTCGTCGCCGGCCGAGTCTCCAAGACGCACCAGAGCGTGATCCTCACGGCCAATGTGATCAAGGCAGCCCTGGGGATGGAGCTGACGGCGGAGGAACAGGTGCTCGAAGACGCGTTCGGAAGGGAAAAGTATGCGGCCTGATCTCGGCGCCTCCGCGAAGCCTTCGGCGTTCAGCATGCTGGGGTTTAAGCAGACGATTACCCGTTTGCTCGAAGAGATTGCCGCCCTCTATCTCGCTGACGCGACTCCTTGGGTCGTCGGCTATAGCGGCGGCAAGGATTCGACCGCGACGCTCCAGCTCGTCTGGATGGCTCTGTCACGGGTGGAGCCGACCGAGCGGCTGAAGCCGGTATACGTCATAAGCACCGACACCTTGGTCGAGAACCCGATCGTTGCCGCCTGGGTCGGACGCTCGCTCGACAAGCTTGGCGAAGCCGCCGCCGAAAAGGGCCTGCCGCTCACGTCGCATCGCCTGACGCCCGACCCAACCGAATCCTTCTGGACCACGCTCATCGGGCGCGGCTATCCGGCGCCTCGCCCGAAGTTTCGCTGGTGCACCGACCGTCTCAAAATCTACCCCTCAAACCGCTTTATTTCACAGGTAGTGAAGGCGAGTGGCGAAGCCATCGTCGTGCTCGGCACCCGTAAGGCGGAGAGCCAGGCGCGTGCCCGCGCGATGGAGCGGTTCGAGGAGAAGCGCGTGCGCGAGCGGCTGAGCCCCAATGGCAAGCTGCTCAACTCCTACGTCTACAGCCCCATCGAGGATTGGTCGAACGACGACGTCTGGACCTTCCTCATGCAGGTGAAGAACCCCTGGGGCTTCGACAACAAGGAGCTCCTGACGATGTATCAGGGCGCCTCTGTGGACGGCGAATGTCCGCTCGTCATTGATGCCTCGACCCCGAGCTGCGGCGACAGCCGGTTCGGATGCTGGGTCTGCACGATGGTCGACAAAGACAAGTCCATGACGGCCATGATCCAGAACGACGCCGAGAAGGAGTGGATGCTTCCGCTGCTCGAGCTCAGGAACGAGCTGGACGTCAGGGACGAGGCAAGCGGCAAGCGCGACGACCGGCACCTGAGAGACTTTCGGAGGATGAACGGGGCGCTCCAGGTCCATAACGGCCGCATGGTTCACGGCCCCTATCTTCAGTCGGCGCGCGAGTATTGGCTCCGGCGCGTGCTCCAGGCGCAGAAACATATTCGCGACCACGGTCCTCCGGGCATGGAGGGGATCGAGCTCATCTCCATCGCCGAGCTGCGCGAGATCCGACGTCTCTGGGTCGTCGAGAAGCACGAGATCGAGGACAGCCTGCCGCGCATCTACGAGGAAGTCTTGGGCGAGCCGTTTCCCGACGGGCGCATGGACGACAGTCTCGCCTTCGGCCGAGACGAAATCGAGCTGCTGAAGGAGCTTTGCGGCGAGGACCTGCTGCATTTTCAGCTTACTCGTGAGCTGCTGGACTTGGAGCGCCAACACCGGTCGATGGCGCGGCGCGCCGGGCTGTTCAAGGCGCTCGAGCAGTCGTTGCGCAGGGGGTCGTATGACAGCGCAGAGGAAGCGGCGGAGACCGCTTTCCGTCGGCGCGATCTGCTCGATGAGCTGCGCGAGGAAGAAGAGGCGGAGCTGACGCTTCCATTCGGTGCTGACGCCGGCGACGGCTCCCTAGGCGCCGCGTCATGATCCTGGACGAGATCGTCCTCCACGATTTTGGCGTCTATGGTGGGCGGCAGAAGATCGCGCTGACGCCGACCGCGGCTGACAAGCCTGTGATTCTGTTCGGCGGCCTCAACGGCGGCGGCAAGACGACTTTGCTCGATGCGCTTCAGCTCTGCTTTTTCGGCAACATCGCGCAATGCGCCGGGCGCGGCGATCTCGCCTATGACGAATATCTTCGACGCAGCGTCCACCATGGCGCGGCGGCTCCGGAGGCTGCGGTTGAGGTGGCGTTTCGCCACACAGTCGACGGTGAGGTTCAGAACTGGAGACTGACGCGCTCCTGGGCGGCCGGCGACAACGTCCGCGAGCGATTCCAGGTGATACGCAACGATCGGCTGGACCGGGCGGCGAGCGAGCAATGGAGTGCCCAGGTCGAGGATTTCATCCCAGCGCGCATCGCCCACCTGTTCCTGTTCGACGGGGAGAAGGTCGAGGGCTATGCAGACCTCAAACAGGCGCCGTCCCTTATCCGAACGGCGATCCAGAACCTCCTCGGCCTCGACATCGTCGAGCGGCTTGGCGCCGATCTCACCGCGATCGAGCGGCGCAGAAAGGCCGAGCTCAAGACGCCTCAGGAGACTGACGCGCTGAACGATCTGCGCGAGCAGATTCGCACCTTTGTGGCCGAACGCGCCGGCCTCATCCGGGAACGCGCCGCCGCGGCCAACGACTTCGACAAGCTCCGTCGGAAGGTGAGCGAGCTGGAAGAGCGGTTCGAGCGCGAGGGCGGAACTCTGTTTGAGGACCGGGGGCGGTTAGAGGCGGAACTCGCCGTCGCCACGAGAGGGCAGGAGGTGATCCGACGCTCGCTGCGCGAGCTCGCGGCTGGCGCCGCCCCGCTAGCGCTCGTCAGCGACTTGCTCGCCAAGGTGCAGGAGACGGCGCGAGCCGAGGAACATGCCGCACGCTGCGAACAGACCGCCGATGTGGTGGAGAAGGAATATGCTTCGCTGCTCGCGCTTCCGGAGGTCGCGCGCGCCGGCGCCAAGCTGAAGGCCGCCGTCGCGCGCCATGCCGAGGAGCGGCTCCAGGCGGTTCGCTCGGCTGCTCGCACGCCGCGCCACCTCCACCTCCACCTCGACGGCGCGGCGCGCGCGATGCTGGACGCCCTCCTTGACGGCGATCTTCAGGACATGAGCCAGCAAGCGCGCGAGCTTGTCGAGCAGGACCGTCAGCTCGAGCAGAGCATCGGCTATCTGCGCAACCTCCTTGGCGCGGTGCCAACCGAGCAGGCGATAGCGGAGTTGATCGCCGCCCGCGAAGCTGCACGCACTGAGCTTCAGCTCGCGGAGTTCGAGCATGAGCGCCGCGAGGCGGCGATCCTGCGGTTGGACCGGGAGATCGAGGTACTTCGCGAGCGGGAGACCGCACTGCTAGAAACGGTGGCGAAGGCGCAGTTCGAGCAGGAGGACGTGTCGCGGATACTCACGCACTCGCTTCGGGTGCGCCGGACACTGGAACGCTTCCGCACGTCCGTCGTCAATCGCCACGTCAGCCGGATCGAAGGATTGGTGCTCGACAGCTTCCGACAGCTCGTCCGCAAGGAAAGCCTCGTCACCGGTCTAAAGATCGACCCGGTCACCTTCGAGCTTGAGTTGCGCGGACGTAATGGGCGAAACGTCACGGCCGAGCGGCTGTCCGCCGGCGAGCGGCAGCTGCTGGCGATCGCAATGATCTGGGGCTTGGCGCGCGCTTCCGGACGCCCGCTCCCAACCGTGATCGACACCCCTCTCGGACGGCTCGATGCCGAACACCGCTCGCGCCTCGTCAGCCGCTATTTCCCCCACGCAAGCCATCAGGTGATGCTCCTCTCAACGGACGAGGAAATCACCCGCCGATACTATCGCGAGCTTCGCCCGTCGGTTGGCCGCACCTATCGGCTTCGTTTCGACGAAGCTGAAGCGAGGACGGTGGTCGAACCCGGCTATTTCGCCGAGGAGGAGGCCGCCTGATGCCGATCGAGCATATTCGCTTGTCGAAGCAGGCGCGCGAGCAGCTGATCCGGCTCAAGCGCCATACGGGGGTCGAGCATTGGAACGTCCTTTGCCGCTGGGCTTTCTGCCGCTCCCTTGCCGAGTCGACGCCGCCTCCGCCGGCCAAGATCCCGGCCGACAGCAATGTCGAAATGTCCTGGCGGGTCTTTGGCGGGCGCCACAGCGACATCTACCTGGCGCTCCTGAAGCAGCGATGCCTAAGCGATCATGGGCGCGCCGACGATGAATTGCTGGCGGCCCAGTTCCGCCTTCATCTGCACCGCGGTATCGCCTACCTGTCCAACGATCGGAACCTGCGCTCGGTCACAACCTTGGTGGAGGCGATAGCCGCTTAAACTACCCTTCGTCCTATAATTCCGGAATTCATTCCTTGACCCGGCTGCTGTTCCGAAATATTGGAATATCAGCCGGAGAGGAATGGAGTGCGGCAATGGCGCGGTTGAGCGTTCTCAGTGATGAGGTTCAGGGGGTCGTTCGCTCCCTGGTGCCCCTCTTGCTGGAGACTGGGAGCACGGCAGCCGTTTGCCGAAGGCTCAACCAGGCGCTTGCCGAGAGCGGAGACGCCCGCCAGCTCCACCCCAATCGCATTCACGCGCTGCTTTCAGACGACCTCGGGCGAGGGGTGAACGACGCGACCCTCTCGGCCGCGAAGGCGGCGGTAGAGGCGCTCGCCGACAAGGGCTTTGTCAAGGGCGAGGAGCGGCTGAAGTCGATCCGGGAACGGGCGATCGTCATGCACGCGAGCGACGGCGCGGACCTTACGCAAATCGCCGGCCGGCTGCATGTCCCGCGGGCGGTCGTCCGCGCGGCGCTGTTCGACGGGGACCCCACCTTCGGCCTGACCGATGCCGGCGCCAGCACGCCTGCAGGATTCAAGGGAGGGCCGCCGGACTGGAGCTATCAGGACGAGGCGATGGCCCGTGTCCTCGACGCCTTTCGTCGCCGGCCGCAGGGCCGCATCGGCCTCGTTCTTCCGACCGGTGCCGGCAAGACGAGGATCGCGCTTCGGATCATCCTCGAACGGCTGGCCCAGGCTGAAGCCGAGGCCCGCGTGATTTGGGTGACGCACCGAAAGGCGCTGAAGCGTCAGGCCGATCAGCAGCTGACCAAGCTGCTCGAGTCCGGCACGCCCCTGCCCGACAACGCTGACCAGCTCGCCAACCGCATCATCTTCGCGATGGTCGCCGAGATTCCGCAGCTCCTGGCGAAGGGCCTCCCTTCAACAACTCTCATCGTCGTCGATGAAGGGCATCATGCGGCGGCCTCCTCATACCTGCCGCTGTTCGAGCCCCGCCCCTCCTGCCCGGTGCTTCTGCTGACCGCGACGCCGAACCGCCCGGACCAGCTGCCCATTGGCATCGAAGAGATCGCCTACACCATCACCTATCGTGAGCTCGCGGAGCGGCGTGCGATCCTGATCCCCGAGTTCCTCCCCTTCCAGGTTCCGGATTTCGACTGGTCGCCCGCCAGCCTCGACGATCTCGTCGACACGATCATCGACGAGACGGCCGGGCGGTTCCGCAAGGTGCTGCTTCTGGCTCCGCGTGTGGACCGGGTCGAGGAATTTTATGAGCGGCTTGTCGACCGCCTGCAGTTCGAAGCCGCGCATCCCCTAAGCGTCGATGACGTGGGCTATATTCATGGGACCGGAAACTCCCTCGGCATCGCCGACGAAGATTTCCTCGACCGCTTTGCCGACAAGCCGCGCGCGGTGCTGGTGTCGGCGCAGATACTGCTTGAAGGCTTCGACGATCCGACCATCGATACCGTCATCCTGACTTATCCGACTTCAAGCGTGATCCGGCTGATGCAGGCGGCGGGCCGCTGCGTCCGACAGCATCCGGGAAAGCAGAAGGCCTTCGTCGTCCAGGCGAACAACGAGGACCTCGCCTATCGCTTCGACCAGCGCTGGCTCTATCAGGACATAAGCGACTTCCTACGGCCCGAGCTCGTCGACATCAGCTACGGGGACCCGGCCGGTCGTCTGCGCGAGGTCGAGCGGCTCCTGGACGCTCATCGCGTGCCCCAGGCGCATCGCACGGCGGCGTTGAAGGCGGTGGAACAGGTCCCTGTAGTCGAGCCGCTGCGCATGCTCTTCTTCGGCCTCCCCTATTTCGGGCCGCAGGAGCGGTTCGAGACCGATGCCGCCTGGGGCGCTTTCGTCGAGACCCCGGAGAACCGCACCATCTTCCGCCACATCTTCAACGGCTTCTGCGACTTGGGCGCGAACCTCGGCGATCCCACCGATTTCCTCGAAAAGGAGGGGGCCAAGGTCGGCCTGATCCGTGATCTTGCCCCAGGCTCCCTGTGGCGCCAGCTCGCCGAACTGCTCACCGCAGCCTATTGCGCCCGGCAGGAGCTTTACGGCGCGGCGCCTTACGGCATTCAGGGCAATCGCCCGGCGTCGGGGAAAGGCCCGAGCACGTGGCTTCGCTATGCGACCTTGGAGTTCCGACCACTGGTCCCCGCGGCGCTGTCTGCGTTCCTCGAGGATTGCCACAACCGGTCGCTCATCGAGGCGCAGTATCTGAGCGCGCCGGACGTGTTCGCGTGCGCGATCAAGGTACCGCTTCCGCTGGAGGGCCATGAGGCGGCGCTGCTCGAGCCGCACACCTGGCAGTCGGTCGACAAAGTGCTCGGATCGCTGACGGCGACGCTGCGATCCAAAGCACCAGCAGATCGGTATGCGGCGCTCGCGGCCGCGCTCTCTACGGCCGACCCTCTGCCGCTCAAGAACCATTTCGCCTCGCGGGTGGAGTGCCTGCTCGGCGACCGTGCCCGGCCGGAGCGGATCCTCATCCTCACGGACAAAGAAAGGTAGTTCGATGACCATGCCCCAGCCCCATCTCAGCCCGCTGACGGACGTGAAGTTCGAGCAGCTTCAGCTCGATCCGAACAACCCGAGGATCGCGCCCGAGCCGGCGCCGGGCTATGACGACCCCGACAAGCTCTTCGACCCGAAGCGGCAAGAGGAGCTGACCCAGGAAGTATTCGACGCCTATCAGGCCTCTGAGCTTGAGCAGCGGATCACGCGCCTCGGCTGGACGCCGATCGACCCGATCATCGTATGGCGGCATCCAAAGCGACAGGACGTCGTCGTCGTCGTCGAAGGCAACACCCGCACGGCGATCCTGCGCAAGGCGCGAACCCGTCTGGAGACCGCGCGCAACAAGCTGGAAAAGATGAAGGCCGGAGGCCGCTTTACCAAGGATGCAGTGGACGACCAGGCACGTGAGGTTGAGCGGCTCGAGGCGCTCGTCAACGCGACGAAGAAGGTGGCCGTGCAGTTCGTACAGGCCGACGATGCCAAGACACTGGCAAAGGAGCTTCCCAGGCTGCTTGGGGTGCGGCACATCACCGGGGCCAAGGATTGGACTCCCTACGCGAAGAATCTCTACATCACCGCCCTCTACGAGGACTTCTATCGTGCCCGCTACAAGGACGGGCGCCGGCTTCGCCTCGAGGACGACCTTATTTCGGAAGTCGCAGAGGTATTCTCGATTTCCGTCGCCGACGCGCGCCGTGCGATTCAGACCGCCAACGCCTTCGCACACTTCAAAGTCGCCTATGAAGAGCGCGTGCAGGAAGCCGGCAATCAGTTCACCGACAAGGATCAATATTTCTTCGACCAAATCCTGCGCAACAGCTACGCGCGCAAGGAATTCGCCTTCGAGAAGGATGACCTGCAACTTTCGGAGGAGGCGAGCGAAGCGCTGTACCAGTGGGCGTTCTCAAAGCCGCGCTCGGGCGACGACGATGATCCCGACAGCCCCAATCCGAACGTCTTCCGCAAGGCGGAAGACATGCGCGTGTGGCAGGCCCTGTCCCGCTACGACAACAAGAATGCCACGAGCTTCGCTTCGCAGCTGGACGTGTCCAATCCCGAGAACGCGCCCTCGATCGAGCAGCTGAACCTCGACAAGGGCCAGCACAAGGCGCGTCACACGCCGATGCAGACGCTGACTAGCCTGCTTGACGGCCTCAAGGAGCTGAAGGCGGAAACCTTGCGCGCTCAGGCGCTGATCCTCGCTCCGGTGCTCAAAGAGATCCGGGATACGGCTGACGATTATCTCGATATGATCAACAGCCAGCGAGCGGCCTAACAGACGGGAGCCGCTCATGCGTACCGCCTCCGCTGCTCGCGCCCGCAGACGGTGGCTCCCTTCAGGCGGCACCGCCGGCGGAGGAGCAGCGGCTGGAGATCGAATTCGCGGATCGGTGGCAGATTGGAGCAGGGACGAGCTGGTACTCGCACTGTGGACCGCGAGCCGGCGCGTAGGAGAAGCAGTCCGCGTGCGTGATCCCGACATCACCACTCTGTCCGAGTTGCTCAGGAGCGCGCACGGTGAGGACGCATGTGCCTCGACCAGGTTGCGCAATCCTCACGGAGTTGCGCGGAAGGTCTGGCATTATCGGGCGCTTCTCGATGGCCGCAGCTCCCGCAGCGGCTCACCCCTCGAGCAGCAAGTCTGGACCGAGTTCATCGCCGCTCCGGCAAGGCTATCCGAGCTCGCCCAGAGCGCGCTCGACCGGCTGACCGGAGCCTCCGCGACGCCATCGCGCGGCCCAGTGCCCAGCTTTGGCGAAGCGGTGAATGAACGGGTCGACACAGGATCGAGTGTTTATGTCGCGATCCTTTGCGGCGTTACCCTTCCGCCCGACTCGCTGCTCGCCAAAGTGGGGCGAAGCAACGACGTTTCGCGCCGTCAGAAGGAACTCAATGCCGCTCTTCCGGTAAGGGCCGGCATTGCCTGGAAGATGGTTCGAACCTGGCCCTTAGCGAACAGTGAATTCGCGCACGCCGCGGAGCAGACCATCCTGCAGTCCGAAGCTGCTGCCGGGGGATCGGCGGGCGGCGAGTTCATTGTCGTTAAGGCCACCGAGCTCGCTGCGCTCCTTGCGCGTTGCGAGCGTATGATTAACAGCGTCCGCGGCGGCAAGTCGATCTGTCGGGTCTCGCTACCTCACGACTGCACAGCCCTACGTGGTGAGGCTGATGTCGCATTTCGCGGCCGCTGCCGATAATTTGCTCTCGCAAGGCTGCACGAGACATTCGGTCTCGACATCCGGCACTCAGCCTCCCTAAAAAACGATGTGCAGACAATCACTTGTCGAGGATCGCGAGACAGTGCCTTTATCTTGCCTTCCTCTGCCCCCTCTCCGCTAAAAGGCCTCCGCCCGCGGCCCCGCCCCACCAGCGACGAGCGAAAGGAAAGGGAGCGACACCGGTGCAGCGCCGCTCCCTTCGGAAGTGAAAATCACCTGCTCAAGCCGCGCGATCGAACGCGGCCTCCGCCTCTTCGCGGCCGTCGAAGCCGCTCTTCCAGAGCAGATCGACCGCGCGTCCCTCGCCGTCGACGAGGCAGGCCGCGACGTGCCAGCGCCGGTCCAGGAAGGCCAGAATAGCGACCCGAGCGAGCTCCATTTCGTCCTCGTCCGCCCCGAAGCCGACATCGAAATGCTGCCCGAGATAGCGCTCCTTGACGCGCGCTTCCCACAGGAAGTCGGCCACCTCGGCTTCGAGGATTCGCGCTGCCTGTATCGCTCCGAACTCTGCCCGAAGCGCCTCCGCGACATCCTTGCGGGCGTTCGAAATTGCAGAAAAGCTGTCCATCACGGTCTCCCTTCTTCGCGTCTTCGGGATCGAAGACGGCGCTTCAGGAGCGGGCGGCGGAGCGGCTGTCAGGGACGCCGCAGGCGCCGCGAAGCGGGGCGTGGGGGAGCCGATTTGCGAAGCAAATTGGGGGGACCGCGCATCCTTGATAGCCGCTTCGACGCCCGCCACACTGGGCCTCTACGAGACGAGCCCCTCCCACCCACGCCTCCACAAGAACAAGAAAAGAGCCCCGGCGGCTCGCGCCGCCGGGGCCCTCGAGGCGCCTCAGAAGGGCAGGTCCTCGTCGCCGTCGCCCTGGGCCCCGGCGTCGCCGGACTGCCGCGGGCGGCCGAGGAACTGGACCTCGTCGGCGATGATCTCGCAGCCGTAGCGCTCGACGCCTTCGCGATCGGTCCACCTGCTGTAGTGGATTCGGCCCTTGACCGAGACGAGCATGCCCTTGGTGGCGTGCTGCGCGACGACGCGGCCGAGGCCGTTGAAGCAGGTCACCCGGTGCCACTCGGTGTCCTTGGCGGTGTAGCCGCTGACCGGATCCTTGTAGGTCTTGCCTTCGGCGTCCCGCTTGGGGCGGCTGGTGCCGAGGCTGAAGATGGCGATGTCGGTGCCGCCGTTGGTGGAGCGAAGCTCCGGGTCCCCGCCGAGATTGCCGACGAGAAGAACGATGTTGGTCATGTTGCGTCTCCTGCTGTGGTCGCCGGGACCGCCCCGTCGACAGCCCCCGAAGAGGCGAGGCGAAGCGGCGGCGCGCACCGCAGGCGGCACGCCAAGGGAAACCCCGGACCAAGGCCGGCGCGGGCAGCCCGAAGGGCAACACGGGCCGAAGGGCCGCGGGTTGCGGGTCCGTTGCTGCCGAGCCAGGAGGGCTGAAGAAGGAGATGGGGCGCGGCTCCGGCCTCAGCCGAGAGCGCTTCAGCGCGCCAGAAAGGCCTGGAGAGGCCTAGCTCAACGGACGATCAGGCCGCTTCCTCCAGAGCCGCGATCCGCGCTTCACAGACCTCGCGCACGATCGTCTGAAGGAGCTCGATGCGGGCGGAAAGCCAGGCCAGCTGCTCGTCCGAGATGCGGTAGTGCCGGGAGTAGCGGGCCTTCACATAAGCCTCGCGCAACAGCTCGTAGCAGCGGCGTTCGGACTTCGTCCCGCGCGACCAGACCTCCTTCAGCCGGGGCTCGATCGCCTCCGCGAGCGCGCGCAGCTGGTTCAGATTGTGCGTCTTAGGACTGTACAGCGTCCGCACCAGAAAGAGGCAGTGATAGAACCGCTCCGTGGCCTGATGCAGATTGAAAGCTGCTAGGTTGAAGTGGCCACGCGCCTTGTGGAACTCTGCCCCTGCCATAAACTGCAGGGCCGTGGAGTACCATTCGTCGAAATATTCCTGCGTCTCACGAAGCGCTTCGGTCGGCGACAGCGGCTGCGGCTCCGCGAACGGATGCCCCGGCTCCTCGAACAGCAGAATGCCGTCGCGGAGGATGTCGATGAAGAAGTAGCGCCCCAGCCGCAGCTTATCATTCACATCTTCGAGGCTATGATAGATGAGGCTGACTGGCGTCCGCAGCTTACCCCCCGACGCCAGCTCCTCGAGCAGCCGCTCCTCCGTCTTCGCCCAGAATTCGGGCACGTCGGTGAGCTCCTCGCGGTCCACCACCACGAGCAGGTCGTAGTCCGAAAAATAGCGCCCGACCGGGTCCTCGACCCAGTCGCCACGTGCATAGCTGCCGAACAAGATGATCTTTAGGAGCTTGCCGCCCCGGAGCTTCGGCATCGTGCGGCGCCCGATCGCAAAACCAAACCCCTCGCGGATCGCCTCGACGACGAAGGCGAGCTCGCGCCGCTTTCCCTCGGGCAGATGGTCGAGATCGCTCTTCATCGCCTCAGACTCGCCTCCCAGTCGCCAAAGGACAAGCCGAAATTCTCCTCTCCCGGCCGATGGCTGGTGTGCTCACTGCCAAGCAGACTATCAACTTGTCTGGTTGAATATGGCGGATGAGCTACGTCGATCAGGGGTTCAGAGGCGAGCATTTCGAGCGGTGACGCAACTGGCAGCCTTGTCGTTCTTGGTGAATCGAACCACCGGAAGTATGGCCGATCGACCGCCAGCGCTAAGTAGAACAGACGGCGAGGAAGCGCTCGCGAGCGATGCGGCCTATGCCCGCCGAGCAAATGTAGAGGCCGATCTCGCGACGTGGATCGATGTCCCCGGGGTCGGCGGACAGCCAGTTCTGGCTCGTGACGAGCAAATGGTCATCGTCCCAGCCGAGCATCTTTGCGTGCAGCCGCGGATTGTGAACCGGTCGAACCTTGAGGGGCGCATCAAACGTCGTTTTGCTCGCATCAGCAACCGCGCGAGCGCCGCCCTTCCCACTGGCGATGCCGTAGTAGACCTGCGTGCGAACGTTGCGCGCCTCAGCCGCCGCCAGAGCAGGAACTATAACAGCCTGCCGTCCACCTGTGCCGAAGCGATGGCTGCACACGAAGATCTCGCGATCCGCGTCATCCCGAGCCTCGCGCACGAAGTGCTTGTGCGCCGCGCCGAGCACCAGCCTCACCTGCGCCTTGGGACCAGAGGGCGTGGGCGCTTGCGCGATCCTGCTGGCCAGCGCCTGGAATTCGCTGGTGAGCTCCGTCCAGTACCCGGCCTCGCCGCGAGAGAGCTCCACCAGCTGTTCCGCGAGCAGGCGCAGAACCCGCGGATCGCGCAGTCTGGCCGATGCTTCGAAGCTGTGAAAGCCGCTCGACAACCAGTTGCAGGAGCCGAGCACTCCCACGAACCGATCCGGTCGTCCTTGGTCGGCGATCAGAAATTTGCTGTGCGACGTCGTGCTGAAAGAGTGAAGTCGAACCCCTTCCGCGTCGCCGCGCTGCGAAAGCTTTGCGCGTAACACAATGACATCGCGACGGGTCTTGTTGACCTCCTCTTTGTCGTCGCTCTCCCCCCACAGAATGTCGATCCGCACGCCGCGATGAGCGGCTTCGATGAGCGTCGGAAGCCACTCGTCGAACTTCTCCGGATGGATGAAGGTCGAATGGACGATAAGCCGGTGCCGCGCGCGTCGAATGAACTCGTCGAAGATCGCCCGGTGGGCATCGCCGCCAAGCACAAGATCGTCGTGAGCGAAGCTGGCACTAATCGGTTCAGGCAGAGGCAGCTCGTCGAGCCTCGGTGGCGGCGGAGCCTGGAACGCCGTCACGGTCGAGCCGGTCTTCGGCTGAGCCTCTGCGGCCTTCAGTATCTGCTCGCGCAATGTCTCGGGAGCGCGCTTAGTAAGCCCGTCGATCTGCTTGTTGCGCACCGTTACGAGCGCAAAACGCCTGACGAGGCGATCGCCTGCAGCGTCGACGTCGATGAAATGCTCGTCATCGTTCAACAGGGAGCCAACGATGTCGTGCACATCTCCTTCCAGCTCACGCTCCGGCGGATCGATCCAGACGATGGCCTCGGTCTTCGATCTTTCCTCGATCACATGCTTTTCCAGCGAGGGCAGCTCGCGAGCGCGGTAGATGGTGCCGGTGAGCTGGTCGATGACAAAGCTGCGGTAGCGGCTCATCCTCTTGGGTACGATCGGTAGATCATCCTGCAGCGCGGCGGCCTTGCCTCTGGCCGTGGCGCAAAAGATGACTCCGTCGCCTTGGTGCGCAAGCTCCACCCAACCGGCGCGCATCAGTCGCACCAGCAGCTCGACGACGAGCCGGCGAGGCAAGCAGCTATCCGTGGCGAGTTCACTGGCTCGACAGGGCTTATTGGCGAGCGCCGCGAGAACGGCGTGCTCCACCACGCTCCAAGGGCGGCCTTTGTCGTAATGGAACCGGCGTTTTCCCCGGAGGACCGGGACCGCCACCCGTACCACCGTCATTTCCGCTGCCTCAGATTGGCGAAGGGGACTATGTCGACTACGCCTTTGGTCGCACCGTCATCTATCTTGCTGAGCACGCGGGCCAGGAACGCGACCTGGGCGGCATCGTCCGTCCCCTCAGTCGCTTGAAGCACCTCTCGCAGAAACTCCAGGCTTCCAATCAAGACCATCTGCCAGCGGGCCCGGCTCAGCAGGACGTTCATACGTCGATAATCGGAGAGGAATCCCAAGGCCCCGAGAAGATTTGAACGGTCGTTGTTGCGGACCAGCGAGACGATCACGAGATCCGCTTCTCCGCCTTGAAATGAGTCGACGGTGTGGACGAACTTTTCATCACGGGTGGCCGGTTTGAAGCCGGACAAGGGTGAATTGTTGCTGTCGAATGCGTCCAGAACTGTCCTCAATCGCTCCACCTGCTGGAGGTAGGGCGAGAGTATCGCAAGCGTGGGCGCCTCCCCGGGAGCCTGCTCGATGCTTCGCAGGACGGACAGCACCGCGTCGACCTCCTCGGGGTTGTGCCAGCGAGGCCGCTGCTCGCCGCGCTTCTTGCCGATTGTGGACTGCAATGCCGGCATATCGACCACCACGATGGGCACGCTCGCCACAGCCCCGTCCTCGCGGGAGCGAAAGGGTCGCGTTCGCTCAGCAAAGCGAGCTTTGCAACTCGGATGGGTCTTGAGCAAATCGTCATAAAATGCGTGCGACACCAGGTCCGCAATGTCCGGATGCATTCGATGCTGCTGGAGCAATCGCTTGGCGATAGGGCGCCCGCCTCGCCCCCGCGCCTGACGAAGCAACTCAGCCTCGATCATGAACTCAAATAGCTTTATCAATCCGATCGCGCGAGCACACAGCGCCGGCAGATCATCGACTTCCTCCTCGAGCTGATCCAGCACCTCGTCGGTCGCCTCGTCGCGGAGGGTGCGGCCTATCAGATCCTCGCCGATCCCCAATGCACGGCCGACGCGCTCCGGCTGTTCGAGTAGTCGGATGAGCTGGTCGGAAGCGAATGGCGGTAGCTGCTTGTGATCTCCGATCATCAACCGGCGGTGAGAAAGCAGCTGGGGCGGAATGAGCTCTCCCCCCGTGGCTTTTCCGGCCTCCTCGACGATCGACCAATCGAAATGTGCTCTCTCCTCGATCATCTGCTCCAGCTCGAAAGAGTTAGTCGTCGCGAAGACCATATTGGCGGAGCGCAGGACGACGCTTTCGAATGCGCGTGGGGTGGTAGCCGGTGTCCGATATTTGCGCCCGCGACTCCACGCCCGTCCGCCGGCCAGCGCGCCAAGCTTTTCCTGCAGTGCCACGTCGAGAGTCTGCACGATGGGGCTCGTCATGAAGCGGCCGAGGATGGTTCTCGCCTGTTCATCGACGTCGAACGGACTGGGAGGAGAAACCGAGTCACGCGCTCGGCACCTAACGATCAGGCACTCCTCATCGTACCCGGTGACGGCAGGTGCGATCTCCTCGAGCAGATGATCGAGCGCAGCGTTGCTTTGCGCGCTTAAGAGCAGCCGCGCCGTCGCGTCCTCTTTGAAACGCCGGAGTGCAAGCTCCCGGACGAGAAAGGTCTTGCCCACGCCAGGTGGGCCTTGGACCAGATAAATCGGCAATGTCTCGACAAGCTCGACCAGTGCCTGTTGCTTAGACTCGTCCAAGAGAGCGAAATTTTCGTCTTTCTTGACCTGCTCGTGGCTGTCCAGGAGCCGCCTCCGGCGGTCGTTGATCATCTTGAGGAGCTCACTGTGCTCCGCAAGCGCCCTCATAGCCTTGAGCCGGCGCTTGTACTGGGCGTCCCTGCCGACAGAGTCTGCTGGCACCAGGAACAGTTCGCGACCAGACTCGGCGGGAGAGGGGCCGGAAAACTCATAAATCGGGTCGCCGGCCTGAGGGTTGACGACTCGCTCGAACTTCCACTCGGTGTCGGTGGGTTCCTGCTCGCCGAGCAGACGGCTCTCGGTTAGCCTCCACCCTTCCTTCCTCAGGCCGTCGCCCGTCAGCGCATCCTGCAAACGCCGCGCGGGTGGACGCAGGTCGATCGCGTCGGAAAGGTCCTCCCGTTCCTTGTCCTTGCGGACGCGAAGGCGCACCAAGCTTTCCTCGCGCGGCTCGGTGGCGGGGACCGGGACCAGCTCTACTGGGAACACCTCGGCTGCAGCGAACAGCGTTTCCAGGAACTGAGTCAGCAGAAACGCCTCTAGCAGCTCGCGCTCGGGGGTGCGCTCGGGTACTTCCTCCTGAAACTGTCTCCGGAACTCACTCCAGTCCCTCGCCTTTCCTCGCAAGCGCGGGAATCGCTCACGGGCCTCCCGGAGCGTCATCAACTCGAGAGTCTCACCGGAGATTGGATGCTGAACCAGCACGTTCACGGGTGCTGGAGGAGCTCTTTCAGCAGCTTCGCAATAGGCGAACTCCCAACTGGGGATGCTCTCCCGAGTACTCTGGAATGGCCGTAGCGAGTATGCGAGCTTCAACCCTCGAAGGACGAGCCGCGGCTCATCCCCATCCGAAGCCGGCCTGATGGCCATTAGCAATGGTCGATCGCCGATGTCAGCTCGTACCCAATCGAACAGGCCGATGAGGTCGTCCGCCTCCAGCTCTGGCTCGAAACTTCGAATGCGGTCCACCAGTGGCATGCCGGCCGCCAAGCGAAAAACGAGGTGCAGCTTGACTTCCTTGTTCGCGCCTTCCGCGACCAGCGCGCCGACTATTTCATCTATGCGCCGTCCAACCTCCGGCCCATCGATGTGATCGTCGAACTCGATGCGGTGAAGATCTCGGAGCAACCGGGCCTCCGCAGCTGACAGGTGGTCCGCCACTGCGAAGGGCGCTATGGCGTTGTCCCCCAATCGCTTCGCGTCGACGTGAAAAAGCTGTGCTGCGAGCCTGCCGAACTGCGCCCAATCGTGGAGGAAGGAGTCAGGCTCCGATCCTACTTTCCGCGCTGTCTGGCGGCTCTGCGCAACGCGCATCGACCATTCGAAGCCGGTCAGCATAAAGTCCGGCTCGTCGGTTGCTGCGGTCAGAACAGACCACCCGTCAAGGTTGCGGTGCAGCAGACCCTGCGCGTGCAGTATCTCCAGTCCCGAAGCGATGCGCTTGAGGTTCCGCCAAAGCCGTGATCGGGCGCCGGGGGAACGCGGATTTCTCAGCCAAGCTGCCGAACCACCCGACGAGCGCTCCAGGATAGTTTGGAGCGGTCCGCGCTGACCTGGGTCGAGCACAAGGTAAAAGCCCTTAGCGTCAAGTCCGGCGTCGGCGAGTGGCGCTATCGTCTCAGCCGCGCCCGGGTAACCTCCCAGCCGATGTAGCTGACGCATCTCATTATGCCAGATCTGCTGTAAGTCAGTGTCGTCCACGCCAGCAGCACGTGGCCAAATCTTGATTAGATAAACGTCGTAGATTATCTTCCGTCCAAGCTTCGGCGCAATGTCGCGCCGGTAGATGTCCTGCTTGTCCGCGACGGTCCGCGGTTTGTTGATGCGCTTGGCCCGCGAAGACCGCCCTTCCCGGACCGCCTCCATGTAGAGCTCATGCGCGCGATCGACCGTCATCGTCGCGATGCGAAGCTCCTGCCGGGCCGTCTCGCGTGGGTCTGTCCCGGCGTCGACCTGCAGGTTGAGCCCGTTTGCCCATTCACGCGCATCGGCGATCGAGTAGGCCGGATAGAGGCCGAGGCTGAGTTTCACGACAACGCCGCGGCCGGCGATCCGCCGCCGGTAGAACCATCTCTTTTTGCCGCTAGGGAGCACCTCGATCGACAAGGCACCGGTTTTTGAGTCGTCCAGCTTTCCCGCCCTCAGATCGTCTATAAGTGCCGGAGTTAGCTCCTTTTTCTTGGACTTTTTGGCCTCCCGGGGCGTGCGACTCTCTGAAAAATCGGGACACAAATCGGGACACAAATTGCGGCTTGCCGAGGCGCGCCCGCGCGAACCGGGTCGAACCCTGTCCAACTCGATTATGTTGTCACCCGAAGGGGCTATGTGTGCGAGACTGCCTGCCATACCGACTCCAACCGGTCCTTCGGCAGAACAAAAATCGGGACACAAATCGGTACACAATAGGCGTCGAATCCGGGCCAATTCAGGCGAACCGGGTCTAGCTGGTCTGTCGGCCGATCTGCGTGCAAGTCATTGTTCTAGGACCGAATCATGAGGATTCGGTTGGCTGGGGCGGCAGGATTCGAACCTGCGAATGCCGGTACCAAAAACCGGTGCCTTACCACTTGGCGACGCCCCAGCATGGCGGCGCGAGCCGCGCCTTATAGCGGCCCCGCCGCGAGGCGGAAGGGGCGGCGTTCGCGCCGGGACGACGGTCAGACGTTGGACAGCCGCCGGTGGACGAGATCGAGATAGTCCTTGCGGAGCTGGAGGGTGAGCTCGCCCACCTCGAAGCGCCACGGTCCCGCCGAGGCCACCGGAGTCACCTCGGCGGCGCTGCCGGTGAGGAAGAATTGCTGGAACCCCTCCAGCTCCTCCGGCCAGATCGCGCGCTCGACCACCTCGATTCCGCGCCGCCGCGCCAGTGCGATCACGGTCTGGCGGGTGATGCCGTTCAGGAAGCAGTCGGGGGTCGGCGTGTGCAGTGCTCCGTCCTTGACGAAGAAGGCGTTCGCCCCGGTCGCCTCCGCTACCTGGCCCCGCCAGTCGAACATCAGCGCGTCGTCATAGCCCTCCGCCTGCGCTTGGTGGCGGGCGAGCGTGCAGATCATGTAAAGTCCGGACGCCTTCGACTCGGTCGGCGCCGTGTACGGGGCCGGCCGCCGCCAGGACGAGACGGCGAGCCGCAGGCCCGTGCGAACCGCCTCCTCGCCGAAATAGGCGCCCCAGGGCCAGCAGGCGATGGCGAGGTGGATCTTGGAACGCTGCGCCGAGACGCCCATCTGCTCGGACCCGCGCCAGGCCAGCGGTCGCATATAGGCGTCCTCGAGGCCGTTGGCGGCGAGTGTCTCTCGGCACGCCTGGTCGATCTGCTCGACGCTCCACGGTATCTCGAAGCCGAGCAGCTCGCCGCTGCGCTTGAGCCGCCGGCTGTGCTCGGTCAGCTTGAAGACTTCGCCGGCATAGGCCTTCTGACCCTCGAACACCGATGAGGCATAATGGAGGGCGTGGGTCAGCACATGGACCTCGGCCTCGCGCCATGGCACCAGCCGCCCGTCGAACCAGATGAAGCCGTCGCGATCGTCGAAGCTGCGCTGGTCGGTCACTCGAGGCCCCCGTCTGGATGCGCGGCGGGGGATAGGACCGGGACTGGGGGGCGTCAACTTGGCGGCGATCGGCTCGAGCTCGGGTCAAGGCGCCCGGTTCGGGTCGTTGGTGTCGCGGTGGAGGCGGGCGAGCGCCACCGCGCCCCATGCCAGCGGCGGCAGCGCGAGCACGGTGCCGAGGCCGAACAGGGCGCCGTCGGTGAAGGTCAGCGAGACGAGAAAGATCGGCGCGGCGAATAGCGCGAGCAGCGCGTGGCCGAGGCGGCGCTGCGCGGCCTCGTCGAGGGCCGCGTCCCAGCGCCGGACCCGGCCGTTCTGTCGCCACTGCCAGGCGATCACCGCCCGCCCCTGCGCGTCCCACTCCTTCGCCACGACCGCGAGCTTGGCCGACCAGCCGGA
>Ga0196963_10000107_pt1 | contig 95398 bp, 90 predicted proteins | sample S1_5metaG_FD_148600 | JGI IMG/M metagenome (GOLD analysis project Ga0196963, IMG submission 148600) | Soil microbial communities from Anza Borrego desert, Southern California, United States - S1_5 | ecosystem: Environmental > Terrestrial > Soil > Desert | place: USA: California | collected... | reverse complement strand
CACCACACCCCGCAGTCGCCGGAGGCCGATCCGCTGGGCCTGCTCGTCCGTGATCGCCATCACCGTGACGCCGAGGGCCTCGACCACCTCGCCCCCCATCGCGGTGCGCCGGTCGCCCAGCGTGACGCGCTTCGCCGTCTCCTTGCCGTCGCGCTGCACGACGACCGTGACCTCCGACCCCGGCGGCGTGAGCGCGATGGCGGTGCGCAGCCGGCGGTCGTCCGTGACCGGCGTGTCCTGGAACCGGGTGATGATGTCCCCCTCCCGCAGCCCCGCTCTCGCCGCCGGGCTCCCTTCGCTCACCCTGCCGACGAGCGCCCCCGGGCGCGACATCCCGTCGTCGGTCGCCACGGCGGAGAGTTCGACGCCGAGGTAGCCGCGCACCACACGACCGTTCTTGAGGATGTTCTCGACGACGGCCCGCACCGTGTTGCTCGGGATCGCGAAGCCGATGCCGTCATACCCGCCCGTGCGGCTCGCGATCGCGGAGTTGATCCCCACGATCTCCCCGGAGAGGTTCAGGAGCGGCCCGCCGGAGTTGCCCGGGTTGATCGCCGCGTCCGTCTGGATGTAGTCCTCGTACGAGATGCCCGTCTCGCGCGGCGTCACCGTGCGCCCTTTGGCGCTGATGATGCCAGCCGTCACGCTCTTGTCGAGCCCGAAGGGGCTGCCGATGGCGACGACCCACTCGCCGACCTCGACGGCGTCGGAGTTGGCGAAGGGCGCCGCGCGGAACGCCGCGGCGCCCGATCGCCGCTCGCCGGGCCTGATGCGCAGCACCGCGAGGTCCGTGAGCTCGTCGCGTCCGATCAACTCCGCTTCGAACTCCGTGTTGTCGCTCAGTTTCACCTTCAGCTTCTCCGCGTCCGCGATCACGTGGTTGTTCGTCACCACGATCCCCTCCGGGTCGATGATGACGCCCGAGCCAAGGCCGGACGGCACCGTCTGCGCCGGGCCGATCGGACGCCCCCACCAATCGGTCGGGCGCACGCGCCGCAGCTGTGTGATATGCACCACGCTCGCCTCGCGCTGCTCGGCCACCGTCTTGAAGACGCGCGAGAGACTCCGGGCGAACCGGAAGTCCTCCTGCGTCGCGTCCGCGTCCGCCGAGCCGTTCGCTCCTTGGCCAACCGCCGCCGGCGCCAAGACCAGCAATCCCGCCAACACCGCGGCGATCACGCCGCCGATTCTTGTTTCCATGGGTTCCTGCTCCGCGATTGCGAAAAGGGGGCCCGTCGGGTGAAGCCCGCGCCGGGCCGCCGCTCAATTCTCTCTGGATGCGCCGGCAGGCGGCTCCCGTCATTCGATGCCTGTTCGGGCGAACAGGTCACGTCCCCCGTTTGTTGCCGAACAATTCGATGTGCAGCCGCGGGCAATAGCGCCACCCGCGGCGGATGCACTCGTGAACGACCCACGCCTTGGTCTCGGCGGCGGGCGGCTTCACCCCTTCGGGCATGAGGAGAACGTCCGCGGGGTCCCATCCCGTCAGGCGGGCCAGCACCGCCTCGATCTCGGCGAGGTCGCCCGCGCGCGCGACGACGAACTTGAGCTGGCGCTCCGGGTGCCGGTCAAGAAGCGCTTGCAGCGCCGTCGGGTTGATCCGCCTCGCCTCGTGCAGGCGCAGCCAGGCGCCGTCCTTGTCGCGCGCATCGTTCACCGGCGCGGAGTTCGCGAGCTTGGGGCTGATGCTCATCAGGTCGCACGCGACGGGCGTGGCGACGGTGCCGGCCGTTTCGATGGTGATGTGCATGCCACGCGTCCGCAGCGCGTCGCAGAGCGCCGGGACGTGCTTGAAGATCATGGGCTCGCCGCCGGTCACGACGGTGTGCCGCGCGCCGCTCGCCGCCGCCTCGTCCGCGAGGGCGTCGAGCGTCCGCTGCGCTCCCTCGGGGGCCCAGCTCGCGTACGGCGTGTCGCACCACGCGCAGCGCAGGTTGCAGCCGCTCACACGGATGAAGAAAGACGGCACGCCGGCGAGCTTGCCCTCTCCCTGGATCGAGAGGAACGTCTCGGAAATGGGCAGCGTCGCCGTCAGAGCGCATACCCCGCCGGGTCCGGCACGCCCGCCTCCTCGAACCCGCGCCGGCGCAGCAGGCACGAGTCGCACGCGCCGCACGCAAGCGTTTCTCCGTTCCGCACCGCCGGGTCGTAGCAGCTGTGCGTGAGCGAGAAGTCAACGCCCAGCGACAAGCCCAGCCGGATGATCTCCCCCTTCGACATGCGCACGAGCGGCGCACGCACGTTGAATCCGCCGCCCCGTGCCCCCGCCTTGGTCGCCAGCCGCGCGGTCCGCTCGAAACTCTCGATGAACTCCGGCCGGCAGTCCGGGTACCCCGAGTAGTCGAGCGCATTCACCCCGATGTAGATGTCCGCCGCGCCGGCGACCTCCGCGTACCCGACCGCGAGCGAGAGGAACGTCATGTTCCGGGCCGGGACGTACGTCACCGGGATCGCCTCCCCCTTCCCCAGAGCGTGCTTGGGCACGTCGATCGCCGCCGTGAGGGCCGAGCCCCCGACCGCCCGCAGGTCCAACGCGATCGTCCGATGCTCGGAGACGTTCAACGCCCGGGCGACGCGTGCCGCCGCGGCGAGTTCGTGGCGGTGCCGCTGACCGTAATCAAAGCTCAACGCCAGCGGCCGGAAGCCGTCTCGCCTCGCGCAGGCGAGGCACACGGCGCTGTCGAGGCCCCCGGAGAGCAGGATGACGGCGGCGCGCGGCATGGGCGAGGGTACGGGAAGGAGACGGGTATACCAAAGGTCTTATAACCAATCTTCGCGGTCTTCGCCTTTCATCCCGGAAGTTTTTTCGCCACTTTGCTGGTTTTCCGGGCTGCGTGGTTCATGTTGCTCTGGGCCCGCTTCGGCGGGCTTCGGTGGCCCGGCGTGAGGAACGACACGCCGGACGCGATGGGATCGGCCGCCGGACGGGTTGAGGGACCCGTTCGGCACACAGAGGCCGGCCTCGTTGCACCCGCCGCAGCGGAACGAGGGAACATGAACATTCTTCACTTCGTCGATTCGACGGACCTGCGCGGCGGGGGTGTCCCCCGGTTCGTGCTCGACGCTGCGCGCGTCATGGCAGATGAAGGCCATCCGTCCACGATCCTCACCACCGACACGCTCGACACGCCCACCGAGTGGCTGGAGACGGCTCAACCCGGCAATCGCCTGCCGCGCGTTGTAAAACTGGAACGCTCGAAGCTACCCGGCGGTTTCCTCTCGCAGAGCGCGATGCGGGCCGTCCGCGAGCGGATCCGCAACGCCGACGTGGTGCACATGCACTGCGTCTGGAGCCCTCCGAACCTGCAGATCGCGGCGGCCTGCCGCGCGTCGGGCGTTCCGTACGTCGTCTCCTGCCACGGCATGCTCGACGACTGGTGCATGGCCCAGAGCGCCCTGAAGAAGCGCACGTATCTCGCGCTCGGCGGCCGACGGCTGCTCGAGGGGGCGGCCCGCGTTCATTGCACCGCGGAGGGCGAGGTCGAGCAGAGCAGGAAGTGGTTCCCGAGGGGCCGGGTCTTCCTGATGCCCTACATCATGGACCTCGACCTGTACAGGGACCTGCCGGGCAAGGACGCCGCCCGCGTCAAGCACGCGTGCCTGCGCGACGATTCTGAGCCGACGGTCCTTTTCCTCTCCCGCCTGCATTACAAAAAGGGCATCGAGCACCTGCTGCGCGCCGCCGCGGAACTGAAGGCCCGCGGTGTGAAGGCGAAGTTCGCGCTGGCCGGAACAGGAGACGCCGCGTACATCGACGGCCTCAAGGCCATGGCCCGCGACCTCGGCGTCGCCGACAAGGTCCACTTTCTCGGCATGGTCAAGGGCGAGGAGAAGGTCAGCGTTTATCAGAATGCGGACCTCTTCGTGCTCCCAACGAGCCAGGAGAACTTCGGCATTGTTCTGATCGAAGCGCTCGCGAGCAAGACCCCGCTCATCACGACCAAGGGCGTCGATATCTGGCGCGACGTGCAGCGCAGCGGTGCGGCGGGCATCGTCGATCAAGACTCGATGAAGATCGCCGACATGATCGCCGCCATGCTCGCGGACCCGGACCGCGAGGCCAAGGGCGAAGCGGCCCGCGACTGGGTCTTCAGGACCTACGACGAGAGCGTGATCGTCCCCAAGTTCGCGGCGATGTACCAGGAAGTCGCGGCGGAGGCGGCGGTCGGGAGCGGCCGGCTCGCTATGGCCCATTGATCACGCGGAAGACAAGGCTCAACCATGTCGTTCCCTCGTCCGGCGGCCCGCGTCCCTCGCGGGCTGCTGGCGTTTTGAGGACGGCATGGGGCGCCGGGCGCACGCACGCTGCGAAAGGGGCTTCGCTTTCGACCGACGCCGAACGCCTGATCGCCGGCGCTCGGCGCCCGGTCAGGTCTTCGCGGTGTTGGTCACCGCACGCTTCGCGACGCGAGCGGCGATCTCGTCCGCCTTGGTCGCAAGGTCGAAGTCCTTGGAGGTGATCCCCCCGGCGTCGTGGGTCATCAGCGTCAGCGTGACCTTGCTGTGCCGGATCAGGATGTCGGGGTGGTGCTGGGCGGCCTCCGCCGCCACCGCGATCGAATCGACGAACTTCATCGCGGTAACGAATGTCGCGAACTGGTAGGTCCGCTGGATGGACTCGCCGACGAAGGACCAGTCGTTGAGAGACTCCAGTCGCTCCTCGACCTGCGCCTCGGTCATCTTCTGCACGGGTGCGTTGCCGCTGGCCACGCCGGAGTGTAGCGGCGGGCGGCCGGCCCGCCCTCGGGGTGCATTCCATTGGCCGTGCCCGTCCAGCCCGCCAGCCGCCTCGCGCCATCCCCCACCGGGGCCCTTCACCTGGGGAACGCCCGCACGTTCCTCGTGAACTGGGCCCTCGCGCGCCAACGCGGCTGGCGGCTCGTGCTCAGGATCGAGGACCTCGACACGCCCCGCGTCAAGCCCGGTGTGCTCCAAGACACCGTGCGGACGCTCGGATGGCTCGGGGTCGATTGGGACGAGGGACCGATTGTCCAGTCGCACGACATCGCCCACCACCGCACCGCGATGGAACAGCTCGCTGCGGCGGGGCTTGTGTATCCCAACGACATGACCCGCAAGGAACTCCTCGCGCTCGAAGCGCAGGGCGCGCCGAACGAGGGGCACCGCGAGGCCGCCTTCCCCGCGAGCCTGCGGCCGCCGGAGATCCCGTCCACGTTTGCCGACGTGCACGCCGCGTGGCGGTTCTGCACGCCCGCGGGCGTCGTCGCCTTCGACGACGGGTTCGCCGGGCCGCAACGCGTCGAGCCCGCGCGGTCGGTCGGGGACTTTGTCGTGTGGACACGGCGCGACCCCGGCAAGCCGGGCCAACCCGCGTATCAGCTCGCGGTCGTGGTGGACGACCACCGTCAAGGCGTCACGCACGTGGTTCGGGGCGATGACCTCATCGACTCGGCCGGCAGGCAGATCCTGCTGCGCCACGCTCTGGGGATGGGCCCGCCGCCCGCGTACTTCCACCTGCCGCTCGTGCGCGGCGTGGACGGCCGCCGCCTCGCCAAGCGGCACGGGGACACGCGCCTGGACGCGTACCGCGCGCGGGGCGTCGCCGCCGAGCGCGTTGTCGGGCTGGTCGCGTTCTGGAGTGGGGTCTCGGCGCGGCGCGAGCACATGTCCGCCGCGGAATTCCTGGAGCGGTTCGATCTTCGTACCATGCCGCGGACAAGCGCGACATTCACGCCGGAGGACGACGCATGGTTGATCGGTTGAATCAGGCCGGAAGGGTCGGCGCCTTCACCGCGGTGGCGGCGCTCACGCCGGTGCTCGCCGCGTGCGATCAAGCGCCGGGTGACAAGCCGGCTCCGACCGCGCAGCCGGTCGCGCGGGCGCAGCAGCAGCCCGACCCGAAGCAACCCCCCACGCAACCCTCCGGCGTGAAGCCCGCCGAGCCGAAGCAGCCCCACGCGGAGCAGCCAGAGGCAACGCCGACGGCCGAAGGCGACCCTTGGCCGCCGCCCGCGAACCCGCCGCTCCCGACGACGCCGATCAAGCTCGGCGACCGGACGTTCAAGCTCGAGATGGCGCTCAACGACGACACTCGCTTCAAAGGGCTTTCCGGCCGCAGGGAGATCGCGTCCGACGGCGGGATGATCTTCGTCTTCAAGCGCCCGCAGCCGCTCAACTTCGTGATGCGAGACTGCCCCATCCCGATCGACATCATTTACGTGGACGCGACGGGGCGCATCACCGCGATGCACCACATGAAGCCCGAGCCCCCCCGCGCGGCGGACGAGAAGGAGATCGATCCGAGGTACAACTCGAACGTCAAGTACGAGAACCGGCTCAAGCAGTACCCGAGCCGCTACGACGCGGTGCTGGCGATCGAGCTGAAGGCGGACACGCTGAACATCGAGGGATCGAACCCGGGCGGGCTCGAGCTCAAGGTCGGTCAGAAACTCGACGTCGACATCAGCGCGCTGAAGAAGCAGGCGAAGTAGAAACGAAGTGCGTCGCGCGCAGCGGAGAACACGCGCAACAAAGCGAAAACCCCGGGCCTCGCCCGGGGTTCCGTTCTGCGCCGTCCGTTTGTCTTCGTGCGCGCAACGCGCGGTTCGTCACGCACTTCCTTACTCGCACCCCCCGCCGCCGAAGACGGAGAGGAAGTGCGTGAGGTCGAGGTTGTCGGGGAAGAGGCCGTCACCGTTGAAGTCGATGCTGTCGCACGGCACGCCCTGCGCCGGGCATGCGCCGCCGCCGAAGACCGTGAAGAGATCAACGATGTCGTTGTTGTCCGGGTACAGCCCGTCGTTGTTGAAGTCGATGTCCGTGCAGAGCCCCTCGCACCTGTCGGGGACGCTGTTCGTGTTCGTGTCTGTGGACAGGCCCATGCGTATATCGCAGCCGTCGGAGATGCTGTTGGCGTCGCAGTCGGCGCCGGTGTAACTCACGAACTCAAGTTTGTACACCGCGTGGCTCCAGATGCTGGCGACGTACAGCTCGCCCGACGCGTCCTCACCGAAGGATGTCGCGGGGCTCACCGTGATTTCGGCGGGTGTGCGCACCGTGAAGTCGCTGAGCGTGCCGTTGGGAGCACGGTAAATGCTCGCCACGCCGCCGCACCCGTCGCCGAAGACGTACGTCCCGCGCAGGCACGGAACGGCGTTGCCCCTGTAGACGTACCCGCCGACCGCGAAACAGGTGTTCGGAAAGTCGATCGAACTCCCGGCGCCGCGCCAATCGAACACAGGAGCGACGTAGTTCGCCGGCAGGGGCTGGCCGTTGAACGGCCGATTCCCCTCCATGATCGGCCAGCCGAGGTTGGCGCCGGCCTGGCCTGAGGCCAGCACGCTGACCTCCTCCCGCTGACCCTCGCCCACATCGCCGATCCAAAGGTCGCCGGTCTCGCGGTCGAAGCTGCACCGCCAGGGGTTGCGTACACCCAACGCCCAGATCTCGTCGCGCCCCGGGTCGCCGGCACCGGCGAACGGGTTGCCCGGCGGGATCGAGTAGAGCTGGAGCGGGCTGGGGAAGGCGTCGTCGTCCGCGTTGCCGGGGACGTCGTCCGCGCCGTCCACGTCGATACGCAGGATCTTGCCCCGGAGCGAGGTGGTCGATTGCGCGTTCGCCGAGGTCGCGTTGTCGCCGAGGGCGAAGTACAAAAAGCCATCGGGGCCGAATGCCAGCCATCCACCCTGGTGGATCTGCGCGGCGGAAGAGATCACGAGCACGTCCTGGATCGTCGCCGCGTCGGCGACGTTCGGGTTCGCTTGGCTCGCCCGTGCACGCGCGAGAACGGAAGCGCCGTCGCTGCTGCGTGAGTAGTAAAACCAGAAGTAGCGGTTGGTCGCGTACTGGGGATGGAACGCGAAGCCCAGCAGCCCGCGTTCATCGAAGATCTGGACGTCCGTCAGGTTCAGGAAAGGCGCCGCGAGCAAGGTCTCGCCGGGCAATTGCAGGACGCGCACCTGTCCCAGGCGCGAGACGATGAACAGGCGGCCGGTGTCCCCGGGCGGGGCCGCGACAAAGACCGGCTGGTTGGGCGACGGGAGCTGGCGGGCGCGGAGCGTCACCTGAGCCGAGAGCGACCCCGTCGCGAGTGAGAATGCTGCAAGCCCGACACGCAGAGGTGTGCGATCAAACATCAATGCGATCTCCTCTCGGCCCCCGCCGAGTGCTCCGCAATGATTGCGCGTCCACACGGTGGCGTGCTGCGGATTTCCTGAATTGTCCTCACACGGTCGGAGCGACGGCTACTTCTTTTTCTTGCCGACCGGCTTCCAGATATCTTTTTTCATCGAGCCGAACTCTTCTTCCTCGTACGCGGCGAGGAAGTCGTGGACCGGAACGCCGGCCTCCGCCGCCGCCGCCTTCGCCGCCTCGTCCATCTTCCTTCCCTGCTCGTCCGTGAAGTCCGCGTACCAGTAGCCGTTGATGTTCCGGAAGCCGTACACCAGGCCCGGGATCGGCTCTGTCTTCGTCGATGTCGATGCCGCCGCCGCGAGACTGACGGCGCTCCGCACGAGTCCTCGCCGTCCGAAGCGAACCCGGCCGGAAGACCGCTCCTCCACCTCGGATCCGAGCTGCAACTCGGCCGTCTCGCCGTTGATCGTGACCTGGTGCGGCACGATGCCGTATTCCGCGTACACCTCCCACACGCCCGCGTCCATCATGGTCAGGATGAGGTCGTCCACCGACATCGAAGCGAGCTTTTCGGGCTCGATGCGGTTGCGGAACATCAGGACCATGCGGAGCACATTCGGCGCCAACTTTTTCGTCTCGCTCGCGGAGCACTCCAGCGCAAGACGCTGGGCCTCCACCAGTCGACCCCACCGCTCGTTTGTCATTGTGTTGCGGAACGCGACGGGGTCACGGGCCGCGATCGCGTCCTGGCCCCGCTGGTACTGCGCGATGACTTCGTCCTCCGGCGTTACCTCGGCGTCGCAGCCGGCGAGCCCGAACACGGCGAGCAAAAGAACGATCCCCCACCGAAGCGCGATCATGTGAGACCCTCCCCATTCACTGAACGGGGGAGTGTAACAGAAAATTCACCGCTGTGCAACGGGTGATTGACTGCGCGAAGCGGATCGCGGGTCCTTTGGCGCCCGACCCTCGCACGCGCGGGGCGGCCGCTTACTTCACGGGCGCGAGGTTGAACGGCGGGCGCGTCACCGCTTCCAACAGATCCTGCGCCCGGTTGAGGAAGTCGGCGTCGCCGGCGTTGTTGCCGTTCCTGATCGGGCCGAAGTCCGCCTGCTTGATCTCGATGCCCTGGTTCAACTTCTGGGCGGAAAGAAGAATGATGTTCTGTCCCGAAACCGTCACCTGCCGGAGCAACTCGCGTTGGGATGCGCCCTCGGCGCCCGCCGGCACCGCTTTCGCGGCGACGACGCGGTGCGCGTGCGCGACCATCATTTGACCGATCCGCCCGCACTCCTTGAGCGTGTCTTGCGGGACCGCGCCCGGCGTCTGGAGGACGGCGCTCACCGCGTCGGCCGTGCGCACGAATCCCTCGAGCACGACGTCGCCGAACGGTTTGCCCGCCTGGCGGTCGACCAACGCCGCGACGCCCGCGGCGAGCTGCGCGACGCCCGCGCGGCGCTGCGCATCCGACAGCGCCTGCGACGCGGCCAGCGCCGACATGATCGCATCGATCACCAGCGGGTCCTGCTCGACCGCGAGCATCTCCCCGAGCTTGCGGATCAGCTCGTCCACCCGGTTCGCGTTGAGCAGGTTCGCCCCCGCGGCGGCGTTCGCGGCCTTGCGGAGCATCGTCCCCGCCGCGGCGGCGGCCGAGTACCGCACCGCCGGCTTGTCGCTCGTGCGCCCGGCGTCGAAGAGCTTGACGGCGTCGTCCGTCGCGAGTTCCCCGGCGATCGCGAGCGCGTTCACCTGGGCGAGCTCGCCGCCGCCCTGCATCAAGGGCGCGAGCGCGTCGGCGACCACGCCGCCGTACCGGATGCGGAAGGCGACGCTGGCGTTCGACCTCGCGAGCGGCTGCAGGATGGCGGTCCGGGCGTCGCGCATTGCGTCGCCCGTCGCGGTCCCCATCGCGGCGGCGTGGCCCTGCACGAACTGCCTGAGCGTCTGGGTGTGCTGTTCGGTAAGCTGCGGCGCCGTGACGACCTCGTCGGGGAGGCCGCCCTGCTGGGCCAAGGCGCGCGGGGCGCCGGCGAGCGCCAATACCGCAAGAACGACCCCGACCCTGATGGCGCCACGGTGCATCATCCAGCTTCCTTCTGTTCGCCCCGGCGCTCAAGCCGCCGGGGGCTGCCGAGCCCGACCGCCCCCACAATCGGACCGTCGCCCCTGCCCGCGCAGTCCGCACGCAAGGGCCCCGATCGTACCACCGCGGTGGTGCCCCGGAAAGGCCGTGCCGCGGCGCGAGCCCGGCCGCTAATAGACCTCCATGAACACCCTACGCGTGACCTTGACCTGTTTATGCAGCATTTGCCGCGTCCAACCGTGGATTTCGGCGAGGGTTGCGGCGTCGGCGTCCACAAATTGTTCTCTCGCGCCGGGCGCGAGGCGTGCGATCGCCTTCAGCACCCCGATCTCCATCCCCGCGATCCCGCAGAGATAGACCAGCCCGCGGGACGACCGCAGCACGTCGAGCGCGGGCTCGCAGGTCGCGAGCCGGTCGTGCACGTACATCGGGGCCGCGCCGTCCGGCTGGCGCTCCCGCGAGAGCACGGGGACATAGACGAGGTTGGGATGCCTGGACGCGCCTTCCTCCAGCCACTGGTGGTACAGAAGGTCAGTGCCGTACGCGGCGCCCATGAGCAGCACGACGCGGGACGCCGGCGCGGCGCGCAGGAGGTCCATGATCATGCCGCGGAAGGGCGCGATCCCCGTGCCCGTCGCGACGAAGACGTAGTCGTGCTCCCGCGGCCGGGCCGGGAGCACGAACCGCTTGCCGCTCGGGCCGGTCAGTTGCACCCTGTCGCCTGGTTTGAGGTCGCAGAGGTAGTTGCTCGCGACGCCGAGGAACAGCCTGTTGGATTCCCAGTGCTCGTCGATGAGGCGCTTGACGGTCGTCGCGACGACGGCGCCCGAGCCATCCTCGCCGAAGCTGGGCGACGCGAGGGAATACAGGCGCAGCTTGTGGGGCTTGCCGCGCTCGTCAACGCCCGGCGGGAGCACGCCGAAGCTCTGGCCGGCGAGGAAGCTGCCGGCGAGGACGGTGCCCGAGATGTCGAAGGAGACGTGGCGGACAAAGCCCGCGGCCTTGCGGCCCGCGGTGCAGCGCTCGTTCGCGACCACGACGCCCGCCACGGGCGAAGCGGGCGACGCGAGGTGCATCTTCGCGGGCGCGAGTTCCGGGCCCGGTGCGGAGACCTCGCTCAAGGCGTCAGCCCCCGCCCCCGCCGGGCTGCACGCCCGCGGGAGGCTGCATGGCCTTCATCATCTCGGCCTGGATCGCCGCCATGTACGCGTTCAGCGCCGCGTCCGCGTCCGGAAACTCCCCGGCCTCGATGCGGGCCGCCCACGCGTCCGTCGCGGCGTTCATACCCGCGGACATCTTCTCGACCGTCGCCGGGCCGCCGGGGATCATCGCGAGCTGCTGCTCGATCTGCGCCAGCGACACCTTCCAGCCCGCGTCGGTCTTGACCAGTTCGATGGGCTCCCGCCCCGGGGCTTTCGCGTAGACGCTGCTGCCGGCGGCCTCGTAAGCGACGCCCGCGAGGTCGATCGAGCGGAAGTCCATCTGCTTCTGCTGCTGCGCCGAGGCTTTGAGCATCGGGTTCGCCGACGTCTCCATCGCCTCGACGAGCGACTTGCCGAACTTGGCCTTCATCGCGGCGTCGGCGCGTGCGCCGGACGGCCCCGACTCGGCGATCATCCTCGCCACGGTCTTGCCCGTGTCGCTGGACGTGTCGAAGTAGCCGGAGACTGTGTCCCACCGGGCGTTCTTGAGGGCGTTGACGAGGCCCGCGAACGCGTCCTTCGCGCCCTGGTCAACGCCGTCCGCCGCGGCGGTGTCGGTCGCGGCGGGCGTCGCGGCGTCGGCCGATGAAGCGGGAGCGGCGGTTTCACCGGCGGGCGTCTCGGGGGACCGGGGCCTGCTCTTGCCGATCAACTCGGCGAGCCGGTCGAGCCGCTCCTTGACGCCCTGGTTGCCGCGGACGTTGACGCTGGAGAACGAGCTCTGTGCGCCCTCGAGGGCCGCCGCCGCCTCTTCCAGCAGCGTCGCGCGTGCCGAGCGCAGCTCGTCCGCCTTCGAGAGGTACGCCGCTCGCTGCGGGAGGGGGGGCTCGACGCTCGCGGCCGCTGTCAGCGTCGCGGCCATCGCGTCGGCGAGGGCCGCGCGGCCCTGCACCAGCGACGCGAGCGAGAGCTGGGCGTTGCCGGCGGCGAGCTTGCCCGAGGTGAAGGCGTCCGCGCCCGTGCCGGCGGCTTGCTTGGCCGCGCTCACGGCCTTCTCGAAGCTCGACCTAGCCTTCTCGAACGCGGTGTTGTAATCCTCGCTGTACGCCGCGAGCGACTGGTTCACGAAACCGTCGAGCTCCGCGGCGGTCTGGTCCGCGCGGTTGCGCGCGTCCTGCGCCTGGGCGCCGGCCGCCTCACGGCGCTGGCGGAGCGCCTGCTGCGCCTCGCCGAACTTGGCGATCTGGGCCTCGAGCTGCTGCACAAGGGCCTGGGCCTCCGTCACCTGCGGCGCCAGCACGTCGTGCTGCGCCTGGAACTGCTCGCCCTCGATACGGATGCGCTCGCCCTGGTTGCGGATCCGCGCCGCCTCCTCGACGAGCGGCACACCGTCGCGGGCGGTCTTCTCCGCCGCTTGCTGCAGCAGGGCGCCCGCGCGGTCCAGGTGCGTCCGAGACTCGCCCGCCTTCGCCTGCGCCTGGCCCAGCAGGCCCTCGGCGCGGTCGCTCAACTCGGCGTGGCGCGTGCGCGCCGCGTTCAGCTCCTGGTTCTTCGCCGCCACGGCCTGCTCGAGGCCTTGGATCTGCGCGGACGGATCGAAGTCGTTCGCCGTGATCGCGATGGCGCTGTGCGCACTCCACTGCGTGGTCAGGTCGCTGATGCGCGACAAGGCGCGCCGGATGTTCGCCTCCGCCTGCTGCGCATCGGCCGCCGCCTGCTCGCCCGTCGCGAGGCCGGCCTGCGACGTGAGGAGCGCCGCGGCGGACTTTTCGCCCGCCGAGCCGTTGGCGTTCACGTCTCCCAGCCCGCCGGTCGCGCCCGTCACGCCCTTCACGAAGCCGTCGGTGGTCGATGTCTGCTGACCGGTCGCCTCGACCGTTCGCGAGGCCTCCTTGACCGCAACGTGCGTGGCGCTCTGGTTGTCGCAGCCCGTCAACGCCGCGGCGGACAGAAGGACGAACACGGAGGGCACGCGGGCGCCGCCCGGGAGAGAACGCTGTTGCTGCATACGGATGCCTCGTGCGGCGCGCCGTCGGGGCCGCCCGCGCGTGAGTCTAGGACGCTCTGCGCCGAATCACCGCGGCCCGGCGCTCTCCGGCGGGGTCGTCTCGAGCGGGCCTGGGACGGGGGGCCGGAAGTCGATCGGGTAGTCCGTCCGGTTGGGGTACATGAGGCTGATCCACCGCACCGCGTCGCGGAAACGCGGATCGTCCGGAGAATCGAAGGCCGGCTTCCAGACCTTGCCGACGCCCTTGACCTCCGGGTGGGGATACGCCGCCTGCTCGCGCGGAAGGCCCATCTGCAGGAGGATCGAGCGGGCGGGCTCCCGGTAGTTGATCAGGCCGTCGCCCGACGTGGTCCTGAAGCGCTCGATGATGAGGAAGTTGGTGAGCGCGGAGCGGTCCGAGCCCTGCTTTCGGTTGTAAAGGTATAGGCGTCCGGCCTCTTCGCCGCCGTGGCATCGCGTCGTGGCGCAGGAGTTCATCAGCCATGTGCGGTGCACGTTGTCGCGGAAGGCGCGGAGCGAGCGCGGGTTCTCGAGGACCTCGACCTCCGGATAGAACTCGCGTGCACGGAGGTCGAACATCCACGACAGAATCTCGGCGGGCTTCTGACGCAGGAACTGCTCGCGCGCCTCGGGCGCCACCGGCACCACGCCCCGCCCCTGCACGATCTGGCCGCCGTACTTCTCGAGCAGGCGCTCCGCGGTCTTGCGCCGGATGATCATCGCGGGCGGGTCGCGCAGATCGACCTCGAAGACCCGCAGCAGGTTCATCTGCTCGTCGGTCAGGAGCGGGAACGTCTCGCGTTGCTGCGGCGCGGGGCGCGGGCCCACGAGCGGCCCCACCGGCCGCATCGACGGGTCGCGGGTCGCGGTGCGCTCGCGCTTGATCGCCTCGAGCTTGATCTGCTCGCGCAGGTAGACGGCGAGCTCGTTGGCCTGCGGATTCGTCGGCTCGATCTCGAGCACGCGCGACGCCTCGCGCAGCGCCAGGCCGTAGCGCTTGCGGTCGCGCAGCCAGCGCGCGAGGTTGAGCAGCGCGTCCGCGTCACCGTCGTCGATCGCGCTCCGCAGCACGGCGTAGCGCTCCTCCACGGTCGGCAGGGCTCGCCTCGACTGGACCTGCGCGGCGGGGAAGGTCGTTCGCACCCCGTCGATCATCAGCACGACGCTCGTGCTGTTGGCGTCGACGAGCACGCCCGTGACCCGCTGCTGGTCGCTCAGGATCAACTCCGTCTCGCGCGGCTCGTCCGCGGGCGGCACGGCGACCGCCGCGGCCGGGGGGGCCGGCCCGGGCGGCGCGGGTTCCGGCTGAATCTCCGCCGGCGGCTGGTCGGCGGGCGGGGTCGGCGCCGGCTGTTCCTGCGCCCACGCCGCGAGCCCGAGCAATAGCGCAGCCGCCGCACCGGCGCCGATCAGGCGTCGCGGGGCGGTTGGTCGATTGGGAGAGCGACGCGACGCAGCGGCGTGCGTGGTCATCGGGCCATTGTGCGGCCATGCGGCCCGGAAGTAAAGGACCGCGCGGCGTTTCCGCCCGTGTTTCCCACGAGGCCGCGGCGGCTCACGGCCGTCGAAGAAGCACCGGACAGACCCCTCACCCGCGCGACGCCCCGACGCCGCACCTGGCCAGTGTCTCCTCGATGCGCTGGCTCAGGAAGTCGGGCGTGAAAGGCTTGACGACATAGCCGTTCACACCGGCGGCGATCGCCTCGACCACGCGGCGTTTCTCCGACTCCCTCGTCACCATGATGATGGGCGTGTTCTTGTTCGTCGCCCGCCACGCCTTGACGAACGAAAGCCCGTCCATTACCGGCATGTTCCAATCGACGAGGATCAGGTCGGGCCGGAAGGCCCGCGCCTTGTTCACCGCATCCTGTCCGTCGGTCGCCTCGAGCACCTCGGTGTGCCCGAGGTTCTCGAGCACCGCGCGCTGGATGCTTCGCATCGTCTTGGAATCGTCGACAACCAGCACCCGCACGGCGTCGCTCCTCTCCCGTGCGTCTATCGGTCCCTCGCCGCGGCCGGTTCAGACCGCAGCGCCCGCGGCGACCCCCGGGATGCCCGCCCCTGTTTGATATCGCCCTCACCGGCTTCTCACACGCCGCATAACCAAGTCCGGGAAGGCGGCCGCACGCCGCCGGAACGGAGGCCCCCCGTGCTGACCGCCTCGACCGCCGTCGCCGCCTGGCTCGCCCTCATCGCCCCCGCGCAGCCGGAAACCGTGGAGTTGGAGATCAAGGGGAACGTGCTCCGGCCGAGGCACGTCGCGGCGACCGCCGACCGGCTGGCGAAACTCACCCTCCCCGACGGGTTTCGGATCGAGCCCTTCGCGAAGGACCTGGGCGAGCCGCGGATCATCGCCGTGGACCCGGACGGCGCCGTGTATGTCACGCGGAAGGACACGCACGACGTCGCCCGTCTTGTGGACGCCGACAAGGACGGGTTCTGCGAGAGCGCGGTTTCTCTCTTCAAGCTCGAGGGCCTGCACGGCCTCGCGATCCACGACGGCGTGATGTACCTGGCGACCGTCAAGGAGGTCTACGCGGCGAAGATGCACGGGGAGGGCTTGGTGGACAATCCGGTCGCGTTGATCGCCGACCTGCCCGACGGTGGGCAGCACCCGCGCCGCACCATCGGCGTCGGGCCGGACAAGCTGATGTACGTCTCGATCGGCTCCACGTGCAACGCGTGCGAGGAATCCAACCCCGAGCACGCGGCGATGGTGCGCGTCGCGCTCGACGGGAGCAACCGCACGGTGATCGCCACCGGCCTGCGCAACACGATCGGCTTCGCGTGGCACCCGGAGACAGGGCGCCTCTGGGGCATGGATCACGGCATCGACTATCTCGGCGACGACACGCAGCGGGAGGAACTCAACCGCATCGAGGAAGAGGGCTTCTACGGGTGGCCCTGGACTTATGAGGACGGAAAAGAGAACAAGGGCGTGCAACCGCCCAAGCACACGACGATCGAGGAACTGCGCTCGCGCAACAAGGCGCCGGCGCTGACGTACACCGCGCACGCGGCGCCCATGATCATGCTCTTCTACACGGGCGACCAGTTCCCGGCGGAATACAGGAACGACGCCTTCGTCACGATGCGGGGCTCGTGGAACCGCAAACCCCCCTCTGGCTACGAGGTGGTGCGCATCCGCTTCAGCGACGCCGGGGAGCCCGAAGGCATGGAGCCCTTCATCACCGGCTTCCTGCAGGACGACGGCAAGGCGCATATCGGACGCCTCTGCGGCTTGGCGCAGATGCCCGACGGCTCGCTCCTCGTGGGCGACGACACCGGCGGGGTGATCTACCGCGTGACGTACGGCCGTCCGACCGTCCTTGCTGAATAAAGAAAAGAGCCCCGCGGCGGAGCGCGGGGCCATCTGCGAATGCCCAGGAGAGGATTTGAACCTCCAAGCCCTTGCGGGCGCTACCACCTCAAGGTAGTGCGTCTGCCAATTTCGCCACCTGGGCGCTTGGGGGGAAGAGATGATAGCAGCATCCATGCCCGCCGGCGATTCCCTACCTTCGCCGCATGCCCACCGACCACGCCTTCACGCCCATGCTCGCGGGGGTCGCTGAACGCGCTCGCGCCGCGGGGGTCTTCTCCCGCGTCGAGACCGAGGGGGGCGTGCTGCGCTGCCACGCGCCGGCGAGCGCCGAGCCGGCGTGGCACGCCCTCTTCCGCGACGGCGGGTCGGTCTACATCGCGCTCCAGACCCCCGCCCGCTACCTCAGCCAGTCCATCGAGCAGGACCTCGTGCACACCGGCGACAAGATCGAAGACCTGCTCCAAGAAGAACTGACAGAGCTTGAATACGAGGGCCCGGCGCTCCGCGTCGAGCACTTCCGCGACGAGCAGAAGCTCTACACATTCCGCTCCGCCCTCCCCGCGGGGGCGGGTACGGAGACCGCGGCGAAGGTCCTCCTCGCGTACGAAGCCTGCTTCCGCCGGCTCGGGGACATGGAGGCGGGCAAGGACTGAGCGAAGAGGGGAACGGAGAGCTGAGAACGGGGAAACCAAAACCACCCTTCTCTCCGTTCTCCGTCTCCTTTACTCCTTGAACGTGTACCCCGTCTCGCTCGCCTGCTTGCGGATCTCCGCCACGAGCGCATCGCCGAGGGTGACACGACCGTCGTCCTTGGCCTGCCGGCGTACGAACTCGGCGCGCTTCTGGCCCAGCTCCTGGAGGCGGCGCGCGATCTCCGCGCGACGCGCGGCCATCTCTTCCACGTACTTGGCACGCCTGTCCTTCGGCAGCGTCTGCATCGCGGGAGGAAGTTCGGCGTCCTGCAGCGCGTCGAGGTCGACCCTCTTCTCCTTGATCGCGTCCACAAGGTCCCAGTTCTCGTTGCGGTACGCGCTGCCGCCCTTCGCCGCGGCGCGATCGGGCGCGGACGCGGGCCGCGCGGCCATCACCTTCCGGTCCATCTCCATCTGACGCGCCGCGCCCTCCGCGCCCGTGTCGCCGTACGGCAGGTACGTTGTGTTGATCTCAGAACCGAGCCGCGTCATCTCGTCGTCGAACGGCGTGCGGCAGTCGGGCACGTCCTTGGTGTGGTCGATCGCGGTGTACCCGCCCCGCCCCAGCACCGCGCCGTCCTGCCACTTGGTCTCGATCCCCTCGCTGCGCGAGCCGCAGAAGACGGTGTGCACGCGGATGTTGCGCCGCACGGCGTCGGCGATCGCCTCGGCGTAGTGCGTCGTGCCCTGCGTGAAGGGCTCGTTGCCGGCGATCACGATCATGTTGAGGTCGCCCGGGCAGTTGCGCCACGCGAGCTCGGCGGTCGATCGCTGGATGGCCTCGCCGCAGTACTCCTGCCCGCCGTTGGTCGTGAGCGCGAAGAGCCGCTCGCTCAGCAGGTCGAGGTCCGTCGTGAACGGCATCACCTGCCGCACCCAGCGCGTGCCGGACGAGATCGAGTTGTTGCCGTACTCGTAGAGCGCGATGCGCAGCTCGGGCTTCTTCCCGTCGCGCTCGCAGTGCTGGAACTCGTTGACCACCGACCAGAGCTGCGCCTTGGCCTGCGCGATCAGCCCGTCCATGCTGTTGCTCGTGTCGAGCAGGAGCGCGATCCGCACCTCGGGCGCGCGATCGACGACCGGCCCCGGGTCGCCCGAGGGATCGACGGGCGGCGGGCACTCGGCGATGACGCGGCAGTGTTCGCCGCCGGCGTTGGTTCGCCCCGCGAGGATCGCGAGCGACGCGGCGGCGAGGCACGAGAGAACGGGGCGGACGAGGCGACGGTTCATGGCGGTCTCCTTCGCCGGGATATGCGTTCCGGCGTCTGTCGCGACGGGCCGAGGCCCCGCGGGTTGCGTAACGGCCTCGTCACGCCGCGGGCCGCGCTCGTCGGACGAATGGAGATACGCCCCGATCGAGGCCGCGCTCGTCACGGGCGCGTCACAACGGGCCGCGCACGGGGGACGTCTCGGCGGCCGTACGCTCGCACGGCATGGACTTCCGCGTCGTCAGCATCGGGGCGATGAGCGCCCACCCGCTCTGGAAGGAGCGGGCCGGGGTGCGCACCGGCCACGCCACGACCACGCTCGTGACCGCCGGCAAGAAGCGCATCCTCGTCGATCCCGGCATGCCCCCGCAGGTGATCGCCGCGCGCCTGCAGGAGCGCACCGGCCTGTCGCCGGGCGATGTCACGGACGTCTTCCTCACGAGCTTCAACCCCGAGTGCCGGCGGGGCATCTCGTTGTTCGATCGCGCGCGCTGGTTGATCCACGAGACCGAGCGCGAGGTCGTGGGCTCGGGCCTGGCGACGGCGCTCAAAGACCTTGTCACACGCAGCGACGCGCAGGGCGGCGTGCGCAAGGACGAGTCGCTCCTCGAAGTCCTCGAGGCCGACGTCGCGATCCTGAAGCGCTGCGAGCCCGCCCCGGCGTCGCTCGCGCCGCACGTGGACGTCTTCCCGATGGCGGGCGTGACGCCCGGCCTCGCCGGGCTGCTCCTCGAGAGCCCGCGCTTCACGACGATCATCTGCGGCGACGCGATCCCGACGGTGGAGCACCTGGAGCAGGGCGTCGTGCCGCAGAGCGCGCCGGACCTGGAGCAGGCCCGCGCGAGCTTCGAGGAAGCGGTCGAGATCGCCGACCTGCTCGTGCTCGGGCGCGACAACGTCGTCGTCAATCCGACGAAGAAGCCGTTCTAGCGCTCACGAGACCGCCGCGCGCACCCGCGCGAGGCAGGCCAGCAGCCCCGGCGCATCGCCCAGCGGCAGCATCGTGCTCGCGTCGCTCATCGCCTTCGCGGGCTCCGGGTGGCACTCCATGAAGACGGCGTGCACGCCCGCCGCGACGGCCGCCCGCGCCAGCAGCGGCGCGCGTTCGGGCCGGCCGCCCGTGGTGTCGTCCTCGCGGGGCGTCTGCGTGCTGTGCGTCGCGTCGAAGCACACCGGCGGCGGCCCGCCCGGGACGTCGAGGGCCATCATGTCGCCCATGCCGAGGAAGTCGTTCACGAGCCGGCCGTAGCCGAAGGTCGTGCCCCGCTCGGTGAGGAGCACGTTGTCGCACCCGCCCTCGCGCAGCTTTCGCACGGCGCCGCGCATCGCGCCCGGCGCGAGGAACTGGCCCTTCTTGACGTTCACCGCGCGGCCGTGCGCCGCCGCGGCCCGTGCGCAGGCGACGATCAAGTCCGTCTGGCGGCAGAGGAACGCGGGGATCTGCAGGAGGTCGATGTGCTGCGCGACGGGCTCGGCCTGCGCGGGCTCGTGGACGTCCGTCGTGACCGGCACGCGCAGCTCGCGCCCGATCTCGCTTAGCCACGCGAGTCCTTGTTCGAGCCCCGGCCCGCGCGCCGATGTGATCGACGAGCGGTTGGCCTTGTCGAAGGACGCTTTGAAGATGTACGCGAGCCCGTGCGCAACGCACACGTCGCGGAGGACGCGGCCGACCTCGAGGCCGAGTTCGCGCGACTCCAGCACGCACGGCCCCGCGATGATCACCAGCGGCTGGCCCGGCCCGATCGCCACCTGCCCGACGCGGCAGAAACGCAGAACTCGATCGTGCGGCGTGGTCAATGCCTGTCCCTTCCGCTCCCGCGAAACGCTCGGCGTGCCGACGGCGAATCAGGATCGCCGTCCGCGGCCGGATTGTTGGCACGCGCGCCCGGCCACCCGCGGCGGAACACCGCATGCTCACACTCTCCAACCTCACCAAGTCGTACGGCCCGCTCCGCGCGGTAGACGGTCTCTCCCTGGAGGTCTTCCCCGGCGAGGTCTTCGGCCTCCTCGGCCCCAACGGCGCGGGAAAGAGCACGACGATCGGCATGGCCGTCGGACTCATCCGCCCCGACGCGGGGACGGTCACGGTCGCCGGGGCCGGGTCGCCCGCCGACCCTCACGTCCGCGCGCGCATCGGCGTCGCGCCGCAGGAACTCGCCCTCTACGACAACCTCACCGGCGAGGAGAACCTCCGCTTCTTCGCCGGCCTCTACGGCCCGGGCGGCCGCACCGCGGGGCGCGTGGACGCCGCGCTGGACCTCGTCGGCCTCGCGCCCCGCCGCAAGGACCGTGTGAAGACGTACTCGGGGGGCATGAAGCGCCGGCTCAACCTCGCCGCGGCGGTCGTCCACGATCCGCCGCTCCTCCTTCTCGACGAGGCGACCGCGGGTGTTGATCCGCAGAGCCGCAACAACATCCTCGAGGTCGTGCGGGGCCTCGCGGAGCAGGGCCGGACGATCATCTACACGACGCACTACATGGAAGAGGCCTCCCGCCTGTGCGACCGCGTGGGGATCATCGAGAAGGGGAGGTTGCTCGCGCTCGGCACGCCCGCGGAGCTCATCCGCGCCCACGGCGGCCGGAGCGTCGTGCGCGTCGTCGGCGCCGACGGGTCGGAGCGACGGATCGAGAGCGACGACCCGCTGCGCGACGTCGCGCGGGTGATACACGCCGACGCGGCTGTCTCGAACGTCAGCATCGACCAGCCCGACCTGGAGAGCGTTTTCTTGAATCTGACCGGGCGCAGCCTGCGCGACGGGTAGCGGGGCAATGGCCGGTCGATTTCAGCACAGAGACACAGAGCAGATGAGATCGATGAGAAGAGATTGTTTAGGTCGAAGAGGCGGAGGCGCAAGGCGTCCGCACCCGCGTCTTCAAGCCAGTTTTCCTCTTCTCTTCCTGCTCATCTTCTCTGTGCCTCTGTGCTGAAATCGACTATCCACAGCGCCCGTTCGACATACGATTGCGCGCGTGCGACGCCGTGCGCACCGGAGGCCGATGAGCGCGAAGGGACGACGCAGCAACGCCTGGGACGACCGGCACCTCAAAGGCCCGTTGCTCTGGCCGATCAAGGCCCTTTTGCGCGCCCTCTCGTCGATCACGCTCGCGGTGATCCTGCTCTCGTTCGTCGCCCTCTACGGCGTCTCCGCGAGCGTCCCCGTCGGCCTGCTCGCCCTCGCGCCCACGTATCTGCTGTGCGGGCTCACGATCGTCGCCGCGGTCGCCCTGATCGCGGGCCCGCCGGCGTGGGGCGTGCTGCGGGCGCTGAGGCACCGGCCGGGCCCGACGCGGACTGTCGCTGTCGCGGGAGCATTCGTCCTGCTGACCGGCGTCGCGGTCCTCCTCTGGCACGCGGCGGTCTGGCCGGTGCTGCGGTACGACCCGATCTCGGGCGAGGGCGTGCGCCTCTTCGCCGGCTTCGTCAAGGAGTACGGCGCCACGACCATCCGCCGCCTCCCGGGCATGGAGATGAGCGAGCTCGAGTACTACGCGTGGTGGCCGCTGCGCGTCGCGCTTCTTCTCTTCGTCGCCAACATGGTCGTCGCCACCGTGCGGCGCATCGAGTTCAACTTCAAGAACATCGGCGTGCTCACGGTGCACACCGGCATCGTGGTGATCGCGCTGGGGAGCGTCTACTACTCCGGCCTCAAGGTCGAAGGAGACACGCTCCTCCTCGCCGGTCAGCAAGACAGCAAGGGCGTGCCCACCAGCGGCCCGCCGCAGGAACTCTTCTACGACAACACGCGCGTCTCGCTCTTCGTCTCCACGGGCCCCGCGTGGGAGCAGCGGCCCCTCGCGGACATTCCCCGCTACAACGCCTACGGGCTCGATCAGATCGGCGGGACGAGCGCGATCGCAACCTCCGGTCTGCGGCGACCGTGGGAAGACGGCAGCCCGGCGCGCGACCTCTCGCTTCCCGTCGAGCCCCTCGAGGGCGGCGTCGTCGATCCCGACATCGCGCTCCGCGTCGTCGGTTACGCGCCGTACGCCGACGCCGCGCGTGACTGGGTAAAACTCGACGCGCCCGCGCCGGACGCCGAGCCGCTGCGCATCGTGTACTTGCACAGCTCGCTCCCGGACGCCCAGGGCAACGTCTCCGACAAGCCCGCCTTCGCCTTCCACCTCGCGCCGACGACGCCCGCGGACCGGCTGAGCATCGTGCGGGGCGACAACGGCACGCCGACGCTCTCGCTCGAGTACACGAGCGGCATGCCCGGCGAGCGCTGGCGCGACCTCTCGGAGCACCTCCCGGCCGACACCCTGCACGCGCTCGTGATCGAGATTCCCGGCTCGAAGTTCCGGGGCGTCTACCCCGTCTCGCCGGGCCTGCCCCTCACGCTCGGCAACACCGGCTATCGCGTCACCGTGCGGCAACTGCTCAACGAGCCCCCCTTCCCGATCATCACCGAGGGGTACCGCGGCGCGAACAGCAGCGTCGCCGTCGTCACGATCACGACGCCGTCCGGCGAGACCTTCGACCGTTACGTCTACCACCGCTTCCCGGAGATCAATCAGGACGTCGCCGGGACGAAAGAGGACGGTCGCCCCAACCGGCGCGACGCCGACCCCGCGATCCGCGTCGGCCTGATCGACGCGACGCACCTGGGCATCTATATCGACGAACCCGCGCCGGGCATGACCCGCGCGATCGTCCGCGAGCCCGGGGGGGGTGTCCGCGTCATCGGTGATCTCGCGGCGGTCGAGGGCGGCCCCGAAGGCTGGCTGCGTGACATCGTGCGGGGCGAGCACGGCGGACGCTCCGCGACCGTCTCCCTCCGAATCGGAGAGCGGTGGGACAACGCCGTACGCGTCACGCGCCCCCGGCCGGTCCCGGAAGCCCGGCGCGAGAAGAGCGCCGTCGGCACCCACCAGCACGCCATGCTCGCCGTCGAAGTCACGAGCGCCGAGCACCCCGGCTGGCGCTGGGTCGAGTGGCTGCCGTTCCAGCAGTACATCGGCATGGGCGAAGCGCCCGCGCAGGTCGCACTGCCCGACGGGCGGCGCCTCTCGATGTCCTTCGGCCGCCTCCAGCACCGTTTCCCCGGCTTCGCGATCAGCCTCGTCGACTTCCAGATGCTCAGCTACGACCACCGCGGCGCGCCGCGCGATTACCAATCCGTCGTGCGTGTCCTGCCGGTGGACGCCGCCTTCGACGCGTACGAGCACGTGACCAGGCTCAACGAGCCCCTTGGCGCGCCCTTCATGTGGAACGACGACCGGCCGTGGATCGCCAACGCCCTCGCCCAGATCCAGGCGGGCCTCTCGCCGAATCAGTTCAAGCTCAGCCAGGCCGGCTGGGACCAACAAGGATGGGTGCAGACGCAGGCGCAGGCGGACGCGGGGATCCTGCCCCGGCCCTTCGCCAAGTTCACGATCCTCGGCGTGGGCAACCGCCCCGGCATCCACATTATCGCCTTGGGCGGCGTGCTGATGGCCCTCGGCATCCCGTGGGCCTTCTACCTCAAGCCCTACCTCGTGCAGCGCGAGTCCAAGCGCCTGCGCGACGCCGCGGCGCGGGGCGAGATCAAGCCCAGAAGCAGGACGAACGTCGAAGTGGTCGCAGTCCCGGCGGCCGCGGAGGGTGAGCGATGACCGTACATCGACGGAACAGGCCGCGCGTCATGGCCGCCCTGATCGGGCTCGCCGCGCTCGTGGGTCTGCTCGCGCCCGCCGCGTCGGCGCAGCAGGCGCCCGCGGGCAACGCGCACCCGGAGGCCGCGCCGGTAAGCGACGAGAGCCGCGACCTCGCGAACCCCTTCGGGGACTTCGAGCCCGAGGCCGGCCGCACGGTCGCCGAGAAAGCCGCGTTCGCGCGCTCGGTCGACATCTCGCCCCTCCGGGGCGTCGCCGTCTTCCACGCCGGGCGCGTCAAGGTTCTGGACACGCTGGCGCGCGAAATGGTCGAGCGCGTGAGCGGGAAGCGCCGCCTCGATCTCATCGAGAGCGGCGAGGGCAAGGGGACGAGGGTCGCCAACTTCGACCCCCTCTTCACGCTCCTCGACATGACGATCGACCCGGCCTTCTACGTGGACAAGCCGCTTATCGGCGTCAACTTCCTCCCCCTGCGCGAGGCGATCCTCGAGCGCACCCTTCCCGACGAGAACGCTCGCGACGCGTGGCTCAAGTCCGGGCGCGTGACGCCCCGGATGCTCGACGCCGCCTCGCCCGAGCTCCGCTCCATGCACATGCACGAGCCCGCGTGGCTCGAGGCGATCAGTCGCGCCGACGAGAACCTCATGATCTTCGCCAGCCAGGGCGCGAACTTCGAGCTCGTCCCCCCCGCGACGCGCGACCTGCCGTGGAAGCACGTCGCCGCCCTGCCCACCGACCACCCCGCGCGCCGGGCCGCGCTCGAGCTCGGCGCCGCGTGGCGCGCTCTCGACGTCGCAAAGGCGAACGACGCCGCGGAGGCGCTCGCCGCGGCGTTGCCCACCATCAGCCCGGACGTCTACCCCACCTCGCGCCGCACGCTCGAGCTCTTCTACAACGACCTCCGCGCCTTCGAGTGGGGCTGGGTCCTGTACGCCCTCAGCCTCGTGACGCTCCTCATCGCCTTCGCCACGTCGCGCCGCGGCCTCGCGTGGGCGGGCACGGCCCTCCTCGTCGGCGGCGTCGCGATGCACGCGGGCGGCTTCGTGATGCGCTGCATCATCGCGGAGCGCTTCGCCATCCAGAACCAGTTCGAGTCCATGACGGGCCTCTCCCTCTTCGGCGTCGCGGTCGCGCTCGCGATCATGATCGCCCGGCGGCAGTGGCTCTTCGGCGCCGCGGGCGCGGCGGTGGGCTTCCTTGTCCTCGTCACCGCGACGCAGGCGGCGATCCCCGGCCAGGCGATCGCTCGCGAGGCCGCGATCCTCAACACCAGCGTCCTCCTCAAGTACCACGTCACGACCGTGCTCGTCTCGTACGCCCTCATCGCGCTGGGCTTCGTGCTGAGCCTCTTCTACCTCGGAACGCACTACATCGCCAGGGCGAAGAAGACGCCCGTGCTCGCCGCGGCGGCCCTGGGCGAGAGCGCGGACGGCACCGCCCCCCCTGTCCACAAGACGCTCGCGGACTTGGACGCGGCGCAGATGGTCGCGCTGCAGCTCGCGTTCTGGACGCTGGGCGTGGGCATCCTGCTCGGCGCGTGGTGGGCCGACCACAGCTGGGGCCGCTGGTGGGCCTTCGACCCGAAGGAGACGTGGGCGCTCATCACGTGGATCATCTACCTGATCGTGATCCACGTGCGCATCGGCGCGGGCCAGCGCAAGGGCTTCGTCACCGCGTGGCTCAGCGTCGTCGGCTTTGTCGTGATGCTCTGGACGTACTTCGGCGTGAACCTGCTGCTGCCGGGCTTGCACGCGTACGCGTGAACCTCAGGCCATCACGTGGTACACCACCAGCGCCGCGGCGTACGCCACCCCGCACATCCAGACGAGCTGCAACAGCGCCCACTTCGCCGCGCCGCTCTCGCGGGCCGTGACGGCGAGCGTCGGCAGGCACTGCATCGCCAGCACGAAGTAGACCAGGAGCGACCAGCTCGCGGCCGGCGTGAAGACCGGCGTCACGCCGTCCGCGCGCTTGGCCTCCGCGATGCGCTCAAGGGCCGACGCGTCCTCGTCCCCCGTGGTGATCACCGCCATCGTCGAGGCGAAGACCTCGCGGGCCGCGAAGCTCGCGATCACGCCCACGGAGAGCTGCCAGTCGTAGCCCAGGGGCTCGAAGACGGGCTGCACCGTCCGGCCGATGCGCCCCAGGAACGACCGCGCCGTCGCGTCACGCGCCGCCAGCTCGTCCGCGTGCGTTGCCAGCGCCTCCGCCTCGGCGGGGTCGGTCGCGAGGGCGGCCTGTTCGCGGATCGACGCGGCCTCTGGCGGCGCCTCCACCTTGGGGTACGCGCTCAGCCACCAGAGCACAATCGTGATCGCGAGGATGTTCGTGCCGGCCTTCTTCAGAAAGACCGCCGCGCGATCGAGCGTGAGGAGCGCCGCGGACCGGAGGCTCGGGCGCTTGTACGTCGGCAATTCCATCGCCAGCGCCCGCGAGCGGCCTCGCAGGATCGTCCGCCGCGCGATGAGCGCGCTCAGCAGCCCCGCCGCGGCGCCGAGGGCGTAGCACCCGGCGAACGCGAGGGCCTGCATCCCCGGCCGGCCGGGGAAGAGGAGGGACGTGAGGAGCACGTAGACGGGGATGCGCGCCGAGCAGCTCATGAAGGGCGCGGAAAGGATCGCGCCCAGCCGTTCGCGCCGGTCGGGGATCGCCCGCGTCGCCATGATCCCGGGCAGCGCGCACGCGTGGCTCGAGAGGAAGGGGACGAATGCGTACCCCGAGAGCCCGAAGGGCCGCATGAAGCGATCGACGAGGAACGCGGCCCGCGCAAGGTAGCCCGTGTCCTCCAGCAGGCTGATGAGGAAGAAGAGCAGGCAGATCTGCGGCAGGAAGACGACCGTCGCCCCCACGCCCGCGACGACGCCGCCGGCGAGGAAGTCCTCGATGATCCCGTCGGGCAGGGCGTGCCGCACCGCGCCGACGAGCCCCTCGCCCGCGATCACCCGCAGCCACGCGGGCTGCCACGCCGCGACCCACGCGGCCTGGCCGCTGAAGACGCCCTCGATGAGCGCCATCGGGAACTCGGCGAGGCGGAAGATCGTCCAGAAGAGCCCGAGCATCACCAGCCCGAAGACGGCGAGCCCGGCGACCGGGTGCGTCAGCACGCGATCGGCGCGGTCGGTGGCGCGGTCGATGAGGGGGCGTGCGCCCGCCGGCAGCACGGAACGCGCGGTCGCCGCGGCCCAGTCCTCAAGACCCTCGACCGTGCCCGGGGGCGTGGCGTTCGGGAGCGCCGGCTCCGCGAGAGCCGCGCGCAGCGCGTCAAGCCCCTCCCCCGACCGGGCGCAGCACGGCACGACGGGGCAGCGGAGCGCGCCCGAGAGGGCCGCCGCGTCGGGCGCGACGCCGCGCGAGCGCGCCACGTCGATCATGTTGAGGGCGACGGCCATCGGCAGCCGGCGGCGCATCACCTCGCCCACGAGCGTCAGGTTCCGCTCCAGGTTCGCGCTGTCGACGACGACGCAGACCGCGTCCGGTGCGCGCGTCTCCTGCCCCGCGGGCGCGAGCGTCCCCGCGAGCACGTCGCGGCAGACGCGGCTCTCGCTCAGGTCGAGTTCCAGCGAGTAGACGCCCGGGAGATCGACGATCTCGACGCCGTCGCCCGCGCGACCGCTGCGTGCCTCCTGCGTCGTCCCCGGAAAGTTGCTTGTCTTGTGCCGCAGGCCGCAGAGGCCGTTGAAGAGCGTCGTCTTGCCCGTGTTGGGGTTGCCGACGAGCGCGACGCGCAGCGGTCTCGTGCGCGGGTGCACGACGCGCACCGCCTCCGGCGCGGCGGCCTGGACTGTGGACGGCGCGCTCATTCCGCGACGCCCGACACGATCACACGGTCGGCGAGCTCGCGGGCGAGCCCGATACGGCAGCACGCGCCGCACGACTCGGAGCCGGAGCTGAGCACCTCGACGATGCACGGCTCGCCCAGGCGGCAGACGCGGACCTTGGCGTTGGGCCGCAGGCCCATGGCCCGCAGGTACGCGGCGTCCTGCGCCGGGACGTTGGCCTCGCAGACAACCCCCGTCTGCCCGCGCCGGAGGCAGGAGAGGGAGACGGTGCGGGTCGTCGATGTCGTGGTGTCAGCCATTTGGGTCGCCGGGCACAGCGGACCGTCCTGTCCGCTATCGATCGGTCGTGCAACGGGTGGCTGATTGTAGAACGAGTGAGACTCAGTCGCAATGCGTTCGGCCTACTTCTCGCCGGCGTGGATGACTCGCGTCAGCGTGTCGTCGGCGTCGGGCTGCGGGAGTTCAAGCCGGGCGCGGGTCACGCGGGTGGGCTGTGCATCGGTCACCACAATCGTCGAACCGGCGTGGGTTAACGACTCCCCGGTCGCCGGGATGCGGCCGAGCGTAACGGTGATGAACCCCCCCACCGTCTCATAATCCTCGCTCGTCGGGAACTGGAATCCCGTTGCGCGGAGGGCGTAATTGGCGTCGTCGATCGACGCCCGGGCGTCGATCTCGGCGGTGCGCGACGCCTCGTCCACCTTGATCTCGATGGAGGTGTCCTCGGGCTGTTCGTACTCGTCCTGGATGTCGCCGAAGACCTCTTCGACGATGTCCTCGATCGTGATGAGCCCCGCCGTGCCGCCGTACTCGTCCGCGACGAGAGCGATGTGGACGCGCTTGGCGAGGAGCTCCGGAAGGAGCTCTCGGATCGTCTTGGTCTCCGGCACAAAGAGGGCCGGGCGCAGCAGCGAGCGCAGTTCGAAGGGCTTGCCGTTCCGGCTGCCGCCCCCGTCGCCCGCGAGCCACTTCATGAGGTCCTTCACATAGAAGACGCCGACGACGTGGTCGAGATCGCCCTCGAAGACCGGGATGCGCGAGTGCCCGACCTCGCGGATGAAGGCCGTGACGCGCGAGAGGTCGTTGGACAGAGGCATCGCCTCGATCTCGGTGCGCGGGGTCATGACCTGCGCGACCGTCTTGTTACGGAACTTGACGATCGCCTCGATCATGTCGCGCTCTGCGTCGTCGAACGCTCCCTCTTCCTTCGCGTCCTCGACAACGCTGAGGAGCTCCTGCTCGATGGCCTTGTCCTGGTCCTCGTTGGTCTTGCCCGCGAGACGCCGGACCGCCTCGTCGATCAGCCGCATCAGCGGGCGGAACGGGGCCGCGATGAAGTACCCGAGCCGGAGCAGGGGCGACCAGGCATAGACGACCTGCTCGCCCGCATGCCGCGCCACGCTGGTGGGGAGCACCGTCGCGAAGACCCAGAGCAGGAACGAGGCGAGGGCAACGCCGATCGTGATCTCGATCCACGTCGCCTGCGTTGCCTCACGGACGTGGCGGAGCCAAGCCACGAGAGCCACAACAAACATCAGGTTGCATACAACCCGCGGCAGCGCGATGGCGGAGGCGTGTCCGGGGACGTCGTCCAAGATCCTGGCAACCCGGGCCGCCGCGGCGGGTTTCTTTCGGATCGTGGCGATTTCCTCGAGTGTGGTTCGAGAGAGATCCCGCAGGCTCTGGGCGAGCGCGGAGAAAATCGCGCTCAGCACCAAGGCCGCCAAGGCCGCACCGATCCACAGTTCACCCGTCACCGCGCCCGCCACCTTCCCTAGCCGCAACTTCCTGTGCCATCACTGTTTGCGCGCTCGTCGCCCGCAAATGTCCGCCCCACCCCGATGCGTTCCAGGATGACATCCTCCATCCGGTGCATCAACCAGAAGTCCTCCTCGTCATGGTCGTCCAGCCCCAAGCAATGCAGGAGGCCATGGACGACATAGAGGAGGAGTTCCCGCTCGACAGAGTATCCTCGCTTGGCGGCCTGCCGACCGGCCTCATCGACGCAGATGAAGATGTCGGACTCCACCGGTTCGAGGGGACGACGAGCGTCGAATAGTGTTTCGGCCGTCAACAGCGGCCGGCCGTCGGGGATTTGTTCGGGGTCCGTGAGGTCAAACGTCAGGACGTCCGTGGTTCCCGGGACTCCGGCGAATTCCTCGTGGGCGGTCGCCATTTCGGCGTCATCAACGACACGGACGCGGAGTTGGCCGGAAACGCGCAGGAGATTCGCGGCAGCGTGGACGAACCTGGCGATATACGCGACTTGCTGGTCCGAGAGTCGGCCGGTGGCGTCCGCGACTTCGACGGTGAGGGTCTGGCCGGGCACACCGAACCATAGATGCTCAGGGCGCGGACGTTCCGGGCGGGAGGAGCACGCGCAGCGCCCGCGGGACGACCGCGATCTCGATCTCTCGGGCGGCGGGGCCGAGTTCGCCGTCCACCTGGGTTGTCGGTCGGGCGTGGTCGATGATGACGCGCACACGCGAGCCGCTGGCGTGCACACAGCCGAGGCGTCCGTCGCCCGAGACGCGCAGGCACGACGCGACCATCCACGCGCCGGCGAAGAGGCTACCGAGCGCCCCGGCCGGCGCGGGGTGGAACACGGCGTCGACGAGCCCGTCGCGCATGCAGGCGCGGTGCGCGGGGTTGAGCCCGACCGCGTATTCGCGGCAGTTGGCGACGACCAGCTGCCCGGTGCGCGCATCGACGACGCGCTTGCCGTCCACGTCGACGGTGATGCGCGGGATGTGGGGGCTCATCGTCTCGCGCAGGATCGGCCCGAGGTACGAGAGGTGCGAGATCGGTCCGCGACGCGCTCCGCAGAGTCGGCGGATCACGCCCGCGTCCGGCCCGGCGCCCACCATCAGGCAGAACATGCGGCTCGCGCCATCGGCGTTGAGCGTCGCCGCGTCTACACGGGCAATACGGCGCTCCCGTAGCGCGTCGCGGATCGTCGGCGCGTGCGCACGCATGTTGAAGTGACGGGCGAAGAGGTTCTCCGTCCCGAGCGGCACGTGGAACACGGGTCTGCCGAGCTCGGTCGCGATCGGGAGTGTGTGGTGGACGGTGCCGTCGCCGCCGGCGATCAGAAGAATCTCGGCATCGGCCGCGCGCTCGCGCAGCAGCGCCGCGGGGTCGGCGCTCGCCGCCCCTACTCCGTGCGTCACCACCCGGTGGGCGTCCCGCTCGAGGAGCGACGCCAGTTCGCGGGCGATCGTCGCGCCACGCCCGCGGCCCGCGGCGGGGTTGTGCAGGATCAGCACGCGCACGAGCCCGAAACATACGTCGCGGCGCGTGTGTGGGCGCGATCCGTGTGCCCTTCTCGGACGTATTTCATGTTGGGCGCGGATTGTCGGTGCATGGGCGTGGTGCCGGGCGTCGGGCGGGCCGATAGGTCTGGAAGACACGGGCGCTTGCGCCGGTCCGGCCGCGTGGCGGTGGTGCGATGGGAGACGAAGCCATGAACGAGTTCCGCACAGGGCTTGGGGGCGCGGGGCTCCCGGCGTCGGCGCCTCCGCGCGGGCAATCGGACCTTCTGAGCGCGATCGAGTCGCGCCTCGACCGACGGCGCTTCCAGGACCAGCACTGGTCGGGCACGTTCTGGGAGTACCTCGAGCTGTGCGGAAAGAACCCCGGCGTCGCGCGCAACGCGTACCAGCGCCTGTACGACGCGATCCTCTCGCAGGGCTTCGAGCACTACAAGGTCTTCAAGAAGGACTGCATCCGGTACAACTTCTTCAGCGACCCGTTCGAGAACGGCGCGGACGCGATCTTCGGCCTCGACACGGCCCTGATGCAGCTCGTGGACGTGCTCCGCTCCGCGGCCGAGGGGTACGGCACGGACAAGCGCATCCTGCTGCTGCACGGCCCGGTGGGGAGCAGCAAGAGCACGATCGCGCGCCTGCTCAAGAAGGGGCTCGAGGCGTACTCGCGCTCGCCCGACGGGGCGCTCTACTCGTTCAGCTGGATGCTCGACGACCGGTGCGAGGTCTCGCCCAGCGCGCACGACGGCAAGGTCGCCGCGGCGACGCACGAGTTCAGGTGCCCCATGCACGAGGACCCGCTGGTGCTCATCCCGCGCGAGGCGCGCGGGGACGTGGTGGACCGCCTGAACGCGGCCTACCAGCCCGCGCACCACCAGGGGCGGCTCAAGATCGTGGGCGACCCGGACCCGTTCTGCCGGAAGGTGTACGAGGACCTGATGGCCTTCTACGGCGGCGACTGGCGGCGGGCGATGGAGCACGTGAAGGTGCGCCGCATCGTCCTCTCCGAGAAGGACCGCGTGGGCATCGGTACGTTCCAGCCCAAGGACGAGAAGAACCAGGACAGCACGGAGCTGACGGGCGACATCAACTACCGCAAGATCGCGATGTTCGGGAGCGACAGCGACCCGCGCGCGTTCAACTTCGACGGCGAGCTGAACATCGCCAACCGCGGCGTCTGCGAGTTCATCGAGGTGCTCAAGCTCGACGTCGCGTTCCTCTACGACCTCCTCGGCGCGAGCCAGGAGCACCAGATCAAGCCCAAGAAGTTCGCGCAGACCTCGATCGACGAGGTGATCCTCGGCCACACCAACGAGCCGGAGTACAAGCGTCTCCAGAGCAACGACATGATGGAGGCGTTCCGCGACCGCACGATCAAGATCGACGTCGGGTACAACATCCGCCTCGACGACGAGATCCGGATCTACCAGAAGGACTTCGGGCCGCAGAAGGTCCGGCACATGCACGTGGCGCCGCACACGCTCGAGGTCGCGGCGATGTGGGCGGTGCTGACGCGCCTGGACGAGCCCAAGAAGGCGGGGCTCACGCTGCTGCAGAAGCTCAAGCTCTACAACGGCAAGAGCATCCCCGGCTACACCGAGGACAGCGTGCGCGAGCTGAAGGAGGAGGCGCCGCGGGAGGGGATGAGCGGCATCTCGCCCCGGTACATCCAGGACAAGATCAGCAACGCCCTCGTGAGCCGCCAGGCGCTCGAGGAGAAGACCATCAACCCCTTCATGGTGCTCAACGAGCTGGAGTCGGGGCTCTCGCACCACTCGCTCATCAGCGACGAGAACACGCGGAAACGCTACCGCGAGCTGCTGAGCGTCGTGAAGGAGGAGTACGAGGACATCATCAAGGGCGAGGTGCAGCGGGCGATCAGCGCCGACGAGGACGCCATCCGCCGCCTGTGCGCCAACTACATCGACAACGTCCGCGCCTACACGCAGCGCGAGAAGGTCAAGAACCGGTACACGGGGCGCGACGACGAGCCGGACGAGCGCCTCATGCGGAGCATCGAGGAGAAGATCGAGATCCCCGAATCCCGCAAGGACGACTTCCGGCAGGAGATCATGAACTACATCGGTGCCCTCGCGCTCGACGGGAAGCGCTTCGAGTTCAACACCAACGCGCGGCTGTACCGGGCGCTGGAGCTCAAGCTCTTCGAGGACCAGCGCGACACGATCAAGCTCAAGAACCTGGTGAGCAGCGTGGTAGACGACGAGACGCAGAAGAAGATCGACGTCGTGAAGCAGCGGCTCATCAAGAACTTCGGCTATAACGAGGCGAGCGCGACGGACGTGCTGAACTACGTGGCGAGCATCTTCGCGCGGGGGGACAGCAAGAACCGTTGAGCGGGAGACCTTGGACCCGGCCGGCTAGCATTTCTCATGGCGTCGATGCGAGGGACATTCAAGGACGGCGTGATCGTCCTGGAGGGCGACCCCACGGCGCTGCGCCTCCGCGACGGGGACGCCGTGGAAGTCCGCAAAGGGAAGTCATCGCGAAAGCCACGCGTGAAGGCTGTGCGGCGCAGCACGCCGGTCAAGATCGCGATCGAGGCGATGATCGGCGTCGAGCGCGAGCGGCCGGACTGGAAGGGCCGTTCGTCCGCGGAGATCGCCGATGAGCTGCGCCGCAACGCCGCACGGCGGAAGACGCGCCGTTGACGAAGGTCGTCGTTGACACATCGGTCATGATCGACCTCTGGCGAGGGAGTGCTTCGGCTGCCGATTACGTCTCGTCCATCGCGGGCGACCTTCTCCTCCACCCGGTCGTCGAGGCCGAACTCCTCAGCGGCGCGCGAGATAGTCGGCACCTCTCCGAAATCACGTCGCGTCTCGAACCCCTGCGGCGGGCGGCGATCCGGAACACCGACTTTGTTCTTTCACTCGAACTCCTGCGCGGATCAAAACTCTCCGGCGGCACATCGTGGCCCGACTGCCTGATCGCGGCGACATGCGTGCGGCTCGGGTGCCAGCTCGCGACCTTGAACGACAAACACTTCCGCTCGATTCGCGGCCTGAGGGTGCGACGGCCGTACTGACCGAAAACCAGCACGCGGTCTCGCCGCCTCACACTCCCTTGAACGACACCACGGGAGTCAGCCGCTCTCGAACGCGCACGAGGCCCCGCTGCGCCTCCATCACGCGTCGCATGTCTCGGTACACACCGGGAGCCTCGGGCGTCAGCTTCGCCGCGAGCCGTTTGTCGTAGACGACGCCCCGCAATTGCCGCCCAACGTCGCGTGCGGAGAACGCCCGGCCGCCCTCGCCCCGGCTCAGCCGCCTTCCCGCGCCGTGGCTGCACGAGCGCAGCGCGTCCGCGCACCCGCGGCCGGTCCCGAGCACGCTGAACGTGCCCGCGGAGCCCGCGATGATGACGGCGCCGTCCGCGTGCGCGGCGTTCGCGCCCTTGCGGTGAACGAGAAGCGCCCGGCCACCGTGCGTCTCGGCATCGACCGTGTTGTGCGGCGCATCGATCACGCTCGCCTCATCGACCCCGCACGAGGCGATGCCCCGCAACGCCGCGACGCACGCGCGGAGCATCGCGAGACGGCTGGATGACGCCCACCGCACGGTCTAGGCAACGTCGTTGAGATACGCGCGGCCCGCCTCCTCGCCGGTGTCGAGAGCTTCGGCCTCGCCCGCACGCCGGAGATAGCGGGCGGTCACGATCTGTCCCAGAACGCGAGATCCGCTGTGCACCATTAGCCAGGCACGGCCGTCCTCGCCCCGGGCGATCTCGATGAAGTGGTTGCCCCGGCCCAGTGTCCCGTGCTCGGCGAGACCGTCCTTCACCGCGGCCTTGCGGAGCGCGGTGTCTGAGAGTCCCGAAGTATCAAGATCTGCCGGCGGCGCGTGTCCGCCCCGGTGGCGGATGATGGGCACGGCGCGGCTGATGGCTCGCAGCGCCGCTTCGCCGCGTTCGCCGACGAAGGCGTCCGCCGCGACTCCGAGCGCCGCGGCCGTGAAGCCGCAGCCGATATCGCTACCGACGGCCATCGGGTACACGAGCCGCGTCGATGCGATGACGCACCCGTTGCAGACTCGCTCGCCCGCGTGCGCGTCGGGCATGACACGGACGGCGACGACATCGGGAAGCGTGCGCGCACGTTCCACCTGTTCTTTGGCTTCGGACGACAAGGGCTCGGCCAGCCACACGCGGAGACTCGCGGGCTCGCTCATGGGGTCTCCTCCAGTCCCCCGAGCACATCGGCGGGGATGAGCGAGAAGGCGATGTCGGGCACGCGCTTGCGCACGATCGCGCGGGCGATCGACGCGCGCAGCATTCCCTTGGCCGCATTGAGCGCGGCGATGGCCGCGGCCTCGTCCGCCCGCCGCGGGTCGAACGCGCACACGACGCGCAGGCGCACCGGGCCGTCGGGCGCCTCGACGGCGACGAGCGCGACGCCGAGCTGCTCGACCGAGCGCAACCGCGCGATCTCCGCGCCGAGCGCTCTGGCCGCGTGGACGCACAGTTGCTTGTCCTTCCATCCGTGAGCAGCGTCGCGCGACGCCGCCTTTCTATCGTCCTTTGGATTCACACCGTCGTCCGGCCCGAGGCTCGCGCAGAGCGCGCGCCACCGCTGCCGCGAATCATTGCGGTTCATCGAGAGAACACTCCCGTGTGCGGCGCACGGTTACGAACGTGCGCGCACGGTCATCGGTCTTGGTTCAGCCTGTTTTTCAAGAAAGGATCGGGCCGCGATCAAACGATCAAGCGGCGCGCGAGCCCGGCGTCGGAGTGGATTGCGATGCAAGCATGATCGGTCCTCCGGAGGGGCTGCGGTGGCCGATCCACCGCGTGCGTGGATGATACCGGAAAACAAGAGGTTGTCAATCACGCTTGTCTGTCATGGGCGGCCAACCACGCGGTTCATAACACGGCCGTCGCAGTACACTGGTCGCCGTGCCCGGGCCCACGTCCATTCTCGACCGTGTTGCGCTCGCGGAGGCGTACGAGGAGCGCCGTCATCGGCCGATCCGCGAAGCGTTCGAGGACGCTCCGCGACGGGGGGCGCTCCGCTTCTCGCGCGCCCGCGGAGCAACATCAAGGCGGCGCCGGGTGGTACGGGCCGTGCTGCAGGTTCTTTTGCTGGGAAGCGTGCCGCTGGCCGTCATCCTCGCGCTCCGGAGTCTCGGGAATACACCGGCCACAATCGTGCAGCTCGTGTGCGGCGCGGTGATCGTCTGCTCGGCATGGATGCCTTGGCACGACAACCGGCAGCTCGGCGCCGTTCGATGGTTGCGCACCTCGCCAGTCGAGTGGCTTCACGACCGCGTCGCGGGGGGAGCGGTCGTTGACGGTAATTCTGTCCGTTCTCTGAGCACACTCGTGCAGTCACGGAGCCGCCTTCATCGGTCAATTCAAAGTTCCACGCGTGCGCGAGATGTCACGGCCGACCCCGTCAGGCAGCGATGGCATCAGACCGCGTTCGGAATGGCGTTCGTCATGCTCGCGGCCAGCGCCATCATTTTCAGAGCGCCGCCCGTGTTTACCGGGCTGTTGTACCTCGCCGCGGTCATCGGCGCGGTTGTCCACATCAATCGACGACGACTCAGTGTTCGCTGCGACAGCCGCCAAGCCGCGGGCCGGTGCCCGGACTGTGACTACGACCTCGCGAGCGTGCCGTCGGATCCCGTCTTGCGCGGCGCCGGGCTCGACTTCGGGCCCAGGCGGTGCCCTGAGTGCGCCGTGTGGTGGCCGCTGGTGCCGCCGCCGACGGTTCGCGAGGTGATCGAGGGGAATCAGCCCCTGATCCCGCCGAAATCGCAGAATCCTGTGCCCGCGAACGAACCATCACACGGTGGTTAGTATACGCTAATTCATGTCCAACTCCTGTTCTACCGCTCCGGTTGCGAAGCCTCCCCGCTTCCGGCTCATCACCCGCAAGGCGGCAAAGCGGCTTGCGGTGCTCTTCGCGGCGATCGCTCTGGGGCTGGCGTGGTGCTGGTGGTCGATGATCCGGATGCCGGGCCGATCGCACACCGGCGAACTCTCGCCTCTCACTGACCCGCAGCGGGCGACTGCGGACCAACTCCGCGGCGATGTGCAGATGCTCGCCGGCACGATCGGTCAGCGGTCCACGTTCTACCCGCGCGCATTCGCCGAGTCGGCGCAGCACATCTGGCGCGAGTTGGAAGCGGCCGGGTACACGCCGCGTGAGCACAGCTTCGTGCAGCGCGGCACGACCGTGCCGAACATCGACGTCGTGCTGCCGGGCACGTCGCATCCGGACGAGGTCATTCTCGTCGGCGCCCACTTCGATACGTACCAAGGCACGCCGGGGGCCGACGACAACGCCTCGGGCGTCGCCGCGACGCTCGCGCTCGCGCGTCACTTCGCGGGCACCCCGCAGCCGCGCACGATCCGGTTCGCGTTCTTCGTGAACGAGGAGCCGCCCGCATTCTGGACCGGCGACATGGGCTCGTGGGTCTACGCGAAGAAGTGCCGGGCGGACGGGGACGAGATCGTCGCGATGCTCAGCCTCGAATCGATCGGCTACTACAGCGACGAACGCGGCTCGCAGAAGTACCCGCCGCCGCTCTCCCTGTGCTACCCAGACACGGGCAACTTCATCGGCATCGTCGGCAACGTCTCGAACCGGTCGCTCGTGCGCTCGTGCGTCGGACGCTGGCGCGAGCAGACTCCCTTCCCAAGCCAAGGGGCGGCGCTGCCGTCGCTGCTCCCGGGGGTCGGATGGTCCGACCATTGGTCGTTCTGGAAGGAGGGGTACCCGGCGGTGATGATCACGGGCACCGCGCCGTTCCGCAACCCGAACTACCACCAGGCAACGGACACCCCAGAGACGCTCGATTATGAGCGGATGGCGCGCGTGGTCGATGGACTCGATGACCTCGTGATCCACCTCGCCGGCGGTCAGCCTTAACGCTTGAATCCACCCTCACCCCGCCCGCACGCCGCGTTCACGGGCCATGCCACATCCTCGGCATGCACGTGGCCATCGTCGGCGGAGGCGTCGGGGGCATGGCGCTCGCGGCGGCTCTCGCCCGTCGCGGCGTTGATTGCCGCGTCTTCGAGCGCAGCGCCGGCCGGAGCGCCCCGGGCGCGGGGATGACGATGTGGCCGGACGCGGTGCGTGTCCTCGACGAGCTCGGCGCGGGGGGGGGCGTGCGCCGGCGGGCGTGGCCGATCACGCTCTCGCGCGTCATGACGCCCGCGGGCCGGGTGCTCTCAACGACGCCGGTCGGTCAGGTCAGCGCCCTCTTCGGGAGCGCAACGTACGCGGTGCGGCGGAGCGTGCTGCACGAGGAACTGGCGCGGCGCGTGCCGGGCGACTGGGTCGAGACGGGCGCCGCGTGCGTCGGCGTCCGGGGCGACGAGCGCGGCGCGACGATCACGCTCGACGACGGACGCGACCATGCGGCCGATGTCGTCATCGGCGCGGACGGGATCCGCTCGCGGGTGCGCGAGTTCGTCGCGGGACCCATCCCGCCGCGTGAGGTTGGCTGCTGCCTCTGGCGCGGCATCGCGCGCATCGCCGACGGATCGCTGCGGCGGGGCGAGGCCTTCGAGACGTGGGGACGGGGCGTGCGCTTCGGGATGGTGCAGGTGAGCGCGGACGAGGTTTATTGGTACGCGGGGCTGCGCGGCGCTCCGCGGGAGGACTTCGAGCGGGTGCGGCCGCGGCTGCTGCGGGTCTTCGGGTCGTGGCACGCGCCGATCGCCGGCGCGATCGGGGCGACGGAGCCGGCGGAAGCGGTGCGAACGACGATCCGCGACATCCCGCCGGCGGCGCGGTGGGTGCGCGGGCGCGTGGCGCTGCTCGGGGACGCCGCGCACGCGATGACGCCGGACCTTGGCCAGGGCGGCTGCACGGCGCTCGAGGACGCGTCCCGCCTCGCGGAGCTGCTCGCGAGCGGAGCGACGCCCGAGGCGGCGCTCGCGGCGTACGAATCGCTGCGGCGGCCGGTGTGCGAGCGGCTCGCGCAGCGCAGCCGGCGGGTGACGCGGATGGCGCAGTGGTCGAACCCGGTGCTGTGCGCGGCGAGGGCGGCGGGCGCGGCGTTGATGTCGGGCGCGCTCGCGGCGCGGGCTCTCACGTCGATGTTCGAGGCGGCGAGCGTCGTGCGTTAGAGCGGATCGGGGAGCGTGCCGGGCCCGCAATCCCGCTCCCGCGTCGCGCCCGGGCCGTAGGTGATCGCGTTCTTTCCCTCGCTCTTGGAGCGCATGAGCAGTTCGTCCGCTTTCGCGAGGAGTTCCTCCGGCGTTCGGCCGTCCCACGGGTACGTCGCGAGGCCGCCGGAGATCGTGAGCGTGCCCATCGCGGCGCCGGCGAGCTTCGGGAACTTGCACCCCCACACCTGCCGCTGGAAGCGGTCGGCGATCTCGCGGACGGACTCGGGGTGGCGGCTGTTGCGCTCGCGCGGGCCCTGCGGGTCGTGGAAGATCACGGCGAACTCGTCGCCCCCGAGGCGGCAGACGCGGTCGCTCGGGCGGATCACGCTGCGGAGCAGCGCGACGGTCTGCGACAGGATCTCGTCCCCGGCCGGGTGGCCGAAGCGGTCGTTGTACGTCTTGAAGTTGTCGATGTCGAAGAGGAGGATGGTGACGGCGTGCTTGCGCTCCTTCGCTTGCACGAGCGCGGCGTTCAGGAAGCGGTCGAAGTAGCGACGGTTCCAAGCGCCCGTGAGCGGGTCGGTGAACGCCGCCTCGCGCAGCTGCACCTGCTGCTCCCGGAGGCGCAGCCACGAGGCGAGCCAATCGGCGTGGGGAGCGAGCGCCTGCACGCCCGCGGCGCCCGCGCGGAGGAATCCGAGCGTGGTCTCCTCCCACTTCACCGGCGCCTGGCTGCCGCTGAACGCGGACTCGGCGTCGCTCACGAACGACACCGTCGGGTCGCCCAGCCGCTCGCGCAGCACGGCGAGCGCGGGCCCGAGCACGTCCTCGCCGCGGAGCACTGCGCGCACAAGCGGTGTGTCGCCGTCGCGCAACGCCGGTACGGACACCGCCGGCGGCGGCTGCGCCGGGGCCGCCGTCGAAGCCGCGGGCGGCCGCCCGGGAGTCGCCGCCTTCAGCGGCGGGGGCTGGTTTCCACCGCCCCGGAGTTGTTCGACAATCTCCGACTGTCGCTCGTCTGCCACGACGATGCCATCGAACCCGGTCGGCGCGGACTTCACGACCCCGCCGGAAAAGGCCAGCACACGCGCGGCGGGCTGGAGTTCTCGGGCGAGGTCGGCGAAGCGCCGCAGGCGGTCCGGGTCCGCCTCGGTGAGCAGCGTCGGTCCGACCACCACCCGTGTCTCGCTCGGCGCGCCGGGCACGGGCGACGCGAGCTCGGCGATCGCTTCGACCAGTGTGCGTGCGCGGGCGAGCTCGATGTGCTCGGCGCGGCGCAGGGTCGCGCCCAGTTCCGGCGCCCCGGCGAGGACGACGCGCATCGCACCGGTCTTGCTCACGCGATCTCCTCGTCTTCGCCGAGCAGCATCCGCAGTTCGTCGTCGCTCAGGAGCGGGGCGGAATGCTCGTTCTGGGGCGCCCCCGCGGGCTTTGCCTCGACCTGCGCCGGCGCGGGCGGCGGCGGGGCGTCGGTCAGCCGCAGGCGCGGGCCCCTGCTCGCGGCGCCGTTGCCCGCGGGCGTGTCCGCCTCCTGCTCGCCGGTGCGCCACGTTTGCGTCATGGAAGAGACCCACGGGCCCGCCCAGGAACTCGGCCCGTCGGCGGGCGCCACGTGCTCTTCGCGCACGAAGGGACCGGAGACGGCCCGCAGCGGCGGGCCCTCGCCGGGCGCCGGTGCGAGCACTTGCTCCGGCAAGACCGATCGCAGCGGCGGTGTGCCCGCCGGATCGAAGACCCAGAGCGGGATGTTCGCGTGCTTGGGAAGGACGTCGAGGACCTCGCGGAGGTTCTCGAGCTGCGCAGGCTCTACAAGCAACAGCACACGGCTGCGGCCGGGGTTCAACCGCGCATCTCGCAGCAGCGCGGCGACGGCGGTCAGGTCGTCCGTCACGCCGCGTGTCTCGAGGCCGGGTCGCTGGAGGGCTTCGGCGAGCTTGGCGTCGGGGGCGGCGCCCTCGCGCGTCCACATGACGCACAGGGCGGCGGGCGCCGGGCTCACGCTCTTCTCGCTCACGGAAGGATTGTACGGGGCGCGGCGGGAGGGATCGGGGCGCGCTCAGTGCCCGGACTTTGCCCCGCCATGGCCGTCATCCTTCTTGCCGCCCGCTTTTTTCGGACTTGCGCGCTCGCTGAGGGTCTTGTTCACGAGGAAGTCCTGCTTGCCGTTCAGGAGCGGCTTCGCGGGCTCCTTTTTAGCGGCGTCTTGCCCGCCGTGGCCATCGTCCTTCTTGTCCCCATGCTCGTCGCCCTTCGCGGCGTGCCCATCGGCACCGCCGTGCTCTGCGTGCGCCTCGCCGTGACCCGCGGCCTGCTCCTCGAACGCCGGGAGTCCCGACGTGCGGAAGTCGAACGGTTGCTCCGGGCCTTGGTTGACGCCTGCGGGACGGATGACGAGGGCCCATGCCCAGAGGCACGCCGCGAAAAAAAGCGTGTTCACCGCGATCCATCCGGCCGTCTGCCGCACCCCCGCGGGCTTGTTCGCGAACGGCCGGCTGAGGAGCGATGCCGCGTTGAACGCCGCGACAGCGATGATGCCGGGGCCGGTCTCCTTCTCTTGTTCCGGAACCGGACTGCTCGCCGGCGTTGCTTCGGCGGCCGGCTGGACGATGGTTGACGCCGGCGCGGCGGGCGGGGCCGTCGGCACGGGTTCGGGCCGCAGCGCCGGCGCGGGCCGGGGCTCGTGCGCCGCGATCATCGCCTCCGCGGTCGTGGCGATCGTGGCGTCGAGCTGGTCGATCGTCGCGGCCTCGTCGATCGCGGCGGGCGGCGGCGTCAGGTCCGCGAGGAGCTTGTCCACTTCACCGGCGAGGTCGTCAACCTCCGGCGCCGGAGCGTCCGCCACGACGACGGGCGCCGCGGCGGGCAGCGGCGAACTCACGGACGGCGGCTCGATCGGGTGCGGCGTGCTCGGAGCGGGCGGCGAGACCTCGCGCGCGAGCTGGTTCACAAGCCGCGCGACGTCCTCGACCTGCTCCTCGGGCGGCAGCGCAGCGGCGAAGTCGGCGGGGTCGGACGGCGTTGGCGCCCCCGTCTCCGGTGTGTTCGTGGAGCCGTCCGGCGCGGCGTCTGTCGCCGGCGCGCGCGCGCTCTGGTCGATCTCCGCGAGGAGCGTCTCGAGCTCCTGCGCGAGGTCGTCCGTCCCGCCCGGGTTGGTCGTCTGCTGGGACATGCTGTTCGGGTACACTGCGCGGACGCGGCCCCGGCGCATCATCGTGTGTTTCCACAAGGTGATCAAGCCGATCCGGGCCACGGGTTCGGGTGTTTTTCGTGCCCGGCTGCGATACGCCACCGCGCCCTCCCACCCCGCACAGATGGACCACACGATCTACCAGCCCGACCTCCCGCCCGGTCTAGCGGCCGGGGCGGCGTGGAGCGTTCTCGGACCGGAAGCCCAACACGCGGCGCGCGTAAAGCGAACGGAAGCGGGCGACAGCGTCGTGCTCACGAACGGGCGCGGGCTCATCGCGCGTGCGCGGATTGAATCGATCGACAGGCCCCGCGGGGAGTGGCGGCTCGTGCTGCGCATCGATGGCGTCGAGGCGGCGCCGGCCGTGCGGCCCCGCGTCACCGTCTTCGCGCCCGCGCCGAAGGGCGAACGGCTTGATCAGATGATCGACGGGCTGTCGCAGGTCGGGGCCGCGGCGTGGAGGCCGCTGATCACCGAGCGCACGGTTGTGGAGCCCCGGGCCGGGAAGCTGGAGCGGCTGCAGCGCATCGCCGAGGAATCGCTCAAGCAGTGCGGGCGCGCATGGCTCCTCGAGATCGGTTCTCCGATCGGGTTCGCCGCCGCGCTCCGGGGGGCGCACGAGCGCGGCGACGCGCTCGTCGTTGCGGACGCGGCGGGTGGAGCGCCCCCGCCGCTCGCCGCCGGTGCTCCGGTCACGCTTGTCGTCGGGCCGGAGGGTGGTCTGACGGACCGGGAGTCGACGCTCGCGCGCGAGCACGGCGCGGCGGCGATCCGGCTCGGGCCGCACATCCTGCGGATCGAAACCGCGGCGGTCGTCGGTGCCGCGGCGCTGCTCGCGCGCACCTGATCACTCGTGCGGGCCGGCGAGCGTCTCGCGCCGGTAGGTGCACTCAACGTCGTTCCAGAGGCGCTTCACGCGCCGCAGCGAAAACCGCCGAGCGCTCGAGAGCTTCTCGGCGACGCGCCCCATCGCGACGCTGCGGGCGCGCTCGTCGCCCAGGAGCATCGGCGCGAGGTACACGACCGCCTCGTCGACGAGGTCCTCCTCGAAGAGGGAGCCCAGCAGGCCCGGCCCCGCCTCGACGAGCACCGTCGAGACGCCGTGCTCGCTCCGCAGGATGGTCAGCAGCTCGCGGAGGTCCAGCCCGCTCCCCGGGCCGAGGTCCGCGACGGGCACGATGGTAATCCCGGCCTGATCGCACGCCGCCCGCTTCTTCGCCGTGTACGTCGTCCACGCCATGGAGCGTTCGCAGGCGACGAGCGTCGGGATCTGGCGCGCGGTCGCGCCCACGTTGCTCTCGAGCGAAATCCGCAGGTCGCTGTCGGCCACCACGCGTTTCGCGACGCGCCGCGGCGGGTGGTCGAGGCGCGCCGTGAGGCGCGGGTCGTCGGTCACGACCGTGCCGATGCCGGTCAGGATCGCGTCCACGCGCCCTCGCAGCAGGTGCACGCGCCGGCGCGCCCATTCGTTGCTGATCCACCTCGACTCGCCCGTGCGCGTCGCGACGCGCCCGTCGATCGTCTGCGCCCACTTGGCGACGACCCACGGCAGGCCGGTGGTAACGCGCTTCACGAACGCGTCCGTCAGGCCCGTCGCGAGCGGGCTGGCGTCGCTCTGCACCGCCTCGATGCCCGCGGCGGCGAGCATGGACGCGCCGCCGGCCTTCGCCGGGTTCGGGTCGTTGCGCGCAAAGACCACGCGCGCGACGCGGGCGTCGATGAGCGCCGGGGCGCACGGAGGGTTCGTTCCTTGCTTTCCGCACGGCTCGAGGGTGACGTACACGGTTGCGCCGGCGGGATCGACGCCGCGGCGGCGGCAATCGGCGAGCGCCTCGGCCTCCGCGTGCGGGCCGCCGAAGCGCTTGTGGTGGCCGAGCCCGACGACCTCGTCGCCCTTGACGATCACGCACCCGACGGGCGGATTGGGCTCGACGCGGCCCACACCGCGGAGCGCCAACCTCGCGGCGAGATCGAGGTAACCGGCTGGGGACTGCACGCCGGAATCGTACGGGATGGGCGGGAGAACGGAGACCGGAGAACAGGCGGGAGCGTTGCGGTCCGTTCTCCGTCAAACTCCACCACCCGGGTACGCTTGCCGCGCATGGACGCACGCCCGACACCCGCACCCGACTGGCCCGCGCGCCTGCGCGGCAGGTTCCTCGTCTTCGAGGGGCCCGACGGGAGCGGTAAGACGACGCAGATGCGCCGCTTCAAGGGGCTGCTCGACAGCGCGGGCGTCGCGAACACCGAGGTGCGCGAGCCGGGCGGCACGAACATCGGCGAGGAGATCCGCCAGGTGCTGCTGCACACTCGCAGCGAGATGACGCTGCGCTGCGAGATGCTCTTGTATATGGCCAGCCGCGCCCAGCTCGTGGAGGAGCGCATACGCCCCGCGCTCGCGGCGGGCCAGGTGGTGATCGCCGACCGTTACCTCCAGAGCACGCTCGCGTATCAGGGCACGGCGGGCGGCATCCCGCACGCGGACATCACCGCCGTCGCGAACGCGTCGCTTTCCGGGTGCTTCCCCGACCTCGTGCTGATCTTCGACGTCGACGAAACGACCGCCGCGGGGCGCATCAACCCGCTGCTCGCGACGGCGACGCGGCGCGACGGGCTGGACCGCATCGAGCGGCGCGACATCGAGTTCCACCGCAAGGTGCGCGAGGGGTACCGGGCGCAGGCGCGGGCGAACCCGGCGACGCACCGGCTCATCAACGCCGCGCGCGGGCCGGAGGCGATCTGGGAGGACGTCGTCGCGGCGCTCGGGGAGTACGCGGGCGGCCTGTGATATGGGATCGGTGAATGATCGCGGTGCGCCGATTGGATCGCGCCGGCGCGATCGGACCGTTCCACCGCCACGGTTCCCAGATCACCGATCCCTCGTCACCATTCCCGATCCTCGATCACGTGCCGCGTGCCGCGCCGCGACTTCCTCGTGCACGCTCCAATAGTGCTCGAAGCTGCCCGCGATCGAGTACGCCTGCATCTTCCGGTGCGCCGCCTCGCCCATCTGCCGGCGCAGACGGAAGTCCGACGCGAGGCGCACGATCGCGTCGATCCACCGCCGCGTCTCGCGCACGGGGATCACAAAGCCCGTCGAGCCATCGTCAACGATCTCTCGCGGGCCGCCCTCGTCCGAGACGACCACCGGCAGGCCCGAGGCCTGGCCCTCCATCACGACCTGACCGAGCGTGTCCGTCGTGCTCGGGAAGGCGAAGAGGTCGCACGCCGCGTAGATGCGTGAGAGCTCGTCCCCGTGCCTGAAGCCCATGAAGCGCACGCGGCTGCCCGCGAGCTCTTCTTCCATCTGTGCGCGGTACGGCCCGTCGCCGACGACCACAAGCTCGGCGTCCACCCCCATGGCCTTCAGCCGCGCGTCGGCCTCCGGCCACACCCTGGTAAGGAGGTGCAAGTTCTTCTCCACGCTCACGCGCCCGACCGACAGCACGCGCACGCGCGGGTATGTCAGGCACGGCGGCGGCGTGGCGCGGAAGCGCGGGTGAAAGTCGTCGATCCGGATACCGGGGCGCAGACGGAGCAACCGCTCGCCCGGCAGGCCGAGGCCCCGCAGGTTCGCGGCGTAGTCCTCGCTGCGCGTGAAGATCGCGGCAAAGCCGGCGTAGAACCGGCGCATCGCGCCGCGGCAGAAGAACGCCATGCTGTCGTCGCGGAAGAGGCGTTCGACATACGCCGGGAAGTCGGTGTGATACACGCCGACCAGGGGCACCCGCAGACGCCTCGCCGCCAGGAGACCGACGAGCCCGACCCCGCCGGGCGTCGAGACGTGGATCACGTCCGGCGCGAACCGCTTCGCCGCGTCGAGCATGCGCGGCGCGTTGGGCAGCACCAGCTCGAGGTTCTCGTACTTGGGCATCCTGGTCGCCGCGAGCGGCGGCACGTTGACGATGTTGGGCTGTCGCGGCACCTCGAAGTTGGTGCTGGTAATGACGGATAACGCGCGCCCCTGCTCGAGCGCCAGCGAGGCGATGTTGCGGATGAAGCGCGAGACGCCGTTCACGTCGCCGAGCGTGTCGGTGAACTTGAGCACGCGGGGCGGACGCTTCATGCGGCCGCATCATACCGGGACGCGGGGAACGAAACGGTCAGCTCCAGCAAATCCAGCCCAGTGCGCGGAAGAGGGCGCGCGTCGGCGCGATGATCGCCGCTTCGTGCGCCGCCTCCCAGCCCGCGAGCGCGTCGGTGGGCATCCACAACACCTCTCCGTACTCCCAGTTCGCGGCGTGCGCGCCCGCTTCCTCGAGCGCACCGAGGTCGCAGGCAAAGACGATGTCGTCGCTCATCGCGACGTGGTCCCGGCAGACCGCGACGGCCCTGGCGCGGGGCGGCCGCAAACCGACTTCTTCCTCGACCTCGTCCGCGAGCGTCGCGAAGAGGGCGTCCTCGTCGAGTTCATCGACCGCATCGGGCGGCGTGTGGACGCCGCCGGACGGCCCCAGTTCCCACATCCGCTCGTAGACGCGGACGCCCTCACCCCTGCGGCCCAGCAGGACGTGCTCGCGCCCGCCGGCGTCGCGCGCGGTGAGCACGCCGGTAACGGAGAGGATCCGCACGCCGGTGTGGACCGCGGGCTGAACGGCCAACCGCGCGTACGTATCACGCCTGGCGCTGAGGTGGTTGGAGGCCGGGTCGTACGACAGGACGCTGAGGACCGGCCCGTCGAACGCGCGCGGGTTCGCCGCGGAGATGCGGGCCCATTCACGCTCCACCGCGCCGCTGAGCGGCGCCCGCGCCGCCCTGAGAATGCTCACGCGCAGCGGGCCGCCGCCGAGCGTCACGGGGTAGACCTCGACGCCGGCGATCTCCCGCAGCGGCTTCACCGCCCGCCGCCCAGCAAGCCCCCCAGGCCGCCGAGGTCCGGGATCCCGTCGAGCCCGAGAGCCTTCGCCTCGGTGTCCACCGCTTCCCGCACGCGGACCTGCGCCTGCGCGAGCGCGTCGTTCACGGCCTCGGCGATAAGATTGCCCGCGGCGAGCCGCGTCTTCTCGTCGGCCGCCATGCCGTTCGCGAGCGCGGGGGAGATCTCGATCGCGGTGACCTGGAGGTTGCCGCCCGCGTGGGCCGTGACGGCGCCGCCGCCCGCGCTGCCGGTCACGCGGACCCCCTCCAGCTTGCGCTTGATGCGGTCTCCCGCGCCCGCGAGTTTGTCCTTGTTCTTCATCAGGGCGCCGAGAGCGCCGAGCATCTTCATGTTGTCGAGCATGGGGCGAGGGTAGCGGACGCGGCGCCGGGGGTACGCCTCCCGAGCTTGTGCGGCACGGCGGGGTCCACGCGTCCGTATTACCGACCGACGCCGACTAGTAGCGGACCGAGACGCCCGCGAAAAGGCCAAGGTCGTCCGCCTCGCGGTTGAGGCCGATCCGAACGCCCGCGTCGTACTGCACGTCGTCCGAGGGCGAGTACGTCATCCCGGCGTCGAGGTACGCCCGGTACGGCTCGTCGTGGTTCAGGTTCGCGAACCCCGCGTACTCCGCGTACACGCCGACCTTGTCCGTCAGGTCATGCCCGATGGTGGCGGTGTGGACGAAGTCCACGACGGTGCGCTCTCCGTCCCCGGAATGGTTGAGGTCGAGTTCCGCCATGAAGCCCAGTCCGGTCCGCTCGCCCACCGCGACGGCGAAGGGCAGGATGAGACCGCCCTCGACGTGCGCGCTCCCGAGGCCGTCCGACGCGGTCGGCAGCGTCACGAACGGCATGAGCGCGAAAGCGGTGTCGCCCCCGTCGTTGCCCCACAAGTTGATCTTCAGCCGGAGCGTGGTGTCGCCGAATCCGTCGATCGTCTCGGACGCGTTGGCCGCGCGGTCGGTGCTTTTCTCCCGGACGTACGGATCAAACCCCAACTGCAGGTCTGCGTTGTCGGACAGACCGATCTTCAGAAGCACCGGCGCAACGGCCAGCGACTTGGTCGCGGTCTCCTCGTCGCGGTCGTGCGTGACGTCGACGAAGGACAGCTCGACCTGCACGCGCCCCGCTTCCACCGTGTACGGGCTCTCGGTCGTGTCGGGCCTGTCGGTCGACATCGGGCGCATGAACCCCCGAGGGGTCGGGTTGGCCGGCGAGAAGCCCGGCTTGTCCGGCGGCGGCGGCTCGGCGCCTGCCGTCGCCCCGCCGACGACGGCCGCGATCACGGCCGCTACCGCGTGGGGCGGGTGCGCACCGCGGGGCGGCCGGTGACGCGAGATCGGGCCGGGCGGGGACATGCGGTCTCCTCGAAAAGTGCGGACGTGACGAAAAAGTTTGACTCGTCTAACTTTAGAGTGCTTCTACGCCAAGTCAAGCGTGCCGCCGCGGGGCTTGCGCCGGGGGTACGATGGGTCATGAGCGGGCTCGACCCCACCACGGAGGCCGTCGAGAACTACCTCAAAGCGATCCACCGCCTCGCGGGCGAATCGGCCGCCGGGGAGGCCGGGATGAAGGCGATCGGCAACATGGTGGGCGTCGCAACCGGCACCGCCACGGCGATGGTGAAGCGTCTGGCGGCGGCGAAGCTCGCGAAGTACGAGCGCTTCGGGGGCGTCCGGCTGACGGCCAAAGGCGAGCGCGCTGCGGTGGACATCCTGCGGCGTCACCGCCTCATCGAGACGTTCCTGGTCGAGACGCTCAAGCTCGATTGGTCCGTCGTGCACGCCGAGGCGGAGCGCCTCGAGCACGCGGTCTCGCCCCTCGTGCTCGAGGCCCTCGACGCGCACCTGGGCCGCCCGCGGACCGACCCGCACGGCGACCCGATCCCCGGCGCCAACGGCACGCTGCGCGAGACGGGCGGCGAGCCGCTCGCGTCCGCGACGGCGGGCGCGCGGGTCCGCGTGCTCCGCATCGCCGACCAGGACCCGGCGTTCCTGACGTTCGCGGCGCGCCACGGCCTCAGGCCCGACGCGAGGATTGCCGTCCTCGCCATCGACTCGCAGGCCGAGTCCATGCTCGTGCAGGCGCACGGCTCGCCATCGGTCTCGATCGCGTTCGCGGCGGCGGCGAAGGTGATCGTGGAGTAGGCGGCGCGTTACGCTCGGGCATGCCGACCGCGACGCACATCCAGCTCCTGCTCCAGTCCATCTCCTCGCTCGCCATCGCGGGCGGCCTGATCTTCACCGCCCTGCAGTTCCGCCGATACCTCCGCGCCTCCGACGTCGCGAACTTCACGAAGATGGTCGAGCTGCAGATGCACCTGCGCGAGATGCGCGTGCGGGAGCCGTCGCTGGCGTACGTCTACGAGGACGACGTGCGGGGGATGCGCGACGACCGCGACATCAAGGAGTACTTCTTCAACCTGATGCAGCTCTCGGTCTACGAGATCGTCTGGTACTCGTACCGCAACGGGCAGCTGCCGCGCGACTACTTCGAGAGCTGGTCGCGGCGCATGCGCGTGATCGCGGCGGAGCCGTCTTTCCGGCGGATGATGGAGTCGCCGTCGATGAAGATCATGCACGACGGGTTCCAGGTCTACATCAGGAACCTGATGCACGAGGCGGAATTGCACGCGCGGCCCGGCGAAAGCTCCGCGCGGTGACGCGCCCGGAATGCCGTCTCATCGCCGGGCACAGCGCAACAAGAGCCGCCCAAGATCTCGAACGCCCACCTTCGGAGCGGAACCACCCCGCCGACACGAGCTTCACGCGTACGCCGCGGCGCGGCACGGAATCGCCATGTCGCTCCGGCCGGCGGGCCGATTCCTACTCCTCCTCGTCCTCGTCCCGTTGGTTGTACACATCCCACTCTTCCGCGAGCGCCTCGTCCACCCCGTACCCCCACGGCCCGTCATCGGTTCGTCGCTTCTTGAAGGCCTTGGCGAGGTCCTCGTCGTTCTCGATACCGGTGTCGTACGCGGCCCGCTGCTCGGAGGAGAGGAGCGCGAGGACGTCCTTCACCATCTGGCGGCGGATCTTGTTCTCCTGCCTTTGCCGCTCCATCGTCTTCACGTCCATCGGCATCCCGTACTCGTTGGTCTCGGGCTTCTTGTCGAGGAGCACTTCTTCGTCGCGTTCGTGCAGGCTCTGGACGGCGAGGGCCATGAGATCCTTGTCGGCCTTCTTCACAATCGCGTCGATGTCCGCCTTCTGCGACGCGCTCAGCGAGCGCAGCTTCAGGACCGCCCGCACCTGCGGCATCTTCACCGCCTGCATCCACGACCACTGCATCTCCGCGCGCAGGCGCTTGCGGAGGAACTTCTCCTTCGTCTCGCCGGTCAGAACCCCCTCCACCGCCTTGCACGCCCGCACCTCGGCCTGGCGCATCCGCTTCACGAGGTCCTGCGCCCGCTCGCGGTCGGCGTCGCTGGCCTGCTCTTCCTGGTTGTGCATGGACCAGTAGTCCTGGTGGCCGTGCTTCTTCGCGAAGGGGCGCCACTCGACGATCAGCGCGTCCGTGGCGCTCTCGTACTGCTCCAGCGACGTCCGCAGCGCTTCCCACTCCTGCGCGCCGGGCTTGCAGGCGCGGACAAGCGCGACGACGTCGCTCACCGACTCGCGCCCGAAGGGGCCGAACATGTACGCGTGCCCCATCCCGTTGCTCTGCATCGCCGCCAGCACGGTCGGCACCGTGCGCAGCAGGAGACGGCGGCGCGAGCGCTCGAACCTGCTCCACCCGGACTCGATCTGCTCCGGCTCCAGGAGGGCTTGCAGGTCGCTCATCACGCTCTTCTCCAGCGCCGCGACCTCCTCCTGCATCTTCTTTGCCTTGTTCTGCCACGCTTCCTGCCACTTCTGCTGGTCGTCCTCGTCCTCGGGCCAGTCGTAGTCGGTCATGTCGCGGTACTGGCCGAGGGAGATCGCCCGGGCCCGCGACATCGCGCCGCGCATCAGGTCGAGCGCTGCCTCGCGCTGTTCTTTCGTCAACTCCACCGCGTCGTTGAGGTTCTCGAGGTCATCGGCCATGAAGAGGGCCGAGCCGAGGGAAACCTCGTTGCTCACGACCTCCTGGGCAACACCCCTGAACGAGAACACCGCGGCCGCGACGGCCGCGACGCGCGCCAGCATCTTCATCCTCATGGGAGCCCCTCCGGACGCTTGTCCGCGGGATGCTAGCGCACCGCCCGCGTCCCGCCGTCACGGGTCCGGCTTGGGGAGCGGCGGCACGCGAAGCTCATCGCTCGGCAAGACGGAGGTGCCGGGCCCGTACGCCGGGTGCTCCGGAAGGTCCGTCGCGTCGTCGTACGCCGCCAGCTGGGCGGGCGTGAGCGCGCCGCGGAGGCGCTCCACGAGCGCGAGGGCCGACTTCGCCCAAACGGCCTGCAGTTCGTCCTCGATCATGTCGACGCCGGAACCCTCGCGATCAGCCGACCGGACGATCGCGTCATCACGCCGGCCGACGAGCCCCTCCATCGTGTCCAGGAACTTCAGTTGTTCCTCGGCGAGGGCACGCTTCATCGACGCGAGCTGATCGGGGCTGATCGATGTCAGCGATAAGAGCTCGGATACGCGGAGGTTTTCCGTCAGGTCCGAGTGCGTGACCCCCGTCCTGAGACGGACCCGGAAGAGATCGCGTCTCGACGCAGGGGCCAGCTTGGACGCGACGGAGCGGTACCCGCGGCACTGCGCCTGGAAGAGCGACCAGTGCGCGCGCGCGTACCGCTCGCCGGCCTTGCCCGCCTCGGGCGAACGCGCCTCCTGCGCCGCCTCCCGCTCCGCGAGCGCCGCACGGTACTCGATGACGGCCGCGTCGACCTCGCGCTCGTACGCCTCGACGGCCGCGGCGAGTTCCGACCCGCTGTCCGGCCGGACGCCGATCGCCCGCAGCCCCAAGCACAGGTCCAGCCGCGGATCGACCGGCGTCCAGGCCAGCGACGCGCGCCGCCGCGCCCGCAGGAACCCCTCCCAGCCGTCCTCCTGCTCGGGTTGCAGGAGTGTGCGCAGGTCGTCAAGAAGCTCCCGTTCCACCCGGAGCACGGCGTCGCGGGCGCGCTTTTCCAGCTCGGCATACGCAGCCCACCCCTGCTCGCGCGTGATCTCCCCGGCCATCCGCCGGTCGGCGTCCGTGTAGTACTCCCGGTGGAACTTCCGACGGATCGACGCAAACTTCACCCGCGCCGCATCGATCAGCGTTTCGGCCGCGGCGGCCTGTTCTGGCGTGAGCCTGGCCGCCTCGCGGAGCGTCGCGGCGTCCTCGCGGGTCAGGACCGCCTCGGTCATCCAGGCGTGCTGATCGCCGCAGACGAGCGCGGCGCTGTTGTCGCCCGCCGAAACGATCGGGGCGGGTGCGCAGGACGCGAGCACGGCGGCGAGAACGCGGAGCGCGGTTCGCATGGCAAGTCCTCCCGGGCGATCGCCCGACGGTATCGCCGCCGGGCGCTCACCTTGTTTTCACCGCTCCGGCCGGCGCGATCGGCCTATCCCTCCCATAATCCCGCATGGCCAGCGTCGTCTTTTACTTTCAGGTCCACCAGCCCCACCGCCTCCGCCGCTACAGCGTTTTCGACGCCGACCCCTTCTACTTCGACGACGCCAAGAACGGCGCGATCATTAAGAAGGTCGCCGATAAGTGCTACCGCCCCGCGACGCGCCTCATCCTCGACCTCGTCCGCCGCCACAAGGGCAACTTCCGCGTCAGCTACGCCGTCACCGGGACCGTCCTGGACCAGTTGCAGCAGCACTGCCCGGATGTCATCTCGATCTTCCAGGACCTCGCCAAGACCGGCTGCTGCGAGTTCGTGGGGGAGACGTACTTCCACTCCCTGAGCGCCCTGTACTCCCGCCGCGAGTTCGACGAGCAGGTGATGATGCACACGCGCAAGATCGAGGAGCTCTTCGGCCAGACGCCGCGCGTCTTCCGCAACACCGAGCTCATCTACAACAACGACCTCGCCTGGCACGTCTCGCAAATGACGGACGAGAAGGGCAACCGCCGCTTCAAGGGCATGCTCTGCGAGGGCGTGGACCGTCACCTGGGTTTCCGCAAGCCCACGTACGTGTACGCGCCGCCCGGCGGCGCGCTCGGGCGCGACGAGAAGCCCTTCGGCCTCCTGCTCAAGAACTACCGGCTCTCCGACGACATCGCCTTCCGCTTCAGCAACCGGGGGTGGGAGGAATGGCCCCTCTCGGCCGAGAAGTTCGCGAAGTGGGTCCACGCCATCAACGGCGACGGTTACCTCTGCAACCTGTTCATGGACTACGAGACCTTCGGCGAGCACCAATGGGCCGACACGGGGATCTTCGAGTTCCTCGCCGCCCTGCCGGAGAAGGTCTTCGACGTCGCCAAGAAGAAAGACGGCGCGTCGGAGAACCACTTCATCACGCCGAGCATGGCCCTCGAGCAGTTCCCGCCCGTCGGCGAGTACGACGTCCACGACTACATCTCGTGGGCCGACACCGAGCGCGACCTCTCCGCCTGGCGCCAGAACTCCATGCAGTACAACGCCCTCGACGAGCTCTACAAGCTCGAGAAGCCCATCAAGGACCGGCACGCCGCGGCCATGGCCGCCGGCGACCAGGAGGAGCGCAACACCGCGTGGCACCTGCTCAACGACTGGCGCAAGCTGACGACGAGCGATCACTTCTACTACATGTGCACCAAGTACTGGGCCGACGGCGACGTGCACAAGTACTTCTCGCCGTACGACAGCCCGTACGACGCGTACATCAACTTCATGAACGTGCTGGACAACCTCCGCACGCGCATGAACGCGCTGGCCGAGAACCGGCCGGCCGTGCTCACCGCGCCGGCGCGCGCGCCTCGGTGAGGAACGCGAGGAGAGCGTCCTTCGGGCCGGGCGCGGATTGCTGCCCCGTCGTCAGGTCCTTCAGGCTGGCGACCTCCGGCCCCTCGAGGATGAGGGCGTAACGCGCCCGCGCCGCCGCGGCCTCCTGCAGCAGCTTCCCGACGTTGCGCGTCGCTTTGTACGTGCGGCGCGCCTGCAGGCCACGCGACCGCAGGTGCGCGACGGTGAGCTTCACCTGCGCCTCGGCCTCGGGCGTGCCGTTACTGAGGACGAAGACGTCCAGCCGCGCGCCGGTGCGCTCGGGGAGCTGCTCGTCCGCCGGCATCAGGCCGCGGTCGGCGAGCACGAGCGAGAGCACCACGTCGCCCATCCCGAAGCCGACGGCCGGCGTCGGCGGGCCGCCGAAGAGCTCGACGAGGTTGTCGTAGCGTCCGCCGCCCGCGATGGCCCGCTCCGCGCCGCTCGCCTCGTGCACCTCGAAGACCATGCCCGTGTAGTACGCGAGCCCGCGCACGATCGAGAGATCGAAGTCGATCCAGTCGAGCACGCCCGCGAGCGCCAACTCCTTCGCCAGCGGCGTGACCGCCTCGCTGAAGTACGTGAAGTCCACGACGTGGTCGCTCGAGGTGGGCTCGTCCACCGTCACGCGCACGATGCCGCGCTGGAAGACCTCCGCCTGCTCCGGGCTGAAGCCGAACGCGCCGATCTTCTGCGCGAACTCACCCGGCTGCATCTTGCCCTTGGCGTCGAGCAGCTTGAAGAGGTCCGGGTGCCGCTCCTCGGCGACGCCGCGCGCGACGAGCCACCGCGCCAGCGCCTGGCGGTGATTCACGCGCACGCGCACGTCGTTGGGCGTCAGGCCCAGCGAGGCCAGCAGCGCGACGCACGTCGCGATCACCTCCGCGTCCGCGCCCGGAGAGGGGTCCCCGAGCATGTCCACGTTCCACTGCAGGAACTCGCGCAAGCGCCCGCGCTGCGGCCGCTCCGCTCTGAAGAACGGCCCGGCCATGAACCACTTGGTGGGCCGGGGCAGCGCCCCCGCCCGGGCGGCGAACATCCGCGCCAGCGTCGGCGTGAACTCCGGGCGCAGGGCGTAGTCCTTCTCGCCGCCCGCGCGCGTGAAGCTGAAGAGCTCGCCGACGATCCCCTCACCGCTCTTGACGGTGTACAGCTCCAGGTGCTCGAACGTCGGGCCGTCGATCTCGTCGAACCCGTGCAGCAGCGACGCGCGGCGCCACGCCTCCGTGATGTAGCGGCGGCGCATGGCGTCCGCCGGGTAGAGGTCTCGCGTGCCGGTGGGCGGCTGGATGCGGGGCATGAGGGAGCGTACGGAGAAAGCGGAAAAATGGGAAAGCGGGAAAGCGGAAAATCAGCGGCGGTCGCTCACACCGTCCGCATTTTCCTCTTTTCCATTTTTCCGCTTTGCTACAGCAGGACGCCCGTCAACACCAAAATCGCCATCCCCAGGTAGATCAGCGTCCCGCTCGCGTCCATCAGCGTCGCCACCATCGGGCTGCTCGCCGTCGCCGGATCAACGCCCGCGCGCCGCAGCGCCAGCGGCAGGAGCGACCCCAGCAGCGTCCCCCACATCACCACCCCGAAGATCGACGCCGCGACCGACAGCGCGAGGTACTGCGCCCACCTCGCGTGCTGCGCCTCCGTCGCCTGGGCGTGGCCGATCAGCGTGAAGAACTCCACGCACAGCCACCCCAGCGCCGCCAGCGTGCCCCCGAGCATCGCCGCCCCCACCACCTCGCGCCGCACGATGCGCCACCAGTCCGCGGGCGTGATCTCCCCCAGGCCCAGCGCGCGCGTCACCAGCGTCGCCGCCTGGCTCCCGCTGTTGCCCCCGCAGGAGATCACGAGCGGCAGGAACATCACCAGCACCGCCGCCTTGTCGAGCTGCTCCTGGAAGCGCCCCAGCACGATGATCGTGATCGTCTGCCCCACGAAGAGCGCCGCGAGCCACACCCCCCGCTTCTTGAACATCTGCACGTGCGGCGTCGTCATGTACGGCGCCTCGAGCGCCGCCACGCCGCCGAGCTTCTGGATGTCCTCGGTCGCCTCCTGCTGCGCCACGTCCGCGACGTCGTCGTGCGTCACGATGCCGATCAGCGCCCCGCGCGAGTCCGTCACCGGCAGCGCCGTGCGGTCGTAGCGGGCCATCAGCCGCACCGCCTCCTCCCGCGGCTGGTCCGCCCGCAGCGTGACGAAGCTGCGGTTCATCAGGTCCTCGATCTTCGTCTCCGGCGGCGCGAGGAGGACCTGCCGCAGCCGCAGGTCGTCGATCAGCTTCCCCTGGTCGTCCACGACGTAGATAACGTTGATCGTCTCGGCGTCCTTGCCCGTGCGGCGCACGTGGTCGAGCGCCTGCCCCGCCGTCCACTCCGGGCGCACCTGCACGTAGTCGGGCGTCATCAGGCGCCCGACGCTCTTCTCCGGGTAGCCCAGGATCGCCTGCACCTCGCGCCGGCTCTCGGGCGCCAGCCCCGCCACCAGCCGCTGCGCCACGTCCTCGGGCAGCTCGTCCACCAGCCGCGCCCGGTCGTCGGCGCTCATCTCCTCGATCAGCCGGGCGCTCGCCTCCGTCCCCAGCTCCGCGATGATCTGCTCCTGCTGCTCGGGCGTGAGGTACGCGAAGGCCGCCGCGGCGTCGTCCCTGCGGAGGAACCGGAACGCGATGGCGCCGTCCTTGGGCCCCAGCTCGTTCATGATGTCCGCGGCGTCGGCCGGGTGGACGTGGTGCAGCGCCTCGCGCAGCTCGGAGTACGCGCCCGCGCGGATGAGCTCCTCGATCTCCGGCAGGAGAAGTTGGCACGTGGGCGTCACGGCCGATCGTACGTGCGAGGAGCGGCTTCACGAGCCCCGTGCGCAAGCACGGGCGATGAACCCGACGCGCCGACGCTTGCCGGGACACCCGGTCGCCGCTCTTCCTCCCTCGCCCCGCGCCAGCGGGGAGAGGTGGTCGCGCAGCGACCGGTGAGGGGTCTTCATGACGCGAGAGTGATACCACTCACGGCGCTTCGCGTTGGCTCGTCATGCGCCGCTTGTGCAACCACAGCTGATCCACCGTCCACACGATCGCCGCGACGCACGCGAGCGCGCACGGACCCACGGTCAGCAACTGCCGCCGCGCCCAGATGCTCGCGGGCCCCTCGTACGACATGAAGCGGCGCCACCCCCTCCGCCGCACGATCTCGTCGTTGAACAGATCCGGATAGATCACGCCGAAGAAGTACACGAGCACGACGGCGAGGCACAGCAGGCTCACCCACAAGAACGGCCACAACTGGCGCGATTCGAACCACGGGTGGGGTTGGCGCAGCGAGCGGGGATGTTCGCGTGGCGGCGTCATCGAAGCCGGCCGCGGCGTGCACGACGGCCGGCGTCACTCTATCCGTGCCCCCGGCATCGGCGAACCACTCTATCGCCGCGGCCGCACACGCAGCGCACGGCGAAGACGGTTCATCGCCTGTCCGGTGATACGCGCCGCACGGTCGACGCGCTGCGAGGCATCCCAACCCTGAAAGGAAGTCCCAGCAGGCGCACTGTTGTGTTCGGGCTCCCGCGATGCCATCGCAATTGCTTCCGGTCACGCACCACGCGCCAGCCCTTACCGTAGAAGACCGCCTGGTCCCTGCTCAAGAGCATTCGGTGTGGCAACGCCAAGAAGAGGTATATAAACCCCGCTGTGATGAGCGTGATCATCGCCTGGAGGAGATGCTAATCTCTCGCTTGCAACATCCTCCAACCAGTGATTGCCACCCAGACGAAGAAGCCGGCGACCCCTCCCATAAGACACTGCGCAGAGAGCGAAGTTCGCCATTCTTCTGTGGTGTCGTCAAGGTTCATCGCTCCACACTCCGAGAGAGACACCGTGGTTCCTCGAGGTCATCGCCGACACAGTCCTACCGCCTCGGCAACCCCGCACTCCCGTACTTCAGCCGCTTCAACCAGTTTTCGAGCGACTTGTCGGCGATCTCGATGCTCGGCACCATCCTGCCCGTCGCTTTGTCTTCGGTGGCCAGTTCGTGATCACAGTAGAACACAGGTCCACCGGGGCCGCGCTTGCGGTCGATCACGAACGACCCGCCGCGGCCGTCGGACGCGATGAAGAGCAAGTCCGGCGGCCACGCCCACTCGTTCGATACCGCCGCCTCCCTCGTCTCGTTGACAAGGTCCGACAGGTCGTGGAACTGCAGGCCCCGGAAGTCGGGCCCGAACCGGTCGTCGTACAGCTTCGCGATCGCCTTGGGGATCTTGAAACCGAGCTTCTTCTCCGCCTCGCCGACGCTCTCGATGGGCGGCGGGGGCTTGGGGAGCTTCAGCGCTCGGAACTTCGCTTGCATTCCCGCGAGGTACGCCCGGCGCCGGGCATCGTCCTCGCGGCGCTGCGGCAACTCGTCTAACGTGATCCCCTTCAACTTCGCCCCTTCCAATCGCTCCAGCAGCGGCGACGCGACGATGTTGCTGTAGAGATATTTCGTCTGAAACGCGACAACGCCGGGCGGAACACGGTCGGGGTCGATGCGCTCCTCGCGGCTCGTCCACTCGCGTCGCACACACACGGTGGGACACATCAGCATCTCTGGATCGGGGGAGTAGGCAAACTGGGCGCAGCTAGCGCTTAGATTGGTCGCGTCGACCGCTCGGCAGAAGTTCATGTAGAAGTAGGCAGGGACGGGCCTTGGGCACCGCCGTGCCTCGATACGGATCGGGAAGAACTCGACCTGCGTCGGCGGCACATCATGAAAGAGCGCCTTCACACGCTCCGAGACGACAAGCCCGCCGTATACGTTGCAATCGATGCACTCCCACCACTCACGCGCACGCTTGATCACCATGACAAGCGGCTCGTCGATGTGGCCGTACCGCGTCGTGATCGAGTATTCGCCGCGTTTCGTGTGCCGCGCTCGCTTGCCCAACACCGGCCACACGGTGGACGCTCGGTAGTCGTCGCGGATCGGGTGATCGAACACGTTCAGCATGTGGATCTGGGCGAAGCGACGGCGGGGCATGCTGCATTGTCTCACTCGGCTGTGCTTCGAGTCAACAGCACTACCGCACCCCATCTGCCCGCGGCTGTTGGTGATGTGCACAACCGATATCTACACCCCGCCGTCCACGAACCCATCGCGGAGGGACCCGTTCACCACGGGACTGTTGTTGTTGTGCAGGCCGCTCGACCTGCAGAGCAGCACACAAGCAGGTACGAGGCTACTGCTTCAAGCCGAGCGTGATCCGCCGTCCCTTGGCGTCCGTATGGGCGATGCGCAGCCGGGCGTTCACACCGGAGGGCAGCGCGTGGTCGCGCAGAGCGTTTCGCACATATTCAAGCAGCTTCTTCTTGTCCGCGCACACGACGCAGAGCTCGGAGCCCACCGGCGAGTGCGCCGTGTCGAGCGCGCAGTCTTTCGGGCGTCCCGGCGCTCGTTCCACAATGTCGCGCAGCGCGACGATCTGCTCTGCGCACTTCTTGAGGCTCACGCCCGGGCGCGGCGCGAGTGTAATCACGATCTCGTGCTCTTCCCCATCCTCGTCCGAAGAGTCCAACTCGATCGGGTGCGCCGCAAGCCAACGGAACGGTGTGTTCTTCGGGAAAGGCCCGAGCTTGCGCAGCTCCTCCTCCACAAGCTTGGACGAGATTCCCTTCTTCCTAAGGTGGACTCCAAGGCACGTGAGCGCAGCACGGCTCACATCCTCACAGAGACCGCGAGGCTCGATTAATGCTGCCAGCTCTCCATCGGCTGCGACACAGAAACCTAACCACGGCTCTCGCTTCGTCGGTTCTTCGGAGTAAAAGCCACGGTGCGGCGAGACTTCTTTGCCGGCGATGACTATAGACATCCGAACACACGGCTCGCGAAGAACTTTGTCCTTATAGAGCCGCTCGACAGCTCTTGCCGCCGGCCCATTTGCCGCAGCGTACATGTGCTGAGCTACCTCTTGCGTGAAACACGCAGGGTCGTCTTCATAGTGAATCACGAGCACCCATAGTTCGTCCATGACTAACACCGCCGACAGCTTCGATTCTGTGACATACCGTATAGCGCGGAAACGGATTGTGATAACGGCAGTCCGTCACCGTTTCGGCAACCCCGCGCTACCGTACTTCAGCCGTTTGAGCCAGCTCTCAAGCGACTCGTCGGCGATCTCCATGCTCGGCACCATCTTGCCCGTCGCTTTGTCTTTGGTGGCCAGTTCGTGATCACAGTAGAACACAGGCCCACCGGGGCCGCGCTTGCGGTCGATCACGAACAATCGGTCGCGGTCATCGGCCAAATCACGCCGACCTCCCCGGTGTGGAGAATTGCGATATCCCAATCCATCGATTCATCAAAAATATCCGTATCCTCAAAGAAATACGAGTTCCAGACTTGGCCAAGTAATGGAATCAATACGTCTTTGCCATACTCGCGCACAACCCCGTCCGCACCCCAATAATATACTTTATCCCGGAGTGTGATTCCCAGGCGTTTAAATAACGCCTTCCAATCAAGCCCCGGCGTATCAACACGCACGCCATCTATCAATTGCATCCGGTCCCTCCACATTTCATCAACAACAAGAGTTGAGATATCTGGAGGTATACCGAGCCGCAATAACAGTCGCCTGCGCACCTCTATGCCTTCCTTATATGAAAGCTCGCGACAGGGTAACTTTGAGTTCATTGGGTTCGACCTTATTGGTCCTTTGGTCAACGGGGTATGACACCTAATTCTACGACGCCTTCCTCACCCGTCGCCCTATTTCTCCAGTTGACGTGCCAGTCGTGCTCAGCAGGATTGCGCGAGCGAGGATGCGGCGGGTCGAGCCTATACTCTCGCACGCCGTCCGTCCACCTCGGATGGTCCTTCTTTGAAGGCCCCTTGTCGCGCGGTATAGAGCCGCCGCCTAGTTTCTCCTGCGCCTTCCGAATCGCGTCCCGAACCTGCTGGCGAGATGGCTTGGGGTACTCCAAGTCTCTAGTCATGCGTCCAACTTGTCGGTATACGGAGCCTGGTCCCGAACGAGGATCCATAGGGTTTCGCGGTTTCTTGAACTTGAACCCCGTGGCAACCGCGCGTTCACCTGTCGATGATTGTTCGGCAACGGCCAGTGCGATCATGGAACCCGAATAACCATCGTCTGACATCGACCAGTCCATAGCCCATTCTGCGTCGTATAGCTGCCAGAATGCGTAGTCGTTGATCATTTCATTAAGACCGAACGCCATTGACAAACCGTCATGGGCGTCGGACAACGTACCGCTGGCACTCATCCAGGCCATTGCACCTTAGACGAGCGCGGTGCCGATCATACTAAACTCTAAACCGTTTGGATCGGCATGGTTTGCAGGGTTGCTGCCGCAGTATTGTGATAAATGGTTTCCGTCTGTATAAGTACAATAGACATCGGGATTTACTACGTACGCATATAAGTCGTTGCCGTGGAACTTTAGAGTGGCGACTACCGGCTGCCCCGTCGCATTCGGGTCCCGCTGCAACCACCTGCCCAACCCCGGCGAGAGCGTCCTGTTCCTCACGTGGTAGAGCAGCTGCGCGTACGGGACCGTTCTCGGGTTCTCCTCGTATCCGCCGCTGCCGTCCTCGACCAAGAGGTCCGCGTCGATCCGCTCGGCGAACAGCCCCTGGTGCCCCAGCCGCACGAAGGGATGGGGGTGGATGTAGTCTGCGGACAGGACACTCCCGTACGCATCCCAGGTTCACCGCGCGACCACACGCGGCTGGGCGTTGCTCGGCGGGGGGTTTCCTCCGACCTGTCCATCCACCTCGCACAGGGCCACGACGTCGCCGCCGACGTCGTTGATGGCATGTCGTTACCTACTCGGCTGGCATCTGCGTGCGACGGTCACGATCAGCGATATCCGTTCCTGCTCAGACGAGACGCTAGGAGTATCGAGCTTCTTCAATCTCTACGGGTTCACGCCCGCGCCAACCCTGCTCGATTGCGCGCTCGACGTAATGCGGCTTGGTGTCGAACCCACCCAGAGCGCTGTCCGCGCACTTTGCAGCCTCCTCGCGCGTTATCTGCAGGTATGTTTGGTGCTGATCGTACCATAAACGCGGACCGGGAAATGCCACGCGAAGCCAACGCCTAAGCGAGACGTCCCATCGGACAAACTCGGGCATGGGCCACTGGGATGGGTTGTACCCCGGCAGCCTACCTACGACTGGCCACTTGCCGGTATGAACGTACTTCATCACCACCAACCCAAACAAGCACTTATCTTCGGCCTTGAGCGCCGGCACCTCGTCGATTGTGGGCACGTGATCCCACTTGGGGCCAAACCACCAAACAAAAGAAATCCACAATAATGACCGGCGTGTCTTAGGCACCGCCGAGACTACCCCTAGGCCGTACCCTCCTTTAGGGAGTGGGATAGCAATCACGTCGCCCTCGTGGAACGGGATCAGTTTGCTAACCTTTTTCGCCACCATCTGCCCCGCTTGCCCCACAAGAAGCTGCTCGCCGCCGCAGCATACTTCATAAAATTCCCATTTCGCTTGCTGACCGGACGGATCTTATTCTTAAGTTTTCCAGACTTTCCACCGTACTTATTGTAGTATTGCTGCTCTAATCCGCGCATTTCTTCGTATGTCAGATTGTCAGCAATGACTTTATATTCTTTTCCCCACGATGCCGCTCGTTTCGCCGCATTGAGACCGCGACCGACGTATTCCACCTCATTCGCAGCATTGAAGAGTACGTACACCCCCGCGGCTGCGATCTTGCCGCCGTCCTTGGCGAACGCCGCGATCCCGTTGGCCATCACCAGCCCTGGTGCTCCCGACTGCGCCGCGGCATTGGGATCGAATGCCGCCCACGACCCCGGCTGCATGGCGAACGAAGCGGAGCGCGAGTAGAAGTCGTCGGGCTGGCTCCAGTCCAGCGCCTAGTACACATCCGCCCACTGGTCGATCGCAAACGTATCGGCCCACGCGTTCATGGCGTTGCGCATAGTCAAGCCGGTTTCGCCGACTTGCTGCGTCCACTCCGACTGGAGCTCGGCCGTTGAGGCGGCGCCGCCGAAGAAAACCGCGATGCTGAACTCGAAGAGCCGCCACGGGTCTGTGTACGCTAGGCTGTTGCCGCCTAGGTACTCGGTTGTGTTGAGCCCATCCCCAAAGTGGTCCGCGATGCCGAGGGCGAACGCCGAGCCATCGCCGAAGAGATTCTGCCCTGTAGCATTCGGGTCTCTCTGCAACCACCTTCCCAGCCCCGGGCTCAGGGTGCGGTTGCGCACGTGGTACAGGAGCTGGCTGTACGGGACCGCGCGCGGGTTCTCCTCGTACCCCCCGCCGCCGTCCTCGACGAGCAGGTCGGCGTCGATCCGCTCGCAGAAGAGCCCCTTGTGCCCCAGCCGCAGGAACGGGTGCGGGTGGAGGTACTCGGCGCTGATCACGTTGCCGTACGCGTCCCACGTCCACTGCGCCACCACGCGGGGCTGCGCTCCCGACGGCGGCGGGCTGCCTCCCACCTGCCCCTCGACCTCGCATAGGGCCACGAGGTCGCCGTTGAGAGTCGCGTACTAGGACTGGAGCCTGTTATACAACTACAACAGGCTGTACTGCATATTTTCAGAGACGCGAGCGACACGACCGCTCATCGCAATATTGCCTACTAGCCGCGCCCGATGAAGTCTTCCGGATGGGAGCGTTTCCGAGCAGCAACCCACCTATCACGCATGTCTTTCCCGGTCTCCTCAATACGCTCCAAGGAGTACCCCGTCACGCCGGATGACATAAGCCGCTGGGCGACCAGATCTGTAATAATTGTTTCATTAAAGTTCGGGAACCGAAATACATCGTCACCCTGCCACGTGGACGGGTCCCACACGTACCCGATCGCGTCGCGCATCCACGGGTCCTTAGACTTGTGCTCGCCCATGATCCGAAATCGTCCTTTGGTTCTATCAACCTCGCCACTGCCAATAGGCGGCAGTACGCAGAAATAGTCCTTAGATAGCACCTCACGATCGTTTTTGTCGTAGATGATCACGGGTAAGACCTTGCAACGGTCGGTCTTGAACTCCCTCAACATCGCCAATACGTCTGACCGTACAACCAGAGTCGAGTCTCCTCCTGCGCGGGCCCCGGCAACTCTCCCAAACTGCAAGCGGTATGGCAGGTGTCCGACCTCGGCGTAGCACTGCTCGATAGGGATGATCGAGGGACGCTCCGGCCATCGCCGGCTCGCGTCTAGCCACCACCACGTGGGGTCATCCGGGCTCGCGTGTTCCCACACCCAAAATTGCACGCTGTTACTCCTTATGGCGCAAATGGCGGCTTGGTCATGCCGTACTGGCCATACCGCTGGACGACGTCCGTTTCCATGAAGTGAAGAATACGCGCCGTTACCTCGCTCGGCGAAAGGTTGCGGCCCTCGAGACCTTTGAGAAACTCGTCCCACATCTTGTTATAGCCGTCCACATGCATCGCGATGTGTTGACCGCGTTCGATCCATTGGCCCAAGTATGGATTATTGATGAGCTCCGTTGCCAAGTCGTCAGAAAACCCTAGATTCTTAAGCCGACGGAATGTCGCTTGGGGTAATCCATGATGGGCGTCGTATCCGTACTCTTTCATTAGTTCCAGTGGCACTCTCGAAGCACGGCTAAGATTTTCTCTGAAAGTGACGGCCGCGAACTCTAGCAACTCAGGTCCGGCGCGCGTCGATACGGCTGTCCGCAAGCCCATTGCCGCAACCCCTCCCACACCGTACGCGATTGGTGCCGCACCCGCTTCCAGCAGAAAGCCATTTGCGAGCTCAAGTTGTGTATAATAAATACCTGACATGTTCTTCAGAATGGCATGCCGCACAGAGTTGACCGCGCCTGTTACGCTAAGCTCACGAATTCGCATTCCTGCCTGAGCAGCTGTGGTCGTTAGCGCTTCGGGGAGGTAAAAGTACGTCCCTGCTGCGTCGCGCCCGATGACAGGTGTTCCGCGCAGATACTCAGTAGTATTCAGACCATCCCGGAAGTGTGCGGTTACATCTATTTTCGCAACGAAAGCAGGCAGCCTCGCGACGCTCCCGGACGGCTACACCGTCGTCGTCGGCGGGCTGGAGTTCGCGAACGACAGCGAGAGCACGCAGCAGGTGCCGGGAATCGCCCGGGTGCCGCTGATCGGCGAGCTCTTCAAGTCTCGCGACAACGCGAGGGGCCGACAGCGCTTCTTCGTCTTCATCCACGCGACGGTCCTGCGTGACGCGCGGCTCGAGGACCTCAAGTACATCAGCGCCCTCGACGCGGACGCCGCCGCGGTGGACGACGGCGCCCCGGACCTGCCGCCCCGGGTGATCCGGTGACGCCATGACCGCGACCGTTGCACAGGAACATCCCGAAGGCCCGGCACCGAACGCGGCCGACGCGACCGCGGCGGACAACGCGTTCACCGCCCGCGTGCCGTACGAGTTCGCGAGGAGGCACCTCGTGCTCGGCGTGGGACCCGGCGCCCATGGCGCGGAGATCGTGCACGCGTGCGCAGGCGTCGCGCCCGCGGTCCTCTTCAACCTCCGCGTCGCGCTCGGGCGCGACATCGCCGTCGAGGAGCGCGACGCCGAATCCGTCGCCCGCGCCGTCGACGCGGCCTACGCCGCGCGGCGCGCGGACAATGTTCCCGAGGGGCCGCGTCTCGCCGCGGACGACGACGGCCCGCCCGTCGCCCTCGGCGGCGGCGGTGATGTGGAGTCGGCGCTAGCCTCGGTTGTCGCCGCGGCGGACGCGGACCTGCTGCACACCGCGGGCAAGGGCGACGTCGTGCGCCTCGTGGACCTCTTGCTCTTCGAGGCCCTCGCGAGGCGCGCGAGCGACGTGCACATCCAGCCGTTGGCCGACCGGACACTCGTGCGGTACCGGCTCGACGGCGTGCTCCACACGGTGCGGGAGCTGCCGGCACGCCTCGCGGGCGCGGTGACGAGCCGCATCAAGGTCATGGGCCGCATGGATGTCGCCGAGCAGCGCGCCCCGCAGGACGGACGCGCCGCTGTCACCGTCGGCCGCGCCGGGCGCCGCGTGGACCTGCGCCTCTCGACGATGCCGACGACATACGGCGAGCGCGTCGTCGTGCGCATCCTCGACACGGCGAGTTCGTCGCGCCTGCTGGACTTCGGCGCCCTGGGTATGCCCCCCGCCGTCGAGAGCGCGTTCAAGACCCAGGCCGGGCGCACGACGGGCATCGTGCTCGTCACGGGCCCCACCGGCAGCGGCAAGACCACAACGCTCTACACCACCCTCGCCTGGGTCAGCGCCCGCAGGAGCGGCGCCGCCGCCTGCGGCTGCGAGCTCAACATCATGACGATCGAAGACCCGGTGGAGTACGACCTCTCCGTGGAAGGCCTGGCCGTGAGCCAAACGCCGGTGAACCCGCGGAAGAATGTCACATTCGCGACCGGCCTGCGCCACGTGCTGCGCCAGGACCCCGACGTCATCATGGTCGGCGAGGTCCGCGACGAGGAGACCGCCCGCATCGCCGTGCAGGCCTCGCTCACGGGCCACCTGGTGCTCTCGACGCTCCACACGAACGACGCCGCGAGCGCTGTCGCGCGGTTGATCGACCTGCACGTCGAACCGTTCCTCGTCTCCTCGTCCCTCTCCGCCGTGCTCGCGCAGCGCCTCGTGCGCAGGCGACACCACCCCTGCGACGGCCGCGGGTGCGACGGCTGCCTGCGCACCGGATACCAGGGAAGGACCGGGGTCTTCGAATTGCTCGTGCTCGACGAAGCGCTCCGCGAGGCCGTGAACAAGAGCGTGCCCGCGTCGGAGATCCGCCGCCTCGCCCTCGGCAAGGGCATGACGACGCTCCTGCGCGCCGGCCTCGCGCTCGCCGCGGCGGGCGTAACGACGCACGACGAGGTCGCCCGCGTCATCCAGGGGTTTGACGAATGAGCGGCTCCGCCCCGCGCTTCCCCGTTGACGCCCTCGCGGAGCAGCGGCGGAAGACCCGTCTTACCACCGCCGGCGCGGTCACTATCATCTCGCTCGCCGCCGTGTGGGCGTTGTGGCCCACACCGTCGCGCCAGGTCCCTGCGCTCTCTCTCGACCCCGGCGAAGCCCCGCACCGCGCGCCCACCACCGTTGTCCGGGATGCGGAGCTCGCCCTCGGCGCGGCCGCCGCTCTCTGGCACGCGCCGCCGAAGCCGCCCCGAACGCCGGTGACGGCCGCCCCTCCCCCGCCACCACCGCTGCGCGTGCAATTGATCGGTATCGCGACCGCCGGCGACGGATCCTCTTCATTCGTTGCTGTCTTTTACGACCCCGATGCGGACAAGGTCGTGCGCGTGCACCGGGGAGATCGCGTGGGCGATCGTCTCCTCACCGTGGTTGAGGCGCACGCGGTCACGCTCGCGCTCGGCGCCGATCGCCAGCGCATCACGCTCGATCCGCCGACAAAGGAGGCGCCGTGACCCGCAGCGAATCACTCCCGCGGTCCGCCCACCACGTCTGGCCTGCCGAGCGCTTTTACTGGGCCGTCATCGAGAGCGCGCCCGCCGGTCGGCGCGACGGCGCCTTCAACAACCGGCTCTTCGACGGGTTGCTCGACGAGCAGGTGCCGGCGAACGTCGTCGGCCTGCACGCCGTGTACCTGACAACGCACGGCGATCGCCTCCTCGCCTGCGCCGCCAAGCGGGCTGAACTCGACGCATTGCCCGAGGACGCAACGTCGCTGCGACCCGCGTCGGTCCCGGCCTTCGCCGAGAGCCTCGCGCCCCCGGACGCCGCCTCGCGCATCAACCTTCTCCAGGGGCCGTACGAGCCGCGCCCCGTCCGACGCGAGCGCGAGCGGCGCACGAACGTGGTCCTGCCTGCTCTCGTGGGCACGTTCGCGCTTGCCGGGGTCGGCTTTGCCCGCCGGGCGAGCGCGGACAAGGCCTTCGCGGCCGACGCGCGCGCGAGCGCGGTGTCCGTGCTCGGCGCGTGCGCCGAGCTGCTCGACGCACCGACGGACATCACGATCGGTGAGATCCGCGACCGCGTCCGCGAATTCCGCCTGACGCGTTCGCGGCCCGACAGCGCGCCCCGCGACGCCGCCGGCTGCCTCACCGGCCTGCTCGCCGGGTGGCCCACCGTGGACGGAGCACAGACGCAATCGCTCCGCGTCGACTCGTCGGGGGCGCACATCGTCGTCCACGCGCCGGACATCGACGCGGCCCGGGCGTTCGCCTCCGGCGTCGCGGCGCCGCCCGGGCTTGCCCGCGGTGAGCCTCAGGTCGACGCCTCCGCGAGCGGCGCCGTCCTCCGCCTCCGCCTGGCGCACCAGCCGGAGGCGGCGCCGTGAAGACCCGACGGATACTCCTCTGGGTGCTCGTCGCGACGTCGGCCGGCTGGTGCGCGTGGACCGCCGCCGGCGCGGCGAGCGCGGGGCGCGACCGGGCCGCCGCGTCGTCCGACGTCGGGGAACTCCTCGCGCTCGCGGCAGACCTCCGCGACTTGCGCGGGCGGACGCCAACCGTTCATCTCGGCCGCAAGGACAAGGCCGACGTTCTCGATTCCGTGGCCTCGAGCCTCTCATCGTCGGGGCTGCCCCGCTCGTCCCTCACGTCCGTGACGGCCGGGGCCGAATCCCCGCTCGGCGCCCGCGCCGGTGTGTCCCACGCGCGGCAGACCGCCCGCGTGCAGTTCGACGACATCACGGTCGCGGACTTCCTGCGATGGGCTGCTCGATGGCAACGGGAGAACCCCGCGTGGATAATGACCGCGATCGACATCACGCCCGCCAAGCCGCCGGCGACGCTCAGCCCCGGCGAAGCGCCCCGGGCCCGCGTCCGGGTCGAATTGGAATCCGTTTTCGTCGTTGGCCCGTCTGCCGGGTCTTCGGCCCGGGAGGAGCCTTGATGCGTTTGTTGTTCCCGATGTTGCTCCGGGCGCTCCTCCTCCCGCCGTTCACGCTCGGGGCGTGCTCGGCGGCGCGCGGGCCTTACACGACGCCGGACGCGTCAACGCGGGACACACGGCGAGCCCAAGAACTCAGCCGCGAGGCCGCGCTCGCGATCGACAAAGGCGATTACCCGGTCGCCGAGCGCCTCCTCCGCGAAGCGCTCGGGCACGACCTCTACTTTGGCCCAGCGCACAACAACCTCGGTGTCGTCCATCTGAAGCAGGCGCGCCTGTACGAAGCGGCGTCCGAGTTTGAGTGGGCGCGCAAGCTCATGCCCGGTCACCCGGACCCGCGCATCAATCTCGCCCTCGTGCTCGAGCAGGTCGGCAAGACCGACGACGCGATCGAGGCGTACGCCGCGGCCCTCGATGTCTACCCGGATCATCTCGGCGCGATGCAGGGGCTCGCCCGCCTCCGCGTCCGCAGCGGCCTCTCCGACGACAGTACACGCGCGATGCTCTCCGAGATCGCGCTCCGGTCGGACTCACAGGAGTGGCGCACGTGGGCTCACATTCAGATGGGGAAGCTGGGTGGTGGAGGCGCAGCGACGCGGCCGCGGACAACATCCCCGTAGCGGCGGGCGTTCACTCGCGCTCGTGCCCGTGCGGGCGGCTCCCGCCGTCGGTTGTCTGGACGCTCACACCGCCGACATGTCGTCCGCGCGGTAGTCTCGGCCCGCGCCCCCGCCCGCATCGCCTAGGCGGCGCCCGAGCGGTGCCCGCGTGTGTCGGCCTTCCCGGGGACCGCTACGGGTGCAGGGAGTCGGGCCGCGCGCCGCGCCCAGATGGAGCCGTCCGGCGTCGATGTCGCCATCGGCACGGCGCCGACCGTGACGCGCCCCGCGGACACGGCCCGCTGCGTTGCGGGGCAGTCAAACCCGAACGGCGAAAGCAGGTCCGCCGGTTCCCGCCCGGGCAGCGCCACGTTGTGATGCCGGCGGCTCCCCGTACAGGATGTTGCGCGGAGGAGGCGCCGCGCGGGGGCGTTCGCGGCCCGTTCTCGCTGCGTGAACGCGCCCGTTCCGTGTATTCTCGTTCAAAGGCCGGGGAGATTCGGCGGAGCGCCTCGCGGCGGCGACTCTGAGCGCGGATTCACGCGAACGCCAAGCCGCCGATACACGCCGCGCGGTAGCATCTCGTCATGCAACGCATCGCGTGCGTATTCCGTGCGGCGTGGTTTGCGGCGATCGGGACGCTCCTGATCACCTGGATCGACAGGTGAGGCTCCCCTCACGCCCGGCGTAGAACCGCCTCACCGCTCCCGCGAGTTCCTCCCGACTCATCAGGAGCACATCCATGCCGCGCACCAACTTCCCTTCGCAGGGGCCGATCCGCTACGCCGTCGTCGGCCTCGGCCACATCGCCCAAGTCGCCGTCCTCCCCGCGTTCAAGAACGCCGGAAAGAACTCGCAGCTCGTCGCGATCGTCTCTGGCGACCAGAAGAAGCTGCGCGAGATGCGCGAGGAGCACAACGTCCCCGTCGCGGTGACGTACGACGCCCTCCCCGCGCTCTACGAGAGCGGGCAGATCGACGCGGTCTACATCGCTCTCCCCAACTCGCTGCACGCGCGGGCGACGATCGACGCCGCCCGCGCCGGGCTGCACGTCCTCTGTGAGAAGCCGATGGCCGTGCGCGAGGAGGAGTGCGAGGACATGATCCGCGCCTGCCGCGAGCACGGCGTGCGCCTCATGATCGCCTACCGCCTGCACTTCGAGGCGGCGACGCTGCGCGCCGTCGAGCTGGTGCGCTCCGGGAAGATCGGCGAGCCGCGCGTCTTCACCAGCCTCTTCACGATGAACGTGAAGGACAAGAAGAACATCCGCCTGCGGGGCGAGGAGGGCAACGGCCCGCTCTGGGACATCGGGATCTACTGCATCAACGCCGCGCGCTCCGTCTTCCGCGCCGAGCCGGTGGAGGTCCTGGGGTTTGGCGCCGCGAAGCCCAACGACGCCCGCTTCCGCGAGGTGGACGAGACCTTCTCCGCGATCCTCCGGTACCCCGGCGAGCGCGTCGGCTCCTTCACGTGCAGCTTCGGGTGCAACGACTCGTCGCGGTACACCGTCGTCGGGACGGAGGGGAGCGTGACCCTCGACCCAGCCTTCGAATACGCCGAAGGGCTCGGGCTCGAGCTCACCATCGGCGACAAGAAACCGAAGAAGCGCGAGTACGCCAAGCGCGACCAGTTCGCCGCGGAAATCATGTACTTCTCCCACTGCCTCCTCACCGGCGAGCACCCCGAGCCCTCGGGGGTCGAGGGCCTCAACGATGTCGCGATCATGCGGGCGCTTCTCCGCTCGGCGCGCGAGGGCCGCGCCGTGCGGGTCGATCTCCCCCGCGACCGCCACCCGCATGCCGGCCAGCGCATCGACAGGCCCGGGCATTCGGGGGGGCGCGAGGTCGGCGTCGTCTCTCCCCGCGGCGAGTGAGAGGACCCGGCCGATTCATCCTCAAATATTCTTCTGCGTGGGGCTTGCGATAGTCGCCTGAGGCGGTATGCTCTTCTTCATGCAGGCCGGAGGCCAGAGCGTGGAAGCCGTTCGTGTTATCCGCGTCGCGATCGTTGAGGACAACACGCTGCTCGCCAAGGCGCTCGTGCGGCGCCTGGGGCTCGAACCGGACTTTCAGGTCGGTTGCGTGCTGGAATCCGCGGAGGGGCTGTCGGAGACGGTCCGCAATCAGAGCATCGATCTCGTGATCATCGACCTCTCCCTCTCGGGCGTCAGCAGTATGGATGCCATCCAGACTCTCACGGCGGAGTGCCCGGCGTGCAAGGCCGTTGTTTTCTCGGGGCGCACGGACGAAGACACTGTCGAAGAAGCTTTTCGCGCTGGCGCGTGGGGCTACGTCTTCAAGCACGATGATCCCAAAGCACTGATCGACGCGCTGCGGCGCGTGCACGCGGGTGAAGTCGTGATGCCGAGCGTTTAACCCTCCGGCGGCGCTGTTTCGCGCGCAAGTTTCGCGGTGCAAAGCGCGTGCCGAACCAAGATGAAAACATGAGCCGGATTTCACCGTTTTGAGCCTGTACCTCGCGGTATTCTCTTCATGAAAGCGGAGGTACCCATGAGGCTCTTGGTCGTCGAAGACAATCCGAAGATGGCGGCCGCCGTCCAGAAAGGCCTCCAGGCCCACGGTTTCGCGGTCGATGTCTCCAATACCGGCATCGACGGGGAGGAACTCGGGGCCAGCAAGGTCTACGACGTAATCCTTCTCGACCTGATGCTCCCTGACCGGGACGGCACGGAAATCTGCCGCAACCTGCGACGCCGGGGGGTGACCAGCCGCATCGTGATGCTCACGGCCCTCTCGTCCACGAGCGACAAAGTCGCCGGCCTCGACACCGGCGCGGACGATTACATCACCAAGCCGTTCGAGTTCGACGAGCTCCTCGCCCGAATCCGGGCTCTCCTGCGCCGTGGCCAGCCCGGCGAGTCGCGCTACCTGCGGCACGACGACCTCGAGCTCGACCTCTACACCCGCCGTGCCAAGCGCGGCGAGCAGCAGTGGGACCTGTCGAATAAGGAGTTCAGCCTCCTCGAGTACTTCATGCGGAACCCCAACCGCGTCCTCTCGCGGACCCAGATCGGCGAGAAGGTGTGGGACATGAACTTCGAGCCCAGCAGCAATGTCATCGACGTCTATGTCTCGGCGCTCCGGCGGAAGATCGACCACGGTTTTGAGCGTCCGCTCATCCACACGATCAAGAATGCCGGATACAGATTCGGGATCATGGACTGATCGCCGGGGCGTCGAGTTGGGCCCGCTGCGCGGAGCGGAGGGCGGACCCCGCCACATTGAGGGGCTCCGCCGGTTGTTCCCTACTTTGCCCATTTCTTTCCGCTTCAAGCTGGCGCTGTGGACTTGGTGTATCTTCGCCCTCCTCCTTGTCGGGGTGGGCGCGGTCGGCCATGTGATCCAGGCGGCGAGCATCCGCTCGTATTACCGCGAGCGCATCGAGCAGCGCGGCGCGGACATTCTCGCGAAGATGCGCCAGTGGGCGTCGCCCGTGGACGGGGCGCTCCTGACGGAGATCACGGAGAAACACTCCATGGCCGTCATGGAGCGCGTCTCGGCGCTCGTGGTGGACGCCGAGGGCCGGATCCTGACGCAGAGCAACGGCGCGCCCGCCGGGCTCGCGGCGGCCGCGCAGCAGCTGGGCGGCCTCGCGACGAGCAAGGAAACCGCCGCGTACGTCGACGAGAATCTGTTCCAGCGCCCCGACGGCGCCGGGACGCGGCTCGCGGTCCTCCCGTTCGAGGCGGCGGACGGCCGGTCCCTCTACCTCGTCGTGGGCATCAGCGACGTGCTGCCGCAGCGGCTGCTGGGCGTTGCGCGTCAGACCGCGACGCTGAGCGCGTTCGTCGCCCTCGCCGCGGGGGCGATCGCTGTGTGGATCGTCTCCGGCTACGCGGTCAGGCCGCTTACGTCGCTCAAGCGCATCATGGGCGCGCTGCGCCCCGAGACGCTGAAAGAACCGCTGCGGATGGACGGGGGGCCCGAGATCCAGGCGCTGACCCTGGAGCTCGAGCGTGCACGGCGCGCCCTCGACTCCCACATGGCGCTCCAGGAGCGCTTCATCTCTCACGTGTCGCACGAGCTGCGGACGCCGATCGCGACGCTGCTCGTGGAGGCGCAGACGCTCGCCATGTCGGAGGGCACGCAGGAGTCGCGCGAGTTCGCGCAGAGCGTCGAGGACGAGATGCGCCGGCTCGGGCAGATGGTGGACAGCCTCCTCATCCTCGCGCGCGTCCGCATGGGGCGCGAGCGCTTCCGCAAGCCCTGCTCGCTCGCCGACGCGGCGACCGACGCCGTGCGCCAGGTCGAGCGCGAGGCCGAGAAGCGCCGGGTCACGCTGCGCCTCGAGCTCTCCGAGCCGGACGGCATCGTGATCGTCGGCGGCGACACGGGCATGCTGCGCACGCTCGCCGCGTCGCTCCTCCGCTACGCGATCACGGCGTCCAAGCCCGGCGACACGATCACCACCAGCGTCCTGCGCGACGGGGACGAGGCGCTCCTGGTGGTGCGCGACGAGGGGCTCCGCATCGAGGAGCAGCGGATCGCGCGACTCTTCGATCGTGAGAGCGACTGCGACGAGCCCGGCGACCGCTCGGGCGGCCTGCTCCTCCACATCGCGCAGGCGATCGCCGAGGCGCACTCGGGCAACATCTCCGCCAGGAACCACGTGGGGGGCGGGTGCGAGTTCACCGTCCGCCTCCCCTCCACGGTCGCGGCGGGGAGCGAGAGCCACGGGTAGCCGACTCCGGCACGAACGCGCAGAGAAGACGAGAAAGAAGAGGGGCGGAAGGCCGGGCGAAAGACACGGACGCGGGCGCTCCGGTCCTCCGCCTCCTCGAGTCAACCCGACCCGCCTCTTCTCATCTCTCATCCGGGCGCCGAAGCCGATTACCCAACACCCGCGAACCACGCCACGCCCTCGAGCGCCTGCTCGGGCGTGGGCGGCTTCTCGAGGTCGATCGCCAGGTACGCCCCTCGGTCGTGGTCGCTCGCGAGGATGATCGCGTTGGGCGGCACGAACTTCACGCCGTCCTCCGCCTTCTCGTGCCCCAGGATGAACAGGTACGCCCCCCACCGCTCGACCAGGTCCTCGAGCCCTTCGTGGTCGTAACCGCGGCCCCACGTCATCAGGTACGCGCTCCCCGTGCGCGGCTGGTAGTCGTCGTCCGTCAGGTCGCGCGACAGAATCGAGGCGTCGAACCGCCCCATCGCCGCCGCCGCGGGCACGCTGTGCGCGCACAGGATCGTCCCCCGCGTCGTGTGCACCTCGAGGGCGATGGGCATGCTGCGGATGAAGTCCCGGACCGCACCGAGCACCGCGGTCGCGTCGTCTCCGAAGGCGAACTCGACGCCGTCGTTGAACGCGTCCACGCTCCTGACGCCGTCCTTCACGATCGCCGCGTTCATGAGCTGCGCGAGCTCGTGGTTGCCGAGGAGCGTGTGGACGTGCCCCGGATAGCGCGCCTTCAGGTCCGCGACGCGGGCGAGCGCGCGGTAGGACATGTCCATGCCCTGGAAGAGACGGTCGGAGTGGATGATCTCGTGGAGCGTGAGATGGCAGACCGGGCCTGGCGGCGCCGCGACTTCCCCGAGCGACTCCTCGTTGAGCGTCATGCCGGCGAGCATGAGCAGCTTGGCGAAGTTCACCGGGTTGTCGTGCAGATCGCCCGTCGCGATCAGCCGGCCGGGGGGGCGGATGTCGTCGACGCTCGCCCGCCGGCACGGGGCGTCGCGGTTCGCGGCGGCCCCGGCGCGGAAGGCGTCGATCACGCTCGCCGCGTCCGTCAGCCGGAGGGGCGGACGCGCGAGCGGGTAGCACGGGCCAGGGGGTTGGTCGGTGTCGTCGTGCATGGGGCGATCGCCCCGAGTTCTAGGCCCGGCCCCGCCGGCGCGTTCAGCCGGCCTGCTCGCTCGGGTTGATGCGCACGCCCATGACGGATGTCGAGCCCGCGGAGCGCTGGTCGAGTTTCGCCGCCGCGCGCACGCCGGACGCGGCGGGATCGAGGAGCGTGAGGTCGTCGTCGGTCTTGCGCGCCCGCAGCTGCCCCAGGACGAGCTCGAGCCGGTCGATCACCACGCTCATCGCGTCGGGCCGGTCTTCCGGGTCGATCGCGACGCTCTGCAGGATCAGGTCGTTGAGCTTCTGCGGGCAGCGCGGATCGATCTCGCACGGGGCCTGGGGCTTGGGGAGCAGCGACGGGTCGACCTTATCAATCAGCGAGTTCTCGTTGCTGCTGTTGAGGGGCGTCGGGACGTTCTTCCCGGTGAGCACCCAGTACATCGTCGCGCCGAGGTTGTAGACGTCCGTCAGCGGCGTGATGGGCTTGCGCATCACCTGCTCGGGCGCGATGTAATCGGGCGTGCCCTGGATGCGCGTCTTGACGGTGCCGACCTTGCACGACTGCCCGAGGTCGATGATCTTGACGATCGGGCCCGGTGCGATCATCACGTTGTTAGGCTTCATGTCGGCGTGGACCCAGCCGCGCTCGTGCATGTGCCGCATCGCTCTTGCCACCTCGAGAAAGATCTCCAGCGCTTCCGCGTACGTTTTCGGACGCTTCTTCTCCATGCTCACGCCGTCGGTGAATTCCATCACCAGGAAGACGTCCGTGAGCTGGGTGAAGAGCTTGGTCCGGACTTTGTGGATCTTGGGGATCTTGCGGATCGCCGGGTGGTCGAAGTGGCTCGCCGCGTCGTACTCGAGGCACGCCTGGTCGAGGAACCGCTCGTCCTTCTCGGTGGAGCGGTGGACGTGTTTCACCGCCCAGATCTGCTTGGTCTTAGGGTCTTGCGCGAGGTACACCGTCGAGGCGGCGCCCTGCCCCAGTTCCTGGAGCACGCGCATCCCCTCGAGCGTGTCGCCCGCTTTGTAGAAAGACACCGGACCGTTCATTCGTCCCGACTTCCTCCCGGATCGGCCACGAGCGCGGCGTCCGTCTATCCGACCAAGAACCGAACAAAACCGCCGGGAGACGCGGCGGGGGGCCGAAGTATCTCCCCGCTTCTACGTCCTCGCCACCTCCGGGTCGCGGAAGTTGGAAAGATTCGCACGCGAGCGCGGCGCGGATCGGATGCGCGGGATGATCGCCCGGTTACCGGCGCTGGAGCGCCGCGCGCAACCTCGCCTCAGGAAAGTGCTTCCCGGGGCTGCTCGTCGGAGCGATCTGGCTGTGGAGATACACGCGCTCCGGCGGGATGTTGAAGCGCGCGCACAGCGTCTGCACGAGCTGGACCGTCTGCCGTGTCTGAGCCGCGGAGAAGCGCTGCCGGTCGCCATCGCCGACGAGGCAGACGCCGATCGCCTGGCGGTTGAACCAGTCGGCGTCCTTGCCGGCCGCGTGAGCGCCCGGCTGCTGGTCCTGCCAGCGCGACGAAACGAAGACCCAGCCGTCTTTGAGTCCCGCGCCGTTCCCGACCACGAAGTGGTACCCGAGGCTTTTGAGGCCGTTCGCCTTGGCCTGGCGGTCGAGTGACGCGGGGCTGCCCACCGTGTCGCCGCTGTCGTGGATGACGATCGCCTGCCACCGCTGCGCGTCGAGGGGGCGCGGGATGCGGAAGATCGCGTCGAGGTCGCCCGAGGAATCCGACTGCACCGCGGTCGCCATCATGGGGCGGACGCCCGCCGACGACGCGCCGCGGACGGTGCCGCCGTTGGCGACGTACAGCCCGCCCCCCACCAGCGTCATGGAGGCGACGAGCGCGCCCCACACCATCCCGGCGCGCCGGGAAATCGCGGGCGACGCGGAGCGGCGGGCTCCGGCGGAGCGAACGCGGGCACCGTTCCGGGATCGGGCGGAAGATCGAGCGGAGGGCATGAGCGGCGGTCCGTGCCTGACGTGATGCGAGCGCCGGGCGTGCGTCCCTGCACATCCGCGCGTGCGCGAAACGGATCGGCACGAGACGCGGCGGGCGCACACATTCTCTCGCAACAAAGATACCAACGCGCCGAGGATCCGTCGAACAAGCGACAGGAAGCCGATCGCGTTTGAGCGGGATCGTCGCCCCTCCGCAGTCGACCCCGAGCGGTTTGCCCGGTCCGTACCGGCTCAAGCAGGTCCCGAACCATCTTTTTTATCCGCGGCACGAACCGACGCCGCGGGCGCCGCGACGCCATTCGACTCCTGGCGACACGCGCCATGAATGGAGCGGAGAAGTTCGGCGGCCCGCTGGTCCTTGACGGACGTAAAGCGTGAGAAGGTCCGCGAGATCGGGAGCGATCGTCGCATCGCCCTGACATCCACGCGCCGGACAAAAGCCGGTGCGTTTTCGTGAGCGGCATCACGAGCGACGAGCGAACGCCCGGGCGCACGAGATCGGGACCGTCCAAGCCGACGGGCGGTGGCCGCACGGGCCGGATCCCGTGGTGGCCCGTGAGCGCCTCAAGGACGCGGCGTATTGAGATGGGCCACGGAACGCGGGAACGCCGAGCCCTGTTCAAGGCCGCCCCCGCCGGAACGCGGGGAACGATGACGGCAAACTACTACGTCGTCCGTGGTTCCACAAGCACGGTTGAACCGCTATTCACTTGCCGCGACGGGATCATGTGGTAGCTTCTGCGCCCTCGGGGCCGGAGGCCGATCGCATGAAGCTCGCTCTTGCCGTCCTGTCGCTCGCGGCATGTGCGCACGCGCAGCCCGTCGACTTCACCGCCCAGGACCTGGGTCTGCTCCCCGGCGCATTTGGCAATGTCGCGCTCGGGCTCAACAACCTCGACGAGGTCGTGGGCTGGAATCAAGGTCCGCAGACGCAACTCCGCGCGTACGTGTGGCGTCCCGGGCAGGGCATCTCCGAGCTGCCGCCGCCGCCGGGCTTCACGGAGAGCCGCGCCAACGACATCAGCGACACGGGATACATCGTCGGCGGAGCGAACACCGGGCTGGGGACCGTCTGGTCGGCATGGCGGCTCTACCAGGGCCAGTATCTCATCCTCCCGCAACTCCCGGCCTCGTGCTCGGGCATGATGCCCAACGCCGTCAACAACAGCGGCGAGATGGTCGGCTATATCTGCCCGGATGGCGGCATCGGCACGCCGCGGGCGTGGTACTACAGCGACGCGACCGGGCTCATCGACCTCACCTCGCTGGGCATGCTGACGGCCGACGACATCAACAACGACGGTGTCGTGACGGGGCGCTCCGCGGCCGGCCCCGCCTACCGCTGGTCGCTCGGGACGGGCATCGAGCTCATCCCGTTCCTTCCCGGCTACGAGGATTACGCCCAGGGGCACGCGATCAACGCCTCGGGCGCGGTCGCCGGGCGCTCGGTCAACGCCGTGCCGGGCACCAACGCCTACCGGCCCTTCCTCTCGAACGGCCCCGGCCAGGCGATCGACCTGGGCGGGATCAGCCGGTCCTTCGCGGAGGGGATCAACGCGCAGGGGTTCGTTGTCGGCTCCAGCGGCACGTCATCGACGCCGACGCGCGACGCCTGGGTCTGGACGCCCGCGCTGGTCACCACCCGTCCGATCGAAGTCCTCGTCGCGGGCCTGGAGCTGCCCGCGAGCCGCGGCCGGGACATCAACAACAACAACAAGGTCATCGCCAGCCTGACCTACCCGCCGCATCTGACGAGCGGCTCCGTGCTGCTCACGCCCGTAGCGCCGCTCGGCTGCGATTCGATCGACTTCAACGGGGACGGGCTCTTCCCGGACAACCAGGATCTGACCGACTTCTTCTCCGTCTTCGGCGGGGGCGCGTGCAGCACGGGATCGTGCGGTGATCTCGACTTCAACAACGACGGGCTGTTCCCGGACAACGCGGACCTGGAAGCGCTGCTGCGGGTGTTCGGTGGGGGGGCGTGCGGCTGACTAAAGCGTCTACGGCCGGAGGAGGGAGAAAAGAAGCCCCGGGCTCTCACCCGGGGCTTGATGTCCACACGTTGCGTTTAAGGCGCGCTTAACGCGTCACGGCCCGCTTGCGCGGGGCGGCCTTCATGTAGTCGGGCGCGCCGCCGCCCTTCTCGAAGAGGTCCGCGAAGCGGAAGCCCTTGCGGCTCTTCCACGCGCGGCGGTGGTAGGCATCGCTCGCGAGGAGCGGGAAGAGGGCCGTCAGTTCGCCGAAGACCATCTGCTCGTGCACGACGTCCACCTTGCCCCACGAGCAGGCCTCGCGGAGGGTGGAGCCCGAGAGCGCGCCGTCGCGCGGGTCCGCGACGGTCATCTGGACCGCGTACTTGTGCATCCCGATGTCGCCCCGGGCCTTGCCGCCCTTGCGCTCGTTCAGGAGCTCGGCCGCGACGACGATGTCCTGCGCGAAGTTCTTCGGCACGCCGCCGCCGAGCATGAGCAGGCCGGTGTCCCGGCACGCCAGCTTGACGTCGGTCAGCTCGCGGAAGTCCTTGCCGCTGTCGAAGGCGACCTGGCCGCGGCCCTCCTCGAGCGCCTGCGTCTGCTGCAGCACGACGCCGAAGCCCGCCGAGCAGTCGCTGAAGGCGGGGACGAAGATCGGCACTCGCTTGTGGAAGCAGGTCTTGACGATCGACTCGTTGCGCGGGTGGAAGCGCGCGAGGTACGCGCCCATCGCCTCGATGAACTCGCGGCTTGAGTAGGCGCCGGGCTCGAAGGCGTCGAAGATCTTGTGCGTCACGGCGTCGCACTCGCGCAGGTTGTCCTCGTCGATGTAGGTGTCGTAGATGCGGTCGATCATCAGGTTCCGCAGCGTCATGTCGTCCACCGGCGGCGCCTCCGGGCTGCCGGGCGCGATGTAGTGCTTGAAGCCCAGGCCCTCGAAGAAGTCCTGGTCCACGATGTTCGCGCCCGTCGAGACGATCGCGTCCACCATGTTGTTCTCGACCAGCGTGACGATCGCCTTCTTGAGGCCGGCGCTGATGAGCGAGCCCGCGAGCGTCAGGATCACCGCGCACTCGCGGTCCTTGAGCATCATCGAGTAGATGTCCGCGGCGTTCGCCAGCGTCCTCGACGTGTACGCCATGTCGCGGTACGCGTCGATGATCGGGCGCGCGTCGAACGACGTCACGTCGATGTGCTCGATGGGGCGGGAGAGAAGTTCCTTCTTGGTCCACTTGCCGTTGGGCATGGGATTCTCCAAAGGGGCCAACCCCCCTGGCCGAGATGGTGCGGAGCGCCCGGGGGTGACGGGCGCGGCAGGATGATACGAAGGCGCGGCCCCCGGGTTCACGGCCCGTGAAACCGGCGTCGGTCCACGCGTACAACCCGGGATGACCGTGTTCCCCGCACCGCCCGCCGTCACTCACCTCACGCCCATCCTCAACGTTTCCGACATCCGCGCGAGTATCGCGTGGTTCATGAAGTGGGGCTGGAACGAGTGCTGGACGTGGTCGGAGTCGGGCGCCGGGGAGCCGACGTTCGCCGCGGTCGGCTCCGGCGCGTGCGAGATCTTCATGTGCAAGGACGGCCAGGGCGGGCGCGGCGCCGCGCCGGAGGGGGCCGACCACGAAGCGACCTCGCGCGGCGTCTGGATGAGCGTCTGGGTGCGCGGCGTTGACGCCATGCACGAGGCGTGCGCTCGCGCGGGCCTGAGGGTCCTGGTGCCGCCCGAGGACAAGCCCTGGCGCGTGCGCGAATTTCATCTGCAGCATCCGGACGGGCACGTCTTCCGCGTCAGCCAAGGGATCACGCGTTGATCCGCGCGGCATCAAAGAGACGCCCTCTCACGCGGGATACACGGATAAAGCGGCGGTGAAGCCTATCTTTAGAACGATCCCAAAGAATCTTCTGCATCCTTGCGGTGGGTGGGCCGAACATGCCGGAGGCTTGGGAGTAATACCGATACCCATGAAGTTCTTTTCCTCTCAGAAGTTGCGCCGCCCCGGCAAGGGCGCTGGCACGATCGCGTGGCACGCTTCCGACCGCAACGGCGGCCAGCAGGGCGGCCCCAACGGGAACAAGCCGGGCCAGGGCAAGGCGACGCCCCCGGGCGGGCGCGGGCTCTTCGGGCTCGTCTCCGTCCTCATGCTCGCGCTGCTGCTCTTCGTGATGTTCAACAGCCAGGGGCGCGGGCCGACCGTGACGCTGGAGCAGTTCAAGACGATGTACGCCGAGGGCGTCATCGACAAGGACAGCGTCGTCATCCGCGAGGACATGGTCACGGCCAAGTCGACGCAGACGGCCGACGCCCGCCCGACGCAGATCGCGGTCAAGCTCAACGGCGCCGCCGGGAAAGTCGTGGCCGAGGAGGTGATGGAGCTGACCGACGGCCGGGCGCAGCTCGTGACGACGCCCATCTGGGTCTCCTTCGCGCTGATGTTCGGCATTCCGCTGCTGCTCATCGCGATGGTGTGGATGTTCATCTCGCGCAGCCTCCGCAGCGCGGGCGGCGGGCCGGGGATGCTGGGCTCGTTCGGCAAGAGCCGCCACCGCACGCTCAACAAGGAGATGACGGGCGTCACCTTCGCCGACGTCGCCGGCATCGACGAGGCCAAGGACGAGGTCACCGAGATCGTCGAGTTCCTCAAGAACCCCAAGAAGTTCACCAAGCTCGGCGGCCGCATCCCCCGCGGCGTGCTCCTCGTGGGCTCGCCGGGCTGCGGCAAGACGCTCCTCGCCAAGGCGATCGCCGGCGAGGCGGACGTGCCCTTCTTCAGCATCTCCGGATCGGACTTCGTCGAGATGTTCGTGGGGGTGGGCGCCAGCCGCGTGCGCGACCTCTTCAAGCAGGCCAAGGAGAGCGCGCCCTGCATCATCTTCCTCGATGAAATCGACGCCGTGGGCCGCAAGCGCGGCAGCGGCTTCACCACGGGCGGCCACGACGAGCGCGACCAGACCCTCAACGCCATCCTCGTCGAGATGGACGGCTTCCAGCCCGCCGACGGCGTGATCGTGATCGCGGCGACCAACCGCGCCGACGTCCTCGACCCCGCCCTCATCCGCCCGGGCCGCTTCGACCGCCAGGTCGTCGTCCCGCTGCCGGACGTGCGCGGGCGCCTCGAGATCCTCAAGGTGCACGCCAAGAAGGTCAAGATGGGCCCGGACGTGGAGCTGGAGCGGATCGCCCGCGGCACGCCGATGTTCAGCGGCGCGGACCTGGCCGCGATCATCAACGAGGGCGCCATCGGCGCCACGATGCAGAACAAGGACTTCGTCGAGCACGTGGACCTGGAGGAAGCCCGCGACAAGGTGAAGTACGGGCGGGCCAAGAAGAGCCGCGTCCGCGAGAAGGAAGAGAACCGGCTCGTCGCCTACCACGAGGCCGGGCACGCGGTGGCGCAGGCGCTGCTCAAGGACGCCGACCCGCTGCACAAGGTCACGATCATCCCCCGGGGCGAGTTCGGCGGCGCGACGTTCAGCCTGCCGGAGAAGGACCGCCACGGGTACGGCCTCAAGTGGCTCCGCGCGTCGATGCGCGTCGGGTGCGCGGGGCGCATCGCCGAGGAGAAGGCGATGGGCGACGTCTCCAGCGGCGCCTCGGGCGACATCATGCACGTCACGGCCCTCGCGAGGGCGATGATCGAGGAATGGGGTATGAGCGAGCGGCTGGGCTTCGTCCGCTACGCCGGCGTGGACAACCGCGAGACGTTCGTGCCGGAGAAGAGCTACAGCGAGGAGACGGCCCGGATCATCGACGAGGAGGTCAAGCGCCTCGCGACCGAGGCGTACCAGGACGCCGAGCGCATCCTCAACGAGAACTGGGAGAAGGTCGTCGCCGTCGCCGAGGCCCTCCTCAAGCACGAGACGCTCTCGAGCGACGACGTGCACCGGCTGATGCGGGGTGAGCAGATCAACAAGCCCACCGTGGCGGAGTTGCTCGTCGCCCAGGCGCAGCGGAACCGCGACGCGGCCCGCAAGGCCGCGGGGAACAGCGGCGAGCCGGATGTTCCGCCCGGAGCTGTGCCCGCGGGGGCGTGAAGAAGAAGTGGTCGGGTGATCAAGTGGTCCAGTGGTCAAGCGGCGGGGTTCGAACTCCGCCGCTTGTCATTTCAGGCCGAGCTTCACCCGCCGGCGGCTTGCTTCAACAGCGCTTTGAACGCAGCGGCATCGACGTCGCCCATCGACTTGATCTTGATGTGCCGCATCTCCTTGCCCGCGCCCTCAAGAAGCGCCTTGGGGTCCTTCAGCGACGCGCCCTTGTGGAACCCGAGCGTGCCGTGGTTCCTGGTCGAGTGCAGGTAGCAGAACAGGCCGGCGCTCCCGGAGGAATAGCACGGACGGCCCCACTTCATCTCCTCGTCCACACCCTTCGACGACGCGAGGACCATCTTGCGCACGGCCGCGAGCGCCGGCCCCTGACCCTTGGGCAGCGCCGCGAACCACTCGTTGACACCGTTCGCTCCCGTCACGTGCTTATTCCTTCTCCTCGTCCTTCGCCTCCGCCGCGGCGGGCACGCGGCGTGACGGCGGCAACTCCCCCGCCGCCATGAGCTGGTTGTCGTAGCGCGTGCGGTTGGTCTTGTAGTCCATGAGGAAGTGGACGCGCTCGACGTTCTTGGGGCCCGTCACCTCGGCGATGCGCTTGCGGGCGTAGGCCATGTCGGTGCGGCGCGAGACGTGGACGAGGACGAGGTGCTGGCACTCGAGGACGCGCAGCCACTCGGTGATGTCGTCCAGGTGCATGTGCATCCCGACGCGGGCGCGCTCCTTGTGGTCGGGGTCGAAGAACGTGCACTCGGCGATCACGAGCTGGGCCTTGCGCACGTCCTCGCGCACCAGGTGCGGGCCCGGCGCCGTGTCGCCCGTGTACGCGATGAGCGGGATCTCGAAGGAGCGCGTGATCTCGACGCCACGCTCCTTGAGCTCCTTGAGCTTGTCCTGCGGCAGCTCGTGGTACTCGGGCTTGAGCTTCGTGCGCTTCTCGCACACCGTGTACCCGAACGAAGGGCAGGTGTGCTCGGTCTCGAAGCCCCGCAGGAAGACGTTGTTCTTGATCTCCAGCGGCTGGTCGGGCTGGAGGGGGATGAGGTCGTACGGCGTCCGTTGGCGCTCGAGCTCGACGTACCCCTCCATCATCCTCTTGATCGCGCCGGCGATGCGGGCGTCGCAGACGATCTTGGCGCTCCCCATCCCCTGGAAGCGGCGCTGCGAGCAGTAGTACGCGAGGCCGCCGATGTGGTCCATGTGCCCGTGCGTGATCGCCAGGTGCTTGGTCGGCAGCATCGCGCGGGGGCAGCTGCCGATGTCGAAGCCCAGGTCGAGCTCGGGGATCTGCAGGCACGTCGTCTCGCCGGCGACGGACTCGCCGACGACGCGGTACGGCGGGCAGTAGAGGAAGCCCAGGGTCGCCTCTCGGGGCGGCGGCTTTGGCAGCATCGCGGAAATCTCCGGCAGGGGGCTTTCGCCCGTGCTTGCGAAGGGGATGTGAGCGGCATGGTAGCAAGGGACTCGGGAGGCCGGTTCACCACAGAGACACAGAGGCACAGAGAAGAGAATTCACTGTTTGAATGAGAGGAGCGGAAAGCGTCGGGTTGCCTGCAGCTCCCATTTTGCCAATTCCGACTCCCTTCTTCTCTGTGCCTCTGTGTCTCTGTGGTAAAACGACGTCTGAAAGCCTCCGTTGCGCCCCCGTGACGAGCGCGGCGTCGTCCCGGGCGTATCCCTTTCTCGTGCGGCGGGCATGCGGCCCGCCCCGCCGAGGAGTTCTCCCATGAAGGTGTTCGTGCTCGCGGCCGTGGCCGGCTCCGTGGTTTCGTGCGGCGCTCTCGCGCAGGTGCGGGGCGAGATCGAGGGCGTCACGGTCTACCGGGGCCAGGCGCTCGTCACCCGCGCCGTGGACCTGGGCAAGGGCGGCGGGGGCGTCGAAGAACTCGTCGTCACGGACCTGCCGCCGACCGTACGGGCCGAGAGCCTGCACGCCGAGGCGCCCGCGGGCGTGAGCGTCCGCAGCGTCCGCTTCCGCGCCCGCCCCGTGGAGAAGGACACGCGCGAGGAGGTTCGCGCGGTCGACGCCAGGATCACCGAGCTGCAGGACAAGCAGCGGGCCAACGCCCGGCGCGTCGAACTCCTCAACGAGCACCGCGCGTACCTCGCGAGCCTGCAGGGCTTCGTGGCGCCGACCGCGACGGCCGAGCTCTCCAGGGGTGTGCTCAACGCCGAGACGCTCGAGCGCCTTTCGACATACATCCGCACCGAGCGCGCCAAGATGGCCGAGACGGAGCTCAACCTCGTGCTCGAGGCCCGCGACCTCGGGACGCAGCTCGACGCCGCCCAGCGCGAGCGCGCGACCATCGCCGGGCAGGGTTCGCGCACGGTCTACGAGGCGGTCGTGCTCGTGAGCCGCGAGGGGAACGCCGCGGCGGGGCCCCTGCGGCTGCGCTACCTCGTGGACGGCGCGTCGTGGACGCCGTCGTATTCCCTGCGTGTGGACGACGCGGCGGCGGCCGACACGGTGCGGCTGGAGTACTACGCGAGCATCCAGCAGATGAGCGGCGAGGACTGGAACGGTGTCTCGATGACGCTCTCGACCGCGACGCCGTCATTGATCGCCAACGCACCTTCTCTCTCGCCCATCACGCTCACGCTCCAGGCGTCGCCGCAGGCGGCGCTGGAGGTGGCGTACGCCGACGCCAAGCGCGAGCTGGAAGAGCGCCAGCGCGAGATCTTCCGCACCCGCGCGAGCAAGGCCGCCGCGCAGTCGCAGACGGCCGACCCATCGGGCGCGCCGGCGTCGCCCGCGGCAGAAACGGCTTCGACCGAAGCGGACCTGGGCCTCAACCAGGTCGCGAACGACATGCTCCTGCTCGACGTGGTCAGCGGCCGGCGCGACGAGGACGACCGCGGCCAGCGCCGTCGCCCCGTCTCGCCGAGCGAAGAAGGCCTGAGCGTGACGTACTCGATCGCCGGCAGAACGACGCTCCCCAGCCGCAGCGACCGGCAGCTCGTGCAGATCGGCGCGTCGCAGGTGCCCGCGACGACGGTCAAGATCGCCGCCCCCGCGCTCACGACGTACGTCTACAACCAGGCGCAGGCCGTGAACACGACCGGGATGGTCCTTCTCGCGGGGCCGATGACGAGCTACGTGAACGGCGCGTTCGTCGGCAGCGGCTTCCTCCCCACGACCGCCGCGGGTCAGGCGTTCGAAGGCGGGCTCGGCATCGACAGCTCGCTGCTCACGCGCCGTGAACTCGTGAACCGCACGGAGAGCGTGCAGGGCGGTAATAAGGTGATCGTGCTGACCTACCGCCTCACCGTCGAGAACTTCGGTGAGGAGCCGGCGCGGGTGCGGCTCGTCGACCGTCTGCCCCGTGCGCAGCAGGGAACGGACATCCGCGTCTCGATGCTCTCGAGCCAGATCGACCCGGCGAGCGACCCCGAGGCCAGGCGTCAGCGCGAGAAGGACGGCATCGTGCGCTGGGACCTCGACGCCCCGGCGGCTGCGAACGGCCAGAAGGCCCTCAGCATCGAGTACACGTACCAGGTCGAGCACGATCGGCAGATGAGCTTGGGAGGGATCTAGATCGAAGAGAAGAAGCTCACCGCAGAGTCGCAGAGGAAGATGAGAAGAGGACGGACTGATTCGAAGACTGCGCTCGGGCGCAATTCCTCAATCTAGTCATCTTCTTCTCTGCGCCCTCCGCGACTCTGCGGTGGATCTTCTTCTACGCTACCGCCTTGGCAACTCCCCGCACGTTCTCCGAGTGGATCGACCGGCTGGGCCTCACGGCCGTCCTCGCTGCCGGTGCGCTCGTCCTGCCGCCGCTCGGGTCGCTCGTTCTCTTCTGGAAGATCGTCCCGGTCAGCGAGTGGCTCCGCTCGCACGGAGACATGGGCGTCGTGGTCTACGCCGTCGCGTTCGCCCTCCTCGCGGGGTGCGCGCTCCTGCCGACGTACGCGCAATCGGCCGTCGGCGGGTACGCCTTCGGCGTCGCGTGGGGCATCCCGGCGGCCCTCGCGGGCTTCGTCGGCGGCGCGGTGATCGGCTACCTCATCGCCGGGCGCGTCTCGGGCGACCGCGTCGAACGCATCGTCGAGGAGAACCCCAAGTGGCGCGCGATCCGAGACGCGCTCGTCGGCATGCGGGGCGCGAAGTCCAGCGCGTGGCGCACGACGGGGATGGTGATCCTTCTCCGCCTGCCGCCCAACTCCCCCTTCGCGCTCACCAACCTCGTGCTCGCGTCGGTCAAGGTGCCGCTCCTCCCCTTCGCCGCGGGGACGCTCATCGGCATGGCCCCGCGAACCACGCTCGCCGTCGTGCTCGGCGCGGGCATCGAGCAGGCCCTGACGAAAGACACGCTGAAGGCGGCGGCGCCGCCCTGGCTCTGGGGCGTCGGCATCGCCGTGACCATGCTCGTCGTGATCGCCATCGGCATCATCGCGAACAAGGCCGTCGCGCGGGCGACGCGCGGGGCGCGCTCCGCGGGCCCCGCGCCCGCCCCCGGGGGCGGCGCTTGATCGAGTGGGCGCGCGAGCGTGTGCTCGTCACGGGCGGCTCGGGGTTCCTCGGCTCGCGGGTCGTTCGCGCCGTGCGCGACCGTGGAGCTCACGCACTGGTCGCTCCAACCTGCAGGGAATTCGATCTCCGCGAGGCCCGAGACGCGGCGCGGTTGGTGACCCTCGCCCGGCCAACCATCGCGCTCCACTGCGCCGGGCTTTCCGGCGGACTCGGGTTCGTACGCTCCAATCCCGCGGCGGTCTTCCGCGACAACCTCGCGATGGGCGTTCACCTGCTGGAAGCGCTCCGCGCCGGCGGCGCGATCGATTCGGGCTGCCGTGTCGCGATCGTGGGTCATATGACGTGCTACCCGACCGACGCGCCGCAGCCTTTGGCGGAAACCTCGCTCTTCGGCGGCCCGTGCGACCCCGCCACCGCCCCCCTCGGTGTCGCCAAACTCGCCCTTCTCACGATGATGCGGGCCTACCGCGTTCAATACGGATTGCGGGGCGTCTTCCCCATCCCCACAAGCCTCTACGGCCCCGGCGATACCGCCGACCCCGCCCGATCCCACGCCGCGGGAGCGATGCTCGCCAGGATGCACGACGCGGCGGGTCGCGGGGAGCAGACGGTCACGTGCTGGGGAACGGGGGCACCAGTCCGCGACTTCCTGTTCATCGACGACGCCGCCGAGGGGCTCCTGCGGGCGGTCGAGGGTGTCGACGATTGCTCGCCGGTCAATCTCGCCGGCCCCCGGGGGGTTTCCATCCGAGAACTTGCGGATGCCTCGGCCGCCGCGGCGGGGTTCCGCGGCTCCATCCGGTGGGATCCATCGAAGCCGGACGGCGTTCCTCGGCGCGTGCTGGATGGCGGCCTTGCCCGAGCGCGGCTGGGCTGGACACCTCGGGTGGACATCGCCGAAGGGTGCCGGCTGGCCCTGGCCAACTTGTGATTTTGTTCTTGGACCCGCCCGCAACTTTTGGTATCCTGTCCGGGCAACCCGAGGTGGTCCCGGGCTGCTGTAGGTGCCTTCGCGGGGTAGATGAGAAGGAGCGGTCTATGTTGAAAGCGTTGAGCATGAGCGCTGCGGTTGCGTGTCTGGCGGGCGTGGCGTTCGGTGTCGGCCCGGACGTGACACTCCAGGACATCCAATCGATCTCGACCTTCGGCCCCGTCAACGGGCAGTACGCGTACATCGTCGGCAGCCATACCTGCAACCGCGGCACGTCCAACCTGCTCTGGACGAACAACGGCACGCCGGGCCTGGCGAGCAACGTCTACCGCCTGCACAACGGCCGGCTCATGCACCTCGGCCTGTCGCACGCCAAGACGGCCTGCTGCGCCGCGGCGGGCGGCGGCCCCTGCGGCTCGTGCAACGGCGCGGGCGGCAGCGTGCTGGGCGCGGGCTGCCTCGACGTGTACTCGTCCGGCTGGAACTCGGGCCAAGGCCGCCTCGCCCCGCGCAACCGCATCAACCCGGTGTCGGGCGTCTTCTCGAGCTACCCGCAGTCCACGGGCAACGCGATCTTCCGCCGCGCCCAGGTTCCCGTCGCGGATATGAACGCGACGAACTTCCCCGGCGCGATTTACTTCGTGGAGGGCGTGTACGTCGGCACCGACGACGCGCAGAATAACAACGAGAACAACAACGCGACGTACAAGCGCGCGACGCTCGGCGCCAACGGCGTCCTTTCTCCGACGCCGGTCTCGGGCGGCGCGGTCGAGGGTGTGCCCGCGATCCGCGCCTGGCGCGACCACGGCCTGGGCCTCAACCAGCCCGACCCCCGCGTGGAGATCGCGACGCTGGACGTCCCCGGCGACGGACGCTTCTGGGTCGCGACGAAGGTGACGCAGAACGGCCCGGCCAGCTGGACGTACGACTACGCCATCTTCAACCTCAGCTCGGACAAGTCCGCCGGCTCCCTGTCTCTCCCGATCCCCTCGGGCGTGAACATCACGAACGTCGGCTTCCACGCCCCCGACTACCACTCCGACGAGCCCTTCAGCAACGCCGACTGGGTGACGGCCCGGACCGACTCGAGCTTCGGCTGGAGCACCCCCGAGACGTTCTCGCAGAACGCGAACGCGAGCGCGCTCCGCTGGGGCACCATGTACAGCTTCTGGTTCACCGCCGACGCGCCCCCGGCCTCGGGCAACGCGACGCTCGGCCTCTTCAAGGTCAACGACGGCTCGTCGGTGACGTTCGCGGCGCCCTTCCCCAAGTGCGACACGATCGACTTCAACCACGACACCCTCTTCCCGAGCAACGACGACCTCGAGGACTTCCTGGCGGTTTTCGGCGGCGACACGTCCTGCACGACCTGCGGGGACATTGACTTCAACAACGACGGGCTCTTCCCCGACAACAACGACATCAGCCACTTCTTCGCCGTCTACGGCGGGGCGAGCTGCCAGTAATCCATCCAACGAATCGGTGCGAAGGCCCGGGCGGATCCGCCCGGGCCTTTTTTTCGCGCACGCGATCCACTACGCTCGGCGCGTGCCCGGCGCCGTCACACTGCTCGCCCGCGACATCAAGGTCGCCCACTCCGTCTTCGCGCTCCCGTTCGCGCTCCTCGGGGCGTCTCTCGCCGCTGCTCGCCAGCAGACCACGCCCGCTCGCCTCGCGGGCCAGTTCGCGCTCGTCGTCGCGTGCATGGTCGCCGCGCGCACATGGGCCATGCTCGTCAACCGCCTCGCCGACCGACGCTTCGACGCCGCCAACCCGCGCACGGCTCGCCGCGCGATCGCCAGCGGCGCGGTGAGTGTCCGAGCGGGGGGCCTCGCGGCCGCGGTGTGCGCTGCGGTTTTCCTGCTCTGCTGCGCCGGCTTCTGGCTGCTCGACGAAAACATCTGGCCGCTCGCGTTGGGTGCGCCGGTGCTCGCGTGGATCGGCGCATACTCGTATGCAAAGCGGTTCACGTGGGCTTCACACATCTTTTTAGGCGGTGCGCTCGCCGCCAGCCCGATCGCCGCGGCGATCGCGATCGACCCCGCGACGTTGCGTGGGCCCACCGTGTGGTGGCTCTCGGCGTTCGTGCTCTTCTGGGTCGCCGGGTTCGACATTTTCTACGCGTTGCAGGACCGCGATGTGGATCGCGAGCTCCGGCTCCACAGCGCGCCGGCCCGCTTCGGCACGCGCGGCGCCCTTGTTGTCGCCCGCGTTCTGCACGCGTGCGCGATCGCCGCCCTGGCGATGGCGTGGCGCGTGGACCGGAAGTTGGGCGCGCTCTTCGGCGTGGGTGTTGCGCTCGCGGTCGCGCTGATCGTGGTCGAGCACGTCATCGTGGCGAACGCGTCGCACGCACCATCATCGGGGAGCGACGAGCCCGCGCCCACGCTCAACATGGCGTTCTTCACGCTCAACGGGGTGGTGAGCTGCGTCGTCGGAGGGTCCGGCATCGCCGAGGTTTTCGGCGTTTTTGACTGAACCCGGTGGAAAGCGTTTTTGCCGTCCGGTACGATGGCACACCGCGGTCGGTACGCGGCCACGAACAACCTTGCCCCCCGAGCGGGCGGCTGAGCGCGGTCTGGTGACCTGCTCGCCGCCCTGCTTTTTTCCATGCGATACCGACAGAACGACGACCCGGCGCCGGCCCCGCGCCGTCTCACGCGGCGCGGGAGCGTCACCTACCTTTCAGAAAGTTCTGAAAGCCATGGCCACCCAGCGCACCAACCAACCGCCCGCCATCACGCCGGCGCAGGACCGATTCATCGCGGCGTGGGGGCAGATGGCCGGCGCCTGGGGCATCTCGCGCACGATGGCCGAGGCCCACGCCCTCCTCTACATCACCGGCGAGGAGATGTGCACCGACGACATCATGGAGCGCCTGCAGATCAGCCGAGGCAACGCCAGCATGTCGCTCCGTGCGCTCGTGGATTGGGGCATCGTCTCGCGCGTGGCACGCCGCGGCGAGCGCAGGGAGTACTTCGCCGCCGAGCAGGACGTCTGGGCCCTTTTCCGCGCGATCGTGCGCGAGCGCATGAACCGCGAGGTGGACCCGCTGCTCGCGTCGCTCCACGAGGTGCGCGACCTCGCCGGCCGTCACGGCGCGGCGGACAGGGAGGCGATCGCCGCGCACAACAAACGCGTGGACGCCATGATCGACTTCTTCGAGACGCTCGAGAAGTTCGGCACACGCTTCGTCAAGCGCGACGGCCGGGGCCTCAAGGTGGCCGTCAACGTGCTCGCGAAGCTGCCGTGAGCGCCGGCGTCACGGCCAGCGCCGCGTGCTCGCGACGTCGCCGAACGGCTCGGCGTGCTGCGGCGTCAGCATCTCCTTGACGAGCACGCCCCACCGCAACAGCGACACTGCCCGGTTGACGCCGAGCAGGCTCGTGAGCGCGAAGACGCCGGCGACCAGCGGGCTGGAGGCCGGGAACGCCGAGCGGATGACGTTCATGAACGGCCGGCTCTTCTCCGTCCGCTCCGCCTTGCGCCGCTTGATGCGCCGCACGGCCGTGCCGATCGCGCGGCCCGCGCGGCGTGACTGCGCCCGCGCCGTCATCAGCAGCGCGAGGCCGACCAGCGCCAGGCCGCCGAACACCGCCACCAGCGCCCACCCCCAACCGATCATCGGCGCGAGCGCGGCGGCGAAGCCCACGCACGCGCCGATGATCCCGAAGAAGAGCGTCACCGCGCCCGCCGCGGCCCAGCCGGCAGACGATCCCACGGCCTTGGCCATCACGGCGTATCGAGACACGGGGCTCTCCTTCGTCGTTGCGGGTATCCGGCGGGCGCACTCAGCGGCGGGGGAGCAGGAACCGCGCGACCAGCGCGCCGACGCCCAGGGCGATCAGCACGGACGTCGTCGGGTTCTTCTGCACGTAGTCGCACATCTTGTGGTGCACGCCTTCCATCTGGTGGCCGGCCTTCTTGCCGATCTCCACGAGCTGCTGCCCCTTGGCCTTCACCGTGTCCCTGACCTGGTCCTTCATCCGGTGTGCCTCGTGCGACACGTCGTCCTTCAGCGTCGCGACGTCGCGCTTGATGTTGTCGACGCCCGAGGGCTCTTTGGACCAGGCGTCACCGTAATTACCCGAGTTCTGCATCTTGCACCTCTTGGGAATGCCGTGCGCCTGCCACCATCGGCGTCGCACCGACAGTTGAGTGACGGTCACCGTGTGGAGGGCTTGAACAGGCAGTGAGGCCCCGCTCACGGCCCGCGCCGGCGGCGATTCACCGGCGTTTCACCCCCGCGGGGGACCTTGAGCGTCAAGGAGCCACGACATGCCCAAGTGCGACACGTGCGGCAACGACTACCCGCGATCGTTCGAGGTGCGCCACGAGTCCGGCACGTACACCTTCGACAGCTTCGAGTGCGCGATCGACAAGCTGGCGCCCCGGTGCGCACACTGCGGCTGCCGGATCATCGGCCACGGCGTGGAGCACGGCGGCGCGTACTTTTGCTGCGAACACTGCGCCAGGCACACGGCGGGCGCCGGGGCGGCGCACGCCGGCTAGGAGTGCGCCCGCGGGGCGCGACGCATGCGTGACGTTCTTGTGTGGGTAGCCGCGATCGCCGCGTGGGGCGGCGGCGTCTGGGCGGCGTACGACGTGCTCATGCGCGGGCGCACCCCCCAGGGGACGCTCGCGTGGATCTTCGCGCTGCTGGCGTTCCCGCCCCTGGCGCTGCCGCTCTACTTCATCCTCGGCGAGCGGCGGTTCTCCGGGTATCGCCGCGGCCGGCTGCGCGGCCCCCGCCCGATCGACGACGCGGCCCGCCGGCTGACCGCCGCGCTCGACGGGCGTGTTATCCCCACCGACACGGACGCGGACTGGCGCACGCTCACGCGCCTGGGCCGCATCGGCGCCACCTCGGGCAACAACCTCGAGCTGCTCATCGACGGCGTCGCCTTCTTCGACGCGCTCCTGCGCGAGATCGGGGCGGCGGAGCGGTACGTGCTCGTGCAGTTCTACATTTTCCGAGACGACCGCGTCGGCGGCGCGCTCGGCGAGGCCCTCTGCCGCGCCGCGGCGCGGGGCGTCGAGGTCTCGGTCCTCTACGACGAGCTCGGCTGCCTCACGCTCTCGGCCGACTACTTCCAGCGCCTGCGCGACGCGGGGTGCAAGTGCACCGGCTTCCGCGCCGTGCCTAGGCGCCGCAAGCCGCTGCGGCTCAACTTCCGCAACCACCGCAAGATCGTCGTCGTGGACGGGCGCGTGGGCTTCTTCGGCGGCCTCAACGTCGGCGACGAGTACCTGGGCCGCGTGCCGGAAATGGGCGCGTGGCGCGACACGCACCTCCGCGTCTCCGGTCCCGCCGTCCTCTGCCTGCAGATGGTCTTCCTCGAGGACTGGACCTGGGCGAACGAGGACATGCCGAAGGTCCGGTGGGACCCGCCGCCCGCCGCCGGCTCGACGGACGTGCTCGTCCTGCCGACCGGGCCCGCCGACCAGCTCGACAGCGCGGCGCTCTTCTTCCTGCACATGGCTTCGCGCGCCCGCGAGCGCCTCTGGGTCGCGACGCCCTACTTCGTGCCCGACCCCGGCGTCGAGGGCGCGCTCCAGCTCGCCGCCCTCCGGGGCGTGGACGTGCGCGTCATCATGCCCCGGAACACCGACAACATCATCGTCAAGTGGGCCAGCCTGTGCACGCTGGAGGAGCTGCCCCAGCACAAGGTCCGCCTGTTCGCCTACGAGCGCGGGGTCATGCACCAGAAGGTCGTCGTGAGCGACGACCTCGCGGCGATCGGCAGCGCGAACCTGGACAACCGCTCGATGCGGATCAACTTCGAGCTCATGGGCGTCGTGCGCGACCCGGCCGTCGTCGAGCGGGTCGCCGCGATGCTCGAGAAGGACCTCGAGTCCTCCCGCGAGTTCCCGCCGGACGCCTGGCGGCGGCTGGGCCGGGCCAAGCGCATCAAGGCACGGCTCGCGTCGCTCTTGGGGCCGATGCTGTAAAGGACGGGATACGGGGTTCGTGATTTCAAGCACGTGCGCGTTGGGCTGATCGATTTCAGCGTAGAGACGCAGAGAAGACGGGCACGAAGAAAAGAAAGGACTTGGTTCGAAGACGCGTGCGCGGCCGCGAAGGGCGTCCGCCTCTTGAAACCAGATCATCGCTTCTCATCGATCTCATCTGCTCTGTGCCTCTGTGCTGAAAACTTGCTGCCCATCGCTCCCGGATCGTCGAATAAAAAAAGGCGAAGCCTCGCGGCCTCGCCCTCGTGACCTTCGGGTCGTCCCGTCCGTGCTTACTTGGCGCGGGTCAGGTTGATCTCCATCCCCTTGTACTCTTTGTTCGACTTGGGGTCGGTCATGTGCATTTCCATCGTCATGGTGTTGTCGCCCGTCCACCGGAGAATCTCGCGCATCACGGTGGGCTTCTTGGTGATCGGGCAGTTGTACGTGTAGCGCCAGGTCATCGTCTTGCCGTCGGGCGACATCTCGCCCGTGCCGCGCATGATGCCGCTGCTATGGCTGTCGATCCAGTCCGCGACGTACTGCTGCGAGACGTTGTCGAAGCCGGCGATCCCCATGCCGCTGAACGCGCCCATGCCCGGCACCTCGCCGCTGACATCGGTGCGCACGTACCGGCCGTCCATGATGCTGGTGACCGTCCAGGTGCCCTCGGACGCCATCTCCTGCCCGCCCGGGCC
>Ga0196963_10000106_pt1 | contig 95660 bp, 89 predicted proteins | sample S1_5metaG_FD_148600 | JGI IMG/M metagenome (GOLD analysis project Ga0196963, IMG submission 148600) | Soil microbial communities from Anza Borrego desert, Southern California, United States - S1_5 | ecosystem: Environmental > Terrestrial > Soil > Desert | place: USA: California | collected... | reverse complement strand
CCCTCACGTGCTGATGCCGATGCGGGTATGACGATGGAGCAGGAACCTCCCAAGATTTGGGCCTATGCGGCGGCCTTGGTCGTGACGATCGTCTGCCTGGCGCTCGCCAATGTGATCCTCGCTTATTTGGGCGGATTGGCGAACATCGTAGCCGCGACGCCCGCCGCCGCCGCTTTGGCCTTCGTCCAGGGGCTGGCCGGAGCCTTGCTGGCCGGCTTCGCCTCCAGGCAGCTGTTCAAATCGCTCCGTCCCGCCGATTTCTGGCTGAAATGGATTGTCGTGCTGGTCGCGATCCTGTTCGCGGTCGTCATCTTCTGGCTGATCGCCACCGGCAAGTCCCACAGGGCGCTGACCTGGACGACCTATGCCGGCCTCGCGGGGCTCGTCGGAACCGAGGCGGGACGCCGGATCGCGACGCGCCTGCTGGGCCGCTCCGCGCCTGGGGAGGCCGCCGGGGCCGCTTCCTGATCGGACCGTCACGCCGGGCTTGATCCGGCGTCCGCCTCTCCCTTGTCAGGTCGGATAGGAAGATGGGTGCCGGATCAAGTCCGGCATGACGAAAGGCCTCCGCTGCTGCATTGTTTGCCGTGCAGGGCTTCCGCTAGGACGCGGCATGGCCCTCGCCCGCCTCGTCCTCACCGACTTCCGCAACCACCGCGACGCCGTGATCGCGCCGGGGCTGGGCCTGGTCGTGCTCACTGGCGAGAACGGCGCAGGCAAGACCAACGTTCTGGAAGCCATATCCCTGCTGTCGCCCGGGCGCGGCCTGCGCGGGGCGACTCTGTCGGAGATGGCCCGCCGCGACGGCCCGGGCGGTTTCGCCGTGGCCGCGCGCCTCGGCGACGTCGAGATCGGAACCGGCACGTCGCCCTCCGCCCCGGAGCGGCGTCAGGTCCGGATCAACGGCGCCGCCGCTTCGGCGACGTCGCTGTCGGAATGGCTCTCCGTTCTCTGGCTCACCCCCGCGATGGACCGCCTCTTCCAGGAAGGAGCCGGCGGGCGCCGCCGCTTCCTCGACCGACTTGTCCTCGCTCTGGAGCCGGGCCACGCCGTCCACGCCGCCCGCTACGAGGCGGCAATGCGGGCGCGAAACAAGCTGCTCGCCGAGGACGGCGCCCGCGACGAAGCCTGGCTGTCGGCGCTCGAGGCTCGGATGGCGGAGCATGGCGCCGCCCTCGCCGAAGCCCGGGCGAGGACCGTCGCGCTGCTCTCCGAGCACCTGGTTCGTGCGCCCGACGGCCCGTTCGCACGCGCCGGTCTGGCGCTCGAGGGCGGCGGCGAGGACCTCCTTCGCGACCTCGCCCGCGACCGCGCCCGCGATGCGGCCGCCGGCCGAACCCTCGCCGGGCCGCACCGGACCGATCTGGCGGTCACCCATCTCGGCAAGGGGCAGCCCGCCGCCTCGTCCTCGACCGGAGAGCAGAAAGCGCTGCTCCTCTCGATCGTCCTCGCCCATGCCGACCTCGTCGCCGACCGCGCCGGCCGCCGGCCGATCCTGCTGCTCGACGAGGTCGCCGCCCACCTCGACCCCCGCCGCCGCGGCGCCTTGTTCGAGCGGCTGGAGGCCGGGGGAGGGCAGGTCTGGATGACAGGGACGGAGGCCGCCCTGTTCGAGGGCATCGCCGCCAGCTCGACCAGCCTCGAGCTGACCGACGGCCGACTGGTGCAAAATTTTGCATAGCGCGACGTCGATCGGCGCGGCGGCAAGGCGGGCTCTGCAAAGATTTGCAGTCGGGCCGTTGACGGCTGATCGGCGCAGCGCCTAACCGCATTCGCTGCGGCCGGGGGCGACCTGGCCGGCGCTCGGCAGCGACTCCGCACCCTCCCCGCGCGGGCGCGGCACTGCTCCGCCGGGACCCCGCATCCGCCCTACGCGCCGGTGCCATCCTGGTGCTCGGCCACTGCTGAGAATGGACTCCCTTTTTCGGAGATTCATGCTATGTTCTATCGCATCGAAAGGGATCTCCTAGGCCGTGGCGAGTCGCCGGGAGGGGGCGCGTGATCGGCAAAATCGATCAGTCCGGGCTCGGTGAACGGATGGATTTTCATTTTTCGGCCAACTTCGGAACTTCCGCGCCTCTCCAGCTCGGTCCGGCCTATGCTGCAAGTGCGAAAAATGACGGCAAGAAGCGGCGGATTTCCTTGGGTTTCGGGGCTTCAACGGCTATATCCCGATGATGGCATCCTCTCCCAGCGAAAACAGCTACGGCGCCGAGTCGATCAAGGTGCTGAAGGGCCTCGACGCGGTCCGCAAGCGGCCGGGAATGTATATCGGCGACACCGACGACGGCTCGGGCCTCCACCATATGGTGTTCGAGGTCTCCGACAACGCGATCGACGAGGCGCTGGCCGGCCATTGCGACCTCATCCGGATCACCTTGAACCCCGACGGATCGGTGTCGGTCGAGGACAATGGCCGCGGCATCCCGACCGGGATTCACCCCGAGGAGGGAGTGTCCGCGGCAGAGGTCATCATGACCCAGCTCCATGCCGGCGGGAAGTTCGAGAACACCTCGGACGACAATGCCTACAAGGTCTCCGGCGGCCTGCACGGGGTCGGCGTGTCGGTGGTCAACGCTTTGTCGGAATGGCTCGACCTCACCATCTGGCGTGACGGCGAGGAGCATCATATGCGCTTCCGCCATGGCGACGCCGAGGCGCCGCTGAAGGTCGTCGGCCCGGCCGGCGACCGCAAAGGCACCCGGGTCACCTTCCTGCCGTCGGCCGAGACGTTCAAGATCACCGAATTCGACTGGGACACGCTCGAGCACCGCTTCCGCGAGCTCGCCTTCCTCAATTCCGGCGTCCGTCTGATCCTGACCGACGCGCGGCACGAAGACGAGAAATCGATCGAGCTCTACTATGAGGGCGGCATCTCCGCCTTCGTCCGTTACCTCGACCGCGCCAAGACGGCCCTGATCCCCGATCCGATCTCGGTGACCGGCCAGCGCGACGACGTCGGCATCGAGGTCGCGCTCGAATGGAACGATTCCTATTACGAGCAGACGCTCTGCTTCACCAACAACATCCCGCAACGCGACGGCGGCACCCATCTCGCCGCCTTCCGGGCGGCGCTGACCCGGACGCTCAACAATTATGCCGAAAAGTCCGGCATGATGAAGCGCGAGAAGGTCAATCTCACCGGCGACGACATGCGCGAGGGACTGACCGCGATCGTCTCGGTCAAGCTGCCCGATCCCAAGTTCAGCAGCCAGACCAAGGACAAGCTGGTCTCATCCGAGGTGCGTCAGCCGCTCGAGAGCCTGATGGCCGACAAGCTCGCCGAATGGCTGGAGGAAAATCCGGCCCACGCCCGCACGATCATCCAGAAGATCATCGACGCGGCGGCGGCGCGCGAAGCCGCCCGCAAGGCCCGCGAGGCCAGCCGCAAGAGCGTGCTCGGAATCGCCTCGCTGCCAGGCAAGCTGGCCGACTGCCAGGAGCGCGACCCGGCCCTGTGCGAGCTGTTCCTGGTCGAGGGCGACAGCGCCGGCGGCTCGGCCAAGCAGGGCCGCAACCGCGAGGTGCAGGCGATCCTGCCCCTGAAGGGCAAGATATTGAACGTCGAGCGCGCGCGCTTCGACCGGATGCTGTCGTCCAAGGAGGTCGGCACGCTCATCCAGGCGATGGGCACCGGCATCGGCCGCGACGATTTCAACATCGACAAGTTGCGGTATCACAAGATCGTGATCATGACGGACGCCGACGTCGACGGCGCCCACATCCGTACCCTGCTACTCACCTTCTTCTACCGTCAGATGCCTGAGATCATCGAGCGCGGCCACCTCTACATCGCCCAGCCGCCGCTCTACAAAGTCGCCAAGGGCCGCTCCGAAGTCTATCTGAAGGACGATTCCAAGCTCGACGATTATCTGGTCGACGCCGGCATCGGCGCGATGCGGCTGGAGACCGCCGACGGCCACCGGACCGGTAAGGATTTGCGCGACCTCGCCGATCACGCGCGCCGGGTGCGCAGCCTGATGCGCTATGTCCCGCGCCGCTACGATCCCGGTCTGATCGAGGCGCTGGCGCTCAACGGCGCGCTCGACCCAGCGCTTCGGCCGGCCCAGCGCGCCGAGGCGATCGCCCGCGCCGCTGCCTTCCTCCAGGCCGGCGACGATAGCTCGACCTGGACCGGCGAGATCGGCGCCGACGGCGACTACATCCTGCGCCGCCTGTGGCGCGGAGTGACCGACCACCATGTCGTCGACCATAAGTTCGTCGCCTCGGCGGAGGCCCGCAAGCTGCATGGCCTCGCCGCCGAGCAGGCGGCCAGCTACGCCACCGCCTCGCGCCTGGTCCCGGTCAAGACGCAAGCCGCGGAGACCGAAGTGGCTGACGGCGATTCGGGAGACGAGCCCGCGTTGCCCGCCAAGGGAGCCCTGGTCCGACGTCCGACCGAGCTGCTCGAGGCGATCCTCGCCGCCGGCCGCAAGGGCCTCGCCGTCCAGCGCTACAAGGGTCTCGGCGAGATGAACGCGGATCAGCTGTGGGAGACCACGCTCGACCCGGACAACCGCTCGCTGCTCAGGGTCGAGATCGCCCAGGCCGACGTCGCCGACGAGATTTTCACCCGCCTGATGGGCGACGTCGTCGAGCCCCGCCGCGAGTTCATCCAGGAAAACGCCCTCAACGTCGCCAATCTGGACGTTTGATCCAGGCTGCTTCTCAATAAACAAGGTTGCGGGATGTCGTTGGCCCCCAAGGCGGCTCAGCGACGATCATCGGCGCCGCGATAGATCTCCATCACCCTCGCTAGCGGCAGCCCTTCGATCCGTGCTCCGTTGGCCTCCATCGTGTCGGCCTTGAAGAGCGAGTTCAGCGCCGCTTCTTCGGTCGCCTCGACCACGGCCTGGAATAGCGGCGAGACGGCATCGTTCGCCAGGTCCGTCACCTCGGCTGAGCCGCGCCGCCGCGCCGCCGTCCGCCGCACGCCAGGGTGGGTGGAGAAAGCGATGGCATAATCGCCCGAACCGTTGGTGATCGGCGAGCCCGTCCGGGCGATGCCGAGGAAGGCGCGGCGCGCGAGGCGCTCGAGGTTGCGGTCCGACAGAGGCGCGTCGGTGGCGATCACGACGATCACCGAGCCGTCGCCGCCACCCGCGGAAAGCTCGTCCTTCAGGAAATATTGCCCCAGCCGCCGGCCGACGGGTACCCCGCCGACGGTCAGCACGCCACCATAATTGCTCTGGACGAGGACTCCAACCGTCCAACCGCCCAGCGTCGCCGGCAGCCGGCGCGAGCTGGTGCCGATTCCGCCCTTCCAGCCGAAGGCGACGGTGCCGGTGCCGGCGCCGACCGATCCCTCCGCCACGGGTCCGGGGCGCGCGGCGGAGAGAGCCGCGAGGGCGTCCTCCTTCGTCACGCGGCGCGCGCGTATGTCGTTGAGCCGTCCGTCATTTGTCTCTCCGACCACGGCATTGACCGACCGCACCTGCTCGTTGCCGGGCTGACGGAGCGACCATTCGATGCCGGCCGCAGCGGCTTCGGGGACTGAAAGGGTGTTGGAGAGAAGGATCGGCGCCTCGATCTCGCCAAGCTCCTCGATCTGGGTCGAACCGATGAATTTGCCGTAGCCGTTGGCGACCGCGAAGCCGGCGGGGACCTTGTCCTGATAGAGGTTGCCGCCATGGGCGAGGACCGCCGTCACCCCGGTGCGGATCCTGTCGCCCTCGATGATCGTGCGATGCCCGACGGCCACTCCAGCCACGTCGGTTATGGCGTTGAGCGTCCCGGGAGCGAGGATGCCGATCTCCACGCCCGCCTCGCGTGCCCTGGGCCGCGCCGATGCCGCAGCCGTCGTCACGAGCAGCATTGCCGCCGTGGCGGCGAGGACTTGGCTAGCGGGCGCGATGCAATCTCTCCATCCCGCCCAGGCTGCCGTAATCCGCCGCCGAGCGCCAGACGTCAAAAACGGGGCGCCTCCGTCGGGAGGCGCCCCGCCGCTAAATTTTCACCTGTGCCGCTTAGCGGCAGCGGCGCCGGTTGCGGGCGATCTCGCGGCCGGCGAGAGCGCCCGCCGCGGCGCCGAGAACGGTGCCGGTGGTGCGGTTGCGGCCGCCGTCGACCGCTCGGCCGACCAGGGCGCCGGCGGCGCCCCCGACGATCAGGCCTACCGTGCCGTTCGGCCGGCGGCAGCGCAGGCGCCCCTGCGAGTCGCGCCAGGTCTTGCCGTGATAATAGCCGTTATGGTTGGCGAAGGCGGGCTCCGCCGGAATGACCGGCACCGCCATGGTGGCGGCCAGGACGGCGAGGGTGACTTTACGCATAACTTGGGTCCTTTCCCCGTGAAAACGCGAACCATGAACGCGGCGGGGTTGCCGCCAGTTTCATGAACCTCACACAACGATCCGGGCGTGGCGCGCCCTCAGCTCGTTTCGACGCGGGTGAAGAACTTCTCGCCGCGCGCGGCGACTGCGGGCGCGGCCGCCTTAGCCTGCGCTTTGGGCTGGTTCAAACCCTGTCCAACGGCTAGTCTCGTCCCTCAAGGCCGGGGGGCGCGTGATGCTGAACGAATTCGAGATTCAGCTGGTGGCGGCTATCGCCGAATCGAGGCCGGTCTGTTTCGAGCCTGAAGAAAAAGCGGTTCTTCGCGCCGAGGTGCTGCGTCGCCTGTTGTTGGAAATGCCGCCCGACGGGAAAATGACGAAGGTGGCCTTGCCAGGCCGCTGCCTCACTATCGAGGGTGCGCTGATCGAGGGCCGCGTCGAGCTCGACGATGCGCGTGGGGGAGAGGGCGGGGAAATCCCGGCCCTCGTCTTCAGACGCTGCACCTTCGACAGCGGCTTCAGCGGAAATCACGGGCGGTTCGCGCGACTCGGCTTCCTCGACTGCCAATTCGAGGCGCCGCCGCGGCCCGAATCGCCCTCGATAAGCCTTAACGGCGCTACCATCGGCTCGGACGTGGACATTTCGGACTCGCGCGGCCTGACCGAGGAGGGGGCATTCTGGGTCGAGGCGAGAGGAGCGCTCGTCGACGGCATGTTCGTCGCCGCGCGTGCCCGCCTCCGCGGGCCGGTGCCCCGGGAGAAGGCGCCGGACACCGAATATGGCCGCCTCGCCCTTCACCTTGGTCAAGCGCATGTCACCGGCGACATGATCCTAATGCCCGGCTTCGCGGCGATCGGAGGCATGTCCATCCAGAACGCTCGCGTAGACGGCGACATCTGGGCCCGGGGCGCGCTGTTCACGACCGGGGAGGGGAGCGCCTTCAAGGCGTCCTACGCCCGGCTTGCCGGCTATGTCTCGTTCGGCACCAACCCCGGCGAGGACGGCGTTCCAGAGCGGACCAAGGTCGTCGGCAAGATGGACTTTTACGGAGCTGAGATAGGCGGCTCGGTGGAGTTGACCGGCGCCATGGTTGGATGGTCCGATTCATCGCCCCTGGCCCAGAAAGCCGATTATCTCGCACTCGGATTCTACCGGGCCAAGATCGACGGTCATGTCACCATGGAAGCTGAGATCGCCAGCGACCATGGCATGCCCTTCGAGGCTTACGGGCTCGTTTCGCTCGACGCGGTGGAGATTGGCACTTTCCTGAGTCTCAACGGCGCGGAGCTCAATGCCGCGCTTGGACCCCATCCACCAGGCATGGCCGGCCTTTCCCTCAATCACGCTCGCATAGGAGCGTCCTGTGGTGGGGTCCGGCGCTGGGCACCTCGCAGACGACGGCATACCTGCCCACCTGCGACGGTTCGATTTCCTGTCGAAGGATGCACGTGGCGGGCGACATGGTGCTGGACGGCCTTGCCATCGCGGGCGATTTCGACGGCACCGGCGCGATGATCGGCGGCGATCTTTCCCTTCACATCAATAGCGCCAATGGAGTCGCCCTCGATCGCGCGACCGTGGTGGGCAATCTCGATCTGTCGAGCTTTTATTTCCGGCAGGATAATCCCGAATTGCCGACGGGGCGACCGCCGCCCACGCTCTCTCTCGCCGATGCCACGGTTCAACACGGTCTGTACGTCGCGCCCCAGGCGCCGCCCACCATCAAGCTCATCGGCACGCGCACCAAGCAGCTCCGCTGCTATCCCGGTCACGAGCTGTGCGAAGCGCTGTGGCAGGTCCGTCAGGGGGACTTCACTTCCATCGGGCAGACCGGTCATCTGATATGCGACGGGCAGGTCGCCGTGTCGCTGAACGGATCTTCCGCCCCTATTCACCGGTACAATCGCGACCGCCTGTCGCTTCAGGACGAGGGAGCGGCGGAGGATTACCTGCGATTCTTCTGCGCCTATGTGTGGGGTATTGGCGGTTCGTTCTACATTGATCTTCCGGCGCCGGACGCGCCCGAGGCAGCTTCGGGCCAGGTTCGGCGAGTCGATGAGAATACTTTCGAAGCCGAGGTCCCGTTGAGCTATCAGGGCGGCCGCTGCATCGGAACCTTCCGCATCCCGCTCGATGGCGCGGTCTCGATGGAGAACGAGGCGCCGCTCGCGGGCAAGGCGCGACGGCCGTATCGCTTCCATCCGCCGTTCATTTATGGCTTCCCCGGAGAAGGGGAGGCCTGGCCGCAGGGTCCCGCCCTCGGCGCGATGACCGTTTGCAGCGAGAATCTGGGCGATGCGGAGCGGATGCTGCGGCCCCACGTTCGCCTCTCCTCGCGCCTGGATGGCGGCAGCATCATCCTCTGCGATGCCTCGTGCGACACGCTTGACGACGACGGCGGCCGGGCTTGGGGACGGCGGGTCGCGCTCAAGCTCGATCGCTTCTCCTATTCGCGTCAGGTTACCCGTGCCGAAAGCTCGGCGGCATGGGAGAAAGGCCGGGACATCGCCGAGAGCCGCAAGGCGTGGCTGGACCTCCAATTGCCCGAAGCCGACAGGCGGCCGGATTTCTTCATTCGTCCGTCAAACCCCGACAGCTATTTCCCTCAGCCGCTGGCGCAGCAGATCGCCGTCCTGAGGAATAGCGGCGAGGAGGATGCCGCCATCCGGCTGGAAAAGCTCAAGCGGGACACCGAGGCGTGGCTCGCCGCGGTCCGGCGCCGGCCGCCCGGCCGATGGGTGGCTCACATCCTCAATTTCCTCAATCGAGCGCTTTTTGGCCATCTGCTCAGCCCGGCCCGGGCTTTCCTCACCTGCCTCGCGCTTATTGCCCTGGGCTATGCCGGCTTTGTCATTGCCGACGAACGCGGCATGCTTTCGCTCGACACCGCCCCGGTGGCCAGCGTGTTCGCGAGCGGGGACGAAGGCGGGCCGGCCGCACCACTTGTCGCCGCCGGGACGGCGGTCACCTCCCCGCCTTGCGCGCGGGCGGTCAACCCGCTCCTCTATGCCGCCGATGTTTTCATTCCGCTCGTCGACCTCCGGCAGGAGGTGCGGTGCGCCATCCGCACGGCGCCCGGCTGGTGGAGCGAGGCGACCCTCTGGGAAATATTGAAGGCGCTCTATGCCATTTGCGGGTGGGTCGTCATTTCGCTCGCGATCATCACCTTCACCAACGTCGCCCGCCGCCATGGAGAGCCCGGCAGCTGAACCCCGGACTCAGAGAACGTATTTGCTGAGATCGGTGTTGCGGGCGATGTCGGCGAGCTGGGTCTCGACATAGGCGGCGTCGACGACGACGCGATCTCCGCGCCGCTCCTCCGCTTCGAAGCTGACGTCCTCGAGCAGCTTCTCGAGCACGGTCGACAGGCGGCGCGCGCCGATATTCTCGACCTGGCCATTCACTTCCGCGGCGATGCGCGCGATTGCGCGGATGCCGTCGTCGGTGAAATCCACCGTCACCCCCTCGGTCGCGATCAGCGCGCGATACTGCTCGGTCAGGCTGGCGCGGGTGGCGGAGAGGATGCGGACGAAGTCCTCCTCGGTGAGCGCCTTCAGCTCGACCCGGATCGGCAGCCTGCCCTGCAGCTCGGGCAGCAGATCGGACGGTTTGGCGATGTGAAAGGCGCCGGAGGCGATGAACAATATGTGGTCGGTCTTCATAGGTCCATATTTGGTCGCGACCGTGGTGCCCTCGATCAGCGGCAGCAGGTCGCGCTGCACGCCCTCGCGCGACACCGAGCCGCCACGCACGTCCGAGACCGCGATCTTGTCGATTTCGTCGAGGAAGACGATGCCGTTCGCCTCGGCGTCGGCGAGGGCGACGCGGTTGACGTCCTCCGGGTCGAGCCTCTTGTCCGCCTCCTCCTCGCAAAGCCGCGCCCACGCCTCCTGCACCATCAGCCGGCGCCGCTTCTTCGGCGCGTGGCCGAGCGCCTTGGACATCATCTCGGAAAGGTTGATCATGCCGACCTGGCCGCCCATGCCGGGTATCTCGAATGGCGCATTCGGCGCCTCCGCCAGCTCGAGCTCCACTTCCGAGCTGTTGAGATGCCCTTCGCGAAAGCGCTGTCGGAAGCTTTCGCGGGTCGCCTCGCTGGCGCCCTTCCCGGTCAGCGCCTCGAGCAGCCGCTCCATCGCCGCGCCCTCGGCGGCGTCCTTGACCGCCAAGCGCCGGCGCTCCTTCTCGAGCCGCACCGCCTCCTCGACGAGATCTCGGGCGATCTGCTCGACGTCGCGGCCGACATAGCCGACCTCGGTGAACTTCGTCGCCTCGACCTTGACGAACGGCGCGTCGGCGAGCCGGGCGAGACGGCGGCTGATCTCGGTCTTGCCGCAGCCGGTCGGGCCGATCATCAATATGTTCTTCGGCGTCACTTCCTCGCGCAAGGCCTCGTCCAGCCGCTGTCGCCGCCAGCGGTTGCGGAGCGCCACGGCAACCGCGCGCTTGGCCTCGTCCTGGCCGACGATATGCTCGTCGAGCGCGGCGACCACCGCCTTGGGAGTGAGATTGTCGTTCATTCGGCCCTGGCGCCCGTGGAAATGCTCTTGCCAGCCTAGATGGCGCGAACCAGACGGGAATCAAGCCGAGCAGGAAAGTGAGGCGCAGCATGGCCATCGACGACCTGGTGAAGCGAGTCCGCGACCGCGACCCGGCCTGCGCCAAGGTCGGCCTATTCGACGTCGACGGGATTTTCCGAGGCAAATACATGGCGCCCGACAAGCTCGCCTCCGCTCTGGCCGGCGGCTTCGGTTTCTGCGACGTCGTGCTCGGCTGGGATTCAAGCGACCAGCTCTATGACAATGCCAGCTTCACGGGCTGGCACACCGCCTATCCGGACGCCGAGGTGCGGCTCCTCCCCGACACCGAGCGGCCGATGCCGTTCGAAGGCGGCATGCCGCTGCTCCTCGGGGAGTTCGCCGGACCGGCCGAGGCCATCTGCCCGCGCGGAACCCTGCGCCGCGTGCTCGACCGGGCGGCGGCGATGGCCTGCCGGGTCAAGGCCGCGGCCGAGTTCGAATTCTTCGTCTTCGAGGAAACTCCGCAATCGGCGCGCGACAAGGGCTATCGGGGGCTGAGGCCGATCACGCCGGGGCATTTCGGCTATTCCATGCTGCGATCCGCAGTCCATTCCGATTTCTACCGCGAGCTGTGGTCGACCTGCGAGGCGATGCGGATCGAGCTCGAGGGGCTGCATACCGAAACCGGTCCTGGCGTGATCGAGGGCGCCATCCGCTACTCCGACGCGCTCGAGGCGGCGGACAAGGCGGCCCTGTTCAAGACCATCGTCAAGATCCTTTGCCAACGGCGCGGCTGGATGGCGACCTTCATGGCAAAATGGTCGAACGACTGGCCGGGCCAGTCCGGCCATCTCCACATCTCGATGGTTGACGAAGAAAGCGGAAAATCACGTTTCTACGCCGAGGGCGAGCATCTCGCCATGTCGCAGGAGATGCGCTGGTTCGTCGGGGGCCAGCAGGCATTGATGCCGGAGCTGCTGGCGATGGTGGCGCCGACCGTCAATGCCTATACGAGGCTGATCCCGGGCTTCTGGGCGCCCACCGCCGCGCTCTGGGGCTACGAGAACCGAACCTGCGCGCTGCGCGTCATCGGCGGCTCGGACAAGTGCCAGCGGGTCGAATACCGCATCGCCGCCGCCGACATTAACCCCTACATCGCGCTCGCCGCGGCGATCGGCTCCGGCCTGTGGGGCATCGAGAACCGGGTCGAGCCGGACCCGCCCGTCGCCGGCAACGCTTATGCGCTTGACCCACCTCCTGAGCGGTCGCTCCCCGCCACCTTGTGGGAGGCGGCTCGGCGGCTCCGGGGCTCTCAGGCGGCGCGCGAGCTGTTCGGCGCGGAGTTCGTCGACCATTATGCCGCCACCCGCGAATGGGAGGCAAGGGAAGCCCGCAAGGCCGTGACGGATTGGCAGCTGGCCCGCTATTTCGAGATCATCTGAAACATGGCCGATCTGGTCTGCATCTCCCCGGTCGACGGACGCGAATATGCGCGGCGCCCGTTGGCGACCGGCCCCGAGATCGAGCGGACCCTGGACAAGGCGCGGCGGGCGCAGCGCGACTGGGCGCGGACGCCTCTCGCCGAGCGCCGGGCCGTGGTGCTGCGCTTCCTCGACGCGATCGAGGCGCTCAACCCGCAAATCGTGCCCGAGCTCGCCTGGCAGATGGGACGCCCGGTCCGCCATGGCGGCGAGCTGCGCTCGCTGGCCGAGCGGGTGCGCTGCCTGGTCGATCTCGCCGAACCCGCGCTCGCCCCGGACGTGGTCGCCGACGGGCGCTATGTGGCGCGGGTGCCGGTCGGCCTCGTACTGGTCGTCGCGCCCTGGAACTATCCCTTCCTGACCGCCGTCAACACGATCGTCCCGGCGCTGCTCGCCGGCAATGCGGTGATCCTGAAGCCCAGCGCTCAGACTCCGCTCACCGGCGAGCGCTTGGCCGAGGCCCTGCGCGGGGCGGGGCTCTCCGACGGCCTGTTCGCGAACCTTTTCCTCGGTCACGAGCAGACCGCGAAAATTCTCGCCGGCGGGCAGGTCGACCACATCACCTTCACCGGCTCGGCCGGCGGCGGCCGGTCGGTCGAGCGCGCGGCGGCCGGGTCGCTGACCACGCTGACGCTCGAGCTCGGCGGCAAGGATCCGGCCTACGTCCGCGAGGATGCGGACCTGGCCGGCGCGGTCGAAGGCCTGGTCGATGGAAGCTTCTACAATAGCGGTCAGTCCTGCTGCGCCGTCGAGCGCATTTACGTCCACCAAGCGCTGTGGGAGCCGTTCGTCGACCGTTTCGTCGATGCCGTGCGGCAATATCGGCTCGGCGATCCGCTCGATCCGGAAACCAGCCTCGGCCCGATGGCGAGCGCGAGGGGAGCGGCGCAGGTCCGGCGGCAGGTCGACGCCGCGGTCAAGGCCGGAGCGGTCACCCACGTGCCGCCCCAGCTCTTTCCCCCCGACACCGGCAACGGGCCCTATCTGGGGCCGCAGGTGCTGACCGAAGTCGATCACTCGATGCCGGTCATGCGCGACGAGACGTTCGGCCCCGTCGTCCCCATCATGAAGGTCGCGGGCGACGAAGAGGCGGTGCGGCTGATCAACGACAGCAGCTACGGGCTTACCGTCTCGATCTGGACTCGCGACCTCGCCGCCGCTGAGCTTCTGGCGCCGCGGGTCGAGGCGGGGACGGTCTTCGCCAACCGCTGCGACTATCTCGATCCCGCGCTCGCCTGGACCGGGGTGAAGATGAGCGGCCGCGGCGCCTCGCTCGGCCGCTACGGCTTCGAGAGCGTCACCCGGCCCCAGTCCCGGCACCTGCGGAGCGCCTGATGGCCCTGCCTCACGCCAACTGGAATTATCCCACGGCAATCCGCTTCGGCGCCGGCCGGGCGGCGGAGTTGCCGGACGCCTGCCGCGCGATTGGCATCGGACGGCCCTTGCTCGTGACCGATCCCGCGCTCGCCGAAATGCCGATGGTGCGGGATGCGCTCGCTGCGAGCGATGCGGCCCTGTTCTGCGCCATTCATCCGAACCCGCTCGGCGACGACGTCGAAGCGGGCCTCGACGCCTATCGCCGCGACCGCCATGACGGAGTCATCGCCTTCGGCGGCGGCAGCGCACTCGACGTCGGCAAGGCGATCGCGTTCATGTCCGGCCAGAAGCGGCCGCTGTGGGATTTCGAGGACAAGGAAGATTGGTGGTTGCGAGCCGATCCGGCGGGCATCGCGCCCGTCGTTGCCATTCCGACCACCGCCGGCACCGGCTCGGAGGTCGGGCGGGCGGCGGTGATCCTGGACGCGGCGGCAGGGGTCAAGAAGATCATCTTCCATCCCAGGATGCTCCCGGGGGCGGTGATCCTCGATCCCGCGCTCACCCTCGGCCTGCCGCCGAACGTCACCGCCGCCACCGGCATGGACGCCCTCTCCCATTGCCTCGAAGTCTATTGCGCGCCGGGCTTCCATCCGATGGCGGACGGGATCGCGGCCGAAGGCACCCGGCTGGTCTACCGATGGCTAGCGCGAGCGGTCGAGCACGGCGCCGACATCGACGCCCGCGGCCATATGCTGGCCGCCGCCGCGATGGGCGCGACCGCCTTCCAGAAGGGACTCGGCGGGATGCACGCCCTGTCCCATCCGATCGGCGCGCTCATCGGCAGCCATCACGGTCTCACCAATGCCGTGCTGATGCCCTATGTGCTGGCGTACAACCGGCCCGCCGTCGCGGAACGCCTGGCCCGGCTCGCCGGCTATGTCGGGCTGGCGGACGCCTCGTTCGACGGCTTCCTCGCCTGGATAGTCGAGCTTCGCCGGCGCCTCGCCATTCCGCACCGATTGTCGGAACTGGGCGTGACGGATCGCGACCTCGCCCCGATCGCGCGCATGGCCGAAGCCGATCCGTCCGCCGCCGGCAATCCGCTGCCGTTCGATGCCGCCGCGGCGCGGACCATTCTCGACTCGGCGATGGCGGGCGAGATCGGCTAGGGGGCGGCGGCGCAGCGGAAGCCGTCGAACAGCGCCTTGTGTGAGGCGAGGATGCGTCCGATCGTCTCCGGTTCCGGCTCGACGCTCCACTCGTCGAGCTCGAACGTGCCGCCGAGAACGATGCCGTCGGGCCGGGGGAACATGTAGCCCGCCGGCAGCGTGAAGGCGTAGCGGATTTCGGGCTGAGGCAGCAGGATGGCGAGCTGGCCGCGTGCGGGGCGAAGCTCGCGGTCGCCGAAAAGGTCGCGCGCGCCGAGGCCGGTGCAATTGAAGACGAGACGTTCCGGAAGGCCGGCGATTTCCGCCGGCCCGGCGAAGCGGCGCACCGCGAAGCGGCCCCCGGCGAGCTGGATGTCGCGCATCATCTGGCGAAGATAGCGGCCGGCTTCGACGTAGAGCGTTTCGAAGCGGTACAGGCGCTCGAACGGGAACGGATGCTCGCCGGGGACCAGCGCCCGCATCGCCGGCGGGAAGGTCGGCAGCAACGGCGCTTCCGGCTCGCCGCCGGCATAGGTGGTCAACCACCTCACCCCGTAATCGTCGCCGACCAGCAGCTGGAACCGGCGCCAACTGTAGTCGGCCGCCGCGCGGAACTGGTCCCGCCATTGGGGAGTGACGGAGTCGCGGCGATAGTGGCCGAAAGGGTGCCACTGACCGCCGGCGACGTTCGACGTCGTGTCGGGGGGAAGGGCCGCGGCGTAAAGGGTGACGGGAAAGCCCGCCTCCTGCACCAGCCGCGCTGTGGCGAGGCCGACGACGCCGGCGCCGATCACCGCGACCGGCCCGGAATGGCCCTGCAAGCCGAGCTCGGCCGCAAGCTTCGACGTCCCCCAGCTCAAGGTGATGCCGGCGCCGCCATGGCCGTAATTGTGGACCAGCCGCTTGTCCCCGAGCGCCTCCGCCCGGACCACGAAGCCGGACGCCCGGTACGGGCGCAGGCCGGCAACGGTGCGGATGACCCGGTCCGCCGCAACGTGGACCGGCGGCAGGCAACCGGTCCGCGCCAGCGTCCGCGACGCCGTCGTCGCGCAGGCGGGCAAGAGCAGGACGCCGCCGGCGAGGCCGGCGCTGCGGATCAGGGTGCGGCGATCGAGAAGCGACACCGGGCCAGACTAGCATCCCGTCCTTCCCGCGAAAGCGGGAAACAGCCCCGCCCCTCGGTCACGGCGTGGTCAAGGCTCAGGCGAACACCGGCTGGTCGAAGCGAATGCGCCAGAAGCCCGTCTCTGCCCCTTCGACGCCGAAATCATTGTCATTGACGAGCAGCAGCTCGAACGGGGAGAGGATCGCCACTCCCTCCAGGTCGGCGGCGACCTCCGGCGCATCGTCGCTGCTGAACAGCAGCCGCTTGGCGAGCACGGGCAGGCCGGGGTCACCGTCCTGACCACTGAGCTGCTCGACCGTCGGGCGGGTGGCGGGATCGAGATGCGAAGGGTCGAGGACGAACTCTTCCGACGGAGTCACGACGTAGATCTTGCTCGTCTCCGAGCCGCGCTCGAGCACGAGCAGCGAATCCGGGCCCGCCCAGCAAAGTTCGCTCACCTTGAGATCGCTCCAGCCGAGCGGCTTGGCCGCCTTGTCACGACGAAAGCTGTCGGGCGCGTCGAAGCCGTAGAGATATTGGGCGGCGACTTCGCCCGTCGCGGCGTCCAGCCGCCACAGGCGGACGTGGCGCCCCCGCTCATGGGCCTGCTCGTCGGGATGGGCGAGCGGGCTCTGGAAGGCCAGGAACAGCCATCGGCCGTCGGGCGAGAGCGCGATCGCCTCGAAGCCGCGGTTGATCTGGCGGCTCCCGGCGATCGCCGGGAGCCGCGCCTCGACCGGATAGGCCGCGCCTTCGATGCCGCTTCCTTCCGGAACGAGCCGCTTCAGGACCCGGCCGTCCGGGCCGAGCCGGACCAGCGAGGGTCCGTATTCGTCTCCGACCCAGAAGCCGCCGTCGGCCAGAGCGGCGATGCCTTCGGTGTCGAGGCCCGACGGATCCGGCGCGAGAAAGCGGCCGTCGAGGTCGAAGGCGGGCTCGCAGCGGGCGTGGCTGCCGCCGGGCGGCGGCAGGCCCGGGACGGGCCGGCCATGCGCGTCGGCGAGGCGCAAGCTGCGGACCAGCGTCACGCGCCCTCCGGTCACCCGCAGCTCCGCGATTGCGGGCCCGACATCGGGTCGCGGCATGATCTTGGCCCCGGCGACGCCGATCAACGGCTCCAGCCGGTCGAGTCCGTAGCGCTTCAGCGCCGACCCGACCTTGAGGTTCGGGCCGCGGTCCCCGACGGCCCAGACGGTGCCGGCCGGGTCGCCGGAGCGGACGGCGAGACCGGAGCCGAAGCCGGCGCGAAGCCGCACGGCGTCCTGGGCAGGTCGATGTCGCCGAGCGCCTCGTCGGCCCAGTCGAGCCGCTCGACCGTCCAGCTCAATTCACGCTCTCGAGCGTCTCCACGGTGAGGTTGCCGTTGGTGTAGACGCAGATGTCGGCGGCGATGGCCATCGCCTTGTGGGCGATCGCCTCGGCATCGGCCTCATAATCGTAGAGCGCGGTGGCGGCGGCCAGGGCGAAATTGCCGCCCGAACCGATCGCCGCGACTCCCGAGCCGGGCTCGAGCACGTCGCCATTGCCGGTGAGGACGAGCGTCACCTCCTTGTCGGCGACGATCATCATCGCCTCGAGGTTCCTGAGGTATTTGTCGGTCCGCCAGTCCTTGGCGAGCTCGACCGCCGCCCGCATCAGCTGGCCGTGATGCTGCTCGAGCTTCCGCTCCAGCCGCTCGAACAGCGTGAAGGCGTCGGCGGTCGCTCCGGCGAAGCCGCCGATCACGCCGCCGTCGCCCAGCCGCCGGACCTTGCGGGCATTGGGTTTGATCACCGTCTGGCCGAGAGTCACCTGGCCGTCGCCGGCGATCACCGCGCGCCCGTTCTTGCGCACCGCCAGAATCGTCGTGCCGTGCCAGCTTTCCATCCGATGCTCCTGCGACCCGGCCCTTCATATGGGAGCGACGGGAGCGGGCGCAATCAGGGCGGCCAGCTATGGGCGGAGCGATCGAAGCTGCGACGAATGTAAGGATGAACCCTCGGCCAGTGCGATCCGCCGGGCATGTAGCCCATGTGATCGCAGGGCGGATCGGCGGGGATCCGGCTGTCGTCGACATCGGGCCCGGCCGCCGGTTGCGGTCCGCGCAGTCCCAGGGCGCTTCGGAACGGGCTGTCGGAATCGCCGAACAAATCCGACAGAAAGTCGCCGGCCGGATAGGCGATGCGCAAGACCTTGTCCCTGGTCGACGACAGAACGTAGACGTGCTCGCAATTGCGCAGTGACGCTCGGTATTGGTTGGTCAGAACGTCGCGGTCGACGGCCGCGGCCATCAGACACATCATCCGGGCCTTCCTGTTCAATCGCCGCACCGCTTCCAGGACGAGCCTGCCGCCGAGGCTGTGGGACACGAACGAGAAGCCCGCCGCCGCGGCGCAGCGCGTATTGCACAGCGCCGCCAGCCGGCGCCCGCACTCGACCGCATCGGACCCTTCGAACGGGTAGTTGATGAATGGAACGGCCGCGTCTCCCGGCCACAATACGCCGAAAAAGACGCCGCTGCCGCCGAGCGCGATGGAGCGGTCGAACTGGGCAAGCTGCAGCGCCCCGGCGCGGTAGCTCGTATTGAAGCCGTGTGTCCCGAACAGGAGCTGCCGGCCCTCCACGGCCCTGCGGAACTCGAGATCGCTCAGAAGCCGAAGGTTCCCCGCCGCGGGGTCGCCGGTCAGCAACATCGGTTCGTCGAGGCTCCGTCCCGTTCCGCCGGCCCGGAAGGAGACAAAGTGGGTCACGGAGCGACCCGCGACCCGATCGCCTTGGCGGCGGCGCTGAGCGTCGAAACGAGGTCCTTGGCGATCGGAGCGAGCGGCACCGCGATCAGGCCGACGAGGGCCGCGCTGATCACCCGCGTTTCGGGGTAAAACAGGCGTGCCGCGACGACGGCGAGCGCCACCGCGAAAAGCCCGGCGACGAACCGGGCGGCATTCCGATAGGATTGCTCCGCACGTTCGTAGGCGGCGTCCATTCGCGCTTCGACCGCAGTCTTGAACCTGCTGAACAGGTTGATCTGCGTGGACGAAAGATCGTCGCCGGCGATCAGCGCTTTCACGGTCCTGACGAGACCGTCCGGGTCCACCTGTCCCGCCTCCGCCACCGTTCTTGCCGTTTCCTCCGTCAACCCCAGCTGAATGAGGGAAACGGCGATCGCTTTCTGCTCGGCCTTCGCTCTTCCGTTGATCCAGTGCGCGCGTAACAGGCCCTTCCACCCCCCGTCTTCGGCTCCGACCGCCCGTTCGAGCGCCGGCGCGAAAGGGGTGAGAGCGCGAACGACATGCCCGAAGCCCACGTTCGAAATGCCGCCTCGAAACACCTTTGTCGCATCGACGAGCCCGAACGCAGCGGTGCCGAGAGCGGCGATGGCAAGGATCTGATTGGAAATCGCGTCGAGATCAGGTGGCGTGACCATTGGGATCTCCCAAGCGGCTGGTTACGCAACAGTGCGGCAGAGTCTCATCGCCGTCTGGCGCGGTCAACCGGCATTACGCTCCACATCGGAGTCGTCGTTCCGATCGGCCTCGATGCGCCAGGGGGCGCCTTCGCGGCGTTGCGCAGGCGCCCCGCGGCCTTCATGGGCGGACGGTATCCCGCGTCTGCGGAGCGCGCGCCGCCTCGCGGACCTGGCGGATCGCCTCCACGACAACCGGCAAGGCCGCCAGCACCGCCGGCAGCGCCCGTGAAAGCTTCCTCAAGAATGAACCCATTTTCTCTTCCTTTCGCTTCTCTGATCGGCGCGTCTCACCGCGAGTCGCGACTCGATGGGAGAACATAGCACGAACAACTCGTAGGAGAAATCCTAATTTTTATTGAGCGAATCGGGGTGCCGGCCGATTGAGCGCTGACACGGCCTCGAGCCGCCGCTAGCCTCGCGCCGCGATGGAGCTTCTCCTCCTTCTCGGCCTGGCCGGCCTCTTCATCTACACGCTGCGGCTGGCGTCGCGGCTGCGCGGCCTCGAGGACCAGGTCCGGCATTGGTATGGCGAGGAAACGACGCCTGCCCCGCCGGTTTCCGCGCAAGCGGAGGCGATCCGAGTCCCGTTCGCTGCGGCGCCGCCGGTGCGGCGTTCGGCGCTGGTCGATCAACCCCGATCAGAGCCGGAACCGGCATCCGAATCCGAGGATGCGCCGGGCCAGTCGCGGCGCGAGACGCTCGGCGCCTTCTTCGAACGCTGGGTCGGGGGCCGGCTGATGATCTGGGTGGGCGGAATCGCACTGGCCGTCGCCGGTGTGCTCCTGGTCCGCTATTCGATCCAGATCGGCCTGATCACGCCGCCCGTGCAGATGGGCGTGGCCGCTTTGTTCGGCCTGCTGTTGCTCGCGCTCGGCGAATTCGCCCGCAGCCGGGCGGACAGGACGGTCGACCGGCGGGTCGCGCAGGCGCTGGTCGGGGCCGGCATCTTCGTCCTCTACGCGACCGCCTACGGCTCGCTCGTCCTTCATCAGCTGATCGGAAACGGCACCGCCTTCGGGCTGATGGTCATGGTGACCGGCGCCGCCCTCATACTGTCGCTGCGCCACGGCGCGCCTTCGGCGGTAATGGGTCTGGTCGGCGGCTTTCTGACGCCGGTGCTGGTCGGCGAGCGGAGCGAGACGGCGATTCCCCTGCTCACCTATCTCGCCCTGCTCGACGTCGCCCTGTTCACCCTGGCCGGCCGGCGCGGCTGGACCTGGCTGGCGGCGGCGGCCGCGCTTCTGAGCTTCGGCTGGACGGCCTATCTGCTTTCTTGGGACCGGCCGGACGCGATCGCGGCCGGCGTGTTCATCCTCGTCGTCAGCGTCGGCGCCTCGGTCCTCCGCGCCGGCCCGGGCTGGCAGCTCGACTTCATCAGGCCCGCCGCGATCGGCCTCGTCCAGCTCGCGGTTCTGGTCGGGAGGGTCGATATCGGCCCGCCCGCCTGGGCGCTGTTCGGCGCCCTCGCCGCCGCCTGCCTGCTGCTCGAGCCGCGCAAGCCCGAATATCGGCTGCTGCCGGCAGTGGCGCTGCTGCTCGCACTGATGCTGATCGCGCTGAAGGCGTTCGACCAGCCACGCGACGTTCCGGTGGTCGCCGCCGCCGTAACCGTCCTGTTCGCGCTGGGTTCGCTGCCGGCGGCACTGCGGCGGCCGCGGCCGCTCCTCCCCTTCGCTACCGCCTGCGCCGCCTTCCTCGGGCCCGCCGCGATCCTTCGCGCCGAGCGGCCGGAATGGCTCGATCGCCCGCTCTGGGGCCTGCTTTTCCTGCTGCTTGCGGCCGGCCCGGCCTTGCTCGCCTGGAGCCGCCGCGCCGCGACCCGGGAGGGCGGGCTGGACCTGCCGCTCGGGGTCGCGGCGGCCTCGGCGATGCTGCTCCTCGGGCTCGCCGCTCGCCAGCTCCTCCCGGCCGACCTGGTCCCAGCCGCATGGCTGCTGACCGCCCTCGGCACGGCCTTTGCCGCCCGCCGTCTCGGCGACGTGGGCCTGGCCGCGCTCGTCCTGTTCGCCGCCGGCCTCGCCGCGCTGGCGGCGGCGGGGCGGGTCGAGGCGCTGTGGGAAGCGATCCTGTTTTCGCTGGTCGGAGTGCCGGTGCTGGCCTCCGAGCTGCCGTCGGCGGGCCGCGCGCTCCAGGCTTTGTTCCTCCCCGCGATTCTCTTCGCCGCGATTTGGCGCCTGCTGCCGCCCGCTTTCCCGCCGTTCCGCGCGGCGCCGCTCGCGTTCGCCGGGCTGTTCGCGGGCGCGGCCGCCTATCTGCTGTTCAAGCAGGCCTACGGCTTGTCCTCGATGGAGGATTTCGTGGAGCGCGGCTTCGCCGAGCGGACGATCGTCACCCAGGCGCTGTTCCTCGTCGGCTGGCTGATCTGCAGCGGGCACGTACCGATCCCGGGCGCCGACGAGCGGACCCGCTGGCTCGCCGGCACCTGGGTGACGGCGGTCGCCGCCGCCCGGCTGCTCTGGTTCGACATGATCATCCTCAACCCGCTTGGCGAAACGCAAAATGTCGGCGCCTGGCCGGTCCTCAACCTGCTGGCGCCGGCTTATCTGCTCAGCGCCTATTGGCTCTACCGGGCCCGGCGCGGCGCCGACGGAAGCCTGCGGTCGGGACTCTGGCTGATCTCCGCGCTCGCCGCGCTCGTGTTCGGCGTGATGCTGATGGTGCGGCAGGGCTTCCAGGGCCCGCTGCTCAATGGGCCCGGCGTGCCGTCGGCCGAATCCTACGGCTATTCTCTGGCCGGACTGCTGCTTTCGATCGCCCTGCTTCTCGGCGGCATCCGACTGCCCGACAAGGCGCTGCGCCTCGCCGGCCTGGTCCTCCTCACCGGCACCACGATCAAGGTGTTCCTGGTCGATGCGGGCGCTTTGGAAGGGGTGCTGCGCATCCTTTCCTTCCTCGGCCTCGGTATCGCCCTGATCGGCATCGGCAAGCTCTACACCAAGGTGCTCGACGCCGAGGCGCGTCCGGCAGCATGAGCGCGCGGGTTTTCCTGCTTGCCGCCGCCCTCGCCGCCTGCGGTCAGCCGGTCCCCTCGCCCGGCCGGGACGGTCGCGCTCAACCGCAATCCTTCGCCGACATGCCGGTCGCGCGGGCGGCCCACGGCGCCGTTGCGCTCCCTGACGGTCGCGTTCTCCTCGTCGGCGGCTGTGTTCTCGAAAGCTGCGAGGCGGGGCCGGAGAGCGCCGCCGTCGATGCCTACGATCCGCGCAGCGGCCGGATTGCGCGCGCGGGCGCGTTGCTCGAGCGGCGGCTGAGTGCGGTCGTCGTGCGCTTGGCGTCGGGCAGGATTCTGGTGGCAGGCGGCTGGTCGGGCCCGCAGGTATCGGCGCGGGTCGAGCTCTGGGATCCGGCCACCGGACGCTCGCGGGGCGGCCCGCAGCTCGCGGCTGCGCGTTCGGACCTCGCCGCGGCAACTCTTGCGGACGGCCGGGTGCTGCTTGCGGGCGGTTTCGACGGGGACGGACCGGTCGACCTCGTCGAGATCTTCGATCCTTCGCGCGGGAAGCTGATCTCCGCCGGAAGGCTGACGGTGGCGCGGGCGGGAGCGGGAGCGGCGCCTCTCCCCGACGGGCGCGTCCTGATCGTCGGCGGCGGCACCGGCACGGGCGCGAGGGAGCCGACTGCGAGCGCTGAAATATTCGATCCGGGCACCGGGCGCTCCGTTGCCGTCGGCGCCCTCGCGGCGCCGCGCTACAAGCATGCGACGGTCGTGCTCCCCGACGGACGGGTGCTCGTCTTCGGAGGTTCCGACCGGCGGGACCGCAACGGGAAGATCGACCGCGTTGAGCGTTTCGAGCCCGGTATCCGCGGATTCGTCGCGGCCGGACGTCTGCTCGCGCCCCGATACAAGATCGGCGGCGCCGTCGTGCGCCTTCCGGATGGCAAGGTGCTGATCGCAGGGGGGGCGCCGCGGGCCGAGCGCTACGATCCGCAGACCGGCGTCTCCGAATTCGCCGGGCCCGATTTCGGCGCCAGCCTCAATTTCGCGTCGGCCACCTTGCTGGCCGACGGTTCGGTTCTGGTCGCCGGCGGTTATGATGAGGATGGCATCCGGATGAGCCGCAAGGCGTGGCGGCTCCGGTAAATGGTCGGGGCGACTGGATTCGAACCAGCGACCCCCACACCCCCAGTGTGATGCGCTACCAGGCTGCGCTACGCCCCGACCGAGGCGGGGGACTTAGGCCTTGCCCCACCCGAACGCAAGAAGGCCTTCGCCGCCGCTACTGGATCGAATTGCCGGACTCGCCGATCACCCATTTGCTGGCGGCGCAGACATTGACCTTGCGCTGCTCGACGGTCTTGCCGTTGGCCAGCACCGCCTTGAGGTCGTAATAGCATTCGGTGGTGCCGTTATCGATATTGGCGCTGATGCTCTGGCCGGCGTTCAGAGTCCGCTGGCCGAGGAGATCCTCCTCCCAGGTCGTCGAGGTGATCGGCGAGGCGTAGAGCTCGCGCACCGTCTGGCTGCTGACGTTCTGGACGGTGACCTTGCGATTCTTGCCGTCCGGTGCCGCGGACGCGGTTCCCGAAACCGAGATCAGAGTCGCCGCGACGGCGGCAAGAGCGAATGACTTGCTCATGATAACCTCCCTGGGCGCGACCGTGCCTTCATCCCGCGGCCATCTAAATCCGGGAAACCCGTCCGGCGCAAGCGGTCAGCGCGCCGCCGCCCGCGTTCGTCGGGAGCTGCTGTGCCCGCGCAACAATCCTATTCGCCCAGCACGTTTCGGAGGAAGCGTGCCTCATAGGCCTTGATCGACATCCCCTCGACCTTCGAGGCGCCCACCAGCGCCATGAATTCCCCCATGTGCGGTGTCGTCATGTGGCGCTCGATCGCGGCATCGTCGCGCCAGCGCTCGGAAACGTGGAGCAGGTTGGGATCGGTGATGTCGACCGCATAGGCGTAGTGCTCGCAGCCCTCTTCCGCCCGCGTCGCCTCGACGTTGCGGGCCATGGCCTCCTTCAGCCGGTCGATCTCGCCCGCGCCGAAGCGGACGGTGCCGTTGACGATGATCATATCTCTCCTCTCCCACAGCGGTGGACCGACTGTAGGACGGCGGCGTGCTTGCGCAAGCCGCGCCCTGCATGTTAGTCGCGCCCGCTTCTTCCGGACGCTTGCGTCGGCGCCGGCCCCTCACCAGGTATTGCTCCATGTTCGCATCCCCCGCCCACGCCTCAGCCGGTGCCGCTTCCTCGGAAGGCTATGCCGCCTTCCTCGTGCAGTTCGCCCCGCTCCTCTTCATTTTCGTCATCTTCTATTTCCTTCTCATCCGGCCGCAGACGCGGCGGGTGAAGGAGCATCGCGAGATGATCGGCGCGGTCAAGCGCAACGACACCGCGGTCACAAGCGGCGGGCTGATCGGCAAGGTCACCAAGGTCGACGAAGCGGAGGTCGAGCTCGAGATCGCCTCGGGCGTCCGGGTGCGCGTGGTCAAAGGCATGCTCAGTGAGGTCCGGCCGCACGGCGCCAAGCCGGCGAACGACTGACCGCCATGCTCGATTTTCCCCGTTGGAAGGTCTGGGCCGTCAGCCTTTTGTGCCTCATCGGCATCGCGTTGGCGATCCCGAGCTTCGTCCCCGAAGCGGTGGTCGCCAAATGGCCGTCCTTCATCCCCAGCGCCCGAATCAACCTCGGCCTCGACCTGGCCGGCGGCAGCCACCTGCTGCTCGAAGGGGATACCAGCGACGTCGCCAAGCAGCGGCTCGATCAGATGGAAGATCTGATGCGCCTCGAGCTGCGGCGCGCGAGTCCCCGCATCGAGGTCGGCGACATGTCCACCGCCGGCGGCCGCCTGTCCTTCCTGGTTCGCGATCCGGCGCAGGTCGACGCCGCCGTGGACATTGCGCGCAATCAGACTCAGCCGGTCGGGCTCGGCGGCCAGCGGACGTTCGACGTCACGGTCGTCGATTCCACCCGAGTGGTGCTGACCCCGACCGCCTCCGGCATCGCCGAGGCTCTGGATAACGCGATGAGCACCGCCCGCGAGGTGGTTTACAATCGCGTCGATCCGGAGGGGACCAAGGAGGTCACCGTGATCCGCCAGGGCAAGGACCGCATCCTCGTCCAGGTGCCAGGGCTGCAGGATCCGGAGGGCCTGAAGGCGCTGCTCGGCAAGACCGCACGGCTGGAGTTCAAGATGGTCGCCCCCGACCAATCGGGCGTGCAAACCGGTCGCGCCGCTCCTGGAACCCAAATTCTGCCGATGCAGGACGGCGGCAGGATCGTCGTGCAGCGCCGCGCGATGGTCAATGGCGACCAGCTGGTCGACGCTCAACAGGCTTTCGACCAGACCACCAACGAGCCGGTGGTGAACATCCGCTTCGACAGCCGCGGCTCGCACGCCTTCGCCCGGGTCACCCGCGAGAACGTCAACAAGCCGTTCGCCATCGTTCTCGACGACGTCGTCCTGTCGGCCCCCAACATCAACGAGCCGATCCTCGGCGGCAGCGCCCAGATTTCGGGCAGCTTCACCGTCCAGTCGGCCACGGACCTCGCGGTACAGCTGCGGTCGGGCAAGCTTCCGGTCGAGCTCAAGGTAATCGAGGAGCGGACGGTCGGGCCGGACCTGGGCAAGGACTCGATCCGCAAAGCGGTGATCGCCGGCGCCGTCGGCACCGTCGCCATCCTGCTGTTCATGATCCTGACCTACGGCCGCTTTGGCGTCTACGCGGACATCGCGCTGATCCTCAACGTCGTCGTCATCCTCGGCATCATGGCGCCTTTCGCGACTCTGACCTTGCCCGGCATCGCCGGCTTCGTGCTCACCGTCGGCGCCGCCGTCGACGCCAACGTCATCATCAACGAGCGCATTCGCGAAGAGCAGAAACGCGGGCGGCGGGTGATGGATGCGATCGAGCACGGTTATAACGAGGCGCGCACCGCCATTTTCGACGCCAACATCACCAACGTCATCGCCGGCATGCTGCTTTATTATTTCGGCTCGGGACCCGTGAAAGGGTTCGCCGTGGTCATGATGATCGGCATCGCCACCTCGGTCTTCACCGCCGTCACCGTGACCCGGATGTTCGTGTCGCTTTGGCTGCGCAAGCGGCCGACCGAACTGAGGATCTGAAGGACCGCCCATGCGCCTGCTGAAGCTCGTTCCCGAGGACACGAACATCAATTTCCTGCGCTGGCGCAACGCCGCCATGGCCTTCTCGATGCTGATGGTGGCGGTCTCGATCGCCCTGATGGCGGTCAAGGGACTCAATTTCGGCGTCGATTTCGCCGGCGGCCAGGTGATTCGCGCCCATTTCGCGCAGGCGCCGTCCCTCGATACGCTGCGCAGCCAGGTGGCAGGCTACGGACTCGGCGATCCGAGCATCCAGGAATTCGGCTCGCCGCGCGAGATCTCGATCCGTCTGCCTCTGCCGGAAGGGGGCGAGGAGGGCGCCAACGCCGCTGCCTCCAAGGTCCGGGCGGCGCTGGCGCGGGATTATCCCGGCGTCCGCATCGACTCCGTCGACACCGTCTCGGGCAAGGTCTCCGAGGAGCTGGTCCGGGACGGCGCGCTCGCTTTGCTGCTCTCGGCGATCGGGATCACCATCTACATCTGGATCCGGTTCGAATGGCAGTTCGGCGTCGGCGCCCTCTTTTCCCTGTTCCACGACGTCACTCTGACTCTGGGGTTCTTCGCGCTCACCCAGATGGAGTTCGACCTCAACGTGGTGGCAGCCCTGCTGACCCTGATCGGCTATTCGCTCAACGACACGATCGTCATCTACGACCGAGTTCGTGAAAACCTGCGAAAATACCGGAAGATGGACATCATCTCGCTCCTCAACCTGTCGATGAACGAGACGCTGTCGCGCACGGTCGCCACCAACTTTGCGATGCTGCTCGCGCTCGGCTCGCTGATGATCCTGGGCCCGGCGGTGATCCAGAGCTTCACAACGGCTCTGCTGATCAGCGTCATCGTCGGCACTTACTCCACCGTCTACATCGCCGCGCCCTGGCTGATCTGGCTCAAGGTCGATTCGAACAGCTTCCTGCCCAAGACGAACGTCAGCACGGGAGGCGAGCGGATCACGAGCCGCAACGAAGGCATGTAAATGGCTCGGCTGGACCGCGATCCCGCTGCCGAGGGTCCGGTTGTCCGGGGCTTTGCCGACGGCGGCTTCGACGTCGAGGGACATCTCTACCGGGCCCTGCTTCTGACTCCGCGCAGAGCCGAGGAGTGGGCCCCGCCCTCGGTCGCCGGGCTCGGCCTGGCCGACCTCGAGCCGCTGCTCGACCTCGATCCCGCTCCGGAATTTCTTTTGCTCGGCACCGGTCCGCGTCTCACCCATCCGCCGCGGGCCCTGCGCGAGGCGCTTGAGCGGCGGGGCGTCGGGCTCGAGGTGATGGACAGCCGCGCCGCGGCACGGGCCTGGGGCCTGTTGCGCGGCGAGGAGCGCTGGATCGCCGCGGCCCTGATGCCGCTCTAGGAAACCATCCCCGCCAGATGCGCGTGGAGTTTGGCGGCGTTGAGCTCCCAGCTGAACCGCTCCGCCGAACGGCGCACTCGCGCCGGATCGGGCGGGTCGGCGAGCATCTCCCGCGCCGCCGCGGCGATCGCCGCCGGCTCGCGCGCGACCAGCCGTCCCGCCTCGGGCCGGTCGAGAACCTCCCGAGCCCCGCCGACGTCCGCGATCAGGATCGGCGTTCCGCAGGCGAGCGCCTCGACCCAAACATTGGCCAGCCCCTCCCGCTCGGACGGCAGCATCATCAAATCGGCCGCGGCGAGCAGTTCAGGCATCGCCGCGGGCGGAACGGCGCCGAGCAGGCGCGCTCGCCCGGCCAGCCCGCGGCCGGCGATCAGCGCCTCCAGCGCCGGCCGCTCCGGCCCCTCGCCGGCGATCAGCAGCGTCGCCTCGGGTATCTGCGCGAGCGCCGCGACGGCGAGCCGCTGGCCCTTGAGCGGGACGAGGTTGCCCGGGGTGACGATCAGCGGCCCCTCCACCCCCAGCGTCCGTTTCGCCGCCCGCCGGTCGAGCGGCCGGAATCGTCCGAGGTCGACCCCGGTATAATGAACGCCGATCCTGGCCTCGGGCATGCCCATCGCCGCCATGTCCGACTTCAGCGCCGCGCTGACGGCGATCAGGCCCGCCGCCTCGGCTGCGGCGGCCCGCATCTGCGCGGCGATCCGGGGCCGCCGGCCCCAGTAATGGATGTCGCTGCCGCGGGCCTTGACCGAGAAGGGGATTCCAAGCGCCTGGGCGAGGTGCATCGCGGCGACTCCCTCCGGCCAGAAGAATTCGGCGTCGATGACGTCGGCGCCTATGTCCGGCGCCAGCTTCAGCACCGCCGCCGCCACCGCCCGCCCCGCCGCCGCTTCGCCAAGCCTGGGCCAGATCCGGAAAGGCGGCCGGTGGACATTGAGGCCGTAGCGCCGCTCATGCGCCGGCAGCCGCGCCTTTCCCCGATAATGGGGATGGAGCGTCAGCGGCCAGGGGGGCAGGCCGACTGGGGCCACCACCTCCACCGCCACCTCCGGCCGAGCCGCCAGCGCCAGCGTCTGCCGCTCGACGAATATGCCGAAGGCCGGCCGCGCCGAGTCCGGGTAGAGTGTCGACAAGGTCAGCACGCGCAGCATCGCGGTCCTCCTATAGCGCAGACATTAAACCGCGGTTCATCGGAGCCGGTCACTGTCCCTGTCCCGAGTCCGCGCTTGGCCTCGTCCCAACCCTTCGCTAAGAAGCCCCCCATGCTGCGTAACTCCGCCCGCCCACTCGCCGCCGTCCTGATGGCAAGCCTCGTCCTTCCGCTTGCCGCCTGCGCGACCGGAGGCAAGAAGACCAAGGCCGACACCCAATATGTCGCGCGTGACGTCAACACCCTATACAACCTCGCCCGCAAGCGCCTCGACCAGCGCGATTATGCCGGGGCCGGCGCCCTGTTCGACGAGGTCGAGCGCCAGCATCCCTATTCGGTCTGGGCCCGCCGCGCCCAGCTGATGAGCGCGTTCAGCTATTATGCCGCGAAGGATTATACCAAGTCGGTCGAATCCGCGCGCCGCTTCCTCTCGATCCATCCCGGCAACCGCGACGCCCCCTACGCTTACTACCTCATCGCGCTCAGCTATTACGAGCAGATCGAGGACGTGACCCGCGACCAGAGCACGACCAAGCAGGCGCTCGAGGCGTTGGGCGAGCTGGTCCGCCGCTATCCCGACACCCGCTACGCCGCCGACGCGCGCCTCAAGATCGATCTCGTCCGCGACCATCTCGCCGGCAAGGAGATGGAGATCGGCCGCTTCTACCAGCGCCGCGCCCAGTGGCTCGCCTCGGTGATGCGGTTCCGCACCGTCGTCGACGAATATCAGACGACCAGCCACACGCCCGAGGCGCTGATGCGGCTCACCGAATCCTATCTCGCGCTCGGCATTCCCGAGGAAGCGCGCAAGTCGGCCGCGGTGCTCGGCGCCAATTATCCGAACACCAAATGGTATGAGCGCGCCTACTCGCTGGTCCAGAAGCACGCGCCGGCGGCGCCGGCGGCGTGATCCTGGTCCGTCGTCCCGGCGGAGGCCGGGATCCCTGGACGGAAAATCTTTGCGGGCGCCCTGGGACCCCGGCCTGCGCCGGGGCGACGCGCTGAAGGGCGCGCCGTGCTGACCGCGCTCTCCATCCGCGACGTCGCCCTGATCGAGAGCCTTGACCTCGAATTCGGCCCGGGCCTGGGCGTGCTCACCGGCGAGACCGGCGCCGGCAAGTCGATCCTGCTCGACGCGCTCGGCCTCGCCCTCGGCACCCGCGCCGACAGCGGCCTCGTCCGCCAGGGCCAGACGCAGGCGGTGGTCACGGTCAGCTTCGACCTGCCGGCGGAGCATCCGGCGCGCGGGCTGCTGCGCGACAACGGCCTCGAGGGCGAACCGGGCGAGCCTCTGGTCGTCCGCCGCATCGTCCGCGCCGACGGCGGCAGCCGCGCCCTGGTCAACGACCAGTCGGCCTCGGTCGCCCTGGTCCGCGAGCTCGGCGCGATGCTGGTCGAGATCCACGGCCAGCACGACGATCGCGGCCTGCTCAACCCGCGCGGCCACCGCGCCCTGCTCGATGCCTTCGCGCGCCTCGATGTCGCCGCCGCCGAGCGGGCCTGGCTCGCCTGGGGGGAGGCCGAGGCCGCCCTCGCCAAGGCGCGCGACGATCTCGAAGCCGCGCTGCGTGACCGCGACTGGCTCGAACATGCGGTCGCCGAACTCCAAGCCCTGGCGCCCGAGGCCGGCGAGGAAGCCACCCTCGCCGAGCTCCGCTCGAACATGCAGAAGGGCGCCCGGCTGGCCGAGGACATCGCCCTCGTCGCGCAATTGCTCGACGGCTCGGAGGGCGGGCTGTCGCTGCTTCGCCAGGCGGTGCGCCGGCTCGACCGCCTCGCCCCGGAGCATCACCGACTGGCGGAGGCGCTGGAATCGCTCGAACGGGCGCTGGTCGAGGCCTCGGAAGCGGAGGACCGCCTCGCCGCGGCGGCGGAGGCGCTGACCTGCGACCCGGCTCGGCTCGAACAGGCGGAGACCCGGCTGTTCGAGATACGCGCCCTCGCCCGCAAGCACCGCGTCGAGCCCGATGCCTTGCCGGCGCTCACGGAAGAGCTGGCGGCGAAGCTCGCCGCCCTCGACGCCGGCGAGCGCGGCCTTGCCGACCTGGAGCGTCAGGTCCGCGGCGCCCGCGCCGCCTATGAGGAAGAAGCGGCGCGTCTGACCGATCTCCGCGCGGCGGCCGCCGTCCGCCTCGACGCCGCCGTCGCCCGCGAGCTGGCGCCGCTGAAGCTCGACTCCGCGCGCTTCCGCACCGGCCTCGAGGCGCTCCCCGAGGCGCAATGGGCGGCGCACGGCCGCGACCGCGTCGAGTTCGAGGTCTCGACCAACCCCGGTGCCCCGTTCGCGCCCCTCACCCGGATCTCCAGCGGCGGAGAGCTCGCCCGCTTCATCCTCGCCCTCAAGGTAGCGCTGGCCGAGCGCGGTGACGCGCGCACGATGATCTTCGACGAGATCGACCGCGGCGTCGGTGGCGCCGTCGCCAGCGCGGTCGGCGAGCGCCTCCACCGGCTGGCCGAGGGGGCCCAGCTGCTGGTCGTCACCCACAGTCCCCAGGTCGCCGCCCGAGGCAGCCGCCACCTGCTCATCGAGAAGAGCCACGAAGGCCTGGTCACCCGCACCAGCGTCCAGACGCTCGACGAGGTTCGGCGGCGCGAGGAGATCGCCCGGATGCTGTCGGGCGCTCAGGTGACCGACGAGGCCCGGGCGCAGGCGGTGCGCCTGCTGGAGGCGGCGTGATGGAGATGGGCTTCCGGTGGGACCGGCTCCGGGATTCGGGCGAGTATCTCTGCCCAGTCTGCGGTTTTCCCGGCTGTTTCTCGAGGGATGCGTTCGGCGACACGGGCGGCCTCGTCGGCTCGGGCCGCTGCCCCTGCTGCGGCTACGAGCCGGGCCTGGTCGACGACGAATGCGAGGCGCTCGGCTATGCGACGCTTCGCGAGTGTCTCATCGACTTCAGGAACGAGTGGCTGAAGCGACGCCACTGGCCGGAAGACGGGCAGATGCTGTGGCGGGGAGACGTGAGTCTTCGTCCGCCGGGATGGTCGCCCGAACGCCAGCTGGAGCGGCTGTTCGCCCTGGCGCCCGAGATGCGCGGAGCGGCGGGGTGACGGCCTTCGCTCTCTCGGTCGTCGCCGCGGCTCTGCTTGCGGTCGCCGAGCCCGGGGCGACCGCCGGCGAGAACGCCTGCGTCGCCGCGCTCGCCGCCGACCTTGCCGCCTGCAACTCGAGCCTCGCCGCCGAAGTGGACCCACGCCGGAAAGCGGTCCTTCTCTTCCGCCGCGCCTATGCGCTCGTCGAGAAATATCGCTACGACGACGCGCTCGAGGATCTCGACGAGGCGATCCGCCTCTCCCCCGGTTTCGCCGAGGCCTATCACGAGCGCGCCTATGTGCTGGGCGAGCTGCGCGAGTTCGAGCGGGCGCTCAAGGATTCCGACCGCGAAGTGGCCCTTCGCCCGGACCATGGTCCCGCCTACGTGGAGCGCGCCTATCTCCGCCAGCGCTGGGGCGATCTCGACGGCGCCTGGCGCGATCGGGTGCGGGTCGTCGAGCTGAATCCGGGCGACGCCGACTCGCTCCTCGCCCGCGGCGTGGCCGCGATTTGGCTGGGGCGGTTCGACGAGGCTTCCGCCGACACCGCCGAAGCTCTTCGCCTGGCCCAGGCGGCCGGCAAGGCCGCGACCGTCGCCGCTGCGCAAAAGCAGCAGCGGAGGATCGGCCTGTTGCGCGACCGGACCCCGGGAGGGTCGCCGGCGGCGCGTTGCCTCGAGGCCAACAGGAAGGCCGAGTTGGACCGGCCCCGACTGCTCGGCGACTGCACCGCCGCCTATCTCGCCGCCGCCACCCCCGCCGACAAGGCAGATCTGCTGACCGTCCGATCGCTCGTCTGGCTGGTCGGGCATCAGGACGAGCACGCCTCGGTGGCCGATCGGGAAGTCGTGGTCGGGCTCGAGCCTGCCAATCACCAATGGCGCTCCAATCTCGGCTCGGCCTACACCCAAATCGGTCACTCCTGGGCGGGACGGCGCGAGCTCGACCGCTCGCTGGCGATCGAGGTCACCTGGTATGCCTTGGCCGAACGTTCGGCCGCGCTCTACAATCTCCGCGAGTTCGAGGCCGCCTTTGCGGACGCCAGCAAGTCGATGGAGATGAGGCCCAACGAGTTGGCCCTGACCGTGCTCGGCGACCTGGCGAAGGACCGCGGCGACACCGATTCCGCCAAGTCCTTCTGGATGGGTGCCTATCGCATGGGCAGCCGCGGCGACGGCCTCGTCGCCCGCCTCAAGTCGGTCGGAGTCGCCGATCCGGAGCGGGAGCCCCGGCCGAGATGACGAGCGAGATCGAGGCCTCCGAAGCCGCCGCCGAGCTCGAACGCCTCGCGTCCGAGATCGCCCGCCACAACCGCCTCTACCATTCGGAGGACTCGCCGGAGGTTTCCGACGCGGACTATGACGCGCTCGTCCGCCGCAACGCCGAGCTCGAGCGCCAATTTCCGCATCTCGTGCGCGAGGACAGCCCGTCGAAGCAGGTCGGCGCCGCGCCGGCCGCGCACTTGTCGAAGGTCCGCCACGCGCTGCCGATGCTCAGCCTCGACAACGCCTTCGCCGACGAGGAGGTGGCGGATTTCGTCGGCCGGGTCCGCCGCTTCCTCAGCCTGCCGGAGGATTGCGAGGTCGCCCTCACCGCCGAGCCGAAGATAGACGGCCTGTCCTGCTCGCTGCGCTACGAGAAAGGCGAGCTGTGCCTCGCCGCCACGCGCGGAGACGGAACGACGGGCGAGGTCGTCACCGACAATGTCCGGACCATCGCCGACATCCCCCAGCGCCTGGATGGCGACGCCCCCGACGTTTTCGAAATTCGCGGCGAGGTCTACATGTCCAAGTCGGACTTCGCGGCGCTCAACGCCCGCCTGCTCGCCGAGGCGGACGACCCCGCCAAGGCGCGCCAGTTCGCCAATCCGCGCAACGCCGCCGCCGGCTCACTCCGCCAGAAGGAGGCCGCGGTGACCGCGTCGCGGCCGCTACGCTTCTACGCCCATGGCTGGGGCGAGGCGTCGGCGCTCCCCGCCGACACCCAGCTCGAAGTGATGGGGGCGATCGCCGCCTGGGGGCTTCCGATCGCGGAGCATCTGGAGCGCTTCACCGATCTCGGCGGGCTGCTCGCCCATTACCGGATGATCGAGTCGCGCCGAGCCGACCTCCCCTTCGACATCGACGGAGTCGTCTACAAGGTCGACCGGCTCGACTGGCAGCGCCGGCTCGGCCAGGTGGCGCGGGCGCCGCGCTGGGCGCTCGCCCACAAATTCCCGGCCGAGAAGGCGGAGACCTTGCTCGAGGCGATCGACATCCAGGTCGGCCGCACCGGCAAGCTGACTCCGGTCGCGCGGTTGAGGCCCGTCAGCGTCGGCGGGGTCACGGTCACCAACGCGACCCTCCACAACAAGGACGAGATCGAGCGGCTCGGCGTTCGGGTCGGGGACCGAGTCCGGATCCAGCGCGCGGGCGATGTCATTCCGCAGGTGCTCGAGAACCTGACTCCGCACGAGGACCGGCCGGCCTACGTTTTCCCGACAACGTGCCCGGAATGCGGCTCGGACGCGGTCCGCGAGGAGGGCGAGGTCGACGTCCGCTGCACCGGCGGCCTCATCTGCCCGGTGCAGCGGGTCGAGCGGCTGCGCCATTTCGTCTCCCGCCACGCACTCGACATCGAGGGCCTCGGCATAACCCATATCGAGAATTTCTTCCGCGACGGCCTGCTCCAGTCGCCTGCCGACATCTTCCGGCTGACCAAGGAGCAACTGCTCGCTCGCGAGCGCTGGGCCGAGATTTCGGCAGCCAACCTCATCGCCGCGATCGATGCCAGGCGGGAACCGCCGCTCGACCGATTCCTTTACGCGCTCGGCATCCGGCATATCGGCGAAGTGACCGCCCGCGATCTCGCCCGCCGCTACCGGAGCTGGGACAATTTCCGCTCGATGATCGATACGGCACTCGCCATCCGCAGCGGCATGGCGCCCGCTCCCGGCGAGGACGAGCGCAGATTCCGCCAGCGCCGCGACAAGGCGGTCGTCGACGCGATCGAGACCCCGAATATCGGCCCGGAAGTCGCCAACGCCCTGCTCGATTTCTTCGAGGAAGAGCATAATCGCGAGGTGCTTGACGACCTCAGCGCCGCCGGAGTCCGGCCGCAGGACCTGGTCTGGGAAACCAAGGCGTCGCCGGTCTCCGGCAAGACCCTGGTCTTCACCGGCAGCCTCGAGACGCTGTCGCGCGACGAGGCCAAGGCTCAGGCGGAGAAGCTGGGGGCCAAGGTGGCGGGTTCGGTCTCGGTCAAAACCGACCTGGTCGTCGCCGGTCATGGCGCCGGCTCCAAGCTCAAGAAAGCGGCCGAGCTCGGAATCGAGGTGATCGACGAGGCGGAATGGACGCGGATCGTCGGCAAGGCGGCGGGCTAGACCGGGGCGTGCCCCGTCGCCGGCCACAGCGGCGGCCCGGCTCTGTCCGACATCCTGCGAGCCGACGGGCGCGGCCTGACGATCATCGTCCTGACCAACCAGCGGATTTTCTATCCTTTGCTCGCCGAGCGGATCGCCGATCCCTATCTGCCCGAGCCGGCGGTCGCCGCCATCGCCGATTCGCGGCCCCGGCTGACGGCAGCGCTCGCCGGTCTGTTCGCCGACGCCGCCGCCGGCCGCAGCAACCCCTCGCGCGGGCCCCCCAGCGCCGATCCGGCCGCGCCCCTCCTGTAGGATTTCGGCCAGGCGCTGCTGGCCCCCTCGCGATCGTCTTGCTCACCCCCTGCGCCCATGCCAGACAAGCTCCGCAAGGGGAGGGAAGAGGCATGAAGAGAGCGTCGTTGCTGGGCCTCGGGGCCCTGATGCTGCCCGTGGTCGCGCTGGCGCAGGCGCTGCCCCAGCCGCCGGTCGCTGCGCGCAAACCCTACGAGGTGAAGGCCCCCGACGGCAGGGTGCGCACCGACGAATATTATTGGCTTCGCGACGACAGCCGCAAGAATCCGGAGATGCTCGCCTATCTCAACGCCGAGAACGCCTATGCCGACACGGTGATGGCGCCGCTCAAACCGCTTCGGGAGAAATTGTACAAAGAGTTTGTCTCCCGCATCAAGCAGGACGATTCCAGCGTCCCCTACCGCCGGCGCGGTTATCTCTACTACACGCGGTACGAGACCGGACAGGATTATCCGATCGTCGCCCGCCGCAAGGGCTCGATGAGCGCGCCCGAGGAAGTGCTGCTCGACCAGCCGGCGATGGGCAAGGACAAGGGCTATTTCCAGATCGGCGACTATGAGGTGAGCCAGGATAACCGCCTGCTCGCTTATGCCGAAGACATTGTCGGCCGCCGCCAGTATGTGCTGCGCGTCAAGGACGTCGCCGCCGGCACGCTCCTTCCGGACACGATCGAGAATGTCGAGCCCAACATCGTCTGGGCCGACGACGACCGCACCATTTTCTATATCGAGAAGGATCCGGTCACCCTGCTCAGCAAGCGCGTGAAAGCGCATGTCGTCGGCACTCCGGCCTCCGCCGACCGGCTCATCTACGAGGAAAAGGACGACAGTTTCTACATGGGGCTGGGGCGGACCACGTCCGACAAATATATCTGCATCTACCTCCAGAGCACAGTCAGCAACGAGCAGCGCTGCACCAGCGCCGCCTCGCCCGGGGCGTTCGTCACTCTGGCGCCCCGAGAGCGAGAATTCCGCTACGACGCCGACCATATCGCCGATCGCTGGGTGATCCGAACCAACTGGAACGCCAGCAATTACAAGCTGATGCGGGTTTCAGAGGCCGCTGCGGCGGGCGGGCGGACGCAATGGCGCGATTTGGTGCCCCACAGCGCGGATGTCTTCATCGAGGAGTTCAAGCCGTTCGACTCCTTCATCGCGATCGGTGAACGGTCGGGCGGGAACAAGCGCCTGCGCCTGCTGCCCAATGACGGCAAGTCGAGCTTCGTCGCGTCCGACGAGCCGGCCTATGCGATGGCGATCGACGTCAACCGCGAGCCCGGCACGGACTGGCTGCGCTACCGCTACAATTCTCTGACGACGCCGAGCAGCGTCTACGAAGTGAATGCGGCGACCGGCGAGCGGCGGCTGCTCAAGCAGACTCCGGCGCCTGGCTACGATCCCGCCAAGTACGTGACCGAGCGGGTCTGGGCCACCGCCCGCGACGGCACCAGGGTCCCGGTCTCTCTGGTCTATCGGAAGGGTTTCAGGAAGGACGGCAAGTCGGCGATGCTGCAATATGCCTATGGCAGCTACGGCTACTCGTCGGACCCGGTCTGGTCGACGACCGTGACCAGCCTGCTCGATCGCGGCATGGTCTATGCGATCGCCCACATACGCGGCGGCCAGGAGATGGGCCGCGCCTGGTACGACCAGGGGCATCTGCTCGCCAAGAAGAACAGCTTCACCGACTTCATCGACGTCACGAGATATCTCGTCGCCCGAGGCTACGCCAGGAAGGGCCGGGTGGCGGCGCAGGGCGGAAGCGCAGGCGGCCTGCTGATGGGCGCGGTGATGAACATGGCGCCCGAAGATTATGGCGTGGTGATCGCGCAGGTGCCGTTCGTCGACGTCGTGACAACCATGCTCGACGCCACGATTCCGTTGACGACCAACGAATATGACGAGTGGGGCAATCCGGCGAACCGCGAATATTACGATTACATGCTGTCTTATTCGCCCTACGACAACGTCGCCGCGAGGCCCTATCCGGCGACCTTCGTCGGCACCGGTCTGTGGGACAGCCAGGTTCAATATTACGAGCCGGCCAAATGGGTGGCGAGACTGAGGGCCACGAAGACCGACTCCAATCCCCTGCTCTTCCGGGTCAACATGGAGGCGGGCCATGGCGGCAAGTCCGGCCGCTTCCGCCGCTACCGCGAAATCGCCGAATATTACGCCTTCATGCTCAAGCAGCTGGGCGTGGAAGGGTGAAACCCCTCTCCCGTGAAGGACGGGCGAGGGGTTTCGCCCGGCGCTTCCGCATCACCAGGGTCGGCCATTCCCCCCGGTCGACCCGCGCGGTCAGCATCATCCCCTGGCGACGATAGGCGGCCGCCAGGGCCGCGGCCTGGTGATCGAGGAGGCCGGCGAGAATCAGCCGGCCGCCCGGCGCGATCGCGGCCGCCACCGACGGGGCGAGGTCGATCAGCGGGCTGGCGAGGATGTTGGCGACGACGAGGTCGTAGGGCGTCCGCGCCCGCAGCCGCGGATGCTCCACGCCCTCCGCGACCAGTAGCTCGAGCCGCCCCCGCGCCCGGCCGAGTCGAATTCCGTTGATCGCCGCATTCTCCCCGCTCACCTCGATCGCCACCGGATCGTTGTCGGAGGCGGCGGCGCGCGCGGCCGGCCACAACCGGATGGCCGCGAAGGCGAGCAGGCCGGTGCCGGTGCCGAGGTCGAGCAAGTTCGACACGGCCGCGCCGCTGTCCTTCATCCGGCTGAGGGCGATCAGGCAGCCGCTGGTGGTCTCGTGCTGGCCGGTGCCGAAGGCGCGGCCGGCGTCGATCTCGAGCGCGATCGCGTCGGGTGGCACGGAATCGCGATGCTGGGGCGTGTGCACGAAAAACCGCCCCGCCCGGATCGGCTCCAGCCCCTGCTGGCTGAGCGTGACCCAGTCGCGCTCCTCGACCCGCTCGACCTCGGGCACGGTACCGGCCGCGCTCGGCACCAGCGCGGCGAGGAGGGTCAGCATTTCCGCCGTCGGCTCATCGTCGAAATAGGCGTCGAGGCGCCATTGGTCGCCGGCCGCCTCGCTGGTCATCAGCACCGGCGGGAAATCGAGCCGGGCGAGCGGCGAGATGTCGTCCTTGAGCGCCTCCGCCTCGGCGCGGGTGCAGGGAAGGCTGACCTTCCAGCTGTCGGTCATACGGCCGTCATTGCGAGGGGCGGAGCGACGCGGCAATCCAGCGCACCGTCCGCGACCCCGACGTACCGGATTGCTTCGCTCCGCCCGCAATGACGTCACCGCACATAGCTGGCGCCGTTGACGTCGATCACGGTGCCGGTCGCCGAGGCCGGCGCGTCGAGCGCCAACCAGCGCACCGTCTCCGCCACCTCGTCCGCGCTCGCCACCCGACCGAGCGGGATGTCGGCGACGATCTGCCGGCCGCCGCGGCTGGCCATATAGTCCTCGACCATCTCGGAGGCGGTGAAGCCGGGCGAGACGGCGAAGGCGAGGATGTTGTCGGCGGCATAGCCACGCGCGATGGTCCGGGTCATCGCGATCATGCCGCCCTTGGAGGCGGCGTAATGCCAGTGCGCCGGGCTGTCGCCGCGATGGGCGGCGCGGCTGGCGACGTTGACGATGCGGCCGCCGCCCTGCGCGCGGAAATGGAGGACGGCGAGCCGGCACAATTCGGCCGCCGCGGCGAGATTGACCCGCATCGTCCGCTCCCATTGCGCCGTCCATTCCTCGCCGGCCAGGTCGACCGGCGCCGCCTCGAAGATCCCGGCATTGTTGACGAGGACGTCGATCCTCCCGCCGAGCCGCTCCAGCGCTTCGTCCCATAAGGACTGGGTCGCCCCGGGCGCGGCGAGGTCGGCGGCGATCAGGCCGTTCCCGCCGCGGCTCGAATGGCCGACGACGTTGTGGGCGGAGAGAGCGGCGACGATCGCCTTGCCGATGCCGCGGCTGGTGCCGGTGACGAGGATGTTGGCCATGGCGGCGCGATAGTCGCGGTTGCGAAGCAGGGAAAGGGGCAGTGCGTCGCCCCAGCGAAGGCTGGGGCCCCGGCGGGTGAAGGCCTCGCCGCCTTTCGCTCCCTGGGGTCCCAGCCTGCGTTGGGATTGACGTCAGTCCGCGAAGGGGTCCCTGACCAGGATCGTGTCCTCGCGCTCGGGGCTGGTCGAGACCAGGGCGACCGAGATGCGGCAGAGCTCCTCGATCCGCCGGATGTATTTGATCGCCTGGGCGGGGAGGTCGGCCCAGCTGCGCGCGCCCGCGGTCGATTCCGCCCAGCCTTTCATGGCCTCGTAGACCGGCTCGACCGCGGCCTGATCGGCGGCGTGGGCGGGCAGGTGATCGAGCGTCGCGTCGCGCAGCCTGTAGCCGGTGCAGATCCGGATTTCGTCGAGCCCGTCGAGCACGTCCAATTTGGTCAGCGCGACGCCGGTCACTCCCGCCACGGCGCAGGCCTGGCGGACGAGGACGGCGTCGAACCAGCCGCAGCGGCGCTTGCGGCCGGTGACGGTGCCGAACTCGCGGCCCCGCTGGCCGAGGCGTTCGCCGGTGGCGTCGTCGAGCTCGGTCGGGAAGGGGCCGGCGCCGACCCGGGTGGTGTAGGCCTTGACGATGCCGAGCACGAAGCCCGCCGCGCCCGGGCCTATGCCGCTGCCGCCGGCGGCGGTGCCGGCGACGGTGTTGGATGAGGTGACGAACGGATAGGTGCCGTGGTCGACGTCGAGAAGCACCCCCTGCGCGCCCTCGAACAGGATGCGCTTGCCGCGCGCCTTGGCGGCGTTGAGGGTGATCCAGGTCGGACGGGCGAAGCGAAGTACGAAGTCGGCGATCTGCGAGAGGTCGCGCTCCAGCCGGGCGCGGTCGATCGGCGGCTCGCCGAAGCCGGCGCGAAGCGCGTCGTGATGGGCGCAGAGGCGGTCGATCTGCGGGCCGAGATGGCCGAGATGGGCGAGGTCGCAGACCCGTATGGCCCGCCGCCCGACCTTGTCCTCATAGGCCGGGCCGATGCCCCGTCGGGTGGTGCCGATCTTGCCCTGACCCGACGCATCCTCCCTCAAGGCGTCGAGATCGCGGTGGAAGGGCAGGATGAGCGGGCAGGTGTCGGCGATGTGCAGCGTCTCCGGCGTCACCGTCACGCCCTGCTCGCCGAGTCGCTCGACCTCGGCCCGCAGCGCCCAGGGATCGAGGACGACGCCGTTGCCGATAACCGACAGCGTGCCGCGGACGATGCCCGACGGAAGCAGCGAGAGCTTGTAGGTCTGCTCGCCGACGACGAGCGTGTGGCCGGCATTGTGGCCGCCCTGGAAGCGCGCGACGACGTCGGCCCGGCTCGCCAGCCAGTCGACGATCTTGCCCTTCCCCTCGTCGCCCCACTGGACGCCGATGACGGTGACGTTGGCCAAGGCAGGCTCCTTCCGAGTGACGTCGAGCCTCTACGGATGGCCGCAGGCGAGGTCCAGCGACCCCTTGCCTCCAGGGCTCGAGGCGGAGCGGTTCGGACCAAGCGATGGCACTGATAGACTTGACTTAAGTGTTGCTTTGACCGCTTTCGGCCCGTTGCCGGTCCCTCGCGCCTTGCGGCCGCGAGGGTTGAATATCAGCCTTGATCGATCATCGCCTGGACGATGCGCCGAAGCGCCTGCTGGTGGAAGGTGTCGTGGCGATCATGACCCGGATCGATCAGCCGGCAGATGTCGTCGATCGGCCTTCCTTCCCGCGCCATCCGCTTGGCCTCGTCGACCAAGGCGGCATCGACGCGATGCACTTCGGGCTCGCCGAACTGGACTGATATCGGCGCACCCGTGCCGGTCGGCCACTGTCCGCTACCTGGCGACGCGGGGCCGCGAGGCGCCTCGCCGGCGCCCGCGAACTGGATATCGATCGGGAAGCGTGTCCGCATGTCGTCGACTATGCCGCGGCAGACGTCTGCCCGCTCGTCCTGCCAGTCGAGCTTGGGAATCGACAGCAGCGCGTAGAGAGCCAGCCCTCCAAGCACGATGCTGAGCAGCACATCTCCGGTGCCGGCTGTGGAGCTGACATAGGCAAGATAGGCGAGAGCCGCGAGCCCGAGGCTCGTCGCGATCATGGCGAGCTTGTATATCAGCTTGAGGACGTCGCGGGCGCTGGCCGCACGTACCCGTCTCTGCGCGCTCATAGCCATCCCTCCTTGTCACCAGGCTCGCACGCCCTCTCCGGCAAATGGGGCCTGCGCTGTGCGGTCAGGGCAACTCATTGTGCCTGACGAAATCGTCGAAGAGCGTGTCGTTGCGGCTGTCCTCCTGCTCGCCGCAGGCACGGGCCATCAGCTGCAACCCCAGCCCGAGCACCGATCCGGCGGCCAGCAATGCGGCCACAAAGATCGGCATGGCCCACAGTCCGGTGTCGACCCTGAACACCGAGAATGGCAGCAGCCACAAAAGGATCAGGCCGAAGGCCGTCGTCACGGCCCCTCCGCGAAGCAGTGTTGGCCGTCGCGAGCTTCGGGAGAAGCGGAATCCGACCGCGACTATCGTCAACGCCAGCAGCGTCAAACCCGCAGGCACATAGGTCATGGACCGGGCCCCTTCGTGAGCAGCCGGCATTAGCGCGCGCCGGTTAACGTCTACTTTCGATCCATGGCGGACGTTGCGCGGTATCCAGGGGAGCGGGCGAGACCGCGCGTTCAAAAGCGAAGCGGCTCGACCCTCTTCACTCCCGGCAGGGCCTGCAGGCGCTCGACGAGCTCCGCGCCGACATGGCTGTCGACCGACACCAGGGCCACCGCCTCCCCGCCGGCCTCGCGCCGGCCGAGATTGAAGGTGCCGATATTCACCCCCGCCTCGCCGAGCAGAGTGCCGAGGCGGCCGATGAAGCCGGGCGTGTCCTCGTTGACGATGAAGATCATCTCGCCCTCGAGCTCCGCCTCGACGCGGATGCCGAACATGCCGACCAGGCGCGGCGCGGCGTTGCCGAATAAGGTGCCTTCGACCGCGCGCTGGCCCTGCGGCGTGGCCACGCTCACTCGCACCAAAGTATGATAGTCGCCCTCGCGGTCGTGGCGCACCTCGCGAACGTCGAGGCCGCGCTCCTTGGCCAGGAAGGGCGCGTTGACCATGTTCACGCTGTCGGAATAGACCTTCATCAGCCCGGCGAGGACCGCGCCGGTGACCGGCTTCTGGTTCAATTGGGCCGCCGCGCCCTCGACCTCGATCGAGATGCCGGTGGCGCGGCGCCCCTCCAGCTGGCCGACCAGCGACCCCAGTTTCTCGGCCAGCGCCATATAGGGCCTGAGGCGCGGCGCCTCCTCGGCTGTGAGCGACGGCATGTTGAGCGCATTGGTGACGCCGCCGCGGGTGAGAAACTCCGACATCTGCTCGGCGACCTGGATGGCGACGTTGACCTGGGCCTCGGTCGTCGAGGCGCCGAGATGCGGTGTCGCGACGAGGCCCGGCGTGCCGAACAGCGGGCTCGCCGTGGCCGGCTCCTCGACGAACACGTCGAGCGCCGCGCCGGCGACGTGCCCCGCCTCGAGCGCGTCCTTCAGCGCTGCCTCGTCGATCAGCCCGCCGCGGGCGCAATTGACGATCCTCACGCCCTTCTTGGTCCTGGCCAGATTCTCGCGCGACAGGATGTTGCGGGTCTGCTCGGTCAGCGGCGTGTGGAGGGTGATGAAGTCGGCACGGGCGAGCAGATCGTCGAGGGGGACCTTCTCGACCCCCAGGTCGAGCGCCCGCTCCGGAGTCAGGAAGGGATCATAGGCGATCACCTTCATCCTGAGGCCGAGCGCCCGGTCGGCGACGATCGAACCGATGTTGCCGGCGCCGATCAGCCCGAGCACCTTGTTGGTCAGCTCGACGCCGAGGAAGCGGTTCTTCTCCCATCGCCCCGCCTGGGTGGAGGAATCGGCCGCCGGCAGGTCGCGCGCCAGCGCGAACATCAGGGCGATGGCATGCTCGGCGGTCGTGATCGAGTTGCCGAACGGCGTGTTCATGACGACGATGCCGCGGGCCGTGGCGGCCGGGATGTCGACATTGTCGACACCGATCCCGGCGCGACCAATCACCTTCAGGTTCGAGGCGGCGTCGAGCAGGTCGGCATCCACCCTGGTGGTGGAGCGAATGGCGAGTCCGTCATAGCCGCCGATGATCGCCTTGAGCTCGCCCTTGGTCAGGCCGGGTTTCTCATCGACCTCGACGCCGTTGGCGCGGAATATCTCGGCCGCTTTGGGATCCATCGGGTCGGAGATGAGGACTTTGGGCATTTGCTGCTCCGTTATCCCGGCGACGCCGGAATCTCATGGGGTGAAAGGCGCGTTGGTCCGCCCCTGTGATCCCGGCTTCCGCCGGAATCACGGTCAGGCGCGCGCCTCGTGAAAAGCCCAGTCGAGCCAGGGGAAGAGGGCCTCGAGGTCGTCGGTATCGACCGTCGCCCCGCACCACAGCCTGAGGCCCGGCGGAGCGTCGCGATAGCTGGCGACGTCGTAGCCGGCGCCTTCCGACTCGAGCAAAGCCGCCATCTTCTTGACCAGGGCGGCCTGGGCTTCGGCATCGCCGTCTGCAAATCTGAGACAGACGCTGGTGTTTGACCGAGTCGCGGGATCGTGCGCGAGATGCTCGATCCATTCGGTCCGTTCCACCCAGGCATCGACCGCCGCGGCGTTGGCCTCCGCACGCGCGATCAGCCCCGGCAGCCCGCCGACGCCCAGCGCCCATTCCAGCGCGAATATGTAATCCTCGACCGCAAGCATCGACGGCGTGTTGATCGTCTCGCCGTGGAAGATGCCCTCGATCAGCGTGCCGCCCCCTTCGACCCCGCCGGCAGCGTCGCTCGGGACAGCCTTCGTCAGGCGGAAGATCTTCGGCAGCGGCCAGGGCGGGGTCCAGCTCTCCAGCCGCTCGACCGCCCGGGGGCCGAGAATGAGCATGCCATGCCCGCCCTCGCCGCCGAGCACCTTCTGCCAGCTGAAGGTGGCGACGTCGATCTTGCCCCAGGGCAGCTCCTGCGCAAAAGCCGCGGACGTGGCGTCGGCGATGATCAGGCCTTCGCGGGCATCGCTGATCCAGTCGCCGTCCGGCACCCTTACTCCAGAGGTGGTGCCGTTCCAGGTGAAGACGACGTCGCTCGCCGGATCGACCGCGGCGAGGTCCGGCAGCTCGCCGTAAGGCGCCTTCATCACCGTCGCCTCCAGCTTGAGCTGCTTGACGACGTCGGTGACCCAGCCTTCGCCGAAACTCTCCCAGGCGAGCAAGGTGACCGGCCGCGCCCCCAGCAGCGACCACAGGGCCATTTCGACGGCGCCCGTGTCCGAAGCGGGAACGATGCCGATACGATGGCTCGCCGGTACCCGCAGCACCCGGCGGGTCAGATCGATCGCGTGGCCGAGCCGGGCCTTGCCGAGCCTCGACCGGTGCGAGCGGCCGAGCGATCCCAGCGCGAGATGCTCGGGACCCCAGCCCGGCGGCTTGGCGCAGGGTCCGGAGGAAAAAAAGGGACGCGCGGGGCGCACGTCCGGCTTCTTCGTCATCACTGTCGACTCTCCTTCCAGAGAGCGCGCGCCGCGTTGGGACGGCGTGGCCCGCTGACGGCGATAGAGGTTCGCACCGGGCTGTCAACCGCCGGGCTTGACGGCGACGGCGGTCGCGCAGAGCCTTCCGCCATGCGCAGGTGGGGGATTTCGGCGTGCTTGCTGCTGGCGGCCTGCATCCCGTCGGGCGAACGCAGAGCGCCCCCTCACGCCCGCCAGGCGCCGGCCCGCGCAACCGAGCAATGCATGGCCGATCTCGCTCGCGAGAGCGTGCGCTACAAGTCGCTCGAGGACCGCGTGTTCGGCCATGGCTGCACCGCTCTGGGCGCCGTCCAGCTGCTCGACATCGGCACGCCGGTCGCCAACCTCGGAGCGATGACCTGCCCGCTCGCCCGTCAGTTCGCGCGTTGGACTCGGGAGGCGGTGCAGCCGGGGGCCCAGGCCTGGCTTGGCAGTCGGGTGGTCCGGATCGACAGCTTCGGCACCTACAGCTGCCGGACGGTCAACAGCCGCGCGGGCGCCCGGCTGAGCGAGCATGGCCGCGCCAACGCCGTCGACATCGCCGCCTTCGTCCTCGCCGACGGGCGGCGCATTACGGTCAAGGCGGGCTGGAGCGGCGGCGACGAGGACGTGCGCCGCTTCCTGCGCAACTTGCACGCCGCGGCCTGCCGTCGCTTCGCCGTCGTGCTCGGTCCCGACGCCGACGCCTTCCATCGCGACCATCTCCATTTCGACATGGGACAAGGGCCCTATTGCCGCTAAACGGTCCGGCATGACCGATCCAATCCCGCCCGACCGCGTCTTTCCCGCCGCCCGCCAGGAAGCCGAAACCGCCAACCAGCCGACTCCTTCCGCGCAGACGGAGCACGACGCCTATCGCCTCGCCTTCCAGGACATGGACTTCCTGCTGCGTGAGGACCTGCGTCCGGTTCGCTTCCAGCTCGAGCTGCTCAAGCCCGAATTGCTGCTCGACGAAGCCCGGATCGGCTCCACCTTCGTCTTTTATGGCTCGGCGCGAATTCCCGAGCCGGCCAAGGCCGACGCCCTGATCGCCGCCGCGGCGACTGAGGAGCAGCGGCATATCGCGGAGCGGCTCAAGGCGAAGTCGGCCTATTACGAGGAAGCGCGCAAGCTGGCGCGCCTCACCAGCCGCTGCGACCCGGACGAGAAGGGCTGGCGGCATTTCGTCGTCTGCTCCGGCGGCGGTCCCTCGATCATGGAAGCGGCCAATCGCGGCGCCCACGAGGTCGGCGCCGAATCGGTCGGCCTCAATATCGTCCTGCCCCACGAGCAGATGCCCAATCCCTACGTCACGCCAGGCCTCAGCTTCCAGTTCCACTATTTTGCGCTGCGGAAGATGCACTTCCTGCTGCGCGCCCGCGCCGTGGCGATCTTCCCGGGCGGTTTCGGGACCTTCGACGAGGCCTTCGAGCTCCTCACCCTGGTCCAGACCGGCAAGGTGAAGCCGCTGCCGATCCTGTTCTTCGGCCGCGAATTCTGGGAGCGGGTGGTCGATTTCGGCGCGCTGGTCGAGGAGGGCGTGATCGCTCCGGACGATCTCAAGCTGTTCACCTTCGTCGAAAAGGCGGAGGAGGCGTGGAATCACGTCTGCGCTTACTATGCGTCAAACGACGAGCCGGTGGACTGCGACTGATGCTGTCGCTGTTCGCGCCGAAGCTGCCGATCGACGCCGACGAGCTCGAATGGCAGTTCGCGACGTTCAAATGGCTGAAGCGGGAGTTTGGCCCGCAAAATGCCGAGCTGGTGCTGCCGACCCCGCAATGGTTCCCGCCCTCGCCGCGCCGGGGCCATGGTCGGATCGAGGATCTGTTCGCGGCGGTGAAGGCGGCGGCCGGCCTTTCCGACTGGCCGTGCGAGCTCAGAGCCGGCGCCGGCGAGCGGCCGATCCACGTCGGCACCGGCCTGCTCCTGCATCATCATGGCGCCGCCCCGCCCTGCGGCACCTTCACCGTCGAGGGCGACGATGGCCGCCATAAGGTGGTGATCAGCTACAATCCCTCGCTCGCCGGCGACACCACCGCGATGATCGCCACGCTCGCCCACGAACTCGGCCACTATCTCATGAGCACGGCCGTCACCGCCCCGCCGGGCGGGTGGGAGCTGCACGAGCTCCACACCGACCTCGCCGCCGTCTATCTCGGCTTCGGCCTTTTTCTCGCCAACAGCGCCCGCACCTTCAGCCAGTTCCAGAGCGCGGGCGAGATGGGCTGGTCCTCGCGCACCCAGGGCTATCTCGGCGAAGGGGCGCTCGTCACCGCCATCGCCCTCTTCCAGGGGCTGGCGGGGCGCGATCCGCTGGCGGCCGCTCCCTATCTCAAGCCCTATCTCCAGTCCGATCTGCGGCGGGCCACGAAAGCGCTCGCCCGACTCCATCCCGATCTTACGGCCAGCGTCGAGGCGGTCGATCTCGGCGATTATGCCGGCGGGTGATCAGGCCGCCCGGCTCGCCTCGTGTTCGGCGATGAACCGGTCCGTCGGAATCGCGCGGATGGTCTGGGCCAGCACCTCTTCAGCAACATCCTCGGGGCGTTTGAAGCGAAGGCAGCTCTTGCCCATGTCGAGCTTCCGCCCGGTCGCCGCCCAGGCCGCCTTCAGTCGCTCGGTCCGCTCCTCGGAGGCGTAGACGCAGTTGAGATAGAGAGCGGTGTGGTTCTTCTGGGCGGCGAGCCCCGCATAGACGAGCGGCTGGCCGTTATAGGTGTCCGGATAGATTTCGAGCGGTACCTCCCAGGAGATCATCCCCCAGTTCATCCGCTCGACATAGCCCGCGGGCAGGTTGGTGTTGACCAGGTCGCGCAGCCGGGAAACGAAGGCGGCCCGCTGCGGCGGCAGCTCGGCGAGATAGGCCTCGGGCGTGGGCGCCTTGCTGGTGACCATAGCCCCTCTAGTGCGTCTTTTCCTGTTTCTCGCGGCCGGCGACCGACGGCGCGCCTTCGCCGCCGACGCGCGTCGGCGTCGCCCGCTGCTCGTTCTGGACGGGCTGGTCCGCGGCCTTGCCGCCAGCGGCGGGCTGATCCGCCGCTTCGGCGGCGGCTTCGGCGGGGCTCGCCGGCGCGGCCTGGGGAGTCGGCAGCGGCAGCGGACTGTCGCTCTGGGCATTCATGTAAGCGAGCAGATCGGCGCGGTCCTCCGGCTTGGAGAGACCGGCGAAAGTCATCTTCGTGCCCGGAGCGAAGTCGCGCGGCGACTTGACCCATTGGCTCATCGATTCCCAGTCCCAGTTGCCGCCCTTGCCCGCCAGCGCGGGCGAGTAGGCGAAGCCGGCGGCGTGCTTGCCGATCGCGCCGCCAAGGACTCCCCACAGATTCGGCCCGGTGCCGTTGGCGCCCCCTTTGTTGATGGTGTGGCACGCGGTGCACTTCTTGAAGACTTGCTCGCCCTTCGCGGCGTCCGCGCTGGCGAGAAGATTGGCGATCGGCGGCTCGGCCGCCCCGCCCTCTTCGACAACCTTGTCGCTCACGCCCTCGATCGGATAGCCCATTTTCTCCGGCCGCTCGTGATGGAACATCTCGCTGGTGACGAGCGACGCGCCGAGCGCGACGATGCCCGCGCCCAGCACCCAGCCCGCAATCGTGTTGGCGCGGTTGTCCATGCTCTCCGAGACCTCCAGGGTGGCCCGCGGCGGCGCGCGGGCTGAGGGAATTCGGCAGCCCCTTTAGGCGGGGGCGCCGGACGGAGCAAGACGTGCTAGCCGGACCAATATCTCAGCAGCGTGTGCGCTATGGCGAAGTGCGGCGGCGCGAGGAATCGCGCCTCCGCCTCGCCAGCGAGCGCCGCCCTCACCCCGGCCCGGTCCACCCAAATCGCATCCTCGAGCTCGTTGCGGTCGAGCGTCAGCCGGTCGCTTGCTGCCTGCGCCGTGCAGGCGATCATCAGCTGGCCGGGAAACGGCCAGGGCTGGCTGGCGACGTAGCGCACGTCGCCGACCTCGATCCCGGCCTCCTCCGCCAGCTCGCGCGCCACCGCCTCCTCGATCGACTCGCCGGGCTCGACGAAGCCGGCGAGCGCGGAATAGCGGCCTGGCGGATATTGGGGTTGGCGGCCGAGCAACACCCGTCCCTCATGCTCGGCCAGCATGATCACGACCGGGTCGACGCGCGGGAAATGCTCGAGGCCGCAGCCATGGCAGCGCCGCCCCCAGCCGCCGCGGAACGGCGCCGTCGCGGCTCCGCAGGCGCCGCAGAAAATGTGGCGGTTGTGCCATTCGATCAGGCTGCGGGCGGTGCCCCAGAGGGCGGTGTCCTCGGCCGCCATGCGGTCGAGCAAGCCGAACACCGACCGGGCGCGCTGACCCGCTTCCGCGCGGACCAGCGGCGCGAACAGCGGCGTCCCGTCCCGGAGCCCGAGGAAGATGAGCTCGTCGCCCTCGACGATGTTTTCCCAGCCGAGGCGACCTTCCTCGTCCAGCTGCGGATCGAGGCCGGCAAGGCGGAGAAGCCTGGCTTCCAGGCTCGTCGCCAGCTCGGCCAGGCGCGTCTCGTCCAGGCGCAGGCGGTCGGCGCGGTCGAGGCCGGCGCCGGTGAAGCCGGTTCTCACGCCGCCGGGCGCCACTCGGCCCCGCGCGCGGCGAGGCGGGCGAACAGTGTCGGCAGCCCGGCCTCGCCGAGCCGGTCGATCGGCCACCAGGTGCCTTCCGTCCGGCGCTCGGCATCGGCGCAAAGGAGGCGCATGGTGAGCGCGAAATGCGTGAAGACATGGTCGACCGTCCCCGCCTCCCGCCAGGGCGCTTCGGCGGGCGGGCCGTCGCCGTCGGTCGGCAGGGCGAGCATGCCCCCGAGCAGGCCCTTGGCCGGTCGTCTTACGAGAAGCACGTGGCCGTCATGCTCGAGCCAGTAGGCGACCCCCTTCCGGCGGGGCTTGGGCGGTTTCGCTGCCTTGACGGGAAACCGCTTCGGATCGCCCGCGGCTCGCGCCGCGCAAAGATGGGAGAGCGGGCACCGTCGGCAGGCCGGCGCGCGGGCCGTGCAGATCGTCGCGCCGAGATCCATCATCGCCTGGGCGAAGTCGCCGGCTTGCGCTGCGGGCGTGATCGAGCCGGCGAGTCGATAGAGCTGCTCGCGGGCGGCCGGGAGCGGCGTTGCAACCGCGAACAGGCGCGCGACCACCCGCTCGACATTGGCGTCGACGACCACGGCCCGCCGGCCGAAGGCGATCGCCGCGATGGCGGCCGCGGTGTAGCGGCCGATGCCGGGAAGCTCGCGCAGGCCCTCCTCGCCGTCCGGGAAGATGCCGCCGCGATCGCGCGCGACGAGCCGGGCGCAGGCGAGCAGGTTGCGGGCGCGCGCATAATAGCCGAGCCCCGCCCAGGCCGCCATGACCTCCGCGTCCGATGCCGCCGCAAGCGCCTCGATCGACGGCCAGTGGCGGGTGAAGGTTTCGAAATAGGGAGAGGCATGGGCGACGGTGGTCTGCTGCAGCATCACCTCCGAAAGCCAGATGCGATACGGATCCGGCCGTTCGCCGGCCGCCACGCGCCAGGGCAATCGCCGCTTATCCACAGCAAACCACCGCAGAAGGGCATCGGAAGCATCGACGGACACACTTCGCCTATGCCATGGTCCGGGCGATGGCGAAATCGGTCGAAGCGTCGAAAAAGCGGCTCGAGGCGGTCCGGGCCAACCGCGCCCGCGCGGTAGCGGACATCGTTCCCGACATCGGTCGGGCCGCCTTTTCGCGTTTCGGTTTCGTCCAGTCCTCGATCGTCAGCCGCTGGCCCGAGATCGTCGGCGAGCGCTATGCCGCGGTCTCCTCGCCGGAATCGATCCGCTTTCCCCCGGGCAGGCGCGCCGACGGCGTCCTCAACCTGATCGTCGAAGGCGCCCACGCACCGATGATGCAGCATGTCGCGCCGGTGATCATGGAGCGGGTCAACCGCTTCTTCGGCTATCAGGCGGTGGCCCGGGTCGCCATCCGGCAAGGGCTGGTTCAGATCGCGCGCGCCAGGACACGCGCCCCTCCGGCGTCGCTCAGGCCGCTGCCGGCCGAGCTCGGCGATTCACTGCGCGAGGTGGCCGATCCGGAGCTTCGCGCCTGCCTCGAATCGCTGGCGCGCGGCGTGGCCGCTCACGAGGCCGCGCTTGGGCCGAGTGTAGCCATCCCCGTGCTTGGAAGAATTGGTGGAGAAACGAAGAGATGAAGTCGATGCTCGCGGCCGGAGCGGCCGCTCTGGCCCTTGTCCTCAGCGGCTGCGGCGACGGCGCCGGCGGCAACGCCCAGACCGCTGCCGCCGACAACGTCCCCCTGAAGCAGATCCCCGCGCCCAACGGCGATTGGACCCAGATGGTGGCCAAGACGCCCGAGGGCGGCTTCCGGATGGGCAATCCCAACGCGCCGGTGAAACTGGTCGAGTATGGCTCGCTCGGCTGTCACGTCTGCGCCGACTTCGAGGAGCAGGGCGGCCCCGAACTCCGCGACACTTATGTCAAGAGCGGGCAGGTGAGCTGGGAATTCAGGCCCTACATTCTCTTCCCGACCGACCCCGGCGTGTCGATGCTGCTGCGCTGCCAGAGCGAGACCGCCTTCTTCCCGCTGGTCGACCAGCTCTACGCGGACCAGAAGGGCTGGATGGGCCGCATCCAGGCGCTGCCCCGCGAGCAGCTCGAGGCTATCCAGTCGATGCCGCCGTCCGCTGCCGCCGCGGCGGTTGTCCGCGGGGCCGGCCTGGACGAATTCTTCCGCCAGCGCGGCATGCCTTCGGCCCAGATCCAAGCCTGCCTCGCCGACCCGGCCGGACTCGCGCAACTGGCGGCGATCAAGGCGAGGGGCGACTCGGAAGGGGTCAACGGCACGCCTTCCTTCTTCATCAACGGTCGGTTCGCCGAGGGTGCGACTTCCTGGCCGCGGCTCGAGGCGGAGCTGCGGGCGGAAATCCCGTGATCAGGGCGGCGCTCCTGCTGATCCTTGCCGGGCTGGCAATGCCGGCCGCTCACAGCGCGCCGGCGCCGGCGCCGGCGACCGCGGTCGACTGGTCGCGCACGGTCGTGCAGACGCCCGAGGGCGGCTTTCGGATGGGCAATCCGAACGCCAGGGTGAAGCTGGTCGAATATGGCTCGCTCACCTGCGGCCACTGCGCGGCATTCGCGCGGTCGGGCATGGCGACGCTGGTCGGGACCTATGTGAAGAGCGGCAAGGTCAGCTACGAATATCGCAACTACGTCCTCAATGGCCTCGACGTCGCCGCCAGCCTGGTCGCGCGCTGCGGCGGCGCGGCGCGCTTCTTCCCCGTCGCCGACAAGCTCTATGCGACGCAGCCGCAATGGATGGGCCGCCTGTCGGCGCTCAGCCCTGCGCAGAAGGCGCAGCTCAGCGCCTTGCCGGAGACCGCTCGCCTCGGCCGCCTGGCGGAGACGGTGGGGCTGGTCCAGCTTGCCGCCCAGCATGGCGTCGCCCCTGTCCAGGCGAGGCGCTGCCTCGCCGACCAGGCGGCGCTCGACCGTCTCGGCCGGATGGCCGAGGCGGCGCAGATGCAGGGGGTCTCCGGCACGCCCACCTTCTTCCTCAACGGAGCCAATATCGGCATCCATAGCTGGACGACGCTGGAGCTCATCCTGCGCGAATCGGCGGGCTGAGATGAGCGGGCGGGGGCGGCCATGCAGATAAAGCGGCTGAAGCTTTCCGGCTTCAAGAGCTTCGTCGAGCCGGCGGAGCTGCGCATCGAGCCCGGTCTCACCGGCGTCGTCGGCCCCAATGGCTGTGGCAAGTCGAACGTGCTCGAGGCGATTCGTTGGGTGATGGGCGAATCCTCGCCCAAATCGATGCGCGGCGCCGGCATGGACGATGTCATCTTCGCGGGCACCGCCGCGCGCCCGGCGCGCGACTTCGCCGAAGTGTCGCTGCTGGTCGAGCGCGAGCCCGAGGACATGCCCGGCGACGTCACCCTGGCGCCGGTCGGCGACGTCGAGGTCGCCCGCCGGATCGAGCGCGGCGCCGGTTCCGCCTATCGGGTCAACGGCCGCGACGTCCGCGCCAAGGACGTCGCCTTGCTGTTCGCCGATGCCGCCACCGGCGCCCACTCACCGGCGCTGGTAAGCCAGGGTAAGATCAGCGCCGTCATCGCCGCCAAGCCGACCGAACGCCGGCTCATGCTCGAGGAAGCCGCCGGCATCGCGGGCCTGCACGTCCGCCGCAAGGACGCGGAGCAGAAATTGCGCGCCGCCGAGGCCAATCTCACCCGCCTCGACGAAGTTCTGGCCGACATGGAGATGCGCGCCTCCGCTCTGCGCCGCCAGGCCAAGGCGGCCGAGCGCTACCGCAAGCTCTCCGACCAGATCCGCATTGCCGAGGGCCGGATGATCTTCGCCCGCTGGCGCGAGGCCGCTGCGGCGGCGGATGCCGCGAGGCAGGAAGCGGAGGCGGCGGCCGCCGCGGTCGAGAAGGCGTCCGAAGCCCAGCGGGCCGCGGCCGCCTACCACACCGAGGCGGCGAGGGCGCTCGCCGACCGCCGCGCGGCGGCCCAGGCCGCGCGGGAGCGAGCGACCTCGCTCGGCCACCGGCTGGCGACGCTACGCGCGGAGCGCGACGGCATCGCCCGCCGAATCGAGGAGCTGGCGGCGCGCCGCGCCGCCCTGCTCAGCGACCGCGAGCGCGAAGCGGCGCTGGGCGAGGACGCGAAGGCGGCGCTCGCCCGGCTCGATCAGGAGGGCCGCGATATCGCCGCCCGGATCGCCGCCGCCGAAGCGGCGCGCGGTACGATCGACGTTCGCACCGTCGAGCTGGAGGATGCGGCGCGCTCGGCCGAAGCTCAGCTCGCCCAGGCGCGCGCGATTCAAGCGGCCGAACAGGCCGAGGCTCGGGTCGCCCGGGCCGCGCTCGAGGCCGCTCAGACGAAGCTCGCCCGGGCCGAGGCGGAGAGCGGCCGGCTCGCCGAACAGATGACAGACCTCGGCGAGGAAGCGCCACTGGTCGAAGCGCTGCACGCGGCCAGGGCCCGGCGCGACGCGGCCGAAGCCCGGCTCCGAGCCGCCGGCGAGGCGATCGGGGCCGCCGAGGCGCGGCGCCAGCGCGCCGCGCTGGCGCGCGATACCGCCGAAAGCGAAGGGTCGGCCGCCCGCGCCGCGCTCGCCGCGCTCGAATCGGAAGCCAAGGCGCTGATCAAGGCTGTCGAGGGCAGCAGCGGCGACCGCGCCATCAACCATGTCAAGGCCGATCCCGGTTTCGAACGCGCGCTCGCCGCCGCCCTCGGCGACGATCTCGAGGCGGCGCTCGAGGGCGAGGGACCGCGCCGCTGGCTCGGCGCGGAGACGCTCGCCGGCGACCCCTCGCTGCCGGCCGGCTGCGAACCGCTTGCCGGCCATGTCCACGCTCCCGCGGCCCTGCGCCGGCGGCTCGAGCAGGTCGGCGTCGTGGACCGCGACGAGGGCGTGGCGCTGGCCGTCGGCCAGCGTCTGGTGACCCGCGACGGCCGCCTCCGCCGCTGGGACGGTTTCGTCGCCACCGGCCTCGGGGCCGCCGCCGCCGAGCGGCTGATCCGCGTCAACCGCCTCGCCGAGATTGAGCAGGCGCTGCCCTCCGCCGCGGCGGTGGTCGACGCGGCGCAGGCGCGCGTCGCGGCCGCGCTCGCCGACACGGAAGCGGCCCGAGGCGCCGCCGACGCCGCCCGCCGTGCGGAGGCCGAAGCTTCGGTCGCGATCCGCGAGGCGGGACGGGAAGAGGATTCGGCTCGAGTGGAGATCGAGCGGCTCGAGCTGCGTCGCAGCGGGCTTGCCGAACGCTTGGAGCAGGCGGCCCAAGACCTCGCCGAGGCCCGCCGTGGCGAGTACGAGGCGCGACAATTGGTCGCCGCCCTGCCCGATGCCGCGGCGACCGAGGCGGGAGTGGCGGAGCTGCGGCGGTCGGCCGAGGCCGCGCAACTGGCACTCGCCGAGGTGCGCGCCGAAGCGGCGACCCACGCCCGTGCGGTCGGCGCCGACCGCGAGCGGGCGGAGGCGACTTTGAAGGAAGCCGCGGACTGGCGCGTCCGCGCCGCCGAAGCCGGCAAGCGCCACGCCGACATGGGCGCTCGCATCGCCGACGCCGAAGCCGAGGCCGAACGGCTCGCCGGCGCCCCGGTCGAGATCGCCGGCCGGATCGAAGCGCTCGAGGCCGAATCGGTCGAAGCCGCCGAGGCGGCGGAGGCGGCGGCGCAGTCCGAGCGGCAGGGCGAGGAGGCGTTGCGCGAAACGGAGACTCGACTCGCCGAAGTGGCAGAGGCACTGGCCACCGCCCGCGAAACCCGCGCCGGCGCCGCCGCCCGGCACGAGAATCAGGAAGCGCGGCGCATCGAGATGGGCCGAATCTCCAGCGAGCGCTTCGAATGTCCGCCGCCGCTTCTGCCCGAACGGCTCGGTTTCGACGAGGCCACGACCGTTCCCGCCGCCGACGAATCGGCGCGCCACGAACGGCTCGCCGCCGAGCGCGAGCGGATCGGTCCCGTCAATCTGCTCGCCGAGCGCGAGTTGGCGGAACTGGACGAAAACCGCATCGCTTCTCAGGCGGAACGCGAGGAACTCGGGCTGGCGATCAACCGCCTGCGGGGATCGATCGGCAGCCTCAACCGCGAGGGCCGCGCCCGGCTGCTCGCCGCGTTCGAGGCCGTCGACCGCCACTTCCGCAGCCTGTTCACCACTTTGTTCGAGGGGGGACAGGCCCATCTCGAACTGGTCGAATCCGACGATCCGCTCGAAGCGGGCCTCGAGATCATGGCCCAGCCGCCGGGCAAGCGCCTTTCCGTGCTCACCCTGCTGTCGGGCGGCGAGCAGGCGCTGACCGCGATCGCGCTGATCTTCGCCCTTTTCCTCACCAACCCGGCGCCGATCTGCGTGCTCGACGAGGTCGACGCGCCGCTCGACGATGCCAATATCGAGCGCTTCTGCGACCTGCTCGACCGGATGGTGAACGAGACCGACACCCGCTATCTGATCGTCACCCACAATGCGGTGACGATGAGCCGCATGCACCGCCTTTTCGGCGTGACCATGGTCGAGAAGGGAGTCAGCCGCCTGGTGAGCGTCGATCTCGGCGGTGCCGAGCGCCTGCTCGCGGCGGAGTGAGGCCATTCCCGCGCAAGCGGGAATCCGGACAGACTCGGGGCAGCGGCCGAATTCGGTCTGGACTCCCGCTTTCGCGGGAGTGACGATGGGGAAATATGGACGCTCCCGTTTCCCGGTTCACCCCGCCTTATCCGCCGCGCGGCCCCGGGCCTGTCGCCAGCTGGCGCGGCTTCTTCGGGGAGCGCGCGCGCACGGCCGTATACGGCTGGTCGGAGCAGGCCTTCCGGCTCCCCTACATGCGGCGCAATATCCTCGGCTTCCGGGTCCACATTCCGCTCGATCCGGATGCGGTGCAGCGGGTTCTCCTCGACAACGCCGCCAATTACGCCAAGCCCGACGTGGTCAAGAAGCTGCTCGCGCCGGCGATCGGGCAAGGCCTGCTCACGTCGGACGGCGGCCTCTGGCGCGAGCAGCGCAAGATCGTCGCCGCCAATTTCGCGCCGGCGGCGGTCGACGCCCTGATGCCGCAATTCGGCGAGGTCGGGCGCGCCGCCCTGGCGCGGTGGGAGCCGGGCCCCCGCAACATGGCCGCCGAGTCGACCCAGGCGACGATGCGGGTCATTTCCAACACGCTGTTCAGCGGCGATGCGCGTCTCACCAGGGACGCCGCCATGGTCCATATCGCCGCCGCGCTCGAAGGAGTGAGCGAGGCGCGCCTCCAGGCCATGCTCGGCCTCCCGCGCATTCCCTGGAGCCGCAAGGGCTGGCACGCCCAGCGCGGCCAGGCCTATTTGCGCGGCACCCTCGAGGCCGTGGTGCGCGAGCGTTTGCCCGAAGGCGGCCCCGACGATTTTCTCGGGCGGCTGATCCGCGGCCTCAACGACCGGTTCGAGCCCGCCGAAGCCGCGACGCTCGCGGTCGACAATGCGATGACCTTCTATCTCGCCGGCCACGAGACCACCGCCAATGCGGTGACCTGGACCCTGTTCCTTCTCTCCGAACAGCCCGCGCTGCAGGAGGAGGTGGCGGAGGAAGCGGCCGCCGCGCTTGCCGGAGGCGAGAATGCCGACCTTCCCGCCCGTCTGCCGCGGCTGCGGCTGGTGATCGAGGAGACGCTGCGCCTCTATCCTCCCGCGCCTCGCTTCGACCGCCAGGCGGTGGACGCGGACCGGCTCGGCGGCCAGGAGGTCCGGCCGGGCGACATAGTCTCGATCTGGCCGTGGATCCTCCATCGTCATGAGGCGCTGTGGGATCGGCCCGACGAGTTCGACCCGGAACGTTTTGCGCCCGGGCGGAGGGAAGGGCGTCACCGCTTCCAGTACATCCCGTTCGGCGGCGGGCCCCGCCTCTGCGTCGGGGCGCGCTTCGCCACCGCAGAAGCGCTCACCATCCTCGCCCACTGGCTCAGCCGCTGGCGCTTCGATCCGGTTCCGGGACGCCAGGTCCGAGTCCACGGCATGGTGACCCTGCGCCCCGCGGGCGGCCTGCCCTTGGTCCTGGAGCGGCGCGGCTGAAGGCGAGGCCCGCACATAAATGCTATTGCGAATAATTCTCAACAGCGATAACGCCCCCGCAACGACGCAAACATGCGCATTGCCAAAGGGGTTTCGATGTATCTCCGCACCAGCGTTCTCGCCCTCACCGCCGCTCTCGCCGCCCCGGCTTTCGCCGAGGCGATGGAGGCGGCCGCGGCGCCCGGCGACTCCACGATCGTGGTCACCGGCCAGCGTCCCGAATACGGGGCCGCGGAGACCTGCACGGCGACTCGCACCTGCACCGAGGTCCAGGACGTGCCCCAGTCGCTCTCGGTCATCTCCGAAAGCCAGATCGAGGATCAGGCGCTGCGCTCGATCGCGGATGTGCTGATGTACGTTCCCGGCGCGACCCCCGGCACCGGCGAGGGCAATCGCGACCAGATCACCCTGCGCGGCAACAACACGACCGCGGATTTCTTCGTCAACGGCGTGCGCGACGACGTCCAATATTTCCGCGACCTCTACAATTCCGAGCGGATCGAGGTGCTTCGCGGCCCGAACGCGATGATCTTCGGTCGCGGCGGCGGCGGCGGCGTCGTCAATCGCGTCACCAAGCGGTCCGGCTTCAACCCGTATCGCGAGTTCGCGGTGCAGGGCGACAGCGAAGGCGGCTTCCGGCTGACCGGCGACCTCGACCAGCCTTTCGGCGAGTCGGCCGGGCTTCGGCTGAACGGCGTCTATGAGAATGGCGAGAGCTTCCGCCGTCATGTCGAGCTCGAGCGCTACGGCGTGAATCCAGTGCTCGGCGCCGCCTTCGGCGACACGCGAATCGACCTGTCCTACGAATATTTCCACGACCGCCGAACCGCCGACCGCGGCCTTCCGTCCTTCCTCGGCCGCCCGGTGCGCGGCTTCGACCGGACCTTCTTCGGCGACCCGGACCTCAGCTTCGCCGAGATCGACGCCCATATCGCCAGCCTGGCGGTCGAGCACCGCTTCTCCGATGCGGTGACACTTCGCAACCGCACCAGTTACGGCGACTTCGACAAATTCTACCAGAACGTGTTCCCCGGCGGCGCGGTGAACGCGACCGGCACCCAGGTGAGCCTCTCCGCCTACAACGACACGCTCAAGCGCGAGAACCTGTTCAGCCAGACCGATCTCATCCTCAAAGGCGATCTGGGCGGGTTATCGCACACCCTGCTGGTCGGCGCCGAGGTCGGCTGGCAGGACACTTTGAGTCAGCGCCGTAACGGCTTTTTCGCGTCCGCGACCAATCCGCTCGGAGTTGCCTCGATCAACGTGCCGCTCGCCGCGCCGACCATCGCCGCCAGCGTGACCTTCCTCCCCGTCAACACCAATGCGCAGCGGACTCCGGCCAATTTCAGCGTGGGCAACGCCTCCGTGCTCGCTTTCTACGCGCAGGAGCAGCTGCGCATCTCCGACGCCTTCGAGATCCTCGCCGGCCTCCGCTACGACCGCTTCGAGGTCGACGTCCTCAACCGCAATAACGGGCAGACCTTCAGCCGCACCGACCATCTGTTTTCCCCCCGGCTGGGCCTGATCGTGAAGCCGGTGCCCGAGCTGTCGCTCTACGCCAGCTACAGCCGCTCCTATCTGCCGAGTTCGGGCGACCAGTTCACCTCGCTCGATCTAACGGCCGCGGCGCTGAGGCCCGAACGGTTCGACAATTACGAGATCGGCGCCAAATGGGAGCCGATCGAGGGGCTGCTCGCCACCGTCGCTCTGTACCAGCTCGACCGGACCAATACGCGCGCCAACGATCCGCTCACCAACCAGGTGGTCCTGACCGGCGCGCAGCGCAGCCGGGGACTCGAAATCGGGCTCGAGCGCAACGTCACCGACCGCTGGCAGATCTCGGCCGGCTATGCGCTTCAGGAGGCGGAAATCCGGCGCGCCACGGCGGCGGCGCCGGCCGGCCGCGAGGTGCCGCTCGTGCCGCGCCATCAATTCTCGGCTTGGAACCGGTACAATGTCGATCGCTCGCTGGGCTTCGGCCTAGGCGTCCTCGCGGCGTCCAAATCCTATGCATCGATCAGCAATGCCGTGACGCTGCCCGGTTACGTCCGGCTGGATGCGGCGGTGTTCTACGAACTTGGCGAAGGAATCGAGGCCCAGGTCAATATCGAGAATTTGCTTGGCGAGGATTATTTCCCGACGGCGCATAACGACAACAACGTCGCCCCCGGAGCGCCGACCACGGCTCGGGCGACGCTGCGGGTCCGCTTCTAGGCGTTCTCCGGCTCCCGCTCGAGCCTCTGCATCGCCCTCTCCCAGTCGCCGAGGCTAGAGCGCGCGTCCTGGACGAAGCGGGAGTGGCGGACGCCGGCGAGGAAGAGGCCGCCGACCAGCCGGCCGATCAGTCCGGCCGGGCGGCGGAACTGAATCAGCAGGATCACCCGCTGCTCGCTGGTGTCGTTCCACACCTCGTGGTGATAGCAATCGTCGAAGACGACCACCTTGCCCTCGTCCCAATGCACCATCCGGTCGTCAACCTGCATCCGGCAGGCCTCGCGCTGCTGGGGCACGATCAGGCCGAGATGGGCGGTGAGAATCGCCTTGGTGACGCCGCGGTGCCGCGGGATGTGCGCGCCCGGGGCGAGGATCGAGAAAAAGGCGCTGTTGAGGCCGGGGATGGCCGCCACCGCCGACGCCGTCCTCGGACAGCGGGCGCAATTCTCTTCGTTGCGATAGCCATAACCCCAGAGGAAAAAGGATTTCCACTTGCCGGGCGGAGCGATGCGACGGTGGTCGGGCGAGATGTCCGCGAGCGGCGGGATCCCGTCCTCGCGGGCGAGCAGCTCGTCGACCTCGGCGCGTATTTCGGGCCATCGGGTCTGAAGCTCGGCGGTCCAGGCGAATAATGCGGCATCGTAGACCGGCGCGTCGCCTACCTTCGAGGAACGGGCGATGAGGGCGCTGATCCGATGGCGCAGCTTCTTGCCGATGCGGAACAGCGGCGGCAGTGGCGGAACCACGCGCTCGGCTTCTGCGGCTGGCGCGAGGCTTTTGGTCATTTCGTTCATAACGTCCACTTACGCCGCGGGCTCGCCGCGCCGCCATCACCCGCGTTGTGCTTTGCAGCAATTTGTGGCGGAATTCGGGTCGCCTAACCCGTGATTTTCGAGCCGAGCGGCTGCGTGGCCGGGCCGTGCACGACCTCGCCGCTCAGCTCGAAACGCGAGCCGTGGCAGGGACAGTCCCAGGTTCGGTCGGTCTGGTTCCACCCCACCAGACAGCCCATATGGGTGCACACGGCCGAGACGGCGTGAAGCGCGCCGCCCTCGTCGCGATAGGCGGCGACATTGTCGCCGTCGATTTTCAGGATCGCGGCCTCCCCCGGTTTCAGCTCGTCATACGAGGTCGCCTTGCTGCCGAGATAGCCGCCGACCAGATGGGCAGCTACGGCCGCATTCTCCTTCACGAAGTCCGGCGCTCCGGCGATCGGCTTGACCCGCGTCGCATCGAAGATGTCGAGCCAGCGATTCTCCTTTCCGGTCGCGAGGTCGGCGATAATCGTCGCTGCGACGGTGCCGTTGGTGATTCCCCAGGCGTTGAAGCCGGTGGCGACCAGATAGCCGTCGGATCGGGACGACCAGCCGATGAAAGGCGCGCCGTCCATCGGCGAGTAATCCTCGTTCACCCAGCGATATTCGATCGGGCCCGCCTCGAAATTCTCGGTCAGCCAGCGTTCGATGTCGGCCATATATTGTTGCTCGTCGTCGGGGTGACCGGGCTTGAAATGCGTCCCGGCGACGATTCCGTACACCTGGCCGCTCGGGTGGCGGTGAGTCCTGATCGAATGGCCGGGCTGCTCGGCATTCTTGTACATGCCGGGGGGCACGCGGCGAATGGGCGCGGCGATCACCGGCTCGGCCTTGGGGTAGTTCATCGCATAATAGAGGCCGACCTGGCCCAGCGGGAGGTGGGTCGCCATGACGACGTGGCGCGCGCGGACGGTGCCACCGGCGGTCGCGACTCGGGTCGGCTCATAGTCAGTCGCGCGGCTCTGCTCGAAGACGTGGCACCCGTCCCCCGGAATCGTCGCGGCGAGCCCGGAGACATATTTGACCGGGTGGAACTGGGCCTGGTTGTCCCAGCGCATTGCGGCGAGGACGTCGAAGGGCAGGCCGGTGTCGCGGGTCAGGCTGGCCGGAAGGCCGAGCCGCTGCGCGACCTCCACCTCCTTCTCGATCTGGGACACATAACTCTCGTCCCGGGTGTAGACGAAGGCGGGCTTCGGCTCGATGTCGGCGTCGATGCCGTATTGGGCGGCCAGCTCGGAGACGCGGCGGATCCCCGCCTCCTGTGCTTCGCCGTAGAGGCGCGCGCGTTCCTCACCGAACTTGCGCTCCAGCATTTGGTAATGGATGCCGTGCTGCGAACTCATCTTGGCGGTGGATTTTCCAGTCACATTGCGGCCGACCCGGCGCGCCTCAATCACGGCGACGCTGAGGCCGCGATCCTTGAGCAACCGGGCCGTAGTCACTCCGACGATGCCGCCGCCGATAATCGCCACGTCGACGCTTATGTCTCCGTCGAGGGCCGGGAAGGCAGTGGGTTCGGCGGTCGCGTTCCAATAGCTGCCGTTGTCGTCGCGCGTCGCCATGTCCGTCTCCGCAGGAAAAATGCGCCCGCCGCGTCAACTACGCTTCCGGGGGCCTGTTCCGCCGCATCGCACCGGGCTTGCCATCCGCCCGCTTCCGGCTAAGGCTGCCCGCTTCGGATGATCCGAAGCAAAGGGGGAAAAAAGATGGAATGGGCAACCCTGCCGCTTAAGCGATACGCTGAGTTCACCGGCCGCTCGCGGCGCAAGGAATACTGGATGTACGTCCTGCTCCTCATCGTCGTCGGGTTCGTGATCGGCATCATTGAGGCCGTTCTCGGCCTGACTCATATGGTCGGGCCCTACGGTCCGATCAGCGCCCTGTTCGCGCTCGCCACTTTCGTTCCGAGCCTTGCCGTCGGAGTCCGCCGCCTGCACGACACCAACCGCTCCGGCTGGTGGCTGCTGATCGGCTATGGGCCGCTGATCCTGGGTCTGGTCCTGATGGCGACCGGCATGCTCCAGTTCACCATGATCCTCATGCTGCTCGCGCTGCTCGGTTTCGTCGTCCTGCTGGTGTTCATGGTGCTCGAGGGCACCAAGGGACCCAATCAATATGGCGCGGATCCCAAGGGCACGGAGGGCGCGGCGGCCGCCGCCTGACGTCCAGCCTCAGCCGGGCCCGCGGCCGGATCCCGGCCGCGGGCCCGCATCGCTCGGCGATTATCGAATTAACCAATCCCGTTTGGTGCACCCCCCCGGCTGATGTAGGTTGGCCGCCCGATTCGTCTCGGGAAGGGGATATTCCTGCCCTTCCCGTCGGACGGATCCAGGCATCAGCAGCCGCGCCGCCGCGCGGATGGGGGAAGACATGGCGATCATCAACGGCACTGCGGGCGAGGACTCGCTGATCGGCACGCCGGCCGACGACACCATCACGGCCTTCGAAGGGAACGACTTCGTCGCCGCGGGCGAGGGCAACGATTTGGTCGACGGCGGCGACGGCCACGACAAGCTTCACGGCGATGGCGGCAACGACATATTGCTCGGCGGCAATGGCGACGATTATCTGCGCGGCGGCGTCGGCAATGACTATATCGACGGCGGCGCCGGTATCGACCGCGTCGCCTTCTTCACCGCCACTCACGGCATAGCCGTCGACCTCCGCCTCCAGGGCACGGCGCAAGACACGCTGGTGGGCATGGATACGCTCGTCGGGATCGAGCATGCGTCGGGCACCGAGTTCGACGACCTCATCCAGGGCGATGACGGCGACAACTGGCTGTGGGGCGAGAACGGCAACGACACGATCAACGCGTTCGGAGGCAACGACCTCGTCGAGGTCGGTCCGGGAACCGTGATCGCCGACGGTGGCACCGGCACCGATACCCTATCCGTCTGGGCGAACAATGCGGCGCTCGCCGGCGTCACCGTGTCGCTGCTGCTCCAGGGCTTCGCTCAGACGACCGGAATCGGCGCCATGACGATTTCCGGCTTCGAGAATCTTTCCGGATCGGCCGGCGCCGACACGCTGACCGGCGACGACAACGACAATGTCCTCGCCGGCGATGGCGGCGACGACAATCTGGCCGGCGGCGCCGGCAACGACACGCTCTACGGCGACGGCCGAGTCATCGTCGACACGCACGACACCGGCCTGTCCGGTCCGATCACGACCTATCCGGACGTCGACGCGGCCTTCCCGGGCAGCGGATTCGTCGTGGGCGACGACTTGCTCGAGGGGGGCGACGGCGACGACACGCTCCATGGCGGCGGCGGCTCCGACACGGCGAGCTATGCGTCGGCGACGGGCGGGCAGTTCGTCAGCCTCGCCCCCGGCTTCGCCTCGGGCGCTGCCGGGGAGGACATGCTGATCAGCATCGAGAACGTCCTCGGTTCGGCCCATGATGACCAGATCCTCGGCAATTCCGGGCCGAACGTGATTACCGGCGGCGACGGCCACGATTACATGCGCGGCATCGGCGGCAACGATACGCTCAGCGGCGGCAATGGCGACGATTATCTCGGCGGCGGCTTCGGCGACGACGTCGTCGACGGAGGCGCCGGTTGGGACCGCGCAGCCTTTTACCACAACACGAGCACCGGCGTGCACGTAGACCTCAACATCCAGGGCGTTGCCCAGGATACCGGCCAGGGGATGGATACGCTCATCGGCATCGAGCACGCCTCGGGGACCGCGTTCGACGACGTGCTGATCGGCGATGCGGGCGACAACTGGCTGTGGGGCGAGGAAGGCAATGACACGCTGTCCGGGGGCGCGGGCAACGACCTGCTTGAGGTGGGAACCGGCGATCACGTGGCGGACGGCGGCATCGGCAACGATACGCTGTCCTTCTTCGCCAACGGGACCGGCGTGACGGCGAATGTGACCGTCTCGCTTCTCCTGCAGGGGGCCGCGCAGGCCACCGGCGCGGGCAGCATGACCCTAACCGGGTTCGAGAATATCTCCGGATCCTATCAGGACGACGCTCTGACCGGCGACGGGACCGACAATGTCCTCGCCGGCGACGTCGGGAGCGACACGCTGGCCGGAGGCGACGGCGACGACACGCTCTACGGCGACGGCCGAATCATCGTCGACGTGCACGGGGTCGGCACTTCGGGCCCGATCACCACCTATGCCGACGTCGTCGCGACCTTTCCGGGCGAACCGGGCGTCGTCTCCGGCAACGACACCCTCGTCGGCGGCAAGGGCGACGACACTTTGCACGGCGGCGGCGGCGACGACATCCTCACCGGCGGCCAGGGCGAGGATATGTTCGTCTTCGGGCCCGGCTCGGGCGACGACCACGTCACGGACTTCCAGAAGAAGGACACGATCGCGCTCGACGGCATCGCCGGCGTCGACGATTTCTCCGATCTCACCATCGTCGACGTCGGCGACAGCGCGGTGATCACCTGGGGCACGTCGGACAGCATCACGCTCGACGGCTACAAGGCGAGCAAGCTGTCGGCGGCGGACTTCAGCTTCGGAGCGTCGATGCCGCTGATGGCCTTTGCCGCGATGGAGGGGCCGCACGGCCATCCGGGCCTCGAAGGACCGTCGCCCGACACCTGGATGCCCTGATCTAAGTCTTTGGCGAAGCTGAATATTAGCCGACAGCCCGGTTCAGCGCGGGCTCACACCACCTCCTGTAGACCGGGAGCATAGCCCACGCGTTTGTTCGGGGCCCACGTCTACAGGAGGATATCGCCATGAAGGCTTTTTCGAAGACCATGCTGGGCGCGGGCGCCGCGGCTCTCGCCGCCGTCAGCTTTGCCGCACCTGCGGAGGCGCGCCACCGCGACCGCCACGACGGGATCGACGCGGGCGACATCATTACCGGCGTCGCGATCATCGGCGGCATCGCGGCCATCGCCTCGGCGATTGACCGCGACGGCAGCCGTTACGGCTACGGTTATCGCGACCGCTACCGCTCCGGCTACAATTACGCCGTCCAGTCCTGCGCCCAGGAGGCGCGGCGGATCGGCCGCGGCCGGGTACACGTCACCGACGTTGACCGCACCGGCAGCGACCGCTTCCGCGTCCGCGGCGTTGTCGAAGCCGATTATGGCTATGGCGGCTACGGGTACGACCGCTACGACCGCTACGACCGCTACGACCGCTACGACCGGTACGACCGGTACGACCGGTACGACCGCGACTATGGCCGCTACGGCCGCTACGGCCGCGACGGCAGGGAGGATTTCACCTGCTACGCCCGCGGCAACGGCCGGATCACCGACTTCCGCCTGTAATCCGCGGAAACGAGCGTAGGGATGCGCGCGGGCGAAAGGCCCGCGCGCATTTCTTTTGGGTTCAGCCCCGCGACAGGATCGCTGCCGTAACGATCGTTTCCTCTGTCCAGGGAGGGATCATGCGCAAATTCGTTACCGGACTCGCGGCAGCGGCGCTTCTTGCCTCGATCGCTACTCCCGCCGATGCGCGCGGCCGGCGGCACCACCGCCACCATGACGACGTCGATGCCGGGGACGTGGTTGCCGGCGCCGTAGTGATCGGCGGCATAGCCGCGCTCATCTCGGCAGCGGGGCAAGCGAGGCAGGCCAAGCAGGACGCGGCCGTCGGCCGCTGCTCGGCTGAAGCGGAGGAGCGCACCGGCAGCCGGGTCGCCCAGATCCTCCACGTCAGCAAGCGCAAGGGCTTTTATACGGTGGAAAGCGCGCTCGATCGCGGCGACAGCTTCACCTGCACGGTCCGCCGCGGCGCCGTCTACGAATTCCAAAGCGGAGCAGGCGCGGCCTAGTCTTCCAGCTCCGCGGCAACGGCGCCAAGCTGGCCGGCCACCGTGCCCCAGCCCTCGTGAAAGCCCATCTTCTCATGCGTGTCGCGGTCCTCCCGGCTGGCATGCATCGCCACCGCCCGGTAGCGGGTCCTGCCCTCCCCCGCGTCCTCGAAGGTGACGATTGCGGTGAAGGCGAACGCGCCGCAGCCCTCATCGGGAAGCGAGTTGGGCCGGTAGCCCTCGCCGAGCGCGCTGGTCCAGACCAATTTCTCCCCGTAGGCGATTTCGAGGAAGCAGCCGGTGCCCGCCTCTTCGAAGCCGTCCGGACCCGTCATCTTCGTGTAGAAGGCGCCGCCCGGCCTGAGATCCATCTCGCATTCGGGCGTCTCGTAGGGCTTGGGCGCCCACCAGCGCTTGAGGTGCTCGGGGGTCGTCCACGCCTTCCATACCAAGTGGCGCGGCGCGTCGAGCACGCGCTCGAGCACGAGATCATTTTCGTCATCCATTCACTTCTCCCTTCATCGTCGCAAGATAATCTTCGAGGCGGTCGGTCCGGCCCTCCCACAGCGCGCGCTGCTCGGCGATCCAGCCCTCGGCCGCGGCGAGCGCCCTGGGCTGGAGGCGGCAGGTCCGTATCCGGCCCTGCTTCTCCGACGTCACCAGCCCGCTCGCCTCGAGCAGACGGAGATGCTGCATCACCGCCGGCAGCGACATGCTGAAGGGGCGGGCGAGCTCGCTCACCGACGCCGGCATACGGCTGAGCCGCGCCAGCATGCCCCGCCGCGTCGGATCGGCGAGAGCATGATAGACGAGATCGAGCCGGCGCGATTCGTTAAGCATATGCTTAACTAACAGCCCGCTTTACAGTCGGCAAGCCTCGCGCCTATCGGCTCGCATGACCGTCCGGCCCGCCGACACCATTCTCATCGTCGATTTCGGCAGCCAGGTGACCCAGCTCATCGCCCGCCGCGTCCGCGAGGCCGGAGTCTATAGCGAGATCGCCCCGTTCAGCCGCGCCGAGGAAGCCTGTTCGCGCCTCAAGCCCCGCGGCATCATCCTGTCCGGCGGCCCGGCCTCGGTCATGCTCGAAGAGAGCCCGCGCGCGCCGGCCGCGCTGTTCGAGGCCGGAGTGCCGATCCTGGGCATTTGCTACGGCCAGCAGCTGATGGCGGAGCAGCTCGGCGGCAAGGTGGTTGCCGGCGACCACAGCGAGTTCGGGCGCGCCTTCGTCGAGATCGTCGGAGAATGCGCGTTGTTCGACGGGCTCTGGCATCCAGGCGAGAGGCACCAGGTGTGGATGAGCCACGGCGACAAGGTCGAGCGGCTGCCGGACGGCTTTCGCATCGTCGCCCAGTCGGGCGGCGCGCCGTTCGCCGCCACCGCCGACGACGACCGCCGCTTCTACGGGGTCCAGTTCCATCCGGAGGTCGTCCACACGCCCGACGGCGGCCGCCTGATCGCCAATTTCGTCCGCCACGTCTGCGGCTTGGTCGGCGGATGGACGATGGCCGAATTCCGAGCCACCAAGATCGCCGAGATCCGCGGGCAGGTGGGCGACAAGAGGGTCATTTGCGGCCTCTCCGGCGGGGTCGACAGCGCCGTCGCGGCCGTTCTCATCCACGAGGCGATCGGCCACCGCTTGACCTGCGTCTTCGTCGATCACGGGCTGATGCGGGCAAACGAGGCGGAGCAGGTGGTGAGCCTGTTCCGCGGCCATTACAACATCCCCCTCGTCCACGTCGACGCCGCGGACCTGTTCCTCTCCGGCCTCGCCGGCCTCACCGATCCCGAGGACAAGCGCAAGCTGATCGGACGCACCTTCATCGACGTCTTCGAGGCCGAGGCGAACAAGATCGGCGGCGCCGAATTCCTCGCCCAGGGCACGCTCTATCCGGACGTGATCGAGAGCGTCAGCTTCACCGGCGGCCCCTCCGTCACCATCAAGAGCCACCACAATGTCGGTGGCCTGCCCGAGCGGATGAACATGAAGCTGGTCGAGCCGCTGCGCGAATTGTTCAAGGACGAGGTGCGCGCCCTCGGCCGCGAGCTCGGCCTTCCCGAGGCTTTCGTCGGACGGCATCCCTTCCCCGGTCCCGGCCTCGCCATCCGCATCCCGGGCGAGGTGACCCGGGAGCGCTGCGAGATCCTGCGCAGGGCCGACGCGGTCTATCTGGACGAAATCCGCAAGGCCGGCCTCTACGATGCGATCTGGCAGGCTTTCGCGGTGCTGCTTCCGGTCCGCACCGTCGGCGTGATGGGCGACGGGCGCACCTACGATTATGTCTGCGCCCTGCGCGCCGTCACCTCGACGGACGGCATGACTGCCGACATCTACCCGTTCGACGCCGCCTTCCTCTCCCAGGTCGCGACGCGCATCATCAACGAGGTGAAGGGCATCAACCGGGTCGTCTACGACTATACGTCGAAACCGCCGGGCACGATCGAGTGGGAATAGAAGGCGGACGGACGGCTCATGAAATGGAAAATTGGGTTTGATCGCGGATCGGGCTGACTGTAAGGAAGTTTGGCGAAACACGCTGCGGCAACCGAAGGGGCTAGCTAATGTACGAGCAGAACAAGACGGTTGAGACTCACATCGAGCCGGCCGAGCGTTCGAAATGGACGAAGCCGGAACGCTACCGCCTGGAGGCCGGCGATGCGGAAAGCAGCACAGGCAGCACCGGCACGGACGGCGCCCCCCCCGTCTATTCCTGAGCGATCGCTTTTCCCAATTTGAGGCGGACGGAAGTCCGTTCGCCCCTACGTCCAGAGCCTCACGCCGGAGCGGTTGTGAGCGCCGTGGACGCGTATTCTCGCGCCCGGCGCGGGATCGACGTCGCGTTCGAGGGGATGGAAGAGGCAGGCCCAGCAGGAGGCGTCCCCCGGCGAAGGCCGGTTTTCGTAGCTGATCTCGGCATCGAGGCGGAGGCGAATCCACTGCACGATGCCATTGACCGGACCGCCTTGGGCCACCAGCTCGAGGCTTGTCCGCCGAGCGGGGAAGGGGCCGCCCGAGGCGAAATCGAAATCGAACAGATCGGCGGCCGCGCTGCGCAGGACCAGGGCCGGATCGCCGTTCTTCACCGCTTGCGGGCTCTGGGCGAGCCGGTTGAACGGTCGCATGTCGAAGCCGGCCACCTTGCCCAGCCACCGGTCGCCGAGCCCGCCCCAATGCGCCAGCGCGATACGCAGCTGCCCGAAAGACGGGATCATCCGGCCGCCCGGCTTGAGCAGGCGCGCCACCGCATCCTCCATCACCGGCAGCACACCCTGCCGAAGCAGGTCGTTGGAAACGATTTCCGATACGAGGAGGTCGGCGCGGCCGCCCATGTCGGCGGCGACGTCGAGGTCGGTCGAGCGCTTGGCGACGACCCGGACGCGGTCGGCGAGGCCGTTCAGGGCGACGATCTCCGCCGCGGCGTCTGCCACGGCGGGGTTCATCTCGCAGCTGATCACGGCGCCCGCGCCCGCCCGTGCCGCCATCATTGCCAGCAGACCGGTTCCGGCGCCGATGTCGAGCACGCGCGTCTCCGGTCCGACCGCCCGCTCGAGCGCCGCCTGATAGGCCGCGTTCCTCACATCGTCGCGGACGATGCGGAAATGCCATTTGGGGACGCCGCCGGCGAGCGCCCTGTGGGTCATGCTGCGGACCTCGCCGTCGTCGGGCGCCAGCGCTCGCGCCCGGCGGGCCAACGGATAGGCCTGATCGACCGGGCCCATTTCCAGCGCCTCGGCCGAAAGCGCGGCCAGCTTGCGGGCGCTTCCGTCGGCCAGCGCAACCATCCGGTCGAACGCCGCGCGCCTTTTCTCCATGAATCTCGCGTCGGCGCTCATCGCTTTCTCCCGGGTCGTGCGTCTCCATGCCATGCCGCTTCGGCGCGGTTCAAGATTGGCTCCGCCCCGCCCGCATCGTCCGGCCGGCCCAGCCCAACCCCGTCGTAAAGGCCGTGGTTTCGGAATGACAGCGCTTGCTGGGCTCGAGATCGCGCGGATCGCCGCCGGGGCGATCGACGTCAGCAGGATGGCCGAGCTCGTCGGCGATTGGCCGAGCGGATCCTGGCACCGCCCGCAGGTGGTGCGAACCTATCGCCAGACACTGTTGCGCGGCGTCGCTGCCGGGCATTTCATCCGCAAGGTGACCGGCTCCAACTAGCGCGCAGCCGCGGCCATGAAAAAAGGGCGGGAGCCGGCGTTCAAGCCGGCTCCCGCCCCGAAGGCGAAGCCTCAGTTCTGCGGCTGGATGGCGCCGGAGAAGGCGCCGTCGTTCGCCGCGCCGACGGTCGGGTTGCCGAACAGCCGGTTGGTGCCGAAGCTGGTGATGACCGCGCCGCCGGCCGCGGTCACGCCGCTGCCGTTGCCGGTGATCGTCGTATCGCCGACTCGGATCGTGGCAGCGCTGCCGTTGGCGACGACGCCGAAGGCGTTATTGGCCACCGTCGATCGGACGAGCATGATTGCGGCCGTGGTGGTCGCCGCCGCCCTGACCAGGGTGATTCCCTGGGAGCTGTTGCCCGAGAAGCTGCTGTCTTCGATGACCACGGTGATGCCCGGGCCGGTGTTGCCCGTCGTATTGACGTGCAGACCGTTATTGGCGTTGTTGTGCACCCGGACGTTGCGCATCACGACCTTGGCGCCGCCGCCGGCGCCGGTCGGCTGGATGAGAATGCCGCCGCCGGTCGCGCCATTGCCATTTTCGGCAATGGTGGTGTTGCTGATGTAGAGATTCGCGTTCCCGCTCGGCTGGAACGAGATGCCATGGCTGCCCGACGCGTTGAAGCGGCGGATCACGGTGTCCTCAATGTGGAGCGTGCCGTTGTTGACGAAGCGGACGCCGTTGGTCGGCGGGCTGACGCCGAAAATGTCGAGGCCGCGGAGGAAGGCGACATCGGTCGTCGCCGGCATGTTGAGCACGATGCCGTTGCCGCCGGCGAGGACGCCGCCCTCGGTATAGGGGCAGGAGATCGTCATCGACTTGACGATCGTCACAGCGCCGAAGCCGCCGGGATCGAGGCAGTTGATCTCGCCGCCCGCGGCGGTCTTCGAGATCGCGCCGGCGAACGTCTTGCACGGCGCCGTACGGCTGCACGGATTGACGTCGTCGCCGACGCCAGAAACCCAGGTGCGGGTCGCTTGCGCGGACGCCGGACTGGCATAGGCAAAAGCCGCGGCGACGGCGATCGCGGCAGCCGAAGCAAGACGTGTCTTCATCCCGATCATGCTCGATATCCCCTTCAAGTTGGCAGTGCGATTTCTTATCACAGATCGTTGGGCCGTGCCTCAATTATCTTATTCGAAAATCTCGTTTTAAATTAATCATATGCGGCTTGCCTCTCTCTAGGGGGGTGAGCTTCGGGGTGGCGGAAGGGAGCGGATGATCCGATTTTGGAGGAATCGCCTGCCTGCCGGTCGGTGTTGAGCGACTCGCTCCTGGCCGTGCTGCTCGGCCTGTTTTCGGCCGTGACTCTGGCCGCGGCCAACATGTCGGTGAAGATGGGCAGCGACATCCTCGTCGGCCGTGCCGTGCTTTCCGCCAGCGCCGCGCTGGTGGTGGCGCCGGCGGCCTTGTTCGTTCCGCTTCCCGATGCCTGGACGTGGGGAGCGCTGCTGCTCGCCGTACCCGCCCATTACGGTTACCAATTGTGCCTGATCCGCGCGCTTCAGCGCGGCGATCTCTCGCTCGTCTTCCCGGTGATGCGGGGCGCCGCGCCGCTGCTGACTGCCGCCGCCGCCTTCCTCTTCCTGCACGAGACGCTGCCGCCGCTGGCGCTGGCCGGACTGGTCGCCGCGACCGGCGCCCTGTTCATCTTCGCCGCGCCGCCGAGCGGAACTCTGTTGCGCCACCATCCGGACCTCACGGTGCTCGGCTGGGCGCTCGCCACCGCGGTCGGTGTCGCCCTCTACAACGTCGCCGACGCGCGGGGCGTGCGCGGCGCCCCCGAGCCATTCACCTACATCGTCTGGATCTTCCTGCTCGACGCGGTCGGAATCACGGTCACCGCGATGCTTCGCCGGCGGGCCGAACTGGGCCGGGCGATCGCGGCGAAGTGGCGTTTCGGAGTCGCTGCCGGCCTGCTCTCGATCCTGTCCTACGGATCGGCTGTGTACGCGTTCAGCCTGATCGAGACGGCGCGAGTCTCGGCCCTGCGCGAGACCTCCGTCGTCTTCGCCGCCCTGATGGGGACGCTGCTGCTCGGCGAAGGGCTCGGCCGCCGTCGCGTCGCCGCCGCCCTGGCGCTGGCCGCGGGGCTGGTGGCGATGCAGTTCGGCGGCTAAGAGGCGGCGATGTCCGTCACCCATTCGCTGGATACCGCCACCAGCCGGGCCAATCCGGTGCCGGCCCCGATGAAGCGGCTGACCGTGCCCAAGCTGAAGGGCATGAAAGGCGGCGAGCCGATCGTCATGCTGACCGCCTATACGGCCCGCTGGGCGCAGCTGCTCGATCCGCATTGCGACCTATTGCTGGTCGGCGACAGCCTCGGCCAGGTCATTTACGGCCTGCCGTCGACGGTGCCGGTGACGCTCGACATGATGTGCGCGCACGGCGCCGCGGTGGTGCGCGGCTCGTGGCACGCGCTGGTCGCGGTCGACATGCCGTTCGGCGCCTACGAGGCGAGTCCCGAACAGGCCTTCGCCAGCGCGGCGCGAATCCTCAAGGAGACCGGAGCGGCGGCGGTGAAGCTCGAGGGCGGCGAGGCGATGGCCGCGACGGTCGCCTTCCTCACCGGGCGTGGCATTCCGGTGATCGGCCATGTCGGGCTGACGCCGCAGGCGGTGAACGCGCTCGGCGGCTACGGCACGCGCGGCCGCGGCGAGGCCGAGGCCCGCAAGATCGTCGCCGACGCCCGCGCGATCGACGCGGCGGGCTGCTTCCTGCTCGTGCTCGAAGGCGTGGTCGAGGAAGTGGCGGCGGAGATCACCGCTGCCGTCTCCTGCCCGACCATCGGCATCGGCGCCTCGCCGAGCTGCGACGGCCAGGTGCTGGTCACCGAGGACATGCTCGGCCTGTTCGAGCGCACGCCGCGCTTCGTCAAACGCTATGACGACCTCGCCGGCCGCATCGAAGCCGCCGCCGCCGCCTATGCCGGCGAGGTGCGCAGCCGCGTCTTTCCCGGGGAAGAGCAAATCCAGCGGGCCAAAAAGTGAGGCTTCCGTTAGGGGCCGTCGCTTTGTAGAGAAGCGCCCGGGGCTGGTGCCGGCGCCGCATCTCCGTTCATCCTCGGTATCGCTTTGATCGGCGAAGAGGCATGGCGGAGCGGATCGTCCGGCGAGGACTTGGAGGAATTTCTTGGCGCTGAGGCCTGTCGACAACGAGACCTTCTACCGCGAGGTCGATGAGGAGCTTCGCCGCGACCAGTTGAGGACCTACTGGCAGCGCTTCGGCAAGCTCGTCATCGCCGCCATCGTCCTCATCCTCGCTTCGATCGGCGGCTTCATCTGGTGGCAGAACCAGAAGGAGGTGAAGGCGGGCGAGCGCGGCGACACGCTGGTCGGCGCCTTCGACGACATCGCCGCGCGCCGCAAGGCTGCAGCCGCCGCCAAGCTCGACGCTCTCGTCAAGTCGGGCTCCGAGGGCCACCGAGCCGCGGCGTTGCTCACCAAGGCCGACCTCGCCATCGAGGCGAACGACCTCAAGGGCGCCGCCGCGATCTTCAGGCAGGTGGCCGACGACGCGGACCTCGCCCAGCCCTATCGCGACGCCGCTTTGGTCCGGATGACGGCCGTCGAGTTCGACACGCTTCCCCCGCAGACGGTAATCGACCGGCTGAAGGGCCTCGCCGTCGCCGGCAATCCCTGGTTCGGCAGCGCCGGCGAGATGGTCGCCCTCTCTTATCTAAGGCTCAACCAGCCGCAGCAGGCCGCCGCCCTCTTCGCCGCCATGGCCAAGGACAAGCAGCTCCCCGACACCCTGCGCTCCCGCGCCACCCAGATGGCCGGCTCGCTCGGAGTCGACGCCGTCCAGGAGGCGGCCGACGCAACACAGGAAGGCACTCAATGAAGCGTATCGTGATCGGCCTCGTCGCCGCCAGCCTAGTCGGCGGCTGCGGCAGCCTCGGCCTCGGCGGCAAGGGCAAGAAGAATGTGACGCCGACGGTCGGCGAACGCATCCCGGTGCTCGCGCGCGAGACGGTGCTCGAGGTCGATCCGGCGCTCGCCGGTGTCGCCGTCACCCTGCCGCCGGCGCAGCCCAATGTCGAATGGGCGCAGTCGGGCGGCAATGCCGCCAAGTCGATGGGCCATCTCGCGCTCGGCCCGTCGCTCGGCCTGGCGTGGCGGACCAGCATCGGCGAGGGCAGCAGCAATCAGGGCCAGCTGGCCGCCTCGCCGGTGGTCGGAGACGGCAAGATCTTCACCATCGACACCCGTGCCGTGGTGCGCGCCCTCAGCCCTGAGAATGGCGCCACGCTCTGGCAGCGCCAGGTGCGCGGGCCCAATGCGCCGGAAGGGGCGCTGTTCGGCGGCGGCGTCGCCTACGACAATGGCCGCATCTACGCGACCAACGGCGCCGGCGACGCCTCGGCGATCGACGCGAGGACCGGGGCCGTGCTTTGGACGGTCCGGCCCGGCGCTCCGCTGCGCGGCGCTCCGACGGTCGCCAACAACAATGTCTACGTCGTCACCCAGGACAACCAGCTGTTCGCGCTCAACCCCGCCGACGGGTCGGTGCGCTGGACCGGCGCCGGGGCGGTCGAGATTGCCGGCGTGCTCGGCGCTGCCTCCCCGGCAGCGGCCCAGGGAACCGTCGTCGCCGGCTTCTCGTCCGGCGAGCTCAACGCCTATCGCTACGAGAATGGCCAGAGTCTGTGGCAGGACGCGCTGGCCCGGACCAGCATCTCAACCAGCGTCACCTCCTTGTCCGACATCGACGCCGATCCGGTGATCGACGCCGGCCGGGTCTATGCGGTCGGCCAGGGCGGCCGGATGGTGGCGATCGAGCTGATCACCGGCCAGCGCGTCTGGGAGATCAACGTCGCCGGCATCGCGACGCCGTGGGTGGCCGGCGACTGGATCTTCGTCGTCACCGACCAGGCCCAGCTGCTCGCCCTGTCGAGGACCAACGGCCACATACGCTGGATGACCCAGCTGACCCTGTTCCGCGACGCCAAGGACAAGAAGGGCCGGATCGACTGGGTCGGGCCGATCCTCGCCGGCGACCGGCTGGTGCTCGCCAATTCGGCGGGTCAGATCGTCAACGTCTCGCCCTATGACGGCAGCATCCAGTCGACCCAGGAAACGAAGATGCCTGTATCGCTGTCGCCGCTGGTCGCCAACAACACGCTCTACGTCCTCCATGACAACGGGCAACTGACGGCCTGGCGCTAGCCCCCTCGTCCCGGCTTTCGCCGGGAGGACCATATGGTTGACCGCGCCGGCCGGAAGCGGCATCGGCCCACCGCCATGGCGAAGCTCCCCACCGTCGCGATCGTCGGCCGGCCCAATGTCGGCAAGTCGACCCTGTTCAACCGGCTGGTGGGCCGTAAGCTGGCGCTGGTCGACGACCGGCCCGGGGTGACCCGCGACCGGCGGGAGGGCGAAGCGACCCTGCTCGGCCTCGATTTCAGGGTGATCGACACGGCCGGCTACGAGGACGAAGATCCCGAGACCCTGCCCGGGCGGATGCGGGCGCAAACGGTGGCGGCGGTGCGCGAGGCGGACGCCGCGCTGTTCCTGGTCGACGCCCGCGCCGGCCTCACCCCGCTCGACGAGGAGATCGGCCGCTGGCTACGCAGCGAGACGACGCCGGTCGTTCTCGCCGCCAACAAGGCCGAAGGGCGGGCCGGCGAGAGCGGCATCCTCGAGGCGTGGTCGCTCGGACTCGGTGAGCCGGTCGCGATGAGCGCCGAGCACGGCGAGGGCGTCGTCGACCTGTTCGAGCGCCTCCGCCCCCATATCGACCGGGACGAGGAGGAGCCCGTGGCGGAGGAAGCCGAAGGGCCTCTCAAGCTTGCCATCGTCGGCCGGCCCAATGCCGGCAAGTCGACCCTCATCAACCGCATCCTCGAAGAGGAGAGGCTGATCACGGGGCCCGAGGCCGGCATCACCCGCGATTCGATCGCGATCGACTGGCTGTGGCGCGCTCCCGACGGCGGCGCGCGACCGGTGCGGCTGATCGACACGGCCGGGATGCGCAAGAAGGCGAAGGTCCAGGACAAGCTTGAGAAGCTGGCGGTCGCCGACGCCCGGCGGGCGGTCGACTTTGCCGAGGTCGTGGTCCTGCTGCTCGACGGCACGCTCGGGCTCGAGGCGCAGGACCTGAAGATCGCCGACCGAACGCTGCAGGAGGGACGGGCGCTGGTCATCGCGATCAACAAATGGGACGTCGCGCACGACCAGAGCCGGCTGTTCCAGGGCATCAAGGCGGCGCTGGAGGAGGGGCTGGCCCAGGCCCCCGGCGTGCCGTTGCTGACCGTGTCGGCGAAGACCGGCAAGGGGCTCGACACCCTGCTAGGCGCCGCCTTCGAAGTGCGCGAGACCTGGTCGAAGCGGGTCTCGACCGGCCAGCTCAACCGCTGGTTCGAGGAGGCCGTGGAGAAGAACCCGCCGCCGGCGCCGGGGGGAAAGCGGATCAAGCTGCGCTACATCACCCAGGTGGGTACCCGCCCGCCCAGCTTCGTGGTGTTCGGCAGCCGGCTCGAGGCTCTGCCCGAAAGCTACCGCCGCTACCTGACCAACGGCCTCCGGCGCGAGCTCGGCTTCGGCGCGGTGCCGATCCGCCTCGCTCTGCGCAGCGGCCGCAATCCGTTCGACAAGGATCGCTGAGCCGTCAACCGCTCCTTTACCCGCGGCGCCTAGTCTGGCCGGGTGGACGAGTGGACCGGCAACCAGGAGGAGATCGTCGACTGGACGGTCTTCTGCACCGCGCGCAGCGAGCTGGGCGCCGGCTTCGCGCGCATCCTCAGCTACTTTCGCGAGGACGGCGAGAAGGCGGTCGCCCGGATCGAAGCGGCGATGCACTGCCGCGACACGGCCGGGCTGGTGCTCCCGGCGCACACGATGAAGTCGGAGGCGCGGCAGTTCGGAGCGGAGCCGCTGGGCGAGCTCGCCGAGCAGATCGAGTTCCGGGCGCGGCGGGCGATCGAGATGGGCTTCTTCCCCGACGACCTCCTCCCCGCCGTGGCTCGGCTGAGGCCGCTCTACCTCGAGACGATGGCCCAGCTCGAGGCCGAGGCCAATCCGCTGGTCCGGCGGCGGGCGGGAACCTAGGCCGGCGCGGGCTTGCGCATCGGCTGCCAGGACCACCGCGCGAGCGAGCGCCACAGCCATTCGAACGGGCCGAAGCGGTGGCGGTCGAGCCAGGGCTTCGACCAGGCGAGCATCAGCGCCCACATCGCGAACACCACCAGCCACAGCTCGATCCGGCTGAAGCGTCCGAACAGGCCGGCGCCCCAGCCGTAGAAGAAGCCGGTCATCAGGATCGAGGTGCCGAGATAGTTGGTGAAGGCGGCGCGGCCGGCCGCCGCGATCCGATTCGCCAGCCGGCCGCCGCCGCGGGTGAGCAGGATGACGAGCGCGGCGATCGCGACCACCGCCACCGGCCTGATCAGCACCGTTCCGGCGAAGACGAAGGTGAACACGCCCGGCACGGTGAAGCCGTCGCTCCAGACCAGCCAGGCCAGCGCCGCGTAGATAGGCAAGGCGATTGCGAAGCCGGTCGCCGCGACCTTGCGATAAAGCCTGTCGTCCCAGGCGCCGGTGAGGAAGCCGCTCTTGAGCCCGGCCATTCCGAGCAGCATGTAGCCCAAAGTCTCCCAGCCAAAGATGAAAAGCATGAACAGCGGCTTGGCCGTCTGGTCGGTGAGCTGGTGGTGGGCGATTCCCCACCAGCCGCCGAGGTAGAGCCGCATCTGTTCGTGCAGCTCGGTCGGGGTGGGCACCGCGATGCCCTCGCCCATGCCGCGCAGGCCCTCGACCGCGGCGGGATCGGGACGTGGCCCGGAAACGGCGGCGGTGAGGGCGTGGGCGGTGACGGCGAAGCCCGACATCAAGGCGAACTGGAGCAGGACGAGCAGCACGCCCCAGACGAGCAGCTTGCGCGGCTCGAGCTCACGGAAGAACCAGGCGAGAAGGCCGATCAGCGCGTAGCCGGTGAGGATGTCGCCGTACCAGATGAAGTAGAAGTGGAGCAGGCCGAAAAAAAGCAGCCACAGCATCCGGCGGAAATGAACCGAAGCGGGAGATTCGCCCCTCGCCTCCGCCTTCTGGATGACGAGCAGCAGGCTCGCCCCGAACAGGAAGGAGAATAGACCGCGCATCTTGCCGTCGACCAGCACGAAGTTGAACGCCCAGGAGGCGAGATCCCAGCCGCTCTCGGTGCCGTAGGCCCGGGGATTCATGTAGGCCGCCGGCGGCATCGCGAAGGCGACGATGTTCATCGCGAGGATGCCCATCACCGCCACTCCGCGGACGATGTCGAGGGTCAGGATGCGCGGCGGCGGCTCGGTAGCGGCGGTCATCCGGATCCCCTCCCGGTGCGTGGCGCCCGCTGGCTTATCGTATGGGGCCGAGATCCTCAACGACGCGGTCGATGCGCTCGCCTGCATCCAGTCGAAGGCCGTCGGCGTCGAGGCCTATGTGAAGGCCCCGGCGGTCGCCAATGCGCCGGCAAGGGGCCGAAGAGGAAGAGGCGGAGGAGAGCAGCGGGCGATGAGGGCGGCCAAGGAGGTCTTCCGGGCGGCGTCGGACCTCGCGGTGCTACCGCCAAGGCCGGAGGCTCACCGGAAGCGGCGGCCGGCATCGTCGGTGCGCAGCGGGCGATGGCCGTCCTTCAGGCGGCAGCCGAGGCCGCCCGCGGCGACCTCGCGCACTCGGAGGTGAACCTGTGCGCTGGAACAATGCCCTGGCAGCGGCCCGGACGGAGCTCGTGCGAGCGAAGGCGGCGGCGCTGGCTGAGATCGAGATCGCAAGCGAGGAGCGTTATCTCCACCTCGTCGCCTCGCGGCTCGAGATGGTGGAAGCGGCCGCGGCGACCCGACTCAGTGCGCGTGGATCGATCAATGCGCAGGCCGTCGTCGAACAGATCGAAGCGAAGAAGAAGATCGACGATGCGCAGGACGCGGCGGACGCGGCCGGACAAGGCACCGGCAACGCCGATGGCGAAGGCGATCGTTCGGCGGCGCTGAATCGGCTTTTCGGCGCCAAATCCGTTGCGGGCCTGGGGTGAGGCATCGGCGGGCTGGTCGATCAGGTTCGGCTGGAGATCAACGTCCTAAGGCCCAAGCTCGACAAGTGCGTCCTGCGCGCCCAGATTTAGGCCATCCTCTACGCATCCGAGCCGCCCCGACCGAGGCCTATTCCGCCGCGGGCTTGCTCTGCAGCTGGACGTAATTTTCGAGGCCCATGCGTGCGATCATGTCGAACTGCGTCTCGAGCGCGTCGACATGGGCTTCCTCGTTCTCGAGAATGTCGGCGAACAGGTCGCGGCTGACATAGTCGCGCACCGCCTCGCAATGCTGGATGGCCACGCGCAGCTGCGCCACCGCCTCCATCTCGAGCTCGAGGTCCGCGCGCAGCGCCTCCTCGACCGATTCGCCGATCCGGAGGCGGCCCAGCAGCTGGAAGTTGGGCAGGCCGTCGAGAAACAGGATCCGCTCGGCGAGCCGGTCGGCATGCTTCATCTCGTCGATCGACTCGGCGCGCTCGAAGGCGGCGAGGCGCTTCACCCCCCAATTGTCGAGGAGGCGGTAGTGGAGCCAATATTGGTTGGTCGCGGTGAGCTCGTTCTTGAGCGCCTCGTTCAAGAGCTCGATGACCCTGGCGTCGCCCTTCATGGCCCGATCTCCCCTTCTGCCGTGCCTTTCGGACGGGGGACGGGTGAGGTCAAGCCTCGCTAGTGTTCAGGCCTGGGCCGACGCGATGACCTCGCGGGCGAAGGGGAAGCATTGGCCGCACCGCGGCTTGCGGCCGAACGCTCGGTAGGCGCTGGTCGGACAGGACGCGCCGCAGCGCGCCGCCTCGCGGACGTCGCATTCGCGAATCGCATTGCAGACGCAGACGATCATGGAGATCGGTTGTACCGATAATGCGAAGCGTTCGCAATAGCATTTGTCCCACATATCCCTTGCTTCGCCGGAGCGACGGCGAGCCTCAGCGGCGCCGGACCGCCAGCTTGAGGCCGGACCAGGTCGAATCGACCGCGCAGACTTTGACGTCAACCAGATCCGTGGCGGGCAGGATGAAGTCGCGGATCCGGTCCTCGGTGATGTCGCTCGGCACTTTCGACGCCCGCTTGGGCCAGCTCACCCAGATGAAGCCGCCCGGCGCCAGCAGCGGGCGCAGGGCGGTAAGCTTCGCCGCCATGTCGGCCCAGGCAGTGACGAAGACATGGGCGGCGTCGAGCGGCGCCCGCGGCTCGGGCAGGAGATCGAGGGCGAGGCCGTCCGCCTCGATCCGCGCGCGGACCTCGTCCGGCATGCCATCCCACCACACGCGCTGGCCGTCCTTCAGCGACAGCTTGCGGGCGAGCGGAGTGCCTGAATAGCCGACCGCCATGATGTCTCGTCAGCCCGGCGCAAGCCGGGACCTCGCCGCGACGCGCGCGGTCCTCGCGACAGCGGGATCCCGGCCTTCGCCGGGATGACGCAGGGTCAGGCCTTGCAGCTCTGCGCGCCCTTGCCGGGGGCGGTGTAGCTGATCTGGGCGGCGTTGGCGCTGAGCGAATAGCCGTCGGCCGTGTAGGGCTGGCCGGCCGCGGCGGCAGTCAGGGTCGTCCCCGGCCCGTCCTTCTGGGCGCGGACCAGCACCGTGTCGTTGGTGTAGAAATCCGCGTAGAGCAGGCTGTTGTCCTTGCAGCGATAGGTGCGGCTCGCCTGGATCATCGGCGGCGCCTCGACCGACGCGGCGTTGTTGCGCGACGCCTCCCGTTCCGGATTCTTGTTGGGATCGATCGTCTCCGGGTCGCAGGCGGCGAGGGCGAGGAGCGCGACGAGAGGAGCGGCGGCAGCGAGGGGCTTGGTCATCCGACCACTTCGCCAGCGCAGCCTCTGTTCGTCAAGGGCTTTTCTGCGAGCGCTTCGCAACAGCGGGGCGGGTTCGACAAAGGCCGCGGCTTAAGTTACGCTTTTGGGAGGCGCTTGGCGGGGTGGAGAGCAGGAAAGCGTGCAACGGGTCCGCATCGGCCTCACCGGCCTCGCCTTCGTCTTCCTCCTCGTGCTGTTGGGGGCGGTGTTCACCAGCCCCAGCGCCGAGGAGCCGATCACACCCAATTCGATCGAGACCCAGCTCAGCGGCGGCAACCGGGCCGGTCCGCCGGCCGCCAACGAGGCCGAGCCCAAGGAACCGCTCGCCGAGCTCGGCGTCGCGCCCGGCAATGCGGACGACAATGGCACCGCCCCCGCCGGTCCCTCCGCCGCCCAGCAGCGCTAGCCTCCGGGGGCGAGCGCGAGAGCGGCTCGCTGTCGTCGCGGCCGGCCTGCTGCTGCTCGGCGCTGGAGCGCCGGCCCCGGCTCCGACTCCCGGCGAAGCGCGCCCGCCGGTGATGCTGATGACCGGCCTGCCGCTGGTCTGGGGCGAGAAAGGGCCGTTCGACCCCTCGTCTCGCCCGGCGGCGGCCTATGTCGAGCTCAGCGAGAGTTTCGGATTCGAGCCGGTCGACGTGCTCGACCCGGCGAGCCTCGAGCGCGGAAAGCTGCTGTTCCTCGCCCAGCCGCAGCGCCTCGCGCCGGCGGAGCTGACTGCGCTCGACGCGTGGATCCGGCGCGGCGGCCGGGCGCTGATCCTGACCGACCCGATGCTGAACTGGCCGAGCGAGCTGCCGCTCGGCGACATTAGGCGGCCGCCACCGGTGGGCCTGCTCGCGCCGCTGCTTCGCCACTGGCGCGTGGCCATGGACGCGCCGGCCGAACCCGGCGAGGTCGCGGCGCGCTGGAACGGGCGGCGACTCGTGCTCGATTCGCCCGGGCGCTTCCGAAGCGCCGGCCTCGACTGCGTCGTCGGCCGCGAAGGCTGGACGGCCTGGTGCCGACTCGGACGAGGCCGGGTGCGGCTGGTCGCCGACGCCGATCTGCTGCACGACTCGCTCTGGGCGCCGCGCGGGCCGGACCGTCCGACCGCCGACAATCCCGCGGTCGTCGGCGAGTGGCTCGATGCGCTGGCGGGGACGCCGAGGCGGCGGCCGCGCCTCGCCGAAGCCGGTCCGTCGCCCGGCTTCGGATGGATTCTGGCGGCGCTGGTCGCGGCGGCGATCGCCACGGCACTCTTGCTCCGTCGCCGGCGGATGCGCTAGTCACACAATTATCCACAGGCCGGCGAACACGAACAACGATCGAACAAGTGTCAGAACAAACCACGAAACGCCTCTTAGAGGCATGAAATCCCCAAAAAAGGCATGAAATCCCCTTCCCTTGGGGGTCCGCCGATGTTATCCACGCCTCCTGATTTTTGGGGCACTTTTCCGGCTGACCGGCGAGTCACGCGGCGCACCTGGTGCGTCCGCGAACGGGGGAGGTCCGTGTTTGGGAGCGGATGGGGGTGGTGGAGGTCGACGACTTCTTCCAGGGCAGCGCGCTCAACGCGGTGGACGCCAAGGGGCGACTCTCCGTTCCCGCCTTCGTCCGTTCCGTCATCGAGCGGCGCTCCGACGCCCGAGCCATCGTCGTCGGCGCGCATGAGGTCGCGCCCTGCCTGACCGCCTACGGCCGCAACTACGCGAAGAATCTGTGGACCGAGCTCGAGCGGCGGCGACTCGCCGAGGAGGATCGCGGCGGAACGCTCGACGACCATTATGCCCGCGCCCGGCGGACCTTCGGCACGGCCGAGGACGTCCCTTACGACCCCAGCGGCCGGATCGTCCTGCCCCCGGTGCTCCGGCGGCGTGGCAAGATCGAGGACCTCGCCCTGTTCGTCGGCGTCGGCGGCATCGTCGAGATCTGGAACCCTCGTATCGCCCTCGTCGAGGGCGACCGCGACCTCAAGGAGATCGCCGCCTGGCGCCTTGAGGAGAAGGGAATCGCCCCATGAGTGCCCAGCAGAGCCTGAACGTGCCCGCCCCGCACGTCCCCGTGCTCCTGGACGAAGTGATTGCCGGCCTCGCCGTCGCCCCCGGCGAGATCCATGTCGACGGCACCTTCGGCGCCGGCGGCTACACCAGAGCCATTCTCCAGAAAGGGGCTGCCCGAGTCTACGCCTTCGACCGCGATCCCGATGCGATAACAGAAGGCGAGGCCCTGGCGGCTTCGAGCGGGGGGCGCCTGACGCTTGTTCCGGAGCGTTTTTCCCGGATGCGTCAGGCGCTTGCCGCCCGCAACGTCGAGGCGGTGGACGGAGTCACGCTCGACATCGGCGTGTCCTCGATGCAGCTCGACCGCGCCGAGCGCGGCTTCTCGTTCCAGGCCGACGGGCCACTCGACATGCGAATGGGCCGAGAGGGGATAAGCGCGGCCGAATTCCTCAACAGGGCCGCCGAAGAGGAGATCGCCGATGTGCTCTGGCGCTACGGCGAGGAGCCGAAATCGCGCCGAATCGCCCGCGCGATCGTCGCCGCCCGGCCGCTGGAGCGGACCGCGCAGCTGGCGGAGGTCGTGCGCAGGGCGGTGGGCTGGCACGCCGGCATGAAGAAGGATCCCGCGACCCGCACCTTCCAGGCGATCCGAGTCCATCTGAACGACGAGCTGCAGGAGCTCGAAGGCGGGCTCGAAGCGGCCGAGCAGGTGCTGAAACCGGGCGGCCGGCTTGCCGTCGTCACCTTCCACAGCCTTGAGGACCGGATGGTCAAGCGCTTCCTAAAGGAGCGCAGCGGCGACGTTCCGTCGGGCTCGCGCCATCTGCCGCAGCGGACGCAGCCGCGGCCGGCCGCCACGTTCGAGCGCGTCGCCCGGCCGGTCCGCGCCGGCGCGGCCGAAGTCGAAGCCAATCCGCGCGCCCGCTCGGCGACCCTGCGCGTCGCCCGGCGGACCTCCGCCTCCCCATGGAAGGGAATGCCCTCATGATCGCACGCGGCTTCAAATCCGTCATCTGGGTCGCGACCATCGGCAGCGCCGCCTTGGGCTGCTACATGGTTTCGCTGCGCGTCGCCACCGAGCGCAACGAGCTCGCCAAGGTCGAGCGGCAGATCATCGAGGCGCGGCGCGACATTCGCTCGCTGCAGACCGAGCTCGGAACGCGCGGCCGGATGACCCAGCTCGAGCAATGGAACGCCGAGGTGCTCGCCTTGTCAGCGCCCAGCTCGGCCCAGTTCCTCAAGGACGAGTTCACCCTCGCCCGCCTCTATCGCAACGATCCCACCGTCGCCGAGCGCTCGGCCGAGGTGCGCCTCGCCGCCGCGCAGGCGCCGGCGGCGAAGCCGGCGGAGACGGCCAGGCCGGCCGTACCGGCGATCGTTCACGCGGTGGCGGGACCGCCCGTCGCGCCGCCGCCGCTCGTCCACCAGGCGGGCTTCACGACCGCCGGTGCCGCCAAGGCGAAGCCGGCCGTCGCGCAGGCGGCCAAGCCCGACAAACCGACCCCCGCGCTAAGCGCGTCCGCATCGACCGGCAAACCGGCCGCGGGTCCCGGACGGTCCGTCGCCACGCCGGCCGAGCCGACGAAAGCCGAGGCCGCGTCCGCCCGCGCGTCCGCCAAGCCTGGCGCCAAGCCCGCCGCGGCCGGCGCCAAGCCGGTGCGCGAGGCCGCGGCGGCGTCGGCCGGGGCGAAGGGCCAGGGCGGCGGCCGGTAATGGCGACCGCCGCGATCCAGCCCGAGCGCTTCGGCGGCGCCGGCCAGCGGCCGCAGGGCATGGCGCTCACCTATCAGCGGCTGATGCTGATGATGCTGATCTTCGCCGGGGTCACCCTGCTGATCGCCGGACGGCTGCTGTTCCTGCAGCTGTTCACCGATCGCGGCGGCGCCGGCCAGATCGGCAATCCGCTGATCCCGCCGCGCGCCGACATCGTCGACCGCAACGGCGTGCCGCTGGCGCGGACGATCGACGCCTGGTCGATCGCCATCCACCCCAACCGGCTGCTCGGCGATCCGGGCGAGCTCGCGGTCAGGCTCGCCGAGCTGATGCCGGAGCGCAGCGCCGCCGAATACAAGGCCCTGCTGACCTCGGGCAAGAGCTTCGTCTATCTCAGCCGCCGGGCGGTTCCGGAGCTGGTGATGGCGGTCAACGCGCTCGGCGAGCCCGCCATCGAGTTCAGCCGCGAGCCGCAGCGCCTCTATCCGCAGACCGCCATGGCAGGCCACATCCTCGGCTGGACCGATTTCGACGGCCGCGGAGTCGTCGGCATGGAGCGGGTGCTCGAGGACCGGCTGAGCGACCCGGCCCGGCGCGGCGCCCCGGTCGCCCTGTCGATCGACGCCCGAGTCCAGGCGGTGCTGGAAACCGAGCTCGGCGCGGCGATGACGAAATTCAGCGCGATCGGAGCGGCCGGGATCGTGCTCGACATCGAGAGCGGCGAAGTGATCGCGATGACCTCGCTTCCGCAGCTCAACCCGAACAAGCCGGGCCGCGACGCCGAGGAAGCAGGCTTCAACCGGGCGACGCTCGGCGTCTACGAACTGGGCTCGACCTTCAAGCCGTTCACCGTGGCGATGGCGATGGACTCCGGCGTCATCAAGAGCTTCGGCCAGATGTACAATTGCCCGCGCGGCCTCGCGGCGGGCGGCTTCACCATCACCGACACCCATCCGTTCGGCCGCGCCTGCAGCGTCGCCGAGATCATGAAGGAAAGCTCGAACATCGGCACGGCCCAGATCGCTGCCCAGGTCGGCGCGGCTCGGCAGCGCGCGTTTCTCAGGAAGATGGGCTTCCTCGAGCCGGTTTCGATCGAACTCAACGAGCGCGGCCGGACGCTGACGCCGGGAGCGAATTGGGGCGAGGTCGCGACGATGACGGTCGGCTACGGCCACGGCATCGCCGTCACTCCGCTGCACCTCGCGACCGGATACGCGACCCTGTTCAACGGCGGCATCTGGCGGCCGGCGACGCTGATCAAGCATGATGGCTGGCACCCGGTCCCCGAGGGTCGCCGAGTGTTCACCGAGGAGACCTCCTACCGGATGCGGGCCTTGCTCAGGCTGGTCGTCACCGACGGCACCGGCGGCAAGGCCGACGCGCCCGGCTACCGGGTCGGGGGCAAGACCGGCACCGCCGAGAAGATCGTCGGCGGCCGCTATACGGGGGCGGCGGTGGTCACCACCTTCGCCGGCGTTTTCCCGATGGACGAGCCTCGCTATGTGGTCGTCGCCATGCTCGACGATCCCAAACCCACCGCCGAGACCTTCGGCTTCCACACCGCAGGGTGGAATGTCGCGCCGGTGGTGTCACGGGTGATCGGCCGGATCGGGGCGCTGCTCGGAGTCCAGCCGGATTCGACCCGCGAAGTCAACATGGCGGAGGTGCTCCCCTACGTTCACAAGGAAGATTGAGCGATGCGCCTCGCCGACCTCGCGGGAATCGGCGGCGATTCCCGGGTGACGGGCTTCGCGATCGACCATCGCAAGGTCGCCCCCGGCACCGTGTTCGGCGCGTTCCGCGGCAGCGTCTTCAACGGCGAGGACTTCATCCCGCAGGCGGTGAGGGCCGGCGCGATCGCGGTGGTGGCGCGGCCCGGCGTCGTGGTCGAAGGGGCGGCCCATCTCGCCGCCGAGGAGCCGCGGCGCGAGTTCGCCCGGCTGGCGGCCAAATTCTTCCAGCCGTTTCCGGAGACGGTGGTCGCGGTCACCGGCACCAACGGCAAGACCTCGAGCGTCGAGCTGACCCGCCAGCTGTGGCGGATGGCGGGACACCATGCCGCCTCGATCGGCACGCTCGGAGTGACCACCGCCGACGACCGTACCGTCACCGGACTCACCACCCCGGACATCGTCACCTTCCTCGCCAACATGGCCGGGCTGGCGCGCGAAGGCGTCACCCATGCCGCCTTCGAGGCGTCGAGCCACGGCCTTTCGCAATACCGGACCGAGGGGCTGCCGGTCAGGGCCGCCGCCTTCACCAATTTCAGCCGCGATCATCTCGACTATCACGCGACGATGGACGAATATTTCGAGGCCAAGATGCGGCTTTTCTCGGAAGTGGTCGAGGCCGACGGCGCCGCCGTCGTCTGGACCGACGATCCCAAGTCGGACGAGGTGCGCCGGCGCGCGGAGGCGCGGGGGCTGCGGCTGCTGACGGTGGGCGCGCGCGGCGAGACCCTGAAGCTGATCGGACGCGAGACCACCCAGCTCGGCCAGCGCCTCACCGTCGAGGCGGCGGGCAAGCGCCACCCGATCGCCCTGCCGCTGATCGGCGCCTACCAGGCCGCCAACGTCCTGACCGCGGCGGGCCTCGTCATCGCCACCGGCGGCGACCTCGCTCAGACGCTGGCCCATCTCTCGCGGCTGCAGCCGGTGCGCGGGCGGCTGGAGCGGGCGGTGATCACCCGGGCGGGCGCGCCCGTCTATGTCGATTATGCCCACACGCCGGACGCGATCGAGGCGGCGGTCGAGGCGCTGAGGCCGCACGCTAGGGGACGGCTGATCCTCGTCTTCGGCGCCGGCGGCGACCGCGACCCCGGCAAGCGGGCGCAGATGGGCGCGGTCGCCGCTCGGCTGGCCGACCGGGTCATCGTCACCGACGACAATCCGAGGAGCGAGGATCCGGCGGCGATCAGACGCGCCATACTCGCCGGGGCGCCCGGCGCGGCGGAAGTGCCGGGCCGGCGCGAGGCGATCGCCGCGGCGGTGGCGGAGGCAACGGCCGACGACCTCATCCTCCTCGCCGGCAAGGGCCACGAACAGGGCCAGATCGTCGGCGACAGGGTGCTGCCGTTCGACGATGTCGCCGTCGCCCGGGAGTGCGCGGCATGAGCGGCCGGTCAAAACAAGCGCCCCAAAATCGGTGTCGGGCACCAAGTGCGGCAAGCGCCGGAATCGAGTCGCTGCTTGGGTGCCGGCGCCCGGCCGCCGGGAAACCAGGATGAGCCCGCTCTGGACCTCCGATGAGATCGCCGCCGCCGTCGGTGGCGCGGCGAACGGCGCTTTCGCTGCGACCGGCGTCGCCTTCGATTCGCGCGAGGTCGAGCCCGGCCACCTGTTCGTCGCGCTGAAGGGCGAGGCGACCGACGGCCATCTTTTCCTCGACCAGGCCTTCGCCGCGGGCGCGGCCGGCGCTCTCGTGAGCGAGGAAATCGCGCACCCGCATGTCCGTGTCGACGACACGAGGGTCGCCCTCGACGCTCTCGCCCGCGCCGCCCGCGCCCGCACCTCCGCCCGCATCTGCGGAGTCACCGGTTCGGCCGGTAAGACCGGTACCAAGGAAGCGCTCCATTCCGCGCTCGACCGCGCCGCGCCGGGGGAGGCGCACCGCTCGGTCAAGAGCTACAACAACCATACCGGCGTGCCGCTGTCCCTTGCCCGGATGCCGCGGGAGTCGCGGTTCGGCGTGTTCGAAATGGGCATGAACCATGCGGGCGAGCTCGCCGCATTGACCCGGCTGGTGCGGCCGCACGTCGCCATCGTCACCGCCGTCGCGCCCGCCCATCGCCAGTTCTTCGCGACCGAGGAGGCGATCGCCGACGCCAAGGGCGAGATCTTCGAGGGGCTGGAGCCGGGCGCCACGGCCCTGGTGCCGTTCGACAGCCCCCACCGCGACCGGCTCGCCGCCGCGGCGCGGCCCTATGCGGCGAGCGTCCTCACCTTCGGCCTCGGCGACGGGGCCGACATCCGCGCCCGCGAAGTCGTGCCGGGGCCCATGGGCGGCTCGATGGTCACCGCCGTCCTGCCCGGGGCGGAGCTCACCTTCACCGTCTCGCAGGCGGGCGAGCATTGGGTGTCGAACGCCCTCGCCGTGCTCGGCGCGGTCGAGGCGCTGGGCGGCGACCTCGCCTTGGCCGGGCTCGCCCTGGCCGACATGCACGGGCTCAAAGGCCGCGGCGAGCGGCGACTGATCCCGGTCGAAGGCGGCGAGGCGCTTCTGATCGACGAGAGCTACAACGCCAATCCGGCGTCGATGGCGGCGACCCTTAAGACGTTCGGCACCCTCGCCGTCGACGGGCGGCGGATCGCGGTGCTCGGCGCGATGCGCGAGCTCGGCGACAGCTCGCCCGGCTTCCATGCGGCTTTGGCCGAGCCGGTCGAGGCGGCCGGGGTCGAGACCGCGATCCTGGTCGGCGAGGAGATGGAATCGCTGGCGAAAGCCCTTGGCGCAAAGGTCAAAATGGCGCATGTGCCCGACACGGCGGCGGCGATCGAGCTTGCGCGGCGCGAAGCCCGGCCGGGCGACGCGATACTCGTCAAGGGATCCAATTCGATCGGACTCGCCGCCCTCGTCGAGGCGCTGGCGGGCGGGAAGAGCTGATGTTTCTCTGGATTGCCGAACAGCTGGGCTTCCCGGGGGTCTTGAACCTCTTCCGCTACATCACGTTCCGCGCCGGCGCGGCGACCGCGACCGCGCTTCTCATCGGCCTCATCATCGGTCCCAAGTTCATCGGCTGGCTGCGCGTGCGGCAGGGCCACGGCCAGCCGATCCGGATCGACGGCCCGGAATCGCACCTCGCCAAGCGCGGCACGCCGACCATGGGCGGGCTGATGATCCTGACCTCGCTCACCGTCTCGATGCTCCTGTGGATGGACTTTTCCAACACCTTCCTGTGGGCGTGCCTGTTCATCACCGTCGGCTTCGGCCTGATCGGCTTCCTCGACGATTACGACAAGGTGACGAAGCGCCACCATAAGGGAGTCTCGGCCAGGGTGCGGCTGCTCGCCGAGTTTCTCGTCGCCGGCATCGGCTGCACGGTCATCACCTGGGGCGCGGGGACCGAGCTCTACATCCCCTTCTACAACGGTCCGGTGGTCGATCTCGGAATCTTCTATCCCTTCTTCGGAGCGTTCGTGGTGGTCGCCTTCGGCAATGCGGTGAACCTCACCGACGGGCTCGACGGCCTCGCCACGATGCCGGTGATCATCGCCAGCCTCGCCTTCCTGGTCATCTCCTACCTCGCCGGCAACGCCGTCTTCTCCGCCTATCTCGGAATCCCTTTCGTCGCGGGTGCGGGCAACCTGCCCATCCTCTGCTCGGCGATCGTCGGCGCCGGCCTCGCCTTCCTGTGGTTCAACGCTCCGCCGGCCGCCGTCTTCATGGGCGACACCGGCAGCCTCGCGCTCGGCGGCGCGCTGGGGGCGATCGCGGTCGCGACCCAGCACGAGATCGTGCTCGGCATCATCGGCGGGCTGTTCGTGGTCGAGGCGATGAGCGTGATCATCCAGGTCTTCTTCTACAAACGGACCGGCAAAAGGGTGTTCAAGATGGCGCCGATCCACCATCATTTCGAGCAGATCGGCTGGTCGGAGGCGACCATCGTCATCCGCTTCTGGATCATCGCCTTCGTGCTGGCCCTCGCCGGCCTGTCGACGCTGAAGCTGAGATGATCACGAGCCCCGCCTTCGCCGGCAGACAATATGCCGTCTACGGGCTGGCCCGGTCCGGCATGGCCACGGTCGATGCGCTGATCGCCAGCGGCGCCAAAGTCATGGCGTGGGATCAGAACGAGGCGGCCAGGGAGCGTGTAAGGGATCTCGGCCTGCGTCTGGCCGATCCGTTGACGACCTCGATCTACGGTTATGACGGCGTCGTCGTCTCGCCCGGCGTGCCGCTCAACCGCCATCCAATCGCGGCCCGGGCCCGGGGCGCCCGGGTACCCCTGATCGGCGACATCGAATTGTTCGCCCAGGCGCGCGGCACGCTGCCGCCGCACCAGGTGGTCGGGATCACCGGCACCAACGGCAAGTCGACCACCACCGCCCTCATCCACCACATCGTCCGCACCGCCGGCCGGGCGGCGACGATGGCGGGGAACATAGGCTTCCCGATCCTCGGCCAGGAGCCGCTCGCCGAGGGCGGCGTCTACGTGCTCGAACTGTCCTCCTACCAGATCGACCTCACCCACAGCCTCGACTGCGACGTCTCCGTACTGCTCAACATCAGCCCCGACCATCTCGACCGCTATGACGGCGTCGAGGATTATGCCGCCTCGAAGGCGCGGCTGTTCGCGATGCAGTCGAGCGACCATGTCGCGGTGATCGCCGCCGAAGACGATTTCACCCGCGCCATCGCCGGCCAGGTTGCCGGCCGCAAGGTCCTGGTCTCGTCGCGACAGGTGAAGGACCAGTCGCGCTGGCCGGCGCTGCAGGGCCCGCACAACGCCCAGAACATCGCCGCCGCGGCGGCGGCGGCCAAGGCGCTCGGCGTGCCGGACGAGGCGATCGGGCGCGGCCTCGTCACCTATCCCGGCCTGCCCCACCGGATGGAGCGGGTGGCGGAGAAGAACGGCGTGCTGTTCGTCAACGACAGCAAGGCGACCAATCCGACCTCGGCGGCGCCGGCTCTGGCCGCCTATCCGGCGGTGCACTGGATATTGGGCGGGCTGCCCAAGTCGGACGATCTCGACGCCTGCGAGCCGTTCCTCGACCATGTCCGCGCCGCCTATACGATCGGCGAGGCCGGGCCGATGTTCGCCAAGCTGCTGCGCTCGAAAGTGCCGGTCAGCGAATGCGAGATGCTGTTCGAGGCGGTCGGCGCGGCGGCGGAGGCGGCACGTCCGGGCGAGGTGGTGCTGCTGTCGCCCGCCTGCGCCTCGTTCGACCAGTTCCGGGACTATGAGGCGCGGGGCGAGGCCTTCCGCGCGGCGGTGGAGGCGTTGTGATGGGCGTAGTCGCGCAACTCAAGAGCAAGACCGAGAACCGGCTGGGACGGTCGGACCGGAGCGCGGCGGGGCGCTGGTTCTGGGAAATCGACCGCGTCCTACTTTTCTTCGTCGCGGTGCTGATCGCGATCGGCCTGATCGCGGTTGCCGCCGCCTCGCCCGCCGCCGGCCAGCGCTACTCGGGCGGCGGGGTGAGCTACGCGCCGCTCTACTATTTCTACCGGCAGCTGGTCTGGATCATCGTCGCCTTGCCGGTGATGATCGGAGTCTCGATGCTGCCGAGGACCAAGGCGAAGCGCTGGTGCCTGATCGGCACCCTCGTCTTCACCGGCCTGCTCTTCCTCGTCCCCGTCGTCGGAGTCGAAGTGAACGGCGCCCGGCGCTGGCTCGGGGTCGGCTTCACCCAGTTCCAGCCGTCCGAATTCCTCAAGCCCCTCTACGTCGTCTCGATCGCCTGGATGCTGTCGCTGAAGGAGCAGGATGCCAGCCTGCCGGTGGTGCCGCTGTCCGGGATCTGCACCGCCCTCATCGCCCTGCTCCTCATGCAGCAGCCCAATTTCGGCGAGACGATCATCTTCGCTGCCGCCTGGGTGATGCTCCTCACCCTGTCCGGCGCGTCGCTGAGGATGCTTGGCCTGCTCGCGCTCGCCGGCCTGGCCGGAATCGTGCTCGCCTATCTCTTCTATCCGGTGGCGACGGCGCGGATCGACGCCTTCCTGTTCGCCGGCGCCGGGCACGACACATATCAGACGGAATCGGCGCTGAGCACGCTGACCGCGGGCGGGCTGTTCGGCGCCGGGCCGGGGGCCGGAGTGCGCAAGTTCCAGCTGCCCGAGCCGCATACCGATTACATCTTCTCGGTGATCGGCGAGGAATTCGGAATCATCGCCTGCCTCGCCATCGCCGCCACCTACCTGGTGATCGTCGCCCGGGTGCTGATCCGCCTGCTCCACGAGGAGGACAAGTTCGTCGTTCTCGCGGCCGCGGGTCTGGTCTGCCAGTTCGGGCTGCAGGCGCTGATCAACATGGCCGTCAACGTCCAGATCGCGCCGTCTAAGGGCATGACGCTGCCGTTCATTTCCTACGGCGGCTCGTCGATGGTGGCGCTGTCGATCGGGATGGGCCTGCTGCTCGCCTTCACCCGGCGCAATCCCTATCTGCACCGGTCGCCCTATGTCGTGAAGTGGAGCGGTCGGTGATGGTCTTGTCCCGCCACTACGTCCTCGCCGCCGGCGGCACCGGCGGCCACCTGGTTCCCGCCCATGCGCTCGCCGAGGAGCTGATGCGGCGCGGGCACCGCGTGGCTTTGGTCACCGACGATCGCGGCGCCCGCATCCCCGGCCTGTTCGAGGGCGTGCAGGTCCATATTCTGCCGGCGGGGAGGCTCGGCGGCGGGCCGGTCGGCTGGGTCAGGGCGATCGGCAAGATCTTCACCGGCCGGGCGATGGCGTCGCGGCTGTACGAGACCTTCCGGCCCTCTGCGGTGATCGGATTCGGCGGCTATCCGGCGCTGCCCGCGCTGATGGCGGCGCAGCGCGACCGGATCCCGACCCTGATCCACGAGCAGAATGCGGTGCTCGGCCGGGTCAACCGCCTCCTCGCCGGCAAGGTCGATGCGATCGCCACGGCCTATCCCGACGTCCAGCGGCTCGCCAAGGGCCGCCTGGGCAAGACCCATCTGGTCGGCAACCCGGTGCGGGACGAGGTGCTGGCGCTGCGCGAGCAGCCTTATCCGGAGCTGACCGACGAGGGCGTGTTTCGGGTGCTGGTGACCGGTGGCAGCCAGGGCGCGACGGTGCTGTCCCAGGTGGTGCCGGAGGGGCTGGGCCTGCTCCCCGAGCATTTCCGGCGCCGGCTGCAGGTGACCCAGCAATGCCGGGCCGAGGACATCGAGGACGTCCGCGCGCGCTATGCCGCGCTCGGCATCCCCGCCGAGCTCGCCACCTACATGCCGGACATGCCGGACAGGCTCGCCTGGAGCCACCTCGTCATCGCCCGGGCCGGCGCCTCGACCATCGCCGAGCTGACCGTCGCCGGCCGGCCCGCCATCCTCATCCCGCTTCCGTCCGCGACCGACGACCATCAGAGCGCCAACGCCCGCGAGATGACGTCGGCCGGCGGGGCGCGGACCATCGCCCAGAAGAATTTCACCCCGGTCGAGCTCGCCAAGCAGATGCAGAAGCTCGGGCTCGAGCCGGCGGCGCTCGCCAATGCGGCGGCCCGGGCGTGGAGCGTCGGCCGGCCGCGCGCGGCGAGCGACCTCGCCGATCTCGTCGAGCGGACCGGGCGCGACCTCGGCGCCGATCCGCTTCCGGCCGGCGAGATGGTGCTCACCCCCATCCCCACCGGGGCCTATGCCTGATGGCCAGGCGCGGAATGAGAGGGGTCGCCAAGGACATCGGCACCATCCATTTCGTCGGCATCGGCGGCATCGGCATGTCCGGCATCGCCGAGGTGATGCACATCCTCGGCTACAAGGTGCAGGGCTCGGACGTCGCCGAATCCTATGTGGTCGAGGCGCTGAGGAAGGCCGGCATCAAGGTGAAGCTCGGCCACCATCCCGACAATCTCGGCGACGCCGCGGTGGTGGTGATCTCGAGCGCGATCCGGCCGGACAATCCCGAGCTGATCTGCGCCTACGAGCGTCGGATCCCGGTCGTGCGGCGGGCCGAGATGCTCGCCGAGCTGATGCGGCTCAAGTCGACCGTGGCGGTAGCGGGGACCCACGGAAAGACGACGACGACCTCGATGATCGCCGCGATGCTCGATGCCGGCGGGATCGATCCGACCGTGATCAACGGCGGCATCATCAACGCCTATGGCTCGAACGCCCGGCTCGGCAGCTCGGACTGGATGGTGGTCGAGGCCGACGAGAGCGACGGCAGCTTCCTGAGGCTGGACGGAACGCTGGCGGTGGTCACCAACATCGATCCCGAGCATCTCGACCATTACGGGTCGTTCGACAAGGTGAAGGACGCGTTCGTCGAGTTCGTCGAGAACGTCCCTTTCTACGGCGCGGCCCTGCTCTGCGTCGACCATCCCGAGGTGCAGACGATCATCCCGCGACTGCGCGACCGGAGGATCGTCACCTACGGCTTCGCCGCACTGGCCGACGTGCGCGGCGAGAATGTCCGGCCGGTGCCCGGCGGCAACCGTTTCGACGTCTCGATCCGCAGCCGCGCCGGCGACGTCGCGACCCTCAGCGACGTCGAGCTGCCGATGCCGGGCCGGCACAACGTCCAGAACGCGCTCGCCGCGATCGGAGTCGCTGCCGAGCTCGGCATCCCCCATGCGGTCATCGCCCGGGGCTTCGAGAAATTCCACGGCGTCAAGCGGCGCTTCACCAAGGTCGGCGAGATCGAGGGGGCGACGATCATCGACGATTACGGCCACCATCCGACCGAGATTCGGGCCGTCCTCTCGGCCGCTCGGGAGGGCGCCGACGGCCGCGTCATCGCGGTCGTCCAGCCCCACCGCTACACAAGGCTGCGCGACCTGATGACCGAGTTCCAGGGCGCTTTCAACGACGCCGACATCGTCTACGTGACTCCGGTCTATCCGGCCGGAGAGGAGCCGATCGCCGGGGTCGATGCCGAAGCCCTCGTCGACGGGCTGAAGCAGCGCGGCCACCGCGCGGTCAAGGCCGTCGCCGATCTCGACGATCTCTGCCTCAGCCTGCGCGACATCGCCGCCAAGGGCGACATGGTGATCTGCCTGGGCGCCGGCGACATCACCAGGTGGGCCGCGGGCCTCGCCGACGGCATACGCTGCGCGAGGGCCTCGAAATGA
>Ga0196963_10000104_pt1 | contig 96109 bp, 74 predicted proteins | sample S1_5metaG_FD_148600 | JGI IMG/M metagenome (GOLD analysis project Ga0196963, IMG submission 148600) | Soil microbial communities from Anza Borrego desert, Southern California, United States - S1_5 | ecosystem: Environmental > Terrestrial > Soil > Desert | place: USA: California | collected... | reverse complement strand
GGTCTTGAAGTCGTCGGCCGGCGCGGGGCGCCGCCCGGGGGCTCGGCGTCGGCACGCTTGGCGCGGTCGCGGGCGATGCCGGCGACGTCGCTGCCGAACATGCGCTTGGCGTAGTGCGTCAGCATGTCGGGGTCGAGCTGCTCGTTGTCGGGCCCGGTGGGCGCGGTGAGCTGCGGCTCGGCGTCGAGATCGGGCGGGGGCGCGCCCTCGGGCGGCCCGTCCCGCACCTCGAGGGGCTGGCCGTCCTCGGGGTGGTCTCCGGTCCACACCTCGGTGATGCGCTTGTAGTCGTCGGGGCTGAAGCGGTATAGGATGCGGTGCAGGCCCTGGGCCTCGTGACGCGCGGCCTCGGGGAAGCGCTTGTTGGAGATGTCGGGGATCGGCAGCAGCTTGCCCACGGGCACGCCGCTGAGCTTCTCGAGTGCCTTGGCGTAGGCGACGATGTGCACGCCGCCGCGGACGAGCAGGAAGCCGACCATGGCGCGGGCGGTGGGGTCGCTCACCATCTCGTAGACGCGGATCTTGTTGGCGCGGGCGCCGCACTCCAGGAAGAAGTTGTGCAGCAGGTCGAGCTTGAGGTTGCCGCTGGAGAACACGTTGTCGCCGGACCAGAAGTTGCCCTGCGAATCGCCGCACACCGCCTGCTGGCCTGTGGCGATGTAGTGGTAGCTGTTGCGGGCGTTCTCGGCGCCGGCAAGGGGCGCGGCGACGGGGTCGGGGTTGCGGTCGGTCGCACCGGTGAGCAGCAGGTTGATGGTGTAGGTGACCAGCTCGACGTGCCCGAACTCCTCCGCGGCGATGTTGGCGATGAGGTCATAGAAGGGCCGCACCTGCGAGCGGCCCCGCAGGTTGAAGGACTGCATGGTGTAGTTCATCAGCGTGGACATTTCGCCGAACTTGCCGCCCATGAGCTCCTGCACCGCCGCCGCGCCGTTGGGCGAGGGGCCGTTGGGGATGGGGAGCTCGGTCATCAGCCGGTCGACGCGGAGGATCATGCGGGCGCTCCTGGGTGGATGGCGGGAGGGGGTGGAACGCAAGCATCGCACGCCCGCGCGAAGGTAGGGTGAGTGTGCTGTGATGCTCTTGCCGCGCGGGGCAGCCCGCTGTGTGCTTCGTGCGGGTGGGCACGGAAGTGAGCTGGAGTGGGCTGATTGGAGCCGCTTTGATGGGAGTCGACCCGGGCTGCGATGCTCCCGCGGGTGCGCATGTGAGCCACCGAGATGAGGACATCTCGGTGGCACGGTGATTGGTGAGTACAGCCGTCAGGTGGGTGAGGCGAGCTCTTCCAACACGCGCTCATCTTTCATCCGCGGGAGCTGCGAGCGCGTCGACTGGCTCACCCCGTCGCTTTGCGTCATCAGGCCCGCGGCCAGTGAGTAGAGGCCCACGCCGATCACGGCGTTGCGTGCGGCCCTGGGTTCATCCCGGAGGAAGGTGTAACCGGCGAGCAGCAAGGCGGCGCCGGTGAGCAGGTCGACCTTGAGGTGCTGGTTCACCGGGATTCTGGGCATGACCCCGAGCCCATGATCCGTCATGAGGTTGGTGGCGACGCTGACAACGCCCACCGCCCCCAGCACGCCCGCGCTCTTCTTTGGCAGTGCGGCCGCCGCGGGGATGGAGAGGGCCGCGACGGCGTAGTCGGCGATGGCGTGGGCGGTGGGGGAGATGGGCTTGTTCATGGTGCGTCCCTGCGTGAGTGTGCGTGCTCAGTCCGTGTCCATGTCCGTTGTGTCCATGGGCTCGCGCTGGTTGGTGACGTCGGCCTGGCCGCCGCGACCCATCGGGGTGGAGGGCTTGTCGTTCATTTCGCGCCCCGGCGTCCTGGACTTCTTGTCCATCCTGGAGCCGCCGGTGACGCCGCCGACATCGTCATCGCCCATGCCGATCTCGCCGCCGGCGTCGTCGGATGACGCGGCCCCGCCGATGTTGGTGTCGGACGACGTGGGGGCGTCGCCGCCGGCATCACGCCCGATGGCCCCGCCGCTGCCGCCGCCCGTGCCCGCGAGCGAGCCGATGCCGCTGCCGGTGTCGGCGTCCTGCATGTGGGCGAGGGTGTCGCCGTCCATGCTGGACTGGCCGGCGTTGTGCTTGCCCTTATTGAGATCCTTGTCGAGGTCCTCGGTCATCCCGCCGCCGCCACCGCCCGCGCTGCCGGAGCTGGCGCCGCCCGCGCCGCGCCCGCCGCCCTGGTCGCCCACGCCCTCGAACGTGCCCTTCTGACCCTTGCTGCCCTTGCGTGCCATGTGAGCCTCCTTGCTTGGTGTAGGAGATCATCGCGGGGGCGCGTGGGGCGTGGGCAAGGGGCGGGCGAAGATCGGCTCACCGGGTGACGGGCACACGGGCAACGAAAAAAGGGGAGCCGGTGGGCTCCCCTTTGGTAGTGCTTGAGGTTTGCTGAGGTGGAGGCTTACTTCTTGTCGGGCAGCATGCCCATCTGCCACATCACGAAGATGCGCTCGTCAGCGACGTCGCGGACGCGCAGGTTCAGCGGCTTGCCCTGGCCGTGCCCGGCCTCGCGGTCAACCCAGAGGAGCACGGGCTGCTTCTCCTGATCGCTCGCGGTGGCGGCCTGCACCGCCGCGGCCATCTTGCGGGCGTGCAGCGGGTGGACGCGGCTGTCGTTCTCGCCCGCGGTGAAGAGCACCGCGGGGTACTTCGTGCCCTTCTTGATGTGGTGGTAGGGCGAGTAGGCGCTCAGCCACTTGAACTGCTCGGGGTCCTTGGCGGTGCCGTACTCGGGCACCCAGTACTTGGCCATGAGGAAGTCGTCGTAGCGGAGCATGTCCAGCAGCGGGACGTGGCAGAGGACGACCGAGCAGAGCTCGGGGTTCTGGGTGAGGAAGGCGCCGGTGAGCAGGCCGCCGTTGCTGCCGCCGCGGACCGCGAGCTTCTCGGGCTTCGTGTAGCCGCGGGAGATGAGGTGCTTGGCGGCGTGGGCGAAGTCGTCGAAGGTATTCTGCTTCTGGTCGAGCATGCCGCCGCGGTGCCAGGACTCGCCGTACTCGTTGCCGCCGCGGAGGTTGGCCACGGCATAGACGCCGCCCGCGTCGAACCACTGGAAGAGGTTGGCGCTGAAGGTGGGGGTCATGCTCTGGGTGAAGCCGCCGTAGCCGTAGAGGATGGTGGGGTTGTTGCCGTCGAGGTTCAGGCCCTTCTTGTGGATGATGAACATGCTGACCTGGGTGCCGTCCTTGCTGGAGTAGAACTCCTGCTTGACCTCCACGGTGGTGGGGTCGACGGGCACCGCGGGCTGCTCCCACAGCACAGGCTCGGCGTTGGGCTTGGCAAGGTCGACGTGGAAGATGGTGGAGGGGTAGTTGAAGCTGGTGAAGGAGAGGAACGCGTCGGTGCGGTCGCTATCGGTCGAAAGGCCGGCGGAGCCGATGCCAGGGAGCTTGAGCGTGCCGCGGGCCTTGCCGGCGTAGTCGAAGAGCTCGATCGTGCTGCTGGCCTTGGTCATGAAGTTGACCGCGAGGATGCCCTTGGCGATCGAGCAGCCCTGGATCACAGCGTCCTTGCGCTGGGGGATGATCTCGCGCCAGTTCTTCTGGTCGGGGTTCTTGAGGTCCACGGCCACCACGCGCCCGTTGGGGGCGTCGAGCGTGGTGAGCATGTACATCGTGTCGTTGACGATGCCGCCGCCGGACTGGGCCTCCTTGCCGACAACGACCTCGCGCTTGTTGAGCTTGCCGGTGCGCATGAACTCGTCAGCGCGGGCAACCCACAGGTCGTTGTTGCGGGTGCCGGTGGCGTAGGAGAGGCTCAGCCACTTCCCGTCCTTGGAGATGCCGCCGTAGGGGCCGTAGGTGGTGGCGAGCTTCTGGTTCTCTTCGACCGTGAGCTGCCGCATGAGGAGCTGGTCGGAGGCGAGGTATGCGGCCCCCTTCTCGAGACGGGCCAAACGCACCTGGCCGGAATAAGGGTTCTTGACGTCGGCGAGGTTGCGGTAGACGAAGCCCGAGCCGTCGGGCAGCCAGTCGCAGCCGGAGACTTTGCCCGTGATCTCGAGGGACCACTTGTTGCCCGAGTCGACCTCGATGACGCGGAGCACGGAGTTCTCATCACCCGAGCGGTAGGTGCCGTAGGCGACGAGCTTGCCGTCGTGGCTGGGCTCGGCCCAGGAGATGGTGGTGAGGCCGGTGGGGTCGATGTCCTTGGGGTTGAGCAGCAGCTTGGGCGTGCCGGTGATGCCCTCGCGCACGAAGAAGGATGGCTGGTTCTCGTTGCCCTCGCGCTTGAAGTAGAAGTAGCGGTTGCCCTTCATGTCGGGGGCGGACACGCTGCCGACCTCCATGAGCGGCGTGAGCTTGGCGATCAGCTCGGCCCGCCCGGGCAGGTTGTCGAGGACCGAGCGCGTGTAGGCGTTCTGCTCGTCGGTCCACTTCGCGACCTCGTCAGTGATGCGGCCCATCTTGGCGGGGTCGCTGTTGTCACCCTCGAGCCAGCGGTAGTCATCGGTGAAGGTCTGGCCGTGGATGGTCTCGGTGACCGGGTCCTTGCGGGTCTCGGGCGGACCGGCGAAGACCGCGGCGGTGAGCGTGAGGACGAAGGCGGGTGCCAGAACGGCGCATGGGCGCATAGTGATCTCCGTTGGGGGCGTGATTCCCAGTTTAGACGATGCGGGTTATCGGGGGTTCCGTCGGTGTATACTGAATGCGGATCGAATTCGATCCGATAGGGAGGCGTATGCACCTGTCAAGGGACACCTACTCGTTGACGGACTTCAAGCAGAACGCCCAGGAGCACCTGCAGCGGCTCCGCGAGACTGGAAGGCCCGAGGTTCTCACGGTCAATGGGCGTGCGGAGGCGGTGGTGATGTCCCCCGAGCTGTACGACCAGCTCGTGCAGCTCGCGTTCGGTGATGTGCGGGCGAAGATCGAGGTTGGGCTGAGGCAGGCCCGCGAGGGCAAGCTCATTGATGGTGACGAGGCGCTTCGTGCGCGGCAGGCGCGTCGGAACTTGAAGTGATGAGCCGCTATCAGGTCACGCCAGCGGCTGACGCCGATCTCGAGGAGATCTGGCAGCGGATCTCGTCGGAGGCGGGGCCTATGACGGCCGACTCTGTCGAGCAGGAGCTGCACGTGGCCATGGTGCGTGTCGGCGAGTTCCCTCACATGGGCAGACTCCGTGAGGACCTTGCCGATGAGCCGCTGCGGGTGGTTGTCGTTCACCGCTTCCTGATCATTTACCGCGCGGAGAACACGCCGGTAGAGATCGTTCGCGTGCTTCACGGCGCTCGCGACGTAGAGGCTGTGCTACGAGGCATGTCTTAGTTGTTTCGCGGGGCGGAGACTGTCAGCGGTACCGCCCCGTAGCGGTCCTGCGTGATTACCGGCGCACTCACCCTGAACGACTTCGCCGTGGGGTCGATGCCGCGCTCCACCATGACCTTGCGCAGGGCGCCGGGCGGGGCGAAGTCGACGTCTTCGTCGACGATCTCGCGCTGCTCGATCGTGCCGCCAAAGCGTGCCAGCAGCGTGCGGCAGACAGTCTCGACGAGGTCCTCGGGGGCGGAGGCGCCGGCGGTGATCAGCACTGTTTCGTTGCCGGTGGGGAACCAGGCGAAGTCCACCTCGGAGATGTCGTCCACGCGCTTGGCGGGGGTGCCGACGTTGGCCGAGATCTCGGTCAGCCGCACCGAGTTCGACGAGTTGCGGGATCCGATCACCAGCACCAGGTCGCACTCGGGGGCGATCTGCCGCACGGCGTGCTGCCGGTTGGTGGTGGCGTAGCAGATGTCGCTGCTGGGCGGCTCCTTGATGAGCGGGAAGGCTCGCTTGAGGGCGTCGATCACAACGGCCGCGTCGTCGGTGGAGAGCGTGGTCTGGGTCAGGTAGACGAGCTTCGCGGGGTCACGGATGACGAGCGAGGGGATATCGGCGGGGGACTCCACCACCTGCGTTGCGTCGGGCGCTTCGCCGAAGGTGCCCGCGACTTCCTGGTGGTCCTTGTGGCCGACGAGGAGAATCTGGTACCCCTGCCGCGCATACCGCACGGCCTCGGCGTGCACCTTGGTGACCAGCGGGCAGGTGGCGTCGATGCTGAAGAGCTTGCGGCGGCGGGCCTGCTCGCGGATGGCGGGGGAGACGCCGTGGGCGGAGAAGACGACGATGGCCCCCTCGGGGACGAGTTCGAGGTCATCGACGAACTGGACGCCGCGGTCGACGAAGCGGCCGACGACGTGCTTGTTGTGGACGATCTCGTGGTAGACGAAGACCTGCTCGCCGGGGAAGAGGTCGAGCACCTGGTCGACGACATCGATCGCCATGCGGACGCCGGCGCAGAAGCCGCGGGGGTTGGGGAGGATGATCTTCATAACTGCCGGGGCGGTGGGCGGTTGCGGGGCGGCTCCCCCGAGGCGGTGTGTGGCGGGCGTGGCCCGGGGGAGTGCGGGCGCGGAGGACGTACGTGCGGCGGGCGTTCACGGATCATACGCGGCGTGTTCGGAACCCCCGACCGGGCGGCGTTTGCGTCGGATGCGAACACGCGGGCGGGTTGCAGGGCCGATTCTGCGCGTTCAGGTTTGGTGAAGGGCTGTCGGTAAGTTGAGGCAGGGACTCGGCCCCGATAAGCTGGAGGGCCCGGATTTTTTCAAGGTGTACCGGGGCGGGCGCGCCGGTTCCGGCGGGCCGCGGAATCCACCGGAGTCTCAATGGGCACCGTCAAACCGTGGCAGATCGTTGTGATGGTGCTGGCCGTGGTCGCGGTGATCGGGTCGGTGGTGTACTCGTGCTCGGGCGAGAGCACTGCACCACCCGAGCAGGCAAGAGAAGTGACGCTCGTTGACATCCGCACGGGCGACCTGTTCATCGCCGACTACCCGGAGCGCCGCCCAGTGATGTTCCCCGCGAAGAACCCGGACGACCAGCAGATGACTCTTTACCCCGTCAATGAGAAGGACGGGAAGTGGATGCTGAACATGCGGTACATGAGCCAGATCCGGAAGGAGAAGGGGCTCAAGGCCGACCTGTTGTCCGACCAGCAGTCCGGCACCGTCAACGTGACTAACCCGACTCCCCGTCGCGCGAACGTCTTCGAATAAGCAGGAGCAAGCCATGCAGGCCCAACACACGACGATCCGGCGAGCTTTTACGCTCATCGAACTGCTGGTCGTCATTGCCATCATCGCCCTGCTGATCTCCATCCTGCTTCCCGCCCTGAGCAAGGCCCGGGAAGCCGGGCGGAACATCGTCTGCGCGTCCACGGTGCGGCAGTTGGCGCTCGCACAGTCGACCTACATGAACGATTGGAAGGAGTACTACGCGGCCCGCTACACCTCGGGAGCGGAAGCCGACGCGACGGGCGGAAGTGCGATTGTCGGCAGTACGAGCTCAACGACTCCCACGACGAACTTCGACTGGATCAGCCCGACCATGGGTGAATCGGCAAACCTGCCGACGAACCGCGCCCAGCGGACCATCCACATCTTCAATCAGTGGCGCTGCCCGTCCGCGACGTCGTTCAATCAGACGCTGTACGGCTCCGCGTCTGACACAGCTGACTTCACTGCAGCCTTCGCGGTCGCAGGCGCTCGCCAGGTGAGCTACCTGCAGCCCGCCGGCTTCGCGCTTTGGAGCGCAAACGCACCAGCATCGGTCGCACTCTACCGCCGGCCCAACGGAACAACCTTCGATCGACACTCTCTGTCCGATTCTGCACAGTTCTCAAACCCCGTCACGATTCCGCGCGAGTTCGTCCCGAACATCTCAAAAATCGGCATCCAGGCGTCAAACAAGGCGATCGTGGCGGACGGCACCCGCTACTGGGACACTGACCGTCTCGACTTCGACATCAACCCTGCTCCCGGTCGCTACAGCTCGTTCACTGATACTCCTTCGTTCATCGAGTCGACCGCGTACGGGCGTTCGAGCCCCCGTGCGCCGCAGCAGCAGAACCTCAAGCTCTCGTTCCGCCACCAGGGCAACTTCAACGTCGGCTTTTTCGACGGCAGCGTCCGCGCCATCACGAAGGAGACCGCGTGGCGCCGCGTGGACTATTGGTATCCGGGCGGCAGTATCTTCAATGGGATCGACGCTCCGGCCGAGTCTCGTCGCACGGCGTCGAACCCGGACGGGTTCCCCGTCAACCAGCCGCTCCCGTAACCCCTCCCCACAACCCGCCGCATCCCCTACGCTTTCCGGCACCATTGCCGGAGAGTTTTGATGTCTACACCTGCCGCCGTCCTTGACACCCTTGCAAAGAACGAGCCCGCCGCGATTCAGCGGTTGATCGACTGGCTCAAAATCCCGAGCATCTCGACGGACCCCGCGTACAAGGGTGAGGTGCGGCGGGCGGCGGACTGGGCCGCGGGGCAGCTGAGGGAGCTGGGGTTCAGCGTGCGGGTGCTGGATACGGGGACGCCGGCGGGGGCAGGGCACCCGATCGTGCTCGCGACCATCGCGCCGGCGCCGGCGTACAAGGGCGCGCACGTGCTGTTCTATGGGCACTACGACGTGCAGCCGGTCGATCCGCTGGAACTGTGGGAGAGCAAGCCGTTCGAGCCGGTGATCAAGCCCGCGACACCGGGCGGCCCCGGCGAGCGGATCGTCGCCCGCGGCGCGGTGGACGACAAGGGCCAGGTCATGATGTTCATCGAGGCCTGCCGCGCGTGGAAGCAGGCGACCGGGCACGCCACCGGCGGCGCGGCGTTCACGGTGCTGCTCGAGGGTGAGGAGGAGTCTGGCTCGGCCAACCTCCAGCCCTTCGTCGCGGCGCACCAGGATGAGCTCAAGAAGTGCAACGTGGTGCTGATCTCCGACACAGGGATGATCAGCAAGGACCGGCCGTGCATCACGTACGGCGTGCGGGGGCTGGCGTACACGGAGATCACGCTGCACGCGGCCAACCAGGACCTGCACTCGGGGCTGTGGGGCGGGCGCTGCCCGAACCCGAATAACGAGCTGGCCAAGGTGCTGGCGCAGCTGTGGGACGAGAAGCGGCGGGTGACGATCCCGGGGTTCTACGACGATGTGCGCCCGCTGCGGCAGGAGGAGCGGGACGCGTGGCAGAAGCTGGGCGTCACGGCCGCGGAGGCGCTGGCGAAGATCGGGCTGCCGCCAGCGGCGGACATTGGCGAGGAGGGGTACACATTCCTGGAGCGCGAGTGGGCGCGCCCCACGGCCGAGGTGAACGGCATCTGGGGCGGGTACATCGGGAAGGGTGCGAAGACGGTGATCCCCGCGCACGCGAGCGCGAAGGTGTCGTTCCGGCTGGTGGCCGATCAGGACCCCAAAAAGGTCACGCAGATGTTCTTCAAGTGGCTGGAAGCCCGGACGCCCCCCGGCTGCCGGTGGGAGCTGAACGATCATCACGGCGGGTTCGGCGTGACAGTCCCAACGGACTCGCCGGTGCTGGGTGCGGCGCGCCGGGCCATCGAACGGGCGACGGGCAAGCGGCCGGAGCTGATCAAGAGCGGCGGGTCGATTCCGGTGGCGGGCATGCTCAAGGACATGCTGGGCCTGGACACGATCTTCATGGGCTTTGGGCTCGAGGATGACCGTGTGCACTCGCCCAACGAGAAGTTCGAGCTTGAGTGCTACCGCATGGGGGCGAAGTCGCACGCGATGTTTATCGCGGAGCTGGTGGGCTAGGCGGCCTTGCGGTTGTCCTCCGCCTCGCCGACCTCCACGATCTCCTGGGAGGCCATCCGCTGCAGGCGGTCCAGACGCTCCTTGCGGAGGGTGCCCACGCGGACCCGCATGTCGTGGATGTAGGTGACATCCCGCAGCCCCGCGGCCATGAAGTGGAGCAGGGCGAGCAGGCCGATGGCCGTCAGGATGATGGCGAGCGTCCAGACCGGTCCCATACCAGCGGGATCGGCGGGTGAAACCGGAGGCTTGAATCCCTGTAGAATCCAGGCGTGAGCCAACCGTCTGATAAGCACCCCGCGGCCCGCCCTTCCCTTCACTGGCCGCACATCCTGCGTGCGCTGGTGCTGGCGATAACCCTTGCGGCGTCGTTCGGGCTGCCCGCGACAGCGCGGGCGCAGGGCACGGCGGCCCCGGGGGCGGCGCCGATCACGTCGGGCGAGGTGAAGATCGAGCTCGAGTCGTTCGGCTTGGGGAACGTGGCCCGCGTGGGGGACTGGACGGGCATCCGCCTGAAGATCACGGACACCGGCAGCAAGAGCCGCGACCTGATCATCCGCATCGCTGGCCTGGACTTCGACGGCGACACGCCGCTGTATCAGCGCGTGATCGCGTCCAACCCCGGCAGCCCGATGAGCGTGTGGATGTACGTGCGGCTGCCGTTCAGCTTCAACCAGACGAGCGGGCTGCCGGTGTACGCGTACGAGGCCTCGGAAGAGACGGGTGAAGGCGCGGATGATGCGAGCGGGGGGCGGCGTGCGGGGCGGCTGCTGGGCTTCACTGAGCTGCGGTCGACCGGGACGGTGCGCGAGGCTCCGCAGGCACTAATCGCGGTGGTCGGGCCGCAGGCGCCGCCGCTGGGATTGAACGCGTACAGCCTGACATCGGGTGGATCGCCGCTGTCGCGGGGCGTCAACCCCGCGGCGCACGAAGTGACGGACATTGTGCAGCAGCTCAATCCGGCGGCATTGCCTGACCGCTGGACGGGGCTGGAGTCGTTCGACGCGGTCGTGTGGGCCCAGGGCGACCCGGTGCAGCTCGATGAGCCGCGGAGCAACGCCCTGCGGGAGTACGTGCTGCACGGCGGGCACCTGGTCATTATCCTGCCCTCGGTCAACCAGACGTGGACCGACGAGCGGTCGAACAAGCTGCTGGACGTAATGCCCGCGGTCTCGCTGGCGCAGAAGGACGTCGAGGACTTCGACCGGTACCGGCCGCTGCTGGCGCGTCAGCCTCTGCCCGGGGCAACGCCGCCCACGCAGGCGTTCCCGCGTCGGATGCCCGTGTACACGTTCACGCCGCGCCAGGGGGCGGAAGTGGGCGAGGCGGTGCGGGTGCTGAACGGGCCCGACGGGGATTGCGTCGTCGTGCGGCGGCTGGTTGGATCCGGCGCCATCACACTGGTGGGCCTGGACCTCAACAACCAGTCGCTGTGGAAACCCGGGTACATCGACGCGGACATGTTCTGGCACCGCGTGCTTGGGCGGCGTGGTGATTACAGCCCCAGGCCGCAACAGGGCGGGGGGATTTTCGGCGGGCAGCGGAAGATCTGGATGCTGGACGAGGGCATCGCGGGCGAGATCGCCAAGCAGGGCGACGCGGCGGCGGGCGTGCTGGTGGGGTTCGTCGTGTTCCTGCTGTACTGGCTGGTTGCGGCGCCGGTCGGGTTCTTCCTGCTTAAGCGGTTCAACAAGACGCAGCACGCGTGGGTGGCGTTCGTGGCGACCACAGCGGTGTTCACGGTGATCTCGTGGACGGGCGCGAAGTTTCTGCGCGACTCGACGGTGGGGGCCAGCCATCTGACGGTGCTCGATCACGTGTACGGCCAGCCCTATCAGCGGGCCAAGATGTGGTCCAGTGTGTCGATCCCGCGCTACGGCACGGCCACCATCAGCGTGGGCGAGCAGGACACCGGCGACGCGCCTCCGATCAACAACCTGATTGCGTCGTGGGACACCCCCGCCGACACGGCGTGGGGCGGCTTCCCCGACGTGCGCGGGTATGTGGTGGACACGCGCAGCCCGGACACCATCCGCGTGCCGGTGCGCTCGACGGTGAAGCAGGTGGAGGTGGTGTGGGCGGGCGGACCGCAGTGGCAGATGCCGCGCCCGATGCGCCCGGAAGAGGGCGGGACGGGGACATTGCGGCTGCAGGACCGCGGGATCGATGCGAGCGGCATGCCGACCGCGTCGGCCGTGGGCAAGATCGTGCACAGCATGCCCGGGCCGCTGGAAGAGGGGCTGCTGGTCATCGTGCGACGGCAGCGGAACATCGCGCGGTTCTCTTCGGATTGGCCGGTGTGCGTGGGCGAGGTGTTCAAGATCAACTACGCCTGGCAGCCGGGCTCGCCCCTTGATCTGGACCTGCTCACGAAGTCGGTGCTCCCCAAGGACAGCGACTTGCGAGCGGTCACCAACACCATGTTCCGTGTCGGCGAGGGCGGCGGCGCCGCCACCGACATGGATCGTCGTTTCGCTGCCCTGGCCTTCTTCAACCAACTCCCGCCCAACGAGCCGGGGCTGGAGAACGCCGCGGCCCAGCGGACCTCGACGCACGGGTGGGACCTGGGGCACTGGTTCACGCAGCCGTGCATCATGATCATCGGGCGGGTGGGCAGCGACCGCGCGGGCGTGGCGTCGCCGGTGCCGCTGATGGTGGACGGCGAGGCGGTGCCGAACACGGGGCAGACGATGGTGCGGTGGATTTACCCGCTGCCGGACGACCCGCCGCCGTTCCCGCAATCGAGCGACGCGCCGACGGCGCCGGTGAACGACGCGCCGGCAGTTGAGGGTGGCGAGGGCTGAAGGCACGACAGGCTGAACGTACGAGAGACCGACACACATGCCGATGATCGAGACCATCAATCTGACCAAGCGCTACGGCGAGCTCGTGGCGCTGAACAACCTGAACCTCACCATCAACGAGGGTGACTGCTTCGGGTTCATCGGCCCCAACGGCGCGGGCAAGACGACCACGATCAAGATCCTGGCGACGCTGCTCAAGCCCAGCAGCGGGCAGGCGAACATCGCGGGCCTGACGATCGGCTACCAGAACCGCCAGATTCGGCCGCTCATCGGCTACGTGCCCGACTTCATGGGCGCGTACGAGGACATGGTGGTCACCGAGTACCTGGAGTTCTTCGCCGCGGCGTACAACATCCACGGCCAGCAGCGCAAGAAGGTGATCGCCGACGTGCTGGAGCTGACGGACCTGGGGTACAAGGCGACGGCCGAGGTGAACTCGCTGTCGCGGGGCATGCAGCAGCGGCTGGCGGTGGCGCGGGTGCTGCTGCACGACCCCAAGGTGCTGCTGATGGACGAGCCCGCCAGCGGCCTAGACCCCCGCGCCCGCATCGAGATGCGCGAGCTGCTCAAGGAGCTGCGGCGGATGGGCAAGACCATCCTCATCTCCAGCCACATCCTGCCCGAGCTCGCGGAGCTGTGCAACGTGGTGGGGATCATCGAGCGCGGGCAGCTGCTGTTCAATGGAACAGTGGACGAGATCCTGCGGCGGGCGAAGGTGGGCCACATCCTGCACGTGGGCGTGACCGACCGATTCGAAGAGGCGGGCAACCTGCTGGCGAAGGTGCCGGGGGTGAAGAAGGTGGCGGTCGCGAATGACGATTCGGGCAGCGGCAAGCTCGGCAAGGTGCTGCACGTCAACTACGACGACACGGCCGGGCAGAGCGTGACTGATCTGCCGAACATCCTCGTGAACAGCGGGTTCCGCCTGACGAAGTTCACGGAGGAGCCTGTGAACCTGGAGACGGCCTTCATGCGGCTGACGAAGGGGCTGGTGCAGTAGACGCCGCCGCGGCCGAACGGTCTGGAGCAAAAAGCAGGGGGCCGCGATCTTCATCGCGGCCCCGCGTTACGTTCTGGTCTATTCGAGCGCGCCGATCACCAGCGCCGCACCGGCTCGCCGACGTAACGGGAGAGCGGGCGGATGATGCGGTTGTTCGCGTGCTGCTCCATGATGTGGGCGCACCAGCCGCTCACGCGGGCGGCGACGAAGATGGGCGTGTACTGCGGGACGGGGATGCCCATCACGTAGTACGTCATGCCGCACGGGAAGTCGACGTTGGGGTGGATCTTCTTGTCGCGGAGCATGATCTTCTCGACCTCGTCGCCGATCTCGAACCACTTGAGCTGCGAGGGCCCCTGCTTCTGGGCGATGGCGCGGCCGAGCTTGTTGAGGATGGGGGCGCGGTGGTCGCCGTTCTTGTAGACGCGGTGGCCGAAGCCCATGAGCTTGCGCTTGGTGGCGAACGCGTTCTGCATGAAGTCGTTAACGGTGCCCTTGCCGGACTCGATGAAGGTGCGGATTTCCTTGAGCATCTCCATCGCCATCTCGTTGGCGCCGCCGTGGAGCGGGCCCTTGAGCGCGGCGATGCCGCCGCAGACGGCGCCGTGCATGTCGGAGAGGGTGCCGGCGATGACGCGGCTGGCGAAGGTGCTGGCGTTGAAGTCGTGCTCGGCGTAGAGGATGAGCGAGATGTCGATGCAGCGGGCGTACTCGGCGGGCTGCTTCGTGCCGGTCATCAGGTAGAGCAGGTTCGCGGCGTGATCGAGGCTGGGGTCGCCGCCCTTCTCGACGCCGATCAGCGGCTTGCCGTCGATCACGTTCTGCATGTGGCCGATGATGGTCGGCACCTTGGCGAGCAGGCGCTTGCTCTTGCGGAGATTGGCCTCGGCGGAGTTGTCCTGGCAGTCCTTGTCGAGGTGGCCGAGGATGCTGACGGCGGTGCGGACGACGTCCATGGGGACGGCGGTGCCGGCCTTGAGCGCGGGGCCGGCGTCCTTGAGGAACTGGATGACGAGCGGCGGCAGGGCGCGCTCGGCGACGATCTCGCCCTTGAACCGCTTGAGCTCATCAGGACCAGGCTTGTGGCCCTCGAGGAGGAGGAACGCGACCTCCTCGAAGGTGGCGTTCTGTGCGAGGTCGTGGATCTCGTAGCCGCGGTAGAAGAGGCCGCCCTGCTCGATGGAGCAGATGGTGGTCTCACCGGCGATGACACCTTCCAGGCCGCGAGAGAACGCGGCTTCGGCAGCGGACGGGGCGGCGGGCGCGGTCGTCATAAGCCTTCAAACTCCGTGGAAAAGTAAGGGTGAATCCGTGTTTTCGAGTGTAGGCGGGGCGGCCGGGGGCGCGACATCCCACGGTAAAGGGCCGGCGGTGGCCGGCCCTGTGTGGGGTGCAGGTGGCTGGTTGCAAGTGCCTGTCGCGTCACTTCTTGGCGGGGGCGGCCGTCGGCTGGTCGCTCCTCGAGCGCTGGGGGGTGGTGGCGGTCGGTGCTGCCTGGCCGCTCTGGATGGTGGTCTCCAGCTTGATGGAGCGCTTCATCTCCTCGGGCGGGCTCTGTGGGGGGGTGGCCCGCACCTGCTCGCTCGAGGTCAGGGTCATCTTCGAGTCCACGGGCGCCATGGCAAGGGTTGAGCCGCGGTAGGTGCCGCTGCCGGCGCCGGTGAGACTCACGAGCTCGAGCTTGTAGCCGGGCGGCAGGTTCGGGAGCGCCATTTCCTGCGGCTCGGCCCTCTGTGTCACGGCGGTGTCGAGGGTGAAGGTTGCGTCCTTCGTCTCCTGAAGTGTCGCGGTCGTGGTCTGGGACATCGAAAGGCCGAGGTTGTCGACGACAGCGCTGACTTCCCACTTGGCGCCCTTGCCGACTGATTCGACGGGGAGTGGCGTGACGAGCTGGTTGAGCATCGTGCGGATCTTGTCCACCATCTCGGGCGCCGCGGCCGCGGCGGTCTCGGGGAGCTTGAAGTCGGCACTACGGGTCTCGCCACGGCTGGAGACCACGACGCGGGCGGTCATGCCCTGCATGGCGTTGAGGGCGTCCTTGATGAGCTGGGCTTCCATCGGGTTGGTGCCAGCGCCGTCGGTGGTCATGGTCGTGAAGGTTGCGTCGTAGGTGATGTCGCCGCCGGGCGCGACCTCCTTCACGGCCTGGTCCATGCGGATCACGACCGAAGGGGTCGACATCTGCATGACCTTGCCCGCGAAGTCGGCCTGCGAGGACATGGACATGCGGATGTTGACGGTGTTGGTGCTTCCAACCGCGGGGGCGTAGCGGAGCTGCACGCGGGGCTCGGCGCCGGCGTCGATGAGCTTGATGACGGGGGTAGAAACGGTGAGGGCGGGATTCTTGGGCTGGTCCTGCTTCGGCGCTGGCTGAGCGGGGCTTGAGGGTTGGGTGGGGCGGGGCTGGGTCGGCTGGTTTGCTGGTGTGGGCTGTGCGTGCGTGACAGCGCTGGCGGCTGCCACGGTGATTCCAAGCCACATGAGACGGCGCGTGGGCATACGGGACTCCTTGGTGCACAAGGGTACGGTGCTCAGGCGAGCGGGCGCAGCACGGCCCGCACGGGGCTCCCGTCGAAGCCCATGAGCTTGAGCGGCGCGGCGATCAGCTCGTACTCCCCGGGGGCGACGCTCTGGAGGTCGAGCCCTTCGAGGATTGCGATGCCCTGCTTGAGAATGGCCTTGTGGGCGGGCAGGTCCTTGGAGTCCTGAAGGTCGACGCTGGGGGTGTCGATGCCGATGGTGCGGACGCCTTTCGCCGCGAGGGCCTCGACGAGCTCGACCGAGAGGGCCGCGAAGTCGGAGTTCCAGGACTCGAAGCTCGGAAAGGTGCCGGTGCGGATGAGCACGCGCGGGTGGCGGATGGCATCGAGGCCGGTGCAGTGCTGGGGTAGGACGCGCTGGGCGCTGGGTGTGGTCGCGGCAATGACGTGACAGGGGCCGATGTAGTGGTCCAGCGGCATCTCGCCGACGCTGGGAGCCTTGTCGCCGTAGTGGTTGGGACCGTCCGCGTGAGCGCCGAGGTGAACGGTGGTGCGGAGCGTGGAGAGCGTGATGTTGTCGCCGCGCGAGATGTCGCAGAGGACCTCGCGCGAGGGGCAGGTGTCGCCGGGCCAGACGTTGGTGGTCGGGGTGATGGCGGGGGTGATGTCGATGAGCCGCTTGTCGCCGCTGGATGAGCCGCCGCCTGCGAGCACGCGCCCGGCCACCTCGGCGACGCGTGACCGCCAGTTCGCGTCGCCGAGCGTTTCGATCGAGCCGCGCGGCACCTCACGGATGACGGCGTCCAGCACCCGGTCGAGCTCGCGACCGCGCTGGCGGGCCTGCGCGTAGGGCACGGTCGAGAAGCTCACGAGGTTGTACTGCGGCGTGACGGTGCCCAGGTGCGCGTGGTGCACGGCCTGCTCCACCTTCTTGCGGTAGACGAAGTCGGGCTGCCCGGTCTTGTCTCGCATCTCGACGAAGTTCTCGACCGCCATGTCGGCGATGGCGTCGGCGTTGGGCTTGCGATCCGCCTGGTACGCGCTGAGCGCGCCGGTGAAGTCCCAGCGGTTGCCGCTTCGCTCGGGCGGGTGCTCGCGCAAACAGCGGGAGAGCGCGGTGCAGTCCTCGAACGCGGCGTTCATGCCCTGGCCGTAGAAGGGCACGATGGCGTGCGCGGCGTCCCCGAGCAGCGCCACCCGGCCTCCGTGCTGCCAGGGCCAGCAGCGGACGGTGACGAGCGAACTCGTCGGGTTGCGGGTGTAGTCCTCAACGAGCGTTGGCATCAGCGGCACGGCGTCGGGGTAGTGCTCGCGGAAGTGCCGCTCGATGTCGGGGGGGGTCCGCAGGTTCTCGAAGGAGTGGGGGCCCTTGAAGGGCCAGAAGAGCGTGCAGGTGAAGGAGCCGTCGCGGTTTGGGAGCGCGATCATCATGGACTGGCCGCGGGGCCAGATGTGGAGGGCGTGGGGTTCCATGGCGAAGGAGGAAGACTCCACCGCGGAGTTGGCGGAGGGGGCGGAGGTGCGCGGAGCGGAGTTTGGAGCGGGCGGGATGTGGAGTTCTTTGTAGCCGTGCTCGAGGTAGGACTGGCTGTACTCGAAGCGGTCGGTCTTCTGGAGCCGGCCGCGGACCCCACTGAAGGCGCCGTCGGCGCCGATGATCAGGTCGGCCTCAACGCGCGTGATCGAACCGTCGGGCTTCTGGAAGATGGCCGCAGGCGCGGGCGAGTCCAGGTCCACGTCGATGCAGAAGTGGTCGAACGTGAGCGACACGCTGCGGTGCTCGGCCGCGGCCTTGATGAGGGTCAGGTTCAGCCCGCCGCGGGAGACGGAGTTGATGGCGTCCTTGGGATCGTGCGAGTAGGGCAGGAAGTAGGTGGGGGTGGTGCTGTTGGGCGGGCCGGGCGGGTGGATCATGCGGCCGGGCATGCGGATGGCGTCGCTGCGCATCACCCGCTCGTCGAGCCCGGCGCCCGCCAGGCCGGCGATGCCGCGGGCAGAGAGGGCGAGGTTGATGGACCGGCCGCCGGCGTAGCCGTGGGCGCGCGGGTCGGAGCGGCGCTCGAACAGCGACACGCGATAGCCCTCGCGGGCGAGGTAGCAGGCCATGAGCGCGCCGGCGAGACCCGCGCCGGCGATGAGCACGTGGATGTCGGCGTTTGAGCGACCCATGGGTGGATTGTTGCCGCGCCGCGGGGCGGCGCTCACCTACCGCACGCGGACGATCTCGACGGTCTCGGCGCCCGGGTTCCAGAGTGCGTAGCGGGGCTCGTCGATGCCGTCGCGCCCCCGCCCGACCGCGCCGACGCAGATGGCGTACCGGCGTGCCGCGTCGAGCGTGACGGGCTCGCCGTACTCGAACGGGACGACGAGCGCCTCGTCGCCATCGCTGGCGAAGATCGCCGGGATGTGGATGTGACCAACGAAGCACAGGCGCTGGCGCGTGCCGCGGAAGAGCTGCGCGGCGTCGCGCAGGTCGCGCACGCCGCGTGCCCCCGCCACCGGCGAGATATGGGTGAACAGCACGTCGCCCTCGCGGAGCTCGCGGGGCATGCTGCGCAGGAACTGGTCCTCGGGCGAGCCCTCGGGCAGGTCGCACATCAGGTCGCAGTTGCCTAGCACGCTGGGCACGCCCCTCCGCAGCAGCTCCGTCAGCACGGGAGCGCCGCCGCGCCAATCGTCCACGTTGTCGCCGAGGCTGATGATGCGGCTGATGCCGCGGCGGTCGATGTCGGCGAGCACGGCCTGGAGCCGGGGAAGGTCGCCGTGCGCGTCGGAAATGATGGCGGTGGGGGTGTTATTGATCGGAGGCGTCACAGCACCCTCTTCAGCACCTGCACGAGCTCCCAGCAGTCACGGTAACTGACGTAGAGCGGGGCGGGGGCGACGCGGACCACGTTCGGCTCGCGGAAGTCGACGACAACGCCCTGGGCGTGCATGCGCTTCTCGAAGTCGCGGGTGGCGCCGCTGACGGCGAGCGAGAGCTGCGCCCCGCGCTGCTCCCTCTCCCGCGGCGTGATGATCTGCACCTTGCCGGGCAGCTCGCGTGTGATGAGCCACTCGAGGTAGCCGGTGATCTTCTCGCTCTTCTCGCGGAGGGCACCCATGCCGACGCGGTCGAAGATCTGCATGGACGCCTTCACGGGGGCGAGGGCCATGATGGGCGGGTTGCTGAGCTGCCAGGCCTCGGCGCTCTGCATGGGCTCGATGGTGGGCCTCATCTGGAAGCGGGTGGCGGGCTGTGTGCCCCACCAGCCTTCGAATCGGGGGAGCGAAGAGCCGCCGCGGAGCGGCGGGGTACCCGGTACCTTGAAGTGACGTTCGTGGACGAATGCGCCCGCTACGGCACCGGGGCCGCTGTTGAGGTACTTGTACGTGCACCACGCGGCGAAGTCGACGCCCCAGTCGTGCAGCTTCATAGGCACATTGCCCGCGGCGTGGGCGAGGTCCCAGCCGACGGTGCAGCCGCGCTCTTTCGCGGCCGCGGTGATCCGCTGCATGTCGAACCACTGGCCCGTCAGGTAGTTCACGGCGCCCAGCATCACCAGCGCGACCTGCTGCCCCTGCTCCCACAGGAAGGCCTCGATGTCGCTGGTGCGGAGGGTGTGCTCGCCGTCTCGCGGACGCAGGCGGATCAGACCGTCCTTAGGGTCGATGCCGTGGAACCGCAGCTGGCTTGCGACCGCGTAGCTGTCGGAGGGGAACGCGGTGTCCTCGATCACGATTTTGTAGCGTTCGCTGGTGGGCCTGAAGAACGACACCATCAGGAGGTGCAGGTTGGTGGTGAGACTGTTCATCATCACGCACTCACCGGGCACGCCGCCGACGAGCCTGGCCGCGGGCTCGCGGAACCATTCGTGGTAGGGCAGCCACGGGTCGCGCCCGTGCAGGTGGGCCCCCACGCCCAGCCGAGCCCAGTCCTCGAGTTCCTGCTCGAGCAGTGCACGCGTCGCCATGGGCTGGCACCCCAGCGAGTTGCCCGTCATGTAGACGCACGGACGCGACGGGTCCTTGGCGCTGGGCGGGATGTGGAAGAGCCCGCGGCACTCCTGCAGCGGATCGGCGGCGTCGAGTGAGGAGGCGAAGGCTTCGTCGGAGCGAAATTCCATGGGTGCAGGATAAGGCACACGGCCTTGAAGCGAGGCCGTCAGCAGTCCCGCAGGTCCTGCTACACCCGGCTAGCAGTCTCCGCCGCCCAGGACTCGGAAGAAGGCCTCGATGTCCTGGTCGGTCCCGGCATCGCCGTCGCCGTTGAAGTCGGCGCCGCCCCGCCAGCACGCGGCACAGCAGTTCCCGCCGAGACAGGCGAAGAACGCCTCGATGTCCTGATCGGTGCCGCCGTCGCCGTCGCCGTTGAAGTCCTGCGGCCCGCAGGGGGGTGGCGGCGGAGTCAGGTCGAGCAGGTCGATGTAGCGGCCGCTCCCGGCGTAGATGAGCTCGTCAACCCCGGTGCCGGGGTCGTAGCGGTGGATGCCGGCGCTGTTGGTCCACACGACGCTCCCGTCGCGCAGCTGGTGCACGCCCCGGGCCTCAAAGGCCGGGAACGAGGACAGGATCTGCCCGGTGTCCTTGTGCAGGGTGGCGATCCGGGCATCGGTGAACGAGGCGGCGAGAACGTGGCCGTCGAGGTCATGCCCGAGCTGCTCGACGAACCGGACGCCGATGCCGTTGTTGAAGGTGCCCAGTGAAACACCGCCATAGGTGTAGCGGTGCACTTCATCGAATGTGGTGACGCTCGCGCCAACGAGCAGAGCGCCCTGGTGCTCGAGGACCGAGAACGGGCTTGAAGCCTGCCCGGAGGTGGAGAACCGAAACACGAATGCGCCGTTGGTATCGAAAACCTCGATCGAGTTGGCGTTGCGGGACACGTACACCCGACCGTCCGCGTATTCCATGCCGCGGACGTTGTCCATTGTCTGAGGCGGGTTGCCCTCTACGGCGCCCAGGTACTCGCCGGTCAGGCTCCAGCGGGAAACCCGGTCAGCGTTCTGTTCTGAGACCCAGATCTCCTGCCCCACCTGCATGGCGTGGAACGGCAGTCCGCCGGCCAGCGTGAAGTACGCGTCGTTCTCCACCGCTCCGGTCTCCGGGTTCAGGAGCACCAGCCGGTTGGCGGCCGAGTCGGGCATCATCAGGTACTGCTGCCCCAGCGCGGGGAGGGCAAGCAGCATGGCGGTGATCAGGGCGAACCCTCGGGGCATTCCGGCGAAACTCCTCGGCGGGCGTGGACCAGGGCAGCGCCACCCGCGCGGAATCTGCTGGGGGGCGGTGAGAGACAGCCCATCCGTCGCAGATGGCCGATGGGATGCGTCGAACCGGGGATTCCGTCTGTGGGTCGCTGCACCCACCGGGCTCCCACGGGTGGTGGGCCCGAACAGGGGCCCGGATCGGTGCCGAAAAGGCGTTATCTGGAGAGGGTGAAGGCCCACGCGATAAGGTGGGAAGCGGTTATCAGTAGGGTGACCAGGACAAAGGGCAGCTTCCGGTTCTTGTGCGTGACGATCAGCATGGCCGCGATCGCACCCGGGAACCCGCCGAGCAGCTCCGCCAAGTGAAGCGAGGATTCGGGTATGCGGCGGCGACCGGCTACGGCGGCGCGTTTGTCGCGGGCGAACGCCGCAAACGTGACCAGTGAGGCGATGGCGTACCAGCCGGCCGTCAGGATGAGGGTGAGCTCGGGGTGGGATGGCATCACAGGCCGAGCCGCGCCTTATCGCCCGGACACCGTCAACGGCGTGAGGCCGCCGGTGGCCACTTTGGCGTAGCCGCTGCCCAGCTCGCCGATGGGGTCCGGGGGCACGATTTCCACCTTCTTCTCGCCCAGCTTGGCCTCGCCGCGGAGCACCTTGTCCTGGAATGCCAGGCACTCCGCCAGCAGGCGGGGCAGGATTTCCGGCTCAGGTACGTTTGCGACCCGCTCGCCCTGCACGTAGATGATGCCGCGACGGTCTCCCGCGAACACGGCCACGTCCGCCCCCTCCGCCTCGCCCGGCCCGTTCACGATGCACCCCATCACCGCCACCTTCATTGGCACAGTGACCTTCTCCGCAAGGGCCTTGCGGACATCCTGAATGAGCGTGAAGAGGTCGACTTGGATGCGGCCGCACGTGGGGCAGGCGATGAGGTCGACACCCACACGCTGCCGCAGGCCGAGGGAGTACAGCAGCTCCAGCCCGTCCTGCACCTCGTAGATGGGGTCGTTGGCGTAGCTGATGCGGATGGTGTCCCCGATGCCGTTAATGAGCAGACCCGCCAGCGCCGCCACCGACCGAATGCAGCCCGTCTCCTTAGGCCCGGCGTGCGTCACTCCCAGGTGCAGCGGGTGGTCGAAACGCTTGCTGATCTCGGTGTAGGCGTCCACCACGATCTGCGCATCCATCGACTTGGCGCTGATGGCGATGTCGTAGAAGTCGCGCTCGTAGAAGATGTCGAGGTACTCCTCGAGCTTGGCGATCATGATCGCCAGCAGGTAGCCGTGCTTCTGGTCCGAGAACACGGCCCCCAGCTCCTTCATCCGCTTCTGCTTGTCCTTGCGCTCGATGATCGAGCCCTCGTTGACGCCCACGCGGATGGGGATGCCCCTGCCGCCGTTGGCCGCCTTGCACGCGTCGATCACCGCGTTCACCTGCGCCCGGTCCTGAATGTTCCCGGGGTTAAGGCGGATCTTGTGCACGCCCGCCTCCACCGCCTCGAGGGCGCGCTGGAAGTGGAAGTGCACGTCCGCGACGATCGGAACCTTCACCTGCGGGATGATGTGGCGGAGGGCCTCGGTATCTTTCTTTTCCGGCACGGCCACGCGGACGATGTCGGCCCCCGCCGCCGCGAGCTTGTTGATCTCCCGCACGCACCCGTCGATGTCATGGGTGTACCCGGCGGTCATGGTCTGCACCGAGACAGGGGCGTCGCCGCCGATCTTGACGATGCCGACGCGCTCGTCGCCGACCTGGATTTGACGGGTCTTCTTGCGTGGGGTCATGTGCGGGGATGGTAGGAAACCGGGAGTGGCACTGGGCGCGTGCGTGCGCCCGCAAGGCTGGGGATTGGTCGTCAGGCGCCCTGCGGCTGAGCAGCGGGTGTAGTACTGCTCGGGGCCTTCCCCGGTTCGGAGGCGTAGCGGCAGACCTTGACGCCGATGTGATGCAGCCAGGCGACGTACATGGTGGCCAGGAGGAACACGGCGGTGCCCATGGACTGGAGAAGGACCGCGAGGTTCAGGTTGTTGATGCGGGAGGCGTAGCGGAGCAGGGCGGGCTCGACATTGGAGAGGACCGCGAAGGCCAGCCCGAAGCCGAGCCACGCGAACGACGCATGCCCGCGGACCGCGCGGTAGCAGGTGCTGGAGACGGGCCACTTGTACAGGGCGCGGTAGAGCGCCGGGCTGAGGCGGGCATCGATCAGCATCACCAGCCACGGCGCGAAGGCGAAGAGGATCGAATGCACCAGCCCCAGGGGGCGCAGGATGGTGATGGTGGCTCCGGAGCGGAACTGGACGCCGCCCTGGGTCATGCGGCCCGCGGCCATTGACACGAGGGCGGTCGCAAGGAGCCCGCCAACGAGGATGATGACGGAGGCGGTGCTCGCGTTGCGGCGTGCGAGTGCATCGGCCGCACGGGACTCGATCCGGATCCCTTGGAACAGCAGGCGCGGGCTACGGAGGAAGGCGATGTACGTGCCCCACCAGTCGCGGGCGACCTGCCAGGGCGACCCCGGCCGGTGCTCGGGAAGCGAGTGCGCGATGGCACGCCCGCACTCCGGGCACGACCCCTCGATGGGCAGGTCGGCAAGTGGATACCCGCAGGACTCGCACAGAATGCCTTGCGCAGCAAGCATTCGCAATGGTAGAACGCAGGCGTGCGTACGAGCCCGGAACGCAGTGACGGGTCCCCCGAGGAACCCGCGACGAAGGCAGCACCGCCCGCTCACTCCGTTCGGGGCTCGTTTCGAACGTCCCTTGTGTTGAATGAGGCTTGTTCCACTCGGTAGGCTGGTGCGATGGCCGACGTCAGCCGTTGCCCAGAGTGCGGGAGCGATCCCTCGGTCCCCGGGCCTCTGCCATGGTGGGGGCGGCTCACAGGCCTCCCGCTCGTCATCGCTACTTGCCTGCTGGGCTTCTGCGTGCTCATGGCGGCGGTGCGGATGCAGAAGGGCACGTCCACGATCGGTGGGGCGAAGGCGACCGGCCTGGGAATGACGGTCGGCGAGGTGCGGGACGCCGCCGCGGGCGAGCTCGGCCTTCAGCGGCGGCTCGCGGACGCGATCCTGAAACCCGCCGAGGACTTCATGTTCACAGGCAGTGCGGAGTGGGAGGTGGGCTGCGGGCCGGGGCCGGTCCAGAGGGTTGACCAGTGGGCCATCGGGTTCCCCGTGCAGTGGGTGACGTGGAGCAGCTTCACTCAACTGCGGAAAGGGCCTGCGCTCGCGCCCATGGACGAGTGGAGGTGGTTCGGGCTGACGCTCCGATGGACCACGCGCGCAGCTACGGGGCCAACGAGCACGCTCCTGATCGACCTGCCGGGGCTGGCCCTCGTGCTGCTGTGCGTGCTAGTGATCGCGGCCGTGCTGCAGCGCATCGCGAGCTGCCGTTCAAGGCGCGTGAAGGGGTCGGCGTGGGCGTGTGGGGTCATTGCTCTGGTGCTGCTGCTGTTGTGGCCGGCTCATACCACCGAGCAGCGCTACGGATCGGGCGGCATGCCGCGGGGAGTTTCCCGGAACCGAACGCGAATCCTCGCAAAGGACGCCGAAGGACTCGCCTCGATCGCCGTCACCGCCGCGGCTCAGCTGGCGCAGCGAGATCCGCTTGAAGCCGCCGTGGTCGAATGGCAGATGCCGCAGAATGGCAAGATGGAGTACACGGAAGTGGGCTGGCCGCGCGCCTGGGGCGGCATCGGTGTGTATGCCGCCGTGCCACCAGATGAGCACGCGGGGGAGGACCTTGGGCTGCGTGTGCAACAAGGCATCTTCCGCTGGCGGTGGTTCGGTGACGACGGGCGACTGCGGTCGTTCGCGATTCCTGCGAAGTCGGTGGCGACGACGCTCACGCCCGTGCTGCTGCTGTCGCTGGGTGTGCACTGGACGGCGGTGAGGTTGCAGGGCCGGCGCGAGCGACGACTCGCGAAGGAGAACTGCTGCCTCGGTTGCGGGTACAACGTGACCTGAGCGGCGTCACGCCGGCTGCGTCGCCCGCGGCTTATGTGCGGCCGCGGTCAGCCCCCGCCAGAAGCCGGGCACGCGGTCGTACCCCGGGTCGCCGGGCTTGAGGCCGTCGACCTCCGGCGTTCGGTAGGTCATCATCACCCATCCGGCGACGATCAGCATGACCGCGCAGGCGCCCACGCCGATCTGCACCGAGAGCCCCTCGGCGTCCTCGACCATGGAAGGGCTGACGCGCCGGACCACCTCCGTCCCCGCGTGCCCGATCGCCGACGCGGCGAAGTACCCCGCGGGCATGAGCCCCAGCGCCACGGTGTTGCACACCGCGAGCGCCCGCCCGCGCATGGAGTCATCCACCAGCATCTGCAGGCTGGACATCGCGCTATTGAAGCTCCACATCCAGAACCAGCCGACGAAGAACATCACCGCGCCCGCGATCCAAACGTTGGTCGCAATCGAGAACAGCAGGATCCAAACGCCTCCCAGCAGCACTGACAGCGGGATGAAGTGGTGGCGCGGGTACCACGCGGGCACCAGCTTCATCGCCAGGCCGCCCACCACCGCGCCGACGCCCATGACCCCCGTCAGCACGCCGAAGGTCTTCTCCTGCAGGTGGTAGACGTTGCTCACGAACAGCGACAGGAATCGAAGGATGGGCGTCGCGAACACGCCGAACACCACGCAGGCCAGGAACGCGGCGCGGGGGCCGGGGCGGTGCCAGACGAACGACGCCGCGGCCTTGGTGTCCTCCCACACCTTGCGCCACCAGTTGGGCTCGGGCGCGGGGGCGGGTGCGTCGGGGGTGGTCATCACCGCGAACATCACGCCCACGAAGCTCACGGCGTTGATGACGAACAGCGCCATCGGGCTCCACGCCCCCATGATCAGCCCGCCCACGGCCGGGCCGATGGCGCGGGCCGCGTTGAAGCTGATCCCCTGCAGCGTGATGGCCCGGATCAGTTCATCCCGCGGCACCAGGCGGGGCACCAGGACCTGCCACGCCGGATTGTTGAACGCGATCGCGATACCCTGCGCGGTGCACAGCACCACCAGCCAGTACAGCAGCGGCTTCACTTCCTCCGGGGGCGTGGTCGATCCCTTGGGCGCGTCGGGCAGGTCGCGGTATACGTGCACCACCACCGCGAAGCCCACCGCGATGAGCATCATGGCCACCTGCGTCACCAGCAGGAGCTTCTTGCGGTTCATGCGGTCGGCGACGATCCCGCCGAGCAGGCCGAGCACGAAGGTGGGCACGAGCTGGGCCGCGCCCAGGATGCTCATCCACTCCATGCTTCCGGTCTTGGCGGTGACGACCCACTGCGTGCCGACGAACTCGAACCAGTTGCCGACGAAGGAGAAGAACGCCGCGATCCAGACAGTGCGGAAGTGGGAGTGGCGGAGCACGCCAAGGCGGCTGGTTCCCGGCGGTGCGGCGGGGGCTGGTGCGGGCTGAGGCTCTGTGGCGTGCGACTTCAGTGGCGTTGTGACCGGCGAAACATCATCCGTCGCGGCGTGCGATGACGCGATCGCCGCCTCGCCCTCCACGTCGAGCGCAACCGGCACCTGCGGCGCCCGCTCGGGGCGCGCGACGTCGGTGTCAGTTGGACCATCCATGCTCCGGCCTCGTACGTGGGGGTGGGGTCGACGCCGTCACTCATCTCGGCGGGCGTCTTGGGGCGGGCATGCTAGGCGGCAGTGGGGGATGGGCGGGCCCCCGGCGGATTAGCGAACCTGCAAGTCCTTGCCCCCTTGAGGGCTATGAGCTCGAACGCGACGAGTCCACAGAGGTAGCCGGCGATCGGCAGGCCAATCCCCAGCACCGTCTGCCACGACCACGCCGGCGCCCCCGCGGCCCGTGTCACCGGCCCGGTGAAGTCCATCTTCAGCAGCGTGCCGAGGATGTAGTAGGCCGCCATGAACAGCAGCGGGAGGATGGCCGCGACGAGCCAGCCCGCGCTGGCGTGGGCGCAGATGATCCATGCCGTGCGTGCGGAGAGCCGCCAGCCTTTCACCCTCCCCAGCAGCGTGATGCCATAGACATCGAAGACAGTGAAGGCCAGCAGCACCGACGCCGCCACGCCCGTCCACGCTGAGAACGAGGAAAGTAACGACAGCACCTCACCCAGGCCGCCGGTCCCGCGAGCACTCCGCGCCCAGTCGCCAATGAACACGCCCGGGAACGGCGCGACGAGGAGCGCGCTCGCGACCAGCACGTTGGTGATCAGCAGCCCCTTGGGCATGCTCTCCGTGCTCATCGCGCGGAAGAGCTCGCCGGGCCGGAACAGCGCCATCCAGTTCGTCCGCACCCACGAGTACGCGTGCGAGTCGCTCTGCCAGGGGGTGCCGGGGTGCGACTCCGGAAGCGAGTCACGCACCGCCCGCCCGCATTCAGGACAGCGGGAGTCCTCCTCCGAGCTGGACAGGTTGTACCCGCAAGATTCGCACAGGAACTCGCTCACGACACCAACGGTACCGGCTCAAGTAGGGCGAAGTTCCAGTCGACCCGGAGAGGTGAGGGGGGAATGATCAAGGGACTCATGGGCCCCACCCTCGACGAAGTCCGCGAGCTCTTCCAGCTGCACCAGCTGCGGTGCACGCGCCAGCGCGAAGTGGTCTACGCCGCGCTCGCGGGCACCACGGGCCACCCCACGGCCGAGGAGCTCCACTCGCTGGTCCACGCCATCGAGCCGGGCCTGAGCCTCGCCACCGTGTACAACACGCTGGAAGCCCTGACCGAGTGCGGCCTGGCCCGCAAGCTGCCCGGCTCGGGCGGGTGCTGCCGGTTCGACGCGGTGGTCTCGCCCCACGTCCACGTCACTACCCGTGACGGTCGATTGATGGATGTGCCGCAGGACCTCTCGCAGCGGCTGATGGCCGGGCTCTCGCCCGAGCTGCTCAGGGAACTCGAGCAGCGGATGGGGGTTGCAATCGAGCACCTGAACGTGCAGGTCGTAGCCAAGTCCCATAACTAGCCCCGGCTGAGGTCAAAGAGTCCCCGATTTGCACTGAACTCACAGCGGGGGCAGCCCGATAGTGCTTGTAAGCACAGAGAGGGCCATCACCGATGCCGCTGAACCTTCACAACCGTCGCCAGCATGAGCGTGTCAACGTCGCCCCCATGTACACGCACGTGGGCGTGACCATTCCCTCAACCGGCGAAGTGCTCGACGGCCACAGCTACGACGTCAGCGAGGGCGGCGTGCAGATCGAGCTCGATGATGCGATCGAGCCGGGCACGCAGGTCTCCATGGAACTCGTCCTGCCCCTCGTTGGGCGCATCCGCCTAGCGGATGAGGACCGGATCGTTCGCGTCACCGGCAACGTGGCGTGGGTTGACGACAGCGAACCGGGCCCGGTGCGGCTGGCGATCGCGTTCACGCGCTTCGCGAGCGAGGCGGACCGGGCACGGCTGGTTGAGCAGATCGCGCCGCGTCAGCGTCGTGCGGCCTGAGTCGGCCTGGATACCCCGCCGCTCCGCGGCGGTTTTCGTTTGACATGCTGCGACTAGTGCACGCGCCCATTTCCGTTCGCGTGCCCGTTGCCATTCGCGCCAGCGTGTACCGGCTCCAGCATGCGGGTCGTCGCCGCCGCGTCCTCGGCCTCGATGCGGGCGCGCCGCTTGTCGAACCGCGCCTGGATCTTGTCAAGGTAGATGTAGAACACGGGCGTGGCATACAGCGTCACCAACTGGCTGAAGAGCAGGCCGCCCACGACCGCCAGCCCGAGCGGGCGGCGTGACTCCGCGCCGGCGCCGTGCCCCAGGGCGATGGGCAGCGTGCCCAGCAGCGCGGCCATGGTCGTCATCATGATGGGCCGGAAGCGGACCACGCACGCGTCGAAGATCGCCTTCTCGGCGCTGATCGACGGATTGCGCCGCCGCTCCTCCACCGCGAAGTCCACCATCATGATGCCGTTCTTCTTGACCAGGCCGATGAGCATGATCACGCCCACGAAGCCGTAGATCGAGAGCTCGACGTTGAACAGGTAGAGCGTGGCCAGCGCGCCGAACCCCGCAAAGGGCAGGGCCGAGAGGATGGTGATGGGGTGAATGAAGGACTCGTAGAGCACGCCCAGTATCACGTACATCACCAGTGTCGCGATGATCAGCAGCATGCCCAGGCCCTGCACTGAGGACTGGAACACCTGGGCCGTGCCCTGGAATGACGTGGTGATCGTGGCCGGCAGCGTCTCGCGTGCGAGGCGATCGACCTCCGCGACGGCGGGGCCGAGCGACGCGCCGGGAGCGAGGTTGAACGAGATCGTCACTGCGGGCAGCTGCCCGGCGTGGTTGACGCTCAGCGGCCCCACGTCGCGCTCCAGGGTTGCGACCGATGTGAGACGCACGAGGTTGCCGTTGCTGGAGCGCACGTAGAGCGTGTCCAGCCACTTGGGGTCGGTCTGGAACTCGGGCAGCAGCTCGAGGATGACCTGGTAGGAGTTCGTGGCCGCGTAGATGGTCGAGACTTGGCGCGTGCCGTAGGCGCTGCTGAGGGCGAGCTCGATCTGTTCGGGCGTGACGCCCAGCACCGCGGCCTTGTCGCGGTCGATGTCGATCCGCAACTGCGGGTTGCTCAGCTGCGCGTCCGTCGTCACGTCCTGCACGCCGGGGATGGTCTTGACCTTGTCCGCCAGTGCGTTGGCCGCGCGGTACATCTCGTCGGTGTCGGGCCCCTGCAGCGTGTACTGGTACAGGCTCTTGGTCAGCTGCCCGCCGATGCGGATAGTGGGGGGGTTCTGGAGGAATACCCGCGCGCCCGGCACCGCCGCCAGCTCCTTGCGCAGCTCCTGGATCACCTCATCCACCGACTTCTTCCGTTCGGGCTTGTCCCGCAGCCGCATGAAGATGGTGCCGGTGTTCGTCCCTGTCGACTGCGAACCACGGGCACCAACCGACGACATGAAGGAGTACACGTCCGGGTGCTTCGCGACGATGCTCGCCAGCTGCTGCTGATACCCCAGCATCGCATCGAAGCTCGTGCCCTCCGCGGCCTCGGTCTGCGCGAAGATGCGCCCCGTGTCCTCCGCGGGCAGGAACCCCTTGGGCACGATCTGGAACAGGTACACGGTGGCCGCGAGGATCCCCGCCGAGAACAGCATCATCAGCGGCTTGGCCTTGAGCGTCCAGCCGAGCGTCTTCTCGTAGACCCACAGGCTGCCCGTGAACACCTTCTCCACGGCGTTGTAGATCGCCCCGTGCTTCGGGCGGCCCTGCGCGTCGTGCTTCACGGGCTTCAGCATGGCGGCGGACATCATGGGCGTGAGCGTTAGCGACACCACGCCGGAGATGAGGATCGCCACCGCGATCACCACCGCGAACTCATGCAGCAGCCGCCCCAGCAGCCCGCCCATGAACAGCACTGGGATGAACACCGCGACGAGAGAGATGGTCATCGACAGCACGGTGAAGCCGATCTCGCGGCTGCCGTCGAACGCCGCCTGCCGCGGCTTCTTGCCCATCTCGATGTGCCGCACGATGTTTTCGAGCACCACGATGGCGTCGTCGACCACGAACCCCACGCAAAGCGTGAGGGCCATCAGCGACAGGTTGTCGAGGCTGAACTCCATCCACCACATCACCGCGAACGTCGCCACGATCGACAGCGTCATCGCGACCGTTGGAATCACCGTCGCCCGCAGGTTCCGCAGGAAGATGAAGATCACCATGACCACCAGCGCGATCGCCAGCACCAGGGTGAACTTCACGTCCGCTACTGACTCGCGGATCGAAGCCGAGCGATCGTTGAGGATCTCGATCGTGACCGACGCCGGCAGCTGCGCCTGGAAACGGGGGATCAGCTTCAGCACGTTCTGCACGACCTCGACCGTGTTGGTCCCCGGCTGCCGCTGCACCGCCAGGATGATCGCTCGGCTGGGCACGCCGTCCTTGTAGTACCACGCCGCGTTGCGGTTGTTCTCGACGCTGTCGGCCGCGATACCCAGCTGGTTCAGGTAAATCGGGTTGCCCGAGCGGTACGCCACGATGGCGTCGTTGAACGGCTCGGCCGACATGAGCTGCCCGCTGCTCTGGAGCGTCAGGGCCTGCTCGGGCCCTTGCAGCACGCCAACGGGCAGGTTCGTGTTGCGCTCCTGGATCGCGCGCGCGACCTCGTCGATACCGATGCCCTTGGCCGCGAGCTTCTCCGGGTCCACCTGCACGCGCACGGCGTACTTCTGGCTGCCGAAGACCTGCACCTGGGCGACGCCCGCAACCATTGAGATCCGCTGCCCCATCACCGTCTCTGCGTATTCGTTGAGCTGGTGCAGCGGCAGCGTGTCGGACCGGATCGCCATGTAGATCACCGGCTGGTCCGCGGGGTTCACCTTGCGGTAGCTCGGCGGCGTCGTCATCGTGCGCGGCAGGCGGTTGCCCGCCCGCGAGATGGCCGCCTGCACGTCCTGGGCCGCGGCGTCGATGTTCCGGGACAGATTGAACTGGAGCGTGATCGAGCTGCTCCCCTGCATCGACACCGACGACATGGAGTCGATGCCTGCAATCGTCGAGAACTCCTGCTCGAGCGGCGTGGCCACCGACGACGCCATCGTCTCGGGCGAAGCGCCCGGCAGCGACGCCGACACCTGGATCGTGGGGAAGTCCACCGGCGGCAGGTCCGAGACAGGCAGCTGGCGGTACGCCATCACACCGAAGATGGCGAGGGCCGCCATCAGCAGGATCGTCATCACGGGCCGGCGGATGAAGGGTCCTGAGAGGTTCACGTCCCGCCTCCGGCCACGGGCTGCACCTTGGCGGCGTCAGTGGTCGGCTCAGCCGCAGGCGCGTCGGCCTGGCGAGCCGCGACCTTCGCGCCCGCGGTCAGCCGCAGCTGACCGTCCACCACCACCGTCTCACCGGGCTGTACGCCCGATTCGATGACGGTGGTTCCGTCGGTCGCTCGCCGCACCTTCACCTTCCGCAGCTCGGCCGTGCCGTCCTGCTTGATGACGAACACCGCCCGCCCGCGCTGTGACGCCTGCACGGCCGTCGAAGGCACCACCACCGCGCCCTTGTCCACGCCCAGGGTGATCACCGCGTTGACGAACTCTCCGGGCCAGAGCCGCCGATCCGCGTTCTCAAACCGTGCCTTCAGCCGCACCGCGCCCGTCGTCGCGTCCACGCGGTTATCAAGGAAGCTCAGCTTCCCTTCCACAGGCGTTGGCTCGCCCGCGATGGTGACAACCACCGGCACCGTCCCGGCGCCCATGGCAGCGCGCACACCCGGCAGGTCCTGCTCACGTACGGAGAACGCCACGTCAATCGGCGCGAGCTGCGTCAGGTCCACCAGGTCCGTTTCGTTGGCTTTGACAATTGCCCCCGGCTTCACCCTGAACGCCCCCAGCCGCCCGGGGAAGGGCGCGGCGATCGTGCAGTACGAGAGCTGCAGCTTCGCGGTCTCGAGCGCCGCCTGGTCCTGCAGCACCTGCGCCTCCGCAGATGTGGCCTTGGCCTCCGCCGCCTCCACCTCGCGGATCGACACGGCCCGTCCGTTCAGTGCCGATCGCAGCTGCTCGGCCGCGCGGCGCTCGTCGGAAGCCAGCGCCTGGTTCTTCGCGAGCGTCGCCTCGACTTCGCGCACCGCAGCCTGGAAGGGGCGCGGATCGATGCGGGCGATCACATCACCCGCGTTCACGTCCGTTCCTTCGGCAACCGGCGTCTCCATCAGCTGCCCCGCCACCTGCGGGCGCAGCGTCACCGCCGCGATCGACTCGACATTCCCAACCGACCGCAGCTGGATAGGCATGTCCCGCTGCTCCGCCTTGGCCACCACCACGGGCACCGGCGGGGGCGCGGCCGGCGCTTTCGCCTGCTCCTGCTTCTTGCACGCGGCCACGCCTACCAGCACCGCCACCGCACCGACGATCGCTCGAACTGCCTTTGCTGCGGACAGGCTCACTCAGCACTCTCCTTGCTGCCGTTGCGATGGATTCGAGCCATCCGCCTTGTGGATTCCTCGGGCGTCAGCAGGCCGTGCAGGGCGACCTCAAGGATGTCCTCCGCCTGCTGCGCGAGCGACTTCTCGTGCCCCGCGAAGTAGTTGGTGCACATCGTGCCGTACACCGCGCTGCTGAGCACGTCGGTGATGCGCTCCACCGGCAATCGGTCGCGGAGGCGCCCGGCCGCGATCAACCCCCGGTAGAAGTCGTGCCACCGCCCGATCGCCGCCTCACGGTGCTCGAAGTACGTCGACCTCTTCTTGTCGCGGAACTCGGCCCGTTCCTGCATGATCAGCTCCACGTACTCGGGGTGCTCGTCGAAGTACGACAGGTACGCACGGATCGCGGCGTACAGCTGGTCGAGCGGGTCGGTCTCCTGCGCCACGGCCGCATCCACCGCCTCACGCATGCCGGTCAGCACGCGGGTGAGGGCCGCCTGGAACAGGTCCTTCTTCGACGGGAAGTACCGGTACAGCGTCCCCTTGCCGACCCCGAGCTTGTCGGCGACAACCTGAAGGTCGGTGCACGAGTAGCCGTTTCGGGCGAACAGGTTGATAGCGACCGGCAGAATCTCGTCGGCACGGCGCTCGGCCAGCCCTTCGATCCGAGGGCGCCCGCGTTTACGCTTGGGGGGAGTCGGAGCAGTAGACATCGGCTGATCATTCCTCGACGGACTCGTCCGTCAAGTAAATGAACGCCCCCGGCTGAGAGGTATTGCAGACGGCCCGGTCAGCCCGTCCTGATCGCCCGCAAGGCCAGGAACATCGGGATCTCGCGCCTGGCCCGGTTCTCCTCGGCGGCGCGGGGGCCGGGCTGGCTGGAGCGCACACTGGGCCACTCTTCCATCGCGTCCACCAGCAGGCCGGCCGCGGCCAGCGCGTTGACGTAGGTCTGGATGGGCCGGTGGAACGTGACGGTGGTCACGGGCTTCTCGCCCTTGGAGACGGCGCCGGGGTTCATCACGATGGGCGAGACGCCTGGCGAGAGGTACCCATCAACCCGCCGGTATTGCCGGAACTCGCGCCCACGCGTCTTGTGCTTCGTCGGCGCGGGCTCGTCGAAACCCCACGAGGTCTGCCCCGGTGCGCGGAAGGCAGGGTGCAGGATGACGGCGACGAAGCGGCCGCCCGAACGGAGCTTGGCGGCGATGCCGGAGAGGACCGGCGCGAGCGGGTCGATGTTCATCAGCGCCATGACGCAGGCGCTCGCGTCAAAGGGCGCGCCCAGGTCCATCGAGCCGACCGCGCGCGCGTCGCCCACCTGGAACTGTTCCGCTGGGGAGGCGCCCCGCTGCGCGGCCTCTATCAGGCGCGGGGCCGCATCCACGCCAACTACGTTGGCACCGAGGGACGCGAGCCGGTGAGCGAGGATGCCCTGGCCGCAGGCGACATCGAGCACCCGCTGACCACGCGTCAGCGCGAGCAGCCGCGTGACGCCGGGCAGGATGACGAGCTCGTGATGGTCCGAGCGGCGCTCCTCGATCAGGTCGGAGTACCAGTCGGCGACGTGGTCCCAGTCGGTCGCGCTGGTGCGCGGTGCCGCGGAGGGCTGGTCGCCCTTTGCGCGAGCGCTGGGTACCTCGGCAGCAGCAGGAGTGTGACTCGCGCCAGCCGCGTCGATGCGTGCACGTGCTTCGGACGTGGGAGGGAACTCGATCGCCTGCGCGAACGGCTCTTGATCATCATCCGGCTTCGAACGGCCGATCAGTGAGTGGAACGGCCCCGGTGTGACGCTGCGGTAGCGCACCGTCTGCCCCGTTGCCGGGTGCGTGAAGCCTAGTTCCATTGCGTGCAGGCACACGCGCCCGATCGGGTCGGTGGCCGCGCCGTAGCGGCGGTCGCCAACGATCGGGTGCTGGATGTCCTTCATGTGCACGCGGATCTGGTTCTTGCGCCCGGTCTCCAGCCGCACCTGGAGCAGCGACCGCCCCAGCGCCGCCTCGATCACCCGCCAGTGCGTCACCGCCAGCTTCGCGTGATCGCCGTGCCCGTCGCTGTCGCTGACGCGGAAACCGGGCTGCTTGGCGGCCCGTGTCGCCTCGGTGGGCGTCTTGAACGAGTGCACGATGCCCTTCTCGTCCTCCATGAGGTACGACTGCACCGTGCCGCTCGCGGGCTGCGCGATCCGCCGCTCGCCCACCACCTTGGTCGAGTCGCTCGCGATCTCGCCCTCAACTACCGCCGAGTAGAGGCGGTGGGGGCGCTTGGCACGGAACTCCTCCTTGAGGAACTCAAAGGCCCGCTCGCTCTTTGCGAACACCAGCAGCCCCGAGGCCTCCTTGTCGAGGCGATGGATGATCCACACCTTGGTGCCGCGCCGGCGGTGCTGGTCCTTGATGTAGACCTTCAGCGAGCGGAACACGGACTCCACATCCTCACCGGGCATGCCCGCGGTGAGCAGCCCGCTGGGCTTATCGATCACGATGAGGTCATCGTCCTCGTGCACGATGTTGATGCCGCCGGGCAGCGAGTCGCGCCGCGCCGCCCCCTTGGGGCTGGCCTTTAGGGGGCCGCGGGGGCCGCTGCGCTTGGGGGCGCGTCGCCGGTCCTCCCCGCGCCGGGGGGGCGGACGTCGATTGTCGTTGGGGTTGGGCATGGTTCTCGCCGGGGTTTACCGCAGGGCACGGTACGCCGCGTCGATGTGGTCCAGCAGCCAGGGGGCGAAGTCGGGCTTGGTGAGGGTGCCGGGCGTGCGGACCTCGGAGCCATCCTTATTGATGACGATCGCCTCGACAGTGTCGCTGTCCATGGTCTCCAGCGGGTTGCCTACGACCATGTCCACCTTCTTGCGGGTGAGCTTGGCCCGCGCGGACGCCAGCAGTTCATCCCGCGGCTCGAGCGCGAACCCCACCATGAGCTGCTCGGGCCGGCGGGCCGCGGCGACCTCCGCCAACAGGTCGGGCGTGGGCTCCAAGGTCAGGCTCAGCTCCTCGTTCTTCCGGCGAAACTTGCCTCCGAAGAACTGCGGGTCCACCTTCGGGCGGTAGTCCGCCACCGCCGCGGCCATGACCAGGGCGTCCGCGTGGGGGACGTGCTGCCGCAGCAGTGCCTGGAGGTCGGCACACGTTCGGAACCTGTGGATGCGGACCCGCGAATCTGTTGGGAGTACCGCGGCGGGTCCCATCAGCAGGGTCACTTCCCATCCACGCTTCGCTGCCTCCTGGGCCAGCGCGCTGCCCATCCGCCCGGATGAGCGGTTGCCGATGAAGCGGACAGCGTCGATGGGCTCGTGAGTGGGGCCGGCGGTGATGAGCATCCGGCGTGTGGGGTGTGCGTTGGTAGTTTGGTTGGACAAACAGACCTCTCGGGAGCGCGTGACTGGTTTCGGCGCACAGGATGCCCGGAACAGGTCATCACGCGGGGTGCGATCAATTGATAGCATGCCCGCTGGAGAGCATAATGGCCGTTCACCCGGCGCTGAAGCGTCGGGCCGGTCGGGGTTTGGTCGTTCTGGCGCGCCGGTCATCGGCGCGCGCGGTGGGTGTTTCACTCAAGGCGAGATCCGCCCGGGTTGCGCCGCTTCGTTTAGCGTCTCCGGGCTCGATTCAAGTGGGCGGGACTGAAGGCACTTATGGCGAGACTACGGAAAAAGCTCGGCGAGATCCTGGTGGGCTGGGGCGCGATCACCAACGACCAGGCGGAGAAGGCCGCGCAGCTGGCCAAGGCCTCGGGCAAGCGCCTCGGTGAGGCGATCGTCGAGGCCGGCTTTGCCAAGGAAGACCAGGTCGCCAAAGCCCTCGCCACCCAGTTCGGGATGGAGTACGTCGATCTCAACGCCCCGGGCGTGTCGGAGAAGATGCAGCCCAAGCTCATCCCCGACGACCTGATCAAGAAGTACCTCATCCTCCCCATGACCAAGAGCGGCAACCGCTTGCAGCTCCTGATCCATGACCCCATGGACCTCGAGCTGTTCGACATGCTGCGCTTCCGCCTCAACGTCGAGCTGGATCTGCGCCTCACCAGCAAGAGCGCGATCAAGAAGTACCTCGACGCCGCGGCTCAGGGCACCGCCCGCAAGTTCGAGGCCGGCCAGTCGCTGGTCACCGAGTCGATCGACAAGACCATCGACCGCACCATCGACAAGTCGGTGGACCGCTCGCTGGACAAGTCGATCGACGTCAGCGAGGAAGAGGCCCCGATCGTCAAGCTGGCCAACCGCATCATCGCCGAGGCGGTGCGCATGCGGGCCAGCGATATTCACATCGAGCCGATGCACGACCGCGTGCGTCTGCGCTACCGCATCGACGGCGTGTGCATGGAGCGCGACAACCTGCCCAAGCGCATGCAGAACGCCCTGCTCTCGCGCGTGAAGCTGATGTCAGGCGTGAACATCGCCGAGAAGCGCATCCCGCAGGACGGCCGCATCAAGCTGCAGGTCGACGAGGCCCTCGTTGACTTCCGTGTGTCGTCCTGCCCCGCCTACCACGGCGAGTCGGTGGTGCTCCGTATTCTGCGCCCCGACAGCGTCCGTATCGGCCTTGCCAATCTTGGCTTCGAGGCCGACAACCTCGCGATCTTCAACAAGATCATCCGCCGCCCCAACGGCATCTTCCTCGTGACCGGCCCCACTGGTAGCGGCAAGACCACCACGCTGTACTCGGCGCTGGACGTGCTCAACCGCCCCGACAAGAAGATCATCACCGCCGAGGACCCCGTCGAATACAACTTCGAGGGCATCAACCAGTGCCAGGTGCGCGAGCACATCGGGCTGGGCTTCCCGCAGATTCTGCGGTCGATGCTGCGTCAGGCCCCCAACATCATCCTGGTGGGCGAAATCCGCGATAAGGAAGTGGCCGAGATCGCCATCCAGGCCGCGCTGACCGGCCACCTGGTGTTCTCGACCCTGCACACCAACGACGCCCCGTCGGCAATCACGCGTCTCATCGACATGGGCGTGAAGCCGTTCCTCGTGGCGTCGTCAATCCAGGCGGTCATGGCCCAGCGGCTCATCCGCGTGCTGTGCAAGGAGTGCAAGAAAGTCGCCGGGGCCGAGGACCTGGACCCCAAGCACCTCAAGCTCACCGGCCTCACCCTCGAGGAGGCACTCGGCAAGGCCCACAAGAACGTCGGCTGCGCCAACTGCGTGCAGACCGGCTACCGCGGCCGGAAGGCCATCTTCGAAATGATGCTGATGAACACCCAGATCCGCGAGCTGGCCTTCAAGCTCGCGCCCATCAGCGAGCTCCGGCGTGCCGCCCTCAACAACGGCATGCGCCCCCTCGTCGGCGACGGCAAGCTCAAGATCCTCAGCGGCACCACCACCGCCGCCGAAGTCGCCTCCACGACGCAGGTCGACCTCGACAACATCCCGGCCCACTGACCGACCACTGATCCTCTTCCAGTCCGCGCAAACCTCTCACCGCCCCGTCTGAAGCACCAGGAACCCGACCATGTCCACGATGCAGATCGACCGCCTGCTCGACACCGTCGTCAAGCTCGGCGCCTCCGACCTCCACCTCACCGTCGGCCGTCAGCCCACCATCCGCCTTCACGGCGGTCTTCGGAACCTCCAGACCAAGGTCCTGGAGTCCGACGACATGGTGTCCCTGATGAAGTCCATCACCCCGGAGCGCAACCAGCAGGAGCTTCAGGAAGAGGGCGGCACCGACTTCGGCTTCGCCTACGGCGACGCGGCCCGCTTCCGCGTGTCGGTCTTCCGCCAGCGCGGCGACCTCGCCATCGTGCTCCGGCTCATCCCCAGCAAGCTGCTGACCTTCGAGCAGATCGGCCTCCCCGAGGTCTGCAAAGAGCTGATCCGGCGCCCCCGTGGGTTATTCCTGATCACGGGCCCCACCGGCTCGGGCAAGACGACCACCCTGGCCACGATGATCGACTTCATCAACATGACGATGGACCGCCACATCATCACGATGGAAGACCCGATCGAGTACTACCACAACCACAAGAAGTCGATCGTCAACCAGCGCGAGGTGGGTAACGACGTCCCAACGTTCGCCGAATCTCTCCGGCGTGCCCTCCGCCAGGACCCGGACGTGATCCTGGTGGGTGAAATGCGAGACCTGGAGACGATCGAGGCGGCCGTGCGTGCCGCCGAGACGGGCCACCTGGTGTTCGGAACCCTGCACACCACCGGCGCCGCCAAGACGATCGACCGCGTGGTGGACGCTTTCCCGGTCACCCAACAGAACCAGATCCGCGTCCAGCTCTCGACCGCTCTGCTGTGCATCCTCAGCCAGGCGCTGCTGAGCCGGGTGGACACTTCGGGCATGGTCGCCGCTTACGAGTTCCTGGTGGTCACCCCGGCCATCGCCAACCTCATCCGTGAAGCCAAGACCTTCCGCATCGACTCCGCCATCCAGACCGGCAAGAAGTTTGGCATGCAGCTGCTGGACGACCACCTCTGGAGCCTGTACAGCAAGGGGATGATCTCCGCCGAGGAGATGATCGACGTGAGCAAAAATCCACAAGAGCTGACGGCCCGCATCCACCGACTGGGTCGGACGGTCGGCCGGATGGAATGGGACGAGGAGACCGAGGAAGCCAAGAGCTGACCGGAAACGCGTCAAAATCTAAGTGACATGACATTGTGAGCCAAGGATTCGGCTTGGAACGTTCAAACCGGTCCGGTATTCTGACCGAATGGGCATGGACGCGCCGACCAGGTGCCGTTCCCGCGGGAGTTCGCGGACGTGCAGTGGCGGCGGTGGCCCGTGGGGTTCGGGACTGCCGGCGGTAGGAAGTGCACTGACGTATGGCGATTGACCCCGCAGAACTCAAGGGACGCAAGCTCGGGCGCGTGCTGACCAAGCTCGGCAAGGTGAGCCGCGAGCAGGTCCACGAAGCCCTCACGATTCAGAAGACCCGGAAGTCGAAGCTGGGGGAACTCCTGGCTGAGCTCGGGTACTGCACCGCGACTGACGTGGCCGAGGGCCTCGCCGGTCAGGCGGGCATGAACTACATGAACCTCAAGGGGTACGACATCCCCGACGTCGCACGGGACGCGATTCCGGCGGAGAACGTCCGGATGTACGAGGTTGTCCCAGTCGAGTACAACCCAACGGCCAAGCGCCTCAAGATCGCGATGAAGAGCCCGGACAACTTCCGGGCCGTCGACGACCTGAAGATGCTGCTGTCGGCCAACGTTGATGCGGTGGTCGCCGACCCTGTGCTGATCGACGCCCTGATTAAGAAGCATTACTCGAAGACCGAGTCGATCACCGACGTCGTCAGCAACATTAAGCTGGACGACAAGCTCAAGGGCTTGGACGTCAAGGGCGACCAGTCCATCGACCTCGACGCCCTCGCCGGGGCCGCGAACGACAACCAGGTGGTCAAGCTGATCAACCTGGTGCTCCTCCAGGCGATCAAGGACCGCGCGTCGGACATCCACTTCGAGCCCTTCGAGAACGAGTTCAAGATGCGGTACCGCATCGACGGCGTTCTCTACGAGATGGTGCCCCCGCCCAAGCAGCTGGGCCCGGCGATCACCAGCCGCGTGAAGGTCATGGCCAACCTCGACATCGCCGAGCGGCGCCTGCCGCAGGACGGACGTATCGAGCTGACCGTGGGCGGCAAGCAGGTGGACCTGCGTATCGCCATCCTGCCGACGATCTACGGCGAGTCGTGCGTGATGCGCGTGCTCGACCGCAGCAACGTCGAGCTCGCGCTGGACCGCATCGGCCTGCGGCAGGACGACTTCGACACCTTCGACCGCCTGATCCACAAGCCCAACGGCATCGTGTGCGTCACCGGCCCCACCGGCTCGGGCAAGACCACCACTCTGTACTCGGCCCTGGCCCGCCTCAACGACATTGAGACCAAGATCCTCACGGTCGAGGACCCCGTCGAGTACGACATCGACGGCCTGCTCCAGTGCCAGGTGAACGAAGAAGCGGGCCTGACCTTCGCCAAGGCGCTCCGCAGCTTCCTTCGTCAGGACCCCGACATCATCCTGGTGGGTGAAATCCGCGACCTGGAGACGGCGCAGATCGCCGTGCAGGCGTCGCTGACGGGCCACCTGGTGCTCAGCACCCTGCACACCAACGACGCCCCGAGCTCGATCATCCGCCTGGTGGACCTGGGGATGGAGCCGTTCCTCCTCACCGCCACCATCGAGGGCATCGTTGCTCAGCGCCTCGTGCGCACGGTGTGCAAGCACTGCAAGGAGCAGTACGAGCCCAAGGAGGAGGAGCTCATGGAGCTCAACCTCCTGCCCGAGAACGTGCGCGGCAAGAAGTTCTTCCGCGGGCGCGGGTGCGACAACTGCAACAAGTCCGGCTACCGCGGGCGCATGGCGATCTTCGAGATCATGACCATGGACGACGAGATGCGCGAGCTCGTCATGCAGCAGGCCAACACCACCGCCCTGCGGGCACACGCCCGCCGGCGCGGCATGCGCTCGCTCCGCGAGTCGGGGCTCATGGGCATCTACGAAGGGCAGACCACGATCGACGAGGTCGTGCGCGAGACGATCGCCGAGGACGAGTGATCAGGGAAAGACCAGGAGCAGTGGGGGCCGCGGCAGCGCGGCCGGGAACGACAACCTGAGCCTTCACACCCCAGCGGGGCGGGGCTCGTAGCTGAGAAGGGCTGGATTCATGGCCACATTCGTGTACGAGGCTCTGAACGCCGCGGGCAAGCCGCAGAAGGGGACGGTCGACGCCGGCACGACCGAGGAAGCGATCCAGCGGATCAAGGCGCAGGGGTACTACCCGACGTCGGTGCGCGAGCAGCAGGCCAAAAAGGCGGACCAGGCCGCCGTGGCCGCGGGCGTCAAGAAGAAGAAGAAGGGCGGCGGCGGCATCGCCATCGGCGGTATCAACGCCAAGGTCATGACGACCTTCACCCGTCAGCTGTCGACCCTCCAGGACGCGGGCCTGCCGCTGCTGCGTTCGCTGCAGATCCTCGAGAGCCAGCAGAAGCCGGGCAAGATGAAGAACGTGCTGCTTGGCGTGTGCGAGGAGGTCGAGGGCGGCACCTCGCTCTCCGAGGCGATGAGCAAGTACCCCCGCGCCTTCAACCACCTGTACGTCAAGATGGTGGCGGCCGGTGAGGTCGGCGGCGTGCTCGACATCATCCTCCAGCGCCTCGCCGAGTTCATGGAGAAGAGCCAGCGCCTCAAGAGGAAGATCAAGGGCGCGATGGTGTACCCGATCGTGGTCATCGTCATCGCGGGCCTGATCCTCACGGGCATCATGGTGTTCATCATCCCGAAGTTCGAGGCGATCTTCACCGACTTCGGTGTGGCCCTCCCGGGCCTGACCCGCTGGCTGATGAAGACCAGCCGCTGGTTCGCCGGCACGCTGCCCGAGCAGGGGATCCCGGGCTGGATGATCGCGCTCCCCGCGCCCATCGCGGCGTTCATCATCTGGAAGCTGATCCGCCTCGCCGGTCCGGGACGTGCGGCCACCGACTACATGATCCTCTACATGCCGATCATCGGCCCGCTAATCCGCAAGTCCACCATCGCCCGCTTCACCCGCACGCTGGGCACCCTGGTCTCCGCGGGTGTGCCCATCCTCGAGGCGATCAAGATCACGAAGGAGACCTCGGGCAACTACGTGTTCGAGAAGGCGCTCCAGAAGGTGCACGACTCCATCCGCGAGGGTGAAGGCTTCGCGGGCCCCCTCCGCGAGAGCAAGACCTGCGACGCCATCGTCGTCAACATGATCGACGTGGGCGAGGAGACGGGCGAGATGGACGCCATGCTCATCAAGATCGCCAACAACTACGACGAAGAGGTGGACGTGGCCGTGGCCTCGCTGGTCTCGCTGCTCGAGCCCATGATGGTCGTGGTGCTCGGCGGCATCGTCGGCACGATCGTCGTGGCCATGTTCCTCCCGCTGGTGAAGATGATCGAGTCGCTCCAGGGCGGCGGCATCTGATGGGTCCTCGGCCCGCCCGGGCGCCGCAACGGCGCCCGGGCGACGGCCCTGCATGGAGTCGGGCGATGAACGCAGTGAACTCCCTTCGGAACTCGATGGACGCTCGCAGGCGCGGCATCACCGCCCGCTCAAGGGGCGGCTTCACGATGGTGGAGATCATGTTCTCCGTCCTCGTGGTGGGCATCCTGCTCGGGCTGCTGATCGTCGGCGCCCGCAGCGCCACCGCCTACGTCCGCAAGACCAGCGACCAGGCCGCGGTCCGCAACGTCGCGATGGCGATCAACGAGTTCAAGAAGCAGTTCGGGTTCTACCCGCCGCTGGTATGGGAGAAGACCACCGGGGGCGGCGGCGCTGAGGTCATCATGACCCCGACTCCACGCAAGGTCCGGGTCTACAGCCTGAGCACTCCCGCCGAGCTTGCATTTCTTGAGACGCTCCCCCCCTTGGACGCAACCAATCCGTTCTTCGATGAGCGCTTCAGCATCCGCTCCCTCCCCATCTATCTTGTCGGTGGCCTCAACCTGGGGATCGACGCGGCGCACAACGATCCCGCGGCGAACAACTTCGTGCCCATCGATGGAGTGCCGGGCCCGGGCTTCTGCAAGCCGCGCCAGGACGGCTCCTTTGAAGTGCCGCCCGAGAGCCTGATGACCGGCGGCACCAAGACGAGCAAACGCAGCAACAGCTACGAGCCGATTCTGAACCTGGGCGGGTCCAGCCTCAAGCTGTTCGTTGATCCGACTGACACTGACCGTAGCCGGATCAGCATCCTGGACCGAAACGGGATTGCAATCCGCTATTACCGCTGGGAACCTGCGAACTCCGCGAGCGCGACGTTGCTGCAGAACCTCAGCGTGCCGAGGATCGTCGGTCGTGAGACGCCGGGGTTCCTGAAGACTCCGCGCGAGCGGGACCTGTCGGAGAACTCCGCACTCAAGGGCGCTCGCTGGGCGGTGGTGGGAGCGGGCCCCAACAAGGTCTTTGGCGATGAGGAGATCGGAACCCTGCGTCGCGAACTCGGCGCCTCCGCCGGCGACACCGACGAGCAGGTCCGTGCCGAGGCCGAAGAGGACAACATCGTGGAGGTCGGCCAGTGATGACACGCATCATCCGTCGCGCGTTCACGATGACCGAACTGCTGGTGGTCATCGCCATCGTCGTGCTGCTCATGGCGATCGCCGTGCCCGCGTTCTCCAGCCTGATGAGCTCCTCCGAGCGCTCGCTGGCGGAGAACCAGCTGAAGGCGGCCCTCGCCGGCGCCCGGGACGTCGCCATTCAGAGCGAGACCGGCGACTCCGTGGCCGCGTTCTTCTTCACACCCGGCGGGCGCGTCAGCATCGTCGCCTGTGTGAGCGTGGGTCGTCTCCCCGTCCAGGACGTGGACCAGGACCCCACCGCCCCGCCGCGTGAGGTCTTTGTCCCCGTCAACACCTCCGAACCGTTCCAGATGCCCCGCGGCTGGAGCGTGCGCGGGCTCGCCGCCGAGGGCACCGTCTTCAACCCCACCGCCGGCACCGGCATCACGCAGCGCGAGCTGTGGTACCGGAGCCACTACGGAGCAACCCCCGACAACGCCGCGGTAGGCGACACCGGTTGGGTGTTCCCCGAGAACGCGATGTTCAACCAGGGCGTCGCGGCCAACATGCTGACGGCCGACTGGAATGCTCTTTCCACCGCAACCCCCAACCTGGCAACCAATCTTGTCGGGCCCGGCCGCCGCACGTTTGTCGTGCGGTTCAAGATGGGCACGGGGGAAGTCGACCTGAGCAACTCCGCCACCGTCCTGATCTTCGACCCCGTTCTGCGGAGCGACTTCAGGGCGACCAGGGCTCCATACGACTACTTCCGCTCCGATCAGCTCCGCATCAACGGCGTGCCCTCCTCCAGCGCGGTGTCATACGTGCGCCGTGTGCTTGCCGACCCATTTCTGACGAACTACTCCACCGGCGGCGGCATCCGCCGCACCACCGGCTTCTCACGCGCGCTCCTCGGCGTTGCATCCCCAGACACCATCCTCGCCCGCCCCGTGAGCGAGCTGGCCCTCTACAAGGAAGCCAACCTGATCGCCGGCATCGGCGGGCGCGGCCCCAACGCCGTGACCGGCACCTACTGGAGTCCCGACGGTGGGACGCACTTTGAGATTGATTCCAACGCGCTCCCCGCCAGCGTTACCAGCATGCAGGCAGTTTCCGTCGCGGTCCGCAACTGGATCGAGGGCGGGCGCCAGGACAGCGATGCCGATCGTGAACGCCGGACGTACGACGCACGCATCTTCACCCTGACCCGGTACCTGGGCCAGACAGAGGAGGTCGAGCCATGAGCCTGATTCAACCCCAGGATGGTCGGCGCGGGTTCTCTCTGATTGAGGTGCTGATCGCCATCGTGGTGCTCGCGCTGGGTCTGCTGGGCATCGCCGCGGTGTTCCCGGCGGTGGTCACCCAGCAGCGGGCGACCACCGACGCGGTGCAGGGCGGCGCCCTGGCCAAGTCCGTAGAGGCCGTGCTCAAGTCCCACTACGGCGCCAACCGCCAGAGCCCGCGCCCCGGGCCCGGCGGCATCGTCTCCCGCGGCGCAATGCGCGGCTGGTTCTCGCTCGTGGGGCTGCCAACCTGGTCGCCGCCTGTTGCCGCCCGCATGAACCCAGCCCCAGGGAGCGGCTCCGCTCCTAACTTCGACGGCAACTGGGACCTGCCCCGACCGGGCGCAATGCCCCCCGGCATCCGCCTGGATGCCGCCAACGGCAACTACCTGGTGATGGGGACAACGGCCAACGTGCGTCTGGGGCGTGACCCCCGCGACCCCTCTTCAGAGCCCTATGGCTACGCAATGCCCGGCTTCCTGCTTGACGCCAACGAGCGTCGCTTCGGGGGCGAGTATGTGTTCGACTTCGCCGCACGCCGCATCGGCGCGGGCCGCCCATTCGTGAACGCCACGGGGTGGGCGGACCTCACCTGCCAGGACGACATGCTCCAGCTCGCGGTATTCATCCGGCGTGTGGAGCGATCCACCGGCGCGCCCCTGGTCGGTATGGACGCCACCACCGAGCGGCCCACGTTCAACGGCTCGGGTGTGTACTCGACCATCAAGTCGGCGGGCTACACCATCCCGATGCTCGACATGGCGGACCCTGACAACAACAGCAGCAGCGGTTCGGTCGTCGAGCTCGACAGCACCCAACTCAACTACATGCGTCAGGTCGGGCAGAAGTTCGTGACCCAGTGGGGGACTGTTCACACCGTCTCCCGCCTCCGGGACGACCCCGAGCAAGTCGTCATCAAGCCGGCGCTCGATGCACGCAAGGTCGCGTTCTATCAGGCGACGACAACTCCTGCCCCTCAGCTCTCGTTCCTTTACACCCCCCAGATCCCCGTCAACGTGCACATCGTGGACATCGAGCCCTCCGTGGTCGATCTGCAATAGGGAGCGGCGCATGCGACGCAAGACACTCAGCCCCCGCACCCTCACCCGCGCCAGCGGGCGCGCCTTCACACTCATGGAGATGATGGTCGGCGTCGGGGCCGTGGCGATCATCGCGGTGGGCCTCGCCGCCATCTTCGATTCGGTGGGCAAGACGGTCGCCGGCGGCCGTCGCGTCAGCGTGATGAACACCTACGCCTCGCTCATGGAGTCGCAGATGCGCCGCGACTTCGAGAACATGGCGCGCGACGGGTTCCTGGTGATCCGTCACCAGTGGGTAGACATCGATGGGAACGGCATCGCCTCGCTGCCGGCCGAGCCCGCCACCAGCCCCGATGACGTGCCGCTGTTCGCCAACCAGCGCGCCACCGACCAGAAGCCCCGCCGCATCGACGAGATCCAGTTCGGCGTCGTTGGGCGCTACGAGACCGCCCGTCAGCCGCTGATCCCCGGTGTGCGGGCCGAATCGCACGAGGCCCTCGTGTACTACGGGCATGGCCAGCGCGCCCGCTTGAACACCGCACTTACCGCTGAGAACTACAAGAAGAGCAAGCCCTTCCTCTCGGACCCCAACATCGATCAGGAAGCCCGGCTCGGCTTTGCGGCAGGCACCGGCACACCCAACCCCAACCAGTACCCCAGCGATTGGACACTGCTCCGGCATGTGACGCTGCTGGTGAACCCCGACGCGGCCCAGACGCAGCCCGTGCCGCTCGCCGCAGGCGGTAGCGTGTTCGGTGTGCCCAACAACCCGGCGTCGCTGCCATTCTTCCGGAACCGGCCGACGCAGTACTTCCTCCAGCCGGCGCAGAGTTCGCTCTTCCGTTCCGTCGCGTGGGCGTTCCCCGTCCAGAGCGGGGCCGGCTCGGGCCCCGAATCCCCCGCCTTCGCCTTCCGCACGCGCTGGGGCGCCCCCGGCACCAACGACGCGTACCCGCTGCGCTCAAGCGGCATCGTTGACATCGCTTCCAGCAGTTTCGCCGACATCCGCATGATGGTGACCACGTGCGATGTCTGGCCGGATCAGGTCGGCGTGGGGACCCCTCCACGCGAGGCGATACCTGATGGGCGGCTCGTCCCCGTCCCCCTCTCGGGCGGGACGGCGCTCGACCTCATGCACGCCTGGATGAACGACTCCATGCCGACCGACTCGCGCAACCGCCAGGCGGTGGCGAACCGGATTGCGGCGGGCTCGGGCGAGCCGCCGCTCCCGGCAACGTTCCAACCGGCCCGTATCCGCTACGAGCCCGGCCCCGACGACCTGCTCCCGGCGATCTCGATGCAGCCCACCACCGGCAACCCTCAGTTCGAGCGTGCCGTTGCCCGGGCTGATCAGCTGATGCTCTCGGCCTCAAACTTCGTCCCTCACTGCACGAACTTCATCGTCGAGTGGTCCTACGGCTCGATGGACGGCAACGGGCACGTGCGCTGGTACGGCCTCAATCCCGGCCCTTACACGCCGCCGGGCGCGCGGGTGCAGCCGTATGGAGTGGCAACGACTGCCGACCCTCTGGGCGAGGGAATCACCTACGTCACCTGGAATCTCGGCGATCCCAACGCGGTCCCGCCGCAGCCTCCTATTAACCACCCGATCACCTCGCGCCTGATCTACGGCATCCCGCCCGCGAACGGCCAGCCCGATGAGAACGCAGCGGAGCTCACGGCCTACTTCGGCTACACCGACCCGACCTTCGCGCCCGACGCCAGCACCATCCCAGTGCCGTTCCCGCACCGCACCACCAACGGGGTGATGGATTGGATGTGGCCCAAGATGGTCCGCATCCGCGTCACGCTCGCCGACCCCAACAACCTCGCAGACGAGCGAGAGTTCGTTTACGTGTTCAACGTGCCCGACGACCGGGCCGTGATGCGCCGCGACTGATGCACGACCGCCGAAACGATCGATCCGCGGAAGGACCCGCAGCCTTGTGTTTGCACCCGTCACCAGGAGTGACGGCCCATGATGGAAGGACTGGCCCATGACCACGAATGAGACCAAGCAGCCCATGATCCTGGCCCGGGCTGGCCGGGGCGTCGCCTCCCTGCTGCGCTCGCTCGCGGGCACGCCCGCCGGCTGGCAGTCCTCGCGCCGACGCGGCTCGTTCCTCATCATCGTGGTCGGAACCCTCGCCCTCCTCGCCGTGCTCGCCATTATCTACAGCAGCATCGGCAGCCACGACGTCCGCATGACCGCGGCCGTGAAGAAGCAGGAGCGGATCGAGACGATCCCCGATCAGGTCAAGGACTACCTCATCACCATCATCGGTGAGAGCACGCTGGGCACGTTCTACGACTCCAGGCGGTACGTCGCGGGCAACATCCCGCTCAGCCGCATGACGTTCGACTACCCCGCGACGAACTACGACGCGCGGTCGGATCAGCTCACGCCCACAGCGACCAACATGCCCTTCACGCCCACGGGCTCGGTGTCGGGGTTCATGGGCAGCTACAACTTCACCGACCAGGCCCGCCACCCGGTCAACATCATGCCGTTCGTGTGGGCGCCCTCCACGCCGTGGCTGGCCGATACCGAGCCGACGTACCTGGGCGATCCGCTCGACGCTTTGGCCGGTGAGCAGGACCGGCTGTACCAGTACCGTCGCGACTGGCGGAAGATCAGCAACATCGCGCCCGACGGCCGCTTCGTCAACCTTGCGAATCTCCGTCCCAACCGCCACGGGTGGAACGCCAACCACAAGCAGATGGCGGAGAACACCAACTACATCTACTCCGGGGACCCGGCGAACTTCGCGCAAGGGGCGACGGTCCGGAACACCGACTTCGTGTCGCCGATTGTGCCCATGGACCTCGACGTCCCTGCGCACTTTGACAGCCGCCAGATCTGGCTCTTCCGCCCTGCCCGTGCCAATGCTCTGCGTCAGCCGGGCGACTTCAACTATGACCTGAACCTGTTCGCCGACGCGGACGGCGACGGCATGTTCGACTCGCGCTGGCAGGAGCTCAGGGAACTGCGGGTCACTCCGGGCGGGACGGTCCAGAAGGACTACCTCGATATCGACGACAGTCTCCGCGTGTTCGTCGCCGTCCGCATCATCGACGCCAGCGCGATGATCAACGTTAACACCGCCACCGATCAGCGGGGCGCGCCAACCGCCCTCGCACCGCTCGGCCTCACGCCCGGCGACGTTGACCTCCGCAAGCTGCTGACCGGCTGGGATGCGCGCATCGCTTCCGAGACCGGCCCTGACCCGGCCAGCTTCGGGCGCGGCCACGAGTGGCTCCACCAGGAGTTCCCGTTCCCCGCCCCGAACACCGCTTCTGAATACAACCGCGACCCGTTCAACTACGAGGTCGGGGACGATAAAGCCGGGCGGGACCTCACGTTCACCAGCGGCATCTACGCCTACGACGCCCTCCGACTCTCGATCCTGACCGGCGTGACTCCTCAGCTGGGCCTCACCGGCGCGGATATCGGCACCACCTACGAGGCCACCTACTCCGTGCCGCATGACAGCTGGGACTACACCAACCAGCCGCTCTACAAGGCGGACCACTACCACCGCACGGCCGTGAGCCTCCAGGGCGCCATGCGCGAGATGAACCTCCCCACCGGCGCTCCCGCCAGTGTGCGCATGCTCGGTGGGTTCAACGCCGATGAAATGTTCGAGCTCTACGCCCGGCGCGTGGTGAACGATCCGACGATCACGTCGACGCTCGAACTGACGCTCGGTGGGCGTGCTGATGCGTCTTCGGCCCCACCCAACGAGACCCGGTTCAGCCCCCTGCGCAGCAACCGCCCGCTCGAGATCGAGCGTCGCAGCTTCAGCCAGTTCAGCGCGGTCCACGACGACGATTACGCCCGCACGATGCGCCTCTTCGAGCTCGATCAGCGCAGCCGCCTGACCACCATCAGCGGCGCACGCGAGCTCCGCTTCGCGCCCTCGACCATCAACAGCGGCGGGCTGCGCTCGATCGACCCCTATGAGCTCGGTCAGTCCGAGCTCCGCGTCGATGTGCGCCTGGCGATGGCCGACATCAACAATCAGATCGCCGACCCGATTCTCTCCGCCCAGGCGAAGGCCGCCGGCACCTACAGCATCTTCCGCAGCTACGTCGATGCGCTCGCCCCGAGGCTCGGCTTCGGCACCCCGTGGACAAGCCCCCAGCTCCAAGAGCGGGCGACCGAGTTCTACGGCCACCGCGGGCCCGAAATGGCTCTGCGTGTGGCGGCGCACATGGCGGTCAACTTCATCGACTGCTTCGACCGGGCCATTCCTGCGACCACAGGTGGCGCCCAGCCGCCCGAGCAGCCCACCATCCACACGCTGCTGGCCCGCCGTGACCTCACCGATGATCTCAATGCTCTGGTCATCACCACCCCCGAGGGGCTGGCTGTCAGCAGCTGGCTCGCCGGGCCGACGTTCCCGGTCCCGACTACGTCGGGGTCCATTGACGTCCGCCCGCTCGAGCTCATCCCGCCATCTGCATCCAACAGCGCCACCGAGCGCCTCGCCGCCAGCACCGACCCCGTTGTTGCGCCCGTGGTGAACGTCTATGGAATCGAAGCCCAGCCCTTCATCACGCAGGTGGCGAGCTTCACGGTCTATGCCGACAAGCACGGCACCAGCGACGGTGAGAGCGACGAAGCCAACATCCAGGGCGGCGAGCACTTCAGCAACCCCGACCTCATGTACCGCATGGTCGCGGTGCAGCTCCACAACCCGTTCCATGTGGACATCAAGCTGAGCCACCAGGATCCGACCCCCGGCGTCGAGACGCCCCTCGCGGTCGATGGCAGCTCCACCGACAGTTCCTATTACTACCTGCAGTTCGGGGACAAACAGTTCAAGCTCGCGCAGCTGGTGGAAGCGGTTGACCCGACCACCGGCAAGTACAGCGCCTCGCACCCGACCCCGCCCGAGACTACGGCCGAGCCGATCACGATCCCGGCGGGTGGGACGATCGTTGTGTACGCCCTGACGAAGAGCCCGTTCAACATCCTGCACGACATCGCCGAACTGCAGGACGGCAGCGGCTACCTCGACCAGGACTCGGGTTCGGGGCGCCTCCGAGATCTCCGCCGCACCGCCGAGCAGATACTCGAGACGAACCTGGGCGGCAACAACATCGGCACCAACGCCGGCCAGATTGCCGGCATCTACTGGATCCCCGAAATCAACAACGTCGGCCGTCTCTCGCCGACGACGCCCTCGGGCCTGTTCCCCACGGTGACCACGCTCACCGACCCACCCGTCACCATGCAGCTCTGGCGGACGATCCGTGTCGACAACGTGGACGAGGCGGGGCGCACCAACCTTACCGGCAACGATCAGCTCGTCGACCGCCTGCGCATCCTCGCGGAGGACTACGTCACGGACGCGGCCGGCAACGGCTTCAATCGCTTCCTCCCGGGGTCGGCGACCACCCCTCAGCAGCATGAGATCGACGGCAGCGACGCCGCCGACACCTCGAAGCTGTACATGGTCACCTTCTCGGCCACAGTGAGCCGCCCTGGGGACCCCGCGCCCGCCGCCCCTCCGCGTGGTTCGATCCCCGCGTACTGCCTGGAGCCCAAGTTCCAGGACTCAACCGCCCCCTGGAACGTTCTCGACGATGACGGCATGGACACCGACAGCCTGCCCGACTCGGACCCTCAATACTGGTCCGGTTCGAGCGACCCGAACTTCATCGGCCGGGCTGAATCCGTTCGCGCGTGGTACTCCAACATGACCGGCCCCGCGGGCACAGAGCTCGAGCGCCCCATCCACGAGCACCCAAACGAGCTCGACGCGCCCACGGGTGCGACTGCGTGGATGTCGGCCGACAGTGTGCAGCGGCCATACGACCGGCACCGCATCGAAGTCCCCATCCTCGACAACAACCTTCAGACCACCGGCACAGTTGCCGGCAACTCGGTCACCACGACCACCGTCCGGCCGGCGGACCTGCTGCTCCCGCTCGGTGTGGGCCCGGAGGAGATGCCGCTGGACTTCAGCAGCGGCACCCCCACGCTGATCACCGACCTCGAGCGCCGCTGGACGACGCTGGGCGAGGCGCTCGCGATGTCGCTGCTCTACCAGACGAACCCGTCGCCCGTTCCTGAGGACGTCAGCAGCATCTTCTACCCCGTGGCTGGCAGCTCCCTCGACCCGCTCTTCACCGACCGTGGCGGCCTGCGGCTCGACGCATTCCCGCCATTCATCGATGTCAACACGGACACTATCTTCGACCCTCTCGTGGACGAGCGCATCGGAACACAGGCGCCCCTCGCCCTGAGCATCCTCGACAACTTCACCACCAGCCCCGCCGACTTCATCATTGCCGATGACCCCGCGGACTTCGACCGCAACTACCGCTGGGACACGCTCAAGCGCGCCACCCCTGGCACGGTCAACTTCAACACGGCCGCGCTCAACACCCTCCGCGCTGGCTTCCCCACGCTGTGCCCGCCACCTGACACCGAGTTTGTCGGCGGTGCACCATGGTGGTGGTGGTCCGGTGGCGAGCTGAACCAGCGCAGCGACATCGCCGCGACCATCGTAAGCTACCGCGACAAGGTCGATCAGTACGTGCACGCCCTGGCGCAGGTCGCTGACATGGCCAACGCGCCCGGGAACGCGCCGCCGAACACGCCCGCGGGTCGGCAGGACCGCCTCGTCACCTTCGAGTTCAATACTTCGACACCCGCCGATCCCGACCGCGACGAGGGTCGCACCGGGGGGACCCGGATTATCGGCATCGGCGAGCGCGCCGGGTTCCGCACCCGCGGCGAGCTCCTCGCGGCCAACTTCCTCTACGGGAACGACCCGGCCAATCCCAATCTGTTCCGCGGCTGGCCCGGCAACATGACCTTCCTCGGCCACGACGTGAACGCCTCCGGCCAGGAGACGCCAACCGGCATCGAGGGCCTCGACACGCTGCTCCACCGCGACAGCACCGGCGCCATCATCCCCAACGAGATCCCCAACTCCTACAAGGAGCAGCTCGCAGTCATCAACAGCGTGGTCAACTCCGCCTCCACCCGCAGCGACTACTTCATCTGCTGGTTCCTGGTGCACGGGTACAAGAAGAGCGACGTCGAGAGCCTCACCGACGCCGACCCCATGGTCCCCACCATGGCCCGCCGCTTCCTGATGATCGTCGACCGCAGCAAGGTCACCCGCCTGGGCGAGAAGCCCAACGTGATCCTGTTCAAGGAGGTCCCCGTCGACCCGGCCCCGCGCTGACCCGCCCTACACTTCGGCTCAGCAGGGTGTAGCTCAGCTTGGTAGAGCGCGTGGTTTGGGTCCACGAGGTCGCAGGTTCGAATCCTGTCACCCTGACTTTCCCGGTAAACGCAACGGTGCGGGCGCGAGTCGTCAGGCCTCTTTCAGCAGCCGGCGCAGCAGCCGGGCGTTCTTGATCGCGTACGCGTCGCGGTCGTTGTTGAAGTAGCAGTACACACGCCGCGCCCCGCAGGTCGTGATCCTCTCGGCCCAGCCCTCAAGCTCCTCGCGCGAATAGTCGTGGCGGTACCAGCGTTTCACGCCGTGGAAGCGGATATAAACGTCCAGCCCGGTCTTGACCAGTGTGTCGGGCAGCCGCGGCCCGCTCGTGCAGCAGAACAGCACCCCGCCCTCGCTGGCGTCGCTCGCCTCGCGGATGATCGCGAACGCCTCGTCGTTCCACCAGCCCCGGTGCCGGAACTCCAGTACATTGGTCCACCGTGGATCCAGTTGATTGAGGATGCGGCGCAAGCGCGCCGGCGTGTAGCGGAAGCTCGGGGGCATTTGGAACAGGAACGCGCCCATGTGCTTCCCGAGCACCTCGCCCAGCGAGCAGAACTCGCGGATGAGCTTCCTGGTGCCCTGGAAGCGGCGGTCATGCGTGATCTCGCCGTTCACCTTCACGCTGTAGACGAAGTTGCGGTGTGCATCGCGCAGCCACCGCTTGACCGTCGAGGGCTGGGGCCAGCGGTAGAAGGGGGCGTTGAGCTCGACCGTGTTGAAGCTCCGCCGGTAATGGGCGAACCACTTGTGCGAGGAGAGCTCCTGGGGGTAGAAGCAGCCGTGCCAGTGGCGGTAGTACCACCCCGAGCAGCCGACCCGGATATCCATGCTCGCACCCTGGGCCACGCTCCAGTATGCCCCGGGCCCGGCCGGCGTGCGACGCAATGACAGCGGGGCCGGCCAGAACGGCCAGCCCCGCGCGATTCGGCCTCCACCATCCGGCGGGGCTTACTTCTGAGCGACCTTGACCACGGGGGCCGCGGCCTTGGGCTGCTCATCCACCTTCTTCGCGATCACGGCATCCTTGGGCAGCACCTTGGGGGCGGTGCTCTTGAGGGCGACGGTGGGGAGCGTGATCACCGGCTTGGCCTGCACCTTCATGCGCGACTTGAACGCAGGGATCTCGGGGTTGACCTCTATGACGCCGCGGGGCTCGGGCAGGCGCGTCTCGCGCTTCGCCTCAGGCAGGTTGTAGAGCACCGCGTCGTTGACGTGCGTGCGCACGCCGCCGACGTAGTTGTTGTCCTTGAGCCACTGCTGGCGGGCCTCCTCGGCGCGCCGAGCCATCTTCGTGTGGGCGCGGCTGTAGGCGTCGCTGTAGGGGCTCGCCTGCTGCTGCGCCACGGGCGTCCAGGGGCTGAACTCGACGGTGGTGGTGGGGTGGTAGCGGAAGAGGCCCTCGACTTGCGCCGTCACGCGCACGCCCTCTTCACCGAGCGCACCGTGCGCCGCGGCCGCGTCAGCCGCCGGGCCGCGAGCCCCGAGCTCGTGCTGGCCGATGATGGCGCGGCCCTTGTACACGCGCCCGTTGACCACCTGCTGGCTTCCCACGCCCGGGAAGGAGTACGTCGGGCTGCTGTTGCTCTGCACGTGCACGCTTTGGGCCGTGTAGTTGGGCGAGCGGGGCGAGCACGTTTCGGGAGCGCCGTTCTGGGCGGCCAGCGCCGCCGCCGCGATGACTGCGAGCATCATGTCTGCACCTTTCTGTTGGATGTCGGCCGCACCCGCTCCACGCCCGGGGCCCGCCGCCTCAAGGATGCAACGGAACTTCAGGGAATCAAGCAGAATGGGCGTGGCGCGTGCCGGGAAGAGCGGTCAACCGCCCCTGTTGCTCCGCCGCACACGGCTATAGGACCCTGCCCTCGGGTGGTTCTCACGGCAGCGGCAGCGGCTCGTCGGACGACAGCCAGTCGTACGCGCTGAGCACGGCCCGCACGTGGTCGCTCGCGCGCCGGGCGGTCTTCACGTGCTCGCGGGCGGTCTTGGAGAGGGCTCGCGCCCGCTCGGGGCTGGTCACCACGTCCCGCAGCACGGCGGACCACTCCGCGGCCATGGGCCGCTTCACCAGCCGGGCGGTAAGCCCATCCTGGAGGATGCTGACCATCGGATCCGCCCCGGCTACGACAACCATCCCGGTGGCCATGGCCTCGAGGAGGATGCTCCGCTGCTCGCCGTGGGCTTCGGGCTGGACGAGGATGTCGCCGTAGAGCAGCAGGTCGCGCCGGCCCTCGAGCTCGTCGATGAGGGAGAGGTTGTGCAGAATGCCCAGCTTGCGGGCGAGCGCCCACGCGTCGGTCCGGCGCGCGGCGAGCGCGTCGCAGAAGATGAGCAGGTCTGGCCGTTCACGGGCGATGGCCGCGATGCCCTCGATCGCGGTGCGGAAGGCCTGCTCGTCGCGCCCGGAGCCGACGAGCATGATGGAAGGGGCACGCCCCTCGGTCAGGATTTCGCGGGCCGTGGAGGGGGTGTGCACGCCCCACGCCGCCAGCCGCACCGCCGGGTGCTCCCCGCCCGCGGGCACCTTGAGCAGCGCCCGCTCGATCGCCTGATCGGGCGCGATGAAGAGCGGCGCGTCGTCGTCGAGGTGAATCGTTTTCGCCCGATCGACAAGGCCGGAGCGCCAGACTTCGAGGGCGAGGCCAGCGCCGATCTCGGACGCGAGGTCGGCGCCCAGGTGCCACACCGAGCCGCCGAAGACGTGCACCACGTCGATGCCCGTAGCTTCGGTCGTCGAGTCCATCTCGGCGACGGCCCGCACGAGCTTCCGCACCGCGAGCGGGCGCGTCAGCAGCAGCGTCTTGGATGAGTACGTCAGCACCCGCGAGAACACGCCCTCACTCGAATCGGTCGGCGTGCCTTCGGGCACGGCGTGGATCACGCGCACGCCCTCATCCGCGAGGCCGATCTCGAGGCGCGTCAGCAGCCCACGCTCGCGGCTGGCGAAGAACTCGTCGGCGAGGATCAGGACGCGCATCGGGTGATCCTATGGGCCCACGTGCCACGATCATGCTTCATGATCGTGTACGGACCTCCCCGCGCCTGAACGAGAGGTCCGGCGGCCGGCAAGCAGCACCCGCGACGGTCGCCGTGCGCCAGACACCAACCCAGTGCTCGGGCTCGACCTCCAGCAGCTCGTACTCGCCAGCGGGGCGTTCGGCCCGATGCAGGTCCGCCGGTACCTGGTGCCACGGCCACCACGCCCGCACGCCGCGCTCGCCACCGGGCAGGCGCGCGGCCTCGGCGGGGTTGTCGACGATCTCCTTGACGGTGACCAGCCGATCGCGCCGGTTTGTCATGCGCGGGATGGAGTTGAGCAGGCCTCGGGTGTAGGGGTGCAGGGGAGCGCGGAAAAGGTCGGTGACGCGGGCGTACTCGACCACGCGCCCGGCGTACATGACACAGACGACGTCTGCGTTCTCAGCCACGACGCCCAGGTCGTGGGTGATGAGGAGCACGCCCATGCCGCGCTGCCGCTGGAGCGAGCGGAGGAGCGCGAGCACCTGCGCCTGGACGGTTACGTCGAGCGCCGTGGTTGGTTCGTCGGCCAGCAGCAGCCTGGGCTGGCACGCGAGGGCCATCGCGATCATCACGCGCTGCCGCATGCCGCCGGAGAACTGGTGCGGGTACTGGTCGATGCGGTTCACGGGGTCGACGATGCCCACCTCCGCAAGCGAGCCGAGCGCGACTTCGCGGGCCTGCTTCCGCGACATGCTGCGGTGCAGCTGCACGGCCTCGATGATCTGCTCGCCCACGGAGTACACCGGGTTCAGGCTGGTCATCGGCTCCTGGAAGATCATCGCGATCTCGTTGCCGCGGACCTTGCGGATCTGGTCGGGGGTGAGCGCGAGCAGGTCGACCGGTGCTCGCCCATTACCGCCATCAAAGAACGCCTGCCCGCGGTCAAACCGCCCGGGCGGGCGCGGCACCAGCTGCAAAATACTCATCGCCGACACGCTCTTCCCACAGCCCGACTCGCCGACGACTGCGACCGTCTGCTGCGGGTACACCGTGAGCGAGAGGCCGTCCACCGCCTGCAGGCGCGGCCCGCCGCGGTTGGCGAACGAGAGCGCGAAGTCCCGCACGGAGAGCAGTGGGGCGGTCATCGGCGCGCCCTCTTGGGGTCGATCGCCTCGCGCAGGCCCTCGCCGACGAAGTTCAGCGCCAGCAGTGTCGAGCCCAGGAGCAGGCACGGGAACAGCAGCAGCCACCAGTTGCTGTCGTAGGAGTTGAGTTGTTCGAGGCCGTCAGCCGCGAGATTGCCCCAGCTCGGCAGCGGTGGCTTGACACCGATGCCCAGGAAGCTGAGGAACGACTCCTGGAGCATCGCCTGCGGCACCGTGAGCGTCGCGTACACGATGATCGGCCCTGCGAGATTCGGCAGCAGGTGCTTGCGGAACAGGCGCGGCAGCGGCACACCCACCGCCCGCGCCGCCTCCACGAACGGCTGGTTCTTCAGGCTCAACACCTGCCCGCGAATGACCCGCGACATCGTCAGCCAGCTCAGGCCGCCGATCGCCACCAGCAGCGTGACCACATCGAGCGTGCGGCGGGCGCCGGTGGACATCTCACGCGCGGGGAGCGCCTCGGCGGCTCGGGTTTCAAGCTGCTTGCGGAGCTCAGTGTCGGCCTCGAGCAGTTCCCGAGCGGCGTCATCGCTGGTGAGGCCGCGCTGGGTCGCGATCGCCGCGGCCTCGACGTGCACCCAGCCGGCCCGCTCCTTGTTGCGGGCCACGTACTCGCCGATGAGGGCATCCCCCGCAACCGCGAGCAGCACCACGAGCAGCACGTATGGCAGCCCGTACAGCACATCCACCACGCGCATCATGAGGGCGTCGGCGGTCCCGCCCGCGTAACCCGCCACGGCCCCGTACACCGTGCCGATGAACACCGACAGCAACGCGGCCGCGAGTCCGATGCCCAGCGACAGCCCCCCGCCCGCCAGGCACCGCAGCAGCAGGCTGCGCCCCAGCACGTCGGTGCCGAGAAAGTACCGTGGCCAGTGCTCGCTGAGCGCCTCCGCGGCAGGGCCGCTGGTCGCGCTGAGAACATTCTGAACGCTCATCGCGTGATCGCGGGCGACGCGCTCGACGACCGCGGCATCGACCACCGCGTTGAGGCGCGCCCGCTGCGTCGGTGTGGGCGTCACCCATGAGGGCGGCAGCCGCCCATACGCCGGCGTTCCCTCGTTGTACCTTGGTCCTGACTTGCCCGCCGGCACGCCGAGCGTCCACGGCAGCGACCCCAGGCACACCGCCAGCATCAGCCCCAGGAACGCCATCCCGATCATCCCGGCCACGCTGCGCGTGAACGGGTTATCCCGCTTCAGCGGCGGCGCGGCGATGGCTGGGACCGACTCCTCGGGCATGGGCGGTCACCATATCGGAACAAAAGAGCCGATCGCGCAAGCGATCGAGTATTCAACCTCAGACTGCCCCCGGACAGCCCACCCGCCCGTTTCCGCCGGCCCACGCTCGCCCTGGCTCCACGTCCCGGGTCAGCCCAGCGCAAAACCACCAAACAAAATCCTTCTCATCCCATTGACGAAGCCCCGTCTATCCGTATCCTAACAAAAGTCGTCCAGCTCGCAAGCTGGCTGCTTGAAGGTACGCCATGGGCTCCCGGGAATCACTCCAAGCCATTCTGGATCAAGGGCTTGTCCGACGTGTGAAGGACACTGACGCCCCCGCGCCAACCGACGCCCCGATCATCCCCACCGGCATCGCCGATCTCGACGCCACCCTCCCCGGCGGCGGCCTCGCCCGCGGCATGACGCACGAGTGGGTCCTCGATGGCCTTGATGGCTTTGGGTACCCCGCCACTCCGTGGCGGTCTTCGGGCGATCAGGGCAGTTCTGAACCTTCAGTACCAAGGAAGGTGAGTAGGAGTCGCCGCGGAGCGGCGGGGTACCCAAGGGCGGGTCACCCAAACCCAGAGGTCTGGCACCCACCTCTCCTGATCCTTACGTACCTGGCCGCGCGTCCGCCGGGGCTGACGGTCTTCATCGGCCAGCGCTGCTGGCCCTGCCCGTGGACGATCGCGAAGGTCGGCCTGGACTTCTCCCGCTGCCTGTTTATCGACCCGCGCCCGGAGGAGCGCGCGTGGGCCATCGACCAGGCGCTCCGCTGCCCCGGCATCGGCGCCGTGGTGGGGGATGTCGAGGGCATGGACATGGCCGATAGCCGCCGACTCCAGCTCGCGGCCGAGGCGGGGCAGACGCTCGGCCTGCTCACGCGTCCCGCGCCCGAGATCAAGCTGCTGTCGGCATCGGGCACGCGCTGGGTGGTCTCGCCGCAGCCTGGGATGAGCGACCGCGTGCGGTGGAAGGTGGAGCTGCGGAGGTGCAAGGCCGCGGCGTTGTGGGCGGCGGCATCGGGCGGGTCGGTGCGTGAGTGGGTGCTGGAATGGGACGAGCGCCGGCGCGGCGTGCAGGTCGTGACCGGCGCGCCGGGCGAGGTGTCGGTGGATGGTGCGGGGGTGCAGGAGGTGCGGCGTGAAGCGGGTGGCGTGCGTGTGGCTGCCGATGTGGCCCGTCGATCTGGCGCGGCGGAGGTCCGCCGCACTGCATGAGGGCGGGCCTCAGGGTGGGCAAGGTCGGCGCGAGGTCCTGCTCATGCAGGTCAAGGCCAACCAGCAGCTCGTCACGGCGTGCTGCGGCCAATGCCTCCGCGCCGGCGTGCGCCCGGGCATGACCATCGCCCATGCGCGGGCGCTGCTGCGCGACCCTGTCGTTGTCGATGCTGACCCGGGGCGCGACCGCCGCTCGCTTGAAAAGCTGGCGCGGTGGATGATGCGGTTCTCGCCCTTCGTCGCCGTCGATCGCACCTTCGAAGATGAAGGCCGCGAGCCCGACGGCCTGCTGCTGGACCTCACCGGCTGCGATCGGCTCTTCGGCGGCGAGCGCTGCCTGCTGGGCCTGATGAGCGCGGCGTTGACGGGCCTGCGGCTGCACCACCGGATCGGCGTGGGGCCGAATATCGCGAGTGCGTGGGCGGGGGCGCACTACGGAGGAGAGGTGGTGACGGTTGTGGGGGAGGCGCCGCCTCTTCGCTCCGAAGGAGCGCCAGAGTGTTGCCACGGGTGGAGCAAGGTCGCCTCTGGCGACCGAGCGGAACCCGTGGTGACGGGTGAGAAAGTCGGGAGCCCCGAAGGGGCGAAGGCCTCAAGTTTGGAATCCAGCGCCCCTTCGGGGCTCCAATGCTCAGCGCCCATTACCACGGGTGCCCGGAGGACCGGGGCGCGAAGCGCGTCCGCTCGGTCGCAAAGCCGACCGTCGCTCCACCCATGGCAACACTCTTCTGCCCCTTTGGGGCAAAGAGAGGCGGCAGAGGCCGACCTCACCACCTTCTTCTCCCCTCTCCCCACCGCCTCCCTCCGCCTTCCCGCGAACGTGCTCCACGCCCTTGAGGAGCTCGGCCTCGAGACCGTCGCCGATGTCCTGAAACTGCCGCGCATCTCCCTGCCCTCGCGTTTCGGGCGCATCCTGCTCACGCGTATCGACCAGGCGTTCGGGCGCACCCCCGAGTCCTTCACGCCTCTCACGGTCGAGCCGCCGCTCGTGCTCGAGCACGTGCTCGAGGGCCCGACCACCAACCCCGAGGCGATTGAGATCGTCACACGCGAGCTCCTCCGCGGCCTCGCGCAAGAGCTCGCCCGCCGCGAGTCGGGCGTCACGCGCCTGTGCCTCCAGATCGACCGCGTCAAGGAGGACTGCCGCGGCGTTGAGGTCGCGGAAGAAGCCCTCACCCTCAGCCGCCCCTCGCGCAACGCCAAGCACCTGTGGACGCTGCTGCGCCCGCGTGTGGAGCGGCTGCACCTGGGCAACGGCGTCGAGCGGGTCGCGCTGATCGCCAAGCGGCAGCGGCGCGTGCGCCACCGGCAGGTCACGCGTGATGATTCCATGCCCGGGCGCGGTGCCGCAGGATCAGACGAGAGCCTTTCGCAGGCCGCGGGCGAGCTGATCGATGCGCTGGTGAACCGCCTGGGCGAGGACCGGGTGCTGCGGGCGATGCCGCGGAACTCGCACCTGCCCGAGCGGGTGGAGGCATACGAGAAGATCGTGGATGAAGACAAAGGAGCCGATCGCGCGAGTGATCGGGGTGATCTTCTGGCCGCTTCCCATCAAAGCACAAAGCATCGATCGCTCGCGCGATCGGCTCTTTTCTGGTCCACCTCGCCACGCCCCAGCGTGCTGCTCGATCCGCCGCAGCACATCGAGGCGATCGCCGTGGTTCCTGATCGCCCGCCCTCGCGCATCACTTGGAATGGCGAGGACCACCTGATGATCCGCGGCATCGGCCCCGAGCGGCTGAACGAGGAGTGGTGGAAGGTCGCCCGTGCCACCGAGATGTCTTCATCTCGGTGTTCCTCAGAGACAGCGGTGCTCCCCACCAATCGGCGCGTCGTCAGCCGCACCATTGCCCCCGCGCCGGCTTCCACTGTCTACCGCGACTACTACCGCATCCAGGACAAGGCCGGGCGGTGGCTGTGGGTGTTCAAGGAGTCCGAGTCGGGCCGCTGGTTTGTCCATGGAGTGTGGGCATGACGGAGCTAACGCATGCCTGAAACCCCGATCCACAAGATCCGCCCGCACCCCGCGAAGAACCCCGAGTCACTCGGCAGCGCCGTCACCTACGCGAGCGGCCCTAGGTACGCCGAGCTTCAGGTTGCGAGCAACTTCTCGTTCCTGCGGGGGGCGAGTCACCCGGACGAGCTCGTCGCCCAGGCCGCGGCCATGGGCTGCTCGGGCATCGCGATCACCGATATCAACACGCTGGCGGGCGTGGTGCGGGCCCACATCGCGGCCAAGGAGGTGGGCATCGGCTTCGCCGTGGGCTCGTGGATTGTGCTGGGCGACACGGAGCGCGGCAAGGCGCTGGAGTCTGAAGGCGGAAGTGGCGAAGTGGCAGAGTGGCAAAGTGGCAAAGTGAAAGAGGAGGACTGGTCTTCCAAGTCTTCACTCTGCCACTCCGCCACTTTGCCACTCAGCCACTTCCTCCTCTACCCCACCGACCGCGCCTCCTACGGCCGCCTGTGCCGGCTGCTCACCCGCGGCAAGCGCAAGGCCATCAAGGGCCACTGCCGCCTCGAGCTCGACGACGTGCGCGAGTTCAGCGAGGGGCTGCTGTGCATCGCCATCCCGCCAGCGGACCTGGAGAAGGGCGGGCCGGCGGATGGGCTGCGCCGACAACTGGCGACGCTGCGGGGCATCTTCGACGCCGACCGGCTTTCGCTCGCGACCTCGTGCATCTTCGGACCCGACGACCACGCGCGCCTGGAGCTGATCGCGGACGTCGCGCACGACGCCCGCGTGCCGCTCGTGGCCACCAATGACGTGCACTACCACGTGCCCTACCGGCGGGCGCTGCAGGATGTGCTCACGTGCATCCGCCACACGACGACCATCGACCGGGCCGCGCACCTGCTCTTCCCGCACGCGGAGCGGTTCATCAAGGGAGCGTGGGAGATGTCGCGCCTGTTTGGCCGTTACCCGCAGGCGATCGACCGCACGATGGAGGTCTTCGAGCGTGCCCGCGAGTTCTCGCTCGATCAGCTCCGCTACGAGTACCCGCAGGAGGTCTGTCCGCCGGGCAAGACGCCGATGAGCTACCTGCGTGAGCTGACGTGGAAGGGCGCGATGGAGCGCTACAAGCGCCCGCCCGAAGACCGCGGGCTCATCGAACCCGGCGGCGCGTGGACCAGTGAGCCGGCGGGCGAAGTGGGGGAGGTGCGGAAGAAGACGAGGAAGAAGGCACGCAAGGGCTCGAGTTCCGAGAGCCCCTCCCCGAGGGAGGGGTTGGGGTGGGTTGGAGAGGCTGGCGATCAACAGCAGTTGCATGTCGCAGCTGCTGCAGGCGAGGCGAGCGAAGAGCCGCCGCGGAGCGGCGGGGTACCCAGTACTGAAGACCTCCCCGTCTCCGGCGTCGCCGGCTTAAAACCCTTCTCCTACATCCCCAACGACGTCCTGCTCCGCATCGAGCACGAGTTCCAGCTCATCGAGGAGCTCGGATATGCCAAGTACTTCCTCACCGTCTACGACATCGTGAAGTACGCGCGGAGCAAGGGCATCCTCTGCCAGGGGCGCGGGGCCGCGGCCAACTCGGCCGTGTGCTACTGCCTGGGCGTCACCAGCGTGGACCCCGACCGCATCGACCTGCTCTTTGAGCGCTTTGTGAGCAAGGAGCGCAACGAGCCGCCCGACATCGACATCGACTTTGAGCATGAGCGGCGCGAGGAGGTCATCCAGTACATCTATGAGAAGTACGGGCGCGACCGGGCCGCGCTCACGTGCGAGGTGATTACTTACCGCGGGCGCTCGGCCGTGCGCGAGGTGGGCAAGGCGATGGGGCTGTCGCTCGACTGCGTCGACCGGCTGGCCAAGCAGATCGACTGGTGGCAGAAAGGCCCGCCGCGGGATGAGCAAATCAGGTCGCAAGGGCTGGACCCCGAGGACCCCACGATCAAGCAGGTAGCGGAGCTGACCAACGAGCTGCTCGGCTTCCCGCGCCACATCTCGCAGCACGTGGGTGGCTTCGTGATCACGCAGGGGCTGCTGGAGGAGACGGTCCCGATCGAGAACGCGGCCATGCCCGACCGCACGGTGGTGGAGTGGGACAAGGACGACATCGACGCGATGGGCATGCTGAAGGTGGACTGCCTGGGGCTGGGCATGCTGACGGTGATCAAGAAGGGTTTTAAGTTCCTGGAGGCGGGGCTGAGCGCGGGGGAGTTGGTTGATGCTGCGCGCCCCGGATCAGCGGGGACTCTCCTGAGCCCCATAGGGGCGGCTTTTAGTAGCCCCGGGTGGAGCGAGCGTGAGCGAGCGGAACCCGGGGTTGGGTTTCGCCCCAACGGGGCGCCAGAGTGTTGCCACGGGTGGAGCGAGCGTGAGCGAGCGGAACCCGTGGTGGATGCGGAGGACATCGGGAGCCCCGAAGGGGCGACGGATGAAAGCGCAACCGAGCCAGAGTCCGCCGCCCCTTCGGGGCTTCACAACCTTGGGCCCGGCACCACGGGTTGCGCTCGGTCGCAAAGCCGACCTTCGCTCCACCCGTGGCAACACTCAAACACCCCTTCGGGGCGGGGAACTGCCCTTGAGAACGGGCGTGCGGAGAATCCGGCCGACGCTCCCCCCTCCGGCCTCAACCTCGCCTCCATCCCCCAGGACGACCCCGCCGTCTACGAGATGTTCCAGCACGCCGACACCGTGGGCGTGTTCCAGATCGAATCCCGCGCCCAGATGTCCATGCTGCCGCGTTTGAAGCCCAAGACCTTCTACGACCTCGTCATCGAGGTCGCCATCGTGCGGCCCGGGCCCATCCAGGGCAACATGGTCCACCCTTACCTTCGCCGGCGCATGGGGCTGGACAAGTGGGACTTCCCCTCGCCGGAAGTCAAAGACGTGCTTGGCAAAACGCTCGGCGTGCCGCTCTTCCAGGAGCAGGCAATGAAGCTCGCGATCGTCGCGGCGGGGTTCACACCCGGCGAGGCGGACCAGCTTCGCCGCGCGATCGCCGCGTGGAAGAAGCGGCCGGGGCAGCTCGAGCTCTTCGGCGACCGGCTCATCTCGGGCATGCTCCGCAACGGCTACTCGCGCCAGTTCGCGGAGCAGTGCTACCAGCAGATCCAGGGCTTCAGCGGCTACGGCTTCCCCGAGAGCCATGCCGCGAGCTTCGCCCTGCTCGTGTACGTCTCCGGCTGGCTCAAGCGCCACCACCCCGCCGCGTTCTGCGCCGCCCTCATCAACAGCCAACCCATGGGCTTCTACGCCCCCGCCCAGCTCGTCCGCGACGCCAAGGAGCACGGTGTTGAGGTCCGGCCGGTCGATGTGAACCTCAGCACGTGGGATTGCACCTTGGAGCCGAAGTGGCAAAGTGGCGAAGTGGCAAAGTGGCAAAGTGAGAATGCCCTGCCTTCCACTTTGCCACTTTGCCACTCTGCCACTTCGCCACTTTCCTTCGGCCTCCACGGGCCCGCCCTTCGCCTGGGCCTCCGCCTCATCTCCGGCTTGCGCGAGGACCATGTCAACGCCATCTCCGCGGCCGTGAAACGGCACGGCCACTTCAAAACCATCCACTCCCTCTGGATGGCCGCGCAGGTCCCCGTCGCCACGCTCCGCCGCCTCGCCAGTGCCGACGCGTTTGGCTCGATGGGCCTCTCACGCCGGCAGGCGTTGTGGGAGGTCCGCAACCTGCGTGACGAGCACCTGCCGCTGTTTGACGCCGTCGCTGCTCCTCCACTCCTCCGCTCCTCTACTCCTCCACTCGACCACACCGACCCGCCCCCCGCGACAATCCCCCTCCCCCAGCAGCCCCCCGACCGCGCCGTGCTCCAGGACTACGCCGCGATGGGGCTGTCCCTGAAGGCCCACCCGATTTCCTTCCTGCGCGACGCCCTCGACGGCGCCAAGGCGATCAAGAACGAAGTGCTCAGGGACACGAAACGGACGCCGCAGGGCAGGCGCGTCTCGGTCGCAGGGATCGTGCTCGTCCGCCAGCGGCCCGGCACGGCCTCCGGCATCGTCTTCATGACCATCGAGGACGAGAGCGGCATCGCCAACCTCATCATCCGCCCGCACATCTTTGAGAAGTTCCGCAAGGCGGCCCGCCACAGCGTGTGCGTGCTCGCGACCGGCACCGTCGAGCGGCAGGGCGAGGTGATCCACGTGCAGGTGCAGAAACTCCAGGAACTCTCCGAGGCACTCAAGCGGGACGTAGGGCTGTCGAGCATGTCGCGGGACTTCCACTAGAATCACACGGAAAGCATGTCGCGATCTCTCTACAACCTGCCCCCTATTGCCCCGCCGCCAACGGGCCCCACCAACGGCGGCGGGCGCTCGCCCGAGGCGTCGATCTCCGTCACCGAGCTGGCGTCGAAGATCGAGTCGGCGCTGCGCCTTAGCACGCCCGCGTCCATCCGCTTCCACGGCGAGGTCACCGGCTTCACCGAGCGCACGCACTGGTACTTCAACCTCAAGGACGCGAACGCGGTGGTCTCGTGCGTGATGTTCCAGACCGCTGCCCGTCGAACCGGGTTCGTGCCGCGGGATGGGCAGCAGGTGATCGCCAGCGGGCGCGTGGAGTTCTACGCAAAGACGGGGCGTGTGTCGGTCATCCTCAATACGCTGGAGCCGGCGGGGCTGGGCAGCCTGGAGCAGGCGCTCAAGGCCCTGATGGAAGAACTGCGGCTCCAGGGCTACTTCGCGCCCGAGCACAAGGTGGCCCTGCCCACGTTCCCGCGTCGTGTGGCGGTGATCACCAGCCGCACGGGAGCCGCGCTGCAGGACGTCATCGTCACGATGCGGAAGCGCTGCCCGGCCGTTGGCGTGCTGCTGTGCGACGTGCGCGTGCAGGGCAGCGCGGCGGCGCCCGAAGTCGCGGCCATGATCCGGCATGTGGACGCGAACGCGGAGGCGCTGGGCGTCGACGCCATCATCCTCACCCGCGGCGGCGGCTCGCTCGAGGACCTGTGGGCCTTCAACGAACGAGAGGTGGCCGATGCGGTGTTCGCGTGCCGCCTGCCGATCGTGGCCGCGATCGGGCACGAGACGGACACGACTATTGCGGAGCTGGTGGCCGACGAGCGGTGCGCCACGCCCACGCAGGCCGCCATGCGGCTGACACCCGACACCGCCGCGCTGCTCCAGCAGGTCGATTCGCTGGGCGGCCAGCTCACCACGAGCCTCCAGCGGATGGCAAGGTTCGAGCGCCAGCGGCTCGTTGGCGCTGCCCGCCACCCGTTCTTCATGAACCCGCGGGCGCTGATCGAGCGTGCCCGCGAGCGGCTGGTGAGCGCCGAGGAGTGCCTGGGCGAGGCTCTCTCCAAGAGAATCACCGCTTTGCGGCACCGGACCGAGCAGCTCGGGGCACGCCTGGAGCGCAACAGCCCTGCAACCGTGCACACCCGCATCGTGTCGCGCGTCGCCGCGAATGAGCAGCGGCTGGCTCGGGCGCTGCAGGTCCGCGTGCAGCAGAGCCGCGCGACCATCGACGGCGTCGAGCGGCACCTCGGTTCCGTCAGTCCCTTGCGGATCCTGGACCGCGGATTCTCCGTGACGATGACGCTCGATGGACGGGTGGTGCGGTCCCCAGCGGATATCAGCCCCGGCGAGGTGATCGAGTCGCGCGTGAAGGGCGGGACGGTGAGGTCGGTGGTGGGGGAGAGGGATGCGGTTGCGGCGCCGGCTGCTGTGCCGCCGGCAGTACCGGCGCGCAGGAAGAGCGGTGCAGGCCCAGCGGGGCCGGGGCTCTTCGGGTGATCGTGCGTCGCCGCCAACCCGGGGCTTCGGTCGAGGCGACCTCAGTCCCGGCGTCGTGTGGCTGGCGGCTCAGTCCCGGCGTCGTGAGAGGCATGCTACTTTGAGGCACCCGTGAGCCAGCAAACCAACCAGCCCGACGCAAGCCTGACCTTTGAGGAGGCCCTCGCGCGCCTGGAGGAGATCATCGAGCGGATCGAATCGGGCGAGGTGGGGCTGGAAAAGGCCATCGGCGAGTACGAGCGGGGGGTCGTCCTCATCCGCCGCTGCAAGGACATTCTCCAGAAAGCCGAGCAACGGGTCGATGAACTGACGCGGCCTGCGTCGCCGCCGCCACCGCCCAACCCCTCGGGCGGGGCGTAACCGAAGCTGGAATCAAGACTTGCTGATGCTGGGCATGGATGCGCTGCAGAGGATCGAGCTGATGGGCCAGATCGTGGCCGTGCTGTTCGTCATGGCCTTTGGCGCCTGCATCGGCTCGCTGCTGAACGTGCTGGTTTACCGGCTGCCGCTTGGGCTGGACGTAGTAACCCCCACATCCCGGTGCCCGTCATGCGAGACGTACCTCACCTGGAGGGAGAACATCCCGGTCTTCGGCTGGCTGCTGCTGCGCGGGAAGTGCCGGTTCTGCCGGTCACCCATCAGCCCCGAGTATCCGCTGGTGGAGGCGTTCGTCGCGGTGCTGTGGGCGGCGGTGTTCCTGGTGCTCTACGCCCAGGACGGCTCGTTCCTGGGGATCAACTTCGGGGCGGTGCAGCCGGAGTGGGGCAAGGGCGGTTTCGTCGCGACGTGGCCCATTTTCCTGACGGTGCTTTGCCTGTTCTCGTGCCTTGTGGCGATGACGCTCGTCGACGCCAAGACCTGCTTTATCCCCATGCAGTTGACGACCACGCCGGTGGTGTTCGCGGTCATCGCGCATCCGCTTGCGGCGTTATGGGTTGAGCACCGCTACGGCAAGCTGCCGTACGCGGCGCCCGGGCAGGTGTGGTCGATGTGGACCCCCGGGCACCAGGGGTGGTGGTGGATCGGGGCGTCAATCGGCGGGGTCGCGGGGCTGGTGATCTCCAACATCCTGCTGCACAAGAAGTTGATCCGCCGCAGCTTCGCTGATTACGAGGCATGGGAAAAGGAGCAGGTCGAGCAGCAGCGGTTGGAGGCCGAGGCTGCTGCCGCTGCCACGCCGACCTTGCCGGAGGGCCAACTAGAAAACCCCGGCCCGAAAGCCGGTGCCACGCCGCACCCGACCGACCTCTGGATTCAATATCCGCACGCCCGCCGCGAGATGCTCAAGGAGCTCGTCTTCCTGGCCCCCGCGATCAGCCTCGCGCTGCTGGGAGGCGCGGTGGCAATCCGGCTTGCGGGGCCTATGGAGCAAAACGGATTCGGCGGCGTCACCTTCGCTCACCAGGCCCCGCTGTGGCTGGTGGTGCTGAGCGGCGTGTTCCTGGGGTACCTGATCGGCGGCGGGATCGTGTGGCTGACGCGCATCCTCGGCACGCTGGGCTTCGGCAAAGAGGCGATGGGCCTGGGCGATGTCCACATGATGGCCGCGGTCGGCGCCTGCATCGGCTGGACCGACGCGGTGCTGGGCTTCTTCGGCGCGGCCTTCGTCGGGACGCTCTTCGCTATCTTGGGCGTCATCTTCTCCGGCGCGTTCAAGCGGGCGATGCCCTTCGGGCCGTACCTGGCGATCGGGACGGTGCTCGTGTGGTTCGCCAAGCCGGCGGTGGAGGCGCTGCTGAGCTTCCTGGCCAAGGGGCCGGTGAACCTGCCGTAAGAGCAGGCTGCCGGAAACCGGCCACAAGCGACAGAAATCGACGGACAACCTGTCGTTTGCGGCTGTCAGTTGGTGCGCAAAATCGCCGCGCAAATCGTGGGCCGCAGAGCGCGGAAGTTGCCGATAGGATGGTCGGCGCGCCCGGGCGGAGGTGCCCGCGGCTTCAACGGACTGAACCGTACAACGAGAAGGGATTGTCATGCAGGTGCTTCGTCGCGGTGGGATGCTGCTGGTCGGGATGATCGGGCTCGCCCTGTTCGTCGGTGGTTGCTCCAAGAACAAGCAGGCGGACCTGACGGCGCAGGAGAACGCCGAGCTCCGCGAGAAGATCGCGGCCCTGGAAGAGGCCAACCGCCAGGCCGCCGTGCGCGACGCCGAGCGCAACCAGATGACCGACAACGGCGGCTGGGAGCCCGAGCCGGCCCCGCGCAACGTTCGCGGCGGCGGCACCCCTGTGTTCACCGACAACGAGCAGGGCCAGCCCCAGGCGACGATCGCCGGCGACGTGCTCTTCGCCAGCGGCTCGGCCACGATCAAGGCCGACGCCCGCAAGACGCTCGACCGCGTCGCGACCGAGATCAAGCGTGACTACGCGGGCGCGACTGTTCGCGTGGAGGGCTACACCGACAGCGACCCGCTGGTGAAGACCAAGAAGCAGTGGGGCACCAACGAGAAGCTCAGCCAGGCCCGCGCCAACGCCGTGAAGACCTACCTGGCGAACAAGGGCATCAAGAGCAGCCGCATCGAGGCGATGGGCTTCGGCTCGGCCAAGCCCAAGGCGACCAAGGCCCAGAGCCGTCGCGTCGAGATCATCATCGAGCAGTAATCCACCGAGCGTCACGCTCCGGTGATTGGTGAACGAACAGACGCCGACCGAAGGGTCGGCGTCTGTCATTTTGTGGACTCTGCAGAGGCCGGTGAATCTGGCCTACCGCGGCCGCGAAGCAAGCGTGCCGGGCCCCGTTCAGCGGCCCGGATCCAAACACGCTGCGGGCCGTCGCCCGCACACAACTCAGGAGTATGTGATGAAGGCTTGCATGGTCATGGTGGCCGGGGTGTCCGCTGCGCTGGTGGCGCCGGTGTTCGGTCAGTGCGAGAGCACGGAGAGCGCGCCGACGGTGATGCTGGCGGCGCACGAGCAGCCCGCGGGTAAGAAGGACGCCAAGGCCGCGGACATCGTGGACACGGCGGTGGCGGCGGGCAGCTTCAAGACGCTGGTCGCGGCGGTGAAGGCCGCGGGGCTGGCGGAGGCGCTCAAGGGCAAAGGGCCGTTCACGGTGTTCGCGCCCACGGACGAGGCGTTCGCGAAGCTGCCCAAGGGCACGCTGGAGTCGCTGCTCAAGCCTGAGAACAAGGACAAGCTCGCGGCCATCCTGAAGTACCACGTGGTGCCCGCCAAGGTGCTCGCGGCGGACGTCAAGCCCATGGGCGCTGACACGCTCAACGGTCAGCGCATCGACGTGACGGTGAAGGAGGGCAAGGTCAGCGTCGACAAGGCCAACGTCATCGCGACCGACGTCGTGTGCACCAACGGCGTGATCCACGTGATCGACAGCGTGATCCTGCCCAGCGACAAGAACATCGTCGAGACCGCCGCGGCCGCGGGCAGCTTCACCACGCTCGCCTCGCTGCTGGAGAAGGCGGGCCTGGTGGACGCGCTCAAGGGTGAGGGGCCGTTCACGGTCTTCGCGCCCACCGACGAGGCGTTCGCAAAGCTGCCCAAGGAGACGGTCGAGAGCCTGCTCAAGCCGGAGAACAAGGACAAGCTCGCCGCGATCCTGAAGTACCACGTGGTGAGCGGGCGGGTGTTCAGTGACGCGGCCGCGAAGGGCGCGAACGTCGCCACGCTCCAGGGCCAGAAGGTCCAGACCAAGGGCAAGGACGGCAAGGTGACGGTGGAGGGCGCCACGGTGACGGCGGCGGACATCGACGCCAGCAACGGCGTGATCCACGTGATCGACACGGTGATCCTGCCCAAGTGATCTCTCCTTTGTAGACGCCGGCGGGGCCACCCGCCCCCCGGCGTCATTTGTTAGTGAGGGGGCCCGGCAGGAGGCAGCATGTCCCCGGCGTGCGTTACAGCAGTCCTGAGGGAGCGGCTCGGATGCTTGAAGGCCGGTTCAGGCCCCACTCAATCCTGTGCCCGGAGCCGGGGGGACTCTTACAATCACCGGTCCGGGGCCCGCAGGCCCGGGGCTCCGCGGCCGGCCGGCCGGGGGGCTTGCCAGGCCACCGGTCGGGAAGGGTTCGCCATCGCCTCTGAATACCTGCTCCATCGTGTCAGCACCGGGGACTCCGCGGCGATCGAGGAGTTGATCGCCCGCTTCGGCGGGCTGGTGTGGTCGCTTGCGCGCCGAATCGGCCTGCCCGAGGCCGAGACCGAGGACGCGGTGCACGAGGTATTCACCGAGCTCTGGCGCAACGGCAACCGCTATGACCCCAACATCGCCTCCGAGACGGCGTTCGTGGCGACGATCGCGCGCCGCCGACTGATTGATCGGAGGCGTCGCCTGGGGCGTCAGCCGGGGCGTCAGCAGCTGACGGATGCGGAGCCTGCGAAGGAAGTGCTGTCGCCGCGGTCGGAGGTGGGGGAGGAGGCCGCGCGGGCGGCGCGTGCCTTCGAGCAGCTCTCGCCCGAGCAGCAGCGGGTGCTGCGGCTGTCGGTGTACGAGGGGCTGTCGCACGAGCTGATCTCGCGATCGACGGGGCTGCCGCTGGGCACCGTGAAGACGCACGCGCGCCGGGGGCTGATCCGCCTGCGCGAGATGCTCAACAAGGACAAGACCAGCGAAAACGGTGGCGGCGGCGGCGCGGCCGAGAGCAATGGGCGCGAGTCAACTCCCCAGACTTCGACCGGGGGTGACGCGTGAGCGCCATCGCCCCCGAGGACAGCAGGCTGACCGAGCTGCTCGCCGACCAGGCGCTGGTGGGCCTGACCAACGAGCAGGAGCTGGAGCTGGAGACGCTGCTCGCCCGCGAGGGGCGGGAGGGTGAGTGGTCGCTGGCGACCACGGCAGCGCTGCTCGAGCTGGGGATGCTGAAGAGCGACGACTGGGAGCCGATGCCTGAGGAGGTGCAGCATCGGCTGGTGAAGGCGGGCAACGGGTGGGCGACGGCGACCTCGAGCGTGCTCAAGCCGCCGACTCTCTCAGAGAGCCCCGTAATGGCGATGTCTCGCCGGGCGACCCGCCTGGTGTGGAGTTCGGGGCCTTGGCTGGTCGCTGCGGCGAGCTTCATCCTGGTGGCAATCGCGGTGTACAGCTGGTCGCCGTGGACGCGTCAGGACATCGTGCACGTGGTGAACCGCGACCCGGACCGCGAGGTCATCCACTGGAAGGACTGGGACAACCCCGAGGTCAAGGGCGTGCTCGGGGAGGTGGTGTGGTGCGAGGATCAGCAGTTGGGCTACATGCGGTTCGTGGGCCTGCGGCCCAATGACCCCTCCAAGGAGCAGTACCAGGTCTGGATCGTCGACGAGCGCGGCATGGGGCAGCGGATCAGCGGCGGGGTGTTCGACGCCGAGGACGACGGCGAGACCATCGTGCCTGTGAAGCCGGCCATGCCCGTCCGTGGTGCGAAGCTGTTCGCGGTGACGATCGAGCCGCCGGGGGGCCTGTGGGTTTCGGACATGACTCGCCGTGTGACGGTAGCGGCCAAGTGAGCCCGCGCCGGGGTCCACCGTTGTGAGGTCATCTCGCTGGACGTGGGCATTTCAACGCACCTGAGAGGGTTTATGGCCGGTGCTATGCTGGGTTCATGACCACCGGGCTGGGAGGGAAGAGTTGCGGCACGGGCGTGGCGGAGGCGCCGCGGTCGGTGTCGCTGGAAGTGCTGCCCAGCAAGCCTGCGCGCCAGGCGGTCAAGAAGAGCAAGGTCTCCAAGTGGCGGGCGGGCGTGCTCATCGGCGTGCACGTGCTGATGATCGCACACATCATTCAGTGGCTGATCCAGGGCCGCACGATCGCGCCGGTGGAGCCCTCGGAGGCGATGTACGCGCTGGAGCTGGGGCGGCTGAACGCCGGGTTCATCTTCTTCTGCGCGGCCCTGCTCGCGACGTTTATCTTCGGGCGGTTCTTCTGCGGGTGGGCGTGCCACGTGGTGGCGCTGCAGGACCTGTGCGCCCACTGGATGAACAGGATGGGCGTGCGGCCCAAGCCGCTGCGCTCGCGCCTGCTGCTGTGGGCGCCGCTGCTGCTGGCGCTGTACATGTTCGTCTGGCCAACGTTCAAGCGCGTGGCCCTGGTGCCGCTGGAAACGCAGATCGCCAAATGGGTTGAGAAGAGCGACCCCGCGCGGGCGGAGAAGTGGACGTTCCCCGACTGGCTGCTCGACCTTTCGCAGGCGCGGGCCCAGGCGGGGCACCCGGGCTTCCACAAGGAGTTCATCGTCGAGGAGTACTGGGCGACCTTCCCCACGGAGTGGTACATCATCGTCCCGTTCCTGGGCGTGTGCGGGTTCGCGACGGTGTACTTCCTGGGCAGCAAGGGTTTCTGCACGTACGGCTGCCCCTACGGCGGCTTCTTCGCGCCGATGGACAAGGTGTCGATCGGGCGGATCGTGGTCGATCACGACAAGTGCGAGGGGTGCGGGCACTGCACGGCCGCGTGCACGAGCAACGTGCGGGTGTCGCAGGAGGTCAAGGACTTCGGGATGGTGGTGGACCCCGGGTGCATGAAGTGCCTGGACTGTGTGAGCGTGTGCCCCAACGACGCGCTGAGCTTCTCGTTCGCGCGTCCTGCGGTGTTCAAGAAGGCGCACACGGAGGAGGCGAAGCAGGGAAAGACCCGCCGGCCGGAGTACGACGTCTCGTGGTGGCAGGACGCGGCGCTGCTCGTGCTGTGCGTGGTGTTCTTCATCGGCTTCCGGCAGATGTTCAACAAGATCCCGCTGCTGATGGCGGCGGGGATGGCGCTGTGCGGCGGGTTCATCGCGTGGAAGCTGTGGACACTGGCGACGGAACCGAACGTGCGGCTGCAGAGCCTGCAGCTGAAGCTCAAGGGGAAGCTGAAGCCGGCTGGCTTGGTGGTGGCGGTCCTGGGCTCGCTGTACTTGGCCTGGGGCGCGTGGGGGGCGACGAACCAGGGCCTGCAGTTCGCGGCCAACTACTACGACATAAAGGTCAAGACGCCCTTCGAGCGGGTGTTCTCGGCAGGCTACACGCCGACCAGCGAAGACGCGGCTAACGCCGGGCAGGTGGTGAAGCTGCTCAAGCTCGCCGGGCCCGTGGGCGAGGGCGGGATGGGGTGGACCCATTCGGTTGAGCTCAACCTGCGCCTGGCGTGGAACCTCGCGGTGCTGGGGGAGCGTGCGGAGGCCGAGGAGTACCTGCGTCGCGCGATTGCGAAGGAGCGGCCGTCGCCGCAGGCGAGCACGCGCGTGGTGCAGCTGGCGCAACTGCTGGGACTGCGGGGCATGCCGCAGGCGGAGGTGCTGAAGGAGATCGAGGCGATCGCCGCGGCCAAGCCGCACCTGTACGGCGTGCGGCTGATGCTGGCGCAGGAGGCGCTGGGGAAGGGGAACCGCGAGCGGGCGATCCAGATTGCGGAAGCGGTGCTCGCGTCGGAGAAGCCGGAGCTGACGGTTGGCGAGCGCATCCAGGCGGCCACCGTGCTCTTCTATGCGGAGGTCACCGAGAAGGGGTTTGCGGAGCTCGAGAAGGCGATCGATCAGGCACGCGATCCCGAGCGCCGTACCGACGTGCACGGGCTGCTGCAGGCGGCCGAAACGTACCTGCAGCTGGGTCGTGGTGCCCGTGCTGCGGACCTTGCGGAATGGGTGCTGAAGATGGAGCGGCGGCCGTTCCCGGGCATCCAGATGCACGCTGTGAGCGTGATGCTGCGATCGGGGCGGGGCGAGGACTCCCTCAAGTACCTTCCACAGATCCTCGAGCACAGGAAGCCGCGTCCGGATGCGGGCATGGTGACACAGATCGGCGACCTGTATCTGCAGGCGGGCAAGATGAAGGAGGCGGAGGAGACGCTCGCGGCCGCGGTCAAGGAGCACCCGAAGGTGGCGTTCGCACGGGCGACGTACGCTCGGGCGCTGGCGATGAACGGGAGAAATGAGCAGGCGCTGGCGGAACTCGAGGCCGCGTGTGCCTTGGATGGTGCGCCCGAATACCTGAGCGCCAAGGCCGAGCTGCTCAACGCAATGGGGCGCACGGCGGAGGCGCAGAAGGCGCTTGAGGCGGCGCAGCGGGCCGCGGATCGGCGCTTGCAGCCGGCAGGGCAGCCGTAAGTCAGACGGCGATAGCGTGCAATCGCGCCGTATTCCCGCAATGCGGCGGGCCTGTCGCGCCATGTGCTATCGAGAACATGGAGGGCTCATGCTGCGCATCGCGACAGGTCTGGTAGCCATCTGGCTGGGGGCGTCGGCGTTCGGTCAGGTGGTCACGCTCACACCCGTGGCCGATAACACGCTGTACGAGTCGCCCGACATGGCGGTGAGCAACGCCGTGGGGCCGCACGTTTACTGCGGCAAGACGAACACGAACGTGCTGCGGCGGGCCCTCATGCGGTTCGACGTCTCCGCGATTCCTGCGGGCGCGATGGTGACCGATGTGGAGCTGCGGCTCTACCTCAATCGCGGGGAGGGCGATGGGGTGCGGTACCAGATTCACCGCGTCACGAGCTCGTGGGGGCAGGGGACCTCGAACGCGGGAGATCCGGGTGGGCTGGGCGCGGCCGCGACGCCGGGGGATCCGACGTGGACGGCGAGCTTCTTCGGCTCGCAACTTTGGACCACGCCGGGCGGGGACTTCGAGGGCGAACCCAGCGCCGAGGTGGTCGTGGGTTCGTCCTTCGCGACCTACAGCTGGAGTGGGCCGGGGGTGGTCGCCGACGTTCAGGGCTGGGTGGGCGACGGTTCGTCGAACTTCGGATGGCTGCTCCGCGGGGCGGAGGACACGCTGGGCTCGGCCCTACGTTGGTCGTCGATGGAGGGGGAGAACCCGCCGCAGTTGATCGTGACGTACCAGGCGGGCTCTACCTGCGGCACGGCCGACTACAACGGCGACGGCGACGTTGGAACTGATCAGGACATCGAGGCGTTTTTCGCTTGCCTGGGTGGGACGTGCTGCGACACCTGCTGGCACTTGGGGGGCGACTTTAATGGCGATGGGGATACCGGGACCGACCAGGACATCGAGTCGTTCTTCCGGGTGCTGGGCGGGGGGCCCTGCTGAGGCCGGAATGAGCCGGATGGCCCCCGAGCGGGGCTGAGGAAAAACGTCGGCGGGGCCGATATACTCTGGACCCAGTGCCGGGAACGGCATGATGGGCGATTGGCGCAGTTGGCTAGCGCGCATGCATGACACGCATGAGGTCCCGAGTTCGAGTCTCGGATCGCCCACTTGAATGAACCCCCGGCCGCGACGGTCGGGGGTTTTTTCGTGCCCTCGTTCAATCCTTGGCGGGCGTCCACCTAGGCTGGGGAATGGAACAGCCCACCCGCCTGCCGCATCCGATGCTGGACGCCTTCGACGCCCGCGTGGCCGGGTGGATGGGGCGGTACGGCATCCCGCTGCTGCGGTGGTCGCTGGGGATCGTGTTCATCTGGTTCGGGTTGCTCAAGCCATGGCGGCTGAGCCCGGCGGATGACCTCATCGAGGCGACTGTCTACTGGGTCGACCCGGCGTGGTTCATCCCGCTGCTGGGATGGTGGGAGGTGGCGATCGGGGTAGGGCTGCTGGTGCGGCCGCTCAACCGTGTAGCGATCCTGCTGCTGTTCCTGCAGATGCCCGGGACGATGCTGCCGCTGGTGCTGCTGCCGGAGGTGTGCTTCGTGCACGTGCCGTGGGCGCCGACGCTGGAGGGCCAGTACATCATCAAGAACCTGGTGCTGATCTCGGCGGCGCTGGTGGTGGGCGGCACGGTGCGGAAGCGGCGCGAGACGATTCAGGGGGCCTCGGGCTCGGGCGGGGGTTCGGGGGCGCGGTAGGCCAGCAGCTTGTCCACGCGGGCGCCGTCCATATCGACAACCTCAATGCGCCAGCCGTGCCAGTCGGTCCATTCGCCCGCGTGCGGGATCCTCCCCAAGACCGCGAGCACGAGCCCCGCGGCGGTGCTGACGTCCGGCAGCTCGTCCTGCTGGGCGTCGGTAATGCTGAGCGTGCCAACGAGCTCGTGCAGCGGCATGCGGCCGTCGATGAGCCACGAGCCGTCCTGGCGGCGTTTGGCGCCCGGAGGGGCCTGCTCGCCACGCCGGGTGATGTCGCCGACGAGTGCGGTGGTGACGTCGTTGAGGGTGACGAGGCCGAGCGTGCCGCCGTGCTCGTCGACAACGAAGACGATGTGGCTCCTGGTGGTGCGGAAGTGATCCAGGGCCTTGAGTGCGGGCATGGTCTCTGGGACGAAGACGGGCTTGCGGGCGACGCGGTTGACGGTGAAGTTGAGGCCGCCGAGCAGGCCGTAGGAGATGAGGTCCTTGATGTGCACTACGCCGACGAGGTCGTCGAGGCTGTCCTTTGCGATGGGGAAGTGGGAGTAGGGCGAGGTGCCGACGTGGATCTTGAGCTCCTCCACGGTGGTGGTCTCGGGCAGCCAGACGACCTCGGTGCGGGGCACCATGAGGTCGCGGACGGTGAGGTCGCCGACGCGGAGCACGCGCTGCAGGATGGTGTGCTCCTGGGGCGTGAAGACGCCGGTGCTGGCGGCGCGGGCGACGATGGCCTGCACGTCCTCGGCGGAGACATCGTCGTCGGTGCGCTGCTTAACACGGATGGCCCTGAGGATGAGGTGTGTCGTGGCGGTGAGGAGTCGGACGGGCCAGGCCGCGAGCTTGGAGAGGATGGCGAGGGGGCGGGCGATGGCGGAGGCGATGGCCTCGGGGTAGGCCATGGCCAGGCGCTTGGGGACGAGCTCGCCCAGCACCAGCGAGAAGTAGGTGATCACGAGGACGACAAGCGCGAGCGCGGCCTTGTCGGCGTAGGCCTCTGGCAGGCCCAGACGGATGAGCAGGTCCTGGATCGGCTGGGTCATGGCCCGCTCGCCGATGGCGCCCGCGAAGATGCCGACGAGGGTGATGCCGACCTGAACGGTGGAGAGGAAGCGGGTGGGGTCGCGCCGGAGGTCGAGGGCGGTGGCGGCGGAGCGGCTGCCGCGGGAGGCGTCGGCCTGCAGGCGGGAGGCGCGGGAGGTCATCATGGCCAGCTCGGCCATGGCGAAGATGCCGTTGAGCAGCAGGAGGAAGAGGAGGACGACGATCGCTAGGAGCATGGGCGGATTATCGCACAAACGGGGGGCGTTCGGGGTCGGTGCGGGCGAGCGTTGGGCGGCGTGTGGACGGCGGCGGTCCGTTTATGCGGGCGCGGTGGGAAGCGGGGCCGACTGGCGGGTTTATACGGAGTCAAAAGTCCCCAGCATGAGTGCCGATCTCAGGGGAGTCCTTTGACAGCGTTGCAACCGGGTCCTGCCGGCGAGGAGCCTACACATGCGACTTCTGATCATCGACGACGACGAGCTCACGCGCCTGGCGATGGCGTTTGCTTTGGAGAAGGCGGGGCACGAGGTGGTCCACAGCGCGCTGGCGCAGGACGGCCTGCGGCAACTGCGCGAGTCGAAGTTCGATGGGCTGCTGCTGGACCTGGAGATGACGCCGACCGACGGCGTGCAGTGCCTCATGGCCGTTCGCGCCGATGAGCGGCTCAGGGCGCTGCCGGTCATTCTGGTTTCCGCACGTCCGCAGCGGGAGGCGGTGGTAAGGATCGCGCGGCTGGGCGTTCGCGGGCTGATCATCAAAAGCAATGGGTTCATCCAGGAGGTCGTCAAGCGGGTGGGCGGGCTGGCCGCCCCGGAGCCGTGCGTGGGGACTCCCGCCAGCGAGCGCGTGCAGGACGCGGAGAAGGCGGCTGCGACACCCGCGGCACCCGCGAGCGCGAGGCTGGTGGGGACGCCGGAGCCCTCCCCGAAGAGCCAGGATGAGCGGCTGGACACGGCCGGTGCGATTGAGGAGCTCAAGTCGCTCAAGCCGATCCTGAGCCGGCAGGAGTTGCTCGACAAAGTTCTGAGCGGGAACGAGTTGAAAGCGATGGGCCCGGCCGCGCGGCAGGTGCTGTCGCTTACGGGCAACAGCGGGTCATCCGTCGATACGGTCGCAAAGGCGCTGCGGCAGGATCAGGCGATGTCGCTGCGGATCCTGAAGCTCGCAAACTCGAGCCTGTATCGGCGTGGGGCGCCGGTGGACACCGTCGCAAAGGCGGTGGCGCGGATCGGCACGGACCAGATCCGCCAGACGATCCTGTCCATGAGCGTGTTGGAGCGGTTCGGTGCCGCGGGAACGCAGGGCCGCATCCGTGCTGACTGGTTCTGGGAGCACGGTATCGCGACGGGCCTGTTTGCGTCGGGGATCGCGCGGGCGCGCGGGTGCGGCAACGAGCAGTGCGACGCGATGTTCACGGCGGGGCTGCTGCACGACATCGGCCGCATGCTGTTCGCCGAGCGGCTGGGGGATGTTTACGCGGGCGTGCTGGAGGTGGCGGACCGGCTGGAGCTGCCGCTGGAGGGGGTGGAGTCGCGCCTGCTGCTGATCAACCACGCGGACCTGACCGATCGTCTACTCCGGGAGTGGACCTTCCCGGCCGAGATGATCAACCCGATCGCGTACCACCACCTGAGCGTTGGCAACGTGCGGAACGTGGCGCCGCGGGCGTTGATTGAGGTGACGACGCTCGGGCTCGCGAATCGGCTGGCGCACGCGTGCCTGCTGGGGACGAGCGGGAACGACGTGCTGTACCCCATCGAGGAGTGCATCGCGGCGCTGGGGCTGCGGAAGGGCGTGGTCGCGGAGCTCTGCCGCGAAGTGCCTGACATGACGCTTGACATGCGGATGACGATGCTGTCGCACTCGAGCGACGCTGGGACTTCGTGGGTCGAGGTGGCGAAGGGCGCATTGGGAGAAGGGGTCCGGGCGGAGCTGGTTGCACTCAACCGTGAGACCACCGCGGCGGGGTACTTCCTGGAGCGGCTGGGCGTAAGCGCCGGCGTGGAGCAGCCAAACGTGCTGGTGGTGCGTGTGGCCAATGCGAGCGAGCGGGCGCCGCTCATGGATCGCGTGCGCGAAGCGGAGAAGGCGACAGGGCAGTCGGGGCTTCCCGTGCTGGTGCTGGCCGGGTCGCCGGGGGCGTTCTTCGGGCAGGGGGTGCTGGGGGAGCGCCGGGTGGAGCAGCTGGTCTCGCCCGTACGGGTGGAGCGCGTCCTGCGGGCCTTGGCGTCGCTGGCGGGCGTTAGCGAGGTTGCAAGCCGCGGAGTGAAGGCCGCAGCGTGAGCGTCACTACGATGGCAGGTGAGCGCGAGCAGGCCCAAGGTGCTGGTGGCGATGTCGGGCGGGGTGGATTCCTCCGTCGCGGCGGCGCTGCTCCAGCGCGAGGGGTACGAGGTGGTCGGGTGCTTCATGCGGCTTGGGTCGCCAGGGGAGACCTTGGATGAGCTGATCCCGGGGGAAGAAGCGTGCCCGGCTAGCTCGGCTGGGGCGGGCAAGGGCGTGAAGATCGGGCACCAGGGGTGCTGCTCCATCAACGACGCGGCGGACGCGCGGCTGGTCGCGGCGGAGCTGGGCATCCCGTTCTACGTGTGCAACTTCAAGAAGGACTTCGGGCGGATCATCGACTACTTCGTGGATGAGTACGCCGCGGGTCGGACGCCCAACCCGTGCGTGCGGTGCAACGACTGGCTGAAGTTCGGCAAGCTGCACGAGTACGCGCGGCAGATCGGGGCGGAGTTTGTCGCGAGCGGGCACTATGCCCGGGTGGCAAGGTGCCAAAGTGGCGGAGTTGCAGCGTGCGGAGACGAGTTCGCCCTGTTGCGCGGCGTTGATCACAGCAAGGACCAGAGCTATGTGCTCTTCGGCGTGCCGCGGGCGCAGCTGGCGCACATGCTGCTGCCGATCGGTGGTATGGCGAAGCCGCGGGTGAGGGAACTCGCGAAGGAGTTCGGGCTGCCGGTGTTCGACAAGCCGGACTCGCAGGAGATCTGCTTCGTTCCTGACAACGACTACGCGGGGTTGGTGGAGCGGCGGCGGCCGGGCGTGGTGAGCACGGGAAAGATCGTGGACCGCGAGGGTCGCGAGGTCGGTGAGCACGGTGGGCAGCATCGTTTCACGGTGGGGCAGCGCCGCGGCCTGGATATCTCGCTCGGCTACCGCGTGTACGTGACCGGCAAGGACCCGAAGACGAACACGGTGACGGTTGGCGGGAAGTCGGACCTGATGGCGGCGTCGTGTGTGGTGGGGGAGGCGAACTGGCTCATCGAGGAGCCCGCGGGAGAAGTTCGCTGCTGGGCGAAGTACAGGTACAACACGCCGGCGTGCGAGGCGCGGGTGCGGGTGATTGAGTGCGCGGAGTTCGCGACCCCATCGAGCCGGACCGGCCGGTTCGTGGTGGAGTTCGAGCGGCCGCAGGAGGCGGTGGCCGCGGGGCAGGCGGTGGTGCTGTACGGGAACGACAGCACCGGTCGCGGGACCGGTGCTGACAGAGTTCTGGGTGGCGGGTGGATCGAGAGCGTGGCCTTAGCGAAGTAAGACACGACCGTCAGGGCACGTCGTGGCGCGGGGTAACTGACGATCACACGCGGGCGGGTTCCGCCATGCGGCCGGGCACGTGCACGGCCGCGTGGCTAGGGCGCGGAGGTTCGGGGTCCTCCTTCTCACCCGTGATCGGATTGTTGAAGTGGGACTCCTGCACGGGGACGACTGACTCGAGGATGTGCGCAAGGACGCGCCCGGGCGAGCCGGTGGCGTCGACCTCCTTGATGATGTCCCGGGGGTAGTACTCGAGGACGGGGAACGTCTCGCGCTCGTACACGTCCCAGCGGCGGCGGATGACCTCTTCCTTGGCGTCGTCGATGCGGTTTTCCTTCAGGGCCCGGCGGCGGAGACGCTTGATCATCTCCTCCTTGTTGGGGCACACCAGGTGCAGGATGCAGAGCACCTCGATGTGGTCCTCGAGGATGCGGGCCTGGTTGACGTTGCGCGGGATGCCGTCCAGCACGAGGAGGTCGACGTGCGGCTTGAAGTCGGCGAGGACCGTGCGGGCCTTCATGTTGTTGTGCCACATCTCGATGGTGGCCTCGTCGGGGACGAGCTCGCCGCGGGACGAGTACTGCATGAAGAGCTTGCCCAGGTCGCTGGACATGTCGAGCGTGCGGAAGACCTCGCCGCAGGAGAGGTGGTAGAAGCCGGGGATGGACCCCAGGATCTTGCCCTGCGTGCCCTTGCCGGCGCCGGGGGCGCCGAAGAGGAGGACGGTCTGGTAACGCTGAGCCATGGCGAGTCTCCCGATGTCGTACGGCCGGCGACGCCGACCAGTTGGGGCGGTTACACCCTAAACCGCAAACCGGGTCATAGCAAGGCAGAACCGGCTGATCGGGCGTTTACCCCGCCCGGCGGTAGGGGTTGGAACGGCTGCCCGGGGCAGGGCCCGGGGGTGCACCGGTCTGTGGTGTCTGGTCGGGTTTGGCGCAGGAGTTACCGGTTCCCGTCCTTGCTGGCCAGGAGCTTGAGCATGTCCACGCAGCGGGCGGCGTAGCCGGCTTCATTGTCGTACCAGGACACCACCTTGAAGAACCGCTTGTTGAGCTCGATGCCGGCCTTGGCGTCGAAGATCGAGCTGTGTCGGTTGCCGATGAAGTCGCTGGAGACGACCTCCTCCTCGGTGTACTCAAGGATGCCCTTCATGGGTCCGTTGGCGGCGGACTTCATGGCCGCGTTGATGTCGGCGAGACTGGTGTCCTTGGCGGTGCGGAAGGTGAGGTCCACAGCGGAGACGTCGGCGGTGGGCACGCGGAAGGACATGCCAGTGAGCTTGCCCTTGAGGGCGGGGATGCAGAGCGTCACGGCCTTGGCGGCTCCGGTGCTCGCGGGAATGATGTTGTGGTAGCCGTTGCGCCCGCCGCGCCAGTCCTTCTTGGACGGGCCATCCTGCGTGGGCTGGGTGGCGGTGACGGCGTGCACGGTGGTCATCAGGCCCTCTTCGAGGCCGAAGGCGTCGTTGATGACCTTGGCGATGGGCGCCAGGCAGTTGGTGGTGCAGCTGGCGTTAGAGATGATCGTGTGCTTAGCGGGGTCGTACTGCTCGGCGTTGACGCCCAGGCACAGCGTGGGCACCTGCGCGGGCTCGCTCTTGGTGGGCGCGGAGATGATCACGCGCTTGGCGCCGGCCTGGAGGTGCAGCGCGGCCTTCTCGCCCTCGGTGAAGAGGCCGGTGGACTCCAGCACGTAGTCGACACCCAGGTCCTTCCACGGGAGCTTGGCCGGGTCCTTCTCGGCCATGGTCCTGGTGGTCTTGCCGTTGACGGTGAAGGAGTTCTCGGTGGCGGAGATTTCGGCGTGCTTGCCGTTCAGCGTGAACTGGCGGTGCATCGTGTCATACTTGAGCAGGTAGGCGAGGTTGTCGGCGGGGACGAGGTCGTTGACGGCGACCACCTCGAGGCCCTGCTCCGACGCGATGCGGTAGACGAGGCGACCGATGCGACCAAAGCCGTTGATGCCGACGCGGATAGCCATGAGGTGCTCCTGCCAAACGTGAGAAGTGGGGGTGGACGCGCGATCGTAGTGCCGGGCCAGAGGGTCCGGCAAGGTGCATGAATATGCGTTGGGGTGGTGCAGCGCGGGTCAGGCGTTGCCCGGGGGCGGGTCGCCCGCGTGCGTGGCCCGCCACTGCGTGATGGAGACGTGCAGGTCGGCGAGGGAAGCAAGGGCGATGCGGGTTTCGCGGAGGAGTTTGAGTGACCCGGCGACCAGGCCCGCGACGCCCAGCACCGCGAGGAGGGAGGTCATCACCTGCGTGAACAGCGGCACGCCGGGGATGCTGAAGTAGCCCGCAAAGGCGCCCAGCAGGGCCATGCAGGTGCCCGCCGCGAAGCAGCCCGCGGCGAAGTAGAAGCTGCGGAGGCCGCTCACGAGCATCTCGGCGCGCCGGTGGGCGTGCTGGAACTCGCGGTGGTTGGCGGCTGTGTCGATGCCCGGCGACTTGGCGTTGAGGATCGCGGTGGAGGCGAGGCGGGCGCGGTCGGAGGCGCGGGCGAGGCGGTTGCTGGTGCTCAGGATCAGCAGCGTGGACGCGTTGGTGAGGATCGCCGGCGCAGCGAGGAACGTGAGCACCGCGAAGGGGTTGTCGGCGATGTGGGTGTCGATGGGTGCGTCCATCGGGGCTCCGGGGCGGGGCGGCTTTGCGAGGAGAAGTCAGGCCATCGCGGGCTGCTTCGCGTGCGAGTTCTCGTAGACAACCTTGCCCGCGACGATGGTGTGGGTGGCGCGGCCCTTCACCTTGCGGCCCAGGAACGGCGTGTTCCAGGAACGTGAACGGAGTTCCGCGCGGGTGATGGTCCACTCGAGGTCGGGATCGATGATGGTGAGGTCGGCGGGCCCGCCGGTCGTGAGCTTGCCCAGGCCCTGACGATCGAGGTTGCAGAGGCGGGCTGGCTCGAGGGTCATCATGGCGATCATGCGCGGCCAGTCGATGAGACCCGTCGCGATGAGCGCCTCGGCGTAGAGGGCGAGCGCGGTCTCCAGTCCGATGAAACCGAACGGTGCGTCCTCGAACGGCAGGGCCTTCTCGTCGGCCGAGTGCGGCGCGTGGTCGGTGGCGAGGATCGTGATGGTGCCGTCGGCGACGCCCTGGCGCACGGCCTGCACGTCCTTGCTCTCGCGAAGGGGAGGGTTCACCTTCGCGAGCGTGTTGTAGCCGTCGCAGGCTTCGTGGGTGAGCAGGAGGTGGTGGGGGGCCGCCTCGGCGGTGATGTTCTTGTGCCCGGCTGCGCGGGCGCGCCGGATGATGTCCACCGATTCGCCCGAGGAGATGTGCTGCACGTGGTAGCGGCTGCCCGCGGCGGCGCGGGCGAGGCGGATGTCGCGCTCGATGATGATCTCTTCGGCCACGCGGGGCCAGCCGCCCAGGCCCAGGCGGGTGGAGACTTCGCCGGCGTGCATGGCCGCGCCCTTGGTGAGGGTGGGGTCCTGGCAATGCTGCATGAAGCACAGGCCGGTGGCGGAGGTGGCGGCGAGGACGCGGGCCATCATGCCGGCGGTCGGGATGCAGTCGCCATCGTCGGAGAAGGCGACCGCGCCCGCGCGGGCCATGAGGGCAATCTCGGTGAGGTCCTCGCCCTTGCGGCCCTTGGTGGCGGCGGCGACGGGGAAGACGCGGCAGGCCGCGGTGGCCGCGGAGCGGGCGAGGACAAAGCCGACCAGCTCGGGCGTGTCCAGGGCCGGGCTGGTGTTGGGCATGCAGCAGACAGTGGTGAACCCGCCGGCGACCGCGGCCTGCGAGCCGGTGGCGAGGGTCTCCTTGTGCTCCTGCCCGGGCTCGCGGAGGTGGACGTGAGGGTCGATGAGGCCAGGGGTGACGAGGCAGCCCTCGGCGTCAATCACGCGGTCCGCGGGGGAGCGGGAGAGGCCGGGGCCAATGGCGGTGATCCTCCCGTCACGCACTGCGACGTCGGCGACCTGGTCCATCCCCGAGGCAGGGTCGATGAGGCGCCCGCCGACGATGAGCAGAGAATCCATGCGGGGCAGGATACGGGCTTGGTGAGGCGGTTTGTGGGCCATGGGAAGGGTTTACGGGCCGTCTTGGAAACGTGTTTTCAGCGGGCCTATCCTCCCCTCTAACCCACTGGGGCTTTCGGGCGTCAGGGGTGACATGGTGAACGGGGTATAGCGCAGCTTGGTTAGCGCGTCTGACTGGGGGTCAGAAGGTCGGCGGTTCGAATCCGCCTACCCCGACTTGGAGATCGCCCCGCAGGTTGATGACCTGCGGGGCTGTCGTTTTTGGGGCTTGAGCATCTACCTTCCGCACGCCCCGTAACGGCCCCGCGTTGAGCGGGCGGGCGAGTGCTCCCCGGGTTAGTATCGGTCGCGTGAGCGCCCGCGACGCCTACGACACGATCGGTGCGATCCTGAACATCCATTCGATGGTCACCGGTTTTCTCATCGAGACGGTGGAGGATGTTCCAGAGTCGCGCATGGCGGAGCAGCCGGGTGGGATCGTCAATCATCCGGCATGGACGCTTTCGCACCTCAACGCGTACGCGGGGGTGTTGCTGTCGATGCTCGATGATCAGAGCGCGCCGACGGCCACCGCGGAGATGGAACGGTTCGGGTACGGCTCCAATCCGGTGCCCGAGCGGGGTGTGTATGCGATGAAGCGCGAGCTGCTCGACACATTCAGGGAGCGCAACACGCGGCTTGGGGCGGTTGTCGCGGAGAAGCACGCAGACTACTTCCCGCGGCCCGCGCCGGGCAGGTTCCAGCCGCAGTTGATTGGGCACATCGCTATTACGCTGCTCGTGGCGCACCCGCCGCATCACTTGGGCCAGCTGAGGCAGTGGCGGCGGGCGGCGGGGCTCGCGGGGAGAGCGTGAAGACCGCAGTCCGAGTGAGGCAAGTCGAAAGGGATCGGAATGGCGAAGAAGGCGAGCCGCGATGGCCGGAGTACCTCGACGGGCAGCGGGCCGGCGCGGACGGCGACCGTATCGAAGCGACGCGCGAACACCGCGAAGACACGTAAGCCGAAGCTGCTCTCGGGTGGCAACCCGCAGATCGCAAAGGGTGACGGGGACGGCCCGGTGCAGGCGTACATCGCGGCCATGCCGGGGTGGAAGCGGGATGTGGGGCGGCGGCTGGACGCGATGATTGAGCGCATCGTGCCTGGGGTGAAGAAGGCCGTGCGGTGGAACTCGCCGTTCTATGGCGTCGAGGGGCAGGGCTGGTTCATCGGGGTGCACTGCATCACGAAGTACATCAAGGTGGCGTTCTTCAGCGGTGCGTCACTGGAGCCCCAGCCGCCGGTGGATTCCAAGCACAAGGACGTGCGGTACTTCCACATATACGAGGGCGATCGAGTGGAGACGCCGCAGCTGGAGGACTGGGTCCGGCAGGCGGCGGCACGCCCGGGGACTGACTGCTTCTGATGAGCGATGACCGGCGCCATTGATCGCGCGGTCGGGCCCACTACCCTGCCGCATGCAGGCAGGACGGACGACGCCGGCGGGGGACTTTGATTACGACCAGTTCGGGCGCGGGTATTCGCAGCTGCGGCGGACGGAGCCGCGGATCGCGGCGATGGTGCACGCGGCTCTCGGGAATGCACGCACGGTTGTAAACGTAGGCGCGGGTGCGGGGTCGTACGAGCCGCGGGACCGGTACGTGGTGGCGATCGAGCCGTCGGCGGCGATGCGAGCGCAGAGGCCGCGGGAGATTGCGCCGGCGATCGACGGCGTGGCAGAGCGGCTGCCGCTGGATGACGGCTCGGTGGACGCGGCCATGTCGACGCTCTCGGTGCACCAGTGGCAGGACTGGCGACGGGGACTGCGGGAACTGCGGCGGGTGAGCCGCGGGCCGGTCGTGGTCATGACCTTCGATGGTGACGAGATCAACCGCTTCTGGCTGGCGGAGTACTGCCCGGAGGTGATCGCGGCCGAGCACGGGCGGTTTCCTCCGATCGCGGAGATCGCGGCAGTGCTAGGAGGCCGCACGCGGGTGCAGAAGGTGCCGATCCCGATCGACTGCGTGGACGGGTTCACGGAGGCGTACTACGCCCGGCCTGCGGCGTTTCTGGACGCGCGGGTGCGTGGTTCTCAGTCGGCATGGGGCTTTGTGAGCGCTGAGGTGCAGGAGCGGTTCGTGCGTGAGCTGACGGCCGAAATCGAGAACGGCGAGTGGGAGCGCAAGCACGGGCACCTGCGGAGCGAGCCGGTGTTCTGGGGGGCGCTGCGGCTGATTGTGAGCGAGCCGTGGGGCGCGCATCCGAAGCATCGAGATGAGGACATCTCGGTGGCATGGGCGTCGCCCGGATCAAGCGCTCAGCAAGGGCCGCCGCCGAGGACGCGGAAGAACGACTCGATGTCCTGATCGGTGCCCGCGTCGCCATCGGCGTTGAAGTCCGAGCCGCCGGGGAAGCACGATGCGCAGCAGGTGCCGCCGAGGCATGCGAAGAAGGCCTCAATGTCCTGGTCGGTGCCGATGTCGCCGTCGCCGTTGTAGTCGGCGGTGCCGCACACGGGCGTCGAGGGAAGCAGAGCCATCTGACGCAGGTCGTCGATTCCCGTCCCGGTTGCGACCAGCAGGTTCGCCCGCTCGCCGGGCGTGCTGAAGAGACCGTCGTTGTCTACGTCGTGAAGGTGCACGATCCGCTTGCCGGTGTTGTCGCTCAGGAGGAGGTCGCCGTTGGGCAGCGAAAGAACATCGGAGATGCCGAAGTTGGCCTCGCCGGTCGAGAACACCATGACAGCCTCGCCCGCGTCGTCCGCGTCCCCGTCCGCGGAGGTGTCGGCCAGCCGCAGGATCTGGTCGACGCCGCCCGAAGCAAGGTTGGTGTAGTACAGCGAGCCGGGGCGTGCTTGGTCTTTCTCGAGGATGAGCCCTGCGTTGGTGCCGGTGTACCAGCGGCGGAACTCCATGGTGTCGTCGTCCGCACGCCCGTTGCCGTTGAGGTCCTCGATGCGGTAGACGCCGAACAGGCCGGAGGACGAGTTACGCAGATAACCCACGCCCGCCCCGTCGACCACGATCTCCTGCGGGCTGAACGGGCCGCCGCAGGACACGAAAGCAACCGGGCTATCGGCGACCCAAGCCGACATTTCGCCAGGCCCCTGCCAGTTCCCGTCGGCGTTGACGTCGCGGCAGCGGTACACCGCGTCGCAGCCGGAGGCGTTGCTCGAGTTGACCACGAGCACGTCGCCACTGGGCATGAATGAGCCGCCGCTCGGGGCCGCCGTGCTCGCGCCTGAGGCGTTGCTGACATCCGAGAGCAGGCGCGACTCGCCCGCGTCCAGCACGTCGCCATCAGCGTTGAGATCCTTGAACCAGTAGTAGGCACGCACGGCGGTGTCCCCACCGATGATGGTGCCGTCGGGCGCCGCGAATAACGCGTTGATGCTGTCGGGCAGTCCTGTGCCGGAAGCGTTGGTCTCGTCGTACCAGAGGAAGATTTCTTCGGTCTCGATCGACCCGTTGTTGTTGACGTCCGTGAGACGCCAGATCTTGTTCGTCCCGCGGTCGGCGAGCAGCAGCGACACACCCGCATGGGCGGTTGAGGTCAGTGAAGCAACGACAACGGCGAGAACGGCAGTGCGCATGGGACTCTCTCCAGGCGAGTGTCCATCAGCCTATCCGGCTGAAACGCAGTTGCAACTCAGTCTCAACAAGGTTTTGTCTAGAGCGCCCGGCGCAGCTCGCTGCCCAGCCGCTGGAGGTGATCCAGGGTGTGCTTTGCGGACACGGTCAACCGGAAGAACATGGGCGTCGGGCCGCCGGGGTACTCGATGAAGGGGGCGTAGATGCCGGCCTCGAGCAGCTCGCGGTGCACGCGTTCCATGGTCTCGCGGGACTCGAGCGTGAAGGTGAAGATCGGGACCTTCTCGGAGGCGGTGGAAGTGGCGGGCGGCGTGAGGGTGGCGGTACCACCTGCGTGGGCGGCGTGGGGGGCTTGGAGACGGGAAGAGGTGTTGATCGAGACGTCGCTGAGCTCGATGTTGAGGTCGGCGAGGATCTGGCGCAGGGCGGCGGTGTTGCGGCGCAGGAGGGCCACCAGCTCAGTTTCACGCTGCATAACGCCCAGGGCGGCCCGCACGGCCATGGCGATGGGCGTAGGCGCGGGCGTGGAGCGGCGGTAGACGTCCGCCTGCTCGCGGACCTGGTCGATGAGGGTGCGGCGGCCGAGGACCGCGCCGCCGTAGCAGCCGAAGCCCTTGGCCAGGGTGGTGGTGATGCACAGGCGGGGGTCGCTGAGTCCCGTCTCGTTCACGGTGCCGCGCCCGAGCTCGCCTAGCACGCACACGCCGTGGCAGTCGTCGACGATGAGCGTGCTGCGGTGCTTAGGGAGGATGGCAAGGAGGTCGGCGACGGGGGCCACCGCGCCGTCGGCGGCGAAGACGCCATCGGTGAACAGGGCGATCCCCTGGTCGCCGTACTGACGCACCAGCCACGCGGCGGAATCGGGGTTCAGGTGCTCGTACTCGAAGACCTGCATGCCCGCCGAGGTGGCCGCGGAGCGGAGGCTGCGGTGGGCGCGGGCGTCGATGAGGGCGACGCCGTGCTTGTGGCAGAGGGCCTGAGCAATGGCGATGTTGGCCGTGTAGCCCTCTGCGGTGAGGATCGCGGCTTCCTGGCCGATGAACGCGGCCAGTTCGCGCTCGAGGCTCTCGTGAACGTTGGTGTTGCCGGTGGTCTCACGCGAGGCGGTGGTGCTGATTCCGTAGCGGGCGAGGCCCTCGCGCACGGCGCCGAGCACGGCCGGGTGGTGCGCGAGGCCGAGGTAGTTGCAACCGCCGAAAGCGAGCAGTTCACGCCCGTCGACGGTCATGTGCGTGGCGGTAGAGGATTCGACGTTGAGACGGGCCATGGTGCAGTCCTGTTGCGTGGTGGGTACCGCACTGGGTACCCCGCCGCTCCGCGGCGGTGCTGATCCCTGTATTTCGGCAGGCATGAACTGAAAACCTGAGGCTGCGCTTCAGCGATTCTCCGCACGGGCCGTGGCGTGGATCGGCGGGGGGATCGTGGCCATGGTGTGCAGGCCGGGCGGAGCCTTGAGCAGGCGCGGGATGGCGTTGATGGCGATGGCGCAGGTGGCGATGTCGCCGTGCACGCCGCCGGGGATGACCATGTCGATCGGCGGCTCGCCCTGGATGACAACCCGGTCGTGGGGGCCTTCCTGGCCGACCGCGGCCTGAAACTCCAGGCGGATGACCTCGCGCTCGTCGTAGTAGCCGCGGGCGACCTGGCGGACGCCCGAGCAGCGCCCGCGGGGGATGGGGCCCAGGCCGCACACGAGGTCGCGCTCGGCCTTGACGGGTGCGATGTCCTCTTCCCAACGCTCGATTGGGATGCCGACGTAATGGGCGATGTAGTGCAGGCTCTCGCCCAGGCCGACGTGCCGCAGGCTGCCGTCCTTCACGCGGGCGGAGAACTGGGCGTCGTCCAGCCCGGCGCCGATCTTCTTCTGGAAGGGGATGCGGCGGACGGAAGCGTCCTGCACGCGGTAAACCGCGATGCCGCGGACGGAGTGGCTGACGCAGGTGAGGAACGCGGGCAGAGCGTCCATCAGGAAGCCGGGGTTGACCCCCGTGCCGAGCAGGCGCCCGCCGGTCTTCTTGCAGAGGTCATCGAGCTCTTCGGCGAGAGCGACGTGGCGGAGCCAGGGGTAGACGAGCTCTTCGCAGGTGCTGACGACGGCCTTGCCGTGGCGGAGGATGTCGCGGAAGGTGTGCTCGCAGGACTTGAGGTCGCTGCTGGTGCTGACGATGGCGACGTCGATCTCGTCCCAGTTGTCCACGGCCGCGAGGTTGGGCAGGATTCGGAGCTTGGGGTCGGCGGCGGGGACGACCTTGGTCAGCAGCTGGCCGGCGAGGGAGGGCGACATGTCCACGGCGGCGACGACGTGCCCGAGGTTGCGCTCGTGGACCTCGTTGAGGATCTTGACACCCAGCGGGCCGATGCCGACGTGGAGGATTCGCTTCATGGGCGGAGGGTAGCGGCGCGCGGGGGATCGGGGCTAGCCCGGGATGGGTGGGATGGCGCAACCGACAGCAGGGCCTGCGTCATTGCAAGGCGGGACGAAAGCCCAGGGATCATGATCCCTGGGCATTGGGGCCCGGGGTGCGGGCGTCACTCACTCAAGGCTCGGCCGAGGTGGCCTGAGCAGCGCTCGAGCTCGGCTTCCGCTTCTGTTCGGGGCAGTCCGCGCCGGTGCATTACAACAGCCGTTTTTACCGAGCCGCCCGCGCTCTCCAAAAGCTCGAATGAACTCTCACGGGCCAGTCCGGTGAGGGTCGCGACGATGCGGGCCGCGCGATCCTTGAGCTTGTCGTTGGTGGCGCGAACGTCGACCATGAGGTTCTGGTAGACGCGTCCGCTGCGGACCATGAGCGTGGTGGAGATGGTGTTGAGGGTGAGCTTGGTGGCGGTCCCGGCCTTCATGCGGGTGGAACCGGTAAGGACCTCGGGGCCGGTCTTGAGCATGATGAGGTGGTCGGCGCTCGCGGGCGGGTCCATGGTGGTGCAGACAAGCAGGCCGGTGAGGGGCTGCTGGCCTGCGGGGAGGTGTTTGCAGTATTCGAGGGCGCCCCGGGCGTAGGGGGTGGTGCCGCCCGCGGCGATGGCGAGCACCGTGTCATTCTGCGTGAGAGCGAGTGCCTCGAGTTCGGGCCAGGCACCGCGGGGGTCGTCTTCTTTGGACTCGCTGGACTTGCGGAGGGCCGCGTCGCCGCCGGCGATGAGACCGACGATCTTGCCGGGATCGACCTGGAAGGTGGGCGGGGCCTCGGACGCATCAAGCACGCCAAGGCGGCCGGAGGTGCCGGCGCCGACGTAGATGAGGCGGCCGCCGGCGGTGAAGCCGGGCTCCGCGGCCTCGATGAACCGCGTGATGGTCTTGCCCGCGCGCTTGAGGGCGTGCAGGACCTCGCGGTCTTCCTGGTGGATCAGCTCAACGATCTCGCGCGTGGAGAGCGTGTGCAGGTGCATCGTGCGCGGGTTGCGCTTTTCGGTGGAGATGTGGGAGCGGTCGGGGGGTGTGTTGCTCGCTGAAGTCGTCACCGACGAGCCCCGAACGGAGTGAGGGGTTTCTGACGGATGCTGTTCGCTCATGGATACACCCAAGCCCCGGAGAGCGGGGCCTGCTTGACGCCGGTCACGGCGGGGATGGTAATGGGGACCTTGTCCTGGCAGAGGGCGCCGAGGACCGCGAAGCAGATGGCCTCGCGGTACTCAATGGGAATGCCGTAGTCCTCAGTCGTTTCGACAGGTCGGCCGATTCTGGCCCCGAGGGCAATGCGAAGGCCGCGGTTCCGGCTGCCGCCGCCTGCGATAACCATGCCTGCGTACCAGCCGTGGCCGGCCTCGTAGACCATCTGCGCGATGGCCTCACATGCAGAGCGAAGGAGCGCAGGTGTGGGAACATGGTCGAGGGAGGTGAGAGCCTTCTCTAGCTCGTCGCCAGTACCAAGAGAACGACGGCTTGCACGCTGCTCCCGAAGAAGTTCACAGAAACGCGTGTATGTGATGTCGTCGCAGACGCCGTTGAATGCGACGTGCCCGTCTTCGTCATAGGGGCGATTCATGCGCTGACGAGCGATTGCATCAAGCAGTTGGTTGCAAGCGCAGATATCTCCGCCTTCAATCCGAAGCCGTGGCTCGTACTCGGCCGGGAACTCCTCTTCTGGTAGTAGCTGCGTCTGCCACTCGGTGTAGTTTGCGAACCCACCCAGATTGACGACCTTCATCGGGTCATGCCGCCTGCGGAAGAGAATCCAGTCCGCGATCGGGGTAATGGGGGCGCCCTGCCCTCCCGCCGCGAGGTCAGCCTGGCGCAGGTCGTACACCACCGGGCACCCCACGGCCTGCGCGATGGGGGCGGGCTGCATGAGTTGCCAGCTGAGCGGGGGCTGGTGGAAGACGGTCTGGCCGTGGACGCAGATGAGGTCGGCCTTCTCGCCGGCGAGCAGCTCGAGGATGGCGCTCGCGTGCAGGAGGGCGAAGTCGCGCGAGAGGACCGCGATCTGGCCGGCGGTCATGGGCTGCTGCTCGGCGAGGGCGCGGAGGCGCGGGGCGAGGCCGCCGAGGTCTCTGGTGATGTTGCGGACGGGCTTTGCGCGCATGGCGAGGCCGTGCCCTTCGATCTCGACGAGCGAGGCGTCGAGGGCGTCGATGCTGGTGCCTGTCATACATCCGACAACGCGGCGCATGGTGGTCCTATCGGGTCAGAGTTCGATCTTGCGGTAGAAGCCGCAGCTGTGGTCGAGGCCGCCTTCGCGGGAGCGGAGGAGCCAGAGGCGGCGGTGCTCGTCGATGATGGATTGGAGCTGGTGGCGGAGGTCGCTGCGATGTGAGTCGGTGAGGCCGTCGGCTTGCCGGCGACCGCTGGCGCGGGCGGCGGCGAAGCGGGCGACGGCCAGCGTGTGGTTGAGCTCGTCGTCGAGCTGCTGACGCAGGCCAGCGGGCTTCCGCGCGGCGATCTCCTCGAGGCGGTCGCGGGCGTCGAGCCAGTCGCTGGAGCGGCCGACACTGCTCTGCTCATCGAGCTTCTTGAACATATCGATGAAGAGCGCGGACTGGTTGGGCAGCTTCACGCGCCCGGGCGCGGAAAGCTCGCCGCAGGCGCGGCGGAGGGCGATGTCGGTATCGCCGAGGTCATCGAGCCATTGGCCGATTTGGAGCGAGCGGTCGCCGAAAACGTGCAGCGACACGGCCCGCAGGTCCACCTCCGCGTCGGGGTTCCAGGCCTTGGCCGCTCCGTACGCGATCCCGTGCAGGGCGATGGGCCACTGTTGGTGGTGGCCGGTGTCGCCCCAGTCGCACACGAGGAAGCCGGTGGCCTTGCCGCGCCCGGCGCTGGCGGCCGCGTCGATGTTGCCGCGCCGTTCGGTCGTGCGCCCGGTGATGCTGCGCCAGGAGCTCGTGCCGGGGCAGACCCAGACCTCGCGCCCGGCCGATTGCAGCAGGTCGCACCAGCGGGCGAAGGGGGACTCGGGCTCGTAGCCCCATGCGAGGGAGATGAGGTCTTCCGGGATGTCGTTCACGCACTCGGGGTGTGAGAGGGCGATGTCGGCCCAGAACATCGGGCGCTTGCCGTGCGCCTTAGCGACCTCACAAATCTGCCGCACGAAGTCGAGATACACGGCCGCGCGCCCGCGCCTCGCGACCTCGTCCTTTGAGCGTCCGTAGGCGATGTCGTACGTCTCGTCGCAGCCGATGTTGACCAGAGGGGAGGTGAAGCAGGGGAGCAGCTGCCCGAGCAGGTCCTTGATCAGCGCAATCGAGCGCGGGTCGGTTGGGCAGAGCGAGAACGGGCCGGAGCGTGGCCAGACGTCGAACACCCAGTCGCCGTGGGTCTCGGCGATGTCCGCGTACTTCGGGTGCCGCAGCCAGGAGGCGAGGTGGCCGAAGCAGTTCTGATTCGCGGCGAGCTCGATCGTTGGTCGGCAGAGCGCGTCGAGCGTGCGGATGTCGTCGGGCGTGAGCGGGGACCAGGCGCGCCAGACATCTTCGTGGCCGGCATAGGCGAAGGTGTGCTCGGTGTAGAGCTGGAGGTGGTTGATCTTGAGCCAGCCAAGCTCGCCGACGAGGCGGGCGAGCTCGCGGTTGGTGGGCACGCGGTCACGCGAGACGTCGAGCATGACGCCGCGGGTGGCGAAGGCGGGGGCGTCCTCGATCACGAGCGTGGGACACCGACGAGTGGTGGCGTACTGGTGGCGAAGCTGGAGGAAGGTGCGGAGAGCGTGCATGTGCCCGCGAATGTCCGCGGCGGTGATGGTGACGACCGCACGCCCCTGCTCGTCGGCGGTGATCTCTAGGCGGTAGGACTCGGGGGCGCCAGGGGCCGTGACGTAACGCAACTGGCCAGACTTCTCCGCGGCGACGATCGGGTCCTTGGGCCGGTCGAGTGGGCGGGACTCTTCGGGGAGCGACCAGGATTCGGTGACGAGCACCGGAGGCCGGCTGGGGGCGGGTACGAAGGTGCTCAGGTCGGCGGTGCCGCCGGTGAGGGTCAGGGAGCGGGGGTAGGGGATGAGCAGCGGGTCCAACGCCGCGGGGTCGGGGTTGGGCATCGGGGGCCTCCGTGCCCCGTGGGGACGGGGGGAGGACAAGATAGCGGGAAGCGTGCTGCGGGACGGAAGGAGAGAACGGCCAGAAGAGCCGCCGCGGAGCGGCGGGGTAC